>Ga0247843_1000092_pt1 | contig 193065 bp, 163 predicted proteins | sample LaCruzMarch2017__FD_192420 | JGI IMG/M metagenome (GOLD analysis project Ga0247843, IMG submission 192420) | Freshwater microbial communities from meromictic Lake La Cruz, Castile-La Mancha, Spain - LaCruzMarch2017_8m | ecosystem: Environmental > Aquatic > Freshwater > Lake | place: Spain... | reverse complement strand
TGTTTTACCGACTCATCGAACAGGCGGTGACCCTTTCGCCAGTAATGGGGAAAAGCTTGGTGGGAGGTCATCCTTTGGTGGCTGGCACAACATCTAGCGACTAGGGGAATCAAGTGCATAGGCAGAATATTTTATTTTGGTTCCGCTTTGTTCTTCGGTGCATTGGCGCTTGGTTTGGCGTCGCTGTAGCCGGCACTCTTGCGGCCCTGGACGAACTTCAGCGTCTCGCTGAAGATGCTCATGTCGCCAGTGAGGCGCGGGTCTTTGGTCTGGCGCTGATAGGCTTCAAGACGGGTGCGGAGCCTGGATTTGACTTCGGAAAATCCGGGATCGTCGGCCAGGTTCTTGAGCTGGTCGGGATCGGCGAAGCAGTCATAAAGCTCCTCGCGGGGGCGCGGACCCTGGATGAGCGGCACGAAGTGCTTAATCGCCGGGTGGCCGCCGTGGGCACTGAGCAGCGGGACCACATCGAGTGTCGCGGCACTCTTCCCAAAAGCGGAATCGGGCTGCTCTTTGCCTTCCCTCAAACCGAACCGGGGACCCTCGCTGTAGTTCACGATGTATTGGAAACGTTCGTCGCGGATCATGCGGGCAGCCTGGCCGTATGGCGGAAGGTCGCCGTGCCATTCGAGGCCGCACACGGTGAAGTCGCGTGAAGTGTCCACGCGGCCCGAAGACTTGGAAAGCAACACGTTCAGCGCGCTGCGTCCGCTCATGCTGGCGGGCACGGGCAGGCCCGCGGCGTCGAGAACCGTCGGGGCGAGATCGGCAAAGTTGACGAAGTCGTCCACCGTGCGGCCGGGCGGGACACGGTCGGGCCACATCATCGCCAGCGGCACGCGAACGCCCCAATCATAAACGCTGGCCTTCGCGCGCGGAACGGGCGTGCCGTTGTCGGCGGTGACGATGACGAGGGTGTTGGCAAGTTCGCCCCGGTCGGCGAGGAGTTGGAGCAGCTTCCCCAGCGTTTCATCGGCATAAAGCACTTCGTGGAGATAGTTGGCGCGATGCCGACGCACTCCCGGTGTGTCGGGCAGGAACACGGGCACCTTGATCGCGTCGAGGCCGACGCCGGGCTTCTTGTAGTTGTCCTTGCCGTGCGGATGGTGCGGCTCGATCAGACCCGCCCAGAAGTAGAACGGCTTGCCTGCAGGCTGCGCGTCGAGAAACTGTGCGAAGTTGGCCGCATAATCAATGTTGCTGATCCCGTCGGGCGGCGACTTGATTTTGAGGCTGTCCCACCGCTTGCCGGCCGGGTCGGCGCGTTTGCCGGTGGGTTCGTCCACACCCGGGCCCCAGCCTTTGCCGGTATAGCCGGCATGATACCCGGCAGATTCGAGCAGCTCCGGCAGCGTGGGGAACTTCGCCGGCAGCCACGCCTGAATGAAAGCCCCTTGCTCGAGCTCCCAGAAGTTGCGTCCCGTAAGCAGCGCCGCACGCGACGGCGCGCACGACGGAGCCGAAGTGTAACCGTGTGTGAACAGCACTCCCTCCCGGGCGACGCGGTCAAACTGCGGCGTCGGGATGGAACTGCTGCCGTAGGCGCTGCACTCGATCCAACTCTGGTCGTCGTTGATGACGATGAGAACGTTGGGATTTGCGGGCTTCGGAGTTTCGGCGGCGTGCAGCGCGCCCAGCGGCAAAGCAATAATGCCCGCAAGGCCGATGGCCGGCATGGTCAGGTTCTGTGTCAACCTTTCCATGCAACGAAGAGAGAGGGATGTGTGTTTTATGGGTTTATTTTGCGGTTTTATTTTTTACACTTAGCAAAACATAGAAAATTGGCAACGCGATTTTCGAAGGATTTTTCATGGTTGTGAAGACCGGTAAGCTCGACAAAAACGGTGCCCCGTGAGATGGAAAAGGAATGCTGCCCTTTTCTCCGAGCCTTCCCACCCTGATGCCCCGGCAGCCGAATCAAAGCCTGGTGGACGGTCTGCGAGTCCTTCAATTTGCGATGATGCAGGGCGGAGTGGTCGGGGTGTCGGGTGTGGCCGGGGAGTTGGGAATGGAGGTGACGCGCGCCCACCGCCTGCTGCGCACGCTGGCCGCCGTGGGCTATCTGCGCCATGTGAAGGGCCGCAAATACGCGCCGGGACCGGCGGTTTCCATCCTTGCCGCACAATCCATGCAGGCGACGGGGTTCGCGCAGCGCATTTTTCCCATTCTCAACGAACTTCATGAATCCTCCGGCATGCTCATGGCCTACGGGTTGCTCTGGGACCGCTTTGTCACCTACCTCTACCATGCCAAGCCCGAAGTCCATGGAGAGGCGGCGTTTGGTGGACATCGAGTGATTGAGGCAAGCGATTCCCGGCTGGGCCTGGTCATGCTTGCATCGCTGGAGGAAAGCGAAATCCGACATATCTATTCTGGACACCGGATTCCCGGATTCCGAACCATGGAACGGCTTCTTGCGAAACTCCGAACCATCAGCCGCGCCGGCTACAATTACGGAGTTACCAACAAGGAAGGCGACCACACCGTCGCCATCCGCTTTGAGAGCAATCCTTTTGCAGCCATCGCGATCGCCGGAAAAATCGACCGCTCTGAAGCGCCGGAGTGGGCAAAGCGGCTGCGGGTGGTTGCGCGGGAGATTGAGGCTCTCCAGATGAACTGACGGCAACGGTTGATTCAGAGCGTATGCAAGGCCTTCTGATTTGCACATTTAGCAATTTCTGATTGACGCCACCAGATCCTTCCCCTACCTGTGAGACATTCGTCAGCCATGTCTTTCACTCACGCTTCCGCAGTAAAAATCCGCCATATGGAAATGTCCTGTGATGTCCTCGTTGCCGGCGGCGGACCGGCGGGTGTGCCGTGTGCTCTGGCCGCCGCAAGGGCCGGTGCCCGCGTGATTCTGGTCCACGACCGGGCGGTGCTTGGCGGCAACGCATCGAGTGAGATCCGGATGCACATCGTCGGGGCGGATTGCCACGGGAAGCGCGGAACGGAGTTGGCTGTCGAGGCGCGCGAGGGCGGGATCATCGAGGGAATTCGCCTGGAGCAGGCGCTTCACAATCCGCAGCGCTCGGCCACGATGCTCGACCTGACGCTTTACGATTTGTGCCGGAACGAACCGAACCTGACCCTGCTGCTTAATACCACTCTGGATGGAGTGGAGATGTCGGAGGGGAAAATCACGAAGGCGTTTGCGACGAGAGCATCGACCGAGGAGTCCTTTGAAATCACAGCGAAATTTTTTGTGGATTGCACGGGGGATGGACGTCTGGGAGCCGAGGCGGGGGCCGATTTCCGGCGCGGACGCGAGGGGCAGCGGGAATTTGGCGAACCGCTGGCACAGCCAGAAGCGGACAACCACTCGCTGGGTTCCAGTCTGTTGTTCCAGGCCCGCAAACACGACACCCCGATGCCGTTCGCACCTCCGAAGTGGGCGAGGAAAATTTCCGCCGCAGATGTGGGCAACAAACGTCTCCACTTCCAGCCCGGTGATCCCGCGGAGGATCTGGATTATGGATTCTGGTGGCTCGAATGGGGCGGTCACCTGGATACGATTGCCGACAACGAACAGATCCGCGACGAGGTGGCGGCGATTCTTTTCGGGGTGTGGGACCACATCAAGAACAGTGGTCTTTATCCGGGTGCGGAGTTCTGGGCGCTCGAATGGTTCGGCTTTCTGCCCGGCAAGCGCGAAAGCCGCCGGTTTTTGGGCCGGACGATCCTGACCGGACACGATGTTCTGGAATCGCAGCCCCAGACGGATGCGATTGCCTACGGGGGATGGTATGTGGACACTCATCCTCCCAAGGGAGTGGATTCCCCCGGGGAACCGCCCTGCGTTCAGCACTGGGTGGATCGCCTTTTTGACATTCCGCTCGGATGTTGTGTCTCGCGGAATATTCCCAACCTGATGTTTGCCGGGCGCAACCTTAGTGCGACCCATATCGCGTTTGCCTCCACGCGAGTGATGGCGACCTGCGCGATTGTCGGAGAAGCGGTCGGGATTGCGACAGCACACGCGGTGCAGCGCGGGATCGGGCTGGCGGAACTATGGGACGAGCCCTCCGAAATTCCCGCCATCCAGCAGAAGATTCTGCGCGAGGATGGGTTCCTGATCGGCATTGCGAACGCGGATCCGGCCGATCTGGCGAGATCCGCCACCGTCACTGCATCCAGCGAGTTACCGGGATCACCGGCGATGAACATCCTCAGCGGATTCACCCGCTCAGTTCACGGCAAAGGGGGCGCACCGATGGACCGCGTGACGCCCGGCACGCACCGCTGGATGAGCGATCCCGCAAAGGGGCTTCCGGCATGGGTCCAGCTGGAATGGGAAAAACCGATCACCTTTTCCGAGATCCGGATCGTCTTCGATACTGGACTCCACCGGGAACTCACGCTGTCGATGTCCGGAAAAACCGCCGCCAAGATGTGCTGGGGCAGGCCCCAACCCGAAACCGTGCGGGATTACCGGATCGAAGCCCGTGACGAGGCGGGCTGCTGGCATTCCGTGGCGGAGGTCGCCGGCAACTATCGCCGGCTCGCGATCCATCGCCTGCCCGCTTCCCTCACGACTCAAAGCCTGCGCGTGGTCGTGGAAAAAACAAACGGCGCGCCGGAGGCCAGGATTCTGGAAGTGCGCGTCGAAAATTCCCATCCATGATCTGGAAACCGCAGATGGGCGCAAATTTTCACAGATTATTGACCAACAACAAGCAGGTTGCGGAATATCCATCCCTTCACCCCACGGGTGAAGGATGCAGGATCTCTCGTTCTGTCCCATGTTCTTCTATCTGCGTGAATCTTGTTAATCTGCGGTTAAACCTTCTGCTGCTATTAGGATGAAATTTGCCGCGCTTGACTGGATCGTTCTCGGGACCCTCTTCATGTTGCTGGCGGCAGCGGCCGCTTATGCCAAGAACTTGACGCGGAGTGTTTCCGATTTTCTGGCGGCCAACCGGTGCGCCGGAAGATACCTGCTGACCCTGGCGGACGGAGTGGCAGGTTTTGGAGTGGTGACACTGGTCGCCAATTTTGAAAAATTCTACGAGGCGGGCTTTGGCGCATTCTGGTGGGGCATGGTCCTGGCCCCTTTGGGTTCCATCGCGGCCCTGAGCGGTTGGGTCGCTTACCGCTACCGGGAGACGAGAGCCTTGACGATGGCGGAATTCTTCGAGCGCCGCTACAGCCGGAAGTTCCGGATCTTCGCGGGTTCGCTCTGCTGCATTTCCGGGCTCCTGAATTATGGGATCTTTCCGATGGTGACCTCCAACATGCTGATGCATCTGATGGGATTTCCGGAGACGCTTCTTGTGGCGGGAATGGAATGGCCGACGCGGGCGTTGATCATGCTGGTGTTGCTTACGATAGCCCTGGTGCTGACGCTGTCCGGGGGGCTCATCACCGTGATGATCACGGACTTCATCCAGAGCCAGGTGCTTTTCATTTCGCTTCTTGTCGTGGCCCTCATTCTGGTCTTCCGCTTCGACTGGCCGACCGTGGCCGAGGGACTTCTGAATGCCCCGCCGGGAAGGTCGAGGATCAATCCCTTCGATCAAAAGGCGCTCGACAGCTTCAATCTCTTTTTCTTCTGCGTGATCGGGTTCAAGGTTTTTTACAACTACCTGGGCTGGCAGGGCGGGCAGGGATTTTTCGCGGCGGCAAAATCCCCGCATGAATTCCGGATGTCGCGGATCCTTGGGGAATGGCGCACTGGGGTGATGTATCTCGCCTTTCTGTTCGTCCCGATCGCGGCGTATGTCTTCCTCCACCATCCGAGCTTCGCTGCGGACGCCCAAGCGGTGGAGGCGCTCGTCAAACCGATCGCCGATGCCCAGGTCCGCTCGCAGATGTTGGTGCCTTCGGTGCTGTTCTACATTCTGCCGGCAGGAGTGCTTGGGCTCTTCGCGGCGGCGATGATTTTTGCGGCCATTGCAACCGACGACACCCAGCTTCACTCGTGGGGAAGCATCTTCGTGCAGGATGTCCTGATGCCGTTGCGGGGAAAGCCCTTTTCGCCGGAGACGCACCTGCGGGTGCTCCGCTGGTCGGTCTTCGGGGTGGCGGCGTTCGCCTTTGCCTGGTCGATGTGGTTCCCTCTAAAGGATTACGTGCTGATGTATATGCTGGCGACGGGAACCATCTACCTAGGGGGGTCGGGAGCCGTGATCGTCGGAGGGCTTTACTGGCGCGGGGCGACGACCGCCGGGGCGTGGGGGGCGATGATCACCGGCGCGCTGATCGGAGTGGTGGGCATACTGGCGCAGGGGTTCTGGAGCCAGATGACATTTCTCCACCAATGGATGCCGAAATTTCCGCTCAATGGCGCGGAGATCGCGCTGGGCGCCTACCTCTGCTCGATCATCGTCTTTGTCTCCATTTCGCTGCTCACCAGAAAGGAAGCATTCAACCTCGAACGTCTTCTTCACCGGGGCGAGTATGCGGATGCCAAGGATCTCGCCGCAACTCCTCGGACAGACCGGGAGGAGGCCTCAGTGCCCGTGTGGCAGCGCAAGCTCGGCATCAACCGGCATTTTACCCGTGGTGACAAAACCATTTACTTTCTTCAGATGGGCTGGACCGCATTCTGGTTGATCGCGTTTTTTGTCGGAATAACAGTCAGCCTCCGCGTTGGGATCTCCGCGACAGCCTGGCTGGGCTGGTGGAAATTCGTCCTAACTCTCAGCCTCACCGTCGGCATCATCACCATCGTCTGGTTCCTGATCGGTGGCATCCGGGACTATCTTGAACTGGTCCGGCGCCTCAGAGGGGAAACCACGGACGCAACCGATGACGGCTGGGTGGAATAGGATTTCGCCATGGTTCCCGGGGGCGGGGCAGGTATTGTCACATTTGCGGAAGCGTCAGCACGATTCTGCCAAATCAATAAACGGACAGCCGTTTTTAATCTATTGCACTCCAAGAGATGGCATCAGGCACGGTGGAAGTCTGGGTCAGAGAGGTGGAGGACGGATTCAGGGCAGTTGGTCTTTTCAATCTGGGCACAGCGGAATCCAGAGTCAGTGCAAACTGGCAGGCCTCGGCATCAGTGGCAGGCAGAGTCTGCGGGATTTATGGCGACAGAAAGACATGGGAAGCTTCGAGAATTAATTTGAGGCGCAATTCCCAGCCACGGCGTGCTTTTTGTAAAAATCCGACCGGCCAGCGACTCTTCCATCGGCGGATAAAATGGATTGTGGTTGGGGAGCGTCTGGCCTGAGTTGTGGGGTCGGCGCTGTAAGGAGCAGTGCATTCAGTAGTTGATCATTTTTCCGGCGAATCTATCCAGTTGCTCATGACGGCCCAGAGACCGAAAATCCTCGCATGAACCGCGGCCGATATTCCCCGAAACCTCCTGGCCGCACACCCGTCGAGGATGACAGATCGCCCGCAGCCATTCATCGCGGTGTGACGATCTACGAAGACGAACCCCTGCCTGATCTGCCGCTGCAAAAAACGGTTGTGGTCATGGAGAGGCCCCGTTTTCTGAGCAGTCTAGGATGAGAGTTTCCGGCGAATTTCAAAAGCGTGGTTTCAGAGAACTCCCCGTCGGCGCTCGAGCAGCGAGCGGATCTCGTAGGCCCGCGCTTCCGTGATGGAATAAAAATGCAGGCAGATGATGGCAAAAATGGGGGCCGCGAAGGACGCCCCGGCAAAGAACAGCCGCATGATGGTGATCGTATCGGTGGACTGGATCTTGATGCTCTGGTCAAAACCGCTGAATTGCAGGACCAGCCCGGAGAAAAGGAACGTGAAAGAGAGTCCGACTTTGGTGATCCACGCAAAAACCGCACCGATGACACCCTCCCGTCTTTCCCCATGCTCCAGCTCGTCGTAGTCGCACAAGTCGGCCATCATGGACGGGATCAGGACGCCGATGGTCGCCCAGAGCGGGCCGCTCAGCAGGCTGTCAAAAAGGAGGAGGTAGGGATGCAATGGGGTGACCAGCACCCACTTGCCGATTCCTCCAAGACTGGACAGCACAAGGGCCAGCTGCACGGTCCGCCGTTTCCCAATGCGGGTGCCGATCCATGCCGTCAGGGGAATGGTGATAAAACCGATGACGGAGTAACAAACTCCATTGAGTGCGTTCAGGGCGATGCCAGCCTTGATGTCGCCGTCGAGCACATGGTAAATGACGACATATTGCGCCAGGCTTCCAGCTATTGTTCCGCAAAAGTTAAGCGCAAAAATCACGGCGATGAGCAGTAGCAGCGGTTTGGATGACACCGCCTGCCTGATCGCCTCGATAAAGCCGATCTCAGTTTCGCTGCATCGCCGGGTGCCGAAGCGTTCCTTGGCAACCATGGCCGGAATGATTCCCAAGCCGGCAAAAACCACCACCGAAATGCCCAGGGCGACCCACCTGGTGCCGATAACCGGACTGCCAAATCCCTCCCATTGGGCGGCTGGCGCATAGAAGTTCATGACAAGGCCCGCGATCATCAAGAACGTCGCCCAGAATGCCATGAAGCGCGTCCGTTCATGGTAGTCCGGGGTGACCTCGTAGGTCAGGCTCGTTAGAGGGACGACAAAAATCGCGTATGCCAGATAAAAAAGGATGCTTGTCGTCGTCAGCCAAAGGAAGAGTGCCACATTTCCCCAGGAGGGGGAGGCAAACCAAATCAAGGCAAACGTTATGGCCATGACGATTGAGCCTACGAAAATGAAGGGTCGCCTGCGGCCGAACCGGCTCACGGTGCGATCCGACCATCGTCCAATCAACGGATCCGTAAATGCGTCAAGGAGCCGGGGAATGGTCATGGCCACCCCGAAAAGAACGGGATTGAGTCCCATGATAATCTGAAAAATCGGTTGCGCGAGGGTTTGGACGCACATCCCTCCGGTAAATGCCGGAAACCCTCCAACTCCAATGCCAAGCCTCTGTATCAGGGAGACCCGATCTTCCGGTTTGGTGGCGTGATGGTTAGAATTTGTCATGAAAAATTCTATTTTATGGGGAAACCGAATTCGGGACACGCCTGTCTTGATAAACTGTTAACTAATTTGGAAAGCGTCCTTCCGCAGTCAGTAGATAGCGGCAGATCATTCCAAAAAGAACGCAAGGCCCAGACTATTTTTGCAGTGGCTCCTGGATTGATTCTTCTGCCCGCTATGGAAAGAGCGATGGCAATCAGCGGCCGACTATCTCAATCTGGAAGGAGGCAACCCGAAAGCTCGTTTCAAGGACCGCGAGAACGCAGCGGGATCACTGAAGTGCATTTTATCGGCGATCTGCTTGATGGTCATTTTTGATCCTTGAAGCAGCTGGATAGCGTGGTTCATGCGCAACTGCCAGAGATACTCGTAGGGAGACTCCTTGCTAAAACGTTGAAACAACCGGCACATGTAGGCACGGTCCAAATGGCAGGCGTCGGCTATCTGTCTGGCCGACGTGAGCTCCGCGCAGTGCTCTTGGATGAAATGCCTGCAGCGCGTGTAGGAAGAAAACGCCGCGCTCCGGGAGGTATCCGTGGAAACCGCCAGCTCGCCGATCTTCATCAGCAGATAGTGCAGGGCAATCCCGCAGGATTCCTGGCGCTGTCGGCGTGGATGGGTTCCCAGTTCAACAAGATCTTCATAAATGCTTCGAACCCTCTCCACATCTTGTACCCGGGTGACTAGTCCGGACCGCAATCCGTAGCGCAGCAGGCGGGACTTTGCCGCCGGGCCGCGCAGGACTGCAAAGTATTTTGTCATGCCGTGCGGGGATACTGACGAAATGCGGTGCGGAAGGCTGTTGTCGTAAAGGAAGATCGTCCCCGCCTGCAGTTTCCATGTCTTTTCCCCAAATTGGATTCTGCCCTCGCCGCGGGCAACAAATTCCAGAACCAGGTGCCGGAACTTGATCCGCCGCAAGTCGTAGTCGGGAGCGCATTCCTCGCAGCCCCCGCTGACAATCTCCAACGGTTTCGATGCACGTTCCAAGATATGGAACCGTTTGGCGGATTTCACCTGCTGGCTGAAATACTTTGGTTCCCCGTTGGCCACGCGCTGCATCATAAATTTTACAGACACGAGAAAAAGTCAATAATTGACAAGTATCGGTCAAACGGCGCTCTTCCTTTGCCGTTCCGTCATCAGGTAGAATGGCCCACTCCTATGAAATCCTCCTCTCACCCCAAAATTGGAATACGCCCTACGATTGACGGACGCCTTGGCGGCGTGCGCGAATCCCTCGAAGTTCAAACCATGCAGATGGCGCAGGCTGCGGCGGGTCTGATTTCCGCATCGCTCTTTTACCGGGACGGGTCGGCCGTGGAATGCGTGCTCTCCGACACCTGCATCGGCGGGGTTCGTGAAGCGGCGGCCTGCGCGGACAAGTTTGCCCGCGAGGGCGTCGCCGTATCGCTGACGGTCACGCCCTGCTGGTGCTACGGATCGGAGACAATGGACATGACGCCGCAGATCCCCAAGGCAGTGTGGGGATTCAACGGGACCGAGCGTCCGGGTGCCGTCTATCTCGCGGCTGTGCTTGCGGGCCACAATCAGAAAGGGATTCCGGCTTTCGGGATTTACGGACGCGAAGTTCAGGATGCGGGCGACGGAAATATCCCCACCGATGTCGCGCAAAAAATCCTCCAGTTTGCAAAAGCCGGGCTGGTGGTCGCGCAGATGCGCGGAAAATCTTATCTGGCCATGGGCGGAGTCTCCATGGGAATCGCGGGCTCGATTGTGGATCAGGCCTTGTTCGAAAACTACCTGGGCATGCGAGTGGAGACCATCGACATGACCGAGATCCTCCGCCGGATCGACAAGGGGATTTACGATAAGGAAGAGTTCAGGAAGGCGTTGGATTGGGTGAAATCGAACTGCCCCGAGGGCAAGGATTACAACTCGCCGGAGACGACGCGTTCCCGTGCGCAGCTTGACAGCGAATGGGAAACATCCGTCAAGATGGCGCTCATCGCACGCGACCTCATGGAAGGCAATCCCAAGCTCGCGGAAAAAGGTTATGGTGAGGAGGCTCAGGGACACAATGCCATCGCGGCGGGGTTTCAGGGGCAACGCCAGTGGACCGACTACTGCCCGAACGGAGACTTTCTGGAGGCAATCCTGAACTCCTCCTTCGATTGGAATGGCCTCCGTGCGCCCTACATGGTAGCCACGGAAAACGACGCGCTCAATGGTGCCTCCATGCTCTTCGGCCATCTGCTTACCAACACGGCCCAGATTTTTGCCGATGTCCGGACGTATTGGAGTCCGGATGCGGTCAAACGCGTCACCGGCCACACTTTGGAAGGGAACGCCGCCTCTGGCATCCTGCATCTGATCAACTCGGGGCCTGCGGCGCTTGACGGCACCGGGCAGCAATCCCGCGACGGGCAGCCAGTCATGAAGCCCTTCTGGGAAATTTCTGAGAAGGAGGTCGATGCCTGCTTGAAAGCGACCACCTGGCACCCCTCGATCACCGAGTATTTCCCGAGCGGAGGTTGGTCGACCCGCTACCTGACCCGCGGAAACATGCCGGTGACCATGTTCCGCCTGAATCTGGTCAAAGGACTCGGCCCGGCGCTTCAAATTGCCGAGGGCCACACCGTTGATCTGCCCGAGGAAGTGCATCAGATCCTCGACGAGCGCACGAACCCGACCTGGCCGACGACCTGGTTCGCCCCTCGGCTGACAGGTTCCGGGGCATTCCGGGACGTTTACGACGTAATGAACAACTGGGGCGCCAACCACGGGGCGATTTCATACGGCCACATCGGCGGCGAGCTAATCACGCTGGCTTCCATGCTGAGGATACCCGTCTACATGCACAATGTGCCCGAAGACCGGATTTTCCGCCCGAGCACATGGAACGCCTTCGGAACCCAGAACCTTGAAAGCGCGGATTTCCGCGCCTGCGAGGCACTCGGCCCCGTTTACGGCTGAAGGCAGCGCTTAACAAATCTTTCGACGTGATTTCCGCTATCCACAATTTGGTGCGGCTCCATGCTTCATGGGGTGAAGCAATACAGGCATTCAATCTATGGGGGATATTGCCTGTCGGGGCCGCACCATTTTTTTTGGTTCAGCTTGACGCTGTTCCTTTCGCTGCTCTAAAGCACTCAACTCGGCCCCCGGCGCTTTGGCGCGCGAACAGGGCTTGGAGTTCACCGATAATCTCCTCGGCAGCGGCTTCCTGGATCAGGTCACCTTTGATCTTTAGCTCGAAGCTAACGACTACATCGCCAACTGGCACCATCTGGACGAGGGCTCCCAAACGCTCTTCAACAAGCTCATGTCCGCGTGAATCGCAAGGGCGGACCCCCTAAGCAAGACGGGGAACAACAATCCTCAACTCAGGGAGGATCTGCGGGCGAAGCAAGGCAAACAGCCTCAGACGGACGCAACCCATAAGCGGTTGTCAGAGAGAATTGGCGAGCTGGCCGGTCGGGTTCCGCACCATCCGAACCCAGGCTTGCAGGCCGCATGGCAATGCAAAGTCTGGCGCGACGCGAAAATACTTCCATAGGGAAATGTACGCGCAAACCACCGGAAACCCGCTAGCGGCTCCCGGTGGTTACCCCCAAATGAAAACACTCCGGACTATTTCCAGATTTCGAGCTTGCGCATCCCGCGGCGGAAAACAATTCCCATCACCCCGAATGCTCCGATCAGGAGCGCTGCCGAAGACGGCTCCGGGACGACCGACATGTCCACGCCGCCCAGCCCATCGTAGGTGAATGTGGCACTGAGTCCGCCATTGGAAATCGACCAGGTGTTGATTGTCGAAATACCGGCCTCCGAGCCAGTGAGGCCGTAGATGATATTGTTGTAGGTTCCTTCCTGGGCGTTGATCAGAGTGAAGAGCTGGTTCGAGTCGAATGCCCACAGACCCCCGGTGCGGATGAGCGAAGAATGGGCATTGGAAGCACCCAGGGTCAGGGAGATGATGGCTCCGTCCTCCAGAGACACTGCTCCGGAAAGTGTGAGACCGCCTGCGGTGGTGCTGCCGTCTCCCGCCAGAAGCGTGGCCCCGGATTTTACGGTCACAGCGTTCGAAGCAATGCCAGTGCCGCCGAAATTCCCGCCATTGACCGTCACCGCTCCCGTGCCCAAGGCAGATCCCGATCCGTTCGCGATGAGGAGAGTTCCCGCATTCACGGTGGTTCCACCCGTGAACGTGCTGCCGGTCCCGCTCAGGACCTGTGTGCCGCTCCCATTTTTCACCAAAAAGAGAGTGTTGTAAGAAGCTGCGGTACTTCCCCCGTTGACCATGTTGCCACTGAAGGTTGATGTTCCGCTGGAGCCGTTGATGACGAGAGTGCCATCCGTATAGGCGTTGTAAGCCGCGCTGCCGGCCTGGGCGTTTGCCACTGTCCCATTTCCACTGAGGCCGGAAACTTTGGCTCCGAAGACCGCATGGTTCGAGACACTGAAGTTCACGGTATCCCTGTTGATGGCGACATAGAATCCGGACCCCGTCCCGTTCAGGACTACTCCTCCATTGAAATTGGCATTGTTGGATTGAACCGAAAGACTCTTATTGTTGGCGATGGTCGTCGCTCCGGACACCGTGAGATTGGACAACTTGTTGGCTGTGCTACTTGTCTGTGCATTCCCGAAGGCCAGGTCCTGGACAGCATTCACCGCGCCGACATTCAAGGTGAATGACTGAGGTGTTCCCGCATCTGAAAACACCACGTATTTTTGTCCCCCACCGGTGCCGGTATTGTTCGAGGTCAATGTGCCATTGATGTTCAATGTGGCGGCTGTGTATTGTGTGGCGAATGTCACCCCCGTGTTGTTGGCGGAATTTCCTGAAACATTCTCAACCGTCAGGTTGTTGATCGACTGGTTTCCGGCGATGCGGATGGCGATGCCAGACGGTATCGTGCCTGCGATGGAATACCCCAGCACGTTGTCGGTGCCTGTGGGAGTGCCATCCGGGTCCCAGAGCGCGGCAGTCGTCCACAGATCCTGGCTGCCATTGCCCGTCCAGGTGTAGTTTTCAGCCATTGCCGAATGCAGGACAACGCCTGCCAGCAGGGCCGCAATCAATGTTTTTGAAGTCAGTTTCATCGGGTTTGTTAGAGTTTGGTGTTGCAAATCTTTTGGATTTGTTGACGTGACGATATGCTTGGGAATCTTTCCCGCACCTCATATTCCAGTTAATTGTTTACCTCCTCCTCAGATAGTAGGGTTTTCCTTTCATCTGCCCTTTCTGAGTTTGGAGTCCCGCGCATGATCTGCTTCTCATGGCTCCGGCTAAGGAACATAATACCGCCAATGATAGAGAGTGCACCCATCCCGATCCAAGTTGCCGGCTCAGGAACTGCGGTGACTACGAAATCCAGTTCAGAACCGTTGTAAACGAAGGAGCCATGGAGGCCTGCACCGAGGTTTGTGAAGCTGAAATCGCCATTGCCGAAGGCAGGACAACGCCTGCCAGCAGGGCTGCCATCAATGTTTTTGAAGTCAAGTTCGCAGGGTGGTTTGTCTGGTTGGGTGTTCGGCTTTTGGGATGCCTGGAAGCTAATTTCTTGGAGACAGTCTACACCTCAATCTTCAGTAAATCGTTAACCTCCACCTGCACTTTGCGATGTGGAGGAGTGTCGCTTTTGCCCTGCAAAGGCAGATGGTTTTTCAAAAAAACTTCTCAGCCCCCTTAGGAAACCCGGTTCAAGAACCTCAGGTCAGGGAGTTTTTTCGAAAACAAAAAGTTTGCGCAGACTCCCATCCGCCAGCTTTGCGAAAAAGATGGCCCCGCCGGCTCCAATTTCCGTTTCTGCGACGGAAAATACCACTGGCTGCCATTGATCCCAGTTCTCGTGAGAAAACTTCTGTTTCCGGCTCCCTGCGACAGAGAGCCTTTGATTTCCGGAATGCCGGAATACGGTAACCTCCGCATCAGAGGGAGAGGAAAGGCGTAGGCTGATCGTTGCATTGCCGTTCCTTTCGACTGTCACTGCATCGCGATCCACTTCAATCGACACGTTCCTTTGGTGCCCGGTCGGGCGGGTGTGGAACGACTGGTTCCACTCGGAAAGCCAGCCATTGAGTTCCTGTTTGATCGGGGATTGCTCCATTGAGACATCCAAATGTTCCTGAAAATCTCCGCTGAAACCCTTCGCCAATCTGAAAAGGGAGCCGTCGGCTCCCAGTTTGAACTTGTCCGGCGAGGAAAGGTCGAGAATCCCGGCGGCCAAACTGGATTTGGAAGGATAGAAATAGAATACCTTGTGCGGCTCCACCGGATTGGAACCGGTCAGCAAGGGCCAGAGGTCAACCCCGTCGACAACTCGATCAGCAGGGATGGTTCCTCCAGCCAATTTGATCAGTGTGGTATAGAGATCGATGGTCGCCGCCGTCTGCTCGAGGACTTCTCCCGCCGGAATCACCCCGGGGTAGCGAATCAAGAACGGGACGCGATGCCCCCCTTCCATGTTGGTGTGCTTGCTGCCGCGGAGGGGATAGGCCGATCCCGCGCCCTGGAAGAGATCGCCCGATCCGGGGCGGTTCTGCCACGGTCCATTGTCCGAGGTGAAGATGACAACCGTATTGTCCACCATCTTGTATTGTGCCAGACGGTCCAGAATTTGCCCAACGCGGTGGTCAATTTCCCTCAGCAGGTCCTTGTATCGCTCCAAGTCGCTCTGCTTCCCTGCGGCGGACAGAAACTCCGGATGTGGATGGATGGGAACATGGGGTGTATGGGGGCTGAAATAGAGAAATAGTGGACGGGACTCTGCTGCTGCCCGATCAATCGCTCTCAGCGCCTGTTCCGTCATCGCCTCGAGCAGAAAGGACTGCTCCAGAGGGGTGTCGATGCTTCCGCAAAATGTCCCGCCACTCAAGGTCCTGTAGGAGTCGATGGGCCGCTCTCCCTGCATCAGAGCCAGTGGCAGAAAACTGTCGATGAAGGGATTTTTATCCCACATGTCGCTGCTGTAAAGAATGCCGAAGTATTCCTCAAATCCATGTCTCATGGGGTTGAAGTCCTGCGTGCTGCCGAGGTGCCATTTGCCGCTCATGGCAGTGAGATACCCTTGTTCCCGCAACAACTCCGGAAGAGTGATCTCACTGGCACTGAGGCCTTCCTGATCATCTGAGGACAAAACGCCTGGAATTCCCACACGGGCGGGATAGCACCCGGTCATCAGCGATGCGCGCGTCGGAGAGCAGACGGGGGATGTCGCGTAAAAGTGCGTCAGCCTTGCCCCGTCTGTCGCGAGACTATCGATGCGGGGGGTGAGCCCCTTGCTGGAGTTGGGTGCGGCAAAGTGGGAATCCCCGGTGGGAGCCTCGGGGACTTTGCCTGGATACATGTAGGCACCGATGTCGTTGAATCCCAGATCATCCATAAGGATGAGAACGATATTGGGCTGGTTCGCAGCCCGGCAGACTGAAGTGCCAGCCACCAGCAGGGCTGCCGCCAGAATCATCCCCGCGCGCAGGTATCCCAAGGAATAGCAGTGAGAAGGCTGTCGCCGGAGCCCGCGCATGTCAGTTGGGATTTTCAGCTCCCCTGCTCTGGAAGTCCGAACTAGCCGTCAGGTTGCCACTGAGAACATTGATGAACCACGCGGTGGTTTTCGCAGGAAGCGGCGCGGTAACCACCCACAGATCCCCGTTTCTCCGGAGTTCGGCTGGAGTTTGAATCCAGTTTCTGCGCCCGGTGAATCCCGTGTCGGCGGTAGAGACAAGCATCGCCTGCTCGAGATTCTTGTCCGATTGAAAGGTCGCTGCCGCGGACGCGCCATCCGACGAGACGTCCACCTGACGGCACCACGGCTTTCCGTTTTTTACGATGCTCTCCGCGAAGGCATAGCTTTCCCCACGTGCCACCGCTGCCGGGTTGGAGTGCTTGAAACCCGGAATCAGAGCAAGCATCCGGGCACCGGGAGTCTCCCGGGCGCAGGCGGAAAGGCTTTCGAGGGAAAAGTGCTCGTCTGTCGGCGAGGAAAGCCACAGGGAAGGCATCTCCGCCTGCTTCAGGAATAAAATGGGATCCCAGATGCTGCGATAGTCCTCGTTGGAAGTCAGAAGTTTCCCGAAATAATTGTCGACGCCAGCCATCCTGCCGCAGCCGTAGGTCGGGATGGCGAATAAGAAGCGAGGGTCAACACCCATGACCGTGTTGGCAATGATTGCACCCCAGGAAATTCCCATCAGGCCGACTTTGTTTGCGTCCACCCCGGGAAGGGACCTCAGCAGGGAGTTCGCAAGAATCGTATCCGCAACCGCGTGATACATCCATTGGTTTTCAACCGGCTTGTTGGTGTCCTCATAGATGCCGATCCTCGCCGGTCCTGGAAACTCGTGCTTGTGCCACGAAAAGCCCCATTTCGAAGAGTCGGGCACTTTGACATCGGTTTGCCCCTCGGTGGCGATGGCAATTGCGGCAAACCCGCGGTCTGTCCACTCCTTGACCCAGTCTTTGAATGCGGTTCCCCCTCCGCCATGCACCAGCACCATGCCGGGCACTTTTTCGGAATGGTCCTTGGGAATGCCGAGCCAGGCAAACACCCTGGTCGGCCGGTCTTCCCAATCCAGACCCTTGAAGTAGATCGCCTTCAGTTCCGAATCGGAGACGGAAGACGCGTCCGCGGAGGCATCAACTACCTCCGGTGCGCTTGTCAATGCACCCAGAGAAAGAATCTTCCGGCGCTGATCCGTCGTGTCCCCGGCACCCCGCACGGAACTCTGGCAGACGGCCAGCATGACGATCGCGATTCTGACGGCCACAAGAACTGCAGGAAAGCGGTGCATGTGAAATGATTGTTTCGGTCCGGACTCCCCGGCCCGATGCGGTCAAGCTCACTCGTTCGCCGGAGTCTGTTCCGTTGTTGATATGGAAAAGTTATCCAGCGGTCCGGCACCCCGCTGCCGCGCCAGCATCTGCGAGCCGAAGAAGGCATGAGCCGTCGAAGTGATCAACGCAGGATTGAGGACCGACTTGGAGCCAACGGCTATCCTTTCTCCGGGGTTGCCATCGGGCAGGAGTTTCCGCACACCGTAGCTGCAGTCCAGTCTGCCTCCCTGATTCTTGTAAGCAAGGTAAAGGCGGTACCACTCCTGGTCCTGGAGCTGAAACTCCGCGGTCTTTTCGCCCGCCCAGCCGCCTGCGGAATTTCTGGACACGAATGCGACGATGCAGGATTGATCATTGGTATCAACCCGTTGGAGCATGGTGAAAAGAAAATCTCCCATGCAGTCATTTGAAAGCGAGATTTCCCCCTCCGGCAGCGTCGTGACGCCGAGATAGAGTGGATTTCCCAAGTTCAGCGGTTTTTGGCCGTCGATCTGAAATTGGAAATCGATGGAGACCTCGTATTTGGCACCCTCGAAGGTATTGTCGAACGGCTTGGTGCAAATTCTGACGCCTTCCTCCACGGAGTTGGATGCAGCCACCCCGCCCGACTCATTGAAGCCGGGCCCCTCCTTGTATTTGTCATCACCCAAGGCCTTGAAACTTTCAAAAAGTTCCCCGGGCTGGTCAAAGTTGTAGGTTACGGTGGTTTGCGCCAGTCCGGTCGCCAACCCGGAGGCCATGATCGAAAGAAGGAGAACTTTCGACAGAAACTTTCCCGCGCCGCATGGATATTTCGGGAGAAACCGTAAGATATGCATGAGGATTTGTTTATACCCTCCCACCAGCGAAGACAAATGGTTCAGCAATTAACCGTTAACCAGTCGCTTTTCACGGGAAACATCCTGGAAGAACTGCCGCTCCGGTTAACAGTCTATCGAAACACTCGTAGGCAGAAAGCGGTGCTTGCGCTAGGGGGTAACAAATTCATCCTTGAGTCCAATCCAGCCCAGCATTCCCGAAGGGCTCCATTTGATCCCCGCGCACCAGCGAATTTACCATGACAATCCCACGCCACGAAACGACACCTGACCCCATGGAGAAAATATCATCCTCCTTGAGTCGGTCGGGACCGACCATCTTCCTTTGTATCCCCGCGATTTTGCTGGGCTTGTCACTCTGCGCCTGCAGGCAGCCAAGGGACCCGGTTGGTCAGCAGTCGCCGAAGCCGCCAGTGCGGGCGGACTGTGAACAGATCCATGTCTCGGCCGGGGGAAGTGATTCCCGGGTTGACATGGCGCCGGATCGATCCGTGAGCTCTCTGGCACAGGCACAGGAATTGGTGCGCAAGGTTCGCAAGGAAAAGCCGGAGCGTTCGATTGAAGTGCTTATTGCACCGGGTGTTTATCATTTGGATGCGCCCTTGAAATTCGGCCCTGCGGATGGCGGTTCCGATACGACCAAGGTCGTCTATCGTTCGGCCGATCTGGAAAATCCTGCGGTCATTACCGGCGGGCGGGCCATCACCGGAATGAAGAAGAACACGGAGGGCCTGTTTGAAGTCACTCTCCCCGAGGTCGCTTCCGGGAAATGGTATTTCAATCTCCTTTATGCCAATGGAAAGTTGCTTCAACGTGCCCGCACTCCCGACAATGGATACCTTCTGACAAAAGCCGCCATGCTGGAGAGACTCGCGCCCGGCGGCAGCGGTATGAATGAACACAATGCCTTTCTTTACGATCCGCAGGACGAGGCTGTCCTGCCACGAGAGGGAGAGGAGCCACTGGTTGTCGTCATGCATTCCTGGCTGGCCAGCTTTCATGGCATCAAATCCATGGACAGGGGAAAGCACTTTATCGCACTGACGAACGAAGCCCGCGCGCCGTTTGCCGAGTGGTATGGAGCTGGTCAGCGCTATTATTTCGAAAACTGCCGCTCGGCGCTGACCATCCCCGGGGAATGGTTCCTGGATCGCAAGACCGGCGTGCTTCTTTACCATCCGCATCCGGGCGAGACACCCGAAACCATGACATTCGAAGCCCCCGGCATTCCCCGGTTGGTTGAGGTCCGGGCGGATCCCCAGTTGAAGACGCCCGTCAAGGCACTGGAGTTCCGTGACCTTGTGTTTGAAATGTCCGACCGCGCCGTTCGCTATGAAGCCGGAAAGCATGTGCTCGACGTCCAGGCCCAGTGCAACCTGAACGACAGCATGTTTTACGCGTTCGGACTCCGGGAGGGAGTCATCGAGCATTGCACGTTCCGGCGGGGAGGGGGACACGGGATCTATCTGGATTACGGATGTGCCCTCAATCAGTTGAATGGGCTCCATGTTCATGACTTTGACGGCGGGGGAATTTATCTGACCTCCGGTGACGGACGGATCTCCATCGCTGACAACACTGGCAGGCGGATCACGGGCAACCGGGTCGCCGACTGTGTCGTCCACGACCTCGGCCACCTCCTGCATGGATCGCACGGAATTTTCCTTGGCTGCGCGTCGAGCAATACGGTGGAGCACAATGAAGTTTTCGATCTCGACTACTCCGGCATTGCCGTGGGCTGGGGATGGGCCCGCCGCGCGACGGACTGGGCCCTCTGGAACAACCGCGTGGAATACAACCACGTCCACCATGTCATGAATGGAATCCTCTCCGACGGCGGGGGAATCTACATGCTGGGATGGGCTCCGGGGACCACGGTCCGAGGCAACCTCATCCACGACGTCTACCATTACGGCTACATCCCCACTTCAAAGGGAGTCTATCTGGATGGAAATTCCTCCTGCATGCTGGTCGAGGACAACCTCATCTACAACATCGGCAATTACGGTATTCTCGCGAAGGGCGAATTCAATGTCATCGCGCGCAACTTCGTTTATGACTGCGCATCGAGCGCATTCATTCGCCGCTTCGAAGTGGGGGCGAAACTCGAGGAACGCAACGCCATCAAGGAACTTTCCGTCAATTACGTCGAGGGCAACTCATTTGTGAACTCCCATCCCGGGACGGCTCTCTGCAGCGGCTATTTGAGCACGGACCGCGCGGTTTTCGTAAACAATGCCGTTCTGCTCAAGAATCCCGGGGATCCCGTATCCTTCACGTCCGTGGTGGATGAATCCTCGGGCAAGACCACTCTCAACCTGGCACAAATGCGCCGCATCTTCGGGCCCGACAGCTTCCTTGCCCGACCGCTCCAATCCCTGCCCACCATGCCCGCCACGGGACAGGCCGGTCCGAGGGAATTGCGCTATTCCGTGAATTTCCAACCCGAGCCGCCCGGCGAATTGGCTCCCGCCGCCGTGCTTCCGCTGGTCGATGATTTCGAGGGAAGGGATCTTCCCCTCCGGGGTTCGATTGCCACCCAGGGAAAGGCGGATTTTGAAGTGGTCGCCGAAGATGGGAATTCCTTTCTGATGATGAGGGATGCCGAAACAAAGCCCTATCCGATCTACCCGTTCTACATCCTCAGGGAGCGCCTCACCAAGGGCCGTTATCTTTTTGCCTTTTCCCTGCGCAACAGTGCCGAGACGCCGGACAAGATCACCCTGTCCTTCCGCGACGTGACTCAACTTTCCTACAGCGGACCCCAAGTCCTGATCAACCTGCAGCTTGCTCCCGATGGAACACTTTCCGCTGCCGGAAAACAACTCGGCAAGCTGCCCAACGGGGAGTGGTTGAATTTCGAACTCGCCTTCTCCATTGAGGGAGGAAAGGAGGATGCCCCGATGGGTATCAAAGTCACATCCCGCCAAGGGGAGCTCATCAACACCAGCGCCACCATGAGCAGTGCCGGCATCCAGGAGGTCAACTGGATCGGTTTCCTGTCCGATGCCAATGCCACGGCGCGGTGGGATCTGGACAACCTAAAAATTTCCGCGGCACCGGGCAGGTGATCTCCGGTCGCTCAGTGGTCTGATTGGCGATAAACCTCCGCAAACACACGGGTCGGCTTGCCGGAAACATCGTATTTCTTCATCTGTTCCTGCCAGGCAATCTCCACCGGACTGGATTCAAGTTCGGCGCGGCCGGCTCGAAATAATTCCGGATCTGTCTCAAAAAGCACCGCAAGCGTGGAGCCGTCCAGCAGGCAGCTTACCTCCGTGATTCCACACCGCTTGTAGAGCGCCACAAGATCCGGCCAGATCGCATCGTGGTCGCGCCGGTATTCCGCCACGCGCGCCGGATCAAGTTCCCGGACATACAGCACTCGCTCGACTCGTCCTGTCGCACTCATTCAATGACGACCCCTCCCACCAGCCTCCTCGCGTCAACCATCGCATTGGCACGCATGGCATATTCGCTGGCGTCCAGAGTCTTTTGTCCGAGCAGGGATTCCCGCTCGGTTGCCACAGAAAGCAGTGCCAGTGCCAGTCCGGCATTTTTCCGTTCCTCAGATGTTCCGGAATCCTGCAGGACCTTTGCCTTGTCGGCGATCAGGCCACTTTGCAACGAAAGAATTTCATCGAGCGTCTTCGCGGCATCGGTATCCAGCGTGGAGAGATCCACACCGCCGACCAGCCAGTGGGCGCGAAGCAGGTTTTCAAAACAGTAGCTGTAGTTGAAAGGGTGAATAATGTGCGGGGCATGCGGAAGAGTGGGAGGCCACTGCCCATCGCTGTTGTAGCTGTTGGTAAGCGCCAGCCAGGCCTCACGGCGAACCTTCTCCGGAAGCCCGCACTCCCGATCCTTGAGCTTCGTGCGAACCCGATCCTGCCAGGGACGCAGGAGGCGCGCCATGGGCGTCGCCGCCCAGGTGCTGGCCATGGCACCGTGCCATGCAGCATCGTCATCCCATGTGATGACCTGCAAATTGGGTTGGAGCTGGCAGGCATCGGAGAACGTGATGAATTTCCCGCGCTCCTGCACCGCCTTTACCAGGGCGATCAATTTGTCCCGCGCCTCGGGCACTCTTTCAAAGACGTTGTCCGGCCTGTTTTGATACTTCAGGCGAAACCATCCATTCGTTCCGACATACTCTGCGTCGTCGGCAAAAATAATGAGGGCTCCTTCCCCCATGTCCTGTCGGTCGGCGGAATATCGGTCGATCGTTGCAAGGTATTCCTCGTGGCTGTAACCTTCCATTCCCATGAAATAGCGCACCGCATACTGACAAATCCGGTCGGAACGCAGGAATACGCGCAATTCCTCGGGTTCGAGGCCCGCGACATGGTTGAAGGGATAATGCAGCCCGAAGTCATCCGCAGGCAGGTTGTATTTGAAATCGAAGTTGTAAAAGTTGCGCTCCTTCGTGGCTTCGGCTTCATGGATCTCCGGACGCTGCGGACCGCCGTTTGGACCTTTTGCACAACGGCTGTAGGACTCGAAATCTCCCGTCAGATACTTGTAACCCGCATCGCGAATCATGCGCGGCACGTAGCTCCGCCAGCCGCACTCAGGGTTCCAGAAACTGACCGGGCGCATTCCCAGAATCCGCTCGTAGGTCTCCATCGCGAACTTGAGGGAGTGCAGCCCGTCCTCCTCCGGGAAGTTGGGAAGCATGGGGTGTGCATGCGGCGAGCCCATGAACTCGCAGGAACCGTCCGCAATAGCCGCCTTCAGTTTTTCGATCACATCGGGCGCATACTTCTGCATCATCTCGATCGTGTAGCCGCTTGCTTCAAAAACATACCTGGTGCCGGGAAAGATTTCCCGCATCGTATCGAATGTCATTTCGTATGCCTCCCGGATCACGAACTCATAATTGTCCGGGGTCAGATAGGCATAGTTCAGATTTGCGTGGAAGATGGAGACGAATTTCATGCAGCGTAAGCTTCGTTACTCCAATGCGAATCCGCCATTGCCGATCGTGCATATTTCCATATCTTTTCCTGCATGCGATACATTTTCCGCCGTGCGCGGTTGATTCCACGTTCAGCCCATCCACTGTCGGGTTTGCTGGCTGGAAACTGCTACGCTGTCGAAGAAACCGTGGCTCCCGGATTCCGTGACAAGGCAAGAAAAACGCTTTACTCGGCGCTCATTTACACCATCGCCGGCACAAGCGACTATATTGTCGACGGTACGCCGGTCCGCATCCATCCGGGCAGCCTTCTCATTCTGGCCAGCGGCATATCATTTTGTGAGAAATCAGCGGAGGGATGCCACAATCGCTATCTCATGCTGGACGGTCCGGTGACGGCAGACTTCTCTTCTCTTTTTCGCGAGTCGAAGCGCTTTGCATACTGGCGGCGCTGTCCGCAGGAAATCGCTTCGGCAATCGCCGACGCAGTCGCCCTGGCCCATACTCCCCTCGATGTTCCGCCCTGGCCCCTTGGCGCCGCGCTCTGCCGCCTTGCGGGGCTGCTGTGTGAGAAGGATCCCTTTCGCCTTCCCTCGAACGGCCTGGAGGCACGGGTCGCCGAGCTCGTTCACAACAACCTTCCGGAGACGTGGCGGATTGCCACCCTTGCCCGGCACCTGGGAATGAGTTCCAGCGCCCTCGCCCATCGTTTTCATGAGTCGTCGGAGCACTCACCTGCGGCATTTGTCCGGAAGCTCAAATGCGCCGCCGCGAAAACCCTTCTCGAAACCGGTCTCAGTGTCGTCGAAACATCCGGGCGATGCGGATTTCGCAACCCCTATCACTTCAGCCGCGCCTTCAAGTTGGAACATGGGAGTCCCCCTTCTTCTTATATTCCCAGACGATCCTCACCGGGACGTTCTTATGGCCAAAGCAACTGAAACCGGTCCGGCAGAATGGAGAATGACGATGCGCAGGTGCCCTGAAATGGGCTGTTTGCGGGCCGGGCGAGACGCAGTTTCCATCAAGCCCCAATTTTCCCTGCAAAGGGGTGCGGGAATCAGCACGGGTTTCTTAAAAATGTTAACGGTTAACCCCTCCGTCACTTGCCGCGAAGGCATGGGGCCGTAGGGTGAAAATTGCATGCATCTCATCCCTCCCCCGCAAAACTGGACGCAGCTTGAGGACGATCGACCGCTTGCCAAAGCGGGCCTGAAACTCCTGACCTTTTACGGGCGCCGCGCCGGAGGTGGGAGGCATGCTCGACCGGCATCATCTCTCGATATAATGCTCTCTCCATTGGACTACAGAGGGTTCTGCCTCGCACGGCTTTTTTTTGCCGCTTTTTTCACCAGTCTTCCGATGGTTCCGGCTCAAGAGAAGCCCAGTCGGCCCAATGTGTTGTTGATCGTATCCGACGATCAGGGACTTGGGGATCTCGCTCATATGGGCAACCCGATTTTGAAGACACCTCATCTCGATGAGTTGCATTCCAAATCCACTAGGCTGACCAACTTCCTTGTCAGCCCGCTCTGCTCTCCCTCGAGGGCTTCCATCATGACAGGACGCTACAACTACCGGACCGGCGTCTGGGACACCTGGCAGGGCGGGGCGGTCCTCAACCCAAGCGAGAAGACTTTGGCGGAATATCTGCGGGAGGCCGGTTACAGGACCGGGCATTTTGGAAAATGGCATCTCGGAGAAAATGCCCCGGCGCGCCCTCAGGATCAGGGATTCGAAACAACGGTGGAATTTTCAGGAAGCCGGACCGACCCGGATATGGAAGTCAATGGGAAGACCGTCCAAGGAAAAGGGTTTTGCGAGGACATCCTTTTTGCGAAGGCGATCGACTTCATCACCGCCCGATCCGATCAACCCTTTTTTGCAATGGTTGCGTCCTACATGCCGCACGACTATGGCGGCCCGGGAAAGCCGGTTCCGGAAGAATGGGTGGCACCTTACCGGAATCAACCCGGATTACAATCCGGCGACCAGGAAATCTATGGCATGGTGGCAAATCTGGATCATCATGTCGACCAGTTACTGGATGCCCTCCGAAGCTCGGGCAGGGAGTCCGACACGTTTGTCATTTTTCTCTCCGACAACGGCCCGTTGCGGGACTGCCCCGAGTTGAACAGCTTTCCGGAAAAGCGGGCCATCGAGGAACACCGGATTGGATCGCGCTACAATGCCGGGCTGAGGGGAGGAAAGACGACGGTCTTTCGAGGAGGCGTCGCCGCCCCCTGTTTTATCCGCTTGCCCGGCCATATTCCTGAAAACCTCGACATCGATGTATTGGCTGCACACATTGATTTGGTTCCCACGATCCTGGGTCTTTGCGGGCTGGCCCCGGTTTTCACGACCCCTCTGGATGGAATCGATCTGGCTCCGTATTTGCTCGGAAACACTTCCCTTTCCCCGCCGGACCGGGCGATTGTGATTCAGCAGGATCGCAATCAGATCCCGCAAAAGTGGTCGCATTGCTCCGTTCGTCGCGGCGAATGGAAATTGCTGGACGGCCAATACCTGTATAATGAGAAATCTGATCTGTCGGAGTCTGACGACGTTGCGCGGAAATACCCGGAGATCGTCGCTCAACTCCGCTCGGATTATGAGAATTGGTGGAAGGACATCACCGCGAAGGATCCCTTCCACACGAGTTTGACAAATCTCGGCTCGCCGGAACAAGAGAAGGCTTCCCTTCACATATATCAGCGCCCCCCACCGGGAGGCTGGCCGGTTCGATTTATTTCCGATGGCATCTACGCCATTGAAGTTCAGGGGATTCAAAATGAACTTCTTCAGCCCAACAGCCAAGTCGTCCTCACAGTCGGGTCAGAAAGCCACCGACAAGCGGTGCAAAACAGCGCGGATGCAGTGATATTTTTCATTTCCAAGCCGGAAAAGTCCGAAACGACACTTGATGTGCGGCTCGAACCTGCTCCAAAACCGGCGCGGATGTATTACGGAAACCAGGATCTCGGATGGCGCTGCGTAGTCGTCCAACTGGACAAGACGAAATCTCGAAACTCACATTAGCCGGATATCCTTCGCGCTTTGACTATGCTGTTCCTGCAGTCCGAGAACCGGGCGGTGGCTGTTAGATTTCCTGCTTGCAGCAATATATCACTTCGCTGACTTTTCCGGTAGCCAGGCAAATCGAGGAATCCGCGGCACCGTAGTAGAGGAACAACTCATCCTTGTCCAGATCCGCCAGAGCGCCGCATGGGAAAACCACATTGTCACACATGCCATTGGTTTCATAGCGCTCTTCCGGAGCAAGCAGCCAGCTTTTGGTTTTCCCGATCACTTTCCATGGCTCTTCGAGATCCAGCAGAACGGCTCCAATGTAGTAGCAGATTCCCCCGGCGGGGTTGAACACCCCGTGGACAATCACGAGCCAGCCATCGGGCGTCCAGATGGGCGGAGTTGGTCCGATCTTGCACCGGTTCCAGAAGCTGTAACCCGGCGCAAGGACCGGACGAAAGCAGCCCCAGTGGATCAAGTCATGCGAGGAGCTCAGCCAAATGCTGCCAGCGCTGCCGTCACCCGCACCCGGGCGATCCAGTTTGTAGTATTTCCCGTTGATCTTTTTTGGGAAAAGCGACGCCCCCCTGTTGAGCGGCTGAGTGATGATTTCGATCAGCTCATAGCTCTCAAAATCCTTCGTCCGCCCCAAAACCCCCACTGGGGAGAGAAACCGGCCTTTGTCGGCCTGCACCGGCGTAATAAGATAATACCAGTCGTCAATTTTCGTGATCCTGTTGTCAATGACATGCTCACAGACGACATTGTAGGGGAACTCGTCCCTATGAATGTTGATGAAGGCCTCATCGCGAAGAGTAAAATGAATTTTGTCTTCACTTTCAGCGACACGCGTCTCGCCGAACCTCTCTGTGGTAAATGGCAATACAGAAACCAGCAGGATAACCTTGCCGTTATATAACGCCGGAGCTGGATTGAATATGGAGGATATTCCAGGGTAGTCCTTGGCTTGAATCAACGGATTGGCAGGATGTCTCCTCAATACTCCGGTGGAATCCTTCAATGGCCTGCTGATATCGTGCTGATCCAATATACCGTGCATAAGTGATGTTCCATGCTAACCGACATGGAGATGGGCTGGAAAGCTGGAAGAAGGTATACCGTTAACCTGCCGGGTGTGAGATTGGGAGTTTGGCTCACTGGTTGGACGCCAGCCTGTTGAGTGGGCTCAAATCCTCCCCGCGTGTTGATCTCCCGTCCACATCCCTCAGGCATGGAGCGCAAGAATTGCGCGCACCTCATGCAACATTTATTTGCCTTGAGCGTTTGAAGCCGGCAGGATCGTCCCTTATGCAAGGCAAGTTGCGGCGCAGCCGAAAAAAACAGGACGTTTCGGTTTACACCTTGGCAGCAGATCTCGGCCTCTCTCCCGGCACGGTGAGTCGGGCGCTGCGCAACAGCCCGGAGATCGGGATCCAGACCCGGACGATTGTGAGGAAGAAGGCAGCCGACCTGGGCTTCAAACTGCGCAACTTCGAGCCGAGGGTGACCAACATTTGCTTCGTGCTCGAAACGGCGCCAAAGCAGCGCAGCCTCTTCTCCAGCTACGTGGATGCGATTTTGGATGGCGTCTGGCGCTACTGCAACGAGCAGGATATTGAGCTGTCGCTTTTTGGTGAGGAACTCGACCGTCTCTCGAAATGCGATCTGGTGCGTGTCCTGGGACGTCGCGGAGTCAACGGCGCGGTCTTCCTGAACGCATCGAAGCAAAGCCCCTACTTCACCAGCCTCAATGAGCAGAATTTCCCGTACTGTTGCGTGATGACGGGTCCACCGGAGGCGGCGGCCTGGACCATCCGCGCCGACTCGTCAGGAATGGCCGAGCGTGGCACCCGGCACTTGATTGATCTCGGTCACCGGCGGATTGCGTTCGTTGACACCTTGAAGGCTCTGGATATTGGATTTTCCCGGAGAGAGGGCTATCTCAGGGCGCTCAAGCAGGCCGGGCTCAGCCCGGATGCCGCGATCTTTTTCGATCTCAACGACTGCGCCAGCCCTCCCTCCGACGCCTTCGATTTCGCCTCCCAGGCCGTGCAATTGCTGATGAACCGGTCGCACCCGCCGACCGCCATTCTGACGATGAGCGACGAGGAGGGGCAGGCCGCGCTGCACGAACTGTCGGTGCTGGGGATCAAGGTCCCGGAGGCGGTTTCCGTGATGACGTTTGATGACTCCCGGTTCTGCGAATTCTGCACGCCTCCGCTCACCGTGCTCAGTTTGAACTATGAAAAGGTCGGCATGGAGGCTGCAACCATCGTTCACCGCCGGATCGAGAATATTTCAAACGAGATCCCCCAGGCGCCGGTAGTGGTGAGGGGGGATTTGATCGTTCGCGGAAGCTCCGGCCCGGCCGCGCAACTGAAATCCCGCCCGGTACACAGGAGGAGACTTCAAACCACCCCGAAAAATCCGCATGGTCGGGAGCGACTGAAAAGCTAAGGCACCCGGAGGCGGAATGCTCTGGCAGGCAGGCCGGATTTTGAAAACAAGGAAGGCTGAATTTTGTCGGGACAAAGCGGGTGACCTTCATTTGAATTCCGGAACGAACCCTGGTCAGCGCTTCATCCATTCCTTGTTCGCGGCGATCACGTCTTCGAGCATATAGGAGCGGCTGTTGGAAAAGGTGATGCTCCAGTCTTTGCTCTGCGAGGGAAGGTCAAATACCCAGGCGGCGGCGAGATCCACGCCGGCCTCCTGCATGGCGGTGAGGATCCCTCGGTATCTCGTCTTGACCTCCTCGGAGGAAAATTTTCCACCATCGGCAAGGCCGAACTCCCCGATGAACAGAGCTCTTTGGTTTTTTGTGGCCACATCCCTGAGATTTTTCAGGTAATCAGCCCAGCCTGTGGTCCAGCGGCCGCAGGCTTCACGGGGTTCGTTGTCGGCGTAGATGTGGATGCCGAGAGTGTCAAAGGGGGAGGGGGCGTCGCGCAGGAGGATTTCCTCCCACTGCTTGCGGTCATCGGGCGCCCAGGATTTCTCGCGGGTGTTGTGCCAAGCCGCTGGACGGGGAAGCGAGTGGCCCGTGATCAGCGGGCGCGTCATGTCGATGGCCCTCACCGCTCTGGCGAACTCCCCAAGAGCCGTGGCAAGCTGCGGGGATTTCAAGTCATCGCTCTCGTCTTCGCCCGGCCTGCGCAGCTCTCTGGCATTTGGGAGATCCACTTTGAGATTCCACTCGTTGCCGAACTCCCAAGCCCAGAGGGCCGGGGAGCTTTTATAGCGTCCGACGAGTTCGGTGGTGTAATCACGCATCAGGGCGAGGGTGGCGCTGTTCGGATCGCCCCATGCCTGCTTGTGTTCCCCCGCCACATGGCAGAGATCCGGTGTCCAGAAGAGCGATGGGATCAAGCCGATGCCCGCCTCCTCCGCGGCCTTCACCACACGGTCCATCGCGGCAAAGTGGGACTCCTTGTCCTGGAGATATTTTTCCCAGTCGCGTTCAGAATATCCGCCGGCATTGAAGCGCACGAATGGCACGCCGGCTTGAGCCAGCTCCCTCAGGCCGGTCAGCGAGGAGTCATTTTCGGGCTTGGCGGCGATGCGGGTGAAGAGGTCGTAATAGCAGATGCCGACCGCGCGAACCGGCTTGCCGGCCAGCAGAAATTTTCCGTCTGCAACCGTGAGGCCCGGCGGTTCTGCGGCGGAGGTGGATGCCGTGATGGCAGGGGCGATCAGAAGAGTGGCGATCAGCAGGATGATTTTCATGGTGTGGATGAGGTTGCCGCGATGGCTATCCTGAGCATGCTCTCGCATGAAGATGTATTGGGTGCATCATTCGCCGTTCTTTCCGGCTTTGCCTCCGGCAATTCCCGGTTCCGGCGTGAAGGAGCGTCCGCTGTGGATGATGGCTTCCCAGCGCGTGCGGCATTCTCCGGCCATTTGCTGCGCGACTTCGGGGAACTCGCCTTGCACATCGGTGGTTTCGCCGGGATCGGCATCAAGGTCATAAAGCGCCGCCGCGCCGCCGGGAAGGGCGTGGTATTTAAATCTCGGTCCGCGCAGGGTGAGATGGTGATCTTCAAATTTGCGCAGTGTGGCGTCAGTGATGCCGGGCTTCGGTGAGCCGGGACCGGAGATGGCCATTCGGAACAATCCGGGATGCCCGGAGTTTGCGGAGGCATCCTTCAACGAGGCCTGCAGGCTCACGCCGGTGAAGGGTTGATGCGGTGTGGCGTCAGCCTTTATCGCCGTGAGATCGAGCAGAGTGGGCAGCACGTCTTCGACACCGCCAAACTGCTTGCGATCGCCGGGCTGAATGTGTCCCGGCCATCTCACGAGCAACGGCACGCGGTCGCCGTTCTCCCACACGAGCGCTTTGTGGCCGCGCAGGTTCGCGATGTTGCGCTTCACCCAATCGGTATCCTTCGCGAGTTCTTCCGCGTTCATTGTTTTCGCCTCCGGGCTTGTCGGCCCGTTATCGCTGAGGAAAACAACGATGGTGCGTTGGTCCTGCCCTGTCTCCTTCAATCCATCGAGCAGGCGTCCAATGCACTCATCCATGTGCGCGATGCTGCCATAGCACGCAGCGAGATTCTTCGAGCAACCTTGCGCCACGAAAGGCGCGCTGTATTTCTCATCACACACCCATGGCAGGTGCGGGATGATGAACGCGACCGAGGCGAACCACGGCTCCTCACGATGTTCGCGGAAGAAATTCAGCGCATAATCCGTCCAGATGTCGGCGGTCCAGCCATGGCCGCGCTCGCTGTTTTTGGGCTTCCACATCATCGGATCGCGATGCTCGTAGCCGCTCCCACCGAGCCAATCGTCCCACCCGAAGTCCTGTCCGATCTTTTTGCCGACCTTCACGCAATCAATCTTGCCAACGTGCATGGTATGATATCCCGCCGTCTTGAAAAATGCCGGCATACGCGTCTCGTCATCCCGCAGCCCCGCGCGTTCGCCCACGCCCCAGATGCCGGTGAGCAAATGATCGCGACCGGTGAACAACGCGGCGCGAGTCGGCGAACACGCCGCTGCGACGGTGAAGTTCCGATACACCGCCGACTCGCCCGCGAGCCGGTCAAGATTCGGCGTGCGCACAAGCTTGTTGCCCGTGAATCCGAAGTCGCCGAAACCCTGGTCGTCCGCGATGATGAGCAGGACATTCGGTCTGGCGGGAGCAGGAGCGTCCGGCGCGGCGTCAGCGAAAGGAACGGCCAGGGAGAGGAGAAGGAACAAGAAAAGGATCCTTGACGTCATAAAGTGAGAAATCTGTTGGGGCATCGGGAGATCTTCCATATGCGGAGCTATTGCCGCACCGGCAGCGGTTTCGTTTGAGTGTGGGTTGGCGTTCTGGAAAAATCGGTTCCGAGAAATGCCGCGAAGCTGACCGGTTGCCCCTCCGCCTCGACAGGGATGTCGAACGTGACTTCGGCGACGCCATCACCTGCGGCCTCGATGGTTTTGCGTTCCAGACGTTTTTCGCCGGCCTTTGCGGTGACGGTGATCGTCTGGGAACCCTGGTCGGCAGGCAGGCGATGGCGGATTTTCAGCGTGGCCGGTTGTCCTGCGCGCAGCGAGGCGGGCGGCTCGAGCTCCAGCATGCCGTCGATCGGCCCCGGGCCTGGCTCAGCGGGGGACTCTTTGGTTTTGGCCGCCTTCGCCTTGCCGGCTTTCGCCGGGCGTTCGTATTCGTCGATCAGCTTTTGTTTGGCCGCCGCGAGAATTTCCGGTTTGTCCCGGTGGGCGAAGGCTTCGGTGAGAGGGTCGCCGGTGCGCCGCATGAGCGCGAGCAGGTCGTCGCGCATCGACTCGATCTCAGCCTGCCGTGCCGGGTCGGCGATGAGGTTGTTCCGCTCGTAGCGGTCGTCCGTCATGTCATAGAACTCCTCGGGCACGCGGTGGAGGTAAAATTCACAGCGCTCCTTGATGACGGGATTTGTCCCGGCCGCCTGGAGCATGGCCTTCCACGTGAGCCCGCCCATGTTCTCGGCTGTGTATTCCGTCTTGCCGTCGCTCCATGCGTTCCAGATGTAGGAGCGGTCCTTTTTGCGGAGGCAGCGCATGAGCAGCCAGTTGCCGCCGGAGGACTGGTTGTAGAAGGTGTAGACGCGATCCCATCCGGCCATTTTTTCACCGCGCAAGGCCGGCAGGAACGATCGTCCGTCAATGTCCGGAATCGCGGGCAGCTTCGCCGCATCGAGCAGCGTCGGCGTGAAGTCGAGCGTGGAGACAAGGTGGTCGCAATCGACGCTTCCCGGTTTGATCACGCCCGGCCAGCGGAGGATGAGCGCGCCGCGCGAGCTGTCCTCGTAGTCGTTGGATTTTGCAAACGGGAAGGACATGCCGTGGTCCCCGCCGTAAAAAATCACGAGGGTGTTGTCGGCGAACCCCTCGTCTTTCAGCGCCTGCAGCACCGCACCGACGCAGTCATCGAGGCGCCGCACGCTGGTGTAATATTGGGCCATCTCGGTGCGCACCTCGGGAAGGTCCTCGAGGAAGCCGGGTACGCCGGAGAGCTCCTCCGGCTTGATCCAGCGGCTGGGTGCGTCACCGTGCGCGAGGTCGTCTGGCCCGTTCCCGCCGATGAATCCGCGGTGCGGGTCGGTGCAGTTCACATGGTGGAAAAACGGGTGGTTCTGCTCGCGCGCCATGCCGAGAAACTTCTTCGTCGCCGCAGCGAGCTGCGCGGGCGACCGGCTGACCTTCGTCTCCGCGTAATCCACACAGAATTTTTCCTCGGGCTGGTAGTGAGGATTTTTTCCGAACATCGAGATCAGATAGCCCGCGTCATGGAGCTGCTGGTTCAGCGTCCGCACCTCGGGCTTCAGCGGAAAGAACCCCATCGCGCCATTGCGGTGCGGATACAGCCCGGTGTGCATGATCTCGCGCACCGGCTGGCAGACGGCGACGGTCGAGTAGGCGTATTGAAACCACATCCCCTCGCTGGCGAGGCGGTCGAGGTTGGGCGTGAGATCCCGGATCGGGCAGCCGTAGCAGCCTGCCGAGTCATGATTCATGTCGTCGGCGGTGATAAAGAGGATGTTCGGCATCGCGGCCGACTCGTCCGCTGCGCGGATGGAGGAAAGCGGAGTCGGTATGAGAAAGGCGGAAAAGAGGACGAGAAGCAGGGAGTGATTGAGCCTTCTTCCACCCGTTGGATTTGCTTTCCCGCTACACGTCTTTGCCGCCGTCGCTGGTTGGCCGTTTGCGGCCGGGGCTTGGCTGCGGCACCGGTTCATTGATGTCGCTCTATCATCAGTGCAGGCGGTTCCGTAGGGCTTCGGTTTGTTCGGGGTTCGTCGCAGCCGGATCTGTGTGTGCGCCGGGATCATCCCGGAGATTATAGAGTTGAATGCGCGCAATTCCATGAGTTTCCAGTTGCCTGCGAAGCTCGTGGCGAATGGACTACTCCGGGTTTTGGCCCGGCGACCTTCTCGAAGGCAGGGTTCATGACGGGAAATCCTCATTTTGGTTTGCGGCTCTCTTCCAGGCTCCATCTCAGCCTCCCGAAGGGCTCTCCATCCGCTGCCGGTCCAGAACGAAAAACATTTCATCAAGTGTAAATAATATTGCGCGTTGTTGCTATGTCATTGAGAATCGACCGGTATTCGAGTGACTCATGAAAAAATCTGAAGCTGCCTCACTGTCGCTTGCGGGCGATTCGCCAGTGCCGGTCTCCCTGATCGCGCGCAGTCCCGACAACCCCGTCATCTCTGCGAGCAATTTGCCATTTCCGGGTGAGTGCTGTTTCAACAGCGGTGCGGTGCGGGTGGACGGGGAGATTGTCATGGTGCTCAACTGCTGGGACGCCGAGTGGGTGCCGCATTTCCTGATCGCCCGGAGCAGGGACGGGGTTCATTTCGACATCAGCGACAAGACCATCGCCTCGCCTCCGGACGAGTATCCCTACCGGGGGCGCAAGGACGGGATCTTCGACACCCGGATCACCACGCTCGATGGATGGCATCACATCACCTACAATGTCTCCTCGGGCCTCGGCGGGCGGATCCGGCTCATCCGCACAAGGGACTTCTCACGCTTCGAGGATCTGGGATTCATCACCGGTATCGACCACCGGAACTGCGTGATTTTCCCGGAAAAATTCGGCGGGCTCTACGCGCGGCTGGAGCGTCCCAATGGCGAGGGGGCCACGGGGGGCGACATTTATCTTTCCTACTCGCCGGACCTCATTTTCTGGGGAAAAACCGAGTTGGTTCTACAGAAGGGCACCCGCTACTGGGAGAGTTTCAAGATCGGGCCCGGCGCTCCGCCGGTCAAAACAGATGCGGGCTGGCTGGTTCTGTATCACGGCTGCCGCCAGCACATGAACGGCATCATGTATAATGCCGGCGTCATGCTGCTGGATCTCGCCAATCCCGCAAAGGTGATCGGCAAGATGCGGGCCTGCCTGATGTGGCCTGAGGAGGACTACGAGTTCCGCGGCAATGTCCCGCAGGTCGTTTTCCCCACCGCCGCCGTCCCGGGCAACTCCGGTGACGAACTTCTCGTTTACTACGGCGCCGCTGACAGCTCGATCTGCCTCGCCAAGGTTTCGATACGCGCGCTCGTCGAGCGCTGCCTCTCCGACGGCCCCTGCCTTCCCGGCCAGCCTTGAGGGCAGGGTCGCGGCTTCCTGCGGGCAGTTCCAGCCGCAGAATCCATCAAACAAAATGAACCATTTTGAGATGAAGTTCATTTTGATGTAAAAAGTTACGCTAAGTTACATTCTTTCAAAAGCCAGCGATTCCACTACGACGCCGGAGTGGGGCGCTCGCTCGGGCAACGCGGGACCGTGGGTGGGGTCCGGGTAGCCTGCCGGAACGGCAGCCCGGAGGGTGAAACTCGCGGGAGCGAGTGAGGCAATCGAACCGTGTTCGAACCTCTCCAGGAAAAAATCGGGCCGGAGAGATTCGAACTCTCGACCTCTTGAACCCCATTCAAGTGATGCACAAGAGTAAAATGGCTCTTCTATCGTAGATTCGACCCCATTTATTCTTATTCAAGCGCATTCGAGCTTGTTTTATGGGCACTATGGGCACTAGAATGCGCCCCGTCATGCCAAAAAAGCTCAGCTTGCAACCGGTGAGGACAGCTTCCCCAGACCGAAATCGGGACTGGAAGGTCGATGTGCCTGCGAGCGTGTCCCAGACGGGGAAGCGTCAGCGTTTCTTCTTCAAGACCAAGGCGCTTGCAGACGGGTTTTCGGAATCTGAGCGCATCAGGCTGATAAACTTCGGCTTGGAGGGTGGCAACGCTTTGACTCCGAGCGAATCCGAGCAATCGGCAAATGCCCTGCTCCTGCTTGAACCCTACGGCGTCACTCTCAATGAAGTGGTGACAGACTGGATCAATCGCAAGAAGTGTGCGGAGGCATCCATTTCCTACGAAGCAGGAATGGACGAATTTTTTAAATGGAGGAAGCGGAGCCCCAGCTACGAGCGGAGCATTGAACAGACCAAAAACCGGCTGACCGCTCTGCACGGAAAACTTCTCAATCAGATCTCTTCCGGGGATGTTGCTCGGTCAATGGATGGGATGAAGGCGTCAGTCCGGAATTTCACGATCCGAATTCTGGGTGGGCTCTTCAATTTTGGAATCAAACGCGGCTACTGCATCGACAACCCGGTTAGGAAGGTGGATCTCGCTCAACGTGAAAACAAAGAGATTGAGATCTACTCGGTCCGGGAGGCCGCGAAAATCCTCCACGCGGCAGAAAGACATTCTCCGTCCCTCGTCCCATTTCTTGCCGCCTCATTTTTTACCGGATTGCGCAGATCCGAGGCCCTGCGTGTGGAATGGTCTGCATTCGATTTTACGGAGCATTTCCTGAAATTGCCCGCAGCCATAACCAAGACCAAACGGGGGCGGCATATCGAAATGTCGCCGAATTGCCGTGCCTGGCTTTCTCCATATAAAAAGAAGACAGGCAAGATTTTCCCGTTCTCTGGCAACGTGCTCCGAAATCGGCTTGAAGAATTGCGGGAGGTGCATGGCGTCAAAACTATCAAACACGGGGCGAGGCACTCGTTCGCTTCTTACTGGCTTGCCCAGAACGGCGACATCAATCAACTCTGCCGATTTCTTGGGCACGACGACCCGGAGACGACCTTTCGCCACTACGCCAGAGCAGCGACCAAACGGGAGGCCACAAAGTTCTTCACCATCGTGTCAAAAAAACCCCGAAAGATTGAGAGAAAGCGAAGTATCACGAACCCGCCCACAGGAAAGAGAATGTCCCGTCCTTCGCCGTTTCGCGCTCGAAAAGTTTCCAGAACAATATCCCCGAGCGCAACACAAGAGCAGGCGTAACGGATTTTCGGGGATAATTGGAACTTCGGCTTGGCCGTTTTCCAGATCCGATCATACTTTCTCACCCGTGCTGAAGAAGGTTGTCAAAGTCAGGAAAGTAACGGAGCCCCCGGCCAAAGTTGTCGGTCCCAAGCGTGTGCCGGGGGAGTTGCTCAAGGATGAGCGTTGGGAAATCTGGCCCTTCGGGTTCAAAGTTCTCGGCGCAATGCGGGGGAAGATGGCACTGACGAGCGGGTATCTTTTTGCCGTCCGTTTGGCGCGGATTCACCATGCCCGCGCCAGCATGTCATCCGATGACAATCTCGCGATCACAACCAATTTCGGAGAAGATCTTGGGTGCGTGTTCCTCGAAAAGTTCGAAGAGGATATATCAAAAGGTCGCCCTCCTTGGCGGAGTGAAGAATTTCTTAAGGCGTTTACCGAGGCGCTCAAGGACTTGGCAGCAATAAATGGATCGAATGGCATTCCGACCGACGTCGGCAGAGCGTGGATTTTTAAAAAATACCATCGACTGAGGTCTGGCTGCCTCCTGCCTCCGATGGAAAAGCAGATTCGCGATCCGGCCACATCCGCTGACGCCGGGCATATCAATAGATCGCTGAAAAAGTTCGGCCTTCATCTTTTGAATGGGCACAAGGTTGTATCCCTTCGGAAGGCTCTCCGGGGGCGAACTCATGGAGAAGTGGTGACCTCGCCCGCACAGCGATCGACTGTTTTAAGCTTCATCCACTCACCGTTGGACTGGCCTCTTGCAGACCTAGTCGAAGCAATTCTATGGCGAACAGCGCCCGAGGATATATTGCAGCCAACAATTCTCAACTTCCGGCAAATTTCCAAGCGGATCTTGGACATCGCGGGAGGCACAGGAAGCCACCGGATTTGGCGGGTGTTCACAGATTTTTTTCGCGATCTATACCATGCTGCTTTCGACTCTTCTCATCCTCAAGTTGAATTCTCCGATATCTGTGGTCCGATTCCGGTCCACTGCCGGAAGCAAACGCAGATGAGTTACAAGGAGATGAAAACAAGCGGGGGGCTATCCGAGTTCACCCAGTTTTTTCTGCGGACTTTTGAGGAGAGAGTCGAAGCCTGCTTTTTTGAAGAAATTCGAGCGGTCTTGGACGGGGGTGGACAGCGGCGTGAACAGCACCAGACGAAAAGCGGTCCGAAAAATATCAGAAAGTTTGGATCGGTTTTTGAAGACCCAAGCGGCCAAAGCGATCTGTTCTCTGAGCAAAGCGACTAGAAGATGATGAACGCGGAACCGGGTGTTCTTCCGCAGAGTTCCACGGGGACCAGTCCATCGGGTTCCTGACCCCCTCCCTCCCTGCTATCCCCCCTTTTTCCGGCAGGCTCCCATGTCTGGGGAGGGCCTCGTCGCGTGCCTAGAAAAGTGCTTCGCGGGCACATGCTCGCATTTTGAAATCGTGGGATTCTGCCGCCATCAAATGAAAGCAACTCACGACACAACACTGGATGCGGAACTCCTGACCAAGGAAGAACTCGCCACCAAGATGAACCTCCCCTCCACCCGCATGGTGGACGGTCTGGTGGCCCGTAGGAAGATCCCCGTCATTCGTCTGGGCCACCGCACCGTGCGCTTTCGATGGGGCGATGTGCAGACGGCCCTTGATAAGCTCACCGTTTGGGATCACGCCGCGCCGAAGGGGCATTACGGAAGAACCGACTGCTACGCTGCTCCAAGCCGCACAGTTACCCGTCAACCATTGCCGGGTCGAATCTCAAAGGAGGGGAAGTGAATACCCCCGTGCGCCACGACAGAACATCCGAACGATTTCCATCTTGGGCGAAAGGCGCGATTGCCGTCCGCCCATCACAAAAGGTCCACGACGAGCAAGGACTCGCAGTCGTCGCGAACCTCAAGACAACCAAGGCGAGCAGCAGGAAAAACAAAATGAACAGTAAATCAACAGCTACAACCATGACGTCGATACGAGATATTCTCGATGCCCCCGAGCCAATTGAAAACGAAAATCTGAGTGGCCACAACGAGGAGCACAAAACATACGAGGTCGCCATTCTCGGTGGAATGCTCACAGGCACCTTCGCCGCAGCCCAGCACGTTCTGGAATTCACCGAATCAGTCGCAAGCCTGTAAACAAAAAAACGAAACCGGCGATGGTGAGCAGCCACGCCGGTTTCAACACTTAAACAACAATGAAATCATACACCGAATCGCGCCCAAAGCGCAAGCCTACACCGGCTTCACCAAGAAATATATCACGCAGAAATCTGCCTCCACCGAGCATCGATCCACCCGAACGCGACCAGGGTGGCACCGGCTCGTTGATCGATACCTCGCATGCCCGTTCAGGTGGTCGAGCAAGTCTAGATCTGAATGCCTGCCTCGACATGCCCGAATGGGAGGATCCCTTGGATCGTCCCGATACCGTGCCCGATGCCATCAATGAACCGGATCAACCGCTGCCCCCCGCAGAAAAGATACTGAGTCTCACGGGGCATGCGGTCTTGCTCAACGTTATCACTCAAACCAAGAGACCCACGAAATTGGCATGGCAAGAGATGGTGCTGTCGGACATGACGCCCGAATACCTCGCCAGTCTGACGAACAACATTGGAGTTTCCCTGGGAGCAGCCTCCGGTGGTCTGTTCACAATAGACTGCGACGACGACGGACGTTTCCAGGAAATGCTGGCGCTCAACCCCAGATTCGAAGGAACCCTTCAGAGCCATGGTGCCCGTGGCGGAAACTTCTGGCTTCGCATCGAAGGCCATGCACCCAAGAGCGGAAAGTTGAAGGATAGCGATGGCGCTGCCGTCGGAGAATGGAGGGGCGATGGCAACCAAACCCTCTTACACGGCATCCATCCATCTGGAGTTCGCTACCGCCACAACGACACACCGGTTATCACGGTGCCATTCTCGGAGATTGTCTGGCCCGAATCGTGGAAGCTCCCGTGGGTAGACAGGGGTGAGGTGGCGGATGCTTCCACCGCAGCATCCACGGTTTCTCAAGAAGTCGAGGGTGGACCGAAGCCTCGCCTTGTCGTCGAGTGTATGCTCAACAGCATCCCTCCGCGCCCTGACCGTGATACCTGGATGAAAATCTCCGCAGCGGTGCGCAACTCCCTCGGGAATGACGCTGCCGCCATCGAGATGTTGAAAGCGTGGAGTCCAGAGGAGGAGGTAGGGGAATACCAGCAACTCCTCTCCTCACCGTTTGACAAAATCGGCTATGGAACGCTGTTCGATCACGCGAAACAGCACGGCTTTCGCGGAGTGACCGACAGGTTCTTCTACAACGGCAGGACATTCTACATGAGAGGGGATACGGAGTTCATCCCGCTGGGGAGCGAGGGCGCGGTCAAGCAGCACATAACGAAATTCGGAGTTCCGAAGGTCCATCACAACGACCTGCTCTGCTACATCCGCGAGCACCATTTTATGCATCACATCGGACCGTTGGCGGGATATGGTTTCGGCGTGCATTATTTCGAAGGCACGAGGGCATTGGTGACCACCGGACCGAACATCATCAGCGGGGCGCAGGGGAGCGCGGACTTTATCGATAGATTCCTTCTGACCCTTCTCCATGACGAATCCCACCCCGAGCAGTTCCCAACGTTCCTGAACTGGCTGGCCTATTGCCGTCGCGCCGTTATTGAAGGACGCCGCAGACAATCACCGGCGGTCGCGCTCACTGGGGGCATTGGCTACGGGAAGACCTTGACCATCGACATCATCAGGAAATGTCTCGGGGGCAGGTCCGCCAAAGCCTACCGATTCCTGTCGGGGGATACCCACTTCAACGCGGAGATCGTCGGAGCGGAACTGCTGGTTGTGGATGACGACGCGGCATCGAAAGATCATCGAGCCAGAGTTCGTCTTGCCCAGTCGATCAAGACCAACCTGTTCTCCGGTTCTGTCCGCATCGAAGGCAAGGGACGCGATGCCTACAGCCTGGATCCCATTCAGGCGATCCTGTTCGCCGTCAATGACGACCCGGAGCATATCCGCGTTCTCCCGGAACTCGATGACTCCATGCTCGACAAGATCTGCCTCCTCAAAACAAATCCTGGGGAAATTCCCGAGGATATCAGAGGACAGGAGGAACTCATTGGGGCCGCCGTTGATGCGGCTTTGCCCGGCTTCCTCTTCGAGCTGGACGCGAGGGATCTGTCTGGGGCGTATGCCCAAAGTGGTCGCCTGCGCTGCTTCTGGCATCCCGAAATCGTCCAAGCTATCGGCTTGCTCAGCCCCGAGCAGCAGTTGCGCGAACTGATCTACCAGCTACACGAGGTCCAGGGGGCCATCGCGGAGGAGGGTAGATGGGTTGGCACGGCGGCAAACCTTCAGGGCCTCCTGACCTGCCCCGGCTGCATGCATTATCATGTCGCGAGAACCTTGCTGTCGTGGCCCGGTGCGTGCGGCACCTTCATGAGTCGCTTGGCAGCAAGGCAAGGCTCAGGGATTACCCGTGGTGGGTTGGATGTGTCTCGCACCCAGCTTTACGCCATCGAGGCAGTCGCCTGTGAAAACCAGGCGGTTGAGGGTGGGGAAGTGAGGAGCTGAGGAGGCTTTTTGCAAGTTTCCCAGTAAAAAAGCGACCGGCGAGTGAGGAGAGGAGGAGGTATTTGAGAGGTCAAACGAAAAATACTTCCTCCACTCCACTCACAGCGAATTCTGAAAAATCAGGCATTCAGGGGGGGGCGTGGCTGCCAATAATTTGTCGGTGAAACTTGCAAAAAGACTCCTCGCCTCCTCGCCACACCGAGCCACTAACCAATTGGTTAGTGAGGATGTGAGCGAAAAGATCGAGTGCCCAGGACAGGACAGAAAACAAGAAAATGTATGAGCAGAAAAATTGACAGAAGCATACCTCCGACCCCCGAAAAGTGGGTCACATCAGGGAAGTGCGACAGGAAGATCGAGATGGCAGAAATTGCCGCCCGTAAGAGGATCATGGGGGAAAGGGCAAGGGCTACACCGTGCTACAACCCAAAACCCCCAGCCACGAAGCAGCCGAAGCAGAAAAGGTCCTTGCCGCTGGGATGGACCGAGGTCAACGCCTTGACGTTCCGACGCTCGATGAGAAAAGCAAAGCGCATCATGGGGACGGAACACTCTCCCTTCCTCGCCAGGGGGGTAATCCCGGCGAGCAGTCGGTAAGCCAGAATAGAATCGGAGGAGTGGGCGTTCGTGCGGAACGCTCGTTCCTCCATTTTGATTTTCCAGTCGATCCTCCGGTGGCTGCACGAATCGCAAAGTCTGGCATGTCCTTCTGTATGAGGGAGGCCATTTTTCTTATCTCCTCGGGGCGCTTTTTTCAGACTAGTGCCCTTTTTACCCTAGGGTTCTAGACATTTTCTGACGAAATCCGGCGAAATTTGAAAATATTCAGATATTTCGATTCCTCATTTTCACCCCAAGTTCGCTGAAGCCCATTTTGAGATCGCGGATCGATGAGAAGAAACTGTCGTTTGGCAATTTGAATACCGTGAACATGCTGCCTGTGGAGTGCGGACAACCAGTGACGGTTCAGGGAATTTGACAGGCAGGAACATCGTGTGATAATTACATTCGCAATACAAACGCAATGAAAACACTGCAAATTCGCTTACCCCAAGAGCTTCGTGAAGAAGCGGATTCCGTCCTCGGAGCCATCGGGCTCGATATGCCTACGGCTGTCCGTCTGTTTTTAACCAAAATCGTTCAGACGCGCAGCATTCCCTTTGCCCTGGAAGCCGGTCCAGTTGAAGTGATGTCCGTTGATGATGAGACGCAGACACGCATGGATGCCGTCGCCACGGCTTGGAGTGCCAGAAAACGGACAAAATGAAACTCCTTGTTTCCCGTCGCATCCTGAAACGGGAGTTTGGACGCACGATTTCAGCCGATGATTTGTCCGTGCTCCGACGCACAGCGAAGGTTGTTCTCGCGACACCGATAGCAGGGCCAGGACTCCCCGCAGGAACGCGCCTGCTCAAAGCCTACGGCACCGCACGTTCCGGCCCGAAACGTGTGATCTATCTGCTCGCGGTTGCGGAGGGGGATCTCTTTCTGCTGTTTTACCGTGGCAAAAACGATCCGATCGGCGCGAATGCCACGGCGAAAAACCCGGTGTTCCGCGCAGAACTCCACAAATACCTCTCATTGCTCGAACAGGACATTCTTGCGGGCGAGGTCGACACGATTGATCTCCCCGGAGCATAAAACCTGAGCTTCCGGCTTTCTTGGGAATCTTGTGGCCGATGATTTTGGCCTTCACGGGTTGAAATACCCGCCCCCGGCAAAAACCCTCCAGAATTCGGGCATAATAAAGTGCCATGAATATCATACTCATATCAGCATTGGCCGGTGCAGCGGTCGCTGCGCTGGTGGTAGCCATCCCTGCCGTCCTCGCGGCGGTGGTGATGCTCTCGAACGAAAAATCAAAAGAAAGGGGTGGAATCCCATGAAAAATAATTGTCACAAATACCATAAAGCCTTCGACCTGTGCGTTGACGCACTGGAGTTCACGGCAACAACGCTCCATCCATATTTTCCAGGCGGCCTGGATTATCGTAAGATCAATGTTTTGATCTTCTGCGTGGCTGGCCCAGCGATTTTCGCTGTCAGCGTCGGTCTGAATGTCGTGCTTGCGATCAAGCTGGCGTCAGGTGGAAAATAGAAGAGGCGGAATTCAGTATTCCGCTTCTTTTTTAGCTGCCAGAGGGCATTCGGCGCACTGCTAATGCTTCAGGTAAAAACTAAAATGCTAATAATTTCGAATTCTGCAGAAATATCGCAAAAACTATTAGCACGCATGTATAAAGTATTGACGCCAGGCATGATACAAGCTAATATTGAACATACTATGAGCTTGATAACTACAAATCCTAACACCCCATCCGTCCCCTACAAATTCAACAACTACAAAAACCCCTTTGCCGTGCCAGCTGGAAGATACAGGGCGGTCGTCAAGTGGGTCAAAATGTGCGAAAGCAAGACCGACAAATCAAAGCAAGCCGTCAAATTCCTGTTCGACGTCACTGAGAATGCAGATGGCCCCGTCACCTATCTGATTTCGAAGGAATACGCCGAAGGCAGCGCGGAGTATGCCCATCTCGCTGTGGATCTCGAAGCGTTCCTCGACAAGGCAGAGATCGAAGAGTTTTCCAAAAACAAGACGCAGATCGATCTCGCTGACCTCGCCGGGAAGCACGTTGATCTGATGATTAACACAATCTCATCTCCGAAATACGACACCCCATATTCCTTCATCGACGGCATTTTTCCAGCTGGATACCTCCTCCCCCAAAAGAAGAGGGAGACTGCTGACCAAGACGCATGCCTGGAGATGTGTGCTGCTCTATGAAACTCACCCCCTCCATAGAACCGATCCCGTTCACCTTCACCCCGCCTTCTCCATTCGCCATCCCAGCAGGTTGCTACCGAGCGGTGCTCCGTGAGGTTTCCACGGAGGAAAACGATGATGGCGATCCGGTGCTGCGAATGCTCTACGACATTGTGAGGGGAGAAAACGGCCCCGTGAAATACGCCGCTGCTCTCGAATATCCAGCGGGCAAAGCGGGCCATGCCAAGCTCAACGAAGACTTGGCCGCATTTTTCCCACAGGACGAAATTGATCGAATGCTTGGCATGCCTGCGGAGTTGGATCTCACGGATCTTGTGGGAGATGAAGTTGACCTGATGGTCAGCACGTTCACAGGAAGCGACCATCCACCGTATTCAAGAGTGACGGGAATTTTTTCCGCAGGGAGCATCACGAGTGAAACGCTGGCCATGGGTTAAACGCCTGCTCTGAGTGGAAGTCGGAATTGAAGGCAGCATGTTTGGGATGACCAAACTCGTCTCCAAGCACGTCAAGTAATAGCAATCCCAAAAATCAACCCCGGCAGTTCCGGAAACGGTCTGCCGGGGTTCCGTGTACGGTTTCGAACTCGCGGGAAAGGACAGAAAGTTTTTTTCGGCCACCGCCCGCATCACCGCCAATGATACCCTCGCGGTGAGTTGTCAGGAAGTTACTGCTTCCGTCGCCGTGCGATATGCATGGGCTGGATTCCCCCTGTGCAACCTTTACAACCGCGAATGTTTTGCCGCCTACCCGTTCCGCACCGACGACTGGCCGTGGCAGGTTCCTTAGTTTTTCGATGGGGGTCGCTTGTCGGTAACGGTCGGTGGTTTTCCCTTGAAACAGACGCCATCATCACCAGTAGCAACCTTTGACCCGATGTGGACGGCAGTTCCGAAGCGCTGATCTTCCACATGCAGGCCGTTGATCATCACTGCGCTTGAGTTTTCCAATTCGACAGGGGCAAAACCGGCGGTTCCCGCGGACGCATTTTCTGAAATGACGCTGTTGTTTTCCAAGAGCGCTCTCTCAACTCCATAAAGACGGATCGCGGGGGCTGAGATATTCAGGAACGTGTTGTCCCTGATGACCATGTCTTTGAAAAACCGTTTGCCGGCTTTGCGGTTTTCTTGTGGCGCAGAACTGCGGATCACGATGTTGGGCTGCCTTCCTCCGCGGCCATTGAACACATTTCCGGTGATTTGCAAGTTCTGTGCTGGCGGGCCTTCGGCCCAAATCGAATCTCCAAAACTCAAATCCACGCCCCAGCCTTCGTTGTTTTCGAACTGATTGTCTTCAATCACACCTTTGATGCCGCTGACAAGAATCGACCTCCCGCGGTGGGACAGGAACTTGCAGTTGCGGATGACAAATGGCCCTCCGGCTTCCGTAAGATTGTAGAATCTGTCTGCATCTTCGTATCCCTGTCCTGACCTCAGTCCTTCGATGGGTTTTGTGAGATTGATCAAAAATCCTCCCTCTATTTGCTCCGAGGATTCAACGGCTGTTCGTCCTTTTTCGCCGAGCGATATTCCATCGTAGGCGACAAGTTCATCCCCCTTTCTGACGCTCCATGTTCCTGCCGGAGCGAAGATCTGCGTGGGGGAGTTGATTTTGCGAACCAGAATTGCGTTGCTGTGGATGTTGATGGCATCATCTCCCATGCCTTCGAAGGAACAGTTTTCCACCAGAAGATCTCCGCGCAGACCCCGCGCATGGATGCCATCGGCATTGGTGGAGATGAGGCGGTTCTGCCCCAGGCTGACATGGCAATCGACAAGCGAGACGCCGCGACTGAGATACGGGAAAAAGGACAAGCCCGGAGAAGAGAGAATGCTGACATTCTTGACCCGGACAACTTCGCAGGATTGGATGCCAACGGCGCATCCATAGGTTCTGGCCATATGGACATACCGTTCCCCCGGCTTCATTCCCGACGATGCCATGGCCTGGGGGTATCCTGCTCCACCCAGGCTGGACTCCCTTAACCGCCAAACCCGCCCCGAAACCGGAGTGAAGACTTTGCTTCCCACCGGCACCGGGCCGTAGCGGGTTGATCCCTGCTTGGGATCCGGGCGGATGACCATTCCCCACAAAGTCTTGGCCTTGGCAAAGAGGGGGTTGGTGAAGTCTGCTGAATTGGCATCCAACTCCAGATCGAACGTGTTTTCCGCCAAATTCACCGCACGGATTGTGCCGAATGCGTAGGGTAGCGGGTCATAATCAATCCGGATGTTTTTGAGAACAACATTCCGGCAACCCTCCAGAACGATTCCGCTGGCCGAAGGGTTTGTGAAGGTCAGAGTGGTTCCTTCCATGGCACCGCTGAAGGTGAGGTTGTTCGCCTTGTTGATCGGGAGGGAAACCAACTCACCCATGGCGGTTGCTCCGGGTGAGGGATCGATTCTGTAGGTTCCGGCTTCGAACACGACCTCCGCTTTCTGCCCGGAGGCGATTGCAGCCTGGATGCATTTTCTCACAGCCTCCCCGTCGGGTTGCCCATCGCCGGGAATTGCTCCAAAAACGCGCACGGAAAATCGCATCGCGGACGGCGTTCGGTCACAGGCTCCCAAAAAAAATCCGGCGAGCACAAAACACAGCGAGATTTCGCGCCAAGCTCGCAGAGGCCGCCAAGTCGGGAGGGATGCTGCTCCGAGCCGACTGGAGGGCGATGCGCTGTCAGCGCCCATTTGATCCTCCTCGAAAAATGGGATCGCCCGCCAGGCATCCCTCCAATGCCAATGGCGAATCCCTTCTGATGCATTCCATTTTTCCATGACAGCGGTTACTTCCACAGTTCCCTGTCTCCGAAATAATTTGTGAAATGGCTCACGACTTCACTGCGGGAAACATTTTCTGCATGAGCATCGCAGAAAACCATGTTGACCGTTTCTCCATGCCGGTGCGGGAACCACTGATTGGGAGTGTTCTTGGCCCAGTTCGCTGGTAACTGCCAGGAACTTTCGAGTGAGGGGTTTGTCGGATCGATAGTCTCCGTATACATAACCATCTTTGAAGGTGCAGGGACTCGCAATGTTTTTGTTTGAGGACTCTCATCGGGAAGCCGAGAAGAAGGATTGGCGAAGAGGTTCGCATTTGCGCCATAGTGGGTGTGTGGATGCGCGCTTTTGGCACTGACCGAAGGACAGTAAAAAACAGGAAGATTTTTCCCTTTGGGAAATCCCGGTTCCATGACAAATCCGTGTGTGTTCGACGCTCCGAGGTAAGGGCGAATTTCCAAATACCAAAACGTCATCCCGCCCGCAGAAAAATTGACCGCAAACGGAGGCAGGAACTGCTCGTGGTCCGCATTGTAAGCCAGCGTCGCTTGGCCGAGTTGTTTCAAATTGGACAGGCATTTGACTTTTCTGCCACTTTCTATCGTGGTTTTGAACGCTGGCATGGCCAGAGCGGACAAAATGGCAATGATGGCCACAACGATCAGAACCTCGACCAAGGTGAAGCCTCGTCTTCTTTGCGTCCTTGGCGCGAGATTTTTTGCATTCATGAGATTTTCTCCAGCACTCCGCGTTTCTGCTCCAGTGCTTTCCGAATTTCGCGGGAACGTTGCTCTGTCAGGGGATAAACGATCACCAGCATGATCGCACAGAGGATGGCTGCCGCAGGGATCCCCAGATCCAGCAAACGCATATTGAGAATGGTTTGGGGCGATTGGTGTCCCCCCAAGGCTTGTTGGAAACCCGTGATATTGAGAAGAAAACCGGAGCTGGCGAAGGCCAGGGTGCCACCGAGTTTCATCACCCAGGAATAAACCGCCCCGAGAATCCCTTCATTCCTTGCGCCGGAACGCAATTCCTCGAAATCGCATGCATCCGCGATCATTGAGGAAACCAGCACCCAGAGAGCACAGAAGCCCATCGCAACGAAAACCGAAGGGAGCAGGGACAGCAAAGGATATGTCGGGGTATAGCAAACCCACTTGATCAGGTTTCCGAACAGAGCACCGCAGAGAAAGACGATCAATGCCGATTTTTTACTGAATCGAGTGGCGCAGATTGTGATGAGAGGAATGAAAAGGATACTGCTGGCCTGCCAGGCCGTCCCTCCCATACCGATCAGGACGGAGGCAGCTGTTTCACTGCCCCCATAGATATAGTAGATTGCGATATAGGGAGAAATGCTTGAGATGGTTAAAATTCCGATGCACATGGCAAACACCACTGCGGAAAGGATCATGAAGGGCCGGTTGTGAAATACCCCGCCTAGTTGATCCTTCAGGGATTCCCTTTCAGCAGACATCTGCTCATGGACCACGCGTTCCGGGCACAAGAGGGTGGAAAGCAAGGAGAGCAGGATGATCAAGCTGCCGACGAAGGTTCCGACAACCCGCGCTCCGGTCAGGGCATCCGGAAAAACCGGGAGTTTTGTGAGAGCATAGAGCCAAGGAAGCAGAAGCAGGATCCCCGAGGAAAAAAACGTGTTGAACCCCATCAGCCGCGTCCGTTCATTGTAGTCTGCCGTCATCGAAAACCCGAGCGCCGACCACGGGACTCCAAAGAGCGTCAGGAATGTATAGAAAACCAGGGAGGAACCAAGGAAGTAGGCGAAGTAAGCATTCTCACTCCATCCGTGCGGCATGAACCAGATGGCCGCAAACGCCAGCCCGGCTCCGATTCCTCCAACCAGCATGAACGGCTTGCGCCGACCGAAACGTGAGCGGAAATTGTCCGAGATGTGTCCCATGGCCAGATCGGCAATCGCGTCGTAAAAACGTGGAAGCGAAAGTCCCAGGCCCACCAGAACAGGATTCACCCCCAACCCGATATTCAAAACAAACATGGCGAGGTTGCCAATGCCGTTGATCATCAGATTGTAGGCCATCCCGCCGAAAGCGTAACCGAGCTTTCCCACAAGGGGAATTCGGTCCGCTGCCGGTGTCGTCTCGACCAACGGCGGGTCTTTCTCCGTGGAAGGAATTGCGGTCTGGAGGGACACGATTTCGGACATGGGAGTTGCTCAGGAGGTCATTGCAGAGGCAGCGGAATTCGTTGCCATATTGCCCATGACGCAGGAGCTGTTCGGGAAACTGGTTGGAAAGCGATGGTTTCTGCGGATCATTGCAGGGTCATGTTGCGGAGACCAGTGCCTCTTCCATAGCGGGTTCGGTTTTGTTTGCTATTCCAAAAACAGATCGGATGGCTTCCAAATAGGCAAAACCATGCCGCTTGTCCGGTTCGAGATAACTTCCTTCGGTCCACTCATTCCAAGCATTCAGACTAACCATGCGAAAGCCCGGCACCGTTTCCGCCTGCTTCCGGATCATGGCAAGGGCCTGTTGAAAATCCTCGGGGGAGGTCTTCAAGATGGAAGTAAAGGGATAGCCCACGTCCGGCGACCAAATCTCGCTTTGTACGGTTCTCGGTGACGAATCCCATCCCATCGTGACGTTGGGGAAAACTGGCAGGGTCGTTCGTGTTCGGAGTGTCTCATAAGCACGGACATATGTATCTCTGACTATTTGGTAATCGCACACGTCCTTTCCAAAATCACCCATGGACACGTAGTGAACCCAGACATAGCCACTGATGGAATCAAAACCCAATTGTCGGAAATCCTCTTCCGGCGTTCCGGTCTCCGCTTCTCCTTTCAACAACCCCCAGTTCCATACAATGGCATTCAAATGAAGATCGGGGAAGCCGGCTTCAACAACCTTTTCCCGGAAGCGGTCGAGAGCTTTTCTGGCTGAAAGCACTGAGCCGCCAAAACTCTTCACAAAAGTTGGCACATCGTAGATGGAGAAGTAGGGCGCGCCGTTGACCAGAAGATGCGAGGGATGCGAGAAATAGCGTTCAATCAGAATATCGCAGATCGAGTCGAATACGGCCGGGGTTACGATGCCCGGATACTGTAAACATGTCAGGTCCCCGCGCTTGGCGGGGTGGATGTCATACCAGTCGTGATTCGCCCACATGCAGCAGAACTTCATGCGATCCACGTTGGGGGCTTCTAAAAACCCCTGTTCCAAGCATCTCTCGAGAAAGGGACCGTCATTGTAATGATACCAGTCGAAAATGAAACAATCCACCCCGTGGTCTGCCGCCGCATCGATCTTGCGGGCCATCACCTGGGGATCCGATTCGTCCTCATATCCCCAAAGCGGTTCGAACGGCTGCTGATGGCCCGGAAATCGGGGGGTCGCGCGTTTGACCAGTTCCCACTCTGTCCAGCCTGCTCCATGAGCCAAGGCGTTTCTCGGATCCGCGTGGTAATTCGGAAAATAGTAGACGGCGACGAGTGGGCGAGTCGAGGGAAGAGAGGTGTTCATAAACAGGCTGTAAAATAGCACCTCGAAGATATTTTCACCTTCATGGGAATGACAAGAATGTGTATCCCAGTGCCATATGCAGCGGTGGAGCGAATGCGAATATCAGGCCAGAGAGATTCTCTGAAAGCTGGGTCTGCTGGGGCAATGTGCCCTGTTGGAGCAGAAAATGTTCAGCCCTGAGTGGTGGGGGTATGCTCCCGGTTCCGGATTGTTTGATCAAATTCACTTTCAAATTGGAAACTGCCCGATCCGGTTTCAAAAACGAGAAAATGGTATCCCAAGTCATTGAGTCCGTCCTCTTTTGCAGTCGTCATCATCTTGCCATCCATAAGTATTTCAGATCCCGTGGAAGGGATATATATACTCGCACGGGTGTTTGGTGGAATTTGAACTTTCAGCTGGAACTTCTTATCTTCAATCTTCCATTCGGAGTGTATGGTTCCATAAAGCGATTCATAGGAAGCGATGACAGCGGTCAAAGGAGCCGAGAGTTCCATATTAGCAAGCTCCCCGCGTCCATAAGATGATTCATAGGAGTCGCACGCCCGGTTCATTGCCATACCGGGGTATGGTTTGATGACGATGCATTTGTATCCGGGAGCATCAGTTCCGCAATCAATGCCGCCCACTTTGCGATAAAGCCAGTCGCCGACAGAGCCCAATGCAGGGTGATTGAAGGAATTCATTTGCGGTCTCTGGAAGGTTCCATCAGGCCTGAGGGAATCCCAGCGTTCCCAGATGGACGTCCCTCCTTTGTCCATCATGTACAACCAGGAAGGGTAATCTCTGCGGCGCAGCAGCTTATAAGCTTCGTCGTTGTATCCAGAATCTGTGAGCGCGTGGCATATCTCGGCCGTTCCCAGCAGACCGGTTGTTATATGTTTGAAGTCATTCACATTGTCGGCCAGACGTCCTGCCATGATCTTTGCGGTATCCTCTGATAGCAACCCGAACGATATTGACAAAGCGTAGGCGGTTTGTGTGTGGGATAACAATCGGCCTTTTGGAGTGATAAATTCCTGCTCGAACGCCTTTTTGATTCTTTCCGCCAAGCTCTGATACCGGACGGCATCTTCCTGTTTGTCCAAAACCACTGCTGTCTTTTGCAGCAGGTCTGTGGCGCGATAAAAATAGACTGTTCCAAGCAGATCGGTTTCCGTGGGTTGCCCTGTCAAGTAGTGCATGCAATAGTTGCCCCCATAGGCCAGCCAGTCGCCCAATCCATCCCATTTGAGCCTCCTCAGGTCATCTGTTTTATCAAATTGGAATTCGACCCATGCTTTCATGCTCTCATATTGCTCCATCAAGATCCTTGAATCGCCGTAGCGGGTGTAAAGCAACCAAGGAACAGTGACAGCCGCATCGGCATATCCGTAAACACCGTCCAAATCAAATTTCTTGGGAGCCATGAAATTGACCAAACCGGATGGTTCCTGCTCGGCAGCTATGTCTTTCAGCCATTTGGTGTAGAATCCGGCAGCAAGCATATTCGTGCAGCCGGTCGGCGCAAACAACTGGGCATCGCCAAGCCAGCCCATGCGTTCATCCCGCTGTGGACAATCTGTGGGTATATCAAGGGAATTTCCCTTTTGCACCCGGACAATGCTTTGATACAAGCGGTTTACAAGGTCGTTATCGCAACTGAATTGGCCGGTGCGCTCCATATCAGAATGGATCACTATTCCCGTAAGAAGAGCATTGGTGATTTTGCCCGGATAGCCCGAAATCTCCACATATCTGAAGCCCTGAAACGAGAATCGAGGTTCGTAAATCTCATCCTGTCCTCCACCTTTGCATGTGTAGGTAATCGTCTGCTTGGCTGAGCGAAGGCTCTCAGTATAAAGATTTCCATCTTTGTCCAGCACTTCTCCATGTCTTAAGATGATGGTTGTTCCTTCCGGGCAGTTTGCGTTCAGACGGCACCAACCCACAATGTTTTGCCCCATATCGAACAAAGCATCCCCATTTTTGGTATGTATGATGTTCACTGGAACGATCTCCTCGATTCGTCGCGCCGCCGGTCCGATGGTTGGGGCGATCGTTTCCTTTCTCCGATTGACCACTTCCACCCCATGCCAGTGGCTGTCGTCATACCCGGCAGCAGACCAACCTGATTTTTCCAACCTTGCATCGTAGGTCTCGCCGTCATAAATGGAGGTCATCAGGATGGGCCCGGTAGATGATTTCCAATCGGAATCGGTATTGATGAATTCTTGCGCTCCATCGGCGCAGGTGACTTCGACTTGGGCTATTACGAGAAGATCCTGTCTCGTGCTTTCTATAGGATCGGGACCTTCAAGCGAGGCGTGTCGGTAGTTCCGGTACCATCCATTTCCAAGAATCAGCCCGATGGCGTTTTTACCCGTGTTCAACAGGGATGTCACATCATAAACCTGATATTGGTTCCTTTTGTCGTAGCTGGTAAAACCCGGTGTGAAAAGACGATCATCCACCCTTTTTCCGTTGATCTGCATTTCGTAAAGGCCCAATGCGGTGACGTAGGCTCTGGCTTTTTGAATTTTCTTCGCCAAGGTGAATTCTCTTCTTAGAATCGGTGATGGATAGCTGTAAGTGTCGAAATTAAGATCTGTTTTGATCCAGTCGGCTTTCCAATCGTCGGGAGACAGCAATCCCATTTCAAAATACGCCGGTTCGGACCAGACGGACGGCCTTCCTTCCCTATCCCACACCCTGACCTTCCACCAGCAGGCGTCGCGCGCTTTCAAGACTTTCCCCGCATATTCCACATGAATGCTTTGATCCGAACACACCTTTCCTGTGTTCCAAAAATCCGATCCGTTCTCGTTCAGCATTTCAAGAGAAGAAGCAGTCAAGATTTGATAGGCCGTCTGCTTCTGATTCAACTCTTCGGAAGCCATTTTCCAGAAAAACCTGGGCTGGGCAACACCGAGCCCCATGGGATTCTTCAGATATTCGCAGCGAAGTTCCATTATCTGGATTTCAGTATGCGGATCCACGGTTGCTTGGGAGTCTTTCATGATGAGGAAGAGCTTGTGGGGCTTTGTAATCTTTCAAAATCAATCCCGCCCGCATGGGAACGACAAAAATATGCCTCCCAGTGCCATGGTCACGCGCATTCGGCGCGGAAGGAGAATTTGACAGGATTACAAGATTTACAGAATTGATTTACCTCAGATGCGGGGCGGGCAAAAATATTTTCTTCACGACGACAATGTCCTGATCGCCTACGATGTCGTGACTCACGACGAAATTGCCCAGTGGCTGCGCGGACAGCGGAAATAAAATGCCCTTGGCGTGCTTCGCGTCCTTTGCGCGAGATCGACTGATTACTCCGGCACCGCCCCACAGGAGGAGTATTCCGTTGCAGGGACGCCCGCAGCACTGAAAACGGAATCACTGAAAACTTTTCCTATTCCGGCGGCTTCGTCCTCGAGGGCCGATAACCACCTGAGACTTCCCGTGTCTTTTTGTATTCCCTTGGCGAGACTCCCGAGAATGTCTTGAACGAACGGGAAAAATGGTTGCTGTCGTTGAATCCGCAGGCGAAGGCGACCTCGGTGATGTTCATGGTGGGGTCGCGGAGGAGCTCCTCAGCCTTCCGCAGCCGAAGGTTCAGGAGGTATTCCGCCGGGGTCTGGTCCGTGCAGGCCTTGAAGACACGGAAAAACTGTCGTCGGGAAAGACCGCACATGCGACAGAGGTCCGGGATGGTCAGATTTCCCTCGGGATTTTGTTCGATCCACAGGAGGGCCTTTGCGATCCGCCGCGTGTCGGTCAAGTCCTTCTGGTCCACGCTGCTATACCAGCGTGAAAGGAGGGCGATGATCTCCAGCAACTGCGATCTGGCAACGGCGATGTAGCCAGGTTGTGCCTGCTGGATCTCGGCATCCATTTCCGTGGCCAGAGTCTCGATCTTCGCCAGTTGTTTCGAGTTCAGTCGCAGGTGCTTGTTGAAAAATCCCTTTCGCCGCAAAGACGGTTCGATCTGGAAAAGCGCCTGGAATCCCGGCGAATCCGGAAACTCGCGGGCATGGATCCAGAGCAGCCCGGGATCGTAGCAGATATTGAGCACCTCCAGCGACTCCGGCTTCTCGATGCTGTGTTCATGGGATCCCTGAAGCACGAAAACATCCCCAGTGCCCACCGCGAACGGCTTGCCATCCACGATATTTGTGCCGACTCCGTGAAGGATGACCGTGATCTCATGGAAATCGTGCCGATGGACCGGATACGCCGGATGCTCCGGAATCCGCATCACTGCGATCGGGCATTTTTTCGTGTAAACCCAATCCCTTTCCAGAACCAAATGCCCATGCCGGATCGAGTGTCCGGCCAAAGGAAGCTTCGTCTCCTTGTGATAGGAATGGACGATCCGGACAATCTCGTTGTAGGCGTCTTTCCCATGGGAGCGGGCATGTTCCTTCGATTTGGGGGAAGAACGGGATTTCATCAAGGCCCTTCACTCGCACATCTCCGGAAAAAGACAAGCCCGCCGGGGAATCAGGACTCGAATTTGTAAACTTTGAGGCGACAGACGTTCTCGATGAACGAGAAATCTCGATCCCTGTGGTGAACGGGGCAGTTGTATTCGATCGCGCAGGCCGCGATCAGGCAATCCGTCGAACTTCGAATGGTAAATCCCCGGCTTCGGCAATTGCGATAAATCTCCGCTGCAAGTCTGTAAGTGGAGCGTTGGGGGAAAATCTCCACGAATGCTGAAAAATGTTTCTCAATGGCATCTGCATCTGCAGTGCGGGAACACCCCTGCATCAATTCTTGCAGGATTGCTCCGGTATAGGCAAGGCTCTCCTCGCGCTCCAACAGTGAGGAAAGGACACCGGCTTCCGCCGTCTTCCTTCCGGCCAAAAAGTCAATCCAAACGCCGGTATCGATCAAAACCATCAGAAGCGGCTTTGTCTCATCAAATTCATATCGCCTGACCAGGAAATCTTCCCGCGCAACTCAAGAATTTTCTTCTGATCCTTGCGTCTCACAAATTCCCGCAAGGCCGCATTGACAAGATCCTTCTTTGTCCGCAATCCGGAGAGACGGAGCCCCCGGGTCACCAACCCCTCATCAAGATCGATATTGGTTCTCATAGACACATAGATAGAGAAAACAGGTGTATTGCGCAAGATTTATCGTCTGTCTCAGATCCGCGCGCAACGCCAACGATGGGAGGGCGAGACCGTTCGATCCTGTCTCGATCAGCGAAAACCCGCGTCCCACGCGATCCATGCACATCGCCATGAGCGATCTCCGACTCGACAAACTTTGGATCATCTGTTCGGGCGATGTGCGTTCGGATCTCGGAAACCGAATGGGAATCTGAGGAATTGAGAGACTTTCCGGGATGTTTTAACCGTTTCATTGGAATAGAGAGAATTCTTCGATGCGCCGAGGCTCTGAGGGGCTGCCCCGTTGGATGTGGAGTGATTCCAGTGCTGGCATTCCACATTTGTCACTCCCCATTCCGCATTCGCGCCGCAGGCGCGCAACCATGGCACTCCGCGGCAGGAATACGGCACTGGAAGGAAGGTGAAGTTTTTCAGCCTGTGGCAGATTCGGTGCACTGTTTCAGGAACCCTGCCTGAGAAATATCAATAAACCCTCAATTCAAATCACATGAAAACAAAACTCCCATCCTCGTTGGCGGCTGCACTGATTGGCCTCCTTGCCTTCGCCGGGGTCTCGCGATCCCAAGCACAGACAACATCCACTTGGATCACCGAAACCATTTCATCGGGCGGGATTGTGAATTGGAGCACTCCCGGCAAATGGACTCCCGCGACACCAGTGCCCGGAAATGTCAGTGTGGATTTTACCGGACTGACCGTAAATACAGCTGCCATCACACTGACCAACGATATTGCAGGCACCTTCAATATTTACCAGATGAAGCTGGCAAACGCCGCCACGACGGTCACTTATAACAAGTCGGCAAGCACGACAATGAACTGGGTGAAGAGTGGGTCGAGCAATCCGGAGCTCATTCTGAACAGTTCCAGCAGCGGTGACAGCCAAATCAGCTTTGCCAGCGCCATCGGCTCCGGGGTGACCTTGCAAATCACCGGTGTGGCAAATGCAACGACCAGGCAACTGAGTGTCATGAGCGGCGCTGGCGGAGTTAATGTCAACAAAACAGGAACAGGAAATTTGTATGTTACTGCGGCGAATACCTACACCGGCGATTTCACCTTAACGTCAGGAGTCATTGGGTTGATGACTGACTCGGTGGGCACCCCGAACAATGTCACAAGCGGGCCATTGGGTCGTGGCACTGTGCATTTGAATGGAGGAACCGTTACGGCGGTAAGTGCCGTGCGGACGGTGAATAACAGCGTGCAGGTGGGTGGTGATTTCTCGGTTTCCCAAGGAGCGGGTGCTGCCAACAATATCACTTTCGCCGGAACTGTCATGCTGACCGGAACAGGGGTCACACGAACGATCACTGGAGATTATAATTCCTATGTCAGTGGCGCCCGTGGCACACTGGCCTTTACGGGGGCAATCAGCGAGGCGGGAGCAGGTAATGGCATCACGTTTGCCAATACCGCATCGACTCATATTGTTCTTTCCGGGATCAACACCTACACGGGGAATACGACGGTTACCGGTGGAAATATGACTCTCTCGGACAATGCCGGTTTGAAGTTCGTCATCGGTGCGAACGGCGTCAACAATCGGCTTCTCGGAACTGGAATCATCAATTTGGACGGCGACTTTACTTTTGACTTGGCGGGTGCGGGCACGGCTCTGGGCAACAGTTGGAACATTGTCAATGTTGCCAGCCTTACGGAGACCTTCGGCTCGACCTTCAGCGTGAACGGGTTTTCGGATATCGGTGGAAATCTGTGGGAGGCGACAAACGTGAATGGAGGAAGAACTTACCAGTTCAGTGAGGCGACAGGCTTGCTCTCGGTCACAGCGGTTCCCGAGCCGACCACATGGGCGCTTCTAGCAGGCGGACTTACTTTAGTAACAGTGCTGCGCCGTCGCAGGATCAACTAGGGATTCGGCGCATTGATTTGGGGTAAATAGGAGGGACGTCGCGTGGGGTCGCGCCTCTCTCCTGTTTCTTTTTGAAGAGATTGAACGATCCCTAAATGCAAGATAAAACACCACTGCGGGATGACCTTGTCCCGATTTGAACTTATGAACAAAAATGTCGCTCATTTCCTTCTGGGGATTTCCATGGTCGGTCTCACTTCAGCTGCGGAACCTTCTCAAAACCTGCTTCCCCCGGACTGGGATCCAAAAATGGCGGCCGACAAGGTCATGGCAGGCTTGGTCAACACGACCGCCCCGCAAGTGAAGGGCACCCACGATGCGGAGTTTGTCTGCGTGGGGGATCGGGCGTTCATCGTCAGCGAAGCGAACGATTTGCAGCCCGGCGAAAACGCGATGTGGCCGCACATGTATGTGACATTGTCGGTGGTGAATCTGAAAAACCTCGCCGTCGAGAAGATCATCCCTTTTGCGAAAAGCGGACAGGTTTTTGAAAATGCGACACTTCCGAAAGGCGCCTGTTTTGTGCCGCGAATCATTCAGAAGGACGCGAAGACCTTGCGCTGCTACTTCAGTGAAAGCCCGGGACTGAAACAGACGCAGACATGGTTCATCGACTTCGACATTGATCGCATGGCATTCGAGAATCAAATCCATAAAGCAAAGTTGAAAACCGCCGTCGGCATTTTTGACATGCAGCCGCAGTATTTCTGTGATGACGCCGTGGCTCAGGGCTTGAAGAAGCCGTTGACCGGACTCCCTCTCTTTATCTTCGATTCCTTCAAGGTCTTTGATGGCAGGATCTATGTGACGCTGAACAACTTCTCCAGCGGCCTGAATGCGCTGGCCAAGCTGAACGATGACCTCGATACCTTCGAGATTATCGGGCACTACAATGAACCGCAGGCGCTCTGGCTCACGGAGTCTTCGGTGAACCGTCTGCCGGATGGCACATGGATGGCCATCTGCCGCCAGGACGGCGAAAAACGGGGATACCTTTTCACCACCAGCAAGGATGGCAAAACGTGGATATCTGCCGAACCCAGCGATTTCGTTCCCAACGGCGCAAATTCCAAACCGACCTTCAACAAATTCAACGGGATCTACTACCTCGGTTGGCAGGAGGCTTCGTATATCAATAAAGTGGGACGCAGTGTTTTCAATATTGACGTTTCGCGTGACGGGAAGACTTGGGAGCGCAAGTATCGATTTGAGTCGGAGAAATCTTTCCAGTATCCCTCTTTTCACGAGCATGACGGCTCCATCTGGCTCACCGTGACGCAAGGCGACTCCGATCCAAGTCGCAAGGAACGTATTATGTTCGGCAAGTTGGAATAACGGTTGTAAAACGTGTTGAAAAAGAGGGAGACGGAGGCAACATTTGGACAATTTGCGTATCGGCACCTGAAACGGCAACTCTTGCGGGAAGAGTTGGTCCCAGGTGACAGCATTTCTGCAAAGCAGTTGGCCGCCGATCTGGGAATGAGCCGCACACCGATACGGGAAGCGATTCGTCGCTTGGAGATTGAAGGTGTGTTGGAGGCGTTCGCCTCGAACGGGACTTTTGTCAGATATGCGGAGAGATCGACCATTGTTGAAATATACGAGATGCGTGCTGCCACTGAGAGTTTTGCGCTGAGAAAGGCTATCTGGCGGTTCAAATTGACCCAGATAAGACAATTGCAGGAAATTTGTCATCTGATGCTGGAGACGATCCGGCTTTTCCGTGATTCCGGCGCATTTTGCCTGGCGGGGCAATTGTTGCAGAAGTATTTGAATGAGGATATGGCTTTTCACCTGATGCTTGTCAGCGCATCGGAGAGCCGCCGACTGAGGGCCACTTATGAAGATTTGAACCTCCGGAGTGCTGTCTTTGGAGTGAAGACCCATCAGCGAAATCTGGGCCATGTCGCCAGGGCTTGGCAGCAACATGAGCGGGTGGTCCGTTTCATGCGCCAGCGGAATGCGGGCGCGGCGGTACGAGCTCTGGAAAAACATATGTTTACGAGTATGCAGGCTGCCTTGGAGGCCTGTGACACACAGGTTGGTGAATATGAGAAACCGATGGACAAGAAAATACTTGCGCAAAAAATGCTGTTGGTAAATTAGCGCAGACAGGCCTGATCGGTCGTTCTGTTTTCCGGAAAGTTGAATGCCCGGACTCCGGTGACTGTTGGATTCTTGTGTGCGGCAGGAACTCATGATTTTTCCCAGATGTCATACCAACTCTTGAAAACAACTGGACGTTGCAGAGTTCAGGGAGCACAGACGGGACGCCTGTGCTCCCTGTTTTTCTCCAACCGCTGATCGTCTGCTTATCTCCGAGAGATGGTATCACTTGCTTGTTCCAGGGAAGTTTTTTCGAGATTTTCTCCACCGTGGTATTTTTGTGCCACGAAGCCAAAATGGCACTCGCGTGCTTGTTTTTGACCAACACATGCTGGAACTGCCGTGTGGAAACGGATATACTTTTCAGGAATGAAACTCCTCCCATTTGCAACCTTGGCTGTTTTTTGCTTGTCTTCTCGTCTTCCCGCGGAAGTGATTTTCTCCGACGACTTCAACACGGCCGGTTCTTCTGCGACCAGTGCCTGGTATGTGCGGGGAGAAAACCTCCGGGACGAAAACAACGTGGAGGGTGGCAATCTTCTGCTGGCCCGCAAGGATGGAACACAAACGATCCCGAAGTATAGCGGGGTTTGGAAAAGCTTCGACACGGTGTCTCTCAACCAGGGGGAATCCCTGAAGTTGACGATTGTGTTCTCCGGAGCGGATGTGGAAGCCAAGGCATTCGGATTTTTCCGAATTGCATTTACTGACTCCCAGAGTCAAATAGACGCCAACGGAGGGCTTTTGGTGGAACCGCACCCCCGGTTTTTCTATGCCTTGGGACTTCCCACTGGAACGCGCGGCTTGGTGGACCCCCAATTTGAGTCAGTCGCATTTTTTGAAGGATCCTCCGGTCAGAAAGCGAATACGGATTTCAATCTTGCCCCCTGTCTTTTGGGTTTCATGGCGGCAACACCGGGGAAGCCGATTTTTCCTGAAGGGCAGAAATTCCTGACGCCGGGAGAGTATGGAAACAAAGCGACGCTTGTCTGGGAACTCCGCAATGACGGTGGGACGATCGTCAGCAGGGGCACTTGGACCGATTCCGATGGCGTGAAAACGGATATGCTGGAAGCCCGCGCCGAAGCGATCCTGCACTTCGACTTCAACAAGGTCGGAATCGGCTTTGCCGTCTGGGATGCCGACTATTGGGATGGGCGTCATCTGGCCGAATCGGTTTCGATCGATTCTGTCAAATTGGAGAAATTTTAATCAAGCACACTCGCTCGCTCATTGGCATAAGAACGCAAACATGAAAAACACTCTCTTCCTGACAGTAACCGTGCTGTCTTTTCTTCGGATCGCACATGCACAATCTCCGGAGCCACAAAAATATCCCGACGGATACAAGGAAAGCTGGTGGGAACCGCGGGACAAATACGGGTTCAGTCAACCAGAACGTGGCGTGCCCATTCAGCTCCCCAAGCGGAATCCCCAAATGGAGTGGTTCGAGACCGCCAAGCTGGGCATCTTTTTGCACTGGGGTATCTGGTCCGTTTATCCCACGAACATATCAAATGCGATGAACCGCATCGTCACTCCCCAAACATTGGGGATGGACGGCACGGTGTCGCCGCAAGTCTATTACACCCAACTGCCGCTTTTTCGTGCGGAGAATTATGACCCTTCTAAATGGGCAGAGATATTGCACAAGGCTGGCGCAAAATATGTGGCGCTTGTCACCAAGCACCACGATGGCATTGCCTTGTGGGATACCCAGGCACCGGGTGGGGTCAGCGTTGTGAAGCAAGGCGGGGCAAAGCGCGATCTGGTCGCGCCCTTTGTTGATGCCATGCGCAAGGAAGGCCTCCGGGTCGGCTTCTATTTTTCCGATGCGGACTGGGGAAATCCGGACTATGCCTCGATGCCTCCTCCGACAAACATGGTAAAACCCGGCAAGAACCTTCTGAAATCGTCGCCGCTTTCCTACAGCGAGAAGGAGGAACCGGATCGCTGGGAGCGATTCCTCAAATACCGGGACTTCCAGATTGGCGAACTTTTGAAATACAAGCCGGACATCTGGTGGATCGACGGCGAATGGGAGCGGACTCCGGAACAGTGGAAGACCGACGACTTTTTAGCGCGGGTCATAGAGAACGACCCCCATGTCATCATCGGGCGCATTGCACCCACAACAACAAACACCCCCGGGCTCATTACCTACTCCACGCCGGAGCAGGTCGTGGCGCATACGAAAACGCCCAAGGGCCCGTGGGAGCTTTGCATCACCTTCAACGACCACTGGGGCTACGTGCCCAGCAAAGCGGACAAGAGCGCCTCATCCGTCGTGCAATTATTCAGTGAAGTGATTGCCCGCGGAGGCAACTTGCTGCTGAACATCGGTCCCAAATCCGACGGAACCCTTCCGGAGAACACCGTAAAGGAGCTCCTGAAAGTGGGCGAATGGATCGGTCGCAATGCGGAGGCCATTTATCCGACATTCGGAGGAGAGCAAGCGGGGATTTCGTTCCACCGCTTTTTCGGTCCGACCACCGTCGCTCCTGACGGAAAAGCTCTTTACCTCTTTGTGAACGGACAGCCGGGCAATGACATCCTCCTGCGCGGCATCGTCAGTAAAATCCAAAAGGCAGAAGTGCTCTCCACCGGGGAAGAGCTGGATTTTCATCGTCAGGTTGGATACAATGCATTGCCCGGTTACTACGTCATCAGCGCCCCCAAATCCCAGGAACCTTTGATGACGGTGGTCAAACTCTCGTTCGATGAAGTCATCGAACTTGATCAATAGGATTCGGAAAAGAGAACATTTGTGGTTAAAATACACACCAATCGATTGATTGCCCAGTGCCTGGGAATGCTGTTGGGAATCGGATGGATGGCAGGCATTGCATGGGGTGTGGACGATTTTGCAACGGACGCGGATGGTCTTAACCAGTCCACAGGGGAGTTCAAGCGGTTGTTTCCGAATGCGCGCGCCAAACTCGAGGTCAATGTAATAGAGGGAATCGGCTATGATGATCCGGAGCACAGTTTTCAGGATCCCAGCAATATCATAAAAGTGGGGGATACTTACTATGTCTGGCTTTCATGGCGGCCTTTGAATGTGAAACTTTATGAGTCGGATATCATTTATGCGACATCCAAAGACGGGCGTCACTGGGAACAGAAGGGGATCTGCTTGAAAAAAGGGGAGCTGGGGGCCTGGGACGACAAAGGTGTTCTGACGCCTTATGTCGCGGTAACCAATGGAAAATATTATCTGTTCTATACGGGATCGGACAAGGCCGCTTCGAATGGCGGGCAAAATGCGATTGGCTTGGCGGTGTCGGATAGCCCCGACGGACCTTGGAAGCGGGTGGGCAACGCACCGGTTCTTGAACCCACGCCGAAGGCATGGGACAGCCACATCGTCGATGATGCCCACCTGATTGTGCGGAACGGAAAGTATTGGTTGTATTACAAAGGATTGAGTCTCACGGATAAATGGTTCCAATCAAGACAGGGAGTTGCGATTGCGGATCGTATCGAAGGCCCATATGTGAAATATGAAAAGAATCCGATTATCCCAACCGGACATTGTGCTTGTGTGTGGCCCCACGCGGGGGGAGTCGCCGCCATATCGGATTTGGGAAAGCAAATCTTGTGGTCCCCCGACGGACTGGATTTCACCATGGTGAACAGAGGACTCTGGTGGGGGGCTGCGGGACCGGGACCCTACGATCCGGATGCGCATACGAATACCTCCTATGGCAATGGGGTTCAGTGGGGTGTCATCCAGTATCCTCCGCCTTCTGTGGAAGATCGGAACCGCATGGTCATCGCCCGGTGGGAACTCGATTTAACCGCTCCGCCCAAGAAGTGATCAGTGTAAAGTCTATGAAAAAAGTCTCCTCGACTGTCATGCATCACCTTGGCTTGCTCCTCTGCTTCGTCGCATCGCAGGTGGCGGCCCAGACTCCTGCCTCCCCGCCTTCTTCCGCAGCTTTTCTCTATCAGCTTCCCATCGGTGCGCTGGGGGATGTCATCCCATTTTATTCGGATGGAAAATTCCATCTTTTTCATCTGGCTGTGGGAAATATTCCGGGGCGGAAGGGGATGGATTGGAATCAGATTATTACGCCTGATTTTGTCTCCTACGAACGAGCGGGTGTGGGGATTCTGAGGGGAGAAAGCGAGGATTCAGTGGATCTCGACATGTGGACCGGTTCAGTTTTCTACAAGGACGGAATGTTCTATGCCTTCTATACCGGACACAATACGGATCTGTTTCTGAAGCAGGGAAAAGCAGACCAGGTGATCTTGCGGGCCGTCAGCCGTGACGGCATCCTGTGGACCAAAGAGCCCGGATTTCTGTTCAGTCCAGAGGGACATGCGAGCTACCATTACCAGCCAAACAAATGGCGTAATTACTCCGGAGCATGCCGGGATCCATTTATCTTCTGGAATCCGGAAGCCAAGGAATACGGCATGTTGTTCACCTCTTCCCCAGATGGCTATGGCGGGGTGGGCTACGCGGGCAGCGCGGATCTGGAGCAATGGCGAATTGATGAGCCGTTTGCGGCATCCAAACATTTTCGCAACTACGAGTGCCCGGACATTTTCCAGATGGGGGAGCGTTGGTATTTGGTGTTCTCGACCGGTGATGAAAATCCCGGATGGGGCACACGTTATATGAGCGCTCCCAGCCTTCAAGGCCCATGGACATCCCCTGCTGACGACTTTTTTGACGGTGGATCGCTTTACGCCGCCAAGACGGTGAGCGATGGGAAACGCAGGTTTCTTTGCGGAACGCTCACCGCCCGCAAGGGGAAGCGGGACGATGGCGAAAACTCCTGGGGCGGCCGGTTGCTGATCTATGAAATTCAGGAGACAGCAGAGGGGAAACTGCGGGCGCGAATCCCCGCAGAGGTGGAGGATTCCTTCGGAAATCCCTTGCCCATCGCATTCAAAAATCTCCCGAAAGGCGTTCTTGAGGAACGGGGCGAAGGGCTGTGGTTTCTTCGCGCCGGAATGAGACATGAACTCGGCAAGCTTCCTTCCCGGTGTCTTTTGAGCATGAAAATCAAAGTGCCGGAAAGCGGACGTGCCGGAGTCTGGGTGGGAGGCGGCGGAAAAGAAGGCTTTCGTTTATTTGTCGATGCGGGCACGCAGCGGATTGTCTGGGACCGCGGCTCTCTGCCCCTCGGAGCCAATCCGGAGAAGGAACGTCCCTGGCGTCCTCTCAAAATCCAGCCGGGAGATTGGATCACCGTCAAAGTCGCTCTGGACGGAGACGCGGCGGTGGCCTGCATCAATGATTCCGTTTGTCTTTCGACCCGCATTTACGACCGCCGTGAAAACAAATTCGGAATTTGGTCCGATGCCGCTGGGCCAGAGTTCGCGAATATCATGCTGAGAAGCCCCTCAACCTCTCAGCCCCAATAGCGGTCGCATCAACCGCATATTCTGTGCTGATTTCATTCCGTTTGGGTCTGATACCCCGATGCTTGCTTCGGATTTGTTCCGTGCTCTTCTGAAATGCCTCGGGGCTTGCCCGGGTTTCTTTATTGAATGCCTTCAAAAGGTTGTGGCGGCAATGACGGAATGGAAAGCGCCGAAAAGACGAAAGTAAAGCCAATCATCGCCTGTCGGTGCAAAGGATTTCTTATGGTAAAATGAGCCCCTTCTACTGGAATGAAAGTATGAGAGTAGGAACTTTGTCCGGATACTGCAACATGCCGGGTCCCGAAAAATTGTAGGTGTTCGTATGCTGGTCGGTGGTATCGAGTTTCTCCCGGTCGGAAATCTCTAGGCGGAAGGCGGCCACGGGCTCGGCATTTCTTTCATAGTCCGAGCGGATCATGTCAGTTACGTCGAGTTCCACAAAACCCGGCTTGTCGGCGGAACCGCAGAGAGGAAGCTTCTTTGAAAATGTCTCCGTATCACCGAAATGCGATGTTTGCAGACCGTGATAACGCGGGTCCGCCATCCACATTCCGTCATCCCATTTCGAGGCATGAAAGATCCAGGCGGGAGGCAGCGGTTCTTCCCCAGCCTCATGTATGACGCTCCCAAAAAATAGTCGCAATTTCGCTTCTGTCGGCTTTCTCCCCTGCAAAGAAGGCAAGCCGAAAAGCAGAAAATCCTTCCGCACCCGTCCGGGAATACTGGAAGACCCCACATCTCCGATAGATATCGCAAAAGGATGTTGATCGATTGTGGAAATGAGTCCTTGAGGGCCGGACACTTCGCCCGAGTTCTGCAAATCATCAATGTAATAGGTGGCGGTCTGATCCGGCGTTTCTACCGAGTTCAGATGGATTTCATCGGCCATGCCGACACAGGAAAAAGTGGAAAAGGCAGTGAGGATGGAAAGGAAAAGGTTTTTCATCGGTTGGAATGTTCGTTGAATTGGCTTCAAGGGAAAGACACGGGAAAATTACACTAAGGCTCCTCAGAGGCAATATTCAGTTTTGCCCGTTCGCACCAGGCTCGCTGGATTTTGGCAAGTGGGAATTGCTCGTCGTCCCCACCAAGGCCTTTGTCTGCTTGTGGTAGATTTGGATGACCTGATTAAAGTCATCTTTATTTTGGGATAGGGCATGCTTTCTTGACTCTGGGAAGGAACTCATCCTGTTCTTTCTGTTGTATAACCTCAGACGATAAACAAGCCAATGCCATGTTTTCAAAGGATTGCTGATCGTTCTTCCGAACTATCCGCGCGAGGTTTGACCATTCCCGTTTTTGCATTCGCGCCGAAGGCGCGTCGCCGTGGCACTAACTGGCAGTAATACGGCACTGGGAGGAGGGTCGAGTTATCCTGTCTCTGATATATTTCGTGACAGTATTTCAGGAGTCATATCTGAACAATAGCAAAACCCTCCATGACAATGCCATGAGTAAAAACGTGAAATCCTCCTTGGCAGCCACACTGGTTGGCCTCCTTGCCTTCGCCGGGGTCTCGCGATCCCAAGCACAGACAACATCCACTTGGATCACCGAAACCATTTCATCGGGCGGGATTGTGAATTGGAGCACTCCCGGCAAATGGACTCCCGCGACACCAGTGCCCGGAAATGTCAGTGTGGATTTTACCGGACTGACCGTAAATACAGCTGCCATCACACTGACCAACGATATTGCAGGCACCTTCAATATTTACCAGATGAAGCTGGCAAACGCCGCCACGACGGTCACTTATAACAAGTCGGCAAGCACGACAATGAACTGGGTGAAGAGTGGGTCGAGCAATCCGGAGCTCATTCTGAACAGTTCCAGCAGCGGTGACAGCCAAATCAGCTTTGCCAGCGCCATCGGCTCCGGGGTGACCTTGCAAATCACCGGTGTGGCAAATGCAACGACCAGGCAACTGAGTGTCATGAGCGGCGCTGGCGGAGTTAATGTCAACAAAACAGGAACAGGAAATTTGTATATCAATGCGGCGAATACCTACACCGGCGATTTCACCCTGTCGTCAGGGATTATCGGGCTGTATGTCGACGCAGGCGCGGGGAGCGTTCCCAATAGTGTGACTAGCGGGCCACTGGGGCGTGGAACGGTGCATTTGAACGGAGGCACCGTTACTGCGGTCAGCGCTGTGCGGACGGTATATAACAGCGTGCAGGTGGGCGGCGATTTCTCTGTTTCCCAAGGAGCGGGGATTGCCAACAATATCACTTTCGCCGGAACTGTCATGCTGAGCGGAAGCGGAGTCACACGCACCATCACGGGAGAGTACAATTCGTATGTCGCTGGCACCCGTGGCACACTGGCCTTTGCTGGTACGATTAGCGAAGAGGGAGCAGGCAACGGCATTACGTTCGCCAATACCGCATTCACCCGCGTTGTGCTCTCCGGCAACAACACCTACACGGGGACCACGGCCGTCAATGGCGGCACCTTGATTCTTGGGAGCGCGAATGCCCTGGCGGGCAGCACACTCAACACCGCCGGCAGCGGCACAGTAACATATTTCGCCGGCACAAACAATATCGGAGGGATTTCGGGCAATGGGAGTATTTCGAACAGCGGTAATTTGTTGAGTATAGGAGGTAACAGTCAAGACACCGCCTACAGCGGCTATATGAGCGGTAACGGCGGCCTGACCAAGGTCGGCGCAGGTGTTCTGACCCTCTCCGGTGCCAACGCCTACACCGGCGCAACCAATGTCACGTCAGGAACCCTTCTAGTCAACGGGAACCAGACTGCGGCGACTGGCGCGGTTATCATCGCCGCAGAGGCCACCCTCGGAGGCAACGGCACCGTCGGCGGCGCGACCACTATCGCCGGCATCCTTTCCCCTGGCGACGGTGGCATCGGGACCCTAAACATAACAGGCAACACGATCTGGCAGGGTGCTTCCAGCGCCGGAATCTCCACCGACTGGATATTCCAACTCGGAGCCTCATCCACAGCCGACCTGATCAATATCACCGGTAACTTTCTCAAGGACACCAGCCTAGGAACAAAGTTCCGCTTCGACTTCGGTGGCAGCGCGCATTCCGGCACGTTCGTCCTTGTGAATTGGTCGGGATCGACCGGATTCAGCGCCAGCGACTTCAGCTTTACCAATCTCGGGGGCGGGCTGACGGGATCCTTTGCCTTCAACGGCTCCCAGCTCGAATTCAGCACCGTTCCCGAAGCTTCAACATGGGTTGCCATGGTGGCTCTGGCCATTTCCGCTGTTGCAATATCACTATACCGTCAACACAGAAAAAAATTATGAGTTTGGTGCGGCCCCATACTTCATGGGGTGAAGTATTCGCAGGCATATCTATGGGGGATTTTGCCTGTCGGGGCCGCACCATCTCTTTCAGTTCAGATTGATGGTATTCCTTTCGCTGCGCTGAAATACTCAGTGCAGCCCCGGCATTGTGACGGGCAAACAGAGCTTGGATTTCACCGATGATCTCCTCGGCGGCGGCCCACGAGAAACTGCATAAATAGCGTAGATAATACGCTGTTTATGTTGATCTGCGCCGCCCATTGAGTTACATGCCTGTTGGATGAAGCGGTCATTCCAATCAAGCCAAGCGGGGCTTTTCGCGTTTGCGGAAGCTCAGGGGGGCTTTTTTACCGCGAAGCAGGCAGAGACGGCTGGGTTCGACCGGACCAATCACGCTTACCATGTCCGCTCCGGAAAATGGACGCGCGAATATCGTGGCATCTACCGCCTCAAACATTACCCGCTTCCGCCGGACTCCGATCTCGTTCTGTGGTCGCTCTGGTCGCGGGGCCGGGACGACCTGCCGCAGGGGGTTTATTCGCATGAGACGGCGCTCCGGATCTTTGACCTCTCGGACAATATGCCAGCCAAACTGCACATGACGGTTCCGGCAAAATTCCGCCGGGGAGCAGAGATCCCCGCGATTCTCGTCCTGCACCACGCAGACCTTGCACCGACCGATGTGGAAGAGAGGGAGGGGTTTCGGGTCACCCGTCCAATGCGGACGATTCTTGATCTGGTTGGCACCGGGAGGCTGTCCTCGGATCTTCTGAAACAAGCTTTTGACGAGGCAAGAAACCGTGGGTTGATCACGGCAAGGGAAACGCAGAGTGACAAACTGCCTGCCTGGCTCACGGCCGAGAAAAAGGGGAAGCGATGAAGACGTCACATCGCTACGCGACAGCCACCGCATTCCGGATCGCATTGGAAGCGCGGCTGAAATCGCTCGCACAAGCCGAGGGCATCGACCTCCAACGCCTGCGACGACAGGTGTCGTTTGACCGGCTGCTGGCGCGGTTGTTTTCAGAACCAAACGCATCCTGGCTGCTCAAGGGAGGCTACGCCATGGAACTCCGGCTGCGATCCGCTCGCACGACTAAGGATATTGACCTGTCACTCCCCGGAGAAGTTGAGAGCAAAGGCGACGTTCTGGAACGCCTTCAAGACAGGGCGGCGACGGACATGGGCGACTATTTTACGTTTGCCATCGGTCTCCCTCAAATGGATTTGGACGGCGCTCCTGAAGGAGGTTCCCGATATCCTGTCACCGCATCGCTGGCCGGGCGGGTTTTCACGAAATTCCATCTCGATGTCGGAATCGGCGATGCCATTGTCCGGCCCACGGAAATTATCCGGGGACGCGATTGGCTCGAATTTGCAGGCATCCCGCTCGTTCCGTGCATCGCCATTTCGAGGGAACAGCAGTTCGCCGAGAAACTTCACGCCTACACACGGCAGCGCGAAAGGCCGAACAGCCGGGTCAAGGATTTGGTGGACATGGCGCTGCTCGTGAAAATGGGAATGCTGGAAAGCCCGAAACTACAGGAGGCAATCCAGATGACCTTTGAGCAGCGCGGCACCCATGCAGCCCCGGTTGGCTTTCCAGATCCGCCTGAATCATGGCAACAACCCTACGCGCAACTTGCCGGGGAATGCGGCCTGGAATGGACAATCCATGAGAGCGTCCACGCCATCGCTTCCCGATTGGCCGGAATGTGAGAACCCGACACGCACGAGATTGTCCCCAGCTTTTGCTTCGAGTGACGAAATGATTCCTCTGGTAGTTAAAAGAAACCCGTCCTCGCAGGCAGGCAGGTTTCTTTGGCCTTTGCACGGTTCGGTGCGCAGACCGTGTTGAGTTCAACTTCTCCCGCGCATCCGTCTCGCAACTGTGGCAGTCGAGCAAATGAGGCTCGCAGCTGTGGTAATCGAGCAGATGATTGCGCAGACTCCAAGGAGGAGGAGGCTGCCAGCGACATACTGAATGTTACTGATCGGTTTTTCTTCGGTGGTTTGCATGGTGTCCTTTCTGGGTTTATCGTTGTTCCGAGCCGTTTTCTCTCGCCGATTCTGGATTCGGGTGGAATGCAGCCGCTGATGAACGGGCGAATTGACCTGCCATCTGGACGCCTTCGGAAAGAGCTTCCAGAGTAAAGCTACGAAGGTCGTGTCCGAGCGATTCCATCTTGCCCGAGAGGGAATGAAGGACACCGCGAGCGACGAGGATTCCCAAAGCGAGGATGGCCGCTATTGGGACGATGACGTGGAAGGCAAACGTGGCGGTTGCCGATAGCAACGCCAGCGTGCCGGTGATGAGCAGAGTCGCCGCGAGCAGCCGTGAAAGGCTCCTTTTTGCGAGTTCTACCGGTGGATTGAATATTTTCATGATGGTGGTTTTTGGTTTGGTTGTTTGTCTGATTTGGTTGCTGATCGAGTAGCGAAAAAGGAGCCCGCCCCCACAAATGGGAACAGGCTCCTTCCGCCGCTTGCACCGTCAGTGCATGGACTGGCACATCTGTTCGACGTGCTCGATTGCAGGAACGGCCTCCTGCTTGGCGTCTCCGGTGCCGCTTGAGAACCAGCACCGGTTTCCTGCGACATCCTTCCACACGACTCGCACGATCCCGTATCGGGTCCAGATCGTGGCTCGGAGTGGGCGCTCCCACCGGTTCAGGTGGATGGAGCGGATGCGCGGGTATTCCTTACCCCATGGATTTTTCTGGCTCATGACACCAAGGCCACTTCTGCATCGAACAATCCATGCAGGGCCTCACCACGGCGCATGGCAGTGTGAGGGTTCACGCCCTTGTGGGCCTCGGTGAACGCGTTGAACAGACTCCAGGCATTTCGGGCAGCGAATGCCTCGTGGTCCGGTTTCCTCCATTGATCCAACACGCTGGGGATCTGGGCAGGCGTGATCGCTGCACAATCCACGGCACGAATGATGATGTCGTGCGCCCGTTTGTCGGTAATCCGCGCTTCCTTGTAGGCAATCACCCGCTGGTCCAATCCACGGAACTTGTCCCCAAGCTGGCCGACAGCACGGGCTGTCAGGTGCCGGAGGTCACGTTCCGCGAACCGTGTGTGTTTGCGGCTGATCCGCACCTCGCCGCTGAAGCAGAGGTTGTCGCAAACGAAGACCCTCGTGCCTGCCACAAGACCGGCGGGATACGTCATGTCGTGACTGTTGCGGATGCCTACGATCCAGCCGAAATCCGCCTGCCCACGGTTGGGAAGGTTGACGGACATCACGCCGAAGTATCTGGCTCCTTCGTGGCTGAGGGCATGGGTTTCCTCAAGGATGGTGAACCCGCTGGATTCCAGTTGGGATTCGACCTCGCGGAGGATTGTTGTGTGGCCGAGCGGATACCATGTCTGGGTTCCGCGCGGTGTCGGGACCGCAAGGAGATCCTCGCGGCTGACGGTTTGGGCTCCGCAGTGAAGCAACATTCCTCGCGTGGGAGCCTGTGCGCGGGGTGCTGGTGGTTCGATGATGTTCATGGTTTTTCCTTTTGTGTGGTTGGTTTGGGTTGCCGGACGCAGAAGCGCGTCTCGGCGTTTGTCGGGCGGAACACAGGCTTGAAAAATCCGAGTTACCGGGTATTTTCAGGCCATGAGCACGCTCGCAGAAATTGAAGAGGCCATTGTCCAGCTTCCTGCCCCACAGGTGGAAGAGCTGGCGGCATGGTTTGAACGGCTGCGCGTGAAGACGCCCGAACCAGATTTCCTGGCTCGAGCGAAAGCGGTATGGGGAGATCAACCGGCCGGGAAACCGCTGAGTGAGTTGGTGACCGAAGGGAGAGGGTAATTCGTGCTGTATCTCGACACGGGCTGTCTGGTGAAACTCTACTACCCGGAGCCGGAGAGTCCTGCTGTAGCTAGGGCCATTTTTGGCAGGACGATCATCTTTACGGACCTCCACGAACTGGAAATGGCGACGGCCATGCAGCTTAAAGTATTTCGCGGTGAGGCGGATCGGAGCCGTGTGGCTGCCGCGCTCGATCTCGTGCGGGAGGATCTGGCCTCGGGCAAGCTTTCCAGGGGGACCGTCGGGGTGCAGAGCGCCATGCGAGATGCGGTCACCATGTCGTTGACTCACGCTTCAACAATCGGATGTCGATCATTGGACATTCTGCATTGTGCGCTCGCCAAGGCGACGGGTGCGGCGGCATTCGTCTCGACCGACGCCCGTCAACTTGCCCTGGCCCGTGCTGAGTCTTTGCCAGTGCTGACGATCTGAGTTGTTCGCCGAGCATCCCCTCACAAAGGATTCACGAACGCTCTCTTCAAAATGAACAAAAGCCGGAGGCAGTATTGCCCCCGGCTTTTGCTTCGCCGTTCAGATCCTCACGCCCTGAAGAGAGCGGAGTGTCTGGCGGACTTGGTGGATTTCTTTCTCACCGGCCTTCTGGTCACGGACCGACTGCTTGAGCAGGGTTGTGATCTCAGTGACGCCGATGAGGGCTTCGCGAAACGTGGCCTTGAAGGCATCGAGTTTTTCGATGGCGACTTCGATGGTTGGTTTCTCCGGTGTGGTGGAGCGGTTGGCTCCGTTGAGGTGGGGCGTTGCCGCCCCGTTGGTGTGATGGCCGTTTGTCTCGGTCATGGTTCTTTCTGGTTGTGGCTCGCTGGGAGCCGTTGTTGTTTCTGCTGCTGGTGCGACATCGGCGACTCGCAATGGCATGACGACCATTTGCCTGCCCGCGTTGGTGAAGTGCAGGGCTGACAGGCCATCAATGAGCCCAATGCTGGTGAGCCGGTAATCGAATGCTTTGACGAGGTAGTCACGGTTGAGGCGGATGGTGAGATCCGGTCCCTTGGCCGTGGCTCCGGTGAGTTGGACGCTGCTTCCTCCCGTGGTGTCTTTGACGAAGACGATTCCGTTTTCGATCACGAGATCGACTGGTTTGTCCCTCAGATCCATACCGGGGAGACCGTTCACAATTCTGGCGAACTCGTGCTCCTCCGGCAGCGTGACCGTGGTGCGGTGCTGTTCAGTTTTCGGGACAACCTGCCGCCAGTTCGGATAGTTGCCCTCAATGGATTTCATCGTGAGCGTCCAATCTCCTGCTGCGATACGAACAAGCGTGTTTTTCTTCTGCCCTGCGAGCGCCCACGGCAAATCAGCCAGTCCCCGCCACATGAGAAGCTTGTGGTTGGGGATCGTGACCGAATCCGAAAGCGGCAACGCGAAACTGTTCGCGCTGAATAGATGCCTGCCATCCGTGCCGACCATGTAATGGCTGGCGGGATCGCTGACGTCCAATTGGATACCGTTGAGGATATACCGGGTGGCATCCGTGGAGGAGCAACCCATCGCTTCAGTTAAGCGGCGAGGGAATGACTCCGGCATGGGAACCGTCTTAACTTCAAATGCTGGCTCCACAGGGAAGTCTTCCAGCTTGGGTGCCTCGACGTTTTCGCTGACCCGGCCTGTGCCCAAGTCGCAGGCGATCTTGCCTTCTTCAAGGTAGAGGAACGAGCGGGGAGGGAGCCTGCGGGCGATTGCTTGCAGGCGGTCCAACGGGAGCAGGAAGCTCGCTGTCTTTTCGGTGTAGGCTCTGGGGAGCAGGATGCTGGCATACATTTCCAGATCCGTGCCTAGGATGGTGACTCGCTCCGGCGTGGCATCCACACGAACGCAACGGAGGCATTCGAGGGAGGCTTTTGCGGAGACGACTTTGGAGAGACCCGCAATGACGGGCTTCAAATCGCTGATGGCGATACTGATCATATTTTTTCTTTCTGTGTTGAAACGGAAACGGCCCGCGTGTCGTTGTGACAGGCAGGCTGCTTCCGCAGGGTTTGGTTGGTTACAGGATCGTCTTTCCCTTGGAGGGCAGACGGTTGACGTATTGGCGGATGAACTCTTTCGTGTTGGCTTCGCACTTGAGGAAGAATTCCTCACCGACCCGCGTGAACAGGTGGGTTCGCTTATCCGCCACCGCCAGGGCAAATTGCTTCACCTTTGCGCGGTTGATGAGCGGGGTTTTCACGCCGCCTCCTTGCGGAACTTGAGTTGGTCGCGGGTGCATTCTGCTGCCGCGATGTCGTCTCTCACACCCAGATAAACCGGTTGGAAGAGGCTGCCGCTGGCGTCCATCGCATAGAGGTAACGAACATCCGCCGTATCCCCCACTTGCGGGATGGGTTGGTCTGCTGGGATGGTGACGTTGCCGCAGGGGACGAGTTTTGCGTTTTCCCAAACGGCGATAGCCACACTGCGTTTGGCGTTGATCGCATTCACGATGACCGAGGCGGTTTCCACGAACTTGAATTTGAACTGGTCGCCGCCGGAGTTGGGCCTTCCCGGTGAATATGCTACGCCTATGCGTTTGAAAACGACACCCTCTGCCTGGTCCTTGCGGAGTTGGGCGAAGGCGCGCAGTTTGGCGGATTGACCGCAAATCGTGGCAACCCACTGGATTCCTGTCTGCTGCCCGCTGGCCAGCAGGTTCAGGAGCTTCACCAGCCGGTCACGGTAGGGGATTTTCCTGATGTCTGATTGCTCCAGTTCCAAGATGTCGAAGACGTGCAAAATTTCTCCCACTGCCTCGCCATCCACGAGAAAGTCTCCGGGGAGGGCCATCGCCGCCTTGCGGATGCTCTCCGGGATCCCACATTCGATGCCGCGCCGGTTGATGCCGGTTATGTCATCGCCCAGTTTTTGGATGAGCAGGCGTTTTCCATCGAGCTTGGGCTGAAGGTAGAACGTGTCGTCTGCCAGCAGGGGTTCGGGGCTTTCGACGGGATTGAGGAGTTGGGGACGGATGTCCGTCACTTTCCTGCTGCCGTCATGGTAGGCCATGGTGTCCTCGCCGAAGGTGTATCCTTTGGCGGTTTTCTCCTTCACCAGCTTGTCGTGGATGATCTGGGCCACGTCCATGGGAACGGGGCTGGTTGTTTTTGCGCCAGTGTTCAACGTGGATCCCCTGCGCCCGTAAGCGAAGTTGACCACGTATCCGCCGTCACGGGGTTCGATGGCGACCCGGTAAACTTTGTCCGAGGTGCCTTCACGGTAATAGAGCGTTGTGCTCATGGGTGCCTTTCTGTGTTGAAACGACAAAGGCCCGGAAGCGGGATGCCTCCGGGCCTCGTCGTTGATGGTTGGTTAGTTTTTCCTTTTGATCTCCTGAATGACCGTCACCACCGTGGAAACGATGGGGACAATCAAGCGCAGGACCTTTTTGCCGGAATGGGCCACGACGCTGATGACGTGGACCGCATGGCGGATCTGGCTGATGGGATTTGGCATGGGCCTCACTTGTTTCCTCCTGTTGACGCGCGACATTCGTTAAAAAACTCGCAAGCCGCGCACTGCAAGCCAGGTGAAGGCACGTAATCCTCCCGCTCGACCCCATCCACGAAGGATTCGATCAGGCGGAAGAACTTGGTCTTCTGGTTTTCGGTTGTTGCCGGAGCCTCGCTCACGACCAGCTTGGGCGTTTTGGTTTTGACCAAGTGGTGAAGCTGGAACCCCGACTCCTTTTTACCCGTGGCCTCCTGATAAAGTATGCCGTAGGCGATGAGCTGGGTTTCGTTCCTGTGGATCACCTGCTCAGCGTTCGGGGTGGCGGCGCTGGTTTTGAAGTCAACGATCCGTCCACCGGGACGCACGAGATCAATGATCCCCACGAGAGAAGGCAGACCGTGCTTGACCAAGTCGGCCTCGACACGAACCTCCACCGCCTCCGGTTTTTCCTCCGCAGGTATCGGGGTATCGCGCAGATACATGTCCACGAGGCCCCAGGCTTTTTCCTGCTCTGTGTCCTCTTCCCCAGATTCCCATGATACCGGCTCTTCCTCCTGCCCCGTGATCCAGTTCATGAGGAACCCCGCTTTGAGGGATTCCGTATCATGCGCCTGCCCCCGCCAGCGTGCCGTGCTCCACTGCTGGAGCGCGGCATGGACCGCCTTGCCCACGAAGAGCGCTGCGGTGGCTGGCTTGACCAGCTCCAACACATACCGGAAGTAAAACTTCAGGCGGCAGGAGTGGAAGCAGTTGAGACGGGAAGCAGAGACCACGTTTGTCAGGTGGTCATCCTCCGGGAACGCAGGCTTCCTCGCCGGAGGTGTGAGCGCAATCACCTTGCACCCCCGTTCGCGTAGGCCCGTTTGGGGGCTCCGTTGCTGCGGGGAGGACGGGTGGATTTGCGACCCCCGCCGTGCTCGTCGAGGATGCGGTCAATGAGACCGGATGCCTGGAGTTTGTTCAGCTCCTTCACACCGACTCCGAACATGTCGTGGCTGATGTCGTCAACCTGCCCCTTGTCGAGCTGGTGCTCGTCCACAAGTTTGAGGATCAGATCCCGCTGCTTGTCGGAGCAGACCCATCCATCGCCGTTGGCGTGACCGTTGCCATTTCCGTTGGTGCGGGTGGCGTGGCCGTTGGAGGAACCGTTGCGCGATCCCTGTTCGCTGATGCCGTATCCTTCATCCGGAACAAAGCCCGTGCGTTGGATCTCCTCATCCACGTTCTGCTGGAGGAGTTGGTAGAGGCGGGTGCTTTCCCCTGCCACGTCGTTGATATTGCTGATCTCCGTCTCGACGCTGACAGAGAACTGGTGGCTCGAATACCCCGGCAGGCCGAGGCGTTTCGAATAATTGGCGATCAATTTGAGTGCCATATATTTTCCTTTCGTTGGTTGTGGGCACAAAAAAACCCAGCATTGCTGGGCTTGGTCGTGCGTTGGTTGGGTTGTTCCGGTCAGGATTCTTCCTGAACGGAGGGTTGGTATGCGGGTGGATCCTCCATTATCCGCCAGGATTCCGTGTTCTTGAGAGCATCGGTGAGGATGCTTTCCACCAGGCGGGTCATCGGGATCTTCCGACGAACCCGCTCATGGTAGAGAACACGGACAAGTTCGCGACGGATGGGAGGCGAGTAATGTGCGAATCGTGCCATTTTCTTCGTTTTTGAAGGGGATTCCGGAGATGTTCCGAGGGCCTTCAAAGTAATATGGCAGGAAAACAATGTTGAATGTTCCCCCCTGTGGGGAGCACGCTGATTTCTCAGAGGAGCTTCGCTTTACCAAAGGGGAAACAGGGGTATGTTTTTCACGAGAAAAAAGTCCTGATGAAAGATCTGAAAAAATCCAAAACTGCCGATCAAAGTGATACTCATCGGCAGAGGGATTTCATTTTTTATGGGCACTATTAGGGCACTGGCGAGTGCCCAAAGTGCCCAAACGGAAAATCCGACTTACATAAACAACTGATAAACATGTTGTTAAAGTGGTCGGGCCGGAGAGATTCGAACTCTCGACCTCTTGAACCCCATTCAAGCGCTCTACCAAGCTGAGCCACGGCCCGTTACGGAGAAGTGAGGTTCGCCCAGAGGATGGCGTGATTCAAGAAGGAAATTTGAATCGCTATTGCCTGATGCGATCCGAGTGTTTAAGGTTCCAGTTTACTTCTTACCGATATGCGCAAAAAGATCATCGCCGCGAACTGGAAAATGAACATGACCGTCAGCGAGACGGAGGGATTTCTCGAGGATTTCCGTCTGGATATCGAGGATGTCAACGGAGTCGAAATCGTCATCGCTCCTCCGTTCACGGCGCTCGCGAAGCTGTCCGAACTTCTCGGCGGATCGCAGAAAATCCGGCTCGGTGCGCAGAATATGTATTTCGAGATGTCGGGTGCCTTCACCGGCGAGATCAGCCCGGCGATGCTCCGCGAGTTGTTCGTCCGCTACGTGATCCTCGGCCACAGCGAGCGCAGGCAGATCTTCGGCGAGTCCGATGCGCTCATCAACAAGAAGGTTCATGCGGCGCTGGCGTCCGAGCTGAAGCCGATCCTTTGCGTTGGCGAGACGCTCGCCGAGCGGGATGCCGGAAATGAGAAGCAGGTTCTCGAAACCCAGCTCAAGGGGAGCCTTGCCGGAGTGACTGCGGAGCAGATGCTGGACGTGGTGGTCGCCTATGAGCCGGTTTGGGCAATTGGGACCGGGCGCAACGCCACTCCCGAGCAGGCGCAGGATGCCCACGCGCATGTCCGCGCCGTGCTTTCGGCTCTGACCAATGCGGAGACGGCCGACAAGGTCCGGATTCAATATGGCGGGAGCGTGAAGCCCGCCAATGCGGCTGTGCTTCTCAACCAGCCGGACATTGACGGGGCATTGGTTGGCGGAGCCGCCCTGGAGCCGCGCAGCTTTTCCGAGATCGTCAAAGCGGCGGTCCCCCAGTAGGAGACAGCGGGTCAGCCCAGCTTGAAAAATCCGGCGGCGGTCTTTTCCGTCGCCGAGCAGATGGATTCGAGGCTCGCGCCACGGACTTCCGCGATCTTCTCGGCGACGAGCCGGGTGTGGGCGGGTTCGCAGCGCTGGCCGCGGAACGGAACCGGGGCCAGATACGGACAGTCGGTTTCCACCATGAACGCATCTTCGGGAACGAAAGCAGCGACCTCGCGGACGAGGGCCGCATTTTTGAATGTGATGATCCCGGTGAAAGAAACCAGATGGCCCATGGCGAGGATTTCCCGCGCCTGATCGGGAGTGTTTCCGAAGCAGTGAAAAACCCCGCGGAGCCGCCCGGTGTAGGGCTTTAAAATCTTCAAGGTGTCATCCCATGCATCGCGCTGGTGGATGACGACGTTCAGGCCGAGTTCGCAGGCCAGATCGAGCTGCGCCGAGAAGGCTTCCGCCTGGGCGGCCATGTAGGAACCGTCAACGATCGCGGCCTCGGTATCCTCGGTCAGCTCCGCCTGAAGCGCGCTCAACGCCGGTGAGGAAGACAGGTTCTCGGAGGGAAGATGGCGGTAGTCGAGGCCGGTCTCGCCGATTGCGGCAACTTTCGGATGTGAGGCCAGTCCGCGCAGGACATCCAGCCATCCGGAGGATTCCTCCTGCACGTTCGTGGGGTGGAGCCCGACGACTGCAAAAACCTCTGCGTATTTTTCGGCGAGGGCGACGGCCCGGCGGCTGCTCTCGATGCCGGTTCCGATCGTGATGATCCGATGCACTCCCGCCTCCTTCGCCCGCTGGAGGACCCCCTCAATATCGTTGGCAAAATCCGGGTAATCGAGGTGGGCGTGGGTGTCGGTAAGCATAAATTCAATTGAGAAGCTGATACCAGGTGCTCCGACGGTGCGGTTCGTATCCCGCCTGGCGGATGAGGCGCTCGATATCGCCGGCTCCAAGATGGAATGTCGTTCCCGCGCTCGAGACCACATTTTCCTCCATCATCACGCTTCCAAAATCATTCGCGCCGAACTGCAGCGCGACCTGCCCGATCTTCGGGCCCTGGGTGACCCACGAGCTCTGCACGTTCTCGAAGTTGTCGAGGAAGATCCGCGAGATCGCCTGCATGCGAAGGTATTCCGCGCTGCTCACGGTTGCGGCCTTCAACTTTGTGTTTTCCGGCTGGAACGTCCAGCAGATGAAGGCGGTGAACCCGCCGGTTTCGTCCTGCAGGTCGCGGAGCCGGCCGAGGTGCTCGATCCGGTCATCAAGTGTCTCGACGTGTCCGAACATCATCGTCGCGCTCGATCGGAGCCCGAGTCCGTGCGCCTGGCGCATGACGTCGAGCCATCCGTCGCTATCGCACTTCAGCGGAGCGATCCGGTTGCGGACGCTGTCCACGAGGATTTCTCCGCCGCCTCCCGGAATGGAGCCGAGCCCGGCTTCGATGAATTTTTGAATGACCTCGCGGACCGGCATTCCGAAGACCCCGGCGAAGTGATTGAACTCCGGCGGGCTGAACCCGTGGATGTTGATGTGCGGATATTTTTCGCGGATGTGCGAAAGCATCGAGAGGTAGAAATCGATGCCGAGTTTCGGATGATGCCCGCCCTGGAGGAGGACCTGAACCCCGCCCTCAGCGGAGAGTTCATCGAGCTTTGCATCGATCTCGTCGAGCGAAAGCACGTAGTGGTCGGCATCTTTTTCCGTCCGGTAGAACGCGCAGAACTTACAGTAGACGTTGCAGACGTTCGTGTAGTTGATATTGCGGTCCACGATATACGTCACCACGTCGTTGCCGCGTCCGTCGTAGGCATCCGCCTTTGCTGCGCGCCGGCGCGCATCCGCCAGCGATCCCAATTCCTCCAAAGGCATCGCATGGAGGGCGCGGGCGTCATCCGGCGTGATCCTTCCGCCATCCAGGACCTTGTCCACCAATTCGTCTTCCGAGCATGCAACTGCCATATCGTTGGAAGATAGCGTCCGTCCGGATCCATTTCAACCGTGCTATTCAGAGGGATTTGCTTTCCGACGCGCTGCCGATGCGGCTAAATGTGCGTTCCGACATGGCAGATCGTCTGGTTTATCTTCTGGCTTCTCTTTTGGTGGGCGTCATCCGCAGGCTTCCGCTGTCCGTTTGTTTCATCCTCGGGCAGTGGATCGGGGCGTTGCTCTGGGCGGTGCTGCCCGGATACCGGAGGCTCGCCAGGGAGAATCTTTCCAAGGCATTTGCGGGAGAAAAATCGACTTCTGCCATCCGGAGGTTGACGTTCCGCCACTTCACGACTCTCGGCGCGAATGCGGTTTGCGCTTTCAAGATGCCAGTGCTTTCGGAGGAGGAGATCGCGCGGATCGCAAAGATCGAGCGGCTCGACCGGATCCGCACAAACATCGCTGCCGGCCGGCCGGTTGTATTGGCGATCAATCATATCGGAAACTGGGAGCTCTACGCGCAGCTGGTCTTCCAGGTTCCGGAGGCACGCTTCGGGACGGTTTACCAGTCGCTGCGGAACAAGCTGGTGGACGATCTGGTGAACCGCGACCGCCGCCGCCTTGGGGTTGCGACGTTCGACCGGAAAAAGGGGTTCAATGCCGCGATTGCGCTCCTCCGCGAACCCGGGATCGTCGGTGTGCTGGTGGATCAAAATGCGGGAGACGCCGGGATCTGGGCCCCGTTTTTCAACCGGCTGTCCTCGACATCTCCTCTGGCCGCCACGCTCGCAATCCGCACAAATGCGGCGGTGATTCCCACGGCCATCTATACCGACGGGTTTGCGAAATGGCGCGTTGTCCTCAGTGAGGAAATCCCGTGGAATGCGGAGCAGCCGGAAAAGCTCACTGCCGACATCAACTCCGCGCTCGAGCGCCAGGTTCGTGTCTCACCACAGGATTGGTTTTGGGTCCACAACCGCTGGAAAACGCCGTGGCCGAATTTTCTCACAGCCTCTGCCAAGCGCGGGACCTGCATCCCGTCGGATGCCCCGCCGCTCCAGCCGTTCCGGATCGTCCTCCGATCGCCGAACTGGCTGGGCGACGCCGTGATGTGCCTCCAGGCGGCACGGGCATTCAAGACCAGCCGTCCGGACGTGCGCCTCGCCGTCCTCTCCCCGGCGAAGCTCGCTGGTCTCTGGCGGCGCATACCCGAGATGGACGAGGTCATCGAGTTCGAGCGCGGGGATTCGCTTTTCTCCATCGCAAAAAGACTCCGCGGCAGGTTCGACGTCGCCGTTCTTTTCACAAACTCCCTCCGTTCCGCCCTCGAGGTCTGGCTGGCCGGGATCCCGCGCCGTGCCGGGTTTGCAGGCCATCATCGCAGCGCGCTGCTCAATCAGCTCATCACGCCGCCGAAAAAGAAGCTGAGGCATCCTGAGCACCACGCCGACAGGTATTGGAGGATTGCCGCCCGATGCGGAGCCGAACCCGCACCGGCGCTGCCACCGCAGTGGAAGCCGCCTGCCGGTGAAGCGATCATCGGTATTTGTCCAGGCGCGGAATTCGGCCCGGCCAAGCGGTGGCCTGTTGAACGTTTCCGTGAAACCATCACAGCGCTCAACGCACGCATCCCCTGCCGCTGGGTGATCGTCGGGACCTCTGCCGATACTGCAGTTGCGGCAAGCATCGCGGAAGGATTCGCGAACATCACCGACCTGACCGGAAAAACCTCGCTGGAGGAGCTCACGCAGGCGCTCTGCGGGATTTCGGCTTTGCTGACCAACGATACCGGGACCATGCACCTTGCCGATTTTCTCGGCGTTCCCCTCGTCGCGATCTTCGGCTCCACCGAACCCGCTCTCACCGGCCCGCGCGGGCCTGCGAGCACCGCGCTCCGGCATCAAGTCGAATGCAGCCCGTGCTTCCTCCGCGATTGCCCGCTGGATTTCCGCTGCATGCGTGAGATCAGAACTTACGATGTGGTTTGTGCTCTTCTGCGGTGCCTGCCTGCGGCGAAGTGAATCAAGTCTTCGAGGGGTGCTGATGATCGTAATTGCCTGAGAATATTGTCCCACGGAGTTGACGTATTGTGGGACACGCGGTATCCTGCTGCCGGATCATCATCTCACCATTATGGCCGAAGGCATCAATGTCCGATTCGCAGGGGCACTCCAGCAGTTCATTCATGATCGGGTGCAAGGGTCAGGGCTCTACGGATCTGCCAGTGAATACATTCGCGACCTTGTGCGCCGGGACTACGAGCGCGAAGATGCACGGAGATGGGGAGTGCTTCGCGATGAGCTGAGCGCAGGCATGCAGGCCGAAGAGACCCGGTTTGTCCCGTTGAGTGCGGAATCTGTGCTCCGGAAGGCCAAGGCACGCAGGAAAGTAAATGCCCGCTAGGATTTTTGCCCCGGCCGAGGCGCGGCTGATCGAGATCTGGGACTACACGCTGGAAAAGTGGGGTGAAGAGCAGGCGGACAAATACCTCCGTGCCCTGATCGAAGACATTCACGCCCTTGCCGACCAGCGACATCGTTGGCGCCCGGTCCCGGAAAAGGGCCTGCGTGGTGTGTGGTTTGTGCGTCACGAGCACCATTACGTGTTTTTCCGCGAGCTTTCCGGCGGGGTGGTCGGCGTCATCACTGTCCTCCACGAAAGCATGGATCTTCCCTCCAGACTCAAAGAAGCTGGGAAAGACGTCAGTTCCGCGCATTGACGTTTTCTTCGGATAGCGGCAGGCCCCAGGGGAATCGGCCCATCAGCTGGCATGTCAGCCGCGTTTGATTCACTTCGCAGCGGGCAGGTGACGTGGGAGGGAACAAACCATGTCGTCAGTTTTGCTCTCCTGTGTGGTTTGACACGGTCATAGCTTCCACGACACTCTCCGCCATGCTCGAAGACAACCACGCTGACATTTTGGGGAAGGCCTGCTCCGGGCTGGGGATCTCACCGGGCCGGTTTCCGGGGGCGTTTTTGGATTCTCCCGATGAAGCCGGTTTGAGAGCCGCCGCCGGGGCGCTCGGGCTGGCGGCGGGCCCGCTCGCTGCAATAGCGTGCGGGGAATACCTGCCCGATGCGGGACCGGTGCCCGATGGGCTCGCGATGTTCGCGACGCCCTTCGCCGACATGCTGGTGAATTCGTATGTTGTGTGGGATGGAAAATCCGCCGCTGCGTTCGACACGGGAACCGACTGCGACGGGATATTGGACCTTGTCCGGGTGCGCGGGCTCCGGCTCGAATCGGTCTTCCTGACACATTCCCACGGCGACCACATTTACGATCTGGACCGCCTGCTGGAGAAGACCGGGGCGAAAGCCTGGACTGGCGAGGCGGTCGCCGGAGCCGAGTTGTTCGCGCCCGGGCGAGAATTTTCTCTGGGTTCCTGGAAAATTTCAACCCGCCTGACGCGAGGCCACTCTTCCTGCGGGATCACGTATGTGGTCGAGGGTCCCGCACGCCGGGTGGCGATCACCGGCGATGCCCTTTTTGCCGGTTCGATGGGCGGCGGAAAAGTTTCCTACGCCGACGCGCTCCGGACGACGCGCGATGAAATTCTGTCTCTGCCGCCAGATACCCTGGTTTGTCCAGGACACGGTCCGATGACAACCGTGGGCGGGGAGCGCTTGCACAATCCGTTTTTTGCCGCCCAGCCGGAAGTTTGAACATGGCCCTTCGTCAACCCGGCGGAGTGTTTCGTGCCGTGCCTCCGCTGCTGATGCTAGCGGTGCCGATGCTGGCTGGCCAGGCGGGTCAGGTCTTGATGCAGATGACCGACACCGTGATGGTCGGGCGTCTCGGGGCGGTTCCCTTGGCGGGCGCGGCGCTGGCGGGCAACTTCCTGATGTTTGCGCTGTATTTTGCATACGGGTCGCTCGGCGCGGTGGCGCCAAGAATTGCTCATGCCTTCGGGTCGGGTGACGACAGCGGGGTAGGGGCTGCGTCACGTGCGGGCATGGTCCTCGCGTTCGGCATCGGGATTTTTGTCGCGGTGTGTCTCTCTCTGGTCGTTCCGTTTCTCGGCCACCTCGGGCAGCCGGAGGAAGTGGTCGGGGTCAGCGGCGGATATCTTTTTCTTCTGGCCTGGTCGCTGCCTGTGGCGCTGGCATCGCTCGTATTCGGCCAGACCGCAGAGGCGGTAAACCGGCCGTGGCCGGTGGTTGCATTCATGGCCGGCGCGCTGGTTTTGAATGCCATCTTGAACTACCTGCTCATCTTCGGGCATTTCGGGTTTCCGGCTCTTGGGCTGGAGGGGTCGGGATGGGCCACCCTCGCCGCCCGATGGGCCCAGGCCATCGCCATGGGAATCTGGGTCTGGCGCGGAGCCGGGATGAGAAGGTATCTGGTCTTTCGCCGGCCGACCAACCGGCCGCTTTTGCGCAGTCTCCTGCACGATGGGCTTCCTGTGGCCGGTCAGGACGTGCTCGAAGGCGGATCATTCGCCATCGGGTCTTTGATGATGGGCTGGGTCGGAGTGACGGCGCTTGCGGCCAATCAGGTCACGATCAGCATCGCGTCGCTGGCTTGGATGTTTCCCATTTCGCTTTCTATGGCTGCCGGGGTCCGGGTGGCCCAGGCCATGGGGGCCGGCGACCTCTCAGCCGCCAGGCGTTCCGGAATCGCGGGAGTCGTGGTGGGGGCCGGATTGATGTCGGTTTGCGCGGTGATCTACGTGGTGTTTGGAAAGACCTTTGCCGGGATGTTCACTTCCGACCGCGAAGTGGCGGCGCTGGCGGGGACGCTCGTGACCATTGCGGGTGTATATCAGATTTCGGATGCGATCCAATCGGTGAGCCTCGGCTCGCTGCGCGGGCTGCTCGACAACCGGGTCCCGCTTGTCGCCAATGCCGTCTGCTACTGGGTTCTCTGCCTGCCGACGGTATATTTTCTCACCTTTCCCATGGGCCTCGGCGCGGTTGGCATGTGGCTCGGATACCTGCCCTGGATGGCTTTGACTGGCGTCTTCTTTCTGTGGAGATTTCTTCGCAAAACCTCTCCGGTGCGGCAGAGTCATTGAGTGGATAGGACGAACAGAAGATCACCTCGTGAGCTGGGCCCCGCGGTCATCGCATGGGCGGCTCTGCTCCTTCTTTTCTGGCGCGCCCTCACGTGGCTGGCCGCGACCGCTCTGGTTCGGGAGCAGGTCGGCCACGCCGCTGTCGTCCTGACATTCGGGCTCGTATTTTTGCTGCGTGACCGTCCTGGCGGGAATCCGCTCGAGCTGCGGTTTGGTAGCCGTGCGGTGAAGTTCTACCTCGGCGCGGTCGTGTCAGCCGGGTTCGCAGCCCTGCTGCAGGAGCCGCTGCTGATGCTGTGCGGCCTCGGATTTTTTGCAGGAGCGGTGCTTCTGTTCGTGCTGGGCGATGCGGTGTTCCGTCCGGCACTGGGTTTCGGGCTCGCGTTCACAGGTTTCACCGCACTGAGCATCTTGCTCCCATTCGCCGACTGGCCGTTGCGGGTGGTTGCCGGAAAAATGGCGGCATGGTTCCTCGGGTTGCTCGGAAATCCGGCGCAGCTCGGATTCGCCGGCGAACCGCTGCGGCTGATTCTTGTGAGCGGAGACCGCCCGTTCGAGGTCGCCCCGGAATGCAATGGTTTCGGGATCATCAGCGGCTGCGTTCTTCTCGCTCTGCTGCTGGTTTTCAGCCGGAGGCTGCGGGTGCTGGACAAATTGATGATCCTTGCGCTCGCGCCATTGCTCGGGCTGATCTCGAACGCCTTGAGGATCCTCCTCATCGTCCTGCTCGCCCCCGCGGCAGGCGACCACTATGCGATCCTGCACGAGGTCGTGGGCATCGTGCTATTCTTCGGAACCCTTGCTTTTGTGTGGTGGCTCGTGGCGGGTTTGCCCGAGCGGGTCAGATGAAATCCCCCATCCCGCAGGGGATTCCCGATTCCGGAGATTATCCACAGGGTTTTACCCTTGCATTACGCAACAAAATACAATATTTCATATCGTATGAAAAATGTGCTTTTCGGTTTGTGCGCTGTTCTGTGCTGTGCAGGTCTGCGGGCATACGACACTTTTGATGCAGCGATTGCGGACGGAAGCGCCAAGCTTGAGACGAAGGAATATTCGGCAGCGGGGGAGGCATTTTCTGCTGCCTTGAACATGGCCGCAGACGGCGGGCAGCGAACCAAGGCGCGCATGCTACTGGCGGAAAGTCTGCTTGGGGCCGGGGATTATGAGGAATGCCGCAAGGTGGCCGAGGCAACAATGGGCGACGGGTCGGCTGCCTCACGCTGGCCGGGCATCCAGGCGCTGCAATTCATTGCGGAATCCTATCTGCGGGAAAAACGCGTGGACGAGATGAATGCCAGCATCGAGCGGATCGGGAGCCTGGCGGCGGATGCAAACAGCTCGGCCTGGTTGCGTTTGAAATTCGCATCCATGCAATATGTGGCGAAGGATGTGAATGGCGCCTGCGAAACCTGGGACAAAATTATCCAGGACCCGCAAGCCCCGCCGAAATTTCTATCCTGGGCAGGCTACTGGCTTGCCCGGGCGGCCAAGGAACATGGGAATCCGGATACTGCAGTTGAGACCGCCAGGAAGGTGCTTGCCTATGATCAGCCGGATCCCGCGGCCCTGGCCGTAACAAAAAAGCTGCTGCAGGAACTTGGTGCGGAATAAGGGGCTCCGCTGGAGTGCTCGGCCTCAGCGCTTTTTCAAGCTCCGGCAGGGGGCGCAGCTTTCGCGGACTAGAAGATCTCCGCCAACGCTCAACCGGACCTGCTCGCTGAGGGAAAATTCCTTGTTGAGGATCCGGCGGTGGACGATGGAAGCCGCCTCGAACCCGATCTGGCTGTTCGGAATATTAACCACTGTCAGCCTCGGACTGGTGAACTCCGCCAAGCGTGTATCGTCAAAGCAGATGACGCTCATGTCCCGCGGCGCGGCGATTCCCTGCTGGTGCAGGGTCTGCAGGGTGCCGACTGCGCTTTCATCGCTCATCGTCAGAATGGCCGTGGGTGGATCCGGCAACCGCAGCAATTCCGCCGAGCCAACCGCTCCGAACTTGAAGTCATCCTCGCAGGATTGGGCCATGTTTTCTGAAAAGCGAACAAGGTCCTGCGTGAACGGAATCCCGGCCCCCCTCAGGGCATCCTTGTAACCCGCGAGCCTGCGGCGGCCGTTTTCAAAACGCAGGTGTCCCGAGAGTATGGCGATCCGGCGGTGTCCGAGGCTGATGAGATAGTTCACGGCTTTTTTCGCCAAACCATGATCGTCCACTTTGACGAGCCATGGGTCCGCCTCCTCCGGCGCACTCATGACAGCACAGAACGGAAACTTCTCCTTCTTAAAAAGCCGGAAAAACCTGCTCTCATCCGTGGCATTGATCACGACGGCCCCGTGGGCGCCGCGGTTTGCAAGCTGCCGCACGAGAAAGTCGGTATCCAGCTTGTCCGGGGGAGAGCTGAAGAGGGAGAGTTCCAGCTCGTTTTGCATGCAATACCGCCACATGCCATCAAGAATGGCATCCACATAGGCGGAAAATATCGACTGCTGACCCGGTACGGATTGGACCAGGGCGCAGATATTGATGGCCCGCGGGCTGAAGCGCCTCATCTTGAACCCCAACTTTTCCGCCTTCTGCTGCACGAGAAGCCTGGTCTCCTCACCCACTTCCGGGCGGTTGCGCAGCGCCCGGCTGACGGTGCCCGGATTCAGGTTGAGCTCGGTCGCCAGCGTATAAATCGAGTGACGCTGCTTGGTGGGTTTTTCGGGCCGGGCCATGCCGGAATTTATGCTCCAACCTTTCCAATGTTGCAAGACGGCAGCACCGGAGCTCACGGAAATTCCCGGGCCGGGTCCGGCGGGGAGCTTCCTCGGCTTGCAGTAACCGCTGGAGCGGGCTTTCGAACATGCGGGGCCAGGGCCTTTATGGCGCCCGGGAAGGATGTAAATTGCGCCACAATATAACGCAATAATGTAAATAATAGGACGACCGGCCAGGGAAGGCGTCCCGGGTGCCATCCTGGACTGTGGGAAGCAGCGACAAAACATCATACATGCTGCATAACGAGAGCGATTTGTGATGCCGTGTAAATGCACTGAAAGGAGTAAGAAAAAACAAGGACCTGGATCTGAAAAACAATAAAAATATGTTGTATTAGACGCGAAAGAAATTTAATCCTTCCGTGGATCTGCAATCCGGGCTGCCCACCCTCTGCGGGGCGAAGTGAAAAAATGTGAAGACCCGAAAGTTATCCGGTTTGAAGGCGCAGCACATCCTGCTGACTGTATTCGCCTGTTTGCTTGCAATTGTCCCTCTGCTCGAGGCTGCTCCGGCACCCCGGCCGGATATCGTCATTATTCTTGCGGACGATCTGGGTTATGGTGACCTGGGGTGCTACGGGGCGCGGCTGGTGAAAACGCCGAATATCGATCGTCTGGCCCGGGAGGGCATGCGGTTCACGCGAGCTTACGCTCCGTATCCGGTCTGCACCCCCTCCCGATACGGATTGCTCACCGGAAAGCATTATTTTCGTGCGGCGGGGCGTGCATGGGATCCTGAGAGACGTTTGCTGATCGAGCCGTCGGATCCCACGATCGCCTCGCTTCTCAAATCGGGAGGATACGAGACGGCCTGCATTGGGAAATGGCATCTGGGATTCGGTGCCGCAGGGCATGATTTCAACAAGCCGCTGAGCCCAGGCCCGCTGGAGGCGGGATTCGGATATTTCTTCGGCACGCCGAACGGCCATGGGGAGTCGCCTTGTGTTTTTGTGGAGAATGACCGCGTGGTGGGGCTGGAGAAAAATGATCCCATATGCCTTCCCAATGGGGAGGGGCCCCGGACGCCTGTGGTTGGCGGATCCGCCGCCCTGGCCGTTTACCAACAGGCAGATCCCGCGGAGCTGTATGTCGAAAAAAGCACGGCATGGATCCATGAGAACAAAGACCGACCGTTCTTCCTGTATCTTGCTCCGGAGAATGTTCACGTTCCGGTTGCCCCGGGAAAACGGTTCCGCAAATCCAGCAACGCCGGAGACTATGGCGACTTCATCCAGGAATTGGACTGGATGGTTGGAGAGGTGCTCGACGCCTTGGAAGCAGAGGGGCTTTCCGATAAAACCCTTGTCATTCTGGGCAGTGACAACGGTGGGATGCAACATCGACAGGCTCTGGACATGGGCCACCGGAGCAACGGACCGCTTCTCGGACAAAAGACCGACATGTGGGAGGGAGGCACACGCATTCCATTGATCGCGCGCTGGCCGGGGCACATCCCTGTGGACACGGTTTCAAGCAGCCTCCTCTGCCTCACCGATCTGCTGCCAACCATCGCCACCATCACAGGAATCCCGCTTCCCGAAGATGCCTCATTGGACGGCACAGACGCCCTGTCCCTTTTCACCAGTCCCGCTCCTGCCAGCCCGCCGCGCAGCGGGCTGCTCACCTCGGGCATTCCATTGCCGGACGGCAGTGAAACCTTTGCCGTTTACGATGGGAAGTGGGTCTTTCTTCCGTTCCAGACCTCGCGGGGGGTGACCACGCTCTGGAGCTGGGGAGTTCCTTTGAAAGACTTTCACCATGAGAACAGCGACTACGATGAGAATGGAACGCTCCGGCCGGATGCCGCGCCCGCACAGCTCTACGACCTCGCAGCCGATCCGGAGCAGCACACAAATCTTTATTCGAAGTATCCCGAAGCAGTTGAAAAAATGACCCGTGCCCTCACCCAACAAACCCAACAGCGCCACTCCGCAAGCAAAAGAAGAGCAGCTTGTGAGAGCGAGCCGGAGGTCGCCAAGTGATCGCCAGGGCAGACCGGCACATGGACATCCGAAAACTCATCCCGTGGGTGTTCTTCCTGATTCTGCTTGTGTCTTCCTGCAAATCCGCTCCCCGTGCCGTCCTTGCCGTCCGGGACGGGAAATTCGAGCTGCGCGGGGAGCCGTGCCACTACATCGGGGTCAATTATTTCGATGGGTTCACCCGGATGCTGGATTCGGAAAAGGCTGGCGGAATGGGCTACAAGGAAGGGTTTCGGATTCTGGAGGAAAAGCAAATCCCCTTCCTTCGGTTCAATTGTGGCGGCTTCTATCCGAAGGACTGGAAACTATACCGGGAGAATCCCGACGAGTATTTCCGATTGCTGGATGAATTCGTTCATGAGGCGGAGAAGCGTCAGCTCGGGTTGATTCCCTCGCTGTTCTGGACATTCTTCACCATTCCCGGACTTGTGGGGGAGCCGCTCAGTTCATGGGGTGACCCCGAAAGCAAGACCCACGCGTTCATGCGGAAATACACCGCCGAAGTGGTGGGGCGTTACAAAGATTCCCCGGCGATCTGGGGATGGGAATTCGGCAACGAATACGGGCTCGAGGCCGATCTGCCGGCGGCGCAAAAGGCCGGACTCGCGCACTGGTATCAGCCCCGCCTGGGCATGCCGGACAAGCCGGGGCCGGATGATTACCTGACGAGCCCGATGATCCGCACCGCCTATCGGGAATTTGTAAAAGCCGTGCGAACACTTGATCCCGATCGTCCGGTTTTCACCGGCGACAGCACGCCGCGCTCGTCCGCCGCCACGCTGGAGAAGACCGGGCACTGGGGAGCCGATCTTCCCGAGATGTGGGTAAAGCATTTGATCCGAAACAATCCCGATCCGGTGGATACTCTGACAATTCACTTCTATCCATTCCATCCGGATGCGGGAACCGGGCTCCCGGGGCATCCCCTGGAAGAAACGCTTCTGGCGTGCCTTCAAGCGGGGAGGGAGTCAAAAAAACCCGTTTTTGTCGGCGAGTTCGGTCCGGGCGAAACTCCTGATCTTGCAACCCGGAAGGCGCAGTTCGAAACCATTCTGGACCTCCTCGTCCGGAATCAGGTCGGGCTTTCCGCCGCATGGGTTTTCGACTACGCCCCCCAGCCATACAATTCCTTTTACCCGGACGGCGAAAATGCCTTCATGCTGGAGGCCATCTCCGAAGCCAACCGGAAGCTCCGACAGACCATCCCGCCCCACCCGTAAGGTTCCGACCCGCATGGTCGCCTCAGTTTTGCATGCGGCGGTCCAACTGGCGGATATTCAATCCATCCGACCCCGGCCACCTTCCACCTGAAAGCGGATTTTCAGGCACCTGAGACTGGGGTTTTTCCTGAAGCTGATTTTGACACACTTCGGTGCAACGACCCGGATGTCGAGCGCCCCGTTTCGGACACTCCACTGCACATGAACCGGACCGGGCGGCGTTGAAACAGCTCCGGACGCCCATTCCAAATCGCACAGATTCGGACTGATCGTGAAAGATCTGCCGCCCGGAGAGGTTTGGCGGATTCCAAGAATTACCGTGTTGAAGAATTCGAGCGGAGCGCACGACCAGCCATGGCAATGGCTGCGGGTGGGAAATCCCGGCGGCGAACATGTGCTGCCCGGGAACGTTTCCCAGACCGTCGTGGCTCCCGCTTCGATCATCGGCCCGTAATTCTCGCGGATAAACGGAATGATCTCTTCGGGGCGGTCCAATTCCATAAGCGCCTCATAAAGGAATTGGGCAGCGAAAGGTGAATTGATACGCGTCATTCCTGATGGCGGGTCCACGATATTCCGGACAATGGCGGGCAGATGCTCTCTTGGCGCAACGCCGCAGACAACCGCCAGAATGGATGTGTGCTGGCAGGTTTTCCGACTGGGTGTGCCATCGGCAAGGAAGGCGTCCGGGTAGCTGCCTGCTTTTTTGTCCCAGCATCTGTTGATGGCCCTGATGAGATTTCTTCGCTGTGCAGCCAGTCGCCTGCCTGAGGAAACATCGCCAAGGACTTCCGCGCAGCGGCCTGCCGCTCGCAAGGCGCCGGCCAGGAGCATGCTGTTGTGCATCACCGTTTCGTGGTCATGGTCGATGGGGGCCCATTCGAAGAGATTCCAGAACGGCGCGCTGAACAAACCATCTTTGTTGATAAGCGCAAGCGATCCCTGGATGTTGCGCAGAATGGACGGCCAAATTTTCCGCAGGAACACGCGGTCGCCGGTGGAGAAGTAGTGTTCCCATGTGTGCATCCCCCACAGGAAACTCCAGGCGGGCAGGAGGCATTCCCACCCGGATGGGACCTGGCAGCCAACAATGGGAAAGCGCTCGAGCGACTGGGCCCCGAGCTCAATCGATCGGGCAGAGACCTCGCCGGCCCCGTAAACATGGGCCGCATAGCGGGCCTCGTTGCGGGCGTCACCGATCCAGAGTGTCTGTTCGTAGAGGGAACAGTCCGTGAATACGTCCTCGGTCCCCATCTTGAGCGTGCGTTCGCTGATTTCCCAGATGCGGTCGAGCATCGGTTCGCTGGACTTGAACCGGGCAACAGGCCGAACGGACGCTGTGGATTCGATCATCCCGATTTTCCGGACAACTGCGGTATTTGTCAGCTTTCGGAAGATCACAAAAAGGAACCGCCCCGAGCGCCGCTTGAAAGAAATATGGCGGTTGCGTCCGGCAGCAGCGATGAAGCGCATTCCATTGCGATTGAACTCGGTGGTGTGCTGGATGACGCCTTCCGGAGTGATGTATTCGACAAGATGCAGATCGATAACCGTCCCCTCCGGTGCTTCCACATCAAGGGTCAGATACCCGCACCGCTGTTCGCCCAAATCGTAGCACAGCTCGACATCGTATTTCCGCGAGGGATGCACCCGCGTTTTCCCATTTCCAATCGCTCCCCCGGGAGATTCCACGAGGTGGCAGGCCTGCCCGACTGGTTGGCGCGCCTCGAAGTCCGCGGAAAAATCTCCGAGAAAAATCTGCTCGATTGGAAGCGGTCGTTCACGCGTTGCAAGTGCCGCGCGCAACGACGGGACATCTTTGATTTTTCTGCCGAGCGTCCGGACGGCCTTCTCGTAGCCAGCCCTCGCCTCATCGGCGGGAGCATCCGGGAAGCAGTCCCAGATCATATCGGTTCCATGATAGAGAAAGTCATCAAGCACCGCGAGGAACCAGGGATGTTCGGCGGCAGTATTCCACGGGTGCCTCCACCGTGCCCCAGGGATGTGGAGAAATGGGAAAATGCGTTCCTTCCAATGCCCATAAAATTCATCCAGGAAAAAAACCACGAGATACCTGCCCGCATCGAGGGATCTCCCTCCCCGACCGACGAATTTTCCATCAATGGCAACCCTCCAGAACGGGCTAGAAGAATTCACGATGGCACTCTTTTTCACATCGAGCATGGAGGCCAGGATGACAGGACGTCCGGTGCGCTTGTTCGCTTCAATGAGGCCGGGGTGGGCGATGCGGGTGACCGGCACACAGACTTGGCCCGGTTCCCTCTTCAGAATGGATGCCCCGAGAAAACCGCTGAACCGGCACGGAACTTTGCTCATCTCCCGGGTTGCACGCGGGCGGAGATCTTTCCAAGGACCGTCTTTCGCGTGAAACAGCTCAACGGCGGGTTTCCATGCGGGCGTGCGGTCCAACCGCGCATCGAACTCTTCCACCGGCTCCATCTGCGGGCTGACCTTGGGCGTCCACCGGCGCAATGGAGCAAACGGCGCAGCAAGCCAGGAAGAGTCAGTTCCCATGCGCGTCTTGTCCAGTTCGAGCAGGGCCAGCAATCCCGCCTGTTGCGGGATCTGATGAAATGTGCCCACGCCATAGTGACGGACAACCACGTCCACACGGTTGGTTCCGGGCTTCAGGAATTCCGCAATGTCATAGCTGTCGAGGAGCCAGTGCTCGGGATACGCCTTCCCCGGTCCATCATTGATCCATCGCCCGTTGATCGAGACGCGATACCGGCTGTCTGCGGTGATGTGAAGAAAAGCCTTTTTCGTCGAGGCGGGTGCTTGAAAGGATTTCCGGAAACAGGCGGCCTGATTGTATCCGAAAGAGTCGAGGGCGTCACACCAGATCCACCGGGCGTCAAAATCAGGAGATTTCTGTTTCATAAAATTGGGTCGGTGGATTCGTTTCGCAAAGCGCTCTGCAATTCACGCACACGCTTCTCCGAGAGCGGATAAAATGCGATGAGAATGCCGGCAAGGCCGACAAATCCCATAGGCACCAGCATGTAAAGGAGCCGCATGGTGGTGATGACACTTTCTGGCTGCATTTCGCGCGCGGCATCGAAGCCCGACCATTTCAGCATGTAGCCTCCGAGGACCATCGTCAGTGAGATGCCAACCTGGCAGGCCCATGCATACGATGCCCCGAACATGCCCTCCCTCCTCATCCCGGTTTTCAATTCATCCAGATCGCAGATGTCGGCCAGCATGGATGACGAGAGGGTCCACATGCAGGAGAGTCCGGGAGCGGCAAGGGCGAGGGTGACCAGCTGGAGATAGGGGGCCTTCGGAGTGTAAAAAAACCAGCTTGTTCCATAAGCGAGGACAATCATCAGGAGGCCGCAGACCATCGTCCATTTTTTGCCGATGCGAGTTGCGACGAATGTGATGAGCGGAACCAATGCGATCCCGGCTCCCTGGAAAGCGAAATTGGCATACATGTTGAGCTCGGCGACGCCTTCCTTGTGCCCTCCGAAGACGTAGCAGGTGTTGATGTAGAGCGAGAAGCTGTTGACGATGAAGATTCCCAGCATCACGCAGATCGTCACCGCCACGAGCAGCAGGAACACTCCGTTCGAGAAGGTCGCACGCAGGGCGGGCCAGAAGGGAATGTGTTCCTGACTGTGCCTCTGGACTTTCTCACGGCAAAATATCGCCGGGACCATCGCGCAGGCAAAAATGAGCCCTCCGAAGACCCAGCCGACATACCGCACGCCGATCACATCGTTTCCGTTTCCCCATTTCTGTGCCAGGAACCACATGGCGCCAAGTCCGAGGCCACCGGCGGCTTGGAAGACCGTCCGGTAAGCCTGCACCCTCGTTCGCTCGTTGTAGTCTTCTGTCAGCTCCAGGCCGAGCGCACTCCACGGCACGGAAAAAACCGCGTAGGCCGTGTAATAGAGGAACGAAACCGCCAGGAAATACCACCCGAGTGCGGAGGGACTCCACCCCGCTGGTGGAGACCAGACGAGCAAAAAGAATAGCGCGCAGAGAACCGCTCCGGCGACGATGTACGGTCGGCGGCGTCCGAAGCGTGTGCGTGTGTTGTCGGAGATGTTTCCGATCAGGGGGGCGGCGATGGCATCCCAGACCCTAGGTAACCCGAGCGCCCAGCCCAGCACCCTCGGATCGACTCCAAGGGCCAGATTATATATCGGAAACGCGAGATAGCTGAAGGCGTTTGTCATGTAAACATCCGCCACAGATCCCATCGCCCAGGCGGATTTCCGCCCGCGTGAAATTTTCCCGCCGCTGACGCTGGGTTTTCCGCTCATGGCTTGTTTTCTCCTTCCGATGTTTCCGCTGGTTTGATCGAGAGTTCCTGAACGACTGCAGGCCACCCGCCCTTTCCGGTGGCTTCAATGACGACTTCGGCCGGGCCTTCGGGCAGATCTATTTCCCCGAACTCTGCGTCTCCGGGTGCCGTCTTCTCAGGGGGGAGACGGCGGCCTGCAATCGTGATGCCCAAAGGCGCGCACTTGTCGAGATTCCCGCCCTTGACGGCGATACGGTAGCGTCCGGCCTTCCGCACATCAACCGCATAGGACGCGGAGTCGCCCGCAGCGGTAAACCCTTTGGCTCCTTCGAAGGGACAGGTTACTGTCCCAGTGACTTTTCTCGCCGAGTTGCCGGGGACAATACTGGGAGGAAGGAAGGCCCAGCAGCGTGACATCCCTTCGAAACGTGAATCTCCAACCAGAAAAACCGGCATGCGGAAGCAGCGTCCGCTTTTGATTAATTCATCCCATGCCTCGCGGCAGGCTCCGGCCATTTTCCCGGCGATCTCCGGATTTTCCTTTGAGACATCGGTCGTTTCACCTGGATCCATTTGGATGTCGAACAGCGCCGAGCGCCCTCCGGGCAGGCTGTGGTATTTGTAGCGGGTTCCGCGGACGACCGCATGCACCTGTTCATACTTGAGTTTTTCCGGCTCCTCGATGATCAGCTTCGGCCACGAGGGAGGTGCTCCTTCGTAGGCAACAGGCAGGGTGAAGATCAAGCGGTCGTTGGCGGGAGCATCCGGATGGAGCAGGACGTCTTTGAAACTCCGCCCATCGAGCGGCAGTTGCCCGGGAACGACCGTGGAAGAAACTCCTGCCAGGTCCAACACGGTTGGCAGGACATCTTCGATGGAGGCGGCTTGAGGTCTCATTCCGGGCGGAATATGACCGGGCCAGCGGACGATAAACGGCACGCGGATTCCGTTTTCCCACACGAGCGCCTTTTCTCCGCGCAGATGCAGCGGATTGCGGCGGTTCCAGTCCTCGCTCCCCACCGGCGTCTCCAATCCGGGACCGCCACCGCGGTCGGAATTCGGCGAGGCCCCGTTGTCGCTCAAGAAAATCACGATGGTCCTGTCGGCGATTCCCAGCTTTTCGATCCCGGCAAGAATCCTTCCGGTGGCCTCGTCCATTTGTGCGACCATCCCGTAGAGGGCGGCGAGCGCTTTGGAATAGCCTTTGGCTTCGAGCGGTTCGGAATAGTTCGGGTCACACTCCCATGGGGCATGAGGAGAAATGTAGGCCGTTATGGCATACCAGGGCTGCTTTGCTTCCGTCTGCCTGCGGATGAACTCAATCGTCAGGTCGGCCAGCACGTCCACGGTCCAGCCCTTGTCTTGAACGAGCTTTCCGTCATGGTCCATCCAGGGGTCCTTGTGTTGGTAGGTAGCCATCGCGGCGGCGGTGTCGTAGCCTCTCATGTAGGGCCGCTGGTCGGGGGTCCACCCTTCCCCCCACTTGCCGAAGTGCGCCGTGCGGTATCCGGCCCGCCGGAGATATTCGGGCAGATAGATTTCATCGCGGTTGATGTAGCCGCGCGGACCCACTCCCCAAACGCCGGTGGACAGGAAGTTGCGCCCGGTCAGATAGGATGCGCGGGCCGGTGTGCAGGCCGGACAGGAAACGAAATTTGTGAAGACCGCGGCCTCCCCAGCCAGTTGATCCAGCGCGGGCGAGTTCACCAGCGGATTGTTGTAGCCGATGTCCCCGCATCCCTGATCGTCGCTCATGATCACAAGGATATTCGGACGAACCGGGTCTTCCTTTCCATGCGCTGCAATGAGACCCGCAAAACTCATCAACAGCAGAAGCGCCGTGCCCGGCCCGGAACGGGAAAGCTTCGATAAACAGTCCCAGTTGAGAATCATGTATACAACATTGTGCAATTTAATGGCGATGAAAAGGAAAAGTTGGGAGTGGGGCCCGTGGGTATGAGTTCCGGCCCTCGACTGCTGTCGTGCCGGGGCCATCACCGGTCGCCGAAAAAGCGGATTTCCAGCATGCGGCAGAGGGCGTGATAGACCGGAAGGTGAAGTTCCTGAACCTTGTAGGTCTCCCTCTCTGGAACGCGGATGCAGACATCGCAGAGCTCCGCCATTTTTCCTCCGCCCACTCCGGTCATGCCCAGTGTTTTCATATTTTTCGCACCGGCGACCTTGAGTGCGTGCAGGACATTATTGGAATTCCCGGACGTGCTCAAGCCCCAGACCACATCCCCTTGGCGGCCGTAGCCGAAGACCTGCTGGGCAAAGGCAAGTTCCGGTGACACGTCGTTGGCAAAGGCCGTGGAGAAGCCGGGGCTGCCTGTCAGGGACAAGGCCCGCAGAGCGCCCTCGAGGCGATCGCTGATCCCGGGATCAGCGAGCCTGGTGCGGAAGGCTTCGGAAACCGGGCGCCGGAGCGTGAAGGATTTCATCAACTCCCCGACGATATGCTCGGCATCTGCCGCACTTCCCCCGTTGCCGCAGAGATAGACGCATCCCTCATTCTGATAGCATTCGTCCAGCAGGTCGTATGCCGCACGGATGTCAGGCAGGCAATCCCGCAGTAAGGGGTGTCTGGCGGCCAGCTCTTCGAGGATGGTTGTCATTGTTCAATTCCCATTTCTGCGACGGTCAGCGCCGCGACGTCACCGATGGATTCCCCCAGAGTGGCGGCCTTGATCCGGCAGGCATGCAAAGCGGGTGAAAGAGCCTCTCTCTGCAGCGTCTCCTCCATCGATGGCCGGATGAGGTGCTCGCAACGCACAAAGATGCTTCCGAGCACGATGCACTCGGGGTTCAAAAAATCGATGGCAACCGCGAGGGCCTGTCCGAGGCGGGTTCCGACCTCCCGGTAAATTGACCGGGCCAGCTCGTCTCCACTCTCTGCTGCCTCCGCCACGGTCTTTGCAGTCAGTAAATCCATGCCGGCCAAAAGGGATTTCCCTCCTCCCGACTGGTATTCCGAAAGACGCATCCCGGCAAGGCGGGCGATCCCGCTGCCTCCGCAGTATCCCTCCACGGAGCCTGCTTTTCCAAAGCCTGACGGTCCGCTTGGTGAGAGTCGGACATGCCCGAGTTCTCCCGCATTCCCGTTGGCTCCCTCATACAGCCGGCCGTTCAGAATCAGCCCGCATCCAAATCCTGTTCCCATCGTGCAAAAAATCATCTGAGATGTTCCATGTCCCGCACCGTGCTTCCATTCTGCCAGGGCACAGGCGTTCGCATCGTTCTGCAAAAAGGCACGACCGCCGAATCGCTTCTGGAAAAATTCCACGACCGGCACCCCGGTCCATCCTGGAAGATTCGGCGGGGAGAGAATCACGCCGCGGACCGCATCGAGCGGGCCGCCGCAGCTGATGCCGATGGCATCCGGAACATGGGTGGAATTTTCATGGCGCTCAAGAAGTGCGTGCGCTTCCTCTTCCAATTGTTCGAGAGTCTCGACGGCCGAGGCGCAGGTGGCGAATTCGGTGCGGGCGGTCACCCTGCCGCGTTCGACGCCCACGCTCACGCTGCATTTTGTCCCGCCGATGTTGATTCCCAACAGCATGCTAGCAGGCTCCGATTCCGGCCCGGACCACCAAAGATAACAACATGCGACAATATAATCAAAAAGTAACCAGAACGTCAACGTGGTGCATCCTGTGAAGATATTTCGCTGAGCACCCCAGTCATTGGCTTGTTGGTATTCCAATGAAATCCATGCGGCATGGCGATGCTTGCAGGCACTGCTTGACCTGAAAACAACAAAGCATTAGTTGTTTTCCGTGAAGCAACACAAAATTCCATCGCCGGTCTGGAGAGCGGGTTCAGGAACCGAATGCATCGAAGATTCCGTCCTGCGTGCCCGACTGGAATCCGGCATTCCCGCAGAGATTCCCGGAACCGTTCATGGGGCTCTTCTTGCCGCGGGATGCATCAGCGATCCATTTTATGCCTACCGGGCGGCGGGTTTGGAGTGGATCGAAAGGATCCGGTGGGTGTTGGTCATGCCGGTGGTGCTGGAGCCGGGTTTTGACGTGGGGCGAAGCCGGCTGATTCTGGAGGGTGTCGACACGTATGCGAAGGTATTCTTGAATGGAATCCGGGTCGGTGAAACGGGCAATGCATTCCGTCGCTACAACTTTCCGGCTGGCGGTGCGGCAGTTCACGGAACGAACGAGCTTTGGCTGGAGTTCGATCCCGTGACCGAGGTTGTCGGGCCGGACGCCCCGGTTTACCCTTCGGCTTTCGGCGATCCCGTCCGTGTGCATGTGCGGCGGATGCAATGCACTTTTGGCTGGGACTGGGTGCACCGTTTTGTGACCTGCGGCCTTTCGGAGACTCCGGCACTCACCGGAGCGCCATCGATCCTCCATCCGGCGTGTCTGACCCGGGATGTTACGGAGCATGAAGCGGTGGTGCAGGCCCGGTGGGAAACAGAAGCGCTCCCTCCCGGTGCCGACTGCGAAGTGCAGATCGAGGTAAAATCCCCTGAAGGCGGCGTTCTGATCGACAAGCTTGCGGCAGCGGAAGCGCGGGAAGCCGTATTTCAGGTATCCGATCCCCGCCTCTGGTTTCCGCGCGGTTATGGCGCTCAACCACTCTACAGATGCACATGGACGCTGCTGGTGAACGGCGTCCCCTGTGGCGACCCTCAAACCATTGAGTTCGGAATTCGGAAAATCGAGTTCCTGGGCGCCTTCGACCAGCCGGGCAGTCCGGAGGAGGTCCTGACCAACCAGCTCGCGCGCTATCTTGAGATGCCGCCTGTGCGCGGGCGGGAATTCGGATTTCGGGTCAATGGGGTCGATGTGTTCGCCCTCGGGGGAAATTGGGTGCCGTGCAGCCCGTTCACCGGAGCCGCGACGGAATCCCGCAAGGAGGCAATTTTGCGGACCTTTGCCGCCTCCGGTGCCAACGCGCTCCGGGTCTGGGGTGGCGGGATTTACGAATCCGATCACTTTTATCGCCTGTGCGATCAGCTTGGCATCATGGTGCTCCAGGATTTCATGATGGCCTGTGCGGACTACCCGGCTGAGGATCCAGCGTTCACGGACAATCTCAAACCGGAAATCATTCAGGCCGTCCAGCGGCTCCGGAAATTTGCATCGATCATCCACTGGTATGGCGACAATGAAAACGGGATGCGCGACGGAGGAGTCGCCAAAGGCCGTCCATGGTATGAACTCTTTGAGAATATCGCCCGTCCCGCACTCAGGGACTTCGACGGCCCCCGGTCAGCCACGCCGACATCACCCTATTTCGGAGAGCCCAACACCTCACCGCTTCAGGGGGATTCCCACCTCAGTGGCATTTTCACGGACGACCGCGCATTCTTTGTCGGGGACATGCAGAACTACAAGGAACGCCTGGACGCCGCCGTCGGCCGCTTCATGAGTGAGAACGGGCTTTTCGGCGCTCCCTCCATTGATTCCCTGTTGCGCTTCATTCCAGAAGACCGGTTGGACGATCCCGAGCTCTGGGAATTTCATACCAAGGACAATCCCTATCGCCCGCCGGAAGTGACCCTGACCCTGTTTCAAAGTCTGGAACGGACGGCCTCCACGCTGTTCGGAGATTTTGCGACGACAAACGACCGGCTTCACAAGCTGGCCTATATCCATTACGAAACCGTCCGGTTGGCCGTGGAATCTGCGCGCCGCAAGCAACCCTTCTGCCGCGGCCTCCTTTTCTGGATGCTCAACGACTGCTGGCCGGCAAGTGGCTGGAGCCTCATCGACTACTACGTCCGGCCGAAGGCCGGATACTACGGCCTTCTCCACGCCGCACGACCGGTGCATTATTCTTTCAGGAAGGAAAGCGGTCTCGTCGAGGCCTGGGCGTCAAATTTCACCATGCGCCCGGCAACCCGCAACGTCCGCGTGTTCTTTGAATCCTGGGGCGGACACGCCGCACCCGTTGAATCCTTCACCGCGGTCATCCCCGGCGGCGGCTCCTGCCTCCTCGCGAGCTTCGATCCAGAAAAATTTGTCCACTCCGAAGCCGGGGTTTTCCATGCCGTGACGGAGGGGACAGACGAGGAAAGCGGATGGTATTTTCACGGGATGCCCCATCAGATGACCCCGCCTCCCGCTTCTCTCGAAGTCACTCACGCCGGGTCGTTAGACAACGAAATGATCGTGGATATCAGCACGGACAGCTATGCCCGCGTCGTCACGTTCCGAGGACCCGTTGTTGCCAGTCACAGCTACTTTGATCTGAGGGCGGGGGAGACCAGGCGCGTGACATTGAAAGTGGAGAAAAATTTCCCTCTGGAGGAAGTTCCCGCCGTCGAAGCTTGGAACGCGCCGCTTCAGAAGATCTAGCCGGGGATGAGCCAGGCCTGTTTTGCGGTATACGGGCGGGGTCAGATAAAGACCGCCATCTCTTAGAACGCAGAGTCCGGGGCAGGCCGCCGTAGAAGGCGGGTCTGCGATGCGGGATCATCGCCTGCGGGTGCATCGGGCAGGTCCAAATTTACGAAAGCGTCACCGAATTCCTCCTCATCGTCCTGCTCGCCCCCGCGGCAGGCGACCACTATGCGATCCTGCACGAGGTCGTGGTCATCGTGCTATTCTTCGGAAGCCTCGCCTTTGTGTGGTGGCTTGTGGCCGGCCTGCACGAACGGGTCAGATATACCCGAGAACCACGTTTGTCCCGGGCTGAGTCCGCCCGCTACAGGTCGAAATAGCCGGTGAGCCTGCGGTCGGTGACCTGCGTCCATTCGGGCACGTTCCGCACGGGCGCTGATCGGTCAAGGCCTAACCGTGTAGGGCCGCGTTCTGATGGCCGTCACGCCGATGGGCAGCATCTGCCCGCCATCGACCCGGTTCCCCGTTCTCTACAGCATCCGATCGGAAAACGGGTGCGTCCTTTTGCCCGGCTGCGGGTAGAGGGCGCTCCCGGAATTCCGGATCTTGCCTTCCGGATTCGGATGTCGTATTCGCCGCTGAGCTCATTTTGTGATTGTTGCTGCCTGTGCGGGCGAACTATTGGTCTCGGTTAACACCGAATTTTTTCCCATGAAACCGTCCCAGTCTCTCTCTCGCGTGTCCCCGGTAGCCGGCAAAAAAATTCTTGTAGCGAACCGGAGCGAGATTGCGATTCGGGTATTCCGCGCGGCGACCGAACTCGGCATGCGGACCGTGGCCATCTACGCCCAGGAAGACCGGCTTTCGATGCACCGGTTCAAAGCCGACGAGGCGTATCAGGTCGGCGAGGGGAAGGGTCCGGTCGGTGCCTATCTGGATATTGAAAGTATTGTCGGGCTCGCGAAAGAGCGCGGTGTCGACATGATTCACCCGGGATACGGGTTCCTCTCCGAGAACGCGGATTTTGCGCGCGCCTGCGAGGAGGCGGGAATCACGTTCGTCGGTCCCCGCGCCAAGCTGCTGAACATGATGGGCGACAAGACTGCCGCCCGGGCGCTGGCCCAGAAGCTCAAGGTTCCCACTCTTCCCGGAACCGAGGATCCGGTTGTCGGGCGCAAGGAAGCGATCAAGATCGCGCGCTCGATCGGGTTTCCCCTGATCATCAAGGCGGCCTTCGGCGGCGGCGGGCGCGGGATGCGGGTCGTGATGTCCGAGCCGGAGCTTGTCCCGCTCCTGGACGAGGCGCAGGGCGAGGCCGGGCGCGCGTTCGGCAATCCGGCTGTCTTCCTGGAGAAGTATATTCCACGGGCGAAGCACATTGAGGTCCAGATCCTTGGAGACAATCACGGGGGAGTCCTTCACCTGCACGAGAGGGACTGCTCGGTTCAGCGCCGCCACCAGAAGGTCGTCGAGGTTGCGCCTTCGATCGGGCTGAACGAACGCGTTCGCGGGGAGCTTTGCGATGCGGCGGTGCGGATCGCGAAGGGGATTGGATACAACAATGCCGGGACGATAGAGTTTCTTTACGACATCGATCGCGAGGAATGGTTCTTCATCGAGATGAACCCCCGGATCCAGGTCGAGCACACGGTGACCGAGCAGATCACCGGAATCGATCTGGTCCGATCGCAGATCCTCGTCGCATCGGGAGCAGATCTGCATGGTCCCGACCTCGGTTTGCCTGCGCAGAGCGGCATCCCGCGGAATGGATTCGCCGTCCAGTGCCGGGTGACCACCGAAGATCCCGCGAACAAGTTCACGCCGAACTACGGCAAGCTCATCACCTACCGCAGCGCGGCGGGATTCGGCATCCGGCTGGATTCCGGCATGGGCACGACGGGCAGCGTGATCACGCCGTTCTACGACTCTCTGCTGGTGAAGATCACAGCGTCCGGCCAGACGTTTCCGATGGCCCTGCAGCGGATGCAGCGCGCCCTGCGCGAGTTCCGGATCCGCGGGGTCAAGACGAACATTCCCTTCCTGGAGAATGTCATCCATCACGACACATTTTGCAGCGGTGCAGCGACGACCACGCTCATCGACACCACCCCAGCACTTTTCGATTTCAAGCCGCGCAAGGACCGGGCGACGAAGTTGCTGGCATTTCTCGCCGATGTCGTAGTCAACGGCAATCCCCAGGCCAAGGGGCACAAAATCACGGTTCCCCTCGCCGCCGCGCCGCGGCCGGGATATGACCACCGCGTGCCGCCGCCGGACGGCACCCGGCAGCTTCTTTTAGAACTCGGGGCGGAGAAATTCGCCGAGTGGACGCGCGGGCAAAAGCGCCAGCTCTTCACGGACACAACCTTCCGCGACGCCCACCAGTCGCTTCTCGCCACGCGGGTGCGGACCTACGACATGCTGTCCGTGGCCGGCGCTGTCGCGCACCGCACGCCCGGGCTGTTCAGCTTGGAGATGTGGGGCGGTGCGACATTTGATGCGGCCATGAGATTCCTGCGCGAGGACCCCTGGGAGCGCCTGCGCGAGCTGAGGAGGCGGGTGCCGAACATCTGCTTCCAGATGCTCCTGCGCGGATCGAACGCGGTCGGCTACTCGAACTATCCGCCCAACGTGGTGAAGGGATTTGTGAGGCATTCTGCCGAGGCGGGCATGGACATCTTCCGGATTTTTGACTCGCTGAACGACCTGCCGAACATGCGGGCGGCGATGGATGCCGTGCGTGGGACGCGGGCCGTCTGCGAGGGGACGCTTTGCTACACCGGCGACATCCTCGATCCGAACCGCACGAAGTATTCGCTGAAATACTATATTGCCCTCGCCCGGGAGCTGGAAAAAATGGGGGCTCACATCCTTGCGGTCAAGGACATGGCCGGCCTCTGCCGCCCGTTTGCGGCGAGAGCGCTCATCAAGGCACTCCGGCAGGAGGTTTCGATGCCGGTCCATTTTCACACCCACGATACGAGCGGAGTGAACGCGGCATCTATTCTGATGGCTTCCGAAGCGGGCGCGGATGTTGTGGATGCGGCGGTTTCGTCGATGTCCGGAAGCACGTCCCAGCCGAACCTCAACAGCCTGGTGGCTGCGCTGCAGAACACCCCGCGGGCCAGCGGCATCGATCTCGATGCGCTGAACGAATTTGCCGATTACTGGGAGCAGGCCCGCAATTTTTATGCCCCGTTCGACACCTCCCCCCGCACCGGCAGCGCCGAGGTCTATCTGCATGAGATGCCCGGCGGGCAGTTCACCAACCTCAAGGAGCAGGCCGCGAGCATGGGGCTTGCGCACCGCTGGCCCGAGATCGCGCGCTGCTACGCCGGGGTGAACGACCTGTTCGGCGACATCGTGAAGGTGACGCCGTCCAGCAAAGTCGTGGGCGACATGGCGCTCTTCCTCTTCACGCGGGGAATCCGGCCGGCCGATGTGGTCAACCTCGAGCCAGGCACACCCTTTCCGGAATCGGTCAGGGACATGCTTGCCGGCGGGCTTGGAACCCCGATGGGCGGATGGCCGAAGCCGGTTGTCGGAGCGGTGCTCGGAAAGGCAAAATCCAAGTCCGTCCGGGCCCCGAAAGTGGATCTGTCCGCGGTGCGCGCCGAACTGGCCGCCAAGCTCAAGCATGCGCCGGATGACGACGAACTTTTCAGCCACCTGATGTATCCGGATGTCTTTGCGGATTTTTCAAAATTCGTCCGCGACTTCGGTGATGCGAGCGTCCTGCCCACCCCCGCATTTTTTTACGGGCTCAAGCCCGGGGAGGAAATCACGGTGGACATCGAGGAGGGGAAGACCCTCTTCATCAAGCTCATCAATATCGGAGTGGCCGACAAGGACGGACGCCGGATCATTTCCTTCGAGCTGAACGGCATGCCGCGCGAGGCGACCGCGATCGACAAGGCGGTCCCGACGAAGACCAAGGCCCGCCCAAAGGCGAATCCCTCAAACCCACTTGAGGTGGGCGCTCCGATCCCGGGAATGATCACATTTGTCGGTCCGGGCACGGGTGCGCGGGTCGCAAAAGGGGACAAGCTCCTCACGCTTGAAGCCATGAAGATGCAGACCACTCTTTACTCTCCAGCAGCCGGTGTGATCGGGGAGATTCTTGCCGGCGTGGGCGATGCGGTGGACGGCGGCGACCTTCTTGTCCGGCTGCGCGGGTGATTCAGCAACGCCAGGCCCGGGAAATTCCGCGGATCAGTTCCGGTCCACGATAGATGAAGCCGGTGTAGATCTGGACGAGTGATGCCCCTGCCTTGAGTTTTTCCACGGCTGAGTCCGCGCTCATGACTCCGCCGGACGCGATGATGGGAAGCGCTGTCTCCGCGCGCAGGATTTTGAGGACTTCCGTCGAACGGGAGCGGAGCGGGGACCCGCTGAGGCCGCCGGTTTGATCGGATCCCTCCGGCACGGCCGAGTGGTCGAGGGTGGTGTTCGTGGCGATGAGCCCATCCAGCTTTTCGGCTTCAGCCAGCGCCGCCATTTCGCGAACGGCCCCGTCCGAAAGGTCCGGCGCGATTTTCACCAGCAGGGGTTTCGCGGTATCGATGGCCTTCAAAGTCCGGACGATCTCCGCCAGGGAAGAGCGATCCTGGAGCTGGCGCAGGCCTGGCGTATTCGGCGAGCTCACGTTGATGACGAAATAGTCGCCGAACGGCAGCAGGTGCCGGAAGCTCGTGGCGTAGTCAGCGGCGGCATCCTCCAGCGGGGTGATCTTGGATTTTCCGATATTCAAGCCCACGGGAATCCGGGGCCATCGTCCGGAGGATTTGAGCGAGGCGAGCCGCCCCGCAATTTTTTCTGCGCCGTCGTTGTTGAAGCCCATGCGGTTGATCAATGCCTCCTGGCGCGGATATCTGAAGCACCTGGGCTGGTCGTTGCCCGGCTGGGCCAGGGCGGTCACCGTTCCCGCCTCCACGAACCCGAACCCGAGCGCCTCCCAGGCGCAGAGGACTTCCGCGTTTTTGTCCATGCCGGCAGCGAGTCCGACGGGGTTTGGAAATGTCAGGCCGAACAGGCGCACCGGATTTGTTTCTCCTCCACCAAAGAGCGCCCGGACGAGTGGTGGCGGCGTCAGTCTCAATCCGGTCAAAGCCAGATGGTGGGCGGTTTCGGGATCGAATCGAAACAGGCAGGGGCGCAGGAAGTCGGTATAAAAATTCACTCTCGGAAAACCTTTCCGACACAGAGGGCATTGGCACGGATCCGTGCAAGATATTTTTTCGCGGCGCGCGACTTTTCCCGTGCTTCCGGACCCCCTCCCGGGCATTCGGTCAGTAGGCGGATTTCGGCGGCCGCACGATCTGGAGAGCGGTGCGCCAGATGACCCGGATATCCAGAGGCAGCGACCACGTTTCGATATACTCGATGTCGCACTCCACCCGCTTGACGATGTCCTCCTTGCACTGAGCCTCCCCCCGGAAGCCGCGGATCTGAGCCAGCCCGGTCACGCCCGGTTTGACAAATCCCCGAACGCGGTAGGAGGACATGGTTTCCTCAAACTCCTCATCATGTTCCGTCATGTGGGGCCGCGGCCCCACCAGGCTCATCTGACCCCACAGCACGTTGAAGAACTGCGGGAACTCATCGAGGCTGAATTTCCTCAACCAATGCCCGGCCGGGAAGATCCTGGGATCGTTTTGCGTCACCTGATCCGGCGAGCTGCATTTGTCCGCATACATCGTGCGGAATTTGTAAATGATGAACGGCTTGTTGCTCAGCCCCGATCTCCTCTGCCGGAAAAACAGAGGGCCTGGAGCCTGCTGACGCTGCAGCACCCAGACCATCACAACCAGGGCCGGGAGCAGAAAGACGACGACGGGGAGGCTCACGCAAAAGTCAAAAACCCGCTTGATCGAGCGGTTCACAGCATTCTGGAGCGGTTCCTCGCGGATCTCGATCAGGTCGATCCCGTCGCAGCGGAAAAATGACAGCCTGCGCTGCAGGAAAACGTCCAGATCATTGACCATCGAGACCCGGCATCCGCGCGTTTCCGCCAGCCGCATCCAGCCGCCCAGCCACCGCCTGTCCCGGGGGCTTCCCACAATGAAAATATTGCCGATCTGATATTCATCCAGAACCTTCTCGAGGTCCTCGGGCCCTCCGAGTTTCCGGATCCCCTGCGGCAGTTCGCTTTCTTCTGCCTCGGTCAGCATGCCGGCCGTATCAAGGCCGAACAGCCGGGCCTTCGAGAGGAGGGAATCCAGCTTCCAGAGCTCTGCCGGCATGCCGATCAGGAGAAGCTTCTGGTTCGTATGATGAAGGAACTGCCTCAGCAGGTTCAGCGCGAAATACCGGTTGAAAATCACCAGCACCACATACGTGATCGGAATGTAGGTGAACAAAAACACCCTCGAAATCGCATCGTCCCGCTTCAGCACCGCAAACATGAATGTGATGGCTGACGCAAAAACCATGTGCGGCCAGATGAACCGGTGGCTCTCCATGATTCCGGATGTCACCGAAAAAATGTCGTGTTGCTTGGAACTCAAAAACGACAGCTGAAACCCGAGGGAGATCGCCAGAAAATACTCGAAATAGTTTGAAAATGCCGTCAATGAAAACCCTGGAACCAGGTAATCCAGCGCCAGGTAATACCCCCAGAACAACGCAGTCATCACCAGCGTGACCGCGATTTGATACGTTTGGATCAAACCGAGCTCACGATGCTGAAACATATTTTCTTAATGACGCGATTGACTGCAAGCGACCCCTTATAATCCAGAAATTCCATACCGCAAGGATTCGGTTTCATCCAGTTGCATTATTGTCTTGCAATCGCTTACAGTATTTCGCATAATCTGCGTAATATTTATAACTCCATCCTCATGAGTTCACCCGAAGAAAAACAAAATTCCATTCCGGAGAAGCTGAAAGGCATGGGGTTGGATTCCGGAGACGGGGTCCGGGATGAGGGGATGGAGTCCGGGGAAATGGCCGATCGTTTGGCGGCTCTTGAAAGGGAGTTGGACCGTGCGAAATCCCGCGAAGACCTGCTGCGTTTGCAGATTGAGGACACGCGGAACAAAGCCGGGCAGGCGGTGGCATTCCAGGTGGAGCTGTCGCAGCAGCAGGAGGAGACGCTGGAGGAATTTCACAAGCGGGAGCGGTCATTGCTGACCGAGCTGGAAGCTGCAAAAAAAGAAGCTTCCCGGGTGGAGGTCCTTGCTGCGGATCTGGAGAAGCGCAGGGTGGAGCTGGATGCGCTTCTCGATTTGAAGACGGCTTTGGAGCGCGAGCTCGAAGAGGCGCACGTGGAGACGGCGCTGGCTCAATCTTATCAGGAGGAAGTCCGTGAGCACCGCGCAAAGCTTGAGGAGGTGGCGCGCCGCGAGGCTGCCCTCCGGGAGGAGCTTGCTGCGGCGAGGAAGTTCGAGGAGCAGGCCCGAACGCTTCAGGAGCGTCTTTCCAGGCAGCGCTCGGAGCTGAAGCTGGGCCACTCGTCGCGCGTGTGGGCGCGAAAGCTCCAGGAGGAGCTGGAGCAGCAGCATTCCGAGCTTCTGGTGACGAGGGGGCGGGAGAAGGAGCTTCGCGACAAGCTCGAGTCAGCCACCTACCAGACTCAAGTCGTCGAAGCCCTGCAGGGGGAGCTGATTCTTCAGCGGGGCGAGATCGCGGAGATGCGCGATCGCGAGGAGGCGCTTTCGGCAGGGATTGAGGAGGCGCGGGCCGCGGGTGTCAGCAGTGATCTCGCCGGGGAGCTGGCCCGGCACCGCGAGGCAGTGGAAGAGCTTCGCGAGCGGGAGAAAAATCTGGCTTTCGAGCTCGACAATGCGCGAGTCCTTGCGGCCCAGGCCGAGAAGCTGCGGGCCGAGCTGTCGGCGCAGCGAACCGCATTGGAGGCGCTCCGGCGGCGTGAGGCGGAGCTTGTGGGCGAACTGGAGGCAGCAAATGCGCGCTCCGCCCGTGCGGAAGACTTGCAGAGGCAGCTCGGTGAGCAGCTCGATGCCGCTGCCAGGGGGTCGGTTCGCGAGCGCGAACTGCTGACAGCGCTCGATGGGCTGCGAGCCCGCCTGACTCAAACCGGGCAACTGCAGGCCGACCTCGAGATCCAGACGGCGGCAGTCGCAGACCTCACGAGGCGTGAGGCATTTCTGAGCGAGGAGCTCGAAGCCGCACGTGGCAACGGCGCCGAAACCCTTACCCTACGGGAGGAGATTTTGGCGGCCCGGGCGGAGATCTCCTCGCTCCGTGAAAAGGAAGCTTTCCTCCGGGAGGAGGCCGAAAGGGCGGCAACCCGGACGTCGGGCATGCAGGAGCTTGAGCGCGAACTCGCGGGACTGCGTGAGGAACTCGGGAAGGTCCGCGAGCGCGAGGCCTCCCTTCGCTCCGAGCTCGACGTGGCGCGACTCGATGCGGTGAAGGCGGATCAGCTCGGGCGGGAGCTGACCGATCAAAGGTCTGCCCTTGACGCATTCGGCGCCAGAGAAAAAACTTTGCTTGCCGGGCTGGAGGAGGCGAGATCTCAGATCGCCGATGCGGGCAGGCTGGAGCAGGAGATGGCTGGCCAGCGAATGGTCCTCAATGGCCTGCGCGAGCGCGAGAAGTCCCTGGTTTCAGAATTGGAGGAGGCGAGACGCCAGGCAGGACGGGTTGTGGAGTTGCAGGCCGAAATCGAAACGCTTCGCGCGGCCCTTGAAAAAATCCGCGCGAATGAAGAGCGGATTTCCAAGGATCTCGAGGAGGCAAGAATGGAGGCTGCCTCCGCTGGAGCGCTGAGGGTCCGGCTGACAGCGCAGGAGAAGGAGATCGAGGAGTTCCGGAAGCAGGAAGCCGGACTCCGCCTGCGGATCGGCGAGTTGCAGGGGCAGTCTGCGAAAGATCTTGAGGAGGGGCTCGACCGCTATCGCCGTGAGCTTGACGAGGTGCGGACAGCAAACCAGACCCTGATCCGTCAGCTGTCGGATGCAGCCGGCGCCGTGGAGGAGGCCGGCCGGCAGCGCCGTGTCCCGCGCGGCACCCTTGCCTTTGCAAGTCTCGCCCTGGTCGCGTCGCTGTCCTTCCTGGCCTTCCAGATCTATCCAAAAAATTCCACCGGGAAGACGGTGCAAGAGGGAGCGGAGGTGCTGGACCGGCTCAAGGAGCAGAACACCCAGCTTGCATCCCAGCTCAACGACACGCTTCTCCGCCTGCAGACGGCCAAGGACACCGAGCTTTCGCTCGATCGCAACCGGAGCCTTGCCGAACGGCTCGAAACGGCCGAGGCGAAGGCCTCGGAGCTGGAGAGCGACCAGCCGGTGAAGCTCGCGCTGATCACCAAGCTACAGTCCGATCTGAACCTGGCCAACGACAGGATCGAGAAGCTGTTTTCGGAGATCGCGACGCGGGACATGAAGATCCTCGAGCTGGAGAAGCTGCTGGGAGAGGCTGGCGCCCAGGCGTTCCAGATGAGCCTCCCCCCCCCGCTTTCGCTGAGCGAAATGGCGCCGGTGTTTCTGAACAATGCGGCCCCCCTGCCCGAGCTGAGCCCGTCAGCCCTTCCTGCGGGGGAGCCCATCCAGTCACTCCATTCCCAGGCCGAGAAAGCCTACAAGGACAAAAATTACGATCTGGCAGAGATGCTTTTCCAGCGCGTGGCCGACGCGGCACCCTCGAACAGCCTTGCCTGGTCGAACCTTGCCGCCGTCCAGCTCGAACTCGGCAAGCTGAACCTTGCTGAGACCTCGATCCGGAATGCGATTGCTCTCAAGTCGGATGATGCGTTTTCGCACACGACGCTCGGGATCATTCTCCTGCGGACCGGTCAGATCGAGAAGGCGATGAAGTCGCTTTTCACCGCGATCTATTTTGATCCCAGCGACCCTATGGCCTTCAATTACCTCGGTGTGGCATTTGAAGAGAAAGGCGACCGCAGCCGTGCAATCGAAGAGATGGAAAAGGCCCTGAAGCTCTCTCCGGATTACGCCGAGGCCCACTTCAATCTCGCCGTCCTGCAGGCGTCCGGCGATGCCGTGGACAAACAGCAGGCCAGGAAACATTACAGCAAGGCCATTCAGCTCGGTGCCCAGCCCGACAGCAGTTTTGAGCAGCTGCTCAAGTAGCTTCCGGCAAGCGTTGTTATTTTTCCAACTGCTCCAGGACCTGCGGGAAAAGGATGGAGGTCGACTTCTCGAACAATTCCTCCGCCGCCGCACGCCCGGCCCCGTCCAGCGGCTTGTTACCGACGATGAGAAGCTGGATCCGGTAGGTGGTTTCGCGCGGGGCTCCGAGGTTGACGAAGCGACCCCAGAAATTCCGGTCCGCATCGGCCTCATCGACCCGGCGGCCCTGCTCGTTCATGGTGGCGAACCACAGTGTCCCGTGGCTGCCGGGAGACTTTTGCATCTCGATTTCGATCCGGCCGGGTTGTCCAGCCCGGGGGACCACGTGCTCCTTGCGGTCGATCGCCCAGCCGGCGTTTTTGTAACACCCGGCCACATCGTGGTAGCCGGAGATCGGGTAGTCGAGAGCCACGACCGCCCGCATCCCCCGGGTTTCGTAAGTCCAGATCAGCGTGGAGAGCCCGAGCGACTCGATTTTATTCACCACAGGCGGGCCGGTTTCCAAGCGGGTCCACCTGCCGATCATTTCCGGCATCCGGAATGTGGCGGTGCTTTTCAGCGAGGCCCTGGCCATGCGGAGCGGCTCGACGCCCTCCCGGGATTTTTCCCAGCCGCGGAAGACGCCGACGACGCCGAGAATCGCAAAGGCGATCCCTGCCGCACGGGCCCATCGCAGCGAAGGGCGTTTCTCCGGAGCTCTTCCATCAGAGTCCGGGTTTTCTGTTGTGTCGCGCAAGGCGGAATTTCCTTTGGGAAGGATGCGCTCCATTGCGATGACCAGGGCCAGATACAAAACAATCAGGATGATGCTCAGCCACTCGTGTTTCCATCCGGTCAGGATGTCGAGGCCGCCATGATACCTGAGCCACGCCCCCAGCGTGATGCGGACCACGTTGCCAATGACCACCATTGCCAGCGCTGCGGGGACAACCACGGCAAAGCACCAGAGCTTGCGCCGCCGCCAGAGGAGGTAAAAGAGGCTGAAGGCGGTGATGAACATCAGCGAATTGATGCCGCTGCACGCCTCCTCAACGAGCAGCTTCTGCCCGGGCAGCGCGATGACATGACCCTCGACCGAATGAGTGACTCCGAGAAGGTGAAGGGCGGAACTGCTGAGCGTGGTCGCCACCGAGCGGAGGAAGAGACCGAACTGCGCATCGAGGCCGAGAGGGGGCGGAATGACAACAGCGAGCATGACAAAAGCAGGGATCATGGCCCGGATCATCGGCCAGCCCCCGCACCACGAAACGGCCCCCACGCCTGCAAGAAGCGCCGCAACCATCCCGAGCCAGGGAGACCAGATCGCCAACCCGAGGGCGAGGAGCGCAAAAGACAGACCCAAGACGAAAAGAGTCACGACCGGATGCCCCGAAGCGAATGGCCTGGGGACTTCCCGGATGCGCGTCCACGCGAAGAAGGCGGCTGCGGCAACCGCCTCGGGAAAGAATTGGTATTCGGGCAGGCTCCAAAGGTTGAAGAAAAATGCGCTGACCAGCGGGAAAAATCCGAAAGCCATCAGGAGCGGGCTCAAGTGATTCCGCCATCGCGCGGGGATCAAAGCGCCTCCCCTTTGTTGAAGATGTTCCTTCTCATGGCGAGACTGCGCATGCCACAAATGACGGGCTTTGAAAAGACCCGACTATTTCCGCTGCGGTGAATAAAAAAGACCACCTGACCCCGGTTGCGGGGACAGGTGGTCAGAAAGCTCAGTGATCAGGCGGCGGTTTTTCCGCTGCGGCGAATCATGAATCCTACGGCACCAAGCGCCAAAAATCCCATCACCCAGGTGCTGGTCTCGGGAACGGCAACAACCGGAGAGGCGGCCAGCTGGCCGACGAGCAGGTCGTTCCCGCAGGTTTCGGTGAGACGGAACGTGGCTCCGCTTGCCAGCGATGCCGCCGACAGATCGAAAGTGAACACATAATTTGTCCCGCCGTTTGTTCCGACATTGATTCCGAGATCGGTGAGGACCTGGGCGTCGGTCTTGGTGGTCACGGAGAAAAGCCCGGACGAGACGACGTTCCCGTTGCCGACCGTGAGGAGGTTCGCAGGATCACTGTGAGCGTTCTGTGCGTATCCACCCGACTGGAAAGTGGAAGTCGAACCGAGTTGAACCACGTCGTAACCGAAGTTCAATCCTCCCACCGGGTCTGTCAGGTTAATCGCGTATTCAAAACCGACAGCAGAATTGGGATATGCGATATACGTGTTACTCCCGTGCGCCGGAAGGGTGAACGCATTATTGGTATCAATGAAGATGTCCCCCAGAAAGATCCGGTTGTTGCCAGTCATCGGGTTGTTGACACCGGTTCCGGGCAGGTCGGTGAGGGGGTTGAACCCGCTGACAACCATGAGGTGGCTTGTGGCGGAATCATACGCAAAAGCCCGGAGATCCCATTCGTGACCGGTGACCGTGTTGTGCTCGGTTTCACCTGATTCAGAGATCCCTCTTGGATCTCCGGATCCATAAGTTGTGTCAGCTTTGCCAGTTGCTGCAAAACTCCCATCGTTGACCGTGATATCCACATAGGCGGCCTGGGCGTTCATCGCGAGCACGGCAAGCCCGGCGCAGAGGATTTGTGTGCTGTTCTTCTTCATGAAGCCCCATCTTTATCGAATGGTCTGAAGAATGTCAATCCATAGACGCTTTTTTATGCGTCCGGTTGTTTCTGTGTAAGTTGCTTAAAAACAGCAAAAAAGATTATTTTCTCCGAGGGGTGCTGCTGAAATTTCCAATTTGTTGCACCGGAAAACTCCGCTCGAAGGAATCAGACAGGAGCGAGAGCTTTGGCCGTTGATGCGGCGACTTTGTTCTGCTTCCGCCAGAGAACGAGGACTGCACCAATCGCCAGGAACCCCATCACCCAGGTGCTGGTTTCCGGGACGGCGACAACGGAATTTGCAGCCAGCTGGCCGACGAGCAGATCGTTCCCGCAGGTTTCGGTGAGACGGAACGTTGCCCCCCCTGCCAGCGATGCTGCTGACAGGTCGAAGGTGAAGACATAGTTCGTCCCGCCGTTTGTCCCGATGTTGAGACCGAGGTCGGCAAGAACCTGGGCGTCGGTCTTGGTGGTCACGGAAAACGTTCCGCTTGAAAGAATGGTATCGGCCCCGCTGGCCACGAGTGTCGCCGGGTCGCTGAGGTCGTTTTCATGGTAGGCACCTGTCAGCATCGTCGAGCCCTGACTGAGGGCGACGATGTTGTAGCCCAAGCCGCCATTCCCCGGGCTGATCAGATCGATGGCGTATTCGAATCCCACTACGGAATTTGATAACGGCAGGTAAGTCAGGTGAGGGCGGGATCCCTGCTGCGGGATGGTAAAGGAGTTGTTGATGTCGATGAAGACGTCACCAATGCTGATCCCGTCGTTCAGCGCAAGCGGGTTGAATCCGCTCACGATCATCAGAGAGTTTGTGTTCACGTCAAACGCCATCGCCCGCAAATCCCAGCTTGCGTTGGCAACGCTCGCGGGTTCGACTTCACCGGATTCCCCGATTCCGGGCCTCGGGTCCGAAGATGTCTTCCCTGCTGCCGGCCCGCCACTCACCTTGTAGGTCTTGCTCGCGGTTCCGTCGTAGGCAGTGATGTCCACATAGCCGCCCTCCGAACTGAGCTGAAACCCCGCCAAGGCCAGGGAGATTGCGGCGAAGGTCTGAAGAGATTTGTTTTTCATAACGAGATCATCTTCGCAGAAAACCGAAAGACGTCAACAACTATTTTTAAAATTTAAGCAACTGGTTGTTTCTATATATATAATTTGCTATAATGTGTTTACATGTATTATATATAAATAAAGTTGCATAAATATTGAAAAAAATTGAAATAATTCACGCGTCTGGTTGCGAATTAATGGTTTGGCGTCAGCCGGGATTGAGGCGGAAACCCACGTGCTGGAAAGTCCGGTCCGGGAAAGCTGCCATGGCAACAAAAATGAATATTGTCGCGGCCGCCCGAGGTTCTCCTTGCGCCTGCGGGTGGAGTTCAGGAAAATGCGGTTCGATGAAGCGGGCCTCGATTGGAATTCTTATTGCGGCATGCGCCTTTTCTGTGCGCGGGGAAGACGGGCTTCGTGAGCTGCCTGATCAGAGCGTCTATGTGAAAGACGGCCTTTATCTCAAGGTGGCCCTGCTGGATGACCCGAAGGAGTTTCTTGCGGAATGGGCGCGCCGGACGGGGACGCATGCTCCGCCCATCAAGACGCGCACCTCATTTCGCCGGGGCGAGGTTGTCTTTCCCGCGCTGATGTATTCCACCAATGCCCGGAGTCCCGAGGGGGAGGCGGAGATCGCCTGCACGCTGCTTTTCCGGAAGCCGGACGGCTCGATTTACGAAAAGCTGGAGGACCTGAAGGTCGTCAAAGGGCGGCCGCCGGAGGGCGTCGGGCTATCGGAAGCCAAGGCGGGGCTCAAGATCGAGGACACGGATCCATTCGGGGAATACACGCTCAAGGCGACGATTACGGACAAAATCAAAGACGTCACCGTGGAGATGCTTTTCCACTTTTCGGTCATTGATCCGGATGCAAAGCCACCGGACCCGATTGTGACCAGTAGCGAAACTCTTTCCGATCCGGTTCACCCGGAAACTGAGCAAACTGCCACTCCCACGCCGCAGCCGACCAGTCGGGTGCGATCTTTCTCAGACGATCTGCGTTGAATCAGGCAGCGGACTTGGTGCGGCGGAGAGCCGTGACGATCACGGCGCCCAAAGCGAGGAAGCCCATGACCCAGGTGCTGGTTTCCGGGACGGCAACCACATTGGTGTTGACGTTCGTTCCCTCCACTTTCATCACGGCAACTCCGGGCTCGGGACCGGATTCTCCCGGGAGTGTTCCCCAAGCTTCCACCCGGGTGGTGTGATTGTCGGATTCAAAACCACTTGGGTTGGCATTGCCGAAGATGATTTTGTCCCAAGTCGCTCCATCCTGGCCGTAAATATTGAAGAAAGCATACTTCTCACCGGGGTTCTGATCAAGGAAAGGCGTGGTCGGATTTCCTTTGTAGCTGTTCGGAAGGACGTTCACGAGCGTGGCTGTCGTGAAATCCGCAACCAGCGAGGCGCCGTTGTAGAAGGTGAGCCTGTTGGCGGGATCGCCGGCTGACCACCACAGTCCGAAATAGGAACTCGGAGTGTTCAATGTCAGCGTGGTTGTCGGCACGGCACCTCCGGGAGGCACCGAGGTGCTCTGCACCAGATATTTCCCGGTTCCGTCGGCTCCACCGTATTTGTTGGCGTTGATGATGGCCACATCGTCATAGGTTCCCACGCCTGCCCATGTCAGACTTCCGTCCGGATTCGGCAGATTGTCGAATGTGATATACGAAGTGTTCTGCAAACTCGAAATCTGACGTCCGGGATCTTCCGCGTAGGTGAGCAGAATTCCGCCGGCATTTGCAGTCATCGCCCAGCCTAAAGAGAGGGTTCCGATCGCTGAAATTGCGAGAAAATGTCGCATGTGTGGTCTTTCAATCCGTTGCATGTGGCCCGACGATCTTGGCTGCTCAACAGGTTGTCAAGGGTTTTTTGGCGGGTTGAGGGCCATGGCCCGGGGAAGCTTCGGAGACCCTGGCTCCAAGAGTCGGCCGCGTTGAGGCTTAATGCCTTGCTTCTTCGAAACAATTTTCCGGGCAACCATCCTGCCTGAGCGGTCAGAATTATGTTCTGCCCCCGCACCGCGACGCGGAAAAACAAACCTTGACTGCTCAGCGGCCAAGGCTAGATTTGCCGACTCTCATTATGTCTAGAAAGTGCAGTATCACAGGGGCCAAGCCCGTTCGAGGATCAAAAATCCACCGCCGGGGTCTGGCAAAGAAAAAGGGGGGAATCGGCATGCACGTAACGGCCGTGACCCCTCGCTATTTCGCGCCGAATTTGAAAACCAAACGGGTGTGGGTTCCCGAGCTGAAAAAGTTCGTGACCGTGAAGGCGACCGCCCGGGCGTTCAAGACGCTCTCCAAGAACGGCGCCTACAAAACGCTTCGCGAGGCCAAGCTCGTCAAGTAGCGCATCCTCCCGGCATGATGACGGGTGACAAGACTCCTCCGCTGGAGTAGCTCTTCTCTCCATGCCGATCCTTGAGGTCAAAGATCTCCGAACCTGGTTTCCCGTTCATGGCGGGGTTTTCCGCCGCAAGACCGGAGACATACGCGCCGTGGACGGAGTCAGCTTTTCCGTTGAGCCCGGGCAGACTGTCGGCCTCGTCGGCGAAAGCGGGAGCGGAAAAACCACCATCGGCCGGACGATCCTGAAATTGCAGCGGGCCACGTCGGGGAGCGTGGAGTTCAGCGGACGCGATATCCTTCCCATGAGCGAACGCGAATTCCGGCCGATGCGCCGCGAGATCCAGATGATTTTTCAGGACCCCTTCGGCTCGCTCAACCCGCGGTTCACGATCGCGGAAATCGTCGCCGAGGCCCTTGAGATCCATTTTCCAGCGATGTCACGGGGGGACCGGCGGGACCGCGTGGGAGAACTTCTGCGGATGGTCGGGCTGAACCCGGAGATGATGGCGCGCTACCCGCACGAGTTCAGCGGCGGGCAGCGGCAGCGGATCGGGATCGCGCGGGCGCTGGCGGTCGAGCCCCGATTCATCGTGTGCGACGAGCCGGTCAGCGCGCTTGATGTGAGCGTCCAGGCACAGATCGTCAACCTGCTCCAGGATCTTCAGGAACAGCTCGGGATCGCCTATCTTTTCATTGCCCACGACCTCGCCGTGGTCGAGCACATCAGCGATCACGTTCTCGTCATGCACCGCGGGAAAATCGTCGAGTCCGCACCGGCTGAGCAAATTTACAGCGACCCGCAGGACGACTACACGAAATCCCTTCTCGCCGCCGTGCCGCAACTCGCCTGATGCACCCGATTCTCCGCAATTTTCTTCGCATGAACTGGCTGCTGTTCGCCCTGATGATGGGGCTTCTGGCCTACGGGGTCTATGCGATCTACAGCGCGACCTGGATGCGGGAGCAGACCTTCTGGACCTCGCAGTTGGTGTGGATCGTGATCTGCCTGCCGATGTTTTTCGTGGTGTCGCTCCTCGACTACCGGTGGGTCAGATACGGCGCGGTCCCGCTGTATGTGCTGGGCCTTCTCGGGCTCGTTGCGGTGATGCTCGTCGGGGAGAAGCGGTTCGGGGCGCGGAGCTGGATCGACCTCGGGCCGATGAGCTTTCAGCCCTCGCAGCTGGCCATCGTGGCCGGCATCCTGACGCTCGCGGTTTTCCTGCAGAAATCCCGTGCGATGATGCCGTTTCTCCGGATCCTCTGCACCGGCGTGATTGTCGGGATCCCCTGGATCATGATCCTCATCCAGCCCGATCTGGGATCCTGCATCGTTTGGGTTCCCGTATTGCTGGCGATGATGTTTGTCGGGGGGATCCCGAAGCGATGGCTTCTTGCGATCCTCCTGCTGGGGCTGGCGATGGTGCCGCTGGTCGTCCACTTCGGACTCAAGCCCTACCAGTATTCGCGCATCACGACATTCCTGAACCCCGAGGCCGACCCGCAGGGCGACGGGTGGAACATCACGCAATCGCTGATCGCGATCGGATCGGGGGGATTTTCCGGAAAGGGCTTCAGGGCGCCGAACACCCAGAACGAGCTCGGATTCCTTCCCTCCACGATCGTCCACAACGACTTTATCTTTTCCGTCATGGGCGAGCAGCACGGGTTCATCGGCGGGGTGGCGCTCATCGCGGCGTTCGCTCTGCTCTTTGTCGTGATCCTCAACATTGCCATCGAGGCGGTCGACGATACCGGCCGGCTGCTTGCTGTCGGGATCGTGATGCTGCTCTTCACCCACACCTTCATGAACCTCGGGATGACGATTTCGGTGACTCCCATCACCGGCCTGCCCCTGCCGCTGGTGAGCTATGGAGGATCGTTCGTCATGATCACCCTCTTCAGCTTCGGGCTGCTGCAGAGCATCTGGATCCACCGGCGGGCGGGAAGATGACCGGGCCGTTTTTCGACCTCGCGGTGGCCTTCGCCTCGTTTTTTGCCGGCTTGCTGGGCGCCTTGATCGGTTTGGGAGGAGGGATCATCATCACCCCGCTGCTGGTGCTTTGCTTTGGGATCGACATCCGCTACGCGATGGGTGCCGCTCTATGCTCGGTGATCGCAACGTCATCCGGCGCAGCCGCCGCCTACCTCCGGGATGGAATCTCAAACATGAGAATCGGCATGTTCCTGTGCATTGCCACGACCATCGGGGCTGTTTGCGGCGCCCTGCTTGCCGTCGTGATGAACCCATCGGCCCTTGCCATCATCTTCGGAGTTGCCCTGCTGGCAACGGTTCTCCTCTCCCTGAAGAAGAAGTCCGAAGCGCCGGTCGAGCCGGAGCATTCCGATCCGATCGCAAAATCCTTACGCCTTCCGGGAGAGATGCCGGCTGCCGGAAAGCCGGTCGCATACGGCGTAGCGAACGTCGTTCCCGGGTTCCTCGTGATGTGGGTGGCCGGGGTGCTATCCGGATTGCTCGGAATCGGATCGGGAGCGTTCAAGGTGCTGGCGATGGACCAGATCATGCGGCTGCCATTCAAGGTCACCACCGCGACCAGCAACTTCATGATCGGGGTAACCGCCGCGGCCAGCGTCGGCATTTACCTGAAGAAGGGCTACCTCGATCCCGCGCTCGTCGCGCCGGTCGCCCTCGGGGTTCTGGCGGGAGCCTTCGCTGGCGCGCGGCTTCTCCCCGTCGCCCCCGTCAAGCTCCTTCGCACCATTTTCCTCGTTGCGGTATCCATCATTGCCGTGCAGATGATCGCCCGCGGGCTCGGGATCTCCATCGGATGAACCGGTTTCCCATACTTCTTGCCCGTGTAATGGTCGCCGGAACCCTGCTGGCAGCTGCCATCATCGCAGCCGGCTTGGTGTGGTATCTCACCGCACATTCCGGAGAACTTCCGGGCGACCACCTCTTCCGGGGGGAACCGAAATATTTCGAGAATCCGGTGCAGATGTTGCGCCGGACATTCGAACCGGGCGTCGCGGGCGAGCGGCGCAGCCTCGTCATGATCGGCATCTTTCTTCTTCTCCTCAACCCCCTGGTCCGCGTGTTTCTCGCCGGGGTGGGGTATTTGATGGAGGGGGACAGGCTATACGCCGTGATCAGCGCGATCGTGTTCGCCGTTCTTCTCGGCAGCTTTTTCTGGTGAGAGGCGGCTACTTCCAGTCGCTTGTCGCGCCTCTGAAGGTCCCGATTTTCCGCTCCCTTTGGATCGCCGCCGTGGCCTCCAATATCGGCACCCTGATGCACGGGGTCGGCGCGGCCTGGCTCATGACCTCGATGACGACCTCCCCGCTCCTCGTGGGACTCGTCCCGGCCTGCATTTTCCTGCCGACATTTTTTGCGGGAATCTTGGGCGGTGTCCTGTCTGATCTTGTCGAGCGCAGGAAGCTCCTGATCGTCACGCAGACCGGCATGATGGCCTGTGCACTCGGCATCGGGATTTGCACTCTGCTCGGCATGATGTCTCCTGCGCTTCTGCTTTCTCTGACGTTCTGCCTGGGGTTTTTCAGCGCGATGAACCTGCCCGCATGGCAGTCCCAGATCCAGGAGATGGTTCCCGCCAGTCAGGTGGCAGCGGCCGTCTCCCTGAACAGCATCAGCTTCAACTCGGCACGGTCGGTCGGTCCCGCGCTTGGAGGCCTGCTCGTGGCTGCCGCCGGTCCAGCACCGGTCTTTTTCATCAATGCGGCATCATTTCTGGGAACGATCCTTGTCCTTCTCGGGTGGAGGCGTCCACCCAGGAAAAAATGCTCGCAGGCGGTGTGGAGCAGCTTCCGCGAAGGGTTTGCTTTTGTCAGGCACTCACCCGCCCTGCGTGCGCCGATGTTCCGGGTCACCGCTTTTGCATTTTGCGGCAGTGCGGTCTGGGCCCTTCTGCCGCTGTTGGCAAAGGAGGGTCTGGGGACTGGTCCGGCCGGATACGGGATCATGCTCACCGCGTTCGGTGCGGGATCTGTCGCCATCGCCGGGCTTGTGCCGGGCCTTCGCCGCAGGCTTCATCCGGACCGCCTGATCACCCCCGCTATCGCCCTGCTCTCCGGGGTGTTCATCTGCCTTGGTCTTGGCGGCCACTATCTGTTTGTCCTTGGCGCGCTCTTTGTCGGTGGCATGGCGTGGGTCTGCGTGTTGGTCCAGTTCAACGTTGCGGTCCAGCTCTCCTCGCCGGAGAAATTCCGGGGGCGGGCGATGGCATTCTATCTGATGTTCTTCCAAGGCAGCCTGGGCCTCGGCAGCGCCTTTCACGGATGGCTCGCCAAGCTGGTGGGAATCCCCAACACCCTTTTGACTGCGGGCGTTTTTCTTCTGTTCGGGATTCCGCTGATCCTCATTTTCCCGCTCGGCGGAGGCTGCGGGGCCGGACCTTCGAGCGCTCCGGCCGCAGGCGCCTGATCCTCCGGCGGGCGAAAATTTTCCCTTGCGCGCCCGCCGGATCGGGTTTCCATTCCCGCGCATGAAATTCCTCGAACCATCCGCCCTGATTGAATTCCTGAACTGGCGCTACGCTACCAAGCAGTTCGACCCGGACCGCAAGATTTCACCGGCAGTCTGGGAAGCCCTCGAGGACTCCCTGATCCTGACCCCGTCATCCTACGGGCTCCAGCCCTGGCAGTTTTTTGTGGTGACGGACCCGGATTTGAAGTCGGCCCTGCGACCGCACTCTTGGAACCAGCCGCAGGTTACAGATTGCTCGCACCATGTCGTCTTCGCCACGAGGCGCGAAGTGGACGAGGCATTCGTTGACAAATACGTCTCGCGCATTGCGGAGGTGAGGGGGGTCGCGCCGGAGTCGCTTGGCTTTTACAAAGACATGATGGCTTCGGACATATTGAACGGTCCCCGGTCCGAGTGGGTCAGGGAATGGGCGGCGAGGCAGGTCTATATCGCGCTCGGCAACTTCATGACAGCCGCTGCTCTGCTCGGCGTGGACACCTGCCCGATGGAGGGTTTCGACCCCGCGAAATACGACGAGATCCTTGAACTTCCCTCGAAGGGGTTCCAAGCAGTCGTCGCCTGTCCCGCCGGTTACCGTGCCGCGGGAGACAAGTATGGGGATCTGCCAAAGGTCCGCTTCCCGAAAGCCGAGCTCATTCAGACTCTCTGACCAACGGGAGGAAGGGGGTGTGATGAGGTTCTCCCCGGAAATGTGCGGGCGTGCGGTGGCGCCTGTGGATTGCAGGTTGGTTCGGGGAGTTTTGGATTATTGAAGAAGTCGTTGAGGGTGGTTTCCGGGCTGACGCAGGCGGGATGAGTCCGGGCGTCGTGGTAGCCGCAGGGGCCAGCTCCGGTGCCTTGCGAATTTCAGATAGGGAATCCATTTCCGCTTCGGGTGGATCAGCGCACAACACTCTGCGGGATCTAGACCTTGCCTGCCCGCCCAATCGGGGGGAAAATTCAAGCCCGCTTCTGATTCGCCCCGCCCGCGATTTTTTAGCGATTTTTGTCTTGCGCAGCGCTGTGTGTCCTTTAATTTCTCACCTCCCGCATGACGCCGGGGCTGTTGGTATTGGCACTGTGGTGCCTGCTGACATGCCTCTGAGATTCCGGCGGTCCGAGAAGAAGATATATGCCCACAATCAACCAACTGGTCCGCAAAGGACGCCGCAAATCCACCGTCAAATCCAAGTCGCCTGCCTTGGTGAACTGCCCGCAGCGCCGAGGGGTTTGCGTCCAAGTGATGACCCGCACCCCGAAGAAGCCGAACTCCGCCCTCCGAAAGGTCGCCAAGGTGCGCCTCACGAACGGGCAGGAAGTCATCGCATACATCCCCGGTGAGGGACACAATCTCCAGGAGCACTCGATCGTGCTCGTGCGTGGCGGCCGGGTGAAAGACCTTCCCGGTGTCCGCTACCACATCGTCCGCGGAACCCTCGACAGCCTCGGGGTGGACGGACGCCGCCGCAGCCGTTCGAAATACGGCGCCAAACGTCCGAAGCCCGGTCAGGAAGACGCCAAGGGCGCCAAGGGCAAAAAGAAGTAACGACCGCCAGAGAAAATTCCGCAATCCGAATTCCGAAATCCGCATTTAATCTATGTCCCGCAGACGCCGAGTCATCCACAAAGAAGTTAAAAAAGACGCCCGCTACGCCAGTCCGGTCGTCGCCCGCCTGATCAGCGCCGTGATGCGCCGCGGGAAGAAGTCCATCGCCGAGCGCATCGTCTACACCGCGATCGACAAGAGCCGTGAAGGCAGCGACACCGTCGATCCCCTCGAGACGCTGAACAAGGCGATTGAGAATGTGAAGCCCCGCCTCGAGGTGAAATCACGCCGCGTTGGCGGTGCCACCTATCAGGTTCCCATGGAGGTTCCCGCCGACCGGCAGATAGCACTCGCGATGCGCTGGCTCGTCACTTTTGCCGGGAACCGCAAGGGAGTGCCGATGGAAAACGCTTTGGCTTACGAGCTCAAGGACGCAGCCGCCGGCCAGGGCAACGCCATCAAGAAGCGCGACGATATGCACAAGATGGCACAGGCCAACCGCGCATTCGCCCACTTCCGCTGGTAGCCCCGGCTCCGCATCCCACGATGCGAGCCAAGTGGGAACCGCTTCAGGCCAAGTGGTGCCTGCTGTGGGATTTTTTACGCACCCTTCCCGCCGCACGCTGTCTGCGTGCCGCCCTCCTTGTCTGGGCTGTCTATGCCGGGATCATCGCGATGATCGTCGCGGTGAACCCATCCGGCCGTTCGGCCACGCTGGAATACCAACGCGCCACCGACAACTGGTGGGCTGGCAAACCCCTCTACGAGGGAAAAAACCGCTATCTTTACCTGCCCCATTACGCGTTTTTTTACACTCCCTTTGAGTTTTTGCCCGATCAGATTGGCGAGCCGCTCTGGCGGCTGGTCTGCTTGGCTTCTTTGGCCGGTGCGCTCTGGGCGGCCGCATCGATGCTCGCGCCCGCGCAGAAGGAGGCGGTTTTTCTGGTCGCGACCGTTCTGGTGCTGCCCTCCACGTTTGCCAGCGCCCGCAACGGCCAGGTGAACATGCCGCTTGCAGCGCTCTTCATCCTGATTGCGCTCGCCCTGGCGAGGGATCGTTGGTGGACGGCTGCGGCGATGCTGGCCCTGACGCTTGTATTCAAACCCATCGCCATCGCCCCGATGCTGCTGTGCGCGGTCATCTACCCGAAGCTCAGGATCCCGATGATTGCGGCTCTTCTCGTGACAGCCGTCATCCCGCTCGCCCATCCGAATCCGTCCTACGCATTCGGGGAATACGGGGCATTTGTCGCCAAACTCCAGTCCGCCGGGAAGCCGGGCGGCCATTCCTGGTGCGACTTTGCGGGCATGCTTCGGGTGGCCGGAATCCACCTTCCCTCCGCATGGCAGCTGGCGATCCGGGCGCTGGCCGGCGTGGTCACGCTCGGGCTTTGCTGGCGAGCCGCAAAGTGCGGGGATGCGCTGCGCGCGGCATTTACCGTGCTTTTGCTTTCGACCATTTACCTGATGCTCTTCAATCCGCGCACCGAGACGAATTCCTATGTGATGCTCGGCGCGTTCGTGGCCGTCTGGGCCGCCGTTGAGGGACTCGTCTTCCGCAGACTTGGGCTTGCTGCCTGGCTCACCGCCGCCGCCATCGTCCTTGGCTCCGAAAACTACGGGTGGCCGATCTTCCCGCTGACCAACCTCTGGGCCAAGGCGCTGGTGACATGCGCGCTGGGCATCTGGCTGGCCCGGCGGATCCTTCGCACTCCGGACGACAAGCCGGTCCTGATGGCCTGAGCGGACTTCCCCGAGCACGAGTCTTTTTTAACCCGAAAACGTCCTTCGCCCGGGGCGATCTGCCACAATCTGCTGGCCGCAAAGGGCCTGATGTTGACTCGCTCGCTCCAACTCGCCTCGCCCTTGCGGGCTAACCTTTGGTCAGTCTCCCCCGCCCGTGCCCACGGGCAGGGGGCTGACGGCGCAGCGCCTTGATTGCGGTGCGGCGACTCTGGAGGGACGCCCGCCGTGGCGTCCGTGAAATTGGCTTGGGGAAAAATGTCGGCGCTGACGGCGCAGCGCCCTCCATCGCTTGCGGTGCAGCGACTCTGGAGGGACGCCCGCCGTGGCGTCCGTGGAATTGGCTTGGGGGGAAAAAGTCGGCGCTGACGGCGCGGCGCCCTCCATTGCTTGCGGTGCAGCGACTCTGGAGGGACGCCCGCTGTGGCGTCCGTGGAATTGGCTTTGGGGAAAAAGTCGGCGCTGACGGCGCAGCGCCCTCCATCGCTTGCGGTGCGGCGACTCTGGAGGGACGCACGCTGTGGCGTCCGTGGAATTGGCTTGGGGAAAAGTCGGCGCTGACGGCGCAGCGCCCTCCATTGATTGCGGTGCGGCGACTCTGGAGGGACGCCCGCCGTGGCGTCCGGCATTTCACCACATCAGGGCATGCATCTCCCCTTGGTGCGGCCAATCTTCAACCCGCTCAACCAGATTTGCCCGCACAGGGTTCGCTATCACATATTGCCATTTTTCGGTATAATTCTCCGAACGTCGCAATTGCGTATCCCAATAGTCTCGTTGCCAGAGCGGGGCATCCTCCGGGTGCGGCCAGTGTCGTGCGGCAAGAGACTTCCAGAAAGATACCCATTGACTGAGCGGCTTCGGCGGGAATTCTGCCGGCGCACAAAAGAGATGTACATGGTCGGGCATAAGCACATAGCGCCCAACCGACCAGGATTTTGCAGCGCCCCATGCGTCACGAAGAGCCGCATGTGCAGAGGTGTTCGCAAGCGCTGTTTTGCGCACGGCAGTGCAAACGGTCAGGAAAACAATGGCCGGGGCGTTGAATCCATCGTGCAACGGCGGATGCGCGGGGTGGTTGCGTCCGGCTTCGTCCATGCGGAATGCTGGGGTCTGACATCAAGCCTTCGCAATAAAAAAATAGTCGGCGCTGACGGCGCAGCGCCCTCCATTGATTGCGGTGCAGCGGCTCTGGAGGGACGCCCGCTGTGGCGTCCGTGGAATTGGCTTTTTGGGGGGAATTGTCTGCGCCCCCTGCGCCTTGGGCATCGCTCAATCAAACCACTCGGTGTGGAAAAATTCGCCGGCCGGCTTGTCGGTGCGCTCGTAGGTGTGGGCTCCGAAATAATCCCGCTGCGCCTGCAGAAGGTTGGCCGGAAGCCTGCGCGAGCGGTAGCTGTCGAAGTAGGCCAGAGCTGCGCTGAATGCCGGTACCGCAACTCCCCGTCCGACGGCTGTTTGCACCGCCGTGCGCCAGTTCGACTGCGCCTCCGCGATGATGTTGCAAAAATACGGGTCGAGGATCAGGTTCTTGAGCTCCGGATTCGTGCGGTAGGCGTCGGTGATCCGGTTGAGGAAGCGGGCGCGGATGATGCACCCCCCCCGCCAGATCGACGCGATGTCTCCGAAGTTGAGTTGCCATCCATAAAGCGCGGAGGCGGCTCCGAGCTGAACGAACCCCTGTGCGTAGCTGATGATCTTGCTGGCGTAGAGGGCGTCCCTGACGGCCCTGATCATCGCGTTCCGGTCCCCGCTCCATTCCGGAATATCGGGTGCTGGAAGGACCTCCGAGGCGGCGACGCGCTCGCTTTTCATCGAGCTGAGGATCCGGGCCTCGACTGCGCTTCCGATCACGGAAAGCGGGACGCCCATTTCGACAGCATGTCCGACCGTCCACTTCCCCGTTCCTTTCTGACCGGCCTTGTCGAGGATCACATCCACAAGGGCCTTTCCGGTCTCCGGATCTTTGCGCCGGAAGATGTTTGCCGTGATGTCGATCAGGAACGAATCGAGCTCGCCCTTGTTCCACCCGGAGAAAATCCCGGCGAACTCATCCGCTGTGGGCGCGACGGTCGCCTGGAGGATGGCATACGCTTCGCAGATGAGCTGCATGTCGCCGTATTCGATCCCGTTGTGCACCATCTTCACATAGTGCCCGGCGCCGTCGGGCCCCATGTGCCGGCAGCAGGGCTCTCCGTCCGCGACGGCCGCGATTTTGGTGTAGATGGGCTCGATCGCTTTCCATCCCTCGGCCGATCCGCCGGGCATGATGGATGGCCCCTTGAGCGCGCCTTCCTCGCCGCCCGATACGCCGACTCCGAAAAAATGAATGCCGTGGGCGCGAAGCGCCTGCTCCCGCCGCTGGGTATCCGTCCACAGCGAATTCCCGCCGTCAATGATGATGTCCCCCGCCTCCAGGAGCGGCACGAGCTGCCCGATGACGGCATCCACCGGCGCGCCTGCCTTGACCATGATCTGCATCTTTCGCGGATGTGCGAGAGCTCCGGCGAATTCCTCCAGCGTCCGGCAGGGGACGATGTTCTTCCCCAGCGCGCGGCCTCCGGAAAACTTTTCGGTGACCGATGCGGTCCGGTTGAAAACGGCGACGCGGAACCCCTTGGATTCCATGTTCAGGACGAGGTTTTCGCCCATCACGGCGAGGCCGATCAGGCCGATGTCACATTGTTGTTGGATTGGTTTTGCAGGCACGGGACGGGCATCGTAGGGTGGCACGAGCCGACCATGCAACCGTCTTCTTCGCAATGAACCTGCCCAACAAGCTCACTGTTTCCAGGCTATGGCTCACGGCGGCATTTGTCGTCTGCTTCACCGTCGAGATCCCCGGCCGCTTCACCATGGCGCTCGTGGTTTTTCTCGCCGCGACCATCACCGATTATCTCGACGGGGTCATTGCCCGCCGCCGGGGGCTCATCACCGACTTCGGCCAGCTCATGGATCCCCTGGCAGACAAAATCCTCACCGCGTCCGCATTCATCAGCCTCTGCGCCATCGACGCTTTTCCCGCCTGGGCGGTCATCGTGATCATCAGCCGGGAATTTCTCATCACCGGCCTCCGGTCGCTGGCCTCCTCGAAAGGGATCATCGTGCCTGCCGACAAGCTGGGAAAACACAAGACCGCCTGGCAGATGGTCACCATCATCTACTTCCTCATCCTGCTCTCCGTCAATGAATGGTCACCCGGTCCGTGGCTTGCCCCCGCCTGGGGATTCGGCACCTACGGGCTCGTTTCCATGACCGTCATCCTCACCGTCTATTCCGGTGCCGCCTACCTCGCCAAGAACCGCTCGCTCATCCAGACCGAGTGAAGGGAATGCGGAGTGCGGGGCGAAGGTGGAATGGGCGCATGGAGGGACGCCCGCCGTGGCGTCCGACTTTTCCTGCGTGCTTTCGTCTGGAATTTCAGCCCGTTCTCCGCGAGATTTGAACTCATGCAGCCCGGGATCGAAATCGAGCAGGCGGATGATGGTCGCTGGATTGCCGAGGTTCCGGTGCTTCCCGGTTGTCTCCTACGGCGTGACAAGGGAGGATGCCGTCCGGTTTAGCCGAGGGTCTTGCCCTGCGGATCTTGGCCGATCATTGTGAATCGGGAGATGATTCTGTCGCCCGTGACGCCTTCGCCGTTTCCGCGTAAGCTCTCGGCCAGCATGCAAGGCCCGGAAAGTTCTCCGCGCATTGGAGAGCTCCGGTTGGACTGAAGTCCGTCGACCCGGATCGCATCGCACACTGAAGCGGTTGGGCTGCCCGGATTTCGTTTTGTCTTTCCATGACGCGGACGAAATCGGACCACGCATGTTGGCCCGCTTCGCCAAGCACACCGGACTGATGCTGGAGGGATGTCCGCCGTGGCGTCCGTGGATGAAAACAAGTCGGTGCTGACGGCGCAGCGCCCTCCATCGAACTGGTCTTGGAGGGACGACCGCCGTGTCGTCCGACTTTTTCATTTCGCATTCCACATTACCCCATTGTGCGCAAAGCGCGCTCTGCAACTGTTGCGTGACTTTCTACAGGTTTTCCCCATCCCTGAATGCGGGATCGCTTTTGTTGTCAAAAGATCCCGGTTGCATGAGATTTGGGTCGCTATGAAAAAGCCAACTAACAAACTGTCGGTTCAATCAGCGTTCAGCTTGGTTGAATTACTCGTTGTGATTGCAGTCATCGCGGTTATCGCGGCGATTGCCATTCCCAACATCGCAAACATCACCCAGTCGGCGGACCAGGCTACCAAGCTCCGGAACGCCCAGTCGCTGGCCATGACCTACAACAACTACGCGGAGGCATACTATGCGGTGAACAATGCCTATCCCACCACGGCAGACGTTGCTGCGGCTGTTGCGCTCATGGGAAATGGCACAAGCGTGACGAACAACCGGCTTGGAGTCACAAACTCGTTCCGTCTCCCCGGCATCACCACCGACAACACGGCGACGAACAAGCTGACCCTGACAGGCTCCCAGCTCGTGTTCTCTCCAGGCACCAACTAAAGGCAATATTGGATTCTTCTCCTCTCATTTGAGGGGTGGAGCCAACAAACATGAGACAGGCTCTGAGACCCCACTCAGAGCCTGTTTTGTTTGAAGCGACAATTTTTTCCGGAGCATTCTTTCAAAAACCCATGGCAAAGTCGGCATTCAGTCTGGTCGAACTTCTGGTCGTGATTGCGGTGATCGCGGTGATCGCGGCGATTGCCATTCCCAACATGGCGAACATCACGCAGTCGGCAGATCGAGCCGCCAAGCTCCGGAACTCCCAGAATGTTGTCTCCGTCTATAACTCCTACCTTGCCTATTATCAGGCGACTGCGGATTCCCAAGCCTATCCATTTTCCACCAAGGAAGACGCCGTGGAGGCGGTCATCGCTCCCGGCGGTCTGATTGTGACCAATAACCGCCTTGGAACCACGAATTCCTTCCGGGTTCCGGTGTCTAGCACGAATGAAATTGGCATGGATAATCTCGCGATGTCCAACGGCCAGCTTCTGATGATCAACCAGCAGTAGGGCAAGTCATTTGAAATGGGCTCCTGTCAAAATATGAAAAAGGCACCGGGCTTTTCATGGATTGAAGTTCTGGTTGTCATCGCCGTCCTTTGGATTATCGCGGTCATCACGATCCCGAATCTCCCGGTTTTCATCGAAGCGAACCGGATGGCCAAGAGCCAGCGCTCAGCCATGTCATTGGCCAACCTGGCGATGGCAGCCCGGAACAGCGGATATCCCGGCTGGGACAACAGGTCCGCCGCAATAGCAGGCCTTATCAACGGGTTTGCCGTGACGAATCCGGCCGATGCGAACACCGGGATACGCTTTCAAAGCCGGTTTTTAACACCTGAAGAGCGCTCGGCTGCCGCTGCATATCTGATCTTGGATGGAAGGAGCCTGATCTATGTGCCAAGCGGCGGACAGCCAACAAATCTTTAAGAGAAACCTGAAAGCTGAGACCGGAAAGCCAAAGGAGCACAGGCATCTTGCCGGTGAACCATGAGTCACGGGCGTTCCGCCCGGCATTTGTTTTTCGTTCACAGGCAGGATGCCTGTGCTCCCATCCGCAACGGAGCATGGGCTTCCAGCCCGTGGTCATGAACCGTCCCGGGCGACACCCGGCATTTGTTTTGTTGCTCACCGGCAGGGATGCCCTTTGTCTTGGTCAGACGGGTGTCTTGGGTTTTCTTCTGTCAACAATGAGATTTTTATGCTCTCCCTGACGCTTGATGGCATCGTCAAAGATCGCCCTTGTATTGAAATGGAATTTCGCGGCCTGTTCCTCTCTGATGCGACGAATTTCCAATACGGGATCCAAGTCCAGGATTTTGTTCATATGCCCATTAACTCCTCTGGTGTGCAAATGACCGGAGCGATGAAGCCTGACGCACGACAGGCATGCTCGATTTGCGGTAATAACTGCGCGTTGTTGATATGCGTGCAATTCCAAGTCAGAAGAAAATCCATCCGGTGAACTGCCGCAACCGCGATATGCGCGGCATCCTTGGCTGCCTTCTGGGGGAGAGATATTGCTTCAATAATCGAGTCGGTCAGAAAAAGAGCATCTTCTGTCACCTCAAGAAACGGGATTTCCCTCAGAGAGGAAACCCGATCATTTGCGGCAGCAGCATCACCGGCAGAGGCTTCGTCCCAGACAAACTGAGATATGAAGATGTCGAACTTTTCCTTTTGAACGAGCCACCAGTCTTTTGTAATTTTTTGGTGAGCGGCACGGATCAGGTCGCTTGAGGGCCACGCCGTTAGGTAGCTTGGAATAGTCGTCTCAATATAGACGGACGGAAGCATTGGGGGAATATCGGTTCGATTTATCTTCCAGACAAGTGTGATTTTTCGACTGCGCTTGCGATAGGAGCATCCGAAGAGAAACCGGAAGGCAGAGGAGCATTGGCATCTCGCCCAATACTGTTGCCTTTGCAGAAAAAAGGAGAGCGGGCGCCCTCGCCCGCTTCAGGCTCCAAGACGGGCGGGGGCGCCCATCCTCCCTTAAAGCAACAGTATTGGGCATCTCGCCCGTGGTCGAAAAAGTGCCGGGCGTTCCGCCCGGGTGGTTTGGTTTACAGGCAGGGATGCCTGTGCTCCTTTGCCTTGGGTTTTCTTTTGTCAATGACGAGATTTTTGATCTCCCTGACGATTGATGGCATCGTCAAAGATCGCCCTTGTATTGAAATGGAATTTCGCGGCCTGTTCCTCCCTGATGCGACGAATTTCCAATACGGGATCCAAGTCCGGGATTTTGTTCATACTCACAGAGCGGCAGGGACGCCCGCCGTGGCGTCCGTGAAATTGGTTTTGGGAAAAAGTCGGCGCTGACGGCGCAGCGCCCTCCATTTTGACGGCTATTCCTTCGAGGCGCCGACGATATTTTCCGGGCGATACATGTCGCGGTTCGATGCTTGGAACTCGGCTTTAAGACTCACAGGAATTTTTGAGACATCCACAAGCTTCCAGGAAAGCAGGCGCAGGTCGCTTCCGGATGATCCGCTGTGGCGAATGGCGACGAGGAGGTGGCGGGCGTCATCGCGGATCTTGTTCGTGGATGTTTTTGGCTCGTAATAGAATGTGCGGAGGGTGCTTGCGGGCGAGTCGTAGAGCTTCGGATCGAGGTATACGACCCCGCCATCCTCCATGGTGAGACGGAGGTCGGGGTATCCGGTCCGCTGGTCTTCGCCGTCTGCATTCTTCGGGATGGAGCATTTCCATCCGGGCTCGCTGTTGAGTTCGAGCAGGAGGCGGTCCTCGATGTGGCGGCTCGCCTCGTTGACGCGCGCCGTGCCGTGAATTTCCCCCCCGGGCTCGTTCAGGGCGCTCAGTGTCCGGTCCAAGGCGCGACCGATGCGTCCGAGCCACACGGCGTCGTTTCCCGGATCGATCGGGATGACTTTTTTTCCTGTGGCGGCCATGACGACATCCGGGAACGGGATCCCTTTCAGATCCCGATCATCCCGGAGCACCCAGCGGACCAACTCGCAGGCATCGGTGGAATCCGCCCGGACGACAGGAGAAACAAACAGTGCAACCCCGGCCAGAACCGGCAGAGGGAGGAACGATCTGTGTGCCTTTTGGCCGGGCCTCAAAACGTCACGCTCATCTGGGCACCGAGCACAAGGGCATTCGGGATGTTCCCTGTGCCGCCCGGATTGATGACCCATTGTATGTCGGGCTGGATGTAGGCGAACTGGGTGATGTTCACCCGATACGCCCACTCGAGGACGATTTCGTATTCCGGATACCCGCCACCTGCGGCATTTGTCGCCGCCGCATAGTCGCTGCTGAATTTCCCGTAAACGAATCCGAAGATCGAGTAGTCATCGTCGCGCGCCGGAATCAAGCCCTTGTAGACGATGCCGGCGTTTGCCTGGAACGGAAGCTTCGCGATGTTCTGCTGGGGAGAGAGCACGAAGGCTGACCAGAGCGTGAGCCCCTGGTCGCTGCCGGGCGCCTCCTGCCAGACCATCTGGTCGGCATGCCAGTAGAACCCGTAAGAGTTTGTCACTGTCTTGCCCGCCGCGCCGATGTCCTGGAACGTCCACGGCGAGTAGTAAGCCCCGACCCAGTAATGGCCGGGCAGGCCTTTCATCTCAGTTTCGGGCGAAACCGCCTTGAAGGATTTCCCTTCCGACCGCGCCTTTGTTGCCAGGGCGGATTTTCCGTCGGCGGCCGCCTTGACCGTCTTTTCCACCGGGCGCTTGAAGAACTCGGGCGTCCATCCGAACTGGCTGATCAGGAGGACGCCATCGCCGGAGCGGATGCTCCAGTCGAGGCCGTGGTAGTCGCGCTGGAAGACCCGGTTCGAGACCTGGTAGGCCCCGACCATGGCGTTGAACTCCGGCGTCGGCTCGACGCGCAGACGTGCGGCCCACACGGCCCACGGATAGGCGGAAAACTGGGTGTTGACCGGAAGGGCCTGCGGGTTGCCGTCGATCCCGTTGTTCATATACAGCCAGTAGATCGGGGAGGATGCGAAATCGTCGCCGGTCGAAAACCGCCCCGCCTTGATGCTGATCTTGTCGTCGAGCAGGCGCTGCTCCATGAGCAGCGCATAAAACATCGCCGTCTGCCCCCCATAGACCTGCTGCACGGTGAACTGATTGCCGATGTTGTCCTGGGAGAGGCTTGATCCCGCCCGGTTCAGGCCGCTGATGTCGAAGGTCAGCCCTTTCCAGCCGATGAGTTCCTCGAAATTCAGCTGGAGCCCGAAGCTGACGTTGTCGGTGTAGGTGAATCCGCGGCTTTTTCCTCCGCTGGGATTTCCGGCGATGTTGTTGGTGTAGCTGGCGGAGAGTTCGACCCCGCTGTCATCCAGGTAATTCCGCACGCCCCACCAGTCGCCGGAAAGCGTCGGGCCGTCCCACCACTCGCGGGAGCCGATATAGTTGGACGGATACGGATTGTAATACGTCCAGAACCGCGAGTGACCGCTCGGGTTGTCATCGCCCGGAACTTCGCCGACACGTTGGGCGTGGAGCGATGCCAAGGTAAGCGCAAGGAAGAACAGGATTTTTTTCATAGGGAGGAGACGACCTCCGAAGATAGGCAAAAAAAGCGCCGTCGGGCAATCCCGCAATCACGGCCAGGGTATGAGGCGTCGCTGGAGGGACGACCGCCGTGTCGTCCGTCGAATTTGATTATTGGGAAAAAGTCGGTGCTGACGGCGCAGCGCCCTCCATCGCGCCGCTCAGATCCAGCCCAGCCAGCCGACAAGGCCGGCCGCCGCGACGATGAAAAGGGGGTTGATCTTTGTCGTTGTAAAAATGGCCGTGCAGACAGCGGTCAGGACATAAGCCCTCCAGTCGTGGTCGGCGGCCTTGCTCATGACCCAGCCGCTGGCAAGGATGAGGCCGACCGTGAGCGGGGCGAGCCCTTTTTCAATGGCCTTCCGGAAAGCCGAGTCCTTGGCCTTTTCCCAGACGCGGCTGACAAGATACACGAGGACTCCTGCGGGAAGCATCATGGCGATGGTGGCGAGGATTGCCCCCGGAATTCCCGCAGCCTTATAGCCGATGATTGTGACGATGAGGATGCTCGGGCCGGGCGCAGCCTGGGATATGGCGAAGACGTCGGCGAACTGTTTGTCGCTGAGCCAGTGGTAGCTGTCCACGGCCTTGCGGTGCATTTCTGGAAGAACCGTGTTCCCGCCGCCGATCGAGAGGATCGAGAGCGAGCTGAACAGGATGCAAATTTGCGTGAGCGTCCGGATGTTCATGGCTTGTCCGGCTTGGGCCATGCCCAGACGACGGCGAGCGGAGCAAGCAGCGACAGGCAGGCGAGCAGCGGCCAGCGGGCGATCCCGTTCATCAGGAAAACCGCGAGAAACAGAAGCACCGGAATCAATCCGGCCAGGCACTTCCGGCCCGTTTTGACGACCATCGAAAGCGTGAGCGCCACCGCCGCCGCCGCCGCGCCTTTCAGGATCCCCTGGACAGCGGGCACCTGGTGGAACTGGAAATAAAAATACGCCATCGCGAGCACGAGAAGGACCGGGACCAATGTCAGACCAAAAACTGCGGCTAGTGCGCCCGGAATGCCATGGAACTTGACGCCGACAAAAACCGCGAGGTTGACCTGGTTCGCGCCCGGAAGGATCCGGCACATGGTTACCGCGCTCAGAAACTCCTCGTCCTCCATCCACCGCTTCTCCGCGACGAGGACCTCGCGAGACCACGCGGAGAGCCCGCCGCCGAACGAGGCGAGCGCGATATGGTTGAATGTCAGCGCGAGGTCCGCCAGCGAGGGCCTGTCACTCATGCATCAGATCGTTGTCGTGCGGAAAGTCGTTCTCGTGGTGGAGCGAGGGATCCAGCGGGTCCGGGGCCTCGTAGCGGTGCGATGTTTCCCAATCACCCTCGAAGACGGCCAGCAGGCGGGCGACCACGCCGGGGTCATGCACCTGGGTTCCGAGCTCGCGGCGCAGGTCGAAGGCCGATCGGTCGATGTTCATCGAGCCGACCAGCGCGTGCGATTGGTCGGCGAGCAGGAGCTTCGCATGGAGGCGCAGGTTTTTCTGCTTGTGAACCTTGATGCCTGAACGGTGCATCACGCGGAGCGACGAGAAGGTGTCCAGGATGTCCCAGTCGCTGATCCCGTGCTTGCCCCCGCAGAGGACGCGCACCTCCACACCGCGGTCCGCCGCGCTCAGGATGCGGTCGAGGATCGTGGCGTCCACGAATTTGGGATGCTGAACGGCAAGCGAGTGGCGGGCGGAATCGATGAATCGCGACATCGCCTCGCGCGAGTTGTTGTTGCTCCAAAGCAGCCCGCTCTCCGGTGCAGGGTGCCAGTCGAGCTGCTCCCAGTCGGCCTGAAAACCCTCTGCCACCTGGGCGACTTTGGCGGGCTCCTGCACGATCACCCCGTAGTCGCGCGTCAGGGTGAAATACTTCTGGCAAAGGTTAAACGTGGCGATGAGCGCCGCTTTTCCGTCCACAACGATCGACTTCTCGTGGGTCACATAGAACTTCGGGCTCGCCCACTTGATCTCGATGCCGGCTTTTTGAAAAAACTCGAATGTCTCGTCGTTCGCGCGGTCCCCGCCTGAGCGCTTGGGGTTCAGCATGACCCGGACGGCAACCCCCGCATTTTTTCTCTCCACCACCGCCTCCATCAGCTCCGGCTGGCTGAACGTGAATTGCTTGATGAGGAGGCTTTCCTTGGCGAGACGGATGAAGTCCAAAACCGGAGCGACGCCGTCGTCGGGCTGGACAATCAGGTGCGGGACGGGAAGAAACATGGCCGGGAAGCTATCATTGCCCGCCCGTGTGCGCAAGCCGGTGCATCGGCGGCGGAAGAGCAGGGGGGTGTGATTAAAAATGGGTGAACCAAGGAGCAACTGTGGTTTTCAACAAGGGGAAAGTTGAGGTTTTTCATGAGCGACTGGATAGGAGCTTTCGCATGGCGGCGACGATGGTGCTCCCTGACCAGCTTCGCGACTCAACCGCCCCCGCGTTTGATCACACCCGAAGCCGGGTGGAAGCAATCAAAGCAGGGGCTGGTTTTCAAAGAGCGGAGGTTTCCGAACTCATGGCACGCCCCATTTCAAGGACTTCGCAAGGACTTATTCCGGATGCGCGGAGTTCGCGGATTCCGAGAGCGCCGGCGCGCTTGGAGAGGCGTTTCCCGGCGGCATCGCGGACGAGCGGGCAGTGGAACCAGAGGGGAGGGGACTGGCCGAGGGCTTCGTGGAGGAGGATCTGGCGCGCGGTGGAGGTGAGGAGGTCTGCGCCTCGGACAACCTCGGTGGTCTCCGCATCATCTACCACCACGGCGAGTTCATAGGCCGGGATGTCATCTCGGTTCCAGACAAGGAAGTCGCCAAAATCGAGCAGGGCGGTTTTTTCGACCTTCCCGAAGTGGCCGTCGTGGAATGTGACGCACCGGTTGTCCGGGACGCGGAAGCGCCAGTTGAATCCCGCCGGGGACCCGAAGGATTTTGCCGCCCGGGGATCGCCCCGCCATTCGGGAGGGAAGACCGGTTCCTCCTCATGCGGGGCCAGCGTCGCGACCTCTTTGCGCGAACGGGTGCATGGGTAGATCCATCCACCGTCGCGGAGTTTCTCCCATGCCGGGAGATACAGGCTCCGTCTTGCGCTTTGGAAAACCGGTCCGCCGGTCCAGCGGATCCCGAGCCAGCTGAGATCTTCGATGGCGGCGTCGGCGAATTCCCTTCGGCAGCGGTTCGGGTCGAGGTCTTCGATGCGGAGGATGAGATCCCCTCCGGCATCCCGCGCGCGGCGGGCGGCGGTGTCAAATGTCGCCGCGTGGCCGAGGTGGAGGAATCCGGTGGGGGTGGGGGCGATGCGGCCGCGATACGTCACGCCGGGCGGGCCGGGGAGGATTTCGGGCCCTCTTCTGGCTCGGAGTGCCATCCGGCGAAAATTTCCTGATCCTCGAAGAGCTCCTGCGGATCGATCGCGTAGTTCGGCTTGGCGAGGACCCCCCTGTCGGCATACTCCGGCTGGCAATCGAGGCAGTAGGCCGCCAGCTCGCTACAGATCCAGCGGCTGCTGCGGTTGAGCAGGCGTCCGACAAAGTGGTCGGGGGTGTCGCGGAAATGCGACAGCATCCAGCGGCGGAGAAAGCTTCCCTCCAGCATCTGCGCCGCGATGAGAAGGTTGTCGTATTTTGTTCCGACCTGCGCGAGCGCGGTCTCGGCGATCCGCTGGCCCACCGCCGCGGAGCATTTGCGGGGCTTTCGGAAAAAGATCTGGGTTTTCGGGTCGTCGAAATATTTGTCGAGCGGTGACTTGACGACCCCCTTGCCGCCCAGCGCTTCGACGCACTCGTTGTTGCCGGTGACCACAAGCGCGTGGGAGACGTGGAAGTCGCTGAGCCGGGACCAGCGGGTGAAGTAGGCGATCCCGGTCGAGAGCAGGGAGGATCCGGCATGGGTGAACCCGATGTAGCCGGGCTTGTAGTTTTCCCCGAAGACCGGGGCGAGGGACTGCACGCAAATCCGGGGGCGTGAGAGGCGGCTGGCATCCAGACGTTTCATGGGGGGAATCCTAATCAACCCGGGAAAGATGAAAAGCCGGAACTCACGGGTCCGACAGGCCGGGTCGATGCAGCCTCACCATTTCCTCACGCGCGAGAGCCAGAAGACGCCGATGGCCGATCCGATCGCGAGCACGTTGATCAGGTAGAACGGCCACATCTCGCTCTCCATCGGCATCGGAAGCCGGACGTTCATGGAAAAGATTCCGACCACCAGGTTGGCGAGCATGATCGCGATCGTCCAGATTGTGAACTGCTTGATGAGGATGTTGAGGTTGTGGCTGACGATCGACGCCCTCGCGTCCATCATGCCGGCGACGACCTGCGCGTAGATCTCCGACCGGCGCAGGCACTGCTGGTTTTCGATCATGATGTCCTCGAGGAGGCTGGTCTGCTCGTGGTCGAGACCGAGCTTGTCGGCGGCGATCTTGAGCTTGTCGAAGAGCGCCGCGTTCGAGTTGATCGAGTTGAGGATGTAGACGAGGCTTTTCTCGAGCGCGAACATGTTGAGGAGATACTTCGTCTCCATGGAGGTGATGATCCGGCGCTCGAGCGAGTCGGAGAGCATGTTGATCGCCTTGAGGTGGCCTTCGAAGTGCGAGATGCTCTGGTAGAGAAGGCGGAGGATCACGTCCTGGATCGAGTGGATCTTGAACGGCACACGGCCCTCGAAGAGCGGCGCGTCGTCAGGCATCACGACAACCAGATAATCCTCGTAGAGGAAGACGCCGGTCGAGGTGAGCTTGAGAAGGAAATTGTCGTCCGCGCAGAAGCTTTTCGGGCGCTTGAAGATGACCGCTGCGTGGTCGTGCTCGAACTCGAGTCGGGAAAGCTCGTCCGGGTCGAGCGAAGACTGGAGCGTGTGGTAGTCGATGTTGTGGAGCTCGAGCAGATCGGCTTCGTCGTCGATGGTCGGCGAGTTGTAGACGATGACCTGCCCCTCGCCCTGCTCGCAGGGCAGGAGGCGTCCGCCCTCCTCGTCGATGCGGTAAAACGTCCGTATCCCGCGGTGGGATCCGCCGCCGTCCGTCACGGGATTCAAAGCGTCTGCCGGTATGGACATGGTTTGCAACCCTGCCCCGGATTGCACGGCAAGTCGAATCTTCTTGCGGAAAAAATCAATCCGCAAGCCGGTCGATGCCGCGGCGGACACAGTCGAACAGATGGTCGATTTCGCCGTGCGTAATGATGAGCGGCGGGGCCATGGCGATGAGGTCGCGGATTCCCCGGACGATCGCACCCTCGGTCCGGATGAGGTTCGAGGCTTTGAGGCCGAGCGTGTTCGGAGCGGCGCCGGATTTCCGCCGGGAGACGAGCTCGATCGCGCCGATGAGCGCGGTGCCGCGGATCCCGGCGATGGCCGGATGGCCGGCGAGGCCGCGGAGCTTCTCCTGAAAATACGGTCCGATGTCATTCCGGACGCGCGGGATGAGGCCGAGGGAGTCGATGGTTTCGAGGTTTGCGAGAGCTGCGGCCGCGCAGGACGGGTGTCCGGAGTAGGTGAACCCGTGCGCGAAATACCCGCCTTCGAAAAGCGTCTCCGCGATGCCGTCGCTGATCATAGTGGCTCCGAGCGGGAGGTATCCGCTGGTCAGACCCTTGGCGAGGGTCATGATGTCGGGATCGAGGTTCCAGAGCGTGCTGGCAAACCAGCCGCCGAGGCGCCCGAATCCGGTGATCACTTCATCCGCGACGAAGAGGATGTTGTTTTTGCGGAGAAGATCCCGGAGCTCCGCGAGATGGCCTTCGGGTGGCGGAATGACTCCGCCGGCCCCCTGGACCGGTTCGACGAACATCGCGGCGATGGTATCGGCCCCCTCGCGGGCGATGATCCGGGCGGTTTCCCCGATGCACCATTTGCCGTAGGCCGCATCATCCATCGGGGACCCGGCCCCGTAGGCGTGCGGGCCCGGCACATGGAGGAAGCCCGGCAGCGGGAGATCGAACGGCTCATAACAGCCTGGAAGTCCGGTCATGCTCGCCGTCGCGAGGGTGACTCCATGGTAGGCGAATGTCCGGGAAAGGATTTTGATCTTTTGCGAATGTCCGCGGAGTTTGTGGTAGGCGCGGATCGCCTTGAGCGCGGTTTCGTTAGCCTCCGAGCCGGAGTTCGAGAAGACGGTGCGGTTGAGTCGTGCGGGTGCGCGTTTTGCAAGAAATTCCGCGACCCGGACCGGCGGCTCTGTCGTGCTGTTGAAGAACGAGGGGTAATACGGGAGCTGCTCCATCTGGCGTTTCACCGCCTCGACGATGGCAGTGCAGTTGTAGCCGACATTGACGCACCACAGCCCCGCCAGACCGTCAAGGAGCCGACGGTCATCCTGATCAACCAGGTAGCACCCCTCGCCCGCCTTGATCAAATGGGTGCCCGGCCCGTGCATATCCCGGTGATCGGTAAACGGGTGCAGGTGATGCATCCGGTCGAGCTCGCGAAGGTCGGCAGCCGAAAGCGGAATGCTCATGAGGCGAAGCTAGCACGGGCAGCTCACCAACTCCAGATAATCGCGATTTCGCCGGAGAACCTGTCGAATCCCGCAATCGCCAGCCCGGGGAATTACCGTTCGGGAGCGGGGGACTTTGCTTTTTCCCCGTCGCGATACCAGAGGATCCCGTATCTTCGGAGGTTGGAGACGAGGGCCCGGAGGTTGTCGGCGGTTTCGCGGTTGGCGATGAGCGTTCCGAGCGCGCCCTGGCCCTGGCGGACCTCGCGGAGGAGCGAGCGAATGTCGGCAAGCGCCCGCTGCAGCTCGTCGGCCGCCTTCTTCGCGGAGTCCATCGTGCCCTTGCCGCTTTCGATCGTGGTTTCGGCCTTAGCGACGACCCCGTCAACTTTCGCGGAGGCTGCCGCAAGCGAGGAGCTGGTTGACTGGAGATTATTGAGCGTTTCCTTGAGCGAGGCGATGCCCTCCTCGTTGAGGAGTCCGGTGTCGAGTTTTTTGACCACCGAGTTGACGTTGCCGACCGTCGTGCGGAGCTCGGCCACCAGCGCGCCGGCGTCCTCCGCCATGCCGCCAAGCCCGCCGCCGCCATTCGTTCCCTGGATCGTGGTTCCCGGAGCGATCGGAGGGGAGTCTTTGGCGCCCGGCTTCAGGTCGATCTGCACAAATTTGTCGCCGAGGAGGCCGGAGCTTCCGATCGTGAATTCGCTGGCGCTCGGGATTTTCACGCTGTCAAAAATCCTGAGGTCCACATAGACGCCGTTCATTTCGGGCAGGATGATCGGATCGTTGACCATGCGTCCGATCTTCGCTCCGGCCAGAAGCACCTCGGATCCGCGGATCAGCCCGCTGGCGTTCGGGAATTCGACCCGGAGGTTGTAATAATTCCTCACCCCCTCGCCGAGGCGGCCGAAATAGACGACCATCAGGCCGATCGTGATGATGCCGATCAGAATAAAAATCCCGACTTTTGTCTGCGTGGAGCGTTCTTCGCTGGTCATGTGCTGGGTCCTCAATAAACGGTTTCTCCCGAGCGTCCATCCACAAAATCCCGGATGATCGGGTCCTGCGCGTCGCGGAGCTGCTGGGTGGTGCCGAGAAAGTGGATGCGGCCCTCGTGCAGGAGGGCGACGCGGTCGGCGACGCGGTTGCAGCTGGTCATGTCGTGGGTGACGACCAGCGAGGTGACGCGGAGCTGGCTCTGGAGCCGGCGGATGAGCCGGTTGATGCTGTCCGAGACGATCGGGTCGAGGCCGGCGGTCGGCTCGTCGTAGAGGATGACATCCGGCGGCGAGATGATCGCGCGGGCGAGGGCGACGCGCTTGCGCATGCCTCCGCTGAGGTTCACCGGCATCTTGTGCTCGTGCCCGGTCATGTTGACCATCGCAAGCGAGCGGGCGACCTTTTCGCGGACAACCGCCGGGTCGCGCTCGCCCCGCTCGCGCAGGGGGAAGGCGACATTGTCGAAGACGTTCATCGAATCGAAGAGCGCGCCGTCCTGGAAGAGCATGCCGATTTTTCTCCTGATCGGCTCCAGTTCACGTTCCTTGAGGGTGGTGATCTCGCTGCCCTCAAAGACGATGCTCCCGGAAACCGGCCGCATGAGCCCGATCAGGTGCCGGAGGAAAACGCTTTTTCCGCCGCCGCTTTTTCCCAGCAGCACCAGAGTCTCGCCCGGGAAGAGGTCCAGGTTGAGACCGCGCAGGATTTCCTGTCCGCCGATGCACTGGACGAGGTTCTGGACATGGATCAGGGGCTCGCTCATCGCTGTCCGGCCGGGAAGAGGATGTTGAGCGCCATGGTGAGAAAGAAATTGGTGATGAGGATCGCGAGCGACGAGGTGACGACCGTGGCCGTCGTGGCGCGGCCGACACCGACCGCACCATCCTTGGCCCTGAGTCCTTCGCGGCAGCTGATGAAAACGATCAGGCCGCCGAAGACGAACCCCTTGATGAGCGACATCATGATGTCGCTGCCCTCGGTGAATTTCTGCACGTTGGCCACAAAGTAGACCCCGGTGATGCCCATCACATGGACCCCGACGTAGTAACTTGCCAGGACGCCCAGCCCGACGCACTCGACGACGAGGATCGGCATTGAGATCAGCATGGCCAGCGCACGCGGAACGACAAGGTAGTCCACCGGATTGACCGCCAATGCGCGGAGGGCATCGATCTGCTGGGTGACCTTCATGGTGCCGATCTCAGCGCTCATCGCGGCGCCCACCCGGCCGGCGACCATCAAGCCGGTCAGCGCGGGACCGAGCTCGCGGAACATGGCCAGCGTGACGACTGGCCCGACCGCCGTTTCCATGTTCAGGCTGGCAAACTGGAAATACGCCTGGGCCGTAAAGACGGCACCCGTGAATGCGCCTGTGACGACCACGACGAGCTGGGAGCCGAATCCGATCTCGGCAATCTGCCGGATCGTCAGGCCGATCCGGATCCTCCCGCGGGCGATTGATCCGAAGGTGTCGCCGGCAAGCATCGCCAGCTCACCCAGCGATGCAAGGATCGGAGAAAACAGACCGCTGAAGATGGAGAAGACCCGCATGGAATTCGTCAGCCGGAGTGGCCGGGTGCAGGGAAGCTCAAGCGATCCGCTCGGTTTTCTTTTTCGAGCTGACCTCCGGCGGGAGCTGGCCGACGAACTTTGCGTCCAGCCCCACTTTCCGGAAGATGGATTCGATGTCGTGCTGGGCGGGGACCAGGGCGCTGAACTCCATGTAAATGATGTCGTGGTTGGTATCCACTTTGTAGCGCAGCCCCGACAGGACATCGAGCTCCAGAGCCAGCCCCATCATCTTGTCCGGTCGCCGGACACCGGCCGCATATACTTCCAGCTCTATCATGCCGTACAGTTTCCCTCTCAGGAGCTGCCAAATCAAGGCTCAATTTCACCGGTGGTGGTGGAGCGGGGCGGCCCGTGCCGCCTGCGGCAGCGGGAAATAAAGCCTCAAGCTGATCAAAAAGCAACCGGTCCGGAGGCAAATTCCACCGGTTCCGGAGAGAGCTTTGCCACCGTGATCTCCATGGAATCCAACTGCACCGAGGAGGACATCGTCGCCACGGAGGTGTCAGCGGCGTCATGCCCGCTGCCCACCAAAATAAAACCATGCTGCGGGGCCAGACGCGTGGCGTCGTAATACCACCATCGGTCGCCAAGCCAGACCTCGAAGAATGCGTGGAAATCAGGCAGGGGAAGTCGGTATGAGTATCCGCTGCAGTAGCGGGCAGGGATGCCCATGGCGCGGCAGAATGTGACACCGAGGTGGGCGAAGTCCCGGCAGACCCCTGCCCGGAGGGTGAGGCATTCGACCGCGCTCGTGTGGGCGTCGGTGATGCCGGGCCGGTAATCGATGTTGAGGTAGATCCAGTTGCAAATCCCGGCGACCCGCTCGTGTCCGGGCGGCAGATTGCCAAATTTCTTTGCGGCCATTCGCACGAGCTTGTCCGACTCGCAATACCTGCTGGGGTAAAGAAAGCGCACGACTTCGTGCGGCAGGTCGATGAGCGGAGACTCCGGGCAATCATCCGCCAAAGAAGGGCCGGACATCGTGCGCTCCACCTCGGCCTCATAGGAAATATCCAGAAGCCCCGCCGGGGCGGCAATACCGTGGGAGCGCGTCGTGTTTTTTGGAACCGCATGTTTGCGGAATGCGATGCCGTGGTTGTTCCTGAGGCTCTCGCTGAGGATCTTCTGCGCAGGGGTCTCGATGGCCGCCAGGTTCAGCAGCAGCCATCCCTCCTCGCCGAGTTGGTAGGAGAGCCTCGTGCGTATCGAAAATTGGTGGGTTATTGCCATTTGGTCATATTGCTCCTGTGATTGCCGCCAACCCCTAGAGAGCCATGGAAGGACCCGGAGGATAGGGCAGGATCTCCAGCACACCAGCACATAAGGAACAATGCTCGTTGATTCGGGTGCGTGATTTGCCTATATGCCTGCTGTGGCATATCTCCCCAAATATTCTTCGATGCTGGTAGTTCTCTGCTTGTGTTCCCTTTTGCGAGCCGCCCCCCCTGACGGGCGCGAAACGGAGCTGTTCAATGAAGGGTGGCTGTTTGCCAAGGGGGATAATCCGGGTTCGGCGCAGGAGGATTTCAACGATTCCAAATGGCGCAAGCTGAGCCTGCCGCACGACTGGGCGATCGAGGGGCCCTTCAAATATGAGTATCCCGGCGAGACGGGGAAGCTGCAATACTGGGGGCCTGTCTGGTATCGGAAGCATTTTAATGTTCCCGCCGGTGATCGTGGGAAGCGGTTCTATCTCGATGTGGATGGTGCGATGTCGAATTCCACAGTGTTCCTGAACGGTCAGCCTGCCGGGGGCTGGCCCTATGGCTATTCATCCTGGCGCGTCGACCTCACCCCGTTTCTCAGGCCCGGTGAAGATAACACGCTGGCCATCCGGCTCGCCAATCCGCCCGAGTCGTCGCGGTGGTATCCCGGGGCGGGAATTTACCGGAATGTGTGGCTGGTGAAGACCTCCCCCGTTCACGTCGGCCAGTGGGGAGTCAGCATCACAACGCCCGAAATCACGAAGGAATCGGCGACTGTGGATTTCAAGGTGACCGTGGACAACCGGTCATCGTCGGAGGCGGATCTGAAAATCTCGACAAAGGTTTTTAAGGCGGATGCGGGCGGTGCTAAATCCGGTGAGGCGGTGGCATCCGCCGGACCGGTGGATTTGAAGGTCTCGCCGGGCGTGTCTGCAACGGCCTCCCTGAATGCCACGGTTTCCAATCCGAAGTTGTGGGATTTGAAGAGTCCGACTCGATACGTGTCGGTTACGACAATTGAGAAGGACGGGAAGGTTGTGGATAGTTACCCCCAACCGTTTGGGATCCGGTCGATCGAGTGGACGGCGGACAACGGATTCCTGCTGAACGGCGAGAGGGTCCAGATTAAGGGAGTCTGCAATCACCACGACCTGGGAGCCCTGGGAGGCGCGATCAATGTCCGTGCGATGGAGCGGCAGATCGAGTTACTGAAGGAGATGGGATGCAATGCAATCCGCACCAGCCATAACCCGCCCGCGCCCGAACTGCTCGACCTGTGCGACCGCATGGGCATCCTCGTCATGGACGAGGCTTTCGACATGTGGGCGATCGCCAAGAAGAAAAATGACTACCACATATTCTTTCCGGAATGGCATGAGAAGGACCTGCGGGCAATGATCCGCCGCGACCGCAATCATCCCAGCGTCATCCTCTGGAGCGTGGGCAACGAGGTTCACGAGCAGCTTGACAAGACGGGGCCCGAACTGGCTGCAACGCTCGCAGCGATCGCGCGCTCCGAAGACCCGACCCGCCTCGCCACGGCTTGTTGCCATCGAGTGGATGTCGCCACCAACGGCTTTCAAAAAGGACTGGATGTTTTGGGCTACAACTACAAGCCGATGTATTATGGCGACTTCCAGAAAGCGAACCCCGGGCGCCCGATCCTCGGCAGCGAAACGGCGTCGGCATTGAGTTCCCGGGGGGAATATTTTTTCCCTGTGACCACGGCAAAGGAGGACAGCATGTTCAACTTCCAGGTCAGCTCCTACGATTCCTATGCGCCGACCTGGGGCACCAAGGCCGAGGGCGAGTTCAAGGGGCAGGAAATGTTCCCATTCGTCGCTGGAGAATTCGTCTGGACCGGCTTTGATTACCTTGGCGAGCCGACACCATACAACCAGGACGCGACAAATCTCCTGAACGCCAGCAATCCGAAAGAGAAAGAACGCCTGCAAAAGGAACTCCAGGAGCTCGGAAAAGTGGAGGTCCCATCGCGCAGTTCCTACTTCGGAATCTTTGACCTCGCCGGATTCAAGAAAGACCGGTTCTACCTCTACCAGTCGCATTGGTTGCCGGAGTTCCCGATGGTGCATATCTTCCCACACTGGAACTGGCCGGAGCGTGTCGGGCAGGTGACGCCGGTTCATGTCTACACATCCGGCGACGAGGCGGAACTCTTCCTCAACGGGAAGTCGCAGGGCCGGAAAAAGATGGGTGAATATGAATACCGGCTGCGTTGGGACGATTTGATCTACGAGCCCGGCGAACTGAAGGTGGTTGCCTATAAGGACGGAAAGGAATGGGCGCAGGAGACGGTGAAGACGACCGGACCCGCAGCGAAAGTGACGCTTCAGCCCGACCGGGAAACGATCAAGGCTGATGGCAAGGATCTGTCTTATGTCACAGTAACCATCGCGGACAACGACGGAGTGCTCGTGCCCCGCTCGAAGAATCCCTTGAAGTTCGAGATATCCGGTCCTGGAAAAATCCTTGCGGTGGACAACGGTGATCCCACCAGCTTCGAGCCGTTCCAAGCGAAGGAACGCAAGGCCTTCAACGGGCTTGCGCTTGTCATCGTCCAATCCACCAAGGAAGCCGGGAAGATCGTTCTGAAAGCTGCATCGCCCGGCTTGGATCCTGCCGAGGTGAAAATCCAAACCGAGTAAATGGGCGCGAAATCACGAGTAAAAATCTCGAGCCAGATCGGAGCGGTGCTTGGAGTAGCCCTGTTTCTGGTGCCGGCGGCAAATTCCGTCACTTTCGACCCCTTTTCAGAGGACAGCACGAATGTCCGCGTGCCGCATGGGAAACCCTATGTTTACAAGCAGTCCGGCGGTGAGCCGCGGGATCTGGAGGTGTATTTTCCTCCGGATTGGGATCCATCGAAGAACAAAGTGCCCGGAATCATCTTCTTTCACGGCGGCGACTGGACCGGTGGAAACCTCAACCAGTTCCGCTATGCCTGCCAGTATTTTGCCAACCGGGGGCTAGTGGCGGCCACGGTGAATTACCGGATGATTCCACGGGAGGTGCGGGACGGCCTGCCCAAAGGGGAGTCGTTCAAGCGGGCCTGCATTCTTGATGCAAAAAGTGCCATCCGATGGATGAAGCAACATGCGGAGGAATTGGGGGTCGATGCGCAACGCATCATCACCGCCGGAGGATCGGCTGGCGGCCATCTTGCCGTGGTCGCCACGACCGCGAAGGAAATCAACGATCCCGCGGATCCCGATGGAATCGATACCGGGGGCAGAGCTTTTCTGTTGTTCAACCCGAACTTCAAAACCGATGACACGGGAGATTTGGAGGCCGATGTGCAGAAGTATCTCACGGCGGATCTTCCGCCGGGGATCGTCTTTTTTGGCGATCAGGATTCCTATCTCACGTATGGCTCGGAGGCCTTGTCCAAGCTCAAGTCCATGGGGAACTCCGGTATGGAGCTTTGGATTGCCAAGGGACAGCCTCATGGATTTTTTAACAACCTACCCTGGCAGGATGTGGTTCTTGCCGAAGCGGACCGCTTTCTTGTGGAGCGCGGTTTTCTGAAAGGTTCATGCACTCTTCCTATGCCGCAGACGGGTGAAAAACTTATCAAAGCACCGTGATCATGAGTTATCGGAAAAGCATGAAACGGATCCCGTGGCTTCTCGTTTTTACCGCATCGGTCGCCTTGGCCGCCGGACAGTCGGTCCCGGAGCCGTGGTGGCGAACTTACACGCCGTTTGTCACTGCTCGCGGCAATCTTGAGGAGATGACCCGCGTTCACGCGGGGGCGATGCGAGGGGTCGGATTCTACGGCGGATGGTATGGATTCTGGTATCTGGACGCCCAGGAGCAGTTCGGATGGGCCGGAAAAACCTGGGAGGAAGCGGAGCGCTCCGGGATGAAGCGGATCCTCTACTACGACCTCGGCGAGGTCGGGGACTACGCGGGCTTTTTCGACCCGGATGGAAGGATGAAACAAAATGGCTGGACGCTGCCGCAGTGGAAAGGAGCCGAGCCTCTCACCGCACGCTGGTTCGGGCTCGAAACCTTCATGAAAGATGTCCCATGGGCACCTTTTCCGACGGCGAAGGCATACGATCTACCTCCGTTCACCACTCCGGATGGCCAGCCAGCCGACGATCTCTATGCCGCTCTCACCCGTCGCGGGCTGGATGGAGAGTGGAAATTCGATTGCTCCAGCAATCCGGGTGTCACGGACGATCTTGCCGAACGAAGCGGACTGGCTGGGATTTCAGAAAGACAGTCAGGACCCGCCGACACCCAGGGGAAGACCGGCTGGCAGACCGTGCGGCTGGTGGATGTGGATTTCGCCAACCCCCAGCTCCGCGAGTATTGCTGCCGCGAGATCGAGCGCATTATTTCGAGAGTGCGCCCCGACGGAATCCACGCGGATAACTACAGTGATGCCAATCTTGGCTTCGCCAACCGGAGCGCATTCGGGCTGTGGTCAGTTGCCACTTTCCGGGATTTCCTGAAACGCAATGTGCCGCCGGAGGAACTATCGCGGATGGGAATTTCCGACCCCTCCACTTTTGACATCGCCGCTTATGTCCAATCGAAGAAGCGGGGGGTGAGGAGTCCGGAGTGGACCACCGATCCCGTCTGGCTCTGCTACCTGATCCATCTTGTGGAGTCCTCGCAGGACTACCACCGGGCATTCTACGCGGCCGCGAAGAAATCCGCACGCGAGGAGCAACTCGACTGTGCGGTCTTCGGGAATACGATTCCCCTGCCTCTCGGCGGATCCCTGATGAAGGGCGCGTGCGACGTCGATCATTTCGAATGGAGCACGGTGCACGGATGGTGGGGAATGAAGCCGATGGGCCTGCCTCCGAAGGGGCGGCTGGGCTACGTCGCCCGGCTGGGAGCGGCGATTTCCGATGCGCCGTATTGCTGGCCCAGCCTCTACGTCGAAAAAAGCAGATCCGGCAAAGGGCATGAAAATCTGCACAAGGTTCTTGCATTCGACGGCCTCGCCAATCGCGGGCTACTCGATTTCGGGAACTGGTTTCTCGACGGTTACTCTCCCGGCACGGCGGAGAGCGCAAAATTCATCAACCGTTTTGTCCAGGGCAATGCATCAGTTCTGGGCTCGCGGCGCTACCTCGCCGACATCACCGTGATCCATTCCGCGTGGTCGGAGATCGCTTCCAACACGGTATGCAATCCCGTATTGGAAATGTTTGCGGACGAATACGCCGGATGGTGCCAGTTCCTCGGTGATACCCATCGGCAATGGGATGTTGTTCTCCAGCAGGATTTGACCGCTGAAAACCTCGCCCGGTTCCCGATCGTCGTCCTTCCGTCCGTGATGGTGTTGACCGACGCACAGGCGGTGGAACTGCGGCGCTACGTCGAATCCGGCGGGCGCCTTGTGGCCACCGGGCTCAGCGGCACCCGGTATGACCGCGAGCATTTCCTTGCCGTCCGCCCAGCAAATGCCCTCGCCGGACTCGCCACTCAGCCGAATGTCCGCATCGTCACCGACAAACCGGGAGTCGCCTATTGGAGGAAGGATGCCGACAAGGAGGCCGCCGGCCAGATGGCCGGCCTGCTCGACTGGCCCGGTTTCACGCCGCGACTCGAAACCGACGCGCCGGTGACTGTTGGTGTGAATCTCAATATCGGCAACTCCCCTGATCTGCTGACGCTTGACTTGAATAACTGCGATATCGATGTCGAAAGCGACACCGTCCGTCCGACTTCTCCATGTGAGACGAAAATCCTTTTGCCTGATGGATGGAAGAACCGCGAGCTGCTGATCAGCTTCACCACACCGGAGATGAATGACGGTGAGGTACCGGTTGAACTCGCTGCCGACAAATTCTCGGTTGATCCCGCCGCCGGCGTCCTGCGTGTCGCCGCGCCGCCGTTTTCGACGTTTTTTCTTTTGTCTATTCAGCCGGTCCCGAACCGGAGTGCCGCAAACGATAGTTCGGCAAGCCTACCTTGAACCGATCCCGCCGGCGGACGCGGGATTGATCTCAACGACGAGTGTCCCCGGGTTTCCTCGCGGGATGTCCACCCGAAGCGCATTGGTTGCCGAATCAAATCGAAAAGCCAGTTCCTGACCATTCATGGAAACTGCCTGCGGTGAATTTTTCGACCAGGCAAGAAAATCCCCGCCGTCGCGCAGGTCGATTTCGATCCGCCGCGGATGCGTCCGCCGGATCGCGGTTATGCAGCCGCCGCTGTTGAATTTGTCAGCCAGTCCAATTGCCGCAAATCCGTCAGAGACAGGTGCAAGGGTGAAAAGTTCAAATTCCAGCTCCCGAAGTGCCACTGGGAGGCGGTCCGATCGGGTGCAGTGTGTCAGTGAACCTTCCTGATGCCGGAAAACAGCGAACTCTTCTCCTGAGAGTCCGGCCACGTCGTCCGCACGCACGTCTCCACTCATAGGTGTGTCGGCGCCGGGATTGTGTCCGCAATTGAAGACGCCGAGAACCCCGCCTCCGGCCGGATTGAGATTGAAGATCTTGAAAAGCGCTGGTTCGCGCGCGGAATCCACGAACAGGCTGTCCGCCGTCGGCCGGGCGGGCCCGAGGCACAGCGGCACGGTGCGGTCGCTCAGTGCCAGCTTGCGCAGCGTGGCGAAATCCGTCTTGCCGAGCTCATCCGCGAAATAGACCGTGCCACCGGAAATCGCGCGGGAGGCGGCGTGAAACGCGCCGGAGGGATGGTGGGTCTGGAACATGTCCCAATCGGGGATAATGAATTCGCCCATCCAGAGCGAGTTGAGCGCGTTGTTGATGACATGGCGTCCGTGGGATTCCGGCTTGTTGGGGAAGAAGTCGGTGGACGTGCGCATGACGGCCGAGCGCGGGGCCTGTAGGATGCAGTCGTTCGAACACGAACTGCACCAGATGACGTTGCTGTCGAAGAGCTCGCGTTCTGAGCGCACGGTGGCCTCCACCAGTCCCTTCATCGCACGCACCCGTCCGCCGCGGCCCTCTCCCAGGGTTTCGATCCAGGTCATCGCGTCAATCTTCACCCCGTCCACTCCTTGGTCTCGCAGGAACCCGTGGTAGGCGGAGAAAAACTTGTCGAGGTCCGGCTCGGCGATAGGGTTCCGGTAAACATTGGGGTAAAATGTGCGCGTGACGGTGTCTTCGTCCTCCACGCCAGCAGCGGTCGCGCCGTCCGTGACCCATGTGGGAAACCGGGGAGTGAGCATCTCGGTGCCGATCGCGGGGAGGGTTCTTGGGTCGGCACCGCGCCAGTATCCATTGAATGCCTGCCACGTGAGCACGCGGGAGACATGGTGTTTCTGCTTGAGCCCGCGAACCATGGCGGCGAGACCGCCCGGGAACCGGTCCGGTTTGGCTTGATAACCGGCGAGCATTTTGTCCCTCACCGTCTGCCATCCTCCGTCCACCACGACAAAGCCAGGACTCACCCCGCCGTCTTCGAGTTTTTGCATGACCTGCATGATTCCATCGCTTGAGACGTCCTCGTAAAAGGCGTTCCAGGAACACCAGCCGAGGTAGCGCGCAAAATCCGGGAGTTGTGGGGAGGTATTTTCCGGTCCGGCACGCACCCGGGATGCAGCGGAACGGACCAGTGCGAAGGGGTCTTTTCCCTCCTCGAGATAGAGCCCGGTGACGCGGCTGGTCGTCGTCTGCGTGTCGCCGCTTTCCGCAAGCAGATGCAGGTATCCGTCCGCGCCGCCGGACAGGGAGGAGCGGAACGCACCATCCACCAGTGCGATCATGGCGAGGTAATTTCCATTCGTCAGTCGGACGAGCAGGAACTGGGTTTCGAACGGCACTTCCGGGATCGAGCTGCCGGCGCGCGACTCCATCCAGCACGAGTTGCGCCCGCGGAAACACGCCACGAACTTTTCCATCGCGGGCATCCTCCCGACCACAAAATCCTTTTCGCTGAACGGCGCGTCCGAGCGCAACTCGACCCAGCGGCCCGGCTGGCCTGGTTTGGAGACCAGCGCGACATGACCGGGCAGATCCACGAGTTCTTGAGGTGGCTCTCCGGCTGCCGCGCACGCGAAACCAGCAACAAGAAAGCCCGCGGCAACAAGCCACGGGCACAGCATGTGGACGGTTTGTTGATTCACGCCGTTTTTCCTTTGCTCACTTGGCTGACTTTTTGCCCTTCTTTTCCGCCTTGCTGTCCGGTTCGCCGCTGTCTTCTTTGAAATGGTGCGCCGGATTCAAAGGCGGGTTCTTTGCGTTCCACTCGTCAACAAGGGCGGCGAGCGCCTTCACCCGTTCCGGCTCGCGGTCCGCGAGGTTGTTTCTTTCGCTGGGATCGTCGGCCAGATTGAAGAGCTCAACCGGCGCACGGCTGTTGTTCATCATCCATTTCCAATCCCCCTGGCGCACGGCTTTCGCGCTCTGCCATCGCCAGTAGAGCGCGTCGTGGGGCGGGCTTTTCGATGTGTCGAGCAGATGGGGCAGGAGGTTCACTCCATCGAGCTCGGTTCCCGGGAGTGGGTTTTTGCGCCTGCTGCGGCCAGCGCGGTTGGCAGGAGGTCGAGCGAGCTTACCGGCGCATCGAAGGTTTTTCCCGCCGGGAGCCGGCCTTTCCACTGGATGACAAACGGCTCGCGGATCCCCCCCTCGTAAACGTCGCCCTTGACTCCTCGAAAGGGCACGTTGAACGAGCAGTTCTTGATGATTTTTTCTGGCGTGCCGGTGCCGCCGTTGTCACTGAGGAATACGATGAGTGTGCGGTCCTCCTGGCCGGTGGCTCGGAGTGCCTTCAGGATCCCGCCGACGGCGTCGTCGAGACTCATGATCATGGCTGCGCAGAGCGCTCGCTTGGGATTGGTGATGTGATTCACCTTGTCCTCGTATCCGGGCGGCATGGTCTGCGGGACGTGGGGCGCATTGAACGCGGTGTAAAGGAACCACGGCTGATTGGTGTGCCGCTCAATAAACGCCGCCGCCTCGCGGCCGAGCGTGGTCGTGAGGTAATTTGTGTTGTCGGGAGGCAGGGCGGCGGTCCCTCGCATCAGGGGATTGGTCGTGTCCTGCGGGCGGTCGCCGAGGTAGCCGTGCCCTCCTCCCTGGAACCCGAAGAACTCGTCGAACCCGTGATTCAGCGGGTGATCGGAGGGTGCCGTTCCCAGATGCCATTTCCCGACGATTCCGGTGGTGTAACCCGCCGCCTTGAGATGCTCCGCAAAGGTCTTCTGGCCGGTCTGAAAGCAGGCCAGCAGGTAGTTGTTGTTATCGTGACCGAAGCGCTGCTGGTAGCGCCCGGTGAGCAGCGCGGCCCGCGTGGGCGAACACTGGGGCGCGGTGACGTAGCCGGCGGTGAAGCGGATGCCATTGGCGGCGAGCGAGTCGAGGTTGGGGGTCGGGATTTCCTTGCTGCCATTGAATCCGACATCCGCCCAGCCGAGATTGTCGGCGAGCATGATCAGGATGTTGGGTTTTTTGTCAGGTTTCTCCGCATCTGCAGCATCCGATACGGCCAAAGCCCCAATCATGAATGCAGCGATGGCAAGAAGGGATCTCATGGTGGTTTGTTCGATGGGGGTGTTCCGGAAACTTACTGAATCACCTGAGCGAAGCAGGGTAGGCATCACAGCGGGCGCGCAAAGCCGTCAGGGTTGCCGCACATTTGGCATCGTTCACGAGATTGTGCTCTTCACGGGGGTCGCTGGAAAGATCGAAGAGCTCCTCCTGGACGGGGTTCGTATCCTTGTAGCGGATGTATTTCCAGCGTTCGGTCCGCACGCCCTCGCAGCGCGGGAGCGGGCGTCCTTTGGCGGGATCTTCGAAACCGACGGTGTCGTGTTCATAATACCAATCCTTGCGCCCGCTCGCGCCGGGCTCGCGGAGAATGGGCTGGAGGTCGCTTCCCTGCATCGTTTGTGGAACAGGCACGCCGGCCATCGCCAGCATGGTCGGTGCCAGGTCGATATTCAGAACCATCTGTTCACGGTGTCCGTGAAGAGAGTCGGGCAGGCGCGGATCGCGGATGATGAGCGGCACGCGAATGCTTTCCTCATACATGTTCCATTTGCCCACGAGCCGGTGCGCGCCTCCCATGCTGCCGTTGTCGGAAGTGAAGATCACGACTGTGTTCCGGTCGAAGCCCTGCGCCCGCAACATGTCCATGACACGCCCGACGCAGATGTCCGCCCGGTGGATGTAGCGGTAGGCGGTGGCCATGTCTTTCTGATACTTTGCGTCATCTTTCAAATAGTCCGCACTTGGAGCGTTCGCGTTCCGGGTTTCACGGATGGCTGGTGGCAGTTCGTCGAAGGCTTCTTCGGTGAGCGTGGCCGGCCGTGGGATCGGAGCCTGCGGTGGCGGGACCATTTCGGGATCTTCCATCGCGAACGGGCCGTGCGGTTCTTTGAGCGCGAGGATCAGCAGGAAGGGTCTGTCTTTCGGCTGTTCCTTGAGAAACTGATCCACCTTTTCCTCCATGACCGTGGTGAGGTAGCGGTCCTTTCCATCCACGGTCTGGCGGAAGCTGACAGACTGCGGGAATCCATACCACAGGTCGAACTGGTCGGCGGGCAGAGCCAGATTCTTGACGTCCTTGTCGGGATTTCCGATCGCGAGCTTTCCGAGGAAAGCCGTGCGGTAGCCCGCCGCGCGGAGAAGCATCGGATACGTCTGCTTCCATTGTTCCGCGTTCAGCGGCTTTGAAAAATTGTTGATGCCGTGCCGTGCCATATACTGACCGGTAAGAAGGTTGGCCCGGCTTACCGCGCAGATGGATGTCGTGACAAACATCTGATCAAACACGACTCCCTCCGAGGCAAGGCGGTCCATGTTCGGCGTGGTGATGGCCTTGTTGCCCATGCATCCCATGGCGTTTTGCGGTTGGTCGTCGGTGAAGATGAGGACGATGTTCGGACGAGCGGGAGTTCCCGCTGCACGGCACGGGGGGCTCCAACTGATCGACAGCATCACCACTATCAGACAAAAGGAGGAAAACGCCGAGGTTGGAGATCTTTTTTTCACGTCAGACCGTTCAAGGTGGCGACTCATGGACTGGATTATTTTCCAGATGCACAGCGCTGGTGTTGTTGAGGGTAATGGGTTCAACACGCAGTTCCCCGGAGAGTTGCGGGGATAGTGTGATGCGGTTGTTGCTGACAACGGCGTTCGTTGTGTCGCATAGGAGGATGGCGGGTCCGGGAAATCCGGTGATGTCGTTGTCGGTGATGAGCAGGTTTCTATGCAGTTTGTCGCCGCCCGGCTTGAAAATGATCGCCCAGATCGCGGCGTCTTCGCGGGCGATGAGCCCGCAGTCGCGGATGCGGTTTCCGCGCGCGACATAATCCGTCGCTCCCAACCCCTCGAACGGCGCATTCCAGAACTCGACCGCGCCGCCTCCGAGGCCTTCGAAGGTGTTGTTTTCGATGAGTCCGCCGCCGCCTTTCGCGAGCACGCCGATGCGGCGGCCGTTGCGGACGGTGTTGTTGCGGAAGACAAACTGATTGCAGGTCCGGCTGGCATTGAAGACCTGGGTGATCGCTTCGTCCGAAAGAACCTTCTTCACGCCCACCCGCTTGACCCCCGGCCGGCCTGGGGTGATGTCTCCCACATCACCGTCGAGCGTGACATCGAGCGATTTCTCCAGCTTCGTTGTGCTGTCGACGCGGCGTTCGCTGATGAGTTTTCCCTCCGAGCGGTTGAAAAACTGGAGGGTGTCGCCCGACCGGATGTCGAGCGCGATGTCCGCGCCGACCGCATCGTAGGGGTTGCGCAAGGGAATGCGCACGCGATTCGGGGCGCGCTTTTCTTCGACTCCCATGACGAGGCAGTTGACATGGCAGATGTCGTCCCCGGTGTTCTCCCATGTGCCGCCTTCGATCCACGGCCCGATGCGGGCGTTGTGGTGGTTGTGTCCGCCGTTGTTGGCGGCGATGAACCGTCCCGGCTTCAGGCGGATGCCGCAGTGGAGGATGCTGAGGCGGCTGGCGTAATGCGAGTTGAACGCCTCGTTGGCGACGGCGTGGGCGGTGAGGTTGAGGAAGATGATGTCATCGCTGGCATCCACATCGAAGCCGGTCAAGATGCGCGGATCGAGCACATACACATCGCCGGGGGCGAGTTCGCGCAGTTGCGCCCGGTTCGTCGCCGTGAAGCGATAGAGGCGGTCTCCGAGCTTCTGCCAACCGGCGTGCTCGAATACGAGGCTCACTCCCCGCTTCATGCGCGGGTATGCCGGATCCACGATCATGCCTTTCTTGTCGCGCTCGAAAAACGGGTTCGATTCCGGCATCGGATGCCCTGGCGCAATTTCGACATCAAACGTGCCTGCCACCGCATCCACGGCCAGCACTCTCCCCGCCGTGTAGGGCAGGGGATCGAAGTCGAACGTGAAGTTCTTCACCAGCACCCGCAGGCAATGCTCCAGCTCAATAAACGTGAGAAATCCCGTGAAGGTGATATTCGCGCCGCTGCCGTCAATGATGAGATCGTTTGTGTTTGTGAAACCGACGAATGCCGCGGCTCCGCCGGGATCCAGCCGGTAATTGCCCGGTTCAAATCTTACCACCGACGGAGTGTGCTTTGCGGCCTCGGAGAAAATGCGCTGGATATCGGCGAATGTCGCATTCCGAGCGACTTCGAAGACGCGATCCGGCAATCTGATCGAAAACCGGCGTCCTTCTGACCAGGGTCCGCGAATTCCTTTCGCGTCCACCTCCGCCACATGCCACCAGTAGTCGCCGGGTGGGATTTCCCTGTCCGGAACATACCAGCCGATGACAGCCGCCAGGCGGTCGGCATCCACGACCTTGTTAAACTCTTTGTCCGTGGCGATCTCGATGTCATACGAAGGCATCGTCTCCGGTGTGGGTTCCAGCGTGCTTTTCCACTGGAAATGCGGGATGCCAACCATGATCTCGCTCCCGTCCGCCGGTTCGACAAGGGATGGTGGCTGCAAGGCATGCAGAATGCCCGACATTGCAAAAAGGAAGCCGATGGCCTGTTTCATAAACTTTCGCCGGGATCCCGCCCCTGCGTTCACAATGTCATCGCAAACGGCAGCTAGACAACTCTACATGCAGCCGTCTCCTATTTTCCGCCCGTTACCTTGAAGTTGTAATTTCCTGATTCGACCGCAAGCAAAGAGCGGTCACCTTCTGTGCGGAGGAATTTTACGCCTTCGGTCTTGCCGAGCGGCTGGCCGCCTTCGGCTATGGAGTCGGCGGATTTTGCCGGCAGGCTGACGGTCGCTGTCGTGTTCGCGGGGATCGTGATGTTCACGAGGAGGTCGCTGCCGTCCTTCTTCCACTCGCTCGTGATCTTTCCGCGAATGCCGGCGTAGACGGTCCGGGCGAAGGTGAGTTTGTCATCGATTGCCGGAGCGATGGTGATCGTCTTGTAGGCGGGCGCGTCGCTGCGGATGCCTCCGATATTCTCGACCATCCATTGATAGACGGCGCCGAAGCTGTAGTGGGCGAAGGAATTCATGCCGGATTTCTCGAAGCCGTTTTCCGGCGTCCAGCCGTCCCACCGTTCCCAGATGCTCGTCGCACCGCACTTGATGCTGAAGCCCCAGGACGGGAACGTGGTGTTGTGGACGAGGCGGTAGGCGATGTCGTTGCGCCCGATTTTAGCGAGCACGAGCATGAGATCCTTTGTTCCCACGAAACCGGTTGTGAGGTGCCAGTCGTGCTTTTCGATGTCCCCGACAAGATGTTTGGCTGCGAGCTTCGCCTTTTCTCCGGTGACGAGGTCGTTGGCGAGCGCGAGCACGTAGACCGCCTGCGTGTCGCCCTTGATACGCCCGTCTCCGCCGACATACGCCTTGTTGAAGGACTCCTTGATCCGTTCGAAGAGCTGGTTATATTTCGCGGCATGCTCCGCCTTGCCGAGCGCTTCTGCGGAGCGTGCGACGAGCTTTGTGCTGTGAGCAAAATACGCCATGAAGATGACGTCCTTCGGCGTGTCCGCCTTGATGCTCACCCAGTCGCCGTAGCAGTGGAACTTCGGCGGCGGGAGCAGGTCGGGCGTGCAGCGGGTTTTGCAGAACTCGATGAACCGGCACATCGAGTCGTAGTGGTCGCCGAGTTCGCGCGTGTCGCCATAGACATCGTAGATCGTCCACGGGCAGACAACTCCCGCATCGGCCCAGGCCGGTCCGCCATCATCCCCGCTCTGGTGCAGGAGCGGCTGGACGGGGGCGACCCGTGGAAATTGCCCATCTGGCCGCTGGGCATCCTGCAGGTCGACAAGCCACTTGGTGAAGAATGCCTGCACGTCGGCGTTGAGGGTTGCGGTGCGGACATAGATCTGGGCATCGCCTGTCCAGCCGAGACGCTCGTCGCGCTGCGGGCAATCGGTGGGCACGTCGATGAAGTTCGCCCGCTGCGTCCAGTAGATGTTGTTGTGTAGCTGGTTCAGCATCGGATCGGAGCATTCGAACGCACCCACAACCGGCGTGTCGCTGCTGAGGGCGACGCCCACGACGGTGTCCTCATCCGGCTTCTCGGTCAGTCCGGCAACCTCGATGTATTGGAAGCCGTGAAAGGTGAAGCGCGGCGACCAGGTCTCGATGCCGTCGCCCTTGCAGATGTAAACATCTGTGGCGGCGGCGCTCCGCAGGTTGATGGTGTAGACCCCTCCGTCGGGCGCAAGGCGCTCGGCGTGGCGCAGGGTGATTTTCTGCCCCGGCTTTCCCTGGACCTTGATCCGCGGGACACCCGCGAAGTTTTGTCCGAGATCGAAAACATAGACGCCGGGTTCGGGCTCGGTGATCGACTTGGCGCGGAATTCCTTGATCGCCACGACAGGCGGCCCGGTGTGCGCCTGCACGAGCGGATTCAAATCCGCACCCGTATCCACGCCTGCCCATGATGAGTCGTCGAAGCCCGGCAGGTCCCAGCCCGTGAGTTCTTTGCGGGCATCGTAGGTTTCGCCCTGCAGGATATCGGCGGTGGTGATCGGTCCGGTGGCAGCTTTCCAGTCCGGCCCGGTTGCAACGATCTGCTTTGAGCCATCCGCAAATTCCAGAACGAGTTGAGTGAGCGCGCGTGGCTGGTTTCCGTAATGCTCGCGCTTCCCATGCCAGCCGATGTAGCCGGAATACCAGCCGTCCGAGAGGATGGAGCCAAGCGCATTGGCGCCGGGCCTGATGGCCGCCGTGACATCATAGGCACGGTAATAGATCCGCTTTTGGTAGTCCGTCCATCCGGGGTTGAAGTAGTCGTCGCTGACGCGGGAGCCATTGAGGTGGGCGTCGATCCAGCCGAGCGCGGTGGTATAGAGAGTGGCGCGGACGACCGGCTTGTCGACCTGGAACTCCTTCCTTAAATAGGCTGCCGGATGGGTGACATTGCCAGCTGCTCCGAGTTTGCCCCAGGGCTTGATGCCGTGCTCACCGAGAATGCGGCTGGGTGTCCAGGCTTCACGATTCGCGAAAGCGGCACTGATTTTGTCGGTTGCCATCCAGGATTCATCGGTGACCAGGGTGATGGTCTTCCCGGATTTTGTTTCGACTTCAAATTTCAGAATGAGCCCGGCAGGTCCCTTTTCGATGTTTTCAACCGTGGCCCGGATCTCGTTGTCCCCATCTTTCAAATATTCGAATACGTTGATGACTTTTGCGCGCAGCGGATCGCCGGGAGTCGGTTTGTTGAGGCCGACGCGCTGGCCGTTCAAGTTCACGCTGAACCCCTCATGCGTCGCGATTTGGATCTCAGCGCGGGAAATTTCATTGACCGGGGGAAGCTTGACGGTTCCGACGAACACGCGTGTGCCCGGGGGCGCGTCGGGAAGGGAATCCCCCGCATACCAGATCCACTTTCCGCCCTCAAAATCCGCTTCCGGCATTTCGATTTGGCGGGGTTTGTCGTATCCGATCCATTTTGCCTGCCAATCCGATGGGTTCAGCAGCCCGGTCGACCACGTTGCCGGTTCGCTCCATGGGGATTCTTTTCCTTCTGAATCCCAGACTTTGACTTTCCAGAAATGTTGCTGCCCTGAAGCGGTCGGTTTGCCGGCATAGACAATGGCGGTGGTGTCGCTGCTGGCAACCTTCCCGCTGTCCCACAGATCCCCCTTGTCTTCCTTCAATGAGGATTCGCTCCCGGCCACGAGAACCCGGTAAGCCGTCTGGGATTGGCCGCGCTTGCCGGACTCGACGATCCAACTCAGGCGAGGCTCGGTGGTTCCCACGCCTTCGGGATTCAAGAGGTATTCGCAGCGGAGGTAGGAGGGAAACAGTTCCTCTCCTGTGTAGGATTGCTCCGCCGCGCGGTCGACGCAGGATCGTGGCCCGAGAGTGTTGGAGGAACAAACAAACGACGTGGCCAGAAGGATTGTGATAACAATTGGGGGTAATAGCTTCATTTTGTGCGAAAGGGTCTCAGATTTTTCCCGAAAGTAAATTTGAACTGGGGGAACATCAAATTATCTTCTGGTAAGTAAATTCCCCAGCCGTTCCTCAAGTGAATGCCAACTGGCGCCCGATGTCCTGCTTGCGAAGCGGAATGTGATCCCGTATATGGCTGAAGTGCAAAATCCCCCAAAGTTCTTTCACTTGTTGTCTGCTGCTGTGGCGATGCTAACGGCGGGCACTTTGACAGCGGCAATCGAAGTCGTGCCGCGTTTCGTGCCGCCTCTGGACAACGCACGCGACCGGCTTTTCAATGACGGCTGGCTTTTTCACCGCGGGGATCTCGAGGGTGCGCAGGCGGTGGGATTTGATGATTCAAGCTGGCGCAAGCTCGACCTGCCGCACGATTGGAGTATTGAGCCAATCCCGGCCGGCGGCGAGGCCGCGCCGGTGCTTGATCCGATTCCTGGTGAATGGCGCTACACAGTCGGCGATTCCGAAAAATATGCTTCCCCGGGCTTTGATGATTCCGCGTGGAAGACGATCGTCCTGCCGGCACTCATCCCCGATTCACAACCGGCGACCTATTACTGGTTCCGACGGGAAATTGAGCTGCCGAAAGAAATGGCCGGCAAGGACGTGATCTTCAACCTCGGCTGCATCGACGACTGCGACGAATTTTATGTCGACGGCGAGAAGGTTGGCGACACGGGCGTTATGCCCAAGAACCAGCCGCAGGGGAACTGCACTCCGGCCTTCAAGGAACACCGCCGGTATGCCGTGCCCGCAAAGCTTTTGAAGTCCGGAAAAAATCAGATCGCGATCTGTGTTTACAACAACAAGCGAACTGGCGGGTTTCTCGCTTCCAAGGACGGCGAGTCGGCCCGCGCCGAGGTGTTCGGTCCATTCAGTAACCGGGCGATTGGAGGCACTCACAGCGGCTTTACCGTGGGAGGCACAGGATGGTATCGCAAGCATTTCACCGTCGACGCCGCCGACGCGGATAAACACTTCGAGATCCTCTTCGGCGGGATCTATATGAATAGCGATGTCTGGATCAATGGTCAGCACCTCGGGTTCCATCCGTATGGCTACTCCAGCATCTCCTATGACCTGAGTCCCCACATTAAACCCGGCGCGGAAAATGTGATTGCCGTCCGCGTGCGGAACGAGGGGGTCACCAGCCGGTGGTATCCGGGCAGCGGGATCTACCGCAATGTCTGGCTCACCAAAACCGGGCCGACACGGATCCGCCGGTGGGGCGTTCAGATCCTGACCCCGGAAGCGAATAAACAAAGTGCGAAGGTTATCCTGAATACCGAAGTGGATGGCGACAGCAAGGGATGCGAACTGCGGATCCGCTTGATCGATGCCTTGGAGCTGTTGACGGTGTCCTCCAATGGATTGAAGGGATGCGAACTGCGGATCCGCTTGATCGATGCGCAGGGAAAAACGGTTTCCGAAGGGACGGCAAAAGTTGTTTCCGGGACGACCCCGCTGACCTTGGAGGTCAAGCAGCCGGAACTCTGGTCGGTGGATCACCCGAATCTCTACAGCGCAAACGTCCAACTGCTCCGCGACGGAAAGGTGATCGACGAGGTCGTGGAGCCATTCGGGATTCGCACAATCTCTTACTCGGTGGACAAGGGGTTTCTGCTCAATGGTGAATCCGTGGATATGTGGGGCGGTTGCCTCCACCACGACAACGGCTTGCTGGGTTCCGCCGCATTCGACCGCGCCGAATACCGCAAGCTTGAGATCATGAAGCAGAACGGCTACAACGCGGTGCGCGCCTCGCACAATCCGATGAGCGACGCGTTCTATGATGCCTGCGACCGCCTCGGGCTGCTGGTCATGGATGAGGCATTCGACCAGTGGCATGTCAAGAAGACCCCGCAGGATTACGGCGGCGAGACATTTGAGAAATGGAACGCGAAGGATCTCGAACTCTGGCTGCGGCGGACCCGGAACCATCCAAGCATCGTCATCAGAAGCCTTGGCAACGAGATCGGCAACCGGGAGAAAAGTGAGGATGAGCTGGCCAATATCCTCACCGGCCTGAAGAAGGAAGTCGCCAAGTGGGACCCCACGCGCCCTGTGACCGGGGGGACAGCCCAGGCGTTCGACAACCACAAATACCTCGGGCTCTACGACGTGAAAGGATACAACTACCGGGAGGACAAGATTGAGCAAAACCACAAGCTCTTCCCCGACTGGAACGTCATCTGTACGGAATCGTTCCCCAGCGGGAACAGCCAGCTCGAGACGTGGAATTTTGTCAACGAGCGCCCGTGGGTGAGCGGTTCCTTCGTCTGGAGCGCCTTTGAATACATCGGGGAAAGCTGGTCCGGCCAGGTGCTCCTCAATGGCGAAGAGGCCGGCTGGCCCTCCTACGCCGCAGCCTGCGGGCTCATCGACATCACGGGTGTTCCCAAAGGCGGACAGATTTTTCGCAATGTCATCGACGGAACCAGCAACATTGAGATCCTGGTTCTCGAGCCGCCACCGGAGGGCCGTTCCTACCAGATCAAGCCGTGGGCGTGGCCGAACGAATATCCGTATTGGGACTGGAAGGATGGCCAAACCCTTGAGGTGAAAGTGGTGAGCCGCGCCCCCGAGGTCCGGCTGAAACTCAACGGAAAAGTCGTCGGCAGCGGGACGAACTCGAAGGACCGCATCACCAATGTTTTCAAAGTCCCCTACGAGCCGGGAGTCCTCCTCGCAGAGGGATTGAAGGACGACAAGGTCATTTTCAGCAAAGCGCTGAAGACACCGGGCAAGCCGGTCGCTCTCCGTCTGACCAGCGACCGCTCGCCGGTGGCTGCCAACCGCAACGACCTCGCGTTTGTCACCGTCGAGGTTGTCGATGCCAATGGCGAACCCGTCATGGCCGGCAGCCACAAGGTGCGCTACAAGGTGGACGGCGACGGGACGCTGGAAGCCTGCGGGAACGGGAATCACAAGGATGTCGAGGGATTCCGCAATGCGGATGCCGGCACCACCTGGCGTGGCCGTTCGCTTGCCATCCTCCGCCCATCGGGCAAACCCGGGGAGATGCGGCTGACCGTGGAGTCGGATGACTTTCCTTCTGCGAGCCTCGCCATACCGGTCACGAAACAATGAGGCAAATCTTGCTCTCCTTATGAAAAGCCTCCTCTTTGTTCTTCTTTCCCTCTTTGCTGCAGCAGCTTTGGCCACCCCCGACAAGCCGTCCCGTCCGCCGAACATCGTTCTCATCTACGGCGACGACATCGGATACGGCGATTTCGGCTGCTACGGTGCCACTGCCGTGATGACGCCGAATGTGGACCGGCTGGCAGGCGAGGGGATCCTCTTCACCAACGCCTACTGCACCGGGGCCACCTGTACGCCCTCGCGCTACTCGCTGCTCACCGGGGAGTATCCATTCCGGAAAAAAGGCACCAACGTGCTCCCGGGCGACGCCGCGCTCATCATCGAGCCGGGCCGCGCCACACTGCCGTCGCTTCTCAAAGAGGCGGGTTATACAACCGGTATTGTCGGGAAATGGCATTTGGGTCTCGGTGCGGTCAAAGGTGATGTGGATTGGAACGGCGAGATCAAGCCCGGCCCGCTTGAAGTCGGGTTCGATTACTCGTTCATCATGGCCGCGACCATGGACCGCGTGCCGTGCGTTTATATCGAAAACCACCGCGTCGTCGGCCTCGACCCGAGCGACCCGATCCAGGTGAACTATAAAAATCCCTTTCCCGGTGAGCTGATCGGTCCCGACGTGAAGGACCGCACCACCTTAAAAATGGACCGAAGCCACCACCACAACGATGCGATCATCAACGGCATCGGGCGCATCGGCTTCATGACCGGTGGCAAGTCGGCGCTCTGGAAGGATGAGGAAATGGCGGACGTCTTCACCAAGCAGGCGACGGACTTTATCGAGCGCGAAAAGGACAGGCCGTTCTTCCTCTTCCTGGCTACGAGCGACATCCACAAGCCGCACGTGCCGCACCCCCGGTTCGTCGGCAAAACCCCGATGGGGCCGCGCGGCGACACGATCGTGGAGTTCGATGACTGCGTGGGAGCCATTCTGAAAAAACTCGAAGAGCTCCATCTCGCAGACAATACCCTTGTCATCATTTCCAGCGACAACGGCCCGGCGCTCGACGATGGCTACCAGGACGATGCCAACGAAAAGGTGGGAGACCATAAGCCAGCGGGGCCGCTCCGCGGAGGAAAATACAGCCGGTTCGAGGGCGGCACCCGGATGCCGTTCCTGGTCCGGTGGCCCGGCCGCGTGAAGCCCGGCGTGTCCGATGCCATCGTGAGCCAGGTGGATCTTCCGGCGTCCCTTGCCATCCTCGCCGGACAAAAGCCGGACCAAAAAACCATGCCGGACAGCCGGAACGTTCTGCCCGCGCTCCTCGGTGAATCGAAGACCGGCCGCGAGGAAGTCGTCCTGTATGCCCAGGATGGAGGGTTGGCGCTACGCTCTGGGAATTGGAAATATATTCCTCCCGGAAACATGCGCGATGGCCTCGGTCCGTGGAAAAAAAGCACCATCGCCGAGCCCGGGCTCCTCTTCGACCTCTCGTCGGATCCCGGCGAGACGAAAGACCTTGCTGCAGCAAACCCGGACAAGCTTCAGGAACTTGCCGCCGCGCTCAAAAAGATTTCAGCAACCAACCCTCAGTAGTGGCGGCGCCCAATTAAATGAAACAAAACCTCCTCCTCGCCGCCGTCCTCTCGGCAACCTGCCTTGCGAATGCCGCCGCTCCCGCCAATGCGGGCAAACCCAACATTGTCTTTTTCCTCGCCGATGATCTCGGCAACGCGGATGTCGGCTGGCACGGCAGCGACATCATGACTCCGAATCTTGACAAGCTCGCCGCCGGTGGAGCGAAGCTGGAGGACTTCTACGTGCTGCCGGTCTGCACGCCGACCCGCGCGGCATTCCTCACCGGCCGGTATCCGATCCGTTACGGGCTCCAGATGAATGTGCTGCGTCCGGAATCCCATTACGGGCTGCCTCTGGAGGAGCGCACCGTGGCGCAGGCGCTGCGCGAGCAGGGGTATGCGACGGCGATCTGCGGAAAGTGGCACGTCGGCCACTTCGACCGCGCCTACTGGCCGAACGAACGGGGCTTCGATCATGCGTATGGACACCTCCAGGGGATCGACTACTTCACGCACAGCTCCTACACCAAAAGCGCCGAGCCCGACTGGCGCCGGAATGGCGAACTGATCACGGAGGAAGGCTATGCCACGGCCCTGGAAGCCCGCGAGGCCGTTGAGTTCATCAAGCGCCAGCCCGCCGGCAAACCGCTGTTCCTCTATGTGCCGTTCACCGGTGTCCACGGACCATTGCAGGCGCCCAATGAGGAAAGCCTCGCCGCTTACAAAGGCAAGATCGACGGGCCGCGTGCGGTGCTCGCCGCGGCGATGACCGCGGTGGACGATGGCTGCGGGAAAATCCTCGACGCGCTCAAGGAGACCGGGCGCCTCGATAACACGCTCGTCGTGTTTTGCAGCGACAACGGAGGCATTCCGCCGGGTCGAAACCTGCCCTACCGCGCGTTCAAATCCTCTCTCTACGAAGGTGGCATCCGATCGTGCGCCATCGCCTCATGGCCCGGCCACATCAAGCCCGGCACCGTGATCAAGGAACCGCTTCACATCGTGGATCTCTTCCCGACCTTCCTGAAACTCGCCGGCGGCAGCACGGACCAGAAGCTTCCCTTCGACGGACGGGACATCCTGCCTGTTCTCACCGAAGGCAAGCCGTCTCCGCACGAGGATCTCCTGCTCAACGCCACCGTGCCGGGCGGGGAAGGAGCTCTGCGCATGGGGGCTTGGAAAATTGTCGTCAATGGCAGGGACGCCGTTTCCGGGTCCCTCGACCTGGTGACCGGAGAGAAGCTGAAGCCGGCCAAGCCGTCCCGCAAAGAACGGGGCGGCGAAAAAAAGGTGGAGCTTTTCAACCTGCGCGACGACCCGGGAGAAACGAAAGACCTCGCCGCTTCACAGCCGGACAAACTCCAGGAGTTAAAGCAACGTTTCGAAGCCTATGAAAAGGCCGCGGTGAAACCGCTCCAGCTTCAAAAGAAGCAGGAATAAGAACCTTCCATGTTCCGCCCAGCCTTCCTCCTTTTCGCGTTTTCCGCCAGTGTCCTTTCGCTTAGCGCCAAGGAACCATCCGAGCCCCGGCCCAATATCATCGTTGTTCTGACGGATGACTCCGGGTTCAGCGATCCGGGCTGCTTCGGGGGGCAGATTGACACCCCGCAGATTGACCGGCTTGCCCGCGAGGGCATGCGGTTTTCAAATTTCTACACGGCCGGACGCTGCAGCCCGACACGTGCGACATTGCTGACCGGTCGGGACTCCGCCCTGGTTGGTTTTGGCGCCGGGATGCTGGGGGGCTGGAACCGGGAGTTTCCCTTTCCGGCATATCGTGCGCGGTTGTCCCCGGATTTTCCCACGCTGCCGGAATTGTTGCGGGGCGGTGGATATGCCACCCTCATGGTGGGCAAATGGCACTTGGGAGGCAGCGACATCCGGAACACCCCCCGCCTGCAGGAGGGGTGGAAGAAAAATCATCCGGAATCCGAGGGATGGAAATTCGGTCCGGAAGAAGTGGCCGCGGAATTCGGGGCGATGCCGGTGCAGCGCGGGTTTGACCGGTTTTTTGGAATGATCGAGGGGGAGACGGACTTCTTTTATCTGTCCGGGGATGCGCACAAATACCTCGATGGCAACACCCCTGCCACACTGGATTATGATCGCACTTACACGATTGCCACGCATGGGAAGACGAAGTTCGGCTTTCCCCATGCCGGGAAAACAGCGGCGGCTTTTTACGATACCGATGGAGTGACGGACCGGGCGGTTGGCATGATCCAGGAGGTGAAGGGCAGGCCGTTTTTTCTCTATCTGGCGTATCGTGCCCCGCATGCTCCGCTTCAGGCGCCCGCGGAGCTTGTGGAAAAGTATCTCCCGCGGTTTTCCAACATTTCCGGAGCTGTGGAAGCGCGGAAGTCAGGAGTGGTGCGGGAGGGCGTTTTTCCCGCAGGGGCCCCTGTTCAGGAAAATCCGGAGTTGAAAAAGGACAAGGCCGCAGATCTGGCTCACGCACTGGCCACCCATGCCGCCATGCTGGAAGTGGTGGATCAAAATGTGGGCCGCCTCATGCAGGCGCTTGAACAGTCCGGGCAGGCGGACAACACCGCCATTTTTTTCCTCTCGGACAACGGGGCGGCAGCCGAAGTGGCGGATGTCGGGAATGTGCCTTATCGGGGTTGCAAGGCGCTTCTGTGGGAAGGCGGCACGCGCACGCACTTTATCGCGCGGTGGCCGGACAGGATTCCCGCCGGGGGCATCAACCCGACAGTGGCCTGGGTTGCCGATCTGTTGCCGACCTTCCTCCAGATTGCCGGTGTGACGTATCCCGACAGTTTCCAGGGGCACCCCTTGTCCCCGCCGGAAGGACGCAGCATCCTGCCGGCCCTGCTTGGAGAAAAGATGCCGCCTCCAGGATACCTCTTCTTCAATGATCGTGGCCAGCAAAGCGTGATCTTTCAGGGCAGATGGAAACTTCTCATCGAACCCGGATGGTATGGTCAGACCCATGAGACTCCCGGTATGGCTTATGTGGTGTATGATTTGCAGACCGATCCCGCGGAGACACGCAATGTGGCCTCTGAAAATCCGGACCTCGTCAAACGCCTTACGGAAGCCTGCGATGCCTGGCAGAAGAAATGCGGCATCATGGACTATGCGGAAATCCTAAAACTCAAAGACCCCCATTGATTCTTTCAAGCACATCCTGTCGACCGCCGCGGCTTGAGATAGCGGGGCCTCTCCCCAGCTTTTCCACACGCCCGCATCCAACTTGCGGGACGGGAAAATTAGAAACGCTGACATCACCCATGCGGGTTGAACGGAAACGAACTCACTTGATGAAACGTTTTCTCCCGTTGCCAGCGGTCATTCTTTTCGTCGTGCTGGGGGCGCACCCCCAGCCGCTTTCTGCCGCCGATCCTGCGCCACGAAAACCGAACATCATCCTCATCCTTGCCGACGACATGGGATATGGAGATGTGGGGGTGCTTTTTCAAAACGGCCGGGATGCCGGAAAGCCCGCCTTTTCCACCCCGGAGCTTGACCGGATGGCCTCCGAGGGCCGCCTGCTGACCCGGCACTATACCGGCGCGCCGGTCTGCGCGCCTGCGCGGGCCTCGCTCCTTCTCGGGCAGCATCAGGGAAACTGCGCCATCCGGGACAACCAGTTCGACAAGCCCTTGCCGGATGCACACACGCTGGCCAGCGTTCTCAAGCAGGCGGGCTACAGCACGATGTGCATCGGCAAGTGGGGGTTGCAGGGAAAAGAGTCGGAGCAGTGGCCGGGCCATCCGCTCCGGCACGGGTTCGACGGATTTTTCGGATACCTCGAACACAGGTCCGGTCACACCTACTACCACGATAAGAAGAAACCTCTCCGCGAGGGATGGGATGACGTGACGGAAAAATATCAGAATATCTATTCCACCGACCTCTTCACCGCGCGCGCCAAGAAGTTCATCATGGACCATGAGAAGGCCGAGCCGGACAGGCCGTTCTTCCTGTTTCTTGCCCACACGGCGATTCATACTCCGCTTCAGATTCCCGGCAAGCCATACCCCAAAGGCCGCGGCGTCAAGGGCGGCGTGCAATGGCCCCCCAGGCCGACCCCGGACACACGCGATACCTGCCTGCATCCCGATTATGCCGATAAGCCTTGGACCGATCCGATGAAGCGCTATGCCACGATGGCCCGGAGGCTCGACGACTCTGTCGGCGATCTTTTTCAGGTGCTCCGCGATCTGCACATCGAGGCCGATACCCTTGTCGTTTTCACTTCGGACAACGGCCCGGCGGGCGAGAGCGGAAGCGACCCGCGCGCATTCGATTCCTGGGGTCCGTTCGACGGATTCAAGCGCGATTGCTGGGAGGGAGGGGTCCACGAACCGGCCATCGCCTGGTGGCCGGGACACATTCCTGCCAACTCCAGTTCGAACTTCCTCTCCGGCTTCTGGGACTGGATGCCGACGTTCGCCGATCTGGCCGGGGTCCCGCCGCCCGCACAGACCGATGGCGTGTCTCTCGTCCCCTCGCTCACCGGCCATGGCACCCAGCGCGACCGGGGATATGTTTACGGGGAGTATTTCTCGAACACGAAGAATCCGGCTCTCGAGGACATGTTTGCCAGAAAAAATGTCACCGGTCGCGGGCAGCAGCAGTTCCTCCGCATCGGCGACTGGGTCGGGATCCGCACGCAGATTGAAAGCGCAGACACCCCGGTCCGGCTCTACAACATTGCGAAGGATCCTCATCAGGATCACGACGTGGCGGGTGATCCGCAGAATGCCAAGATGGTTTCCCGCATGAAAGACATGCTCCTCACCGTGCGGAGACCGTCCGCGGATGCACCCCGTCCGTATGACACAGCTCTTCTGCCATCCGTCCCCGCAAGCGGAGATCTCAAGGACGGCGTGGAATTTTCCCTCTACGAAGGGAAGTGGCCATGGCTGCCGGATCTTGATGCCCTCAAGCCGACCCTCTCAGGAACCGCCAAGGGATTGGACCTTTCTGTCCTCAACGGGAATTCCGGCGTGCAATTCAGCGGGTTTATCGAAGTGCCAGACGACGGAAATTACACGTTCCGGCTCACCAGCGATTCCGGAGCCCGGATGTGGATTCACGACTCGCGCCTCATCGGTCACATGGCCGATGGGGCGGCAACCGCCTCCGTCCCGCTGCGTGCGGGCCTGCATCCGTTCAGGATTTTTTACCGCCGAGCGGAGACCGCGCCGCTGCTGAAGCTGGAGTATTCGACTCCGGGTTCGACGACCGTGCAGTCCGTTTCCCTGAAAACTTCCAACTGAAAACAGGTTTGACCACCAAGACGCAAAGACACAAAGCGGGGAGATTCAAAATCCCTTCGAGTCTTCGTGCCTTGGTGGAAAATATTCTTCCCGTTCGTGAATTGGCAGTGCATCAAGGAAGAGGATTATTGACAGGCATCCCTCTTCCTCCGCGCCCCCTGCGCCTCCGCGTGAGCTCTCTTCTTGTTCCCTAAAAACTGAAATGAAAAAACTGATTGTCATTGGAATGTTTGTCCTGAGCCACGGTGCCTTTGCCTCCTCGTCACCGAATATCGTGATCATCTTCACCGACGATCAGGGGTATGCGGATGTCGGGTGTTTTGGTGCGAAGGGATTCGAGACGCCGAACCTCGACCGCCTGGCGAAAGAGGGGCGGAAGTTCACGAATTTCCATGTCGCGCAGGCGGTCTGCTCGGCGTCCCGCACCGCCCTGCTCACCGGCTGCTATCCCAACCGCGTCGGCATCACCGGTGCGCTCAACCCGATGGCAAATTTCGGAATCAACAGCACGGAAATGACGCTCGCTGAACTGGTGAAACAGAAGGGATACGCCACCGGGATGGTCGGAAAATGGCACCTCGGCCACCTGCCGCCGTTCCTGCCGACGAACAACGGGTTCGATGAATGGTTGGGCCTGCCGTATTCCAACGACATGTGGCCGGAAAACCCCCGGTCGAAGAAGTTTCCGGCGCTGCCGATGTTCGAAAACGAAAAAATCGTGATACCGTCCGTGACCCACGCCGACCAGGAACAACTCACGACGTGGTACACCGAACGCGCGGTGAGCTTCATCGACAAGAAAAAGGACAAGCCGTTTTTCCTCTACGTCGCGCACAGCATGCCGCACGTCCCGCTCCATGTGAGCGACAAGTTCAAGGGCAAGTCTGCACAGGGTCTCTACGGCGACGTGATTCAGGAGATCGACTGGTCGGTCGGCCAGATCATGGACGCGCTCAAGCGCAACGGTCTTGAGGACAACACCTGGGTCATCTTCACTTCCGACAACGGCCCCTGGCTGATCTACGGGAACCACGCCGGTTCTGCGTATCCGCTTCGCGAGGGCAAGGGAACGGCCTGGGAGGGAGGCACGCGGGTGCCTTGCATCATGCGCTGGCCCGGTAAAATCCCCGCAGGCACCGTCTGCAACGACATGATCATGACCATCGATCTGCTCCCCACCATCGCTGCGGTGATCGGTGCGAAGCTGCCGGACCACCCGATCGACGGACTTGATGTCTGGCCGATCATCTCCGGGCAGCCGGGAGCGACGAATCCGCATTCCGCATACTGGTTTTATTACAACAAGGACGAGCTGCATGCGGTGGCCACCGGGGATGGCCGCTGGAAACTCCAGTTCCCCCACAGCTACGGTTCCCTCGCCGGGAAGCCCGCAGGCAGGGATGGCATGCCCGCCGGCGGCACGGGCAGTAAGGTGGAAAAAATCGAGCTCTACGACCTCGTCAACGACATCAGCGAAACGACCGACGTGGCAGGCAACCATCCCGAAATCGTTCAACGCCTTGAAGACGAGGCTGAGAAGGCCCGGGTGGAACTCGGCGACTCGCTGAACCAGCGTGCAGGAAAAGGTGTTCGTGAGCCCGGTCGCGTCAAGGTCGAAGGGCTCTAGTATTCCGTCCGGGCAAGTCTGCCGGTCGTTTCTTCAGCGCAGGCCTTCGACGCCCGCCTGCAGCAGCTCGATCCGGTCCTCCGCCTGCGTTCCGAGGCCGATGGATTCAGCGCTCCGGAGCCAGGAGGTCATGGGAGCCAGGCCCGGAAGCCTGGAGGGTTTGCGGGCCTCGTCGATCAGGCGCATGGCCGTGGCGTCGAGTGCCACCGGATCGCGGCTGGCATAGATGGTAAAATGGTCCTGGAGAAATCCCGGGTTGGCGAACGGTCCGCCTGCATACTGGAGGACGAGGCCGTCGAGAATGGTGAGCACGACCTTGTCGCGGATGATCGCGTCCGCATAGATTTCGGCGAGATAGGGGTCCCCGTAGGATGGCGGCTTTGTGAACCTCCGCCAGTTGTCCAGGTTCGGCAGGACGATGTTAGCGAGGGCACCGTTGATTCCGGTGAGGAAGCTGTCCGTGAGAGACGGAACGTTGATGATTTTCGTGATCTCGCTGCTCAGAATTTTTGAGTAAAAACTCCGGCTGCTGAGTTGATCGCCGGACATGTCGGAGTATCGGGTTCCCGACTTCCCGCCGAACCCGCTGTCCCCCCAGATGAGCTTGCCGAGCACCGGGGCACTGACCTGGGCCTTCGTATCGTAGCCGGATTTCGGATCCACCCAGCGGAGCTGGTAGCGGGAGCCGTCCCGGCGGTATCCTGCGGCGATGAGGTCCTCCAGGTTCCGGTCCCAGACGATGATTTGGGATGCGGGGACGCCCGCTTCGCGGAGCCCGTCCACGATGGCATCCACGACTTGAGGATTCGTGCCGCTGACGGCCCCGCCGGAGGCGGAGACCTTGATCCCCACGCGGTCGCCGGTTTTGACGAGGCTCCCCCATGCCTGTCTCACATCAGGCTTCCCGGTCGCCGCCACCACCAGGCTGTTCACCATGCGCTTGACCACGCCGGGGTTCACCACGCGCGACGCCGACAGGGATGAGGAATCGACTGCATAGTGGATTTTTGAAGGTGGAGCGGGCGGCTTGGCTCCGCGTGCGCAGGGCGTCGCGACCAGCAGAGCCAGCGCCCATGCAGTCCGGTTGCATCTCATCCAGGTTGTGAATACGTTCATTTCCAATGGTCCGCCATCTTTACGTGCACATTCCCTTCTGTCCGAAGGTATGTCCGTATTGCAGTTTCTACAAAGAAGCCGGGGACCGCAACAAAACGAAGGCGTTTTTGGATGCGATTCTGGCGGAGGCTGCTTCGGTGTCCGGCGGGCTGCAACCGGAGACGGTCTTTTTTGGCGGCGGGACTCCGACCGCGCTCTCCACTCCCCAGCTGGATTTCCTGATTTGTGGATTGAAGGAACGCGTGGATTTTTCGGTTGTGAAGGAGTTCACCATCGAGATGAACCCGGCCACCGTTTCTCTCGAAAAGGCCGTTGGCCTGCTGAAACTGGGGGTCAACCGGGTGAGCATGGGGGTGCAGTCCTGGAATGAGGTCCTGCTCCGGACCCTCGGAAGGGTGCACACCGGATTGCAGGCGGAGCGCAGCTACCGGATCCTGCGCGAGGCGGGGGTTCCTCATATCAACCTCGATTTGATTTTTGGAATCCCCGGCCAGTCGGAGCTTCAGTGGGAGGAGACCCTCCGGAAGACCATCGACCTCGAGCCGGACCACATCTCCGCGTATTGCCTGACCTACGAGGAGGACACGGAATTCTTTGCCCGGTTCTTGCGCGGAGAATATGTCCCCGGTGAGGGGCGCGATGCGGAATTTTTCGAGATGGCGATGGATGTTCTTTCCGCAGCCGGATTCTCCCAATATGAGATCTCCAACTACGCGCGGCCTGGCCGCGAGTGTCTTCACAACATGGCCTACTGGCGGGGTGACGACTATGCGGGGTTCGGGCCGAGCGCGTTCACCACGCGTGCCGGAATGCGCTGGCGGAACATTGCGGAAACCACCGCGTATATCCAAAGGGTTCAGGACCGGCTCCCGCTGCATGACTTCATCGAGGAGGTGCCGCCTTCGATGCGGCGGGCCGAACGGATCGCGTTCGCCTTGAGGACATCGGCGGGAATTTCTGCGGAGGAGGCCGATCCCGGGCGGCTTTCCTCGCTGGCCTCCGGCGGGTTCGTGGAGTCGCAGGGGTCCCGCATCGTGCTCACCCGAAAAGGGCGGCTCCTGGCGGACGAGGTGGCTTCGGAACTTCTCTGAAGGCGGCCTATTTCCGCGGGGCGCTCCAGCGGTCGCGGTCGGAGAAAATGATGCACTCGCCCTCGATGGGAAGAGCGGTGAAAAACGGCAGGGCGAAGCCGTCGACTTTGGGCGGCCTGGTGATGAGGAGCGCCCATTCCTTGTAGGCCCCCTTGTAGATGTCGGAGAACAGCCGGAGGTTTCCCGTCATGGGAGTCAGGTAGAGGCCGCTGATCGGCGCCCCGAGGGTCCGGTAGTCATTCAGACGGTTGAACGCCCGCACCGACTCCGGCAGGAGCACCGAGGTCCGCCGGGCATACCACGCAACAGCCCAGGGCATGTCCGATGCGATGATTTCCTTCTCTCCGAACCAGTCCCCGAGGATCGCAATGAATGGAGGAATGTAAGGCGGCCATTGAATCGCCGCCTTCCGGGAGGAGAGCAGCGTCGCCAACAGGGGGGCGGAGCACAGAAAAACCACCACGCTCAAAAAGATGATTCTGAGGACCGGATACCCCAGCTCCCAGCGGCTCCAAAGGACCATCAGGAACGCCAGGCCGAAGAAGACGAAAACCGGCAGGAACAGAACATGCAATTGGTTTGAGGAAACCACGCCTGCGAGCCCGAATGCCCCCATGCCGGCCACGGCGCCGAGCCACATCAATGCCACGCACCAGCGGAAAAACGAAACCACCGGAGACCGGAAAGGGTGCAGCAGCGCGAGGAAAAAGGCGCCGGCGGCAAGGTTCATTCCCAGGTAGGAAAAAAGCCCTTCGAGCTGCGCGGAGACACCTGCCTTCATCTTGGAAAACAGGCCGGACCCGCTGATGGGGGGGGCTCCGTCCAGCGAGCGGAGGAATCCTTCCTCGGGGCTTCCTCCCGAGGCCAGGGCTGTATAAACCGAAAGCCCGAACGGGTTTCCGCACACGGAATAATTTCTGACCATCCACGGCAGGGTCACCATCAGCAGTGCCGCCAGAGCCGCCAGCGCCGCGAGGCCGCGCGGCTGGAAGTAGGCCAGCGCGAAGACCAGCCAGCCCGCAAAGATCCAGATCGAGAGCCCGTGGGCCAGAGTCATGAGGCCGAAGAGCAGTCCCGCCCCGAACAGGGAGGAAATCACCACGATCACCTGTTCCTTCCGCTGCATGGCTAAGATCGTCAGCCACACCGCTCCCGAGAACAGAAGCAGCATGAGCATCTGCGGAAGTCCGGACATCGAAAACTGCCACATCATGTCGGTGAGGAGGATGATCGCGCATCCGATGAGCGAGAGCTTGCTGTCGAAAAGCCGCGACCCCACGAAATACCAGATCACAACAGAGAGCAGGAAAAAGACGATGGAGGCCATCGCGATGGCCCGGTCCCCGACGTAAACGAGATCGGTCGGTGTCATTTTCCAGCTGGATTTCACCAGCAGGAGCGGCAGAGCGTTGACCAGCGGACCCAGGGGAGCCTGGAAAAAATCCGGGAAATTTTCCGGGGGGACCGGCTTGCCCGCATTTTCAAGCTGCCAGATTGCCAGCGGGCGGATGAACTTTGTGGTGAACCCGTTGCCGGAGGCGATGTTCCTGGCGATCTGCGCCTGATCCATGGCCGTCACGCTCGAGAATCCGCGGAATTGAATGAAAATGTAAACCAGGGTGAGCGAGACGATGAGGACGGCGAACATGCCGCCCCGGATGAAAGGTGCGATCCTGCCCTGCTCGATGGAATGGACGGCTGTTTGGACGCCGACTTCGCCGGAAGCTGCCATAATGTTTAAAGGTTGCTGCGTTTTGAGATGTTCAGTTCTTTGAGACGGCGGTGCAATGTGCGTCGGCTGATCCCCAACATCCGCGCCGCTTCTGTCCGATTGCCCCGGCTGTCATCCAAGGCGCGCAGGATAAGTGCCGTTTCGGTTTCCTGCAAATTTAATCCGCTGGGCGGCAGGGCCTCCCCGTGGTCTTTCCTCGATCTCAGGCCGGCCGGCAGGTCGCGAAGCGTGATTTTCTGGGACGTCGCCATGACGACCCCGTGCTCGATGGCTGTCCGCAGCTCGCGGACGTTTCCCGGCCAGTCGTATTCGAGGATGGCGTTCATGGCATCGGTGGCCAGCTCGCGGACCGGCTTCCCGTTGTCCGCGGCCGTCTCCTTCAAAAATGCCTCGACGAGGAGCGGGATGTCCACCTTCCGGTCTCGCAGGGGGGGCATGGTCAGCGGCACGACATGCAGGCGGAAAAACAGGTCCTCCCGGAACGTCCCCGCGGCAACCATTTTGCCCAGGTCCCTGTTGGTGGCCGTGATCAGCCGCACATCCGCCTGGAGGGTCTGGCTTCCCCCGACCCGTTCAAAGGTGCGCTCGCCAAGAACCCGCAGGATCTTCACCTGCGTGGCCGCGTCGATTTCTCCGATCTCGTCCAGAAACAATGTTCCTCCCTTCGCCTGCTCGAACCGGCCGATCCGCCGCTCGGATGCTCCGGTAAAGGACCCCTTCTCGTGGCCGAAAAGCTCGCTCGCCAGCAGCTCAGGCGCCAGAGCCGCGCAGTGCACCGCCAGAAATTTTTCTTTCGCGCGCGGGCTCAAGTGGTGGATGGCGTGCGCCGCGAGCTCCTTGCCCGTTCCGCTTTCGCCCTGGATGAGGACGGTCGCCTTGGAGGGGGCCACCTGCTTGATCAGTTCAAAAACTTCCACCATTGCTGGCGAGCGGCCGATCATCCCGTCGATTGTGAACTGCCGGACGACTTTCTCCTTCAGCTCCTTGTTCTCCCTCTGCGTCGCGCGGTCTTTCAATGCCCGCTTGATCAGGATCTCCAGGCGGTCGATATTCACCGGCTTCGTCACAAAATCGTAAACCCCCTTTTTCATCGCCTCGACCGCCGTGTCCACCGAACCATACGCGGTCATCATGATGCAAACCGGCGGCCTCGGAAGCTGAAGCGCCCGGCCGACCAGCGACATCCCGTCCTCCCCGCCGAGCCGCAAATCCGTCAGCAAAACTTCTGCCGGAAGGGTCTCCATCATCTGCATGGCTCCATCCGCATCCGCCGCCACGTAGACGTCAAACTCCCCCTCCAGGGCATTGCGCAGGCCATCCCGCGTGTTCTTCTCGTCATCAACAATCAAAACCGTCGGGGACATTCCGACGCAGTTAAGGACAATCCCGCCTGTCTTTCAACAAGCAAGCCGGAAGCGTTTATTTAACGCGTTAGCAGGAACTGAATGCTTCCATGCGTGTTCCAGGATTTTTTTCTCATGTTCCTGCGGAAAATCGGCTAGGGGTTTTGGGATGACGGAACTGGCTGGAGAATACGAGAGGTATGTGATCCCGACCTACGGGCGTTTTGATCTGGACATCGAGCGCGGGAGGGGGTGTCGGGTCTGGGATTTCGGAGGGGGGGAGTTTCTGGATTTTGGTGCCGGGATTGCGGTGTGTTCGCTGGGGCATGCGCATCCGGAGATCACCACCGCAGTGGCGGAGCAAGCCGGGCAACTGGTTCATTCGTCCAATCTTTACCGCACGGCTCCGCAGGCGGCGCTGGCGAAGCGGCTGGTCGGGATCGCGGGGGCGGGGAAGGTCTTTTTCTGCAACAGCGGAGCGGAGGCAAACGAGGGGTTGATCAAGCTGGCCCGCCGTTTCGGGAGCGCAACCGGGCGCCATGAGATCCTGACATTTGAGGGTTCGTTTCACGGGCGCACGATGGCCGGCATTTCCGCCACGGCCCAGGAGAAGGTGAAAAAAGGGTTTGGTCCGCTGCTTGAGGGATTCCGACACCTTCCGTTCGGGGATCTCGACGCCGTCCGGACCGCTGTGGGCCCGGCGACGGTGGCAGTAATGGTGGAGCCCGTTCAAGGGGAGGGGGGGATTCACATCGCGCGCGCTGAGTTCCTCAGGGGCCTCCGCGGGCTTTGCGACGAGCGCGGTTTGCTCCTGCTCTTCGACGAGATCCAATGCGGGCTCGGCCGGACCGGCGAGTGGTGCGGATGGGAAAGCATTGCGCCCGGGCTGACGCCGGATGGTGTTTCCTGGGCAAAAGGCATCGCGAATGGTTTTCCCCTTGGCGCATTCTGGATCTCGTCTGTCGCACCCGGCGAAAGGGGCCCTCTTTGCGATCTGCTGGGACCGGGGAGCCACGGCACCACATACGGTGGAAATCCGGTCTGCTGCGCGGCGGGACTCAAGGTGCTTGAGATCATCGAGCGCGACGGATTGCGCGCAAGGGCTTCGGAGCTTGGCCGCGAGCTGGCCGAGGATTTGGGAAGTGTGCCGGGAGTTGCCTCCGTGAGGTCGCTCGGGCTCATGGCCGGCGTTCAGCTTGATCCCGTGGTGATCCCAGCCGGATCGCGCCCGCCGTCTTTGGAGGCTGTCGTCGCCGCCATGGGGGAGGGGCTGCTTGTGATTCCTGCCGGGGAAGCGGTCGTCCGGTTTCTTCCTCCCCTGAACGTGACCCGGGAGGAAATCCGCGAGGCCGTCACAAAGTTCGCGACCGCGCTGGAAAAATTGTCTAGGAAACCGCTGCAGGGAAACGCCCGATGAAAAACCTTCTTTCCATTGAATCGCTGGACAGCGGCCAGATCCGATCGATTCTCGACGCGGCCGCCGTCATGAAATCCACGCGGGGGCGGCACGATTCGCAGCCTCTCACCGGGCAGTGCTGGGCTCTCATGTTTTCGAAATCCTCGACCCGGACGCGTGTTTCGTTCGAGACCGGAATCCGGGAGCTCGGGGGGAACGTGATGTTCCTTGCTGCGGACGACATCCAGCTCGGCCGAGGCGAGCCGATCTGCGACACGGCCCGCGTGATGGGCCGCATGCTCCACGGGGCGGTGATCCGCACCTATGATCAGAAGGACGTCGTGGATTTTGCGGATTTCAGCGGGATCCCGACGATCAATGCCCTGACCGATGAGGAGCATCCCTGCCAGATCCTCTCGGACCTTTTCACCATTGTCGAGACGCGCGGGTCTTTGGGCGGCCTTTGTGTCACCTTTGTGGGTGACGGCGACTGCAATGTCGCACGCTCGTGGATCTGGGCGGCCGCAAGGATGGGATTCGAGTTGAGGATCGCCGCGCCGGAGGGATTCCAGCCCCCTCCGGACCTTCTTGCCCGGGCGGGCGGGCAGGTTTCCGTGACCGCCGATCTTCAGAAAGCCGCCGCCGGGGCTTCGGTCCTCTATACCGATGTCTGGGTGAGCATGGGCAAGGAGAAGGAGTCCGAATCCCGGATTGCCCGGCTGCAGGGTTACCAGATCAGCCGGGAGCTCTGCTCCCTCGCTCCGGGGGCTCTTGTGATGCATTGCCTTCCGGCTTATCGGGGCAAGGAAATCACCGGGGACACCTTCGAGGCTCATGCCGAAACCATCTTCCGGCAGGCGGAAAACCGGCTGCACGCGCAAAAGGCGGTTCTGAAAATGATCGTGTAGGATTTTCCGAATATGTTCCGAAGGTCCATGGATCGTTCATTCCGCCGCGGGCTGAGCCTGAGAACCAAGTCGTTCCTGATCTACGGCCTTCTGATGTCGGTTGTGCTCGCCGTGTTTTTGCTCGCGGTCTCAAGAATTCTCCTCGGAACCTTCGGAGCGCTGCAGGACGAGCTGGCTTTCCAAAGGATCGACCGCACGGTTCGCGAGCTTGATCAACTGCTCCAGCAGCAGAGACACATCGTTTTTGACCATGCCGTTTGGGACGAGACGTTCGATTTCCTGAACGGGAGAAACCCGGATTTTCTCAGCCGGAATTACGATCCGAAAAACGTGGCGAGCGGCCTCGGCACGATCGGCCAAAACGCGGTGATCCTGATGAACGAGCAGAAGAACCCCGCAGCCAGGATTTTTGTCGACGATGCCAACAGGGCGGGCAGCGAGCCCCCCCCGTATTTTGACATGGATGCCCTGCGGCAGGGGACGCTTTTGCAGGAGGGCCAGGGGGGCGTGGCCATCATGGCATCCCCGGACGGGGTCCTGCTCCTCTCCGCATATCCTGTTTCACGCACCGACGGGTCCGGGCCCTCCCCGGGCTGGCTGGTCTTCGGGACGAATGTCGGAGAGGATTGGTTCGAGGAGATGCAGGAAACCTCGGGCGTGGTCGTCACCCTGATTTATCCTCCCAGGATCGTGGCTGATGCGGCTCTTGAGCAGGGGGAGACGCTTGATACCGGAGCGCTTGGCACCTGCCGGGTTTACTATCCGCGGGGGCATCTTCCCGGAGCCGGGGAGATCACAGCACATGTGGTTTTTGACGATTCGATCGGGAGGGTGCCCGTCGAACTCAAAATGGTGATCCCGGCCACTGTTTTCACCGCTGCGGTGGCCATGCGTGACCAGATTGCCTGGATGTCCCTGACCGGGGGCGTGCTCGTATTTTTTTCCGGTTTGCTCACGATCGAGGTGCTGTTCATCCGCAGGATCAAGCGGCTCGACAGCGAGTTTGCCCGGCTCGCCGGGGACGAAAGTTTTTCCGCGCACCTTTTACCCGGCTCGGGGGATGAGTTCGGGAATCTTGCGATGTCCGCCAATCTGCTGCTGAACTCGCTGCGACACCGCCGCGCCGAGTCGCGCGTCCAGGAGCAACTGTTCGCCAGTGTGATCGAGACAGCCTCTGAGGGGATCATGGCCTTCCGGGCCCTGCGCAATGAGGGCGGAGATGTGTGCGACTTCATTGTGGTCCTTGCAAACAAAACCGCTTCGGAAATCCTCAGCCACAGCCAGGGGGACCTCGTTGGAAAATGTCTTCTGGGGCTTCTGAGAGGCAATCAGGCGGACCGGCTGTTCGACCGCTACGTTCGGGTTGTGGAAACAAAAAACCCCGAGCATTTTGAGGTCTACTTCAACAGCGAGGAGCGGCGGAGCTGGTATTCGATCTCCGCAGAGCCCTGGACCGACGGCCTGGTGGCCACGTTCGAGGAGGTCAGCGCCCGCAAGCGGGTGGAACAGGAGCTGAAGGCGAACATCGGGGAGATGGAGCGATTCAACAGCGCGATGCTCGGCCGCGAATACCGGGTCCTGGAAATGAAGACCGAAGTCAACAGGCTGCGCGCCCGTCTCGGGATGCCTCCCGCCTATCAGGTGGACCTTCTAAAAGATGATTTCTGAAAATCCATCGAACCGGTTTCTCAAGGCGGTAGCGGATGCGCTCGGCATCCTGCTCGAGCCCGGCGCATTTCTGGAGAATACGAATGCATTTCTGGGAAAGCTGGGGGTGGCCGCCGGTGTTGACCGCGCGTATTTTTTTGAAAACAACAGCGAGGATGTTCCGCTGACCTGCAGCCAGCGTTGCGAATGGGTCCGCGACGGAATTTCCCGGGAGCTTCACAACCCCCTCATGCAAAACCTGTGCTACGAGACGATGCTGCCGGGAATGCTCGACTCCCTGGCCGCGGGTTCCGCCTTCACCGCCTTGACTTCAAATGCAGATTCCCCCCTCAAGGAAATCCTCATCTCGCAGCGCGTCCAGTCCCTTGCCATCATGCCTGTTCTCTCCCGGGGGGAGTTCATCGGATTCATCGGGTTTGACGACTGTTCCGAGGAGAGAATCTGGCAGACTGACGAACTGGAAGCCTTGCGGGCCGCCGCCGCCGGCCTCGGTGGAGCGATCCAAAGAAGGAGGATGGAGGATGCCATGTCGGCGCGGGCCGAGGAGCTCGGCAGGAGCCGTCGCGTCGCTCTCAGCCTGATGGAGGATGCGCAGAAGGCTGTTGCTTCCGCCGAGAAGGCGAACTTCGCAAAATCCTCCTTCCTGGCCATGATGAGCCATGAGATCCGCACCCCCCTGAACGGGGTGATCGGATTCACGGATCTCCTGCTCGCCGAGGATCTCCCACCCCGGCATGCCGAGGTCGTCTCGACGATCCGCAGCTGCGGAAATTCCCTCCTCGGCCTCATCAGTGACATCCTGGACCTCTCGAAGATCGAATCCGGGAAGCTCGAGCTGGAAACTGCCCCCTGCTCGGTCCGCGATTGCCTGAGGGACGTGGTCGTGGCCTTCGAGCCGGTGCTGACAAAAAAGCATCTGACCATCACCACTCATTGCGAGGATTCGGTTCCCGAGCGCGTGCAGACGGACGACAAGCGCTTCCGGCAGATTCTCTTCAACCTCATCGGCAACGCGGTGAAATTCACGAACCGGGGATGGATTTCTGTGCGCATGTCCACGAGCCCGCAATCGCGCGGACGCCTGATGCTGGCCTGCGAGGTTTCGGACTCGGGCATCGGAATTCCCGAGGCCGAGCAGGAAACGATTTTCGAGGCATTCGGGCAGGCGGACAGCTCGATCCACCAGAGGTTCGGTGGGACCGGTCTCGGTCTCACGATCTGCCGGAACCTGATCTCCGCGATGGGCGGAAAAATATCCGTCCGAAGCGCCCGGGGCGAGGGCACCACTTTCACGTTTCACATTCCGGTCACGCGGGCCGAGTATCCGGAGGAGCCTCCTGCTGCACCGGACGCAGGTCCGGCCGGCACCCTGCCTCCATTGCGCATTCTTGCGGTGGATGATGTTCCGACCAACACCATCCTCATGGTGGGGATTCTTCGCAAGCTGGGCGCCGATCCGGCAACGGCATCGAACGGGCAGGATGCTTTCGAGCGGGTGCAGCGCGAGCCCTTCGACATCATCTTCATGGACGTGTTGATGCCGGTTTGCGACGGGGTCGAGGCCACAAAAAGAATCCGCGAGATGGAGCGCTCTGATCCCGGACGGAAGCCGGCCTACATCGTCGCCCTGACCGCCGACGCCTTTTCGGAGAACCGGGAGCGGTGCCTCGCTGCGGGAATGGACGAATTTCTGACCAAGCCGCTCCGGATGGATACGATCCGGTCCGCCATCAGCCACGGAGCAGCGAGGGTCTCTTCAGACGGATGAGGCCGTCTCGCCGCGGGAAGCGACGTATCGCGCGACAAACTCCTTGCGGAAGGTCTGGAACGTTCCACCGAGGATGTGCGCCCGAGCATTCCGTGCCAGGTTAATGTAAAAATGCAGGTTGTGGATCGAGAGGAGGCGCAGTCCGAGGATTTCCTCCGCCTTGATGAGGTGGCGCAGGTAGGCGCGGGAGAACGTTGCGCAGGCGTGGCAGGTGCAGCCCTCCTCGACCGGCCGCGGATCGCCGGCGAAAGATGCATTTTTCAGATTGATCGTGCCGAGGGCGGTGAACGCTGTTCCGTTCCGCGCGAGGCGGGTGGGGAGCACGCAATCGAACATGTCCACCCCGCGTGCGATCATCTCGATGATCTGGGGAGGGGTTCCGAGGCCCATCGCATAACGCGCGCGGTCTGCCGGAAGAAACGGGACAGCGCTCTCGACGGCAAGGAACATCTCCGCCTCCGGTTCACCGACGCTCACTCCGCCGATCGCGTAGCCGTCAAACCCGATCTCAACCAGCGCCCGGGCGGAGCGCTCGCGAAGATCGGCATAGCCCGATCCCTGGGTGATTCCGAAGACCAGCGGGCGCTCATCCTGCTGAGCCCACCATTGCTGGCAGCGGAGCGCCCAGCGCAGCGTGAGGTCCAGGCTGGATGACGCCTGCTCGTGCGTGCAGGGGTGCGGAGGGCATTCGTCGAAGGCCATGACAATGTCCGATCCGAGATCGCGCTGGATCTCCATCGAGGTCTCCGGGCCGATGAATGTCGGAGTGCCGTCGATGTGGTTTTGAAACCGGACCCCCTCCTCGGTGATCTTCCGGAGCCGCGCGAGCGAGAAGACCTGGTATCCTCCGCTGTCGGTGAGAATCGGACGGTCCCAGCCCATGAATCGGTGGAGACCGCCCATCCGTGCAATCAGCTTTTCCCCCGGGCGGACATGCAGGTGGTAGGTGTTGCCGAGGATGACCTGTGCCCCGATGGTGCGCAGTTCGGCGGGTGACATCGCCTTGACCGTCGCCTGGGTCCCGACCGGCATGAAGACCGGCGTTTGGATGTCCCCCCGGGCTGTTTTCAAAACCCCAGCACGGGCCCCGCCGTCGCCGCCCAACAGTGTAAAAGCGTTTCCCATGACCTAATGCCTTTGTCCGGAGGAGACAAAATCCCAGAGCTCGCGCCATTCGCTGTCCGGCAGGTCGCAGGCCGCGCTGTTGTGGTCAGCGTTCGGGACGGCCCACAGTTTTTTTGGCCCTGCGAGGCTGTTGAACAATCGTTTTCCACCCTCGGGTGGTGTTGTGTCATCCGCCGCCGCCACGATGAGGGCGACAGGTTTTGTGAACTCCGCGAGCGCCTTGACGGAGTCAAACCGGTCGAGCAGCAGGGCCGGCACGGGGAGCCACGGGTAGTGATGGGAAGCGGCGGCGACCATGGAGTCGAACGGGGTGATGAGCACAAGCCCGCGGATCATTCCGGGCCGCCGGGCTGCCGCCTGCGCGGCGACTCCGGTTCCGAGCGACTCCCCGACCACGATTGCGGGAAATGGCAGCGCGTCGAGCGCGGCAACCGCCGCCGCGGTGAGACCCGCCTGGTCCGGATGGCCGGGGGCGGAACCGTATCCCGGGTAGTCCGGCAGATAGACTTTTGATGTGACTCCAGCCTCGCGCAGTTTGGCGACAAGGGAGGCTCTGTTCAGGGCGTGCCCGGCATTTCCATGTAGAATCAGCACAGGATTCACGGAATCGCCCGCATCGGTGGCCCACCCGATCGGGTTCCCGGAAGCGTCGTTCCACCGGGAGAACCCGCAGGCGCTGGCGATCCCGCGCATCGTTTCCTCCGGCACAGCATCCGGGTGGTAGAGCATGGTGCGCTGTCTGAAAAAGACATACAGGCAGATACCGAGGTAGGCGAGGGCGCAGACGATGAGCAGGCGGACGGACACTGCCAGAAGGGGGCTCACGTTCCGGCCTGCCACACGATCCTGCCGGCGACGATCGTGGCGACCGCGCGGCCCTTCCAGGAGTGACTGTCGAACGGCGTGTTGTGGGAGAGGGATGCCGAGCGCTCCCTCTCGAACGTCCATTCGAGGTCCGGATCGATCAGGGTGACATCTCCCGGTGCGCCTTCCGAGAGGGTTCCGCGGTCCAGTCGGAGAAGCTTCGCGGGTCCGGCCGTGTAGAGCTCGATCAGGCGGCTGAGCGGGATCGCTTTTCTTTTGTGCACGAGGATGTCGCAAAAGACGGCAAACTCGGTTTCGAGCCCTGTGATTCCAAAGGGAGCCTGGTCGAATTCCACCTCCTTTTCATAGGCTGCGTGGGGTGCATGGTCGCTGCAGAGGATGTCCAGCGTCCCGTCGGCGATGCCTTCGAGGATCGCCTCCACATCTTCCTCCGCACGCAGGGGGGGATTCATCTTGAAATTCGTGTCGTAGCCGTGCAGCGAGGCGTCGGTGAGGGCGATGTGGTGCGGGCAGACCTCGCCGGAGACCGGAACCCCCCGGCTGCGTGCCTCGCGGAGCAGCCTCACGCTCCCGCCGGAGCTGATGTGCTGGCAGTGGATGGGCGACTGGCAGAGTTCGGCGAGCATGATGTTCCTTGCGACGATCATCTCCTCGCCCATGCGGGGCCAGCCCGGCAGTCCGAGGCGCAGGCTCCATTCCCCCTCGTGCATCACCCCGCCGCCGACCAGCGAGTAGTCCTGGCAGTGATCCATGACCGGCAGGCCGAACATCCGGGCGTATTCGACCGCGCGCCGCATGACCTCGTGGTTTTGGATGCAGCGCCCGTCGTCGGTCAGGGCCACAACTCCTGCTGCAGCGAGCGATCCGAACGGTGCGAGTTCCTCGCCCTGCAATCCCTTGGTGATGGCCCCGGTGCAAAAGACATTCACGCAGGCGTGTTGCTTTGCGCGCTCGCGGATCCAGGTGATGGTGGCGGCACTGTCGGCTGCGGGGGTGGTGTTCGGCATCGCGACGATGCTCGTGAACCCGCCCGCGGCGGCGGCGCGGGTTCCGGATGCGATGGTTTCCTTGTGCGACTGGCCCGGTTCGCGAAGGTGGACGTGGATGTCGATGAGTCCGGGCGCGACCACGAGTCCGGCCGCATCGATCGTCTCAAAATGTTCTCCGGAGGGAGCCGCGGCGATCCGTCCATCCGAGATGAAAACGTCCCCGTTTTCGTCCCGTCCGTTTGCCGGGTCGATGATCCGCCCGTTCTTGATGAGAATGCTGTTCATGTCGGGAGCCCTGCGCCTCCGGCGCAGAGATAGAGGACCGCCATGCGCACGGCGATGCCGTTGCTCACCTGTTCGAGGATTACGCTGCGCGCACCGTCGGCCACGTCGCTGTCGATCTCGACGCCGCGGTTGATCGGTCCCGGATGCATGATCAGGCAGTCCGGCTTTAGCCGCTCCGCGCGGGCTTTCGTGAGGCCGAAGAGCGCGACATACTCGCCGAGGCCGGGGAAATATTCTTTGCGCTGGCGCTCGTGCTGGATGCGCAGGAGGTTGATCACGTCCGCCTCGCCGAGCACGTCGTCGAGCCGGTGGACAACCCGCACGCCGAGCTTTTCAAATCCCTGCGGAACGAGTGTTGTCGGGCCGACGAGGGTGACCTTCGCGCCGAGCTTGACCAGCCCGTGGATGTTGGACCGGGCCACGCGGCTGAACAGGATGTCGCCAACGATGACCACATGGAGGCCGGCGATCCTCCCGTGCTTCTGCCGCATCGTGAAAATGTCCAGCAGGCCCTGGGTCGGGTGCTCGTGCGATCCGTCCCCCGCATTGATGATGCAGGATTTGAGGCGGTCGGCCAGAAACTGCGGGGATCCCGCCGAGCTGTGCCGGAGCACGATGATGTCGGCGTGCAGGGCCTGCAGGTTCATCGCGGTGTCTTTGAGCGTCTCGCCCTTCTGGAGGCTGGAGGCCGTGGCGGTTATGTTCACGACATCGGCGCTGAGCCGCATGGCCGCGATCTCAAAAGACGTCCGCGTGCGCGTGCTCGGCTCGACAAAGAAATTCACGAGCGTCTTTCCCCGGAGCGCGGGAACCTTTTTCAGGCTGCGCTCCCCGACGCCTTTGAACGCTGTGGCCGTGTCGAGCAGGAACTGGATTTCCTCGGCGCTCAATTCGCCGAGTCCGATCAGGTCTTTGCGCGTCCACGTTTTCATGGCGTCACAATCCGCACCGAATCGGGGACCCCATCCAGGTTCTCAAAGCGCACGCGGATTTTCTGGTCCCTCCCCGTCGGCAGGTTTTTTCCGACATAATCCGCCCGGATGGGAAGCTCGCGATGCCCGCGGTCCACCAGCACGGCAAGCTGGATGCACGACGGCCTCCCGAAGGAAGCCAGCGCGTCGAGCGCCGCCCGGCAGCTTCGACCGGTGAAAAAAACATCGTCCACAATGACCACGGGACGGCCATCCAGATCCACCGGAAGTTTTGTGGGAAGCGGGGTGGTGACGCGCCCTCGCGTGGCGAGATCGTCGCGGTGCATCGAGATATCCAACGTGGCCAGATACGGGCGCCGGCCCTCGACATTTCCGATGTGATCTGCCAAGCGCCGGGCGACTTCCACCCCGCGCGACGGAATTCCCGCCAGCACGAGCGCCTCCAGGTCGGATTGTTGCTCGACGACCTCATGGGCCATCCTGCGGATCGCCTTCTGGATGGCATCCGCATCCATCTCGATGCGTTCGGTTTCTTGTGTCATTTTCCCTTCGCGCCCTCACTGGAGCACATTAAAGGTCGCTAAAGCTCAACCCGGCGAATCCGTTCTCGGTTGTCTGGTCCGGTCGGACCGCCAGTTGGACCGGTATTTGACAATCCAGTCCAGCAAAGCCCTTTCAAAGCCGATGTCCTGCCCGGCCTTTTCACTTTCGATCCATTTGTGCCTCAGGATTTCTTCCCGCTCCGCGAGAAATTCCTTGTATAGCACAGAGTTCTTCACGAGATCGGTTGTCTCGTATTTCTGGGAGCTCATTTCCGGTTTATATTGGGACGGTGATTGGAAATGTCAAATGGATTCCTGTTTCTTGGCTTTGTGTCCGCCCTGGAGCGCATCCAGAACCGCCGTGGTATCCGAGAAATCGTCGAACAAAAAATCCGGGGAATGCAATTCCAGTTGCGCACGGGTAAAGATGCCGGTGGCGATGGCGACAGTTTTTGCTCCGATGGCCCGGCCGCATTCGATGTCCTTTGGCGTGTCGCCGATGACGAAAATTCTGTCGGGCGGAAACGATTCGCCGTGCTTCTCCTCGGCGCGGGCGCTGGCGAAGCGTCCGAGTTCGTTGCGGTCGTGGTGGTCGTCCGCGAATGCGCCGAATTCAAAATAATCCCAGACCCCGTAGTGGCGGAGCTTGATTTCGGCGCCCCGGATCAGATTGCCGGTCAGGAGGGCGAGGACCGCATCGGGGCTGGCCTTGAGCGCCTCCAGGACTTGAATCATCCCGGGCATGATGCGTCCGTGGTGGTCCGGCATGCACCCGCCCAGAAAGTGGAGGTAGCTGTCGAGGAGGGCGGCGACGTTTTCCGGCGAGGGATCGAGGCCGTGCTTTTCCAGAAGAGTGCGGGCGATCAGGGCGTCTGTTGAGCCCGCGAGAACGATGCCCCGGAAATCCTCCTCCACGCCGAAACGCGTTTTCATTGCGCGGGTGAGGGCGGTTTCGCCGGCACCGCCCGACGTGATCAGGGTTCCGTCGATATCGAACAGAAAGAGGCTATTCCCCATCGCCCTCGTCCTCGGGCTCGGGTTCCAGCACCTCGCCGTGCTTCGAGAATTTCCTGTGGCGTTTGCCCGCCGGGAGCGGGCTCAGCGTCATGCCGATCGCGCGGCCGACGAGTTTCGGCTCCATGTCCACATGGGCCATTCCGACCAGGTCCACGCGGACCCGCTGGACGACCTGCATGCCCAGCTCCTGGTGTGCCATTTCGCGTCCGCGGAACTGCAGGTGGACCTTGACCTTGTTGCCCTTGTCGAGGAAGTCCTCCGCGTGCCGCACCTTCGTGATGTAGTCATGCTCGTCAATGTTCACCCGGAACTTGACCTCCTTGACCTTTGTCGTCGTTTGCTTCTTGTCCTTCTCCTGCTTCGAGAGGTCGTAACGGAATTTCCCGAAATCCACGATCCGGCAGACCGGCGGCTGGGCGTTCGGAGCGATCTCGACGAGATCGAGCCCCATGCTCCGAGCGCGGCGGATGGCATCGTCGAGGCGCATGACCCCGAGCTGCTGGTTGTTGGCTGCGAGGATGACGCGCACCTCGCGGGCGCGGATCCGTTCATTGATGCGAATATCCTTTAAGTTAATGGGACCTCCATGTTGGTTGGGCGAACGACCGGGCGGCGGACGGCGGAAATGCCGTCACGCATGGCACAGGGAAAGTCGGGTTCATGCGCGGCATGAATCAGCTTTTGCGGGAAAATCTCTGCATGTTCAATGTGCCAGTCAAATCAGTCGCGGGCAGGATGAGAGGATTTTCAGCCGACACGCAAGAGGAAACTGTTAAAATCCGGGATTCGGTCCGGGCCGGGGTCCTGCTGAGCGGTCGGCCGGAGAAGTTCCAGAGGGGTTAGATACTGGCGGTGCGGTATCGAGGAACGTGATTACCCCGACCCCGCCACTGGCATCCGCGAGGGCGATGTAGTGGACGCGGCGGAAGACTTTCGGGAACACCCACTCGCCGTTGAACCTTGAATACCCCGCATTGAGGCCCTTCATGTCGTTGATCTGAGGGACATCCGCCCCGGTGCGGGTCGGCGGGCCGAACCTCTTCACCAGATAATCGCGGAGGCCGTCCCACCCGCCGGCTGTCGTCAGCGTGCGTTCGGTCGGGCCGTTGAAATACCGCAGCTCCATCTTCCGGACCCTGCCGCCCTGGAAGGTGAGTACAAGCATGCTGATATAGGGGTTCGGCTTGTAGATTTCGTAGACCTCGCGTGCCGGAGTCGAGTTGGGGCTTCGCTTGGCGGTGGAAAATTTCCTGAGCACGGCCTTGGTGTCTCCGAGTTGGGCGCCCGCGACTTCAAGCTTCCGGAACTGGGCAGGGCCTGCCGCGGGAGGTGCCGGCTTTTTTTTCCCCGTCGCGCAACTGCAGAGGAGTGCGGAAAGGATCAAGAGCATGGAGATTGTTTTCATTGGAAAGACCGTTTTGTGAAACCGGATCGCATCACACCCGGCCGGAAAGTTCCAGAATGGAATTGTCCGGACATGAAAGTGCGTTGGGAGGTCATGCAGGCGGCTGAGGCCCGCTTCCGTGAAGAGCCGGAAAATCCGGCCGGAAAAACGATTGCAATTCTTCCGGAGCGGGTCCACTCTCCCCCTCCAATAAATTTTATGAGTCAGCATCCCAGTTTGAAAGGCAAAGGCGCGATCCAGGCAAAGCGCAGTGTGTTGAAGCGGTTTGAGCGCGTCGAGCTCCTGAAGAAGCGCGGCCAGTTCAAGGAGGGCCAGCGTGTCATCGGGCTTCCTAAAACCAAGCCCGAGGATTAATTCCTCCATGCGGCTGAACCGGTTTCTCGCTGCGGCCGGTCTTGGTTCCCGGCGCTCCTGCGACGATCTTATCGCCTCGGGGGTGGTTTTCCTGAACGGGCAGCGGGTCGAAAAGCTCGCCACCCAGGTGGCTCCGGATGACGACGTGCGCGTCCACGGCCGGGTGATCCATGTTGCGCGTCCGGTTTATCTCCTGTTCAACAAGCCGCGCGGGTATGTCGTCACCCGTTCGGACGAGCGAGGCCGCCGCACGATCTACGACCTGATCGCGCCCGAGTTCTCGACCCTTTTTCATGTTGGGCGTTTGGACAAGGACAGCGAGGGCCTTCTTCTGCTGACCAACGACGGCGATCTGGCCCAGCGCCTCACGCACCCTTCGCACGAAATCGAGAAGGAATACGAAGTCACCCTCGACAAGCGGTTTGACCCCGCCCAGTCGGCGAAACTCATCAGAGGGATTTTTATCGAGGGCGGCCGCGGACGTTTCGAGCGCATCCGCATCCTGGCCCCGGACTGCGTGAAGGTCGTCCTCCGGCAGGGGATCAAGCGCCAGATCCGGCTGATGTTTTACGACCTCGGCTACGAGGTTGAGCGCCTGAACCGGGTCCGGATCGGCTCGATCACCGACCTCAAAATCCCGATGGGAAGCTACCGCCACCTCACTCCGCGCGAGGTCGAATCCCTGAAAGGCGGGAAAGTTCCCCAACCGGACAAAAAACGCCCTGCGCCATTGCGGCCGCGACGTGCAAAAGCCACAAGTGGCAGCCGTTCATGAATCCGCAGGTTGTGCTTGAGCCCCGGGTGACACTTGGATTGGATAACCTCCGATGAAAAAACTTCTGCGCGATGTTCCAGACGGGCCCAGGGCGATCGGGCCGTATTCCCTCGGGGTGATCGCCGAGGGGCGGTTTGTTTTTGTGTCGGGGATGACGCCCTTTGACCCCGCGACCGGGAAGATCGAGCGCGGAACGGTTTCCGAGCAGACAGAACTCGTGTTGGAGAATGTCCGGAGGGTTCTCCACGCGGCCGGCGCCACGATGGCCGACGTGGTGAGCTGCCGGGTGTATCTGTCGAATCTCACGACCGAAACATTCCAGGAAATGAACGCCGTCTATTCGCGGATTTTCGGCGACTCGATGCCCGCCCGGGCGACCGTCGGCGTCCAGTTGCTCGGGTTCGATGTCGAGATCGAGTGCGTCGCCTGCCTTTCAACCAACAAACCATGAAAATCGCCCAGGAATTCCGGGAGTTCATCTCCCGCGGAAATGTCGTGGATCTCGCCGTCGGCGTGATCATCGGAGCGGCATTCGGAAAAATTGTCACCAGTCTTGTCCAAGACATCGTGATGCCGCCGATCGGTCTGCTGATGAAGGGGATCAACTTCAGCGACCTCTTCATCCCCCTCAGCGGAGAGCACTGCGCGACGCTTGCCGAGGCGAAGGCCAAAAGCGTGCCGGTCATCGCCTACGGAAATTTTCTGAACACGACGATCGAGTTTCTGATCATCGCCGCGTGCGTGTTCGCGCTCGTCAAGGTGGTCAACAAGCTGAAGCGCGCCGAAGCCGCAGCCCCTGCACCGGAACCGCCGAAATCGGAGCTATTGCTCGCCGAGATCCGGGACCTGTTGAAAAAATAAGCCTCCCCCGGGAACCGCAGAGGGATGACCGCTGCGCCCTCCCAGCGTGGTTGCTGGCCGATAGGGCCTGCGAAAGCGCGATGCGTATCCGTGTGATCCGGTGAGCATTGACGCCACCGGCTCGCGGGAGCGAGCGAGTCAACATCAAGGCACTTGGCGGTCAGAAGATTGTGGCAGATCGCCCCGGGCAAAGGACGTTTCCGGGTTTAACCTAACTTCCCCGGCGGAAGGCCTGAAGGGCCGATAAACACAGGGGGTCCGATATTTTTCGGGCTACACCTGTGCGCCGGAGGGAAAGGCGGCCCACTTGGGAGGGGTGGCGAAGAGGGGCA
>Ga0247843_1000091_pt1 | contig 193143 bp, 136 predicted proteins | sample LaCruzMarch2017__FD_192420 | JGI IMG/M metagenome (GOLD analysis project Ga0247843, IMG submission 192420) | Freshwater microbial communities from meromictic Lake La Cruz, Castile-La Mancha, Spain - LaCruzMarch2017_8m | ecosystem: Environmental > Aquatic > Freshwater > Lake | place: Spain... | reverse complement strand
GCTTCGGGCATCGCTTCGGGAATCGCTTCGGGAATCGCTTCGGGAGTCGCTTCGGGAGTCGCTTCGGGGATCGCTTCGGGGATCGCTTCGGGGATCGCTTCGGGAGTCGCTTCGGGAGTCGGACCGTTTGGTTTCGATTCCTGGGCGACACTCTCTGGGCTTGCACCCGTTGGGGAGTTCGTCCGGCCCCAGAGCTCCTGGGCCAACCAGAGACCAAAAGCGAGGCCGCCCGTGGCAAGTGCTGCGTGCCAGCCGAGGCAGAGGGCGGATTGGCAGCTTGAAAGATGGTGAACGATGTCTTCCAACATGGTGCCCCGCTTCACCCCTGGTGCTGACTCGCTCGAAGGCGGCGGACAGGGCCCCTCCAGATCACCCATCCGATTCCGAAACCGGCGCCGAAAAAGGTGCCCGCCGTCAGAGCGGAGCCGAGCGCGTGCAGGAGGAACTCGTAGGCCGCCGCTGTCATCTCGCCAGAGCTGTTCGGTTCCTGTCCATCGACGAGTGAATTCGTGAGTCGACCCAAAGGCCCCAAAAGGTTGCGGCGACCTGGTTTAGACGGCGACTTCGGAGGATCGACCGCTCCAGGAGAAACTCACCGGTTTCTCGATCTCCGGATGCAGACTCTGGTGCACTGGACAAGCGAGTGCCGCCAACTGCAGCGCCCGGGAATGTTTCTCCCCGGGGTCCGTCGGGCAGGTGATCTCGACCTCCAGACGGGCGATGCGACGCGGTGCCGTGGCCGACATGCCCTTGCGGACCCGCGCCGTGGTCCCCTGCAGATCGAGTTCGTGGCGTTGCGCGTAAATGCCCATGATCGTGAGCATACACGTCCCCAAGGCGGTCGCGACAAGATCCGTCGGGGAGAAGCTTTCCCCTTTGCCCTGATTGTCGACCGGGGCGTCGGTGCACAACTTGGTTCCGGAAGGACCGTGCGTCGCGCGGACCCGGAGGTCTCCTTCATACTCCATCTGGATTTCCACCATGGGGTCATTCTGAGCGATCCCGGTCTTCGAGCCAACGAAACTTGCGTCTTTCCCGATTTCTTCTTTAAAGTGCTGTCTATGCCCGAACGCGCCTTCGCCATCTTCGCCCACCCCGACGACATCGAGTTCCTGGCCGCAGGTACGCTCTTGCGCCTTCGGGAGGCCGGTTGGGAAACGCATTACATGACTTTATCGAGCGGCGACTGCGGGAGCACGGTCTTCACTCCGCAGCAAACCGCCGAAATCCGCGGAAAGGAGGGGCGGACTGCGGCAGGTATCCTCGGGGCAAAATTTCATGGCGCTCCGGGGCGCGACCTGCAGATATTCTACAATATCGAAACGCTCCGTTGGCTGGCCGCCGTCATCCGGGAAGTGAACCCCAGGATCATTCTCACGCATTCGCCCGAGGATTACATGGAAGACCACCAGAACACTTCCAGGCTTACGGTCACGGCAGCGTTCGCCCGGGGCGTTCCCAACTTCGGAACCCACCCTCCCACGGAAGCGGTTTCCGGAGAGGTCACCATCTACCATGCGATGCCTCACGGCTTGCGTGATCAACTGCGCCGTCTCGTGATCCCGGGATCCTTCGTGGACACGACCTCCTGCCATCAAATCAAGCGTGATGCTTTGGCCGCCCACGCCAGTCAAAAGGATTGGCTCGACCGAACCCAGGGCATGAACAACTACATCAACGCTCTCGACGTCCTCTCGCTCGAAGTGGGCCGCATGTCCGGCAGCTTTCAGCATGCTGAGGGTTGGCGTCGTCATAGCCACTTGGGCTTTTCTTTGAACGATGATGATCCCTTGGCGGCCGCGCTCGGCACTCACCACCTCGTCAATCAGGTGTATGAGGATGCCCTGCGCGCTGGCGTCTTCCCTCTCTGATCCTCCCCCCTTCCATGAAACCCGGTGCACTCGTCGCCGCCCTTCTCTGTTCCCTCGTAACAGCCCCCACCGGCAGCACGGCGAGCCCCCCGATCTATGTGATGGTCTCTGAGCGGCTCAGCCTGGAAGCGCTGATCGTTGGGGGCCGGGAGCAGGTCCGCAAGCTCCGCATCCTTGCTGCCCTAGCCGAGGCCGAAGCTGCGGCAGGATCGACTCGCATCGACGCCCTCCAGGGCTTGGATGAACGGGGCCATTCTTCCAAGACCGAGGTGCACTCCGCGTCCATCGCCTTGAAGATGGCGGAGGACCGCGCGGGAACGCTTATCTCGACCGCCAGGGAGATCGAGGATGTGCTCGATCGTCTGAAGGCCGCCCCTCAGACTGCGCCCCAAGTCCTCCATCTGAAACTTCCGTCGGTGAGTCGCCGGATTGGGAGTCTGGAATTCTTCACCTTGCCAGTTTCCACAAATTGGCTATCGGCACCGGCAGATGTGCCCGCCGGAAGGCAACCGATTGTCAGGGGTCATGAGGAGATTTGGAGCCACCGTCTTGCCGAGATTCGCAGGATCCCGTCAGTGCGGGAAACAGAAGTCTCCAGAGCGGAGAGGGATCTCCTCGCCGCGCGGAGCAGCACGGAATTTCTCAAAACCGCCCTGGAGCAGCAGCAACGGGAGGCGGGAGAGTTGCGTGCCTTCGCCACCTGTCCTCAAGAGGTTCGAAGCGTTTGGCCGATGACCCGGGAAGATATCGGGGTCTTTGTCTCCTCTTGGCACCGGCCCGTTCCGGCCACCGCACCCTTCTTGAGCGCAGCTTTGCCCCTGCTGCGGGCAATGGCCAACGCTCGCGGTGGTCTTGAATTGCGGAATGCGGAGGTAGCCAAACTGGCTCGGCGGCTCGCATTACTCACCGACGCCACAGCGAAAGGCTTCGCCGGAATGCCTGCTGTTCTTCAGGCGCAATGCGCGCTACACACGGCGCAATCCCAGGCGGAGTCCGAGCGGTTGCGGCTTCGGGTCCGTGAGCTCGAGCTCAATCTTTTTCTGAGGCTTGCGCAAGCAGCTGACGTGGATCCAGCGGTTCCCTCCAAGTCGCCTGTCGCCAATGTGAAGGCAGCCCTTGACCAGGCGTCCTGCCGAGAAACTGCATGGGTTCATGGGCTGCTGCAATTGGCGGAGCGGCGGGCGATTGCTGCGTTGGAATTGCGGGACCGGGCTCAGCTTGAGGAACAGGCCGCGCTCCACGTTGCGGCTCTTGAGCGATTGCCAAGTCCGCGTGAGGGGGAACTGATTTCGGCCCGCGAGAACCGCCGGATTAAGGCCGCGCAACGCCTCGTAGCGAGCGATGCCGTCACGATCAGCGAGTTGGAGTGGAGCCAGTGGATCGTGGTAGAAGGTCTCGTTTCCGAATCGACCGGAGGGATAGGAATCCCGGCTGATGTCTTGGAAGACGCAGGGAAGATTGCCGCAGCCGAAGTTGCGCTCGCTCGGGAGTGGGCCAACCATTTTCGACCAGAGAGCACGCTTCGGAACGGATTGCTCCGTCAGTTGGAGGAACTCAACCAGTGTGGTTCCTCCAGCGATTACGAAGTCGCCATGGCCCTGCAGCAAAGTCTGCTCGCCCAGGCCAAGTGGAGCGCAGCCCAGCAGGACATCTTCATCACAGAGGAGCAGCAACGCCTCGCCAGCCATCTCATGAACCAACAGGGCAAGCTGATGAACCCTGGCGACCTGAGTGCAACGGCGAAGCAGTGCCTTACCACGCTCAACCAACTGCAACTTCAACCCCGCGCGTCGGAGATAGCAGGCTTGGAGGCAGCCGCTGCGATGGCCTCAGCCCGGGGCAAGGAATTCAGTCGGCTTGTCGATGCAGGCTATGCCACACCTCACGAGGCCCGCAAGCATCAGGCGTTTGCGGCCAATTTGGAAGATCTTATCGTGGTCGAGAAATCTCGTTCTGAGGTGGCTTCCTTGGCTGGCATAGTTCTGCAGGGATCCTTCCACGCGGCACCGCCGTTGGTTCGCGAATTGCCTCTGCCGGCATTGGAGTAGCAGAGCTCTCCTTATCATTCTTACGTCTCGCACTGGACGAACCGCAAAACCGGGAAATGTTGAGTGATCCCGTCTCATGCCTCCAAAACGCATTGAAATCAGGCTCGCGACAAAAGCGGACATGGCCGATCTGCTCTCTTTGGCCGCGCTCGCGGACCGTGAGGACGGCATGGGAAGGCTCACCCACACATCCAAGGAGACACTGAGCCGATCCTTGTTCGCCCCGGGTGCGTTCTGTGGCGCTCTCGTGGCCGACATGGACGGACCGATTGTGGGGGTCGCTCACTTTCACCACTTCTGGCCGGCGGTCTTGCCGCAGCCAATCCTGGCGCTCGACGATCTCTACGTGGTCAACGACTACCGGGCGGAAGGGATCGGGTCACGCCTCATCAAGGCGCTCTGCCGGTTGGCGATCGAATATGATTGCGCTCACCTCGACTTCACCGTGCGCCGGAACGATCGCGGTGCTTTGCGCTTTTATCGGAAGCTCGGAGCGATTGTCTTCAGCGACATCCGCTATTGCCGCTACGACCGGAAGGCCATGGAGAAACTCGCGGAGCAGCTTGCTCCAGATTGAGTCCTGAAGTTCTCCGAAAAACACGCTTGGCGTCGCGGGATTGCCACACTAGCGTTGCGCTGATTTCCTGGGGGGACTCGCCCCCCTTTGCACCCGAACTCCCCAGCACGTGAGCAATCAGATTGTCATCACTTCCGGCACCAAGATGAAGAGCCCTATCGACGCGAACGGCAAGGCCGTCCTCATCGCAGGGACCAATTGTGTGTTCGATCTCACCGGAAAATGCCTGGAACTCAAGATTTTAGGCAAAGGACACAAGGTGAGAGCCGAGGAAGTGGGATCACTCATCGTTTCCGGATCGGAGTCCCAGGTCTCGATCACAACCCTTGCCAAAGCTTCCCTCTCCGGCGCTAGCAACCAGCTCATCTGGACGAAAGCGCCACAGTCCGGCGATCCCCAGGTGGCGCTTCACGGAGTCAACAATCACTCCCGTCGGGGCTGATTCCCGTCATTAGGCGCCCAGAGCCGCCCGCGCCGAGAGGAGGACTGCGGTGATGATCCAGAAAAAGACCAGGACGCCTGCGGTGAAGGCGAGTCCGTGGTGAAAGATTCTGCGGCGGTCTTCCCCCGCCTGGGCGACAAAGCCCATGATTTTGAGGGAGATCACTGGAAAAACGCAGGGCATCAGATTTAGAATCATGCCGCCAAGGAAGGCTCCTCCCAGGGCTGCCCAGAGACCGAGTTCCCGGGGTTTCGCCGCCACTGCGCCGCCCCCACTGACCGCGTCCACGATGATCCCGGGTGTCAGCAGATTCGGAAGGATCTTCGGAGTCGCAGCCTTGTCCTTGGAAAAGAGCAAATAGAGAGGGACTCCGTTGCGGTCGTATTTTTGGAGAATCTTGAGGATAGCGGGATCCTCTTGAGTCCAATCGACCTCCAGGAAAGCGATTCCCTTTTCCACGAACAATCGCTGAACTTCGGTGCTGTGGATCGCCGGCTTGTTCGCCTGGCAAGTGACGCACCACGAAGCGGTGAAATCTACGAACACCGCTTTCCCCTGAGCTTGTAGCGCGGCGATCTCCGCTTCCACGTCACGAGTCACCACGGCCCGCTCGAAACTAGAGCCCTTCGCGGCGAATTGAAAGGCTGCGGCGACCAGCAAGACCGTACTGACCCAGGCGATCCGACGCGTGTTGATCGTTCGCGCAACGCTGCCAAAGCGGCCGAAGCACCAAGCGGCGACCGCCACCAGAACCAGGGCGACAATCCCGAAAAACAGGCCGTCTCCAGTCACCTGTTGGGCGAGAACCGAAAGCAACCATCCCATCACCAGGATCATCGGGAACGCCATGGCCTGTTTGAACGTTTCCATCCAGGCACCGGGACGCGGGAGGCGAGCGATCCACCCTGGAAAGCCGGAGAGCAAGAGGTAGGGAGTCGCCATCCCTACGCCGATCAGTGTGAAAATCAGCACTGCGATCGCCGGACTCGAACCCAGTGCGTAGGTGATGGCGAAGCCCATGGCTGGGGCGGTGCAGGGTGTGGCAAGGAGAGTCGCCAACGCGCCGCTAAAGAATGAGCCTGCCAGCCCCTCCTTATGGGTCAAGTCTGCGCCAACGCCGGTGAGACTGCCCCCAACTTCAAAGACGCCAAAAAGATTTAAGGCGATCAGGAGCATGACCGCAGCCAGCACTGCGACGATGAAGGGGCGTTGCAGCCAATACCCCCACCCCTGGGCGCCGCCCATAGCTTCGGGCTTGGCGATCGCCACAGGCAAGGCTCCGGACGGCCCACCGATGCGCCACCCTGTGCCATCCCCTGCAGCGAGGACTCCGCCAAGTTCCTTGGGAAACTCACCAAGAAAATTCGGGGATGCCTCCGTGGTGATTTTGAGGGCTGTCCCAGCTCGTTCCACCGTCTGCGGAGCGGAGGAATTGGTGAGATCACGAGCCGCTGGGTAAAAGTAGAGCTCCGCCGGAGTCGCGCTCACCGCCCCCTGATCGTCCAACGTGAAGAACACTTTCCGGCTGGCGGCGTCAAAGGTTGCGCCCACCTTCCAGTCGACCCATTTTGGCAAGGCAGCCTGAGCCTCATCGATGACCTTGGCACCGGAGGAATCCCCGGTCTTCCAACTCAAGCTGGCTTTTCCGGGGATGCAGGTGCTCGAACACACCAACCAGTTAACGTCCGCCCCGATGGTCGGAGGTAGACCAGCTCCAGAAGGAGGCGTGATCGTCGCAAGGAAAACCGCTTCGTGGTCGTACCCATAGCTGACATACGAGCCGGTGGGGTGGCGGTGTGGGACTGGAAAGAGCAACGGGCCCGCCGTGTAGCCTTCCGGCAGTTTCCAGGTGGCTCGCGGCGGTCCTCCTGGGCTTCCCGGGTTTTCCCAATAGACGTGCCAGCCCTCTTCCATTTTGAGCCGGACGCCGACAAGGAATGGTTCGCCAGCAGGCCGAGGTCGATCGTCCACCAGAAGGTCGGCCTCGACGTGAGCACTTCGCGCGGGCAAAGCGTGTAGCGGTTTTCCCGAAAACGCCCACAGGAGGCAGATGAGGAGGGCGGCGCCGGCAACTGACGAGCGGGATGACATCACCCCCTATCGACGCTAGCCAAGCCCTCCGCCTTTCACAAATTGCTCAAATGAGAGCGGCCGCCGTCACAAAACGTCTTGTGGTTTGCCGTTGCCCCGAACGAGTGGGGAAATGACAATCAGCGGACCGCAAGGATGCCGCTGGGCGCGAACTCTTTCCGGGGAAGGAGACTGAGATCCCCAATGTAGGTCTGATCTCCGAAGGCCGCGCCCCCGTGCTCCCCGTCCACCGCGAGAATGACGCCGCCCAATTCCCACCGGCGGAACTCGCGGTTGAACGTAAAGACGCCGCCACCAGAATCTCCCGGGCAGGCCTGGGATTCCTGAGTTCCGTTCGCAAAATGAGTGGCAAAGCCGGGAGTGGCAAAGCTGTAGGTCAAGATCGGTCGTGCGAATTTCGAGGCCACGAGGTTGAGTCCCCAACGCAGCCGAAAGTCTTCATTCCAGCGAAAACCGGAAGCCGCCGGGCCACGATTTCCCGAATTGCCCCCGCCCGCGCCCAAAAGAACCACCAATGATCCTCGATCTGGGCAAGCCTTGGCCAGGATCATAGGCGCAAGTTGGGCCAGCGGATCGCTCTTCCCGATTTCCACCCGGAAGACGAACAGATCGCTACTCCCTCCCTGGCGGTTTGGGATGCGCCTATCCGATCCCGCCACGGGCCGGTAGCTACGGCCATCCCGGGTGGTGAAGGTTCCCATCCCGACATGCGAAGCGGTGAGAATACGGCCCGATCCGATGTAGATCCCGGTGGATTGGTTGACACAACCAAGATAGTTCCAGTAAGGGAAGGCGGGGGCGGAACCTAGCACCTCTTTGAGCGCGCTTTGCAGGGCAGCCTCATTGAGATGACCCGGGTCCGCCGTCGGCGTGACGATGGCTCCGGCCGGAGTAACCCAAAGAGCGACGATGGCACCCAAGGGCAGCAAGAAGGGAATCCTGGAGACAGAACGGAAGGACATGAAAAGCGGGAATCGCGTGGGACGGTTGCGACTCCTGAGAAGTTAATCCGACCGGGCTTGAAGGGCAAGGTTTCTTTATAATTTCTATAATAGTAAAAATCGAGAATGTTTTGAATTATCTTCACCACTGTCTGCCTCCCCATCATTCTGATGGCCGGGGCCGGGTGGGTGCTCGACCGGTATTCTTTGCTGGTCCATGAATATGGAGATGGAGATTCGAGTTTTGTTGCGGCGTCTGTGTTCTATTCCACCCTCTTTAGTGCCTTGACGGTCACAGTGGTGCTGACCTTGTTGAAAGCCGCGAGCTGAGAGGAGATGTGATTTGCCTTATGCCGGTGGAGTCCACCAACTTCTTGGAAGCGTTCAAGGCCTCCCTGCTCATCGCCAGTTCCTGGGCGGCCTTGAGTTGTTATGCCTGGAGCCTGGTCCGGCTGGCACTGGAGAGCGGGGTCACGCCAGGTCCGCGCCGAATCTGGGTCGCCGGGTGCGTTTGCTACGTCGTCCACCTGTTGTTGGCTTTTGAGGTCGCCTACGGGTGGAGTCACCGGACCGCGCTGGAAGACATTGCCACCCAATCAGAGAGCATTTCGGGGGTCCGTGCGCCGTGGGGGCTTTTCATCAACTACGCCTATGGGCTCGCCTGGATGGCGGATCTGGCCTGGTGGTGGCGGGCGGGTGAGCTGGCGTATCGGCGGCGTCCCACCTGGAGCCATTGGTTGCTGCACGGCTTTTTTCTGTTCATGCTCTTCAACGGCGGCTTTGTTTTCGTGGAGCGATGGACCCGGTGGATCGGGCTCGCCCTTTTCACCGTAAGTTTCGGGGCGGCAATCGTCGTCCCACTGAGGCAAAAGCGATGGATTCTCCAAAAGTCGTCTTCCTGACCGCCGGCGGCGCCGGAATGTATTGCGGCAGTTGCATGCGCGACAATACCCTTGTCCGGCACCTCTCCGCGCTCGGTTGGGATATCGAACTGGTTCCGGCTTATACCCCGATCCGCACGGACGAGGAGAACGTCAGTGCCGACCGTGTTTTCTTCGGGGGAATCAATCTCTACCTGCAGCAAAAGGTTCCGTTCCTGCGTCATCTGCCCGGTTGGCTCTTTGGTTGGCTCGATCATCCCGGGATCATTCGGCGGGCCACGTCAGGTGCTTCGATTCCGGTCGATCCCAAGGAACTCGGTGCGATGGCCTTGGCCACTTTGGATGGAGATCATGGGGTTCTCCGCCGGGAGCATGCCCGTTTTGTGGATTGGCTCGTTGAGCAGAGCCACCCGGATCTCCTGAATCTCACCAACCTCTTGATCGGCGGATCGATCCCCCTTCTCCGCAAGCGACTTCCGGACATCCCGATTTTGGTAACGTTGCAGGGGGACGATCTCTTCCTTGGGCAGTTAACTGAGCCTTGGAAGACTTCGGTCATCGCGCGAATGCGGGAACTCGCCGCACAGGTCGATGGCTTTTTAACCTTCACCGAAGTCTACGCCGATGCAATGGCGGAGCTCTTCGCCGTTGCTCGGAGCAAGTTCCGGGTGGTTCCACTGGGGATCGATGCCAAGGATCTGGGAGCCCCCCGGGCTTATAAAGCGGAGCGGCCGCCCGCCGTCGGATTCTTCGCTCGGCTCAGTCCGGAGAAGGGTTTTCACCACGCGGTGGACGCCTTTCTCCGCTTGGTGCAACTCCCCGGAATGGAAGAGGCGTGTTTCCACTTCGCCGGTTGGAGCAGTGCCCAGGACCGCGAATTTTTCGAGCGGGAACTGGGAAGGCTGAAACGAGCTGGGCTCGAAGGGCGCTTTGTCCATCATGGCAGCCCGGATCGGGCCGGCAAAGCGGCGTTTTTTCAATCGATCGATGTCTTCTCCGTACCGACGGATTTCTTGGAACCGAAAGGGCTCTATGTTCTGGAAGCTCTCGCAGCGGGTCTGCCTGTCGTGCAACCGGCCCACGGTGCCTTCCCGGAGCTTTTGCAGGACTGTCCGGCCGCCAGGCTAGTACCCGAAAGGAATCCGGAGGCGCTGGCGGAGGCTTGGCGGGATATTCTGATTCAGCCGGATCGGGGAATTGCGCTCGGAGCCTCGGGACCAGAGTTCGTAAAGCGCCGCGCCTCCGCAGCTCTGATGGCGGAGCGCACTGCGGAGGTATACCGGGAGTTACTCGCTTAATCTTGGAGCCGGATGCTCGCGGATCGACCGTGCGCATCCAATCCCTCAATTTGAGCAAAGGCCTCGATGATCGGAGCCGAACGCTCCAGCGACTCACGGGAAAGCCGCACCAGGCTGGTCCGGCGCTGGAACTGGTCGACGGTAAGGCCAGGGAACCCTTTGCAGGCGCCGCCTGTGGGAAGTTCATGACTCGGGCCTGCCAGGAAATCCCCGGCGGCGACTGGCGAGTAACCTCCCAGGAAGATCGCACCAGCTGTGCGGATCAAGGGGAGCAGTTCCGCTTCGCGCTCAGTCACCAGAGACAGGTGCTCCGGTGCGAAGGCGTTGCTGAGCTCAATCCCCTCCTCCATGGAAGAAACCAGGACAAGGGTGCAGTTTCTTTCCAAGACCGCCCGCAACGGCGCTTGCCTCGACAAGGTGATCGCCTGAAGATCGACCTCCCGAAGCACCGCATCCAGCAGCTCCCGAGAATCAGACACCAGGATCGCAATGCTGTCGCCACCGTGCTCTGCCTGGGCCAGCAGGTCCGCCGCAATCCAGGCGGGCCGGGCCAATGCATCGGCGAGAACAAGGATTTCCGAGGGTCCGGGAAGCAGATCAATGGCGACGGCGCCGAAAACCTGTCGCTTGGCCTCCATGACATAGGAGTTCCCGGGGCCAAAAATCTTCTGGACTGGCCGAATCGTATCCGTGCCGTGAGCCATCGCGGCGATCGCCTGGGCACCGCCCAGCTTCCAAACCTCAGTGGCTCCAGCGGATCGGAGAGCATGGAGCATTGCGGGATTGATGGAGCCGTCCGGGCCCGGAGGCGTGCAAACCACGATCGATTCACAACCGGCGGCACGGGCGATGCCCACCGTCATGTTCACGGTCGAAACAAGGGGCGCGGTCCCCCCGGGAACGTAGATCCCGACCCGCTCAAACGGTTGGAAAACTTCGCCCACTTCGGCCCCTTGAGCATTTGTGCTCATCCAATCTCGACGTTTGCTCCGCTCCGCGAAAGCAGTCACGTTATCCAGACTGGCGCGGATCGCGGCCCGGATCTGGTCATCGATCTTTCCCTCCGCAGCCTCAAACTCATCCGGTTGAACGCGGAGCCCTGCGGCATTGGCGAAAGTGACCCGGTCAAACTTGGCGGCAAACTCCAGCAACGCGGCGTCCCCACGGGTGCGGACGGCCTCGACCACTTCGGCCACGGTGGCGGCGACCTGAGCTGAAGGCTGGTAGCGACGATTGAACTGGTCGAGGCCAGCTGCGGTAAGGATTTGCATAGAAAAGAAAGTCAGAGGCTCTGCAGGGCGGAAACGGTCCAGACCATCGGGTAAAGGCGTTCCGAATACCACAGCTTCGCGAAGTAGAATCCGATGGGGCTGGCGGGGAAATACGTTCCGCTCCGGGTTGCCTCGATCAGGTATTGGGCGCCACTCTGCAAGGGACGCTTGAAGGCGGACTTCGGCTCCAAGCCGGCGATTGCCTCCACGGCGAGTGCGGTTTCCTCAATGGAACTCGGCGAGCCGGCCCCGCCGCCCCAGCCGCCATCCCGATTCTGGGTATCGAGGAGCCATTCGGCCGCCGCTACCCGCATCGATTCGGTCCGGCCCACGGCCCAGGGTTCGATTTGGTTCAGGCTGATGAGAACCATCGCTGTTCCATACGTCCGATTCACCTCATCGGGCACATGTTGGTTCCCGAACCAGAGCGGAACAAACGCGCCGCTTTCCTCCTGGATCCGTTCCAGGTAGGCGACGGCAGATTCCATGGAGCGATCTAGTCTGGCCCGAACAATGCCCGAGACATCGTCCTTCCACGAATCCCAGGCGCGGAGGGCGTGCGCGGTCAGATCAGGGCTGGAGCGATCGAACGGCAAAGCTCCCCACCCCCGGCAAAAGGTCGGGATCCCGCCGTCCGAATTTTGCAGGTCGAGCAACCAACCGCAGCCCTGCTCGATCGCTTCGATCGTTGCCGGATCCGCCGGGCCGGTTAGGAGGGCTCGCCAAGCCAGTAGGGCACCCGGTGTGTCATCGGCATCCGGAACTCCTCCCGAAAAGTGGGTCCAGGCCCATCCGCCCGGCCCTGCTTCGGTGAAAGGGTGGATCTGTTTGTATTGCTGTTCCTGAATCCAAATCCGCAGGCGGCGCCGGTCCGGTTTGGGAAAATCCGGGCGTGGGTCTCCCGTGAGAAGGGCTTTGGCGGCAAGCGTGCTAACCCAGACCGCTAAATTGCTGTCGATGGCCCAACTTCCGTCGGGGCGGACGCCGTTTTCCAGAAACGCGGTGGCCCGTCCCACGACCGGGTGATCCGTTTCGCCGGCACTCACGAGCGCGATGGTCACAAAAGCGGTCAACGGCGATGCCTCCAGGAATCCGCCGCTCGACGGTTGGATCGTATCCAGGAGTTTGGAAACCCGGGGCCAGGTCCAACGCCGAAACGGTCCCATCAGCCTCCCGGGGAGTTTCCGATTCCTGGCGTGCCCGATCGCGATCAAGGCCGGCAGGGCATAGCTGACCACCGGTAACTGCAGCGCAGCAAACCACGATCGCGGGAAAGCCGCAAGCTCGAGGGGAAGTTGGCGCACCCATCCCCAAGCCTTCTTCTCATCGTCCCCGAGGATTCCCGCGATCGCACAGACCATCAGAATGGGGACGGCGAACGTCCGGTCTTTCCCGTATCGAGCCTCCACGGCTTGCACAATGAAGTAGGGACCGAGATCGCCGACTTCGCGCTCCACCCAGTCGCGAGCCCGCAGCGCACCTTGACTCCCGGGGCGGACTAGCTGCAAGGCGGCCCAACCGAGCAAGGTGGTGGAGAGATTGCTGAGGCTGTCCACCGTATCTCCCCATCCACCATCTGGGTTTTGGTGGGCGAGCAACCAAAGCGATCCACGGTCGATCAGTCGGGCATTCTTGGCCGGACACGCCATATGAAGTGCGATCACGGCCGTAGCGGTAGACAGAGCGCTCGCCGACAACTCCCCCTCCCAGTAGCCGCCAGCCGTCCGCTCCTTGAGGAGGGCTTCCCGGGCATTCTTGAGGGTGGTCTCTAAGTCAGAGGTTTCAATCACAGGGCTAAACACGAGCAGAGAATAGAACAGTGAAATGGCGCGTGCCACCGGAAGTGGATGCTCCTGCGCTTGAAAAAATGGATTGTCTTCTCTTTCCCCGCAGTGTGAAAGAAAGGGCATGAAACATGTTGCCCCCCTCGTCGCCGCGCTGCTCATCCTTGGACCGGTCGTCACTTTGTTGGGCGAGCCTCTGCAGACTGGCGCGGATGCTCCCTCTCTGAAAGTGTTGGATCAGACCGGCAAAGAGATCGACCTCGGTGCCGAGTTCAAGGAAGGGGTCACTCTTGTCTACTTCTATCCCAAAGCGGACACTCCGGGATGCACCAAGCAGGCTTGCAACATCCGTGATCAGAAAGCGCTCCTGGAAGCCGCCGGTATCAAAACCTTCGGAGTGAGCGCCGACACGGTCGAGGATCAGAAGAAGTTCTCGGACAAGTTCACCCTTCCCTTCCCGCTGCTTGCGGACAAGGAGGGCAAAGTGATCGCGGCGTTTGGGGTGCCAGCCAATGACAAGGGCTACGCTCAACGTCAATCCTTCCTGATTAAGGACGGAAAAGTCATCTGGCATCAACCCAAAGCCAACCCGATGACCCAGGCCGAAGACGCCATCGCCGCCCTCAAGGCCAACGGTTGAACATTTTTCCGACCAGCACCCCCCCATTGAACGATGCTTGCGCCCCGTTTTCTTGCCTTCGCGATTTTCCTGTCGAGTAGCCTCTCGCTGCACGCTCAGGATTCCACGAACTTCCCGATCATCGGCGAAGTGATCCGCTTCGCTCCGGAGTTGGATGCCTTGATCGCCCCGAAGTCGACGATCCAAGTCCTCTCCTCCCGGTTTGACTGGTCTGAGGGACCGGTTTGGGTCAAGGATTCCGCGACCCCAGGCGGCGGTCATCTGCTCTTCTCTGATATCCCTCCGAACAAGGTCATGAAGTGGATCGAGGGGACCGGCGTTTCCGTCTTCCTATCGTCGGCGGGGTTTACTGGGCCCGCTGAGTACGGCAAAGAGCCCGGCAGCAACGGGCTGGCTCTTGATCGTCAGGGACGTCTTCTCTCCTGCGAGCACGGAGACCGGCGGGTCTCGGTGCTGACCACGGGCGGCGGCAAGCGAACCTTGGCGGACAACTATCAAGGCAAGCGGTTCAACAGTCCCAACGACCTCGCGGTTCATTCGAGCGGTGCCATTTACTTTACCGATCCCCCTTACGGCATGCCCATGAATTGGGACGACCCCGCCCGGGAACTCGACTTCTGTGGGGTCTACCGTTACCGCGATGGTGAAGTCACGCTCCTGACCAAGGAAATGACTCGACCGAACGGCATCGCCTTTTCCCCGGACGAGAAGACCCTCTATGTCGCCAATTCCGATCCCGCCCAGGCGATCTGGAAGTCATTCCCCGTTAAGGAGGATGGCACCCTCGGTGAGGGCAAAGTGCTCCAAGACGTGACCGAACACGTCGGCAAGCCCGGGTTTCCCGGTCTGCCGGATGGTTTGAAAGTCGATGCCAAGGGCAATTTGTTCGCGACCGGCCCTGGGGGCGTCTGGGTCTTCTCACCCGAAGGCAAGCCTTTTGGCCGCATTTCCACTGGTGAGAAGACCGCCAACTGCGCATGGGGCAACGACGGGACGACCCTCTACCTCACCGCTGACATGTACCTCTGCCGGATCGTCACCCTCACCAAAGGGGCGGGCTGGTAGCCGGTTCGCAACGCAGCCATCCCGCATCGGTGACCAGTTCCTCCATGGGACGATCCCATTCGTCCCGTGGCATGGCCGGTTCGACCTGTTCGGTGAAGGCCACGCCGATGATCCTTCCATTCACCTCACTTAGCAGGCGATCGTAGTAGCCCTTCCCGCGGCCAAGGCGGCTACCGTCAAGACCGAATCCGAGACCGGGAACCAGAACCCAGGTCAAATCCCCGGGAGAGACGACCGAGCAGTGGGCCTCGTCTGGCTCAAGCAGGCCATGAGACTGCGTGGCCAAATGATCCGGTTGGTCCACCGCCCAGAGGGTGAGCCCTTCCCCAGCGATCTTGGGGAAAACCCACGTCACCGGCTCCTCAAGCAGGGGCATCAAGTCTGGCTCAACAGGCATCGGCGCGAAAACGGCCACCGTCGCAGGCCGCTCCTGGCGGAGGCGGTCCCAGATCAGCTCTACGATTCGAGCGGATTTGCGCCGCCTTTCGGAGGGCGACAACTCTGCGATGCGCCGTCGCAATTCCCGGCGCCAAAATCGCTTCGCTGCCGTGATCTCGTCCACCCGCCCAATCAGACGAGACCCAAGGCCGTCAGCACCAGAATCACCGCGATGGCGACAAACGCCAATAACGGCAACATGAAAGCGAAGGCGCTGGTCATCCAGTAAAGGCTCCGGCGAAGCCAACCATCCCGCAACCGCTTCATCCGCTTCGGAAGCTCGCGTTCAAGGCGCTTCATTTCGGTCTGCGTCTCATGTTCCACATCCGCGAGAAGATCGAGCGCATGGTCCATCTCCGCCTTCATCCGCGACTTGGTCCATTCTTCAGGGTGGACCCGATCAATCTTCTCAAGCTGGCCCTGAAGAATGTGAATGGTCCGATGAATCGAAGCGGAGCAGCGCCGGGCGTCGGCTCCGTCCTCAGCCAGGTTCTCTTCCAACTGCTGCAACTTCGCCAGTGAGCTGGCTACGTCCGCGTGGAAGGCATCGGCTTGCTTTTGAAACGCGAGGATCTCGTTCCGGCGTTGCGACAGGACCTCCTCCTCCGCCCGAATCCGGGCCAATCGATCCTCCGCGGCGCGGACGGCCTCACGGGTGTCCTCAAAATCGGGCGAGGTGCGAGGACTCTCCTCCTGCTTCCGAGGGTGAAAATGAGAGGGAACACCCGGGATGGAAGCTCCATCCCCCGGGAGGAAACGGTCAGGAACCGGGGAGGGATCGACGGCCCGGGTAAACGGAGAGGGAGCGGTGGCGGTTCTCATGGCAGGCTCAAGCTAGGCTTTTTGGTTTTCAACCTAGCAGGAATATCGCTAATTTATGATGGTCTATCAATCACAAATAGAAAAAGATTCATCGGTGCGACGCGATTCCCTCAAAAACCCCTCTCTGATCCCCATCCCAACCGGCCGGATTGGCAGGCTTTGAAAGCCAACTCAGTCAAGTGCGACAAGCGAAGCGGGGGCACTTGGGCGCGTAATTTGAAAAAAAGCCCAACCTTGAGCTCAGGCCAACGGCCCTGCGCCGTTTCGGCCCATACTTGCGCCCCCGGACAAGAGGGTGTTAAACGGTAGGCCCTTCAGTGTTCCAAGGCGCGAAGATCAAGGCGCTCCGGCTCGAAACCAAGGCGGAGGCAATCTTCGGGCCCGAATCGCGGAGTACCGCGCAGTTCTAGAATCTTTCCCCTCTTCCGTGAAAACACTTTTCCTTACAAACGAGTATCCACCGAACATCTACGGCGGCGCAGGCGTCCATGTGGATTACCTCACCCGTGAACTAGCCAAGCTCTGCGAGGTGGATGTCCGCTGCTTTGGGGACCAGGACTTCGCGCAAGACAGGCTCCGGGTCCGTGGCATGAGCGTCGATACCTCCGGCTATTCGGCACCGAAGAATCTGCGCTCCGTCTTCGGCGCGCTGCAGCGCTGTCTCGATTTCAACACCGTGGACATCGATGCCGACATCGTCCACCTCCACACCTGGTATTCCCACTTTGGGGGTATCCTGGCCAAATTGAACTACGGCATTCCGATGGTCCTCACGGTCCATTCCCTGGAACCGCTCCGTCCTTGGAAGCGCGAACAGCTCGGCGGAGGCTACGACTTTACGGTTTGGCTGGAGCGCACCGCAATCGAGATGGCCGATGCCGTGATTGCGGTTTCTGACGATACCCGCGATGACGTTCTCCGGCTTTTCAACGTGCCCAAGGAGCGAGTTCCGGTGATTCCGAACGGAATCGATACCGATGAGTACCACAAAATCCACGCCCCAGAGCGCCTCATTCCGCTCGGGATCGACCCCAATCGTCCCTACGTTCTCTTCGTCGGCCGGATCACCCGGCAGAAGGGCATCATCCACCTTGTCAATGCGGTGAAGCACATCGACCCCGCCACGCAGGTCGTGCTTTTGGCCGGAGCGCCTGATACCCCGGAGATCGCGGCGGAGATGAAAGCGGCCGTCGAGGCCGCCCGTCAAGCGCATCATGGCGGATTGGTCTGGGTCGAAAACATGGTGGATACGCCCACCAAGATCGCGGCCTACTCCCACGCTCAAGTCTTCTGTTGTCCATCGATCTACGAACCGTTTGGGATCATCAATCTGGAAGCGATGGCCTGTGAGACCCCTGTCGTCGCCTCTGCTGTGGGCGGCATGAAGGAAGTCGTTGTTCATGGGGAAACCGGTTTTTTGGTGCCGGTGCTACAACAGGGGGAAAGTCCGTTCGAACCGATCGATCCCCCGATGTTCTCCCACGACCTGGCGCACGCGATCAACACCCTAATGGGCGACGCCGGGATGCGCGAGCGCATGGCCGCCGCCGGAAGGAAGCGCGCCGTGGATTCCTATAGCTGGACCACGGTGGCGGCTCGGGTTCACGAGCTCTACCGGGAACTGCTTGATGCCTGAGGCAGCATCCGCACACTCAAGGAGGCAGATGGGTGTAGATGCGAGCAGCGCTTCCCCTAACAGAGCTTGACGAACCCCAAGATCGCGGCTCAAATCCCTAGATCTGGACACGGCGCATACATTTGCATCCCTGCCAAAGCCACCACCTTGCGGTGACAATGTTCAGGTGGCATTGGCCGATTTTAGGCAACGATGATGGGATGGCTACAGTCTCTTAAAAGTCGGCAACAGCGTCCTGATCTGGGCCGTGGAATCGTCTGCCGATACTTTGGCATCACGGATCAGCGATTTACCGGAGGGGTCTTTTCGCCTGAGTTTCCTTCGCACCACTTTCACGTAGGGCTGGTGGATGAGACCGGTGAAGTTATTTTTACTTCGATCGCGGACAAGGATACTCACCGTGAGGAAATCCCTGACGGACACGGGTTTTCCCTACGGCTCCCGGCGGATTGGTTGGGCCCTGGATCAGAAGGGAAGCGCTACCAGTTCAAGATCATTGAGACCGGGAAATTGTTTCCCAAGGATCCCCGGGTGCTGCCACTCAACTTGGTGCTTTCGCGACCAGCGGAATCGCATCGGGATGAGAAATTTAAGGCCAAGTTGATCAGCTTAGAGCGGATTCCCGCATCATCTCTGGGCAAAGAGGTATTGGTGGTGGGGACACACGAGATGAGCCGGACCGGGGCTCCCTTGATCATCCTCGAAATCATCAAACAGCTTCATACCCGCCACGGGAGGGCGATTGTCCTCCTCAGCTTGGCTCCGCGTGGGATCCTGTTCGAGGAATTCTCGCGTCACTGTTCTCTGGTAATTGATGATCTTGGCCCGCTTCTGAGCAGTGGAGATTGGGATCCCGGTGAGTTTTTTGAGTCGTTGCGAAGGAAGACGGGCGGAGTCGCATTAATCAATTCGCTTTGCTCTACGAAACTCGCAGTCGCTTGCCGTGCGGCGGGCTTTGAAGTGAAATCCCTTGTTCACGAGTATCCCCATGCGTTTCCCTCGCCGACCATCGTCCGGCATTTCCACGCCAGCAGCGAAGTAATTCTTCCGTGTGCCGATGTTCGCGACAGTTTCCTGAACCCTGAACTTGGCCTTCACAATCTAGGGACTGAGATCCCGAAGTTGTCCGTTCTGTCCCAGGGGTGTTACATGCTCGGCAGGGATCCGCTGTCCCCGTCCGAAGTGGAGGCATTCGCCGAATCCTTCCGACAGCAGTACCAAATCAGCTCCCACGATCGGTTGGTGGTCTCCTGTGGCACGATCGACTCGCGCAAGGGGTTCGACTGGTTTGTCGCCTTGATTTGCTGGTATGCGACACACTCGCCGAATGCGGGCAACACCCATTTCGTGTGGATCGGTCGGGTTTCGGACTCCGATTTGTTTTTTCATTCTCTGCACGATCTGCGGCAACTGGGACTGATCGGGAAGTTTCATCATGTCGATGAAGCCGCCGACATTCGGCTGGCCTTGGCCATGGCCGATGTATTTCTGCTGTGCTCCCGAATTGACCCGTTCCCGAGCGTCGTCCTCGAATCCTTTCTCCTCGGTAAGCCCGTGATCGGCTTCGACAAAGGGCAAGGGAGTCGCGATCTGATCCGGGAAACGGGATTTGGAAGAGTGATTCCGTATCAGCGTCTGACGGCGGCGGTTGGTGCAATCGACTCCCTCCTGGCCGATTCTGCTTTGCGGCAGCGCATCCGCGGTAGAGGGCCTGAACTGGTCCGCAGCCGATATCAGTATGACGCCTATGTGGATGCCATCTCCGACTGGATTTCAGGCAAGCCGATTCGTCAGGAACCGTGCACCGTCAGCCCCAGTTCCGGAGAGCCCGCCGACACGATGCCCCCCATTCTTTTGCTCGGCTTTCATCGCTCGGGGACCTCGTTTCTCTCTCAGTTCCTTCTCTCGATCGGTGTCAACATGGTCCCTTCCGGGAACTCGTTGGGATCCGGTCCGGGAAACCCCGATGGCCATTTCGAGGACGTGGGGATTCTCGATTATCACTGCGGATTGCTCTGGCGAAAGCATAAGGAATTCATGGATCGGTGGGGTGGGAAGTTCTGCATCTTTCTCCCAGATTATGAGGATTCATGGGCGGGCTACCGTCTCGGAGCCGCGAAATTGGGGCGTTCTCTCGGGCAGACTGGCCCGTGGGGCTGGAAAGATCCGCGCACCCTGCTGTTCTTTGATCTGTGGAAATCGATCTATCCTGCGGCGATTCCCGTCATGGTACTGCGCCATCCCCTTGCCATTTGCCTTTCTCTTTTGCGGCGCGGTACGGATTCCTATTTTCTTTCTGATCCTCTGGCGCTCTTCGACGCCTATGTCGGTTACCATCGAGCCGCGCTGAAGGACTTCATCCAAGCCCCCGATACCTGGTTCACGGTGACCATGCCGGCCACGGAATCGAGGCTGACGGCCTTAAGAGCGTTCCTCTCCGCACGGCTAAAGATGGAGCTGGGTCCGATGGCAAACGCGGCGATTCCCGACGTATCCCGGTTCGAAGCCCTGCCTATTCCCGAGGAGATACACGAAACCTTCTGCCAAATGTTTCCAGAGGCTGGGGAAGTGTTCGACCGCTTCTCCGGAAAGGTTCGCCCGGACTCTGCATCTGAATCGAGAATTCCATCCGAGTCAGAGCGGCTTGACTGGCTCCAAGATGCCATACACCAACTCACCGGAGGCCGCGTGATGTTCTGCCGGGATTTGAAGCTGCGGTTCCGCACCATGGTCGGTTGATTGCGGAGAGAGTTCATTTTGAGAGGCTATGACAAGCTGACATTGAGGGACATGCCCCAGCGCAAACTTATCCTCCACATCGGATGGCACAAAACCGGGACGACCGCGATCCAGGCCTTCCTTCGGCAGAATCGCGAGTTGCTGGAAAGCCAGTGCGGCGTCTATTACCCAAGGAGTGGACAGGGAGGTTCGGCTCATCACGTGCTTGCCCACGCGCAGATTCACTCCAAACCGGAGCGCCAAGCACTTTGGGGGCAGCTTTCCCATGAGCTTAGGACAAACCTTGATTGGAGAGTGGCGCTCATCTCATCTGAGGCCTTCTCCAATGGAACGCTACAGCAGATCCAGTCCATCAAGGAAGCTTTGACTGGCGACTGGGCTATCCAGATTCTTTCTTATCTTCGTCCGCCAGATGAGGCCCTAGAGGCGAGATTTGCAGAAAGAGTGAAAAGATCAGAGTGCCGTGAGTCCTGGCGAGAGTTTCTCGCCTCCCAGGGGCCTCTTCCCTACAAGAGCATCAGCCGCATGTGGCAGAGTGCGTTTGGGGCCGACGCGGTGATCGTTCGTCCCTATGATCGACGGCAGTGGAGCGGAGGTGAACTGCTGATAGATTTCTTTGAAGCACTCGGCCTTGGAGAAGCGTTACAGACAGAAGGGCTCGTCTATCCCGGGCGGGTCAATGTCAGTCCCGACGCCGAAATGTTGGCAGTCCTCCGTGAAGTGTCCTCCAGACTTCACTTGCAGGGCTTCGCCGTCGATCCGGTGATCTTTAAGAAGTATCTGTGCACCCAGGTTCAGGATTCCTTTGCGGCCACAAACAGAAGGAGACCTCAAGCCAAGTTTTTCACGGCGGTTCAACGTAAGGAGCTGAGAAACTCTTACCGGGAGGAGCTTGCCGATCTGGGCCTTCGCTTCGACGAGGCGGAGGTCGGAAACTCCGACCCAGGAGCAGTGGATCTACCCGAGTTTCAATCGATGGACCCTATGGAGCGAAGTGAGATCCTGATAGCCATGCTCCTTGAGACGACCAAGGAACTCTCTATCAGTCAAGGTCGAAGGATAGGGAGAATTGAATAGCCTTGACCTCGCCCGAGCCAATGTCACTTCAGATTCTGAATCCATGAAGCCATCCCTGTTCCTCCATATTGGTCATGGGAAAACTGGAAGCACCACGATTCAGTATGCACTGCGGGACAACGCGGAAGCCTTGAGGGCCCGTGGCTTGCTTCTCGCGGACGGGGATCTCAGATTTCCAGTTTCTGGACGGATCGAGCTTCATCCTTTGATTCTGTTCGATCGCTTACTTTGGCGAGTGCCGGAGGAGGTCGCGCTCGCCGAAATGAGATTGATCCAGAATGACTTAAAGGGTGCCCTACAAGCTGGAGGATACCGGGGAGCCGTGATCTCCAGTGAGAATCTGTGTTCGGAGCATGGTCCCAGGTTGTTCGCGGGCTTTCAGAGTGAGTTCGATCTTCATGTGATCTACTATGTCCGGAGGCAGGACGAATGGCTGGAGTCGAGCTGGAAGCAGTGGGGATTGAAGGAAGGCATCGGACTCGCCGAATATGTCCGGAATCAGATCGCCCTAGGGCAGCCTGATTACCTGCGTAGCGCCCGGGATTGGCGCGAAATCGCGAAAACCATGCGGGTGGTGCCAACGAACGGTATTCCCGACATCATCCGGAGCTTTTGGGACGCCCTTGGACTGACGGATTTCAATCCGCCCCCCACCCCATCCTATAATCAATCCTTCGACTGGTCGATTTTGGAGGTACTCTCCAAGAACCCCTATTTGTTCTCGTCAGTTCGCGACAACCGTCTCTTTGAGCTTCTGGATAACCTTCTTCCTGAAGAGCCCCCCCGAGATGGGCACGCATTGTTAGACCGGGATTCCGCCCAGGAGGTCATGGATGCACATCGGGAATCGAACCAAGTGCTTCAACGCGAGTTTTTTCCTGATTACCAGCCCTTGGGTGACTACCCCCCTCGGCGGTCGTTTTCAGCTGCGGTTGGAAGGTCTGATGAGACAGCTGCGCTTTACCGGTTCATGGGGTTTCAGCTTCTCATGTTGCAGACACTCCAACGCCAGAATACCGCAAGAGACCTGGAGTTCGGCAAGATGAAGGCCCGGATCGACAAACTCAAGGCGGACAACAGGGCGCTCCGGCACAGGACTTCGGATATCGAGCAGAAGCAGAAGCAGACGAAGGCGCTATCGCTTTCCAAACGCCTCAAACGATGGCTCCGGAAACGAGACCAGCCAGCTTCCTGAGGCTGCGTCGCATCTATCTTCGAACTGGTTAAAGGAGGTCCAGGGCCGCTCGCGGGTTCACATCGATCAGCCGGTGGATCTCACCTGAGGACAGGCCAACCTCCTCTCCGAGCACTTGTTCCACCCTCGGCATAGTGGCCGTCGATCCAACGAAGTGATCGCCTCCTGGGCTCCGAGCGATCCCGTCTGCTCCGATCTCTAGTTCCCACCCCGCCAATCGATATCGCCCCGGTCCCAATCTGGCCGCAGAAATCGCATCCGTCACGGCGATGGCCCGATCGATGCCGGTGATCCGGAGGTAATTGCGCAGCGTGAACGAAGGGACGTGGACGCTGTCCGCAATGAAACAGCACCAGAGCCGGTCAGAGAAACTCAGGAAACGCTGGATCACGTTGTCATGCCGGTGCATTTGCAGCGGACAGGCATTGCCAAGATGGGTCACCATGGAAAGGCCCTGATCGATTGATTCCTCGATCTGATCCAAGCTCGGGTTGCAATGCCCCGCAGAAACGACGACCCCCTGCCCGGCGAGGAAGGCGGTGACGGCACCACCGGGATCTTGTTCCGGGGCCAAAGTCACCAACTTGACCAAGCCTTCGCCGACTTCCAGGATTCTTGCGGCAAGATCTTTGTCCGCAGTACGGACTGCACTCAGTGGGTGTGCCCCACGATACCCTGGCTCCGGACTGATGAAGGGCCCCTCGATGTGAAATCCCCGGACGACCCGGGCCACAATTTGATCTTCATCCCTCCATCGGAGGATCCGAGCGGTCCGGCGGCAGATGGTCTCTACCTCGTCGGTGATGAAGGTGACGAGGATCCCCTCGCATCCATCTTCCTCCAAGGCGGCGCATGCGCCGTGAAGTTGCGCCAACGTCAATTCATCCGAATTGAAGTCCGCTCCGTTGTAGCCGTTGACTTGCAGGTCGAAGCTCATTGTTCCTCAAACCTTCGGCTCCCACCCTTGGCGGTATTCGCGCCCCCAGAACTTCATCGCCTCTTCCTGGCGTGGATGACCGGTCGCGGGATCGATATCGAGCACCAAGCCGCTGCGATAGGCGATATTGGCGAGGTGGCACCATTGGGTCGATTGCTGACCTTCGGCAATGTCGGAGTTCAGAGGGGCGTTGTCGCGGATGGCGTCCGCCAGATTTCGAAAGTGGACCACGTCGGAACCTGCACCGTTCAGAGTTTCGAGCGGCTTGCCGCCAAGGTCATAGATCGTGTAGCCACTTCCCGTAAAGTGCATCGCGCCATTGTCGCCGGCGAAGGAGGCAAAGGCGGGGGTTTCGGGTTTGCGGGGGTGACAGGAGCTGAACTCCCACTGGGCACAACTGGTCCCGAGATCAAACACGGCGGTGCCGGTATCGGGTGTTTCCTGATCATCCTGAAAATGGTAACGGCCGCCGAGGAAAGTGACCTTCTGCGGCGAACCCGCTTTGAGCCCCCAGCGGACTAAGTCCAGGCTGTGAATCCCGTTGTTGGCCATCTCCCCGCCTCCAAAGTGCCAGTGCCAATGCCAATTGTAGTGAACGAGGTTATCCTTGTAGGGATACTCCGGCACCGGTCCCTGCCAAAGGGTGTAATCGAGATTGGCCGGAACCGGCACCGGCTTGCCCGTTCCGATGGTTTTGCGCCCGGAGAAATAATAGCCGCGGGCCGATCGCACCGTGCCGATCGCGCCGCCATGAAGCTTGGCGATCCCCTCGATGATCCCCGGGAAACTGCGCCGTTGATTACCCATTTGGACCTTGCGGTCATGCTTTCGCGCAGCCTCCACCATGAGTTCGCCCTCTCTGGCATTGTGGCTTCCAGGCTTCTCTACGTAAACGTGCTTGCCCGCCTGACAGGCCAAAATGGTGGCGGGCGCATGCCAAAAATTTGGGGCGGCGATGGAAATGACATCTACCTCCGCGTCGCCCAGAATTTCGCGGAAATCCTTAACGAACTTCGCCGGGCGTTCCTGCCCGCTTCGCTGCACGATCCGGGCGGCTTCCTCGCCGCGGGAGGAATCGACGTCGCACAAGTAGGCGATTTCGACGCCCGGCACCCCCAGCCAGCCGCTGACATGCGCCTTGCCGCGGCCAAGGCCCATCACGCCGACGAGGAGCTTTTGCGACGGCGCCGTCTGGGCTTGCGCACGTGAAACGGCCACTCCCGCAGCCCCCACGGCAGCAACACGTGCAAAGTCGCGTCGGGTGGTCAAGGTAGAGGTCGAGGTGGGTGCGGTCGGTTGTGGCTTCATCAAATGAGGGCTGGATTGCTTCTTACACGCGCGGCACAGCGGAGTCTTGTCCGAATGCACTTCTCCTTGCCATTTGGCCGGGACCGCCTTGAAGATAGCAACCATGAGATTGTCCCCTGCCCGTCTGAGCTCCTGCCTCTCCGCCCTTTCACTCGCCCTTGCGATCGGTGCCGAGCCCGATCTAAAGCCGATTTTCACGGGAACTGACCTCACCGGTTGGAAAGTCCCCGATGGCAACGACGCCGCCGGATGGTACAAAGCGATCGACGGCGTTCTCAAAATTCAAAGTGATGCCTCGAAAGTCGGGTCGGTGCTGTGGACAGAACAGAGCTACCACGATTTTGTGATCTCGTTCGACTTCCAGTTCGGCGAAGGGGTCATCGATACTGGGATCCACCTCCGCAACCAGGACCAGATCCAGATCGGAATTTCCGGCTCCCTCAAACGAGATATGACTGGTTCACCCTATGTCGGCGGCAAATATCCGGTCGAGGCCAAGGGTGTCGCGGATCTCCTCAAGCCCAAGGAATGGAACTCGATGAAAATCGAGGCCCGCGGAATGCACTACTTGGTCTGGCTAAACGGTCAACAAGTCCTCGATTTCACCTCGACCACAGGCATCCCCGAGGGCCCGATCGGCATCCAACTGCACGGCGGCAAGGACATGGGGGTCGAATACCGCAATATCAAGCTGGCGGAGCTGAAGTAAGCCTCCGCCAAGGCTTAGGCCGCCTCTTCAGGCACGGCTGGATCGGCGATGTGCACCCAGGTGTGCACGTGCGGTTTGCCCCGGAAATGCCAAATGAGGCCGGGTCCTTCAAGCTGCCAGGTATCCCATACACCGTCGTTGCCGATGTCGTGAGCCTTGTAGAAGGACAAGGTGTGGCGATCGAGCCCCACCTTGTTGATCAAGGCCATCGACTCAGCGACGTCTTCCGGGCGGAACGGCATCAAGAGATCTTCGAGAACCTTTTGCACGTGAGCCTTTTGATCCGCGCTCAAATCACTGATTGGAATCCCCTCCAGTCCCGCACCGTCTCTACGGAGTTGGATCGTGGCGTTTCCGGACTCCGATCGAGGCTTGTCGAGCAAAGCCTTATCGCGTTGTTTTCCATCGAGCATCGCGAAAACCTCATTGGCGCGCTTCGCCTGAAACCAATAGACGTTGCCCGGATGATCGGGCGCCTCGTTGAATCCCTGAGCCGCGTGCCCGTAGAAAATCGGCCCGCCGAACGCTTTGCCGACCACGCTATCGCCATCGCAGCGGCGGGTGACGTGTCGTGAAGTGAGCACGAACTCGAACTTTCCGCTGCCCGGTTCACCGAACAACGCGATCGAGCTATCGCCAAATCCGCCCTTGCCGTTGTCGTGCTCCACCTGCTTCATGACTTCCCCACGGAAGGCTTCGCTGTGCAGATTGAGGAAGATCTCGCGCACCATTTGTTGTTGATCGGCCGTGAGGAAGTCGCGAATCATGGGATCCGTAACGTGCCAATTGTTGTCCACCTTGCGCCGAAGGGGATAATCGAAGGCGAAGCACAAATCCTTGCGCTGTTCCGGGGTCAACGACCCGTGCAGCGTGGCGGCCAGCGTTTCGCTGACGGGCGGTTTGGTCTCTGCAAGGAGCGAAGCGGGCAGCGCCAAAGCGCCACCGGCGGCCGCCGCGTTGCAGAGGAAACGACGCCGGGAAAGACGGGATTTGGTCGGGTTCATGACGATTCCGGGCAGGCTATCACAGCCCGGAGCCTGGAGGGAACCGGAATCGACGCTCTAGTATCGCGGCATCGCCGGATCGACTTCCGTTGACCAAGCCTCGATCCCTCCACGCAGGCTGAAGGCATTGACGTGCCCTTTGGCGCGTAGGAAGGATGCGGCCTGAGCGGAACGCATCCCATGATGACAATAGACGATCACGGGAGCCGCCAAATCGGAGAGAACGCCCTCAATTGAGACCACGAACCGGCTCAGCGGCACGAGGACGTCGCCATGAATGTGGCAGAAGGAATGCTCTTCGTCTTCGCGACAGTCGAGCAAGACAAAGTCACTGGCTCCTGCTTGGCGTAGCTCGTGAAGAAACCCGGGCTCAACTTCCAGACCGGACTGGGGATCGGGGAAAGGCAAACTCACGGTTGCACGATGACGGGTGTTCCCACGTCAACATTGCGGAAGAAGGTGGCGGCCATGTCCGTCGGCATCCGCACGCAGCCATGGGAGGCAGCGAAGCCGGGAAGATAGCCACCGTGCATTCCGACCCCGCCGGTGAAGCGCATGAAATAAGGCATACTGGCGCCATCGAATCTCGTTCCGGGCGGCTTTTTGTCCTTGCTGGTATCGACATCCTTCATGGCGATCTCGCCGTTCGGCCAGATGAAGTTCCCGTAAAGATTGGATTTGTGATCCTTGTTTCGCTGGATGATTTTGAAGGTGCCCTGCGGAGTATCAAAACCGTCCCGTCCGCTGGAGACTTTGGAGACGCCGACGAGCTGATTCCCTTTGTAGAAATAGGCACGCTGATCGGACACATCGATCACGATCCGACCGGGGCCTGAGACGCTATCTCCCTCCCAATAGGATACATTGTCTTCGATCGGACTGTCTGCCGTTTTCCGTGCTCCCAAGCTTTCTGGGGCCGCGACCGAATACGGAAGATAGGTGCTGCCCTTGTCGGAAGGATTGCTGCAACTGGCGAAAAACGCGACGACCGCGAAAGCGGTCAAGGCGAGGCGAATAGGCTGGAGAGCTGGACTGGCGATTGACATGACGGGCGAGCTGATTCTCTGGCCGACCACTGCAGATCTTGGACGGAGGGACATGCACTATCACCGCAAAATCCGCACAGACAACCCGAAAAGCGACCCTCGAAAGCCGGTTGCTAATCTGAAGGAACCAGGCAACGGTGGACGGTTCCTGACCACACTCATGCCCACTTACGAGTACGAATGCGAGACCTGTGGACACCATTTCGAGGTGTTCCAATCCATGAAGGATGCCAAGCTCACGGATTGCCCCCAAGATTCCTGCGAAGGGAGCGTCCGGAGATTGCTCGGAACCGGAGCGGGCGTCATCTTCAAAGGAAGCGGTTTCTACGAGACCGATTACCGCAGCGACTCCTACAAGGCGGGAGCCAAGAAGGCGGAGGAAGGTGCCAAGGCTTCCTCCGAATCGACCACCAAATCCGATTCCGGAGGCGGGTCAAGCGAGTCCAAACCGGCCCCCGCCAAAGAATCTCCGGCCGCTCCGAAGAGCGATGCGTCAAAAGCCTGAGTGAGATCTTGAAACTTCCCCGCGAGACGGGTTACAAGAAAAGCAGATGTCCCAAAAACGTGTCGTCAAAAAGAAGGTGATCAAGAAGGCCGGAGTGTCGGTCACACCCACGTCGGTAGGCGGACGCAGCTCGAATCAACCCGTTTGGTTTGGGGCCAAGCCCGCTCCGAGACGGGGGGGCGCCGCTGGCTACCGTCCACCTTCGGCTGAATCTGGCGGATTCGGTGTGGGCTCGATCTTTCTCTTCCTCATCGCCTTGGCCTTTCTCGGCGGTGTCGCCGTCTGTTTTGTGCCACCGGATCTGAGTTCCGTTTCCGGCTATCCAGTTCCTTCGAGTTCCGTCGCCACCGGCAACCTGCTGCGCAGACTGGACGACGCCAGCTCAGCCACCTACACCGACAAAAAGGAAGCGACGCTCACCTTTTCCGAAGAGGACTTGAACAGCTACCTCAACAAACGCCTTCAGAAGAGTCAGAAGGGGCCGTTCGCATCGTTTGTCCAGATTGAAGGTATCTATTGCGATCTCCAGCCCGATGCAGCCAATTTGTATCTGATCAGGCAGGTTTTCGGGAAGCCACTGGTGATTTTCAGCAACTGGGCCTTCGTTGAATCCCCGGATGCCCTGAAATTCAAATGCGAATCAAGCGGCATAGGGATGATCAAAGTTCCCGGCAAGACTCTGCAGCCCATCGCCGCTCCCTTCGAGCGGCTCCGCATGGCCTGCGCACGGGAGCTGGGCGCGCTCTTAGATGTCTCGGTCGATCAAGTTCGGATCGATGACGGGAAGCTGATCGTCCACGTCCGCTGATTTGCCGCTGGAAACGCGGCCCCTCCTCAGGCTATTCTCGGCCCTAGATGGTTCGGTCGCTTCTGCTCTTGGCCTGCGCCGCAGGTTGCCTCTTGGCACCGGCAAGTGTCGTCGCTCAGAAGGACCCAACGGTCGTTCCCGCGACCGTGCCGATGGCGATCAGCCAGTCCGGACAGTTTACCGTTTACGGGGGAAAGCCCACGGATCGGGGGGAATTCGTGAATCTGTGCGAGGCCCTCAGTCGCGATGTCGCCAGCGTCACCGGCCATAAGATCGCACAATGGGTTCATCCGTTCGTGGTCCAGTTGACCGTCTCGGACTCCCCGATGGTCGTGCAACGAAGGGCGGCGGCGCGGGTCTTCCAGCTTGACCCAAAAGGCTTCCGCTTTCAGATCGACGTGCTCTTGGATGAGGATTTCCAAATGTCCGAGTTCAACCAGGAGTTCATCAAGCTGCTGCTTCTGGAGCGAATGTTCAGCGCAGACCGGCCAGAAGCGCCATCAGATCAGTTGCCTGGCTGGGTGCTGGCTGGTGTTTCAGAATTAGTCGCTTACCGAAGGGCCGGGCGCCCTGCGGACATTTTTGACGCCCTGATGGATGCCCGTCAGATCCCTCCAGTGGCAGAGATCACTTCGGCTTCCCTGGAGTCGTATCCCGACAGTGTTTCCAGGGGCATCTTCCGCGCTTGCTCCGCCGCGCTGATTCAGGCTTTGCTCGATCAGGCCAGTGGTCCCGAGCGTTTTCAGGCCTTGCTGGAGGACTTGGCGTATTCAAAGCTCAAACTGGAGGATCTCATGCGAACGCACTTTCCCGCAGTGGATCAGACGCCGGAAGCGCTGGCGAAGTGGTGGACTCTCCAGCTCGCCGCCATGAGTGAGCGGTCCGCCTTTGAGCTCCTGTCAGTCGCCGAGACCGAGCGACTCCTGGAACAGTATCTGCGGATCGACTTGTCGAGCATTACCGATGAGACCTTGGCGAAAGAGTCCGTCGCAGATTCCGCTCCCGGCGGGCGCTTTCTGAAATTCCCGAAGCGTTCGGCGGTCAAGGCACCGGTGAAAACGGCTTTCACCACAGGGACGATTGCGGACTTCGCCACGTTTCAAGGAGACTCGCGCGCCCCCATCGCCCTGAAGGAATGCGATGAGCGGCTCAATTCCCTCTCGGCCCGCTGCTTTCCCCTCTACCGCCCCATTCTCGGCTCCTACAGCAAAGTGATTGCGCGGATGCTGGCCCAAGACACTGCCAGCTTGAAAGCGGAGTTCGAAGAGCTGGCCCGTCGCCGCCTGGAGATCATCACAGTGATGGGTGGGGTGACCGACTACATGAATTGGTATGTGACGACGCAGGTGAAAGAGGCCTCCAATGAGTTCACCGGCTATGCGGAGGCATTGAAATCCTTGGAGAAGCTTGATGCTCGAAGGCGCCAAGACCCAGTGACTCTTTACATCGATGCCATGGAAAGGGAGCTCGCGCCCTGACCGTTGAGACGGCGAAATGACAACCGCAGTTGCGCACCGGCTTCAGCCGAATAGGGTTGAGTCCTTACGGCTGTCCCACTATTCCCGAACATGCACGAGAAGATCGGCTTTGAAGAAGCACTAGACCGCATTGCCTTGACTGACGATCGCTTTGAGCGTGATGCTTATTTGTTTCTCCGCGAGGTGCTCGACCTGACTGTCGAACGATTGGGCCGGTCGGCTGCGGGCCGGGGCAACAGTCACGTCAGTGGCAAGGAACTCCTCCTGGGATTCCGTGACCACGCCTTGGAACAGTTTGGGCCGATGGTCCCCTCGGTCCTCGATTCGTGGGGCATCAAGAGCTGTGGGCACATCGGTGACATGGTGTTTAGCCTCATCCAGACCGGGGTATTCGGAAAGTCCGAGACCGATCGCCGTGAGGACTTTGAAAACGTCTTCGATTTCGAGGAAGCGTTCGTCGTTCCCTTCCGTTGCGGCCCTGGCAGCAACGTCGCTCACAATTGTTGAGCCACCGGTTGCATCCTGCCCCGCCGAGCGCCTTTTGCGCAGGCTCAAACTCCATTTCCTCCCACCTCAGTGATTCATTCGATTCAGCTCCCCGCCCACCAGCCGCGCGTCCACACTTTCGAGAACGGATTTCAGGCGCTTCTCAAGCCCGACCTAGCCGCCCCGATTGTCAGCCTTCAGGTGTGGGTGCGAACCGGCAGTATTCATGAGGAGAACTGGCTCGGCGCGGGTCTGTCCCATCTTTTGGAGCACATGCTCTTCAATGGAACGTCACGCCGCGGCCCCCGGCAGATCTCCGAAGACGTCCAGGCTGCGGGCGCTTACATCAACGCCTACACCTCTTTCGATCGCACCGTTTATTGGATCGAGACGCCTCCGGAATCCACCGCAGAATGCCTCGATATCCTCGCGGACATGACGCTGCATTCCACCCTTCCGGAGGATGAATTCCGCAAGGAACTCGAGGTGATCCGGCGGGAAATGGCCATGGGCGACGACTCCCCCGGAAGCGTCATCAGCAAACTGCTCTTCGCGACGGCGTTCCAAAAGCATCCCTGCCGTCACCCGGTCATCGGGCATCGGCAAGTGTTCGATCAGCTCTCTCACGAGGATCTGCTGGCGTTTTACCGTCGGCATTACGTGCCAAACAATATGTTTTTGGTCGCCACGGGCCCGTTCGACGAGGCGGACTTGATCGAGCGGATGGAGGCCTCCTTCGGAGCGATTGCGCGGGCACCGCGGTCGCCAATGAGCCTTCCCAGCGAGCCCCGGCAACAAGGTCAACGGGTGGTCTCGCAGCAAGGCAGCACCCAACAAACCCAGCTTCGCCTAGCGTGGCATGCCCCCAATGTGACCGACCCGAGCGCCGCCGCTCTGGATCTCGTCGCTTCCATCCTCGGTTCTGGGCACAGTTCACGGCTCTACCAAAAACTGCGGGAGGAAAAGCACTTGGTTCAATCGATCGGTGCGTACTACTACGCGATGGGCGACCTCGGGCTCTTCATCATCGGAGCTGAGGTGGATCCCGAAAAGCGCGAGGAGGCCGAAGCCGCCATCCTTGAGGAAGTCGAACGCATCCGCGAGAGCGCCCCGACTCCGGAGGAACGGACTAAGGCACTCAACACAGCGCTCTCTGAAGCGCTCGATTCCCTGACGACGACCAGGGGAGTGGCCTCCGACATCGGGTCCAGTTGGATGCTGACTGGCAGCCCAGAGTTCACCCGGGTCTTCATCCGCAGCATCCAGGATACCACCGTGGACCAGATGCAACACGTGGCCCGGACCTACTTGGATCCCGCGCACGCCACCATTGTGGCGCTCACGCCGAAGTTTGATCAGAGTGGTCCGGCCATCCTTGTTCCGGCCGCTTCGGCCAGAGAGACAGAGAAGCGCGTCCTCAGCAATGGACTGACTTTACTGATTAAGCAGGACCATCGTCTCCCTCTGGTTTCGGTCAATACGGCCAGCCGGGGAGGATCACTGGTGGAGCCAGTTGGAGCAGCGGGCAGCACCCGGCTCTTTTCCCGGCTACTTGCCAAGGATACCACGGAAACCACCGCCGCAGAAATCAACGGACGCATCGAATCCGCCGGAGGCAGTTTTAGCAATTTTTCTGGGGGAAACACCCTTGGTCTGCAGGCCGATGTGATGGCCCCGGACTGGGAGTTGGCCCTCAGTACCGTTGCCTCCGGACTCACCATTCCGGCTTTTCTTCCGGGGGTCCTTGACCACGAGAAGCAGGCGCAAATCGCTTCGATTCGCTCCGATCGGGATCGGCCTATGTCCATTGCCGCGACACAGATGCGGCAAGCACTTTTCGCCGGGCATCCTTATCAATTCCAATTGAGCGGGACGGAGGAAAGTGTGGCCGCGATTCAGAGAGACCATCTATTGCACCTGCAGCAGACCTGTCTTACCGCAGCCAATACCGTCCTGGCTGTCTATGGCGACGTCGATCCGGAAGAGATCGCCGACCGGGCTGAAAGCCTTTTCGCCGCCCTCCCCCGGAGTGAGCGTCTCTTTGCCTATCCGGTGGGCGTTCAACCACTCGCGGAGAACGCGAGGCTGGAGCAGACTTACGACAAGGAGCAGGCAGTGGTGCTTTTCTCCTACCCGACGGCAGGCCTCTACGATCCCAATGCCTTGGCGCTTGAGCTCCTCAGCGATGCCTGTAGCGACATGAGCTCGCGGTTTTTCAACCGGATCCGCGAGGATCTCGGAGCCGCCTACAGCGTTGGGGCCAGTCGCCTCGTCGGAGTGGCCGGTGGATGCTTCTACTTTTATGCGATGACCTCGGCGGATTTAGCTGACGAAGTCGAGAGCGCTCTTCGTAGTGAGATCGAGTTCCTGGCCCAGAACGGCTTGGAGTCCGCTGAGTTTGTTCGTGCAAAGCGCTCTTGGCATGGCAGTCACAAGAATCGCCTGCAAAGCACATCGGCTCAGGCCGGCATTCATTGCCTCGATGAGCTACAGGGGTTCGGATGGAATCACTCCAACGAACTCCCGGCCCTCATGGACGCGATCGACAACGACCGCCTCCGCGAGGTGGCCGCCCAACATTTCCTGGCACGCCCTCATGCCGTCGTGAGGCTCTTGCCTGCTGGCGAGTAGGCGGGTTCAGTCCACGAAGGAGAACTCGTTGGTGGAGACAAGCGCCTGCGCATAAATTTGCAGGGGAGTCGCCAAGTCCACGGGACCTCCAAAATCCTTGCTGTAGTCCCAACGCACCAGGGAACCCGAGACGCTCCGGACCGAGGGGTTCCATTCGAATGAGTCGAAAGCGTGGTCTTCCATCGAATCCAAGCGGAAGTCAATGGTGTCCCCCTCCGCGACCTGGAACGGCCCATATTGAGTGGGAACCGTCTGTCCCGGGAGACAAATAATCTCAGAAAGCAGTTCCCCGCCGTTCTTCAAGAGCCTGGCGCGGACACCGTTTCCTTTCGGAGACGCTTTGCGAAGCGTGCCATCGAGAACGACGCTGAGATCCTTGGGCGCGGTCCAACGTGCGATCGTCGCAATCTTTGGACCACCCGGGTGCCCACCATAGCGATGGAGATGGGCATGACTCAAATGACCAGCCGCTGGATACACGGCTTCTGGCTGCCATCGGTCCTTCTGCCAGACCGCAAAATTGACGAACTTCTCGCCCCCAGTGTCAGGATCAGGATCGGATCGTCCATACTGCCAACCAGACATGGTCTGCCGGTTTCCTTGCTTCGCGACTTCGGTTTGCGCCGCAAGAAAGCTGGTGCCCAGCGCCACCTCATCTTCCGAAGGTTCGCGAGCGAAAAGTCTCCGATACAACGCCCCGACGGCTTCGATGGGAGCCGCCTCAGCGATCCCAGGTAGCGCTGCGATCCGTTGGGCTTCCTCCAACAGGAAAGGACTGTTCATGGTAAAGAGCGCCTGAGTGGACACCGTGGTGTAGCTCCGTTGCGCCACATGAGCCTGAGGACTCGCGAAGTCGAACGTACTGAAAACCTGTGGGAGATTCTGGCGATCCACATAAGCGTAGAGAGTCCGTCTTGGAGAGAACGGTTCTTCGTGGATCTCCACCGATCTGCCATAGAGCTTGGGATCGAGGTGACCGCTCACGGCGAGGATGGAATCCCGCATCGTTTCAAAATCGACGCGCCGGAGGTTTGCATGCCAGAGAAACCGGTTCTCGGCATCGACGAGTTCCTGTTTGGGCGCATTGGGATGAAGGCTGGACTGCTGCCAAGTGGCCGATGTGAGGATGAGGCGGTGGAGTTTCTTGACGGACCATCCGTTGCTCATGAACCAGTCGGCCATCCAGTCGAGGAGTTCGGGCTGGTCAGGAGCCTGGCCCTGGATGCCAAAGTCACTGGGCGTTCGGACCAGCCCCTGCCCGAAATGATGCATCCAAACCCGATTGACCATGACCCGAGCGGTCAGCGGATTCTTGGCATCCACGATGGCGTTGGCTAATTCGAGGCGGCCACTGCCCTTGGTAAAGACCGGTGCGTCGTCCCCTGCCACGGCGGTGAGGAAGTGAGGCTTGACCGCATCACCACGCTGGCCGGGGTTTCCCCTCACAAACACCCGGGCGACACCGACTGGCTTCCGGTCCTCAAGAATGCGAGCCCGGTCGGGGGCTTGGGTTGAGTCCGCCACGAACTTTTCCCGTTGCGTCCGCAGGTCTCGCAGTTTGTTCTGATCTGCCCGGTCCAACTTGCCCTCCAGCTGGAAGGGGCGATTCGCCAGGTCTGGGAACTGCACGGCCAAGGCGGCCAGCTCCGGTTCAAGGAAATCGTCGATCGCTTTCTCCTTTGCCGCCAAATCCGCCTGGAACTTCCGGTACTCAGGCGTATCGACCGGCGCACGCAAGAGTGGCGCTTCGGCTGGTGGTACTGAGTTGTCGAAGATCCCGTAGAGGCTGTAGTAATCCTTGGTGGGGATCGGATCGAACTTGTGGTCGTGGCATCGGGCGCAACTCACAGTCAACGCCATCAATCCCCGGAAAGTCGCATCGATCTGGTCATCAATGAGGATCTCCCGCCGGGCCGCGTCGTCGCTCAAGGTGAGGAAACCCATGGCCGCGAGGTGCCCACGGTCGGCCTCGTTGGTGAGCTGCTCCGCCGCGAGTTGGTAGCGAACGAAGCGATCATAAGGCATGTCCTCGTTGAAGGCATGGATCAGCCAGTCGCGATAGGCATACGCATAGATGAACCGCCGCTCTTTGCCGCCCGCTGTGTATCCCCGGACATCGGAGTAGCGCGCGACATCCATCCAATGTCGAGCCCAGCGTTCCCCGTAATGCGGGGATGCCAATAACTCATCGAAGAGTTGGCTGATTGGCAGATTCGTCCATTTCTCCAGATCGGCTTGGGTCGGCGGAAGCCCGGTGAGCACGAAATAAGCGCGCCGTACTAGCGTAGTCGGCGCAGCCTGGGGTGCCGGGGTCAGGCGCTTCTTGCGAAGGCCCGCCTGCACGAAATAGTCAATCGGATGAGTTCCCTCAGGAATCACCTGACCGGCGACGACGGGCTTCAGCGACCAGTGATTTCGCGGATCGCGCTTGGACAGGACAGGTGCCGGATCGGCTGGCCATGGAACCCCGAGTTCAATCCAACGCTGTAGGGCGGCAATCTGGTCATCGGCCAGCTTTGGAGCGTTCTTCGGCATGTCCCGAATCTTCTGCTCTGCGCCCGCATGCCGGACGGCGACCAGCAACCGGCTCGATGACGCGTTCTTCGCATCGACCACAATCCCGCCTTCTCCGCCTTTGATTACGTCCGCGCGGGTATCGAGACGCAGGCTGCCTTCGGCGCGAACCTTGCCGTGGCACTCGATGCAGTGGTCCGCCAGCACCGGTCGGATGGAGCGCTCAAAGAACTCGATCTGCTCCGGGGGATATGTTTGAGCAGAGGCCGCGGAGGAAAAGAGCGCGAAGACGAACAGCAGACGCATGGAAGCAAAGACCATCGGGAGATAAATTTGTTCGCCCAAGACCATCCTGCAATCGGGATTGGCAACCATCTGCTTCGCCTCTTGCCCGCTGGGATCGTCCATGCTAGCCTCCACCGAATGAATGCTCTCAGCTCGGCGACAGCCCTAATTACCACGATCGTCGCGGGACTCGCCCTGATGTTTGTCTGGGCCGGAAGCGAAAGCGTCTATTTTGACTGGGCTCCGATGGAAGGAGACCTGTCCCTCTACGAGATCGCCCAGGTGCGCAGCCCGGTCGAGGAAGAACCGATGACTGTGGCATCTACGGAGCCGGATCCTTCGATCCCGATCTCGACGGAGAATGTTCCCTCTGAGGTGGCTGACGCGGTCGCCGCCGCCATGAATAGCGCCGGGGGCCAGTCCGATGCCCCCACCGCAGTGATGCCCAAGCCTGCGAGATCCAGGAGCCGGAGTGGACCGCAGAACTGCGTCCTTTGGATCAGCATCGCCAGCTTCCGGGGAGACTACCTCGAGAAAGCGGAAGCGCCCTTCCTCAAGGAGGTGGCCGGCAGGGGCCGAACTACCTCTACCCTGCTTCCCGCGTTCCCCACTTTGCATTATCCCTGTCTGATCACTCAAGCGACGGGATTTCCGGTCTCTACCCATGGCATCTCAGGGAATCGGATGCGCGATCCGGAGACCAAGCAACTCCTGGACCGCCCCACGAAACTGAGTTTGCTGAAGGCAGAACCCATTTGGACCTTGGCCAAGCGGCAGGGCCTGGGCGTCATCGTGCATGACTGGCCCCTCTCCCAGGAGCAGCCCTCCGGTGCCGCCGCTGACGTGTTCCTTTCAAGTTACGACGATGCAAAGACCGACGATGTTCGCTTGAGCGCTCTCTTAGAGGCATGGTCTTCGTTCAAGGGTCCGACCAAAATTGGATTGGCAATGGCGTCCATTCATGACCTTGAAAAGGCTGCCATGGCCCACGGAAGCCGCGATCCTGCGACCTTTGAGGCCGTCACCAAGATGGACGCCACCCTGAAAACCTTCTTCGAGAAACTGGAAGCCGCGTGGCCGACGCTAAGTGACCCAGGGGACAAGCTGTATGTGGTGCTTACCACCGACCACGGCCGGGCCGATGCCGAAAAGGTGATTAACTTCACCCACCTAATGGGGCCATTAGCCGAGCACGTCGACGTGACCGTGGACTCTGCGGTGGCGAATATCTGGTTCAAGGAGCCCCCCGCTGGGGTGACTGCGGAAGCCTATGCCAAAAAATACGACGAGGAACTGCGCGCGCGGATCTACTGGAAGTCGTTTCCCCGTGGGGAATACCCCTCCTACTTGGAACTGGGCACTGGCGGTCCATTTATCGGCGATCGTATTCTGGTTTTAAAGGCTGGTTACGCTTTCGCGGATGCCAAAGGATCGGAGCCGGTCTACAGCCCCTCAGAAACGAGCGGCCCCTTTTCCTTCGGAGGCTACCCGGTGCGTGACTCGTCGCGGATGAAGGGCCAAGCGTTCTTTTTCGAGCTTCAGGGCGGTGGGCGCTCCGGGGATCTGGGCGACGTCAGCGCGGCCCAGCTTTATCCGACGGTGTGCGATCTTCTCGGACTCGAACCGAGCCCATCTGTGACAGCGAAAGCGCTCGATGTGCGCTAGGCTTCCCTGCCCAGATTGAAGTTTGTAGCGAAATCATGATTTTTTCGCTTGCGCGACTTAGGACACCGCATAGAGTCTGACACTAGGACAAACTGTAGTTGTTTGTTTGTTTTCATGGTTCAAGGCCCGATCGTTCGCGATCGGGCCTTCTCCATTTGGCTCAAGTGGATTTCTCCGGAAGCGGTTGATCGGCCACCCACATCCCGCTAACCTCGGTGCTCCCAGCAACGCGATGTGTCGTCCGGTAGATCTCAGGCTTGCGGATCTGGGCCGCTGCCTGGTTGGCTTGGCGGCAGCGTTTCTCGCGCCTCCCCTTCCCTCCGTCAATGGCGAGGAGGCCCTCGCCGTACTGGAGCCGAGTATACCCCAGTTGATTTCGATCAATGAGGGGCAGGATCCACTGTGGATCTGCCGTACCGAAGTCCCTTCTATCGTCTGGTTCTTCGCTTCCACCACTGATCCCAAAGCCTCGATCCTCTTCCGTAGTGCCACAGGGAAACCGGGGAATCCAGTTTGGGTGCGCAGCCGGGGGAACGGCAGCGTCGCAGCCGTCAGGCTAACGGCGTCCGCAGGTGGCCGGACGGTGAATGCGCGGATTTGGGCGGAAACGGAGGCTGACGTAGACCCAGCGGAACCGAACGATGCCTTCAACCAGGCGCGGCGGCTCGCTGGTTCAGGAGAAGCCTCATTTTACCTCTATCCAAAGGAGGACCAAGATTGGTTCATCCTTAGCGTCGATTCCAAGGATGAGCGCCACTTCGAAGTCGTCCTTCCTCAGCAGGGCCCTTCGGCTTTTCGGGATGGCCTTGAGCTAGGCATTTGCGATTCAGCCGAGCATCCCGTCGTGCAACGTGTCGGCTCGGGCCAGGAAGCGGGATCGTGGCTCACCATTCCCTTCCAATTGGAGCCCGGCGAATACCGGGTTTGGGTGAGGGCTCGGGGATCGCGCTCTTCCCGAGCACCACTCACCCTGCGGCTGGTCACGGGACCGGCTGCTGTACCTGTGGCAGCGGTCGCAGCACCGGTCGTGGTTCCCGCCATCCCTACATCGGCTCCCAGAGAGGAGCCCACCCTGGTTGAGGTTCCAGCACCGTCACCTTCCCCCGTTGTTTCGGAAGGCGAAGCCCCACGTCAATTCAACCCGATACCGTGGCTCCTCTTGAGTTCGGGAGTCCTCATTCTCATCTGGGTGGTGGGAGGCTTGATCCGGCCACGGCGGGTGTTTGACTTGACCCGTTGAAACCGCGACGATGCCCCGCAGCCTCCCATGTCGTCACCGCTCTATTTCCTTTTTGCTTCGAGCTTGATCGTTCTGCTCTCTCCGGTTTCCGGGCAATCCCCGGGCACGACGCTCAGCGCGAGTTTCCAATTCTCCAGCGCAAAACCGGTGCTCTTTCCTGGAACGAGTGCCACGCCAACCCTGGAAATCGTCCTGCATCCCAATGACCGGAATACCTGGGAGAAGGTTCAGGTTCGCCTCGTTGCCACGATGGGAGATGAACCTGTTCCGGCTGGGCAAATGCCTGTCAGCCTAGCCACCCCCGGAGGAAAGGCGATTACCACGGACAAGTGGAACTATGCATCCTACCTCGGCCTGGGACAGGATCGCGACACCATCTCCCTGCGGGTCGTTCACCAACGTGCGACGGCCACGGCTCCCTTGCAGTTGCACGTCGAGGTCGAAGTGCCGGGACTGGCTGCGGCGGCCACCGCACCGGTCTCGATTCGATGCGTCGATTTCTTGGTGACCGATGTTGGGGATCCCGCCCTGCCCTCGGACGACGCGATTATCCGGAACGGGGACACCGCTTGGCTCACCCACTATATGGACACTTCGCGGTCTCTGCCCATCATGCCACGCTTGGTGGCGGCGACGCCCGGTCTCTCCGAAGATTACAAGATCCAGTGGATGCTAGAGAGTCGATATCCCCGCCGCGGGGACCTCGATCATGTTCGATTTCCTGGAGAAGGGTGGCTGGAACTTCCCGGTGATCAGGACTGGAAAGTATTCGCCAGCTATCATGGCCGATACTTTGGCGGCAACGCCCAAATCTCCGCCAGAGTGCTTGAGCCGGGAGGCAAGCTGGTGTTTGAAGCGACCCGCTCGTTTCGCATCCTCTGCCAGAATCCCCCGGACGCCACCACCGTCCAGTACATCAAGAGCCGGCAAGGACGATTTTGGTATGCGTGGGCCATCGCGCAACATGAAAGCCGTCAATGGAAACAGGTCTTCAACCAGTTCAACTCCGGGGGCCGGGTTCCCAATGAACCCAATTATGGAGCGCCCGACGGCTGGGGAATCTTCCAGATCGACTCCTCTCGCGGTGCGACTGTCTCGACGGCTGAAGTCTGGGATTGGCGGACGAACGCCCAGGCTGGTTTTGACGAACTGGTGACGGCGGAGTCCGATACCCGGAACTACTTCCTGGCGATCCAACGAAACTATCCAGACAGCTACGAACCGCCACCAGCGACTTACACGCCGCCGGGCTGCAAGACCACCCTCACCAGCGAGGAGGCGTCCATCATGCAGTGTTACAATGGCGCAGCCGTCGTTCGCAAGCTGCGCAACTCCCACGGAACCCTCTCTTACTATCGGAGCTGCTGGTCCTTCAATCCATCGGGGCCGTCAGGCAAGCGATGGCGCTACGTGGAGAATCGCAACAATTACGTGTTCAAGGTGGTCAAACACGAACTTGAGGGCGAGATGCCGGTGGAATGACTATGAAGCGGCCCGTTTTCACGCTCATCCTCCTCCTCGCCGGAAGCTTACCCGCTGCAGAGCCTATCACGGATCCGCTCCGCGATTACTTGGAGAACTTCGACGTCCGTCGCGGAGAATCCGTGATCACGGCGGATCCGGATTTAAATGGCGACGGCATCGCCGACCTCCTAATCACCCGGAACACCCTTTCCAACGGGAGACAGGGCAATCTCTGGGTGTGTTACGAATCGATGGGTGCCGGATCGTTTCGAAGAATCGATGAACTCGCCGAGGGCAATCCAATCGAGTTCCACCAGAAGGCGGTTTCTTTCCGGCCACGGCGGGATGGGAAGGGATTGGAACTCATCCGATACAGTCCCGGAGGAGCCGGCGAGGGAATGCTCAGTTCTCTCAAATTGAGCGGTGGTGGCGCAACCGAAACGATTCTTGAGGATCTCCGCCCCTCCGGTGAACCCGACCGCTACACGAGCTTGTTTGAGAATCCGAAGAGCCAACTCGCTTTCCATTGGGAGAAGTCCGACGTCCTCCTGGCTCGCTACTTTCCTTTGGGCCGGTGGTTTCTCCACATGACCCCGTTGAAGTGGGCCATTGCGGTTCTGGGAGCGCTCGCCACTCTCGTTTTGGTGCTCGCTCTGGTCCGGGTCTTTCTCGGGGGCCGCGCCGCTCCGGCGGTTCCTCGTTGAGCTTTTTCGGATTGCGGCGATGATGGGCCATGATTGACCCCATTTTGGACGAACTCCAGCGTAACAGCCGGTCCACCCCGGAGGAACTTGCCAAGCTTTTCCATCAGGATGCCGCTGCCATCGCCGCCAAAATCAAGGGTTGGGAAGAGGACGGCACCATTCTTGGGTATCACGCCGTCGTGGATCCCGAGCGGACTGGGCACAACGGAGTCACCGCCTTTATTGAGGTCAAGCTGACCCCGGAACGGGAGGGCGGGTTTGACCGGATTGCGCGCCGGATCTCCAAATTCTCCCAGGTGACGGCATGTTACCTGATGAGCGGCGGTTATGACTTGGTCGTCGTCGTCGAGGACATCGATCTCCGCGCGGTCGCGCAATTCATCTCCGAGAAGCTGAGCAGCCTGGAGGGAGTGATCTCTACCTCAACGCACTTTCAGCTCAAGGTCTACAAGCAGAGCCGCTTCACCATCCAAGGAGAAAGCCATCTTGGGCGCCTCCCCGTCGTCCCCTGACCGCCTAGACAACCCCGGTGAACAATCTCGCTTCCAAAGTCTCCCGCCAGCTCCAGCAGATCCCCAAGTCAGGCATCCGCGACTTCTTCGAACTGGTCCAAGGCCGTGACGACGTCATCTCTCTTGGCGTCGGCGAACCCGATTTTTCCACTCCCTGGCATATTCGCGAGGCCGCGATCTATTGCCTGGAGTCTGGGAACACTGCCTACACCTCGAATCTCGGTCTCCTCTCGTTGCGGGAAGAGATCAGCGGTTACGTGCAACGCTACTTCGGGCCGACCTACGATCCAAAATCGGAAGTCCTCGTGACCGTTGGCGTCTCCGAGGCTCTCGACCTGGCCTTCCGCGCACTGCTCAATCCCGGTGACGAAGTCATCTACCATGAGCCCTGCTACGTCTCATACAGTCCCAGCATCGTCATGGCCTACGGAGTTCCGGTGACCATCGCGACTCGCTTGGAGGATAACTTCACCCTTCTGGCGAGCGACGTCGCCGCCGCGATCACGGATCGCACCCGGATCATCGTCCTCAACTTTCCAACGAACCCGACGGGTGCGGTGGAGCCGGTGGAGGAACTGGAGAAGATCGCAAAGCTGGCCGTTGAACACGACCTCATCGTGATCACCGACGAGATCTACAGCGAGCTGATCTACGACAAAGAGGATCCCTCCAAGGTCCCTTCCCACACCTCGATCGTTTCCTTTCCCGGGATGCGGGAGCGCACCATCCTGCTGCACGGCTTCTCCAAGGCCTATGCGATGACCGGTTTCCGCCTTGGTTACTCCTGCGCGCCCAGCATCCTCACGGATGCGATGATGAAGGTGCACCAGTATTCGATGCTCTGCGCTTCGATCATCGCGCAGAAGGCGGGCATTGAAGCCTTGCGCAACGGCGCTCCCGAGGTGGAGAAGATGCGCCACGAGTATGCACTCCGGCGGAACCTGATGCTGGAGGGTTTTGCCCGGATCGGAATCCCCTGCTTCACTCCCGGCGGCGCATTCTATCTTTTCCCGGATATCACCAGCTTCGGATTGAACAGCCGGGACTTTGCCTTCGGCCTCCTGGAGAAGGAAAGCGTCGCCGTGGTTCCCGGGACCGCATTCGGCGCATCGGGAGAAGGTTGTGTTCGCGCCTGTTACGCGACGAGCCGGGCGGAGCTTGAGGAAGCGCTCGTGCGCATCGAACGCTTCGTGGGTACGCTTCGCTGATCGCGGAACGGGGTTCCGGTCACTGGGCCGGAATCTCGTTCAGCGTGTAATAGCCGGTCGGGTGGAGCAATGGCTTTCCGGCCTTGTTGCGAAGGCCCTTTATCGACAGCTCATGGACGTGCCCCTTGGTGAGGGGCTCGACCTGAAGATCGATGGTGAGCCCATCCGCAGACACGGCCGCAACCTTCACCGTCGGCGTGACCTGATCAACCTCCGGAGACCCGTAGGCCGGCTGGTAAATGTAGGTGTGGGCGGACATCACGAAGCTGCCATCGACGGCAGAGGCCGGATCGACGGGTTCGGTCATCCGTAGCTGAAAGCCCTGGGGTTTGGCCCGCATTTCGAGCACTTCAAAGGGTGTTTTCCCCGTCCACCGGACTCGTTCCAGGGCCTCCTGTTTGCCACCACGTGCCCCCCAGCCGCGATCGGAACCACCCGTGAAGAGCGTGCCATCCTCGGCGAGCCGAACCGCGATGTTCCCGGACTTGAACCCATTGATAAAGGGAAACGCCGCGCCCTGCCAAACGCCGTTCACCTCTTCCAGGAAGACCCGCTGAATCAGGGAGAAGGTTTGCTCGCCGACCAGGAGCTGCCCCTGGAACGGGCCGAATTTGTCATTCTCGATCAAGGCGATCCCGGTGGGAGATTGCCCAAGTTTTCCGTGGGGCAAGACGACGGCCGGAGGCACGTAGGTCGCGAGCCGGGCCCGTTCCGTGACGGTGCGGGTTCCCGTCAGCGTCGGATAGAGCGGGGCCTCCCCGATCGCACCGTTGGCGAAAGGGAAGAAGATGTTTCCGTTGGGGTTGCCTTGGAATGATCCAGGTTTGATGTGCTTCAGGGAAGAACTCCCGTTCCACGGTCCCTGGTTGTCACAGTAGAAGACCTCTCCCTTCGGACCGAACCCGATCCCGCCCGGTGAGCGGACTCCGCACGCCGTGGGGATGACTTTGCCATCCGGGCTGATCCGGAGAACCCAGCCACGATAAAGAGATTCCGCAGTGAACGAGCCCGTGAGACAGAGCGTCACCCAGATATTGCCATCCTTGTCGTGCCGTGAACCGAAGGCATACTCGTGGTAATCCCCTTTGATGCCCCAGCCGTCACTCACGCATTCAAAGAGATCCGCTTGGCCGTCACCGTCCTCGTCCTTGAGCCGGGTCACCTCGGGTCTCTGCGTGGCATAAAGCGATCCATCGCGCCAAGAGAGCCCGAGGACCTCGTGGAGATAGCGGGCGAAAAGCGTCCATTGGGGAGCCGCCTGATCGAAGGCACCTGAACCGATCCAAACTTCACCACGCCGGGTGGAAACCGCGATCTTTCCATCGGGTAACAGCTCGATCGCACCGACCTCGAAAAGGGTATCGGAGGGAGTGGCCAGGCTGACGATAGGGTAGAACTCAGCCTCGGCGGCGGGTTGCTGCGCCCAGGCGAGACACGGAAGGAGCGCCAAAACGGCAGCGCAGAACATCGGGGAGCGATTCATCGTAAGAGAGATTACAAATTCACTTTGAGGCCGCTGCTTCCGGGGCAATCGCAGTGAGCCATCGATAATGGACCTTAAACTCCAGAGGTCCTGACACGGGGACGAGCAATTCCTGTCCCCCCTCTGCGGGCCGGAGCAGGTTCCCGGTGCCCTCAATGCGGATCGAAACGGGGCCGACGACATGCCAGCCATCGCTGTCGGGAAGTCCGGCCACGACAGCGATCCGCATTACCGCGTCCTTCTCCGACTCACCCTTGATTGACACGGTCCGCACCAGCGCTTCCGTGTTCTCGGCTCCGGACGGGTCAAAGCGATCCGTCACCGCCAGTTTACGGAAATCATAGGTGAAGGTTGGGAAACGCTTCGAATCCAGCCGGTAGCCCCGGAAACGGTAATCCGGGTTGGGCACCTTGATCGTGATCTCCCTCTGGGTTTCGGGCACATCCTTTTCAAACTTGACGGTCCCTAGAGAAAACGCCTTCCAGGTCTCGGATGGATTCGAGAGGACCTGGAGCGGATAGCCTTTGGCCGGTGCCGCCACATCAAAACCCATCGGGGGCTGGTCGCCGACGCCCCGCCCAGTCCAATGCTTTCCGGCGTCCATGAAGGCCCCGCGCCAGAGAAGGGCGACGTTGCACACGTCCGCATCCCAGCAGATATTCACCGCCCCGGGATAGCCGACGGCGATGCCTCTCGGCGAGCTCCCCTGGATGAAATTGCGGTATACGACCGCCTCGCCCTCGTTCACCGGGCGCAACCGGATCACCGGCGGCGGAGGAGTCTTTGAAGCCATCGACGGAGGCGCATCCTTGCTCATGGTGAGCAATCCAGTCTTCTTCCCCCTGGCCATCAGTGCCAATTCTTCACCGCCGCTCGCTTCGAAATACTGAAGCTGGACGGTGTGAGTTCCCTTTTCCAATTTCAGCTTTTTGCTGACGGTCTTGAATGGGTGAATGCCGTTGACCTCAAGTTCGCCCTCTCCGTCGACAATTAGGCGGGAACCGTCATCGGAACCGAGGAAGAACTCATAAACGTCTGAATCCTTGGTCTCGAGCGTCGCGTCGAAAATCAAAGCGAAGTTTTCCGGTTTCCGCTTCCCGATCACGTCCAGCGAGATCAGACCGCTCGGCACGGGACCGGACTCGACCGGCTTGAGTGAGGCGAAATCTGGCAGTTGGGTGAACTCCCCCTCATAGAGCGTGTAGCGCAAATCTTTGAAGGCAGACTTCACTTGGCGCACCTTCATGACTCCGTTCATAATGGTGGCGTGTCCCGGCACGGTGCAGACGAACGGGTAGTCACCCGCCTTGGCCGGTGCTTCAAAGTAGAGGTCCTGGATCGCTTTCGGGTCCATCAGGCGAGTCGCCACCAAGACTAGGGCGTTGTCACTGGGCATCCAACCTCGGGCGAGAGCGGCTTCCCCTTCTGCCCAAACTCCCTGGGCGAACTGCAGGCCACTCGCGGCATTCCCCTCTGCCCGGAGAAGGACGAGATTGTGCTGCAGCTGATCTTCATTCTCCAGCGTCAGCTTGACCTTCGCTCCCGGCTCCACCGAGAACTCCGAGAGATTGTAGCGCATGGTCCCCTCGGTGGTCTTGATCGTGATCGCCACGTCGGGAGCCGCCGACCACTCCGGCGGTTCGGCCTGCGCCACTTGGGCGGCGGTGAGAAAAGCTACGATTCCAATCCGGATGCAATTCATCGTTGTCATATACGGTTGGGCTTTAGGAGCGTCAGCGAATCACTCCCCAATGGGAATTGAACGGCCAGTAAACCATGAGGGCGCGGCCGACGAGATTTGGCTCCGGAACCGGGCCCCATCCGCGACTGTCGTAACTGTTGTAACTGTTGTCTCCCATCGCCATGTATTCGCGAGCGCGCAAATCCCAATGGGCCCAACGACCTTGTTCCTGGTAACCGCGATAGCCGTTTTCAACAGACATCACCCGCTTGATCCCGAACTCGGTCGCCTTCTGGTTATTGATCCACAATTCAGGTTCCTTCACGTCGATGCGGTCTCCCGGGAGCCCTACGAGACGTTTGATGTAGTGGATGCTTCCCATGCGCGGGTCATCGAGATGAATTCCCCGAATGTTCTTGGTGGTAAAGACAAACACCTCACCCCTGCGTGGCGGACAGAAGTGGTAGGAGAATTTATCGACGATCACCTGATCTCCGGAATCGATGAAGCCTCGTGCCAGGATCTGGCCCTTCTTGATGATCGTGGGAGCCACAGCCACCGTGGTCCGCCCACTGTCAAAGTAGGGCTGACGCCGGAGCCATTGATTGATTCCGAAATCCTCCAGCACCCGTGATTCCGGCCCAGGGATATCGTAGCTGTGCTTCTTCCCGATCAAGCGAGTCCGGGTAAAGAACTTCAGGACCGTGTAGGTTTTGACGCCGACGATCTCGTCATCCTCTTTGGCGACGACGTTGACCCAGGATCGGCCCAGCCGAACCCATTCGATCAAGTTTACGATCGGATTCGGTTCCGGCTCCATGGAGGATTGCGCGATGATTCCGTTGAGAGTCGGCTGCATCGATCCGGTAGGAATCTTGAACGGTTGAGCGATGTAAGCTCGAATCCCCAGAGCGATGGCGATCGCGACAAAGAACACCTCAATGTTCTCGGCCACGGCGGAGCTGCGATAATCAGGACCGGCCCCTTCGCAAGCCTTGGTCAGGTCCTTGGCCAAAGCGGTCAGCTTTTTCTCATCCTTCGCCTCCAGGGCGGACTGGAACTGCCTCACCAAATCTTCAATTCCGGCGAGTTTCCCCGGAGGCAGGATGTCCCGCCGGTAATTGATAAAGCGCCGAACGCCCTTGAGGAGGAGCTCCCCGTCTTTGAGATACTTGGCTTTAAACATGACAATAGACCGGATCCAATCAATCTGAACTGCTCTTGAGCACCTTAATGAAGGCTTCCTGCGGAATATTGACCCGCCCGATGGCCTTCATCTTCTTTTTCCCTTCCTTCTGCTTTTCGAGCAGCTTGCGCTTCCGGGTGATGTCACCGCCGTAGCACTTGGCGGTCACGTCCTTGCGCATCGCGGCGATGCTCTCACGGGCAATGACTTTGGCCCCAATGGTTGCCTGGATCGGAACCTGGAACAATTGCCGGGGAATCACTTCCTTGAGTCGCTTCGCGAGATCTCTGCCGCGCGATTCCGCTTTGTCGCGGTGCACGATCGTGGAGAAGGCATCCACTGGCTCTCCGTTGATGAGAATGTCCATCTTGACCAAGGCCGAAGGTTGAGTGCCTGCGTGCTCGTAATCCATCGACGCGTAGCCGCGCGTGCCACTCTTGAGCTTGTCGTTGAAGTCGACCAGGATCTCGTTGAGCGGAAGCATCGCGTGGAGCATGACCCGGGTCCCGTCCAGGGTCTCCGTGTGATCGACCCACCCCCGCTTGTCGGCCACGAGTTGGAGCACTTCGCCGATGTAATCGTTCGGGACCATGACGAAGGCTTTCACCAAAGGCTCCCGGATTTCCTCGATGACGCCTGCGTCAGGCCAGTGCATCGGGTTTTCCACGATGAGTTCCTTGCCATTGGACAAGGTCACTTCGTAAACGACGCCAGGGTAAGTGGAGATCACGTCCATCCCGAACTCGCGCCGCAGCCGTTCCTGAACGATCTCCATGTGGAGTAGACCGAGGAAGCCGCAGCGGAAACCAAATCCAAGGGCGGCGGAACTCTCCGCCGTGAACGTAAACGCCGCGTCATTGATCTGCAGCTTGCCGACCGCCGCCTTGAGCGACTCAAAATCATCCGTGCTCACGGGATAAATCCCGCTGAACACCATCGGTTGGATTTCCTTAAAACCGGGCAGCGGTTCCGGGGCGGGCTTGGCCGTCTCCGTGATGGTATCTCCGATTTTTACCTCGGAGGGGTGCTTCATGTTGGCGATGATGTAGCCGACATCTCCGTTGACGAGTTCGTCGAGCTTGGTCATCCCCGGGGTGAAGACGCCAACTTCCTTGACCTCGTAAGCCTTCCCGGTGCTCATCATCGTGATCCGGGTCCCTTTCACCATCCGACCGCTGAAGAGCCGCACGTAGGAAACCACCCCACGGTAGGGGTCGTAAACGCTATCGAAGACACTGGCGCGCAAAAAGGCGTCATTCGGTTCCTGGGGCGGCGGGATTCGCTCGATGACCGCTTCGAGGATCTCTTCGATCCCGATCCCCATCTTGCCGCTGGCCGGGATCGCTTCTTCGGCCGGCATTTGGAGAATGTCCTCCAGCTGCTGGTGAATCCGCGGAATATCGGCGGAGGGCAGATCGACTTTATTGATAACCGGGATCACCGTGAGCTTTTGCGCATGGGCCAAATTGACGTTTGCCAAGGTCTGCGCCTCCACCCCCTGGGCCGCATCGATGAGGAGCAGAGCCCCTTCACAAGCGGCGAGGCTGCGGCTGACTTCGTAGGAGAAATCGACGTGACCGGGCGTGTCGAGCAAGTTGAGTTTGTAGACCTTCCCGTTTCTCGCCTTGTAAGCCATCGTCACCGGATGGGACTTGATGGTGATGCCGCGCTCCCGCTCCAGATCCATGGAATCCAGATGCTGATCCTGCTGATCCCGCGTCGCAACAGTACGCGTCACCTCCAGAAGGCGGTCCGAAAGGGTCGTCTTCCCGTGGTCGATGTGCGCGATGATCGAAAAATTACGGGTCAGTTCGGTTCCCATGATATCAAAAGAGGGGCCATCCTAGGTGGAGATTGCAGGCTTGGCAAATTCCGCAACAGACAGCTTCCCCGCGAAGGGAGGTTGAATCCCGACCGCGCAAGGGCATGGTGAGCGGGATGAACCCCGTCCGCGTCCGCTTCGCCCCTTCCCCAACTGGCATGCTCCATGTGGGCGGTGCCCGGACAGCTCTTTTCAACTGGCTGTTCGCCCGCCACCACGGAGGAACATTCATCCTTCGGGTCGAGGATACCGACAACGAGCGCAACACCCCGGAAGCCAACGACGCCATTTTCAGCGGGCTGACCTGGCTCGGACTTGATTGGGATGAAGGTCCCAACAAGGGCGGATCACGCGGCCCCTATCGCCAGAGCGAACGATCCGCGATCTACGACCGCTACTTGGCCAAGCTGCAGAATTCAGGCCTCGTTTATGAAGAGGCCGGCGCCGTTCGCTTTCGTTGCCCCAACACGACCCGGGCCATTCCCGATTTGATCTGTGGGGAAACGGTCTTCGCCGGACGCGAAGAGCCCGATATGACGATCCGCCGGGCCGACGGTTCCTACATCTTCCACTTCGTGAATGTGGTCGACGATATCGAGATGGGCGTCACCCACGTGATCCGAGGGGAAGACCACCTTTCCAACACCCCCCGCCACCTCGACCTCTACGAGGCCTTCGGGGTCACTCCGCCCTTTTTCGCCCACATCCCCCTGATCCTCAATCCGAGCGGATCGAAGATGAGCAAGCGGGATGAAGGGGCCAGCGTCGCCGAGTATCGCAAGGACGGCTACCACCCCCAAGGTGTCCTCAACTACCTCGCGCTCCTGGGCTGGTCCCCAAAGGAGGATCGGGAGATTTTCCCGCGCGACGAGCTGGCCGCCCGGTTCACCCTGGAAGGAGTCAACCGTGGCAACGCAAAGTTTGATCTGGAGAAATGCGCGTGGCTCAGTGGGCAATACCTCAACGCGATGGAGCCCCTCGCTCTCCGCGAAGCGCTGATCCCCTACCTCTCCGCCGCGAACCTGGTGGCCACACCCACCGATTTGCCCGACGCGCTCCTGTTGGAACTGAGGACGAAGATTCGGACGCTTTCCGACTCGGTCCCATTGCTCACCGCAATTCTCTGCGAGGATTTCCCTGTGGATGCCGCCGCCACCGCCAAACTGCGAGCTCAGGGGGACCCGAAGGCCTTGCTGGAGGCGCTCGCCTCTGCGTTCGCATCAGTGGATGATTGGAGTGGGCCGACACTCGACGCCGCAATCGGGCGAGCCGCCGAGGGGCTGGGCACCAAGAAGGGAGCGCTGATGTTCCCCTGCCGCATCGCCCTCACCGGTCAGGCGGGCGGCTTCGGAATCACCACCGTTCTCGAGCAACTGGGCCGGGAGCGAAGCCTAGCGCGTCTGACCCGCTTTTCCTAAACCGATGACCCAACCGAAGCCGGTCTACTCTCTCGCGGATCTGCAAGCGCTCGCCACCGAGGATCCACCGCTCAGCCCACCCGCGAGGCTTGCCGTGATCGGCCACCCCGTGGCCCATTCCCGGTCACCGGAAATGCACAATGCCGCCCTGCGCGCAGCGGGAATCAATGCCCAATACATCCGGGTGGACCTGACGGAGGAGGAGCTACCTGAGGCGCTCAACACATTCGCCAGCCTTGGCTTCATTGGCGTCAATGTGACCATCCCCCACAAAGGTGCCGTGATCCCACTCGTCCATCAAGTCGATCCACTGGCGGCCCGCATCGGTTCGGTCAACACCATCGTCTTCGATCACGACCGAGGGCAGCGCCTCGGTTTCAACAGCGATGCGCCGGGCTTCCGGCAAGCGATTCGCGAGGTGTTCTCAGTGGATCTTCACGACCTCCGCGTCCTCCTCCTAGGAGCGGGCGGTGGAGCTGGGCGAGCGGCCGCGATTCAATGCGCCACGGACCGTTGTGACCGATTGGTGCTCGTGAACCGGACTTTCGACAAAGCGAACGCTCTGGCCGAAGAACTGTGTTCCGACTTTGGCCCCAGCCGGTTTGCCGGCCCTCTGGCGCGCTTGGAGGCGATTCCGTGGGATACGGACGCTCTCACGAAGGCGCTCGATCATGTCGATCTGATTGTGAACTGCACGAACCTCGGGATGAAGCTCACCGATCCGCCTCTGCTCTCCCCGGTGCAGCTCCAACCGCATCACCTCGTCTACGACATGGTCTACTCCCCTCCCCGGACCCGGCTCATCGACTCGGCGGAGGCGGCGGGGGCTCGCGCGGCCAATGGTCTTTCGATGCTGGTCTGGCAGGGAGCGATCGCTTTTGAGTATTGGTTCAATCGGCAACCGGACGTCTTCGCCATGAAAAGTGGCTTGGCCGCTCCCCCGCATTGACACGCAATCCGGGCGTGGTATGGTCAACCTTTCCGTTTCCGCCGGAGTAGCTCAGGGGTAGAGCAACGCATTCGTAATGCGTGGGTCAGGGGTTCAAATCCCCTCTCCGGCTCTTCGGAGGCCGCAGTCCGGCGGACCTACTTGTCACCATTTTCGGGTGGCGCTCCCCGAAAGCTCTGCTAGTCAGATTCCTGACGGTGTTGGCTATCTGCCCGTCTCCCGACCGCCATGAATCGACTTCCCTTTCTGCCCGCCCCTGGCGACTCGACTGGTCCTACTCCTCCGATTGCTCAAGGGTCACAAGGGTCTTATCCGGAAGCTGGCAACAGCCGCCCTACTGAGCCTTCATCCACCAGGTCGGAAGTCCATGAGCCCAGCGGGCCATCTTGGACGGACGCGTTCCTTCTCGCGAGCACCAGCAAGCTCGTTTATCGCGATGAAGCTCTGATCACCCATACCCTGACCAATGCCACCTGGGGTTTTCAACGGGTGGACTTTCTCTCTGAGGCGGAAACTCAACTCGTCGTGGCGAGTGATCCGAAGCGGACGATCGTAGCGTTCCGGGGCAGCCAAAGCCTGGGTGATTGGCTTGGCAACATGGACTGCCTCGGCCAGGCTCAGTCCGCATTTGGTGCCGTTCACCCGGGATTCCACGCCGCTTTCGCGGTGATTGAAGAACGCCTCTTGGCCAGCATCCGGGACCATGATCCTGAGAACCGTAAGGAACTCTGGCTCACGGGACACAGTCTGGGAGGAGCCCTGGCACACCTCGCTGCGGCCGCAATGGCTGGTTCCCGGCAGATCACCGGCATCTACACGTTCGGTCAACCCCGCACCGGGTATCCTGAGTTCAAAGCGAAGTTCGAGGAAGTCTACGGTGACCGCGCTTTCCGCTTCGTGAACGGAGACGACTTGGTTCCGCGGGTTCCGCCGGGTGAGTACGTTCACGCCGGACGATTGATTTGGTTCAATGAGGCCGGCCTCCCCTCTCCTGAGGCACCGGAGGAATACCGCGGCGCCGCTGTCCGGCCCGCCCTTCCTTCACCCATGACCCCGGCCGAGTTCGCGGCCCTCAGGACCCGGTTGCAACGAGTGCGCGGCGAAGGCGTCAGAGGGATCCGAACGAATGCTGGGGAAGAGCAGATCGATGAATTCCGCGGGCAAATCCCCGGGATGATCAATCACAAAATCGATCGCTACATCACCATCGTCCACCGTCTGGGATCTGGGAGCCCAGCCCTTGAGGTCAGAGGCGTGGAGGAAGCCGAAGCTGTCTCCGTCGCTACTCCGCCAGCGGTCGTCCCCGTTCCGATCACCGAGCCGTCCCGGGCCGAAGTGGAGAATGCTCCGGGATTTCCTTTGGGAGGTGAGGAACTGAATTCATTTCTCAAGGAGCAAAAGCTTTTGTCACTCGCCGTCCACGTCGTGTGGAGCCCGAAATCAGAGACGGACTGTGTCTGTTCGACGGTGGCTGGGGCGATTTTCGAATTTCTCAATCAGCCGGTGGTCCGCAAATTCAACCCGAAGACTGGCAAAATCATCCTCAACCCAGACCTGGAATCGGGAGCCGGGATTCCCGTCTTCCTGGGGCATCACTTCGAGCGCGTTCGCGAATCGGTGGCGGAACGGATGAAGAGCCCGGGCGCTTGGGGACCGGCCACGATCGTCTTTGTTCTCCTGGACCAGCGCGCCCAGGAGGAGCGCACGCAAGGTACCGGCTTTGGGAAGCTCCTCGACTTCCTCTTTGAGCCGGGCCGAGTCGCATCGTACTGGCCAAATGTCCAAGTAGTTCCCGTTTGGATCGATCCGGCCACCGGACAATCCGTACCGGGCGAATTGCCCGCCATCACCGAAGCCGCCTCCGAGCCTGATCCCAAAGTCAAAGCGGACAAGATTGCCTGGGAGGCAGGCCTCCGAACTGCCCACTTCCTCATGGATCGGAAGCAGGAGACTCCACGTCCGACCGCCGGGAACGCGATCGGGCGCGTGAAACTGTTCGTGAGCTATTCCCGCACCGATATCGACAGGTCCGGACCGCTTGCCGCAAACTTTCAGAAAGTCGTCAACACCGAACTGGGAACCATATTCACCAGCGAAGATGTCCCGAGCTTCCGGGAACGAAAAGCCCAGGTCAGCCTGACGAGCAACGATGCCGTGGTCCTGATCGTGCGGACCGATTCCTATTCTACCACCCCGGCCACGGTGCGGGAGATTCTCGATGCCAAGAAGTCAGGGCTGCCCATCATCACCTTGAATGTGCTGCGGGAGGGCCGGGGCCGGAGCTTCTCCTGTGAGGGCAATTCGATCACCCTAGCCTGGAGTCCGACCACCCCACGGGGCGAGACCCCGGAGAAGGAGGAATTCCGGGATCTGACGTGGCGCTGCCTCAAGATCTGCCTGCGTGCTTGGCTCCACCACCTCCACTTTCATCAAATGACCGGAAGCGTTTTTGCGCTGCGGCAGGTGGAGTGGAGAAAGGACTTGGTCACCGTCATCTCCCGTCCCCCGGAACTTCTCGACTTTGTTCAGGGACCGTTGGCGGAGGTTGGCTCCGGCATTGTTTTGTATCCGGATCCACCGCTCTCGACCTCGGAGACGGCCATCCTGCGCCGCGCCCAACCGAAGGTTCGCTTGGTGACGCCGACGACACTCTCCAAGGAAGTTTGGCGTCGCGTTCCCTGGCCGCCTCTCAGTGGCATGCGGGTGGCCCTCTCCTTATCCATCAGTCCGGATCTGGCCCGGCAGTTCACCGACATCTCACCGCAGTATGAGGGTAGCCGCTCCAACGGAATCCTCCTCAACCACATGGATGGCGCCATCGCCTATCTGACATTGAGTCTCGTTCGGGGAGGTGCCACCCTTGGGTTCGGCGGGCGCCTCCAGTCCACCAGCTACGCAGGCTTTCTCGCGGATTTGATTTCCACGCACAAGCAAACCGCGCAAAGCCAACGGGATCTCCTCTTCAGCTATCTGAATCCCTTCTCCGAACCAGGGGAGGATGAGGAAGTCGAGGCCACTCTGATTAGCGACATCCGTGGGCCGGAGCCAACCTCACCCTGCTCTTTGGAGACTCGCCGGGCCCTCCACTTCAGTGCGATGCGCTACCGGATGGGCCAAGAGTGCGCCGCGCGGGCGATCATGGGCGGACGCACGACTCCGGAGCTCAGGAAAAACGATGGTGGGTATATCGGGAGATTTCCCGGCCAGGCTGAGGAGGCCTGGCAAAGCCTCGCCGCCGGCAAGCCGATTTATGTGGCCGGAGGCTTCCTCGGTGTATCGGGTCTGGTGGCCCGCGCCCTGTGTGGTCACCTGGATGGGCTACCCAAAGAACAACAGTGGCTAGGAAGTGCCCACCATGCGAACCTTTGCCGGGAATACGACGCCGCCCGACTTGCGGCTTGGGACTTGCCGGCAACGCTCGATGGGCTTTGGCATGCGTTTGCCGAAAAGGGCAAAGGTTACTTTTGGGGCCCGGGCTCGGAGGATTCAACGAAGCTCTGGAGCAACGGCCTCACCGTCAAAGAGAACCTGAATCTGTTCAGTTCGGTTCAGCCAGACCAAATCAGCGCACTCGTCACCAAGGGATTGGCGGAAGTCGCAGCGTCGCGTCGACGCGAAGAGAAGTCCCCCGGATTGAAGATCGCCCTGTTCAACGGCTCCTTCACGGATGTGCCGGACGCGGAGGGCTACGCCGCTCTCGTCCTCGGGAGTGCGAGATTGAGGGGCGCGGACGCCGCTCTGGACGAACGACTCCAAGGACTCATTCAGCGCACCTTGGATGGTCGCCGGAACCGTCCGATCCAGACGATCCGAATCGCAACTGACCAATTGCCCGGAGACTACGTTTTGCTCTACTGGATCGAGTCGCTCAAGGGAGCGCATGGCTCAAAGAGCGGCGAGTGGCTCAAGGCCCAAATCGTGCTTGCGCTGGACGCCTTCATCGAAACCGCTGCGGAACACCGCCTCAGTTCGCTCTCGGTCGTGCCGATGGGGGTGAATCTGGGACTGACGCCGGAGGATTCCGTCGAGCTCATCGTCAGCACCTTCCTCAATAAGCCCAACCTGCGCTTCCCCCTGCAGAGCATCGCATTGTGCGAACTAGACCCGGCGCGCTATGATCGAGTCTTGGCCAAAGTCAAAGAACTCACCTCCAAGAGCGAGGGCCGTCTCGACTACGCCGAACTGGAACCCCATATCCCCAAGAACTTTAGGATCCCGCTCTTTCTGAACTTTGTGGAGCATTCCCCGGAATCTCGCAAGGCTCTCCCCAGTATCAATCAGTCAGCGCGGGGCACGGGAGGCGGCGGGGCCGTTCCGGTGGTCGATCAACCGATTGACTGGACGAAGTTGTCGGCCTTGGCGGATAGCCCCTCCGGGATGCCGCCAGCCTTCCCTGACCATGAAGCCAAAGGGCAGGAATTGTCTCAACTGGTGCTCAACGACGCCGTGCGGGATTGTGTCCGGGAGAATCGGACGCTGGCCTGGGAGGTCCTTCACGACATCCCCTGCTCCGCGATTCCTTATGAATTGCTCGCTTTCAAGACGGCGGACGACAAGATCTATCACCCCGCATTGGAGGTGGGCATGTGTCGCCGCTTGGCGTCCCAGGATGTGTCCCCACCATCCAGTTACTCGGCGAAGACCCGCTACCGGCTCCTGATCGTGGCGGATCCGACGGACAACCTGCCGGGCACCCGCAAGGAGGCGGAGTCCATTATTTCTGCGCTTACTGAGGCCTTTGGCGCGGAGAACAGCGTTCCCGGTTTTGAGATCAAGGCCATGATCGGATCCCGCCAGGCTTCTTTAAATAGCGTCCTCGCGGAGATCGGGACGGGACAATACGATTTCATCCATTACGCAGGCCACGGCAATCACGACACGCACAACCCGAAGAAGAGCGGACTTCTCTTCAAGCAGGGTTACCTCACCGCTTTCGAACTGAGGGAGACGGTGGCACAACGACGGAAAGTACGCAAAGCGGCCCAGGCCGCCGGTCGCTCGGATGCCGCCGCATCCAGCCATCCACCGGCGCTGGTTCTCCTCAACGCCTGCCTGGCGGTGAATCTGATCGTGAAGGTGAAGAACCAGGCTTTCAATCAGGCCAGTCTGGCTCAGGCCGTGTTGGAGGCCGGAGTCTGTGGGTTCATTGGGAATCGTTGGCTTGTCGGGGATCAATCCGCCGCTCTCTTTGCCGTCAGCGTCTACTCACTCATGGCCAAGGGCACGCCGCTGGGAGAAGCCGTCCGCCTTTCCCGGTGCGAACTTCACAAGCTCGGCCTCGCCGATTGGGCAAACTACGAACTTTATGGATCCAGGGAGATCCGTCTCTAAGCGGCCGTCACCCCCAGCCCAGGTCCTCGCGGCAGAGTGATCCGCCCATCCACAGTGATCACGCCAGAAAAGGGATCGTCCTTGATCAGGAGATTCCCGTCGAGATCAATCCAGTCTGCCAGGGCCCCCAAGTGCGCCGCCGCAGTGATGCCGAGCGACGACTCAATCATGCAGCCGATCATCACTTTCAGGCCCAGAGCACGAGCCACGTGAATCATTTTTAGACCCTCCAGGATCCCCCCCGACTTCATCAGCTTGAGGTTGATCCCGTGGAAGGCACCCGCCAATCTCGGCAGATCCGCCGCAATGAGGACGTCCTCATCGGCGACCAGTGGCAAAGGGGAACGCTCCCGCAGCCACCGCATTTCCTCGATTCGACCGGCGGGAAGCGGTTGCTCGATCAACTCGACGTTGCAGCCGGCGAGCCACTCACATTTCGCGAGCGCTTCTTCGCGGGTCGCCCACCCCTCGTTGGCATCGACCCGTAACGGCTTGTCCGTGACCGAGCGGACCGCTTCCATGATTTCCTCATCGTTCCCGCCACCGAGTTTGATCTTGAGGATCGGATAAGCTGCCGCTTCCTCGACTTTCTGAAGGATCAATTCCTTCCGATCGATCCCGATGGAAACGGAGGTCACAGGGATGCTCGCTGGATTGAGCCCGAGGAGTTGGTAGACGGGCCGGGCCGTCGCACGTCCGATCCAATCCCAAAGAGCCATGTCGAGCGCGGCCAGAGCGGATTTGTGAGGGCCCGCCACTTGCCCCAACTGGCCGATCAGGTCGTGATAGTTCCAGGGATCCGCAGCCCTGAGCATCGGAACGCAATCGGTCAATACCGCACGAACCGCTTCCAATGACTCGCCGTAGCGAACGTTGTGAGCGGCTTCCCCCAGGCCGATGATGCCGTCCTGCTCCAGCCGGACATAGGCGTAGCGTTTCCCTGACGTCGAACCGCGGGCGATCGTCCAGGGGTGGACCAAGATAAGTTCCCGCTCCTCAATCTGGAGTTCCATGGCTGGCGACTTCAATGTGCTCCAGAACTCGGGCGATAATCTCGTAGGTGGGCCCGGTCTCTGGTTGAGCCTTTCCTTCGGTCAAAGCGAGAAACCATTTCTGCAGGATGCGCCGATCCTCGCCACTGAGCCGACTGGAACGACCGATCCGCTGACCCTCCCGCGCGAGCTTCGCAAAATCGACAATAAAGGCATCCCGACGACCGTGAGTCCGCCGGATGATCTGCTCGAAATGGAAGAGCGCGCGATCCAGGAGCACCCAGGGGAAATTGGGATTCTTGGGTGGCCCGGCTTTCACGGCAATCCCGCCGGCGCTCACGTTACCTCCGAGCGGACCCGTTCCCGGAATGTTCACCTTGATGTCGGCCAAGTCTTTCCCCTTGAGGATCGCCCCGGCGGCACCTGCTAGCATACCCAACAAGGTGCCCATTCCGACGCTATGCCCGCCGGTAGCGAGATCGACTGCAGCGCCTGACGCCGCACCTGCAACGGCTCCGGCGACGGCCAATTGATTCTTGTTCAGCCCGAAAGCTTCCCAGGTTTCTTCCGCAAAAAGATCGGTGGAAAGTCGCGCGAAGGTATCATCCTCGACCGTCTCATAATCCTGATGCCGATAGAGCGCCAAGAGCTGGCGGTGATGAGCGGCTTCGATTTCCTTGATCCGCCGGGTGTAGGCGATTTGGAGTTCCTTGGCGATTTCCTCCTTATTGACCTCTTCACGTGGAATGGTTTTGCTAGCTCGATAGCTGAGGCAAGCTTCCAACAGTTGGAGAATGGCCTCGGCCGCCTTTCCCCGGCGTTGCCCCCACTCCCGGTTGAGAATGCGGATCGTTTTCTCGATGTTCGGGTGCCGAGCTTCGTCGATCTCCGCGAGCGAGGTGAGCAGGCGGATCCGCTCGGTGAATCGGGCCTGATGGGCGTTGAACTCTCGGGTGAGATTGAAGTACTCGCCCAAATGCTGACGCCATTCCGCCCGGCAATCGCTCCCTTCAGTGATCAGGTTGATCAAGGCCATCCGAGGACGACCGGTCCAGCGAAGGATTTCCATCTCTGCGGTGAAATCCGGCCGGAAGGGCTTGGATGCGTCCACCACGTAAAGGATACCCGCTCCTTCAATCACGGGTTCGAGGAGCAGGCACTCATCGACAAATTCCCGCTTTCCGCGAAAGGTTTCCACGAAATCTCGCACCGTTTCGATCTTGGCCGCCTCTGGCCTTTTCGCCGCGCGCTTGATCATCCAGTCGAGTGCCGGACGGGCGCGATTGAATCCCGGCGTATCGAGGAACTCGATAAGGGTCTCGCCACCCAGAACCAGGGGAATGGACTGGCAACGGGTGGTTTCTCCCGGAACCGAACTGATCCGGATGCGCTCGTTGCTGGATTCTTCGACGAGCGTGGCCAGGATCGAGGATTTGCCCTTGTTGACCCGCCCAACGACGGCAAAGCGCGGGATGGAGGTGGTGGAACTCATCAATGCGCCAGTGCTGCCTGGAAGGGTTGAATGTAGAGGAAGGGATCCCCGAGTTCCCCAGCGAACTTCTCCCACATCGAGATTTCCTCTTCGGCCGGCGGTTTGAGGGAATGATCCGGGCCGGGCAGACCGATCAGGAAAAGGTCGAGAGCCGCTTTTGCCCCGACCTTTTCGCGGAGGCGATCATGGATCTCGCGAAACTCCTTGGGCACCAGGGCCCATGACTCCGCCACCAGAATGATGCGCCCATCCTTCTTTCGGGAGAGGAAATCGACCGCCTTCTTCAAGGCCATCTCATCGTCCTCCAGTGATCCCGATCCCAGGACGGCCCGCTCCTCCACATTGAAACGAAGCTGTTGCAGGCAAGCCCGACGCAGGCCCGGGGGCTCATCGAGGCCGCCCAGAAGAAGCGCGAAGGCGCCATCGGCCGGTCCTGCCGTCGCCGCGTGGATTTCAAGTTCGGTGAGTCCCCTCCACCACTCCCGGTGGACCCGCTCCTGAAATGAGTAGTCATTCAAGGCGCGGTGCCGGAGGAAGGTCATGATCCCCAGCATGGTGACCCGGGGCAAAATTCCCCAGACCAACAGGCAAGCCAAAAGGAAAGGATACCAACGCGCGGAGAGCTGGCTCGCCACCATCACCGGTCTGCGGTCCTCCAACGAGATCAGGGTGCCCCGGATCACCTCATCGTCTGGAACCCATTCCGGACGGATCCATGACCAGGGTGCCGCCAGCCATTGCACCGCCTGCTCCACTGCGGGTGCGACAGTCCCGGCGGTTGTGGTTTCCCATCCAAAGCGCACCGAGAGAAAAAGCACGCAACCAAGGAGGGCGATGAGGGAACCCACGCTGAAGGCAAGCCCCGCCATTTGGGATACGACCAAGGCGGGGAAGCCGAACAATCGACGCGTCCGGGAGGTCTCTCGCCACCAATTGCCCGCGTCTTCACCAAGGGAACGACGCACCAGTCGATTGATCCAGAGATTGATGAGCCTCTGGGCTCCCGAAACGATGACGTGATGTCGCCAAAGCCCCCAAGTCGCGTAGCCGATCCACGACAGCAAAAGGAAGATCCACTGGACGCCAATGGTGACAGCCAGAAGCGCGAGAACGTGAAAGGTCCGACCGTCGTACTGATTCAACAACCCCAGAACGGCTCCGCTCCCTATCGAAAAAGTCAGAGCGAGCGCAGCGCACGTCACCAGAGCCAATGCACCGGAATAGGCGCGGCCCGGGAGCTGGCCGTCTCCAGCCTTGCGGCGCTCCCGCTCCAGCCATTGCCACAGGGCGCGACTCATCGTCTTTCGTCCGGGATGGCCGATCTCGGCGGGTTCGATCCACGGCTCTACCTCGCTCTCGAAGAAGCCCGGTCCCGGCTTCTCCTGAGACCGGGAGAGGGCGAACTCAAGGTCTATCAAATCAGCGATGGACCAATGGGGCTGGGGTGGTTGGACTCGCTTCGGCACGGATGGCGTCATTGTGACACGGAAAACGCTGTCGTCGATTGGACTCACCATGGCATCCATTTTGTTGGCATGGGGAAAATGATTCTCTCTTGACCGCTGAAGCGACTCCGCGAGAGTGGCCGTCCCATGATCGACGAGTTTTTCCCCGGAATCCCGACTATCCCTTTTGAAGGTCCCAAATCTCGCAATCCCCTGGCCTTCAAGCACTACAATGCCGAGGAGAAGGTGGGCGACCGGACCATGAAGGAGCATCTCCGTTTCGGCTGCGCGTATTGGCACACCATGCGCAACGGCCTTGGGGATCCGTTTGGCGGCGGGACTGCGGAACGTCCTTGGGATGACGGAACCGATTCAGTGGCGAATGCCCGCAAACGCGTGGGTGCCATGTTCGAGTTCATGCGCAAGGTCGGCATCGACTACTACTGCTTCCATGACCGCGATGTCGCCCCGGAATTGAACGATCTCGCCAAGTCAAATGACGCGCTCGATGCCGTGGCCGACGAACTCGAAGCCGCTCAACGCGCCACCGGATTCAAGCTACTTTGGGGCACCGCCTGTCTCTTCTCCCACAAGCGTTACAATCAGGGTGCGGGTACTTCGCCCTATGCCGACGTCTTCGCCTACGGCGCGGCCCAGGTGAAGAAAGCGCTGGAAGTGACTCACCGGCTCGGCGGCGAGGGCTACACCTTCTGGGGCGGTCGCGAAGGCTACGCCACCCTCTGGAACACCGACATCAAGCGAGAGCTGAACCATCTGGCCCGGCTGCTTCACATGGCGGTGGATTACAAGAAGAAAATCGGCTTCAAGGGCGCCTTTTACATCGAGCCCAAGCCCCGCGAACCGTCCACTCACCAATATGATTCCGACGCTGCGGCCTGCCTCAACTTCCTCCGCGAACACGGCCTGATGGGAGAGCTTTCGCTCAACATCGAAACAAATCACGCCACCTTGGCAGGCCACACCATGATGCATGAACTGCGCGTGGCTCGGGAGGCCGGGGCTTTGGGATCGATCGACGCCAATACCGGCGACGAGTTGATTGGCTGGGATACCGATCAGTTCCCCACCAATATCTACCTGACGACCCAGATCATGATCGAGGTCCTCAAGATGGGCGGATTCACCACGGGTGGCCTCAACTTCGATGCCAAGTGCCGCCGGGAGAGCTTTGAACCAGTGGATCTCTTCCACGCGCACATCGGCGGCATGGACGCCTTCGCCCGCGGCCTGAAGACCGCTCACGCGATCATCCAGGATGGCCGTGTCGATGCCTTCGTGAAGGAGCGTTACAGCTCGTTCGATTCCGGGATCGGTGCGCGTATCGAATCGGGTCAGGCGAGTCTGGAAGATTGCGAAGCGCACATCCTCGCGTCCGGCGAGCCGGCGACGCGGAGCGGACGTCAGGAGATGTTGGAAAACATCATCAATGAGTTCATCTAAGCCCAGATCGCGGTAGAGTCTGGGACATGATTCGCTTCGGCTTGTTTGGCATGCCTGTGACCGTCGAGCCGTTTTTCTGGCTCACGGCGGTCCTCATCAACACCGGAGCGTTTCGGGGCGGTCCGGAGGTCATTCCAGACTTGGCCGCCTGGGTGTTCGTCGTGCTCGTTTCCGTGCTTTGGCACGAGATCGGGCATGCGGTGGCGTTCCGCCATTTCGGCTATCGGCCGGAGATTGTTCTTCAAGCCTTCGGTGGCGCGACAATGGCCAAGGGATCTGGAGGGATGCCACGGATGACGGATATCGTGGTGACCTTGGCGGGCCCCGCGTTCGGGTTATTGCTCTGGGCGAGCCTCAGTTTTCTCCAACTCCGGGGAGTCATTCCCCCGATGGAAGCATTGCCCCGGGGCGGGCAGTTGATCATGGGCTACCTCCTCATGGCGAACCTATGGTGGTCCATTCTCAACTTGGTCCCTATTTACCCGTTGGATGGCGGGCGAGTGCTCATGGCGCTTTTTGGTCCCCAGCGCCTCCGCCCCGCCCTCGTCGCGACAATCGCGGTTGGAGTGGTCTGCTGCCTCCTTGCGGTGTTGATGTTCGACACGATGATTCTGCTCATCCTCATTCTGATGACCTACCAGAATTATCAGCGGCTAAAGGGGCTCGGCACCGGACGGTGATCAGATGCCTGTAGGACTTCCCCTTCTTTTTGTAGTGGCAGAGAGGGGCGGCATAAGGAATCCTTCGGAATGAGCGAAATCGAAGAGAAGCGCCACCCGCTAAAAAGCCTCGTGGTCGGAGTCCTGGCAGCCGTGTCGGCCATTTACCTCCTGAATCCGACGGGGTTGAGCTTGGACACCGCCTTTGACAACATCCCCGGGCTGGGAAACCTGGATGAGGCTGCCGCAATCGCGATGCTCTTGAGCTGCCTTTCCTACTTTGGCCTCGACCTGAACAAGCTGTTCGGAGGCAAGAAGAAATCGGAACCGACCGAGAAGCCCGTGAAGGGTAGTGTCGTCGATAACTGAGCCTTTAGGCGGAGTTAGCGATTCGCGTGGACGGGGTAAGACGCGCCCCGCCCGCCACCTGGGATCAGAACGGGATCCGAACGCCCAGACGGGCGATCGTGAAATTGTCCTGGCCGACGACCCAATTGTAGATTCCGTCCGCAAAAATGCCCATTCCGTTCGGCTGAAAGCGGACATCCAAGCCCCCACCGAGACGGTAGATTGCGTCCGTCTGTCCGTTGGTTTGGACGCCCCCGCCGATCACCAGATAGGGAGCAACGCAGGCCTGAGAGATGGGATAGCGTAGGACCACGTCAGCACTGACCGTGTGAACCTCATCGTCAAAGGCGAAGACGCCGTAGCTGGCGTCAATGCCAACCTCAGGCGTGAAGTAGTAGGCGAGGCTCACGCCGCCCCCAAATTCAGAACTTCCGGAACCGTCCGGCATGGCTCCGGCTCCATAGACACCAAGTTCAAACCCTGTCCCGAAATGGCTCGGATCTTCGGGAATAGCCTCCTTGGAAGCATCGCCAGACCACGCCAACCCTGTTAGGGCTGCCGCGAGGAAGGCAACGATTGTGGCGCGTTTCATCAACTTGTATACTCGGGAGTCGGAGCCCATTCGTCAAGTGATTTCGGGGTAGGCAACGCGAGCTGTCCACGACGGCTCGGATGCGCAAGTTCCACTTTCTGTTTGCTTTCGTGCTGCATCCGGAGAATGTTCTCTTCCACTCATTCTGCGGGGTGGAGCAGCCCGGTAGCTCGTCAGGCTCATAACCTGAAGGTCGTCAGTTCAAATCTGGCCCCCGCGTCTCGCATCCAAGGCCTCGGTCCCCAAAGGATCGGGGCCTTTTTGTTTCTCGGTTCGCTCGCCATTTGCCAAATGCCGATGGATTGCGGAGGATGCCCCGCCGCCGGCACTTCCGGCGGGCCCTGCCAACCTCAAGCCAGACCCGCCCGCTCCCTCATGTCCCGACCGCTGGAAGAGATTCGTGTCAAGATCGACGCCATCGACACCCAATTGCTCGAACTCCTCAACCAACGCGCTGATCTGGTTCACGAGGTGGGCGAGATCAAGCGCAAGGACGGGCTGGAGATTTACGCTCCGGAGCGCGAGGAGAAACTTCTCCAACGGCTCGTCGAAATCAATCGAGGACGTCTGTCTCCCCACTCCATCCGCTCGATTTACCGCGAGATCATGTCGGCGGCGCTCGCGCTCGAGGAAGATCTCAAGATCGCCTTTCTAGGCCCCGAAGGAACCTGGACCCATCAGGCCGCCGTGACCAAGTTCGGGCGCAGCGTTCGCTACGTAGCGCAAAAAAGTCTCGCGGATGTGTTCAGTGAAGTCGAACGGCGAACTGCGGACTATGGCGTGGTTCCCGTGGAGAACTCCATCGAGGGGGCCGTCCATCACACGCTGGACCTCTTCGCGAACTCCCCGTTGAAAATTTGCGCGCAGATTCAAATTCCAATCGAAGACAATCTGCTCGCGAACTCTCCGATCGAAGGGCTCACCCGCCTCTATTCAAACCCGGAAGTGTTTGGGCAGTGCCGCCGTTGGATCACCGCTCACTTGTCCCACGCCGAGTTCATCGAGGTCGCATCGACGGCGGATGCCGCATCCCTCGCCAAGATCGAGCCGCATTCTGGTGCGATCGGCGGCGCGTTGCTTGCGGAACTCTACGGCCTCGCCATTCAAGAGCGCGCCATCCAGGATGATGCCTCCAACACGACCCGGTTTCTGGTGATCGGACATCGCACCTGTCCCCCAACGGGGCACGATCGGACGTCGATCGTTTTTAGCGTGGCGGACGAGCCCGGCTCGCTTCACGACGCCCTGCAACCCTTCAATCGGTTTAAGATCAATTTGGCGAAAATCGAGAGTCGACCGAATCGAAGGGAAAGGTCGGGCCATCTATTCCACGTGGATGTAGCAGGCCACTTTACCGATCCCGAGATGCAAACCGCCCTGGAGGAACTGCGGGGACACTGTAGTTCCGTCAAGATTCTCGGGAGCTACCCTGACAACTCGAACGACCGTTGAGAACCCCGATCATTACCGTCTCGTGAAGATTTCAACGGATCTGTGACCTAGGAGTCCCAACGTTCGGCCGGGGCGCAAACGCCTTCTGCTTTTATGGACCACGTTTCCAACCGCACCTCCATTCGGATTTCCCTGGCCGCCTTCGCGGGCTGGTTGCTGCTCATCGCCGGGCTCTGGTTCGCGATGCGCAATCTTGATGAGCACTCCGCACCCGCGATCTTCCTCGGCCGCTTCCACATCCTGATTGTTCATATTCCGATCGGCCTGCTCTGCGCCGCCCTCATCTTCGAAGTGCTCGGGATGAGCGGTTGGTTCCCTCAGCTTGGCCAATCGGTGCAACCCTGTCTTTGGCTGGGAGCGCTCGGCGCGATGGGCTCAACGGTCGCCGGTTATCTGCTCATGGCAGGGGAGCAGATCGAGGGCAAGGACATGACCCTTCACATGTGGACGGGCCTGGGCGTGGTCGTCCTCTCCATCGTCTGCCTCTACGCCAAGCTGATCCGGATTCCTCAAATCGCGATGGTTCCGTTGTTGCTGGGCACCGTCATGTTGACTGGGGCATCGAGTCATTTCGGGGGAAACATGGTTCACGACAACGACTACCTGTCGGAATACGCCCCCGATCCATTGAAGCCGCTCCTGGGTCATCCAGCTGCGAAAGAGTCCACTGTCTCCAACGCACCGTTTGCGGAGTGGCCCATCTATTCCGGGATCATTCAGCCGATCTTCAACGCCAAATGCACCGAGTGCCACGACGCGGACAAGGTCGAGGGAGGCCTGCGGATGGATACTTTTGAGTTTCTGGTCGAGGGCGGCGACTTGGTGAAGGACGGGGACATCCCTGGAGAGTTCATCGCCGGCGACGCCGCGAAGAGTGAAATCATTTTCCGAGTGACCCTGGATCCAGCGGAAGACGAGTTCATGCCGCCCGGGAAAAAGGAACACCTGACAGCACAGGAGATTGCGCTGATCAGTTGGTGGATCAACCAAGGGGCGTCTCCCACCATGACCGTGGCACAAGCCAAGCCCGATGCATCCGTGTCCGCCGCGCTGGACGAACTTAGGTCCAGACACGCGAAGTGAGCGCCCCTCTCCCCTTTTCGATGTTTTATCGCCCCACTCTTCTCGCCCTCGCCCTTACCGGTGTCGTTCTCGCCTCTTGTGGCAGAGCAAAGCCGCTGGAGATCACCTTGACCCGGCCGCTCACTGAGTCCGAGCGCAAGCCGGTCCTCGGTGCTACCAGTCAGGAACGCTTCCAGTTCGCGATGCCCGGGCCCGCTACACCTCAGCCGTCGCAGGCCACGACCGCAGGACCGCACCTTGAGTGGGATGTCCCACCCGGATGGACGGAAACACCACACCCGATGCGTGACGTCAGTATGTCCTTTGGGGAAGGTGGAGAATGTTCCGTGGTCCGAGCCGGAGGCTCCCTACTCGACAATGTGAATCGCTGGCGCAAGCAGATGGGTTTGCCCGAAACCACCGTCGAAGATGCCGAGGCGCTGCCGACCCGTCCCCTCCTGGGTGGCCAAGCTTACACTACCTCGCTGGACGGAAGTTACAAGAGCATGGGAGCCGAACAGGCCCAACCTGAATACCGGATGATTGGCGTAATCCTCCCGGTTGCCTCTGAGAATGCCTCGATTTTCGTGAAGATGGTGGGCCCCCGCAAACTTGTTGAGGAAAACCAGGCCGCCTTCGAAGCGTTCTGCGATTCCCTGCGCATCGTGAATTCTTGACTCCGCGTCCATGGCAAATCGCAAATCCATTCCGCTCACCTGGGAGAATCTCCCGACCATCGGCCTGACGATCATCACTTCGTTTGGACTGGCGGCATCCGTTCTTGCGCTCCTCACTCTGGTGACCCTGATGGGGACGCTCAACCAGATCGAAGAAGGCTTGATCGATTCGACCGCGAAGTACTTCGAGTCCGCGTGGATCGTCGATACGGTGAAACTGGGGAAAGTCGTGGTCCCGGTATTTCTGCCTGGTGGTTACCTGCTTCTCACCATTCTCTTTTTCAATATTCTGGCGGGAACCCTTGTCAAAATCCGGAAGAATTGGAAGGCGGTGGGTCTCTACACCCAACACATCGGCATTCTCATTCTCATCTTCAGTTCCTTCGTGACACGCCACTTCGCATGGGAAGGGAACATGGCTTTGCGGCCTGGGATGCAATCGAGCGAAGCGCTTCACTACCGGAATTGGAACCTCGAAATCCTCCCGATCGATGGGAAGTCCGAGGCGACCAAGGCCCTCATCATCCCCCACGATCAGTTGGAGCGCATCGGTTGGAAGGGCGAGCAGACCTTCTCCTCCAAGGATCTTCCGTTTGATATCCGCATCACCCATGCCGCTCGCAATTCCACGCCGATCCCAGTCTCAGCACCGATGTCGTCCCAATCCGATGCTCCGGAGGTGGATGGGTTCAAGCTGATCAAGCTTCCCTCGGAAAAGGAGGCCGAGCGCAACTCAGCCGGGTTTTACGCCGACTTCCTTCCGAAAACAGGCGGAGACCCAATTCCTGCCATTCTCTGGGCCCACCTCGGCGGCAACTTCGCTCAGGTCAAGCCGTTCACCTTTGAGATGGAGGGTAAGAAATGGGCCGCCCAGGTGGTCCGGGAACGGATGCAGATCCCCTTCACCATCAAGCTCGATCAGTTCCTCTTCGAGAAATACGCCGGGATCATGACCGCAAAGAATTACCAGAGCAACATCACCAAGATCGAGAGCGGTACTGAAGAGAAGATCGAGGTCAAGATGAACGAGCCCTTCCGCCATCGGGGCTACACCTTTTTCCAGGCGAGCTTCGGCCCCCAGGGAGCCGGGCCAAACGACGAATTGTACACCGTCTTTACCGTTTGGAAGAACCCTTCCGACCACTGGCCTCTCTTTTCTCTAATTGTTACCTTCGCTGGTCTCCTCGCTCACCTCGGCTGGAAACTTGTTGAGCATTTGCGCCGCTCCACGCGGTTGGCCTGAACCCCTCCCTCGCACTCCATGCATCGCACCGTTGCCGCCACTCTTCTGCTTGCCTCCGTCGCCCTCGCGTCCGCCGAATATCAGCCATGGCCTAAGGAAGCAGTTTCCTCTTTCTCCCGAATCCCGGTTCTTTCGGAGGGTCGCGTCAGGCCACTGCAAACGGTCGCCTATTACACGCTCCTCGAACTCTACGGCCGCACCACGCTGAAGCACAAAATCGACGGAAAGTCGGTCACGTTGACCGCCTCCGAGTGGCTCATGGACGCCCTCTTCCGGCCCGAGCTTTCCAAGAATTATCCCATTTTCCTCGTCGATGACGCAGCCGCCGTGGGAACGATCGGGGCTAGCCGAACGGGCAAGAAAAAGCGGGATCGCTTTTCCTACAACGAGCTGCTCCCCGGGCGTCGACAGCTGGCGAGCCTCGCTTCCGGCTACGCGCAGAAGCGGGCCAATGAGCAGCCTCTAGCCCCCCTTGAGGAACAGATCCTCGTCCTTGGCGGGAAGGTCAACGATTACGAGCTCCTCGTCGCCTCGATCGGCGCGGCGCAACCGTTTCGACTCATCAACGGAGACATGCTTCTGGAAACCATGTCTGAACTCGCGAAGACGATTCAAATTTCCGGATTGCTGGGAGTCACCCCAAAACTGCCGATCAATGCAATCGAGACCATGATTAGACAAGATCCCTCGACCATGTCGCCCGACGAACGTCAGGTCACGACGGCGATGCAGTTGATTTATTTCTTCCACAAGACCGGCGGAACGCTCCCCCTCTTCCCCCCGGCGGATTCGAAGCGGCCGGAATGGGTGTCCTTGGGCGAGCTTCTCGGGGATGCGGTGGGCAAAGCTCCCACCGAACGGGCTTGGGAGATCGATCGCCTGGTCCTCCTGGAGAATGTCGCCAAGTCCACCAGCGATCCCGCCGCTTTCTCCGAGAACATGGAATCGTTGCGGATGCGGATTCAGAGCGATGCCGAGGCCCGCAACGAAGCCAGTCATATTGATACGGAAGTAAATCTCTACAACGGGAAGTATCTCGACAACGCTAAGATCTACTTCATCATCGCGTTCTTCTTCGTGGTCCTCATGTGGATGGGGCCGATGTCCATGCCCGGCAAGGTCTTTACCCTGCTGGCGATCTGGAGCGGGATCTTTGGGTTTGGAAGCTTGGTCACCGGCATTTACCTGCGCACCCAGGTCAGCGGCTGGGCACCCGTTACAAAGCTCTACGACACCTTCCTCTTCATCAGCGCCTCCACCTTCGTCTTTGGCTTGCTTTTTGAGCGATCCAGCCGTCACCGCATCGCCCTTTCCGCGGGAATCTTCATCCCGATGCTTTGCCTGATCCTCTCAGGGCAGTTCCTCAAGCTTTCCCCCGAGGACACTCTGGCCCCACTCGTGGCCGTGCTGCGGAGCAATTTTTGGCTCTCCACCCACGTGATCATGGTCACCCTGGGATACTCCGCCGGGCTCCTCGCGGCGATCATCGCCTCCGGTTGGATCATCGCCCGCTTCTTCCGCCTCGGCGAGGACCAACGCGAAGTTTACCGCGACGCCATCAAGATGACCTATGGGATCATCCTCTTCTCTCTCCTCTTTTCGCTGGTCGGCACCGTCCTGGGCGGCATTTGGGCGAATTACAGTTGGGGCCGATTCTGGGGTTGGGATCCAAAGGAGAACGGCGCGCTCATGATCGTGCTCTGGACGCTGGTGATTCTTCATGCCCGGCTCGGCGGCTACATCCGGGACATCGGACTCGCGGTCATGGCCGTCCTTCAAGGCGTCATCATTTCCTTCTCCTGGTTTGGAGTCAATGCGATGGGTGTGGGGCTACACAGTTACGGGTTTATTGCCGGGATCTGGAAGGCTCTCGGGATCGCCTGGGGCTGCATGGCTCTCGTGATCGCGATGGCCGGTTTGGTCAAATATCGCGAGACCGTGGAGAGCAAGCGCTCCCGACCGCTGCCCCAGTCTGCTCGGCGCACCGCAACCGCGTAAGCGCGGCGTTGACTCCGCCGGTGGCGGCTTCATGATGACGGCTTGCAACAGCCGCCCTCTCAGCAGTTTGCCAGCGACAACTACGCGGGGATCTGTCCCGAAGCGTGGGAGACCCTGCAAGCCTCCCGCCACGGCCATGTCCCCGCCTATGGCGACGATGCCTGGACCGCCAAAGCCAGTGACCTGCTCCGACAGATCTTCGAAACCGATTGCGAGGTGTTTTTCACCTTCAACGGGACCGCGGCCAATTCCCTGGCGCTCGCCTCTCTTTGCCAATCCTACCACAGCATTCTGTGCAGCCAGGTAGCACACGTAGAGACGGATGAATGCGGCGCCCCGGAATTCTTCTCCAACGGCACCAAGATTCTCCTTCTACCGACCACGAACGGAAAGGTCCAACCGGAGTCGATCGAGGAGATCGTCCTCCGCCGGAGCGACATTCACTTTCCCAAGCCGAAGGTCCTCAGCCTGACTCAGGCCACCGAGGCGGGGACCGTCTATTCGACTGCAGAGTTGGGAGCCCTCACCACGATGGCTCGAAAGCACAAACTAAGCGTGCATCTCGATGGAGCGCGCTTCGCGAACGCCGCGGCAACGCTAGGCCGTCCCCCACGGGAGTTTACCTGGGAAGCCGGGATCGATGTACTCTGCTTTGGCGGAACCAAGATGGGGTTGCCCGTGGGTGAAGCAGTGGTGTTCTTCCGTCGCGAACTAGCGGAAGAATTTGCTTACCGGTGCAAACAGGCCGGACAGCTGGCTTCGAAAATGCGGTTCTTGGCGGCGCCATGGGTCGGCATGTTGGAGGATGGAGCTTGGCTCCGCCACGCGGCCCACGCGAACGCCATGGCAGAGCGACTTTACCACGGTCTTGCCGAGATTGGCGGTGTCCAGATCGTCTACCCGCGGGAAGCAAACTCGGTCTTCGTCAACCTTTCGGCGGCCACGGCGGCGAGCCTCAGGGAGCGGGGATGGAAGTTCTACAACTTCATCGGAAACTCCGGCTGCCGCTTCATGTGCGCTTGGGACACCGAAATCAGCACCGTAGACCGATTTCTTGCCGATTTCCGCGAGGTGTTCTCGTCGTAATTCAGCCGTCTCATTGTGCAACCTCCTCCCTTCCCTCCGGTTCTACTCCCTAGCCGGTTTGTTCCCTCATGAGACGCGGATTACGATTTCGGACCAAACTGATCATCGCGATGATGACCTCCACGCTCGTCGTGGCGGCCCTCCTGATCCTGTTCACCGGACATCGCTTCACCGCCCGGGAGACCTTCAAATTTTCGGAGCGCTTCGCCCGGCAGGTGGAGTATCTGCACTCAAGCCGCAAAGAGCGCGCAGATGGGATCCTGCGACTCAGCCAGGAGTTCGCTAACTCCAAGGTGATTGTGTCTGCCCTTCGGGACAATACCCCGCCGCCCCCGGGATTCCCCTGGAAGGACCTCGCCGAACGGATGAAACTCCTCCCGCAACGCCCCTATCCCGGAGCTGAAACCGGGCAGGTCGATTTCAGCGCGATGCGCTATCTCCTCACCGGCTCCGCCACCCTGGTCGCGGTCATGGATTTGGAAGGGAACGTCAAGAACCTTTCTGGCGGCCCCGGAGCCAATCGCCCATCCCGAAAGACGGCTGACTCGAACTCGGAGATCCGAGCGCTTTTCACAAATCTCGGTCACGAAGCCGGGCAACAGATCGGATACATTGCGCTCGAAGCGCCGAACGGTCACCCCTATCCCAAGGAGGTCGCGTTCACCCCAGTGAAGGACACCCGAACCGGAAAGTTGCTCGGCGCCTTCATCATGGGGCTTCCGGCGATCACCTCGGCGGAAGCAACCCTGAGCAGGCTTGGGGGCGGTGAGGGAGGAGAAACGGTCACCGAAACCGCGATCCTCCTGGATGGTGAGCTTTATCCCGCCGGTCCTCCGTCCCCCGATCTCAAACCCCTTGCGGCGAGCGTCACCAAGATCATCGATGCCAAAGTAGCCAGGAACGGCAAAGCCCCGCGGCAAGGCCAGCTGACGATTCGTCTCGGCGGCAAACTTTGCAGCGTCCATTTCAGCCTCTTGAACCCCGATTCGATGCTGCCCAAGGCCTACCAGGTCGCGACCTTCCCCTTGATCGAGTTGGAGGAAGATTTGAGCACGATGCGACGCAACGCGATGACGGTGAGTTTGCTTGCGCTTGGCGTAAGCTTCTTCATCGCTCTCCTGCTTTCCCGTAGTCTCTCGGGCCCGGTGAGAAGTCTCTCCCTGGCGGCTCGCGCCATTGGCGAAGGCGACTTTGAGGCCCGTGTGCCGGTGCGATCTCGTGACGAAATTGGTGAACTGGCCCAATCTTTCAACCGCATGGCGGAAGAACTGGCCCAGAAGGAGCACTACCGGGGGCTGCTTGAGAAGGTCAGCGATGAAGCCGTCGCTCAAGCGATGATCAGCGGCAGTTTGGACCTGGAACTCGGAGGGGAGGTCAAGGAGGCCACGATTCTCTTTTGCGACATCCGAGGCTTCACCGCGATGACGGAGGAAATGAGTCCGACGGAGGTGATCGCAATCCTCAATCACCACATGACCGCCATGACGGAAATCACCCGTGAGCACCACGGGGTCGTCGACAAGTTCATCGGGGACGCGATCATGGCCGTCTTTGGATGCCTGAAGAGTTATGGAAATGACGCTTCCCACGCGACCCGATGCGCCCTCCGAATGATCGAGGAACGGGAGCGACTCAACTCCACCAGCCCTCATCACTTGAGCATCGGGATCGGCCTGGCCACGGGGCAGGTCGTGGCCGGGTGTATGGGTTCAAACGATCGGCTCAACTACACCGTCTTGGGATCCAGGGTCAATCTCGCGGCCCGGCTCGCCTCCCAGGCCGGGGAAATGGAAATCATCATCGATGATGCCACCCTGGCGCGCCTTGAAGATGATGTCATCGGGGAGCCGCTGGGCACGGTGCCGTTGCGAGGCTTTTCAGCCCCTCAACCAGTTTTCCGACTACGGCGTCGCGAGGCCGAACCCAGCCCACTGGAGGCGGTTGAAGCCATCTGATGGCATCAGATCATTCCCTCGGTCACTCGACCGCAACACCGCTTGTATTTTGCCCCGCTGCCACAGTGACACGGATCGTTTCGACCCACCCGGAGTAGCTTCCTCGCGGTCGACATGCCATCCCAGCACTCGCCCCAGTGGGCAACACGCTCCGCAGGATCCAGGATCTCGGGGTGCCGAGCCAAAAATTGAGCAGGAGCCTCTGGATCGGCGAAAATGGCCGCCAATTCCTGTTCGGTCACGAAGTCTGCATCGACCCGCTTGGTGCGGTAGAGTTCGGCCAATTGGGGGCCGAGTTCGCGGAGGTGAGTCCAGGCGGCCAGTTCGGCCAGGGCTGACCATGCGGTGACCGGTTCAGCGGAGTGGTCGAGCAATCGCTCCCGGATGATCCGCGAGACATGGTTCAGAAAAGCCGCCCTCGGCCATTCGCCTCGCAGCGTCATGACGCCGAGGGCGCGGTGCATGGCATCAAGCGCATACCAGTGCAGCGATTTACGCATTGTGGCATCGGCCACCTGGTCCCCTTCCCCGCAAGCGACTGCCGCGATCACTTCAGCGGCATCCTCGGCCACAAAATCTCCTACGATCTCGAACGCGTCTGCTTCCGCCCAGGCGAGAAAGCTAAGGAGTGGATCGAGAGCGGGGCGATGGCGCTTGGCTGCGAAGACGAAGAATCCGTAGTTGAGCTGCCAGACCTCCTCCGCACCGAGGATCCAGGGATCGTCCGCCGCCACCCCCAACACCATCATGAGAGGATCGCGGACTTGATCGAATTGTTGGACCGCAGCCCGCAAAGCCATAACGGGTGGCCGATCTCCCTTCCGACCCAGTTGCTCGAGGATCTCTTTTCCGTCCACAACCGATTCTTACACTAGCCTCATCAAGCTGCCACGTGGCTTTCACGGCAAAGTTTTGCAACCCAAACGCTTTCGCACTGGACCTTGCGCCCTCCTGCTTCGAGAATGGATCATGCGTCTGTGGCACCGCGTTCTCCCCATTTTTGCCGGCCTTGCTATCCTGGCTGGGAGTGGATGTTCCAAGAAGGAGGAACCGGAGGAGGTGGTGAAGCCTCCGGCCATTGATGTGACCCAAGCCCAACCGTTTCAACTTCCAGACGCGGAGCTCAATGCGGCCATGCAGTCGGCCCGGGAGACGTTGCCTGGATTCATCGCGGAGTCGATGGACAACAACTCCGCCGGCACGGCGTTCATCGTGAAGGTTCACGCGGTCACAGCCAAGGGCGCCGAGGATCTCTGGTTGAGCAGCATGGCTCAGGAGGATGGGCACTACACCGCCGTCGTTGAATCAGATCCCCAAGTCCTCACCGATTTTGTAATTGGCACTGAGGTGCGTTTCAGTCTGGGCGATGTCGTCGAGTGGCACTATTTCAAAGATGACAAGGTCATCGGGGCTCAAGTCACCCGAGTCCTTCGCAAGCGAATGACGCCGGAGCAACGAAAAGAGCACGACGTGGTCTATCCGTTCCCGTTTGAATGAGACTCACTGAGTCGCCACTTTGGTGAGGAGCCCCTTCTCCCGGGCGATCCGGAGGACGCGGTCCATGGTAAAACCCGCCAAGCCGAGCCAGATCAGGTTCAGCAAAAATGCCACTCCAAGGCCTTGGCCGAGTCGGGTGTCACCCGCCAGTGCGAAGCGCATCGCCTCAAAAACGTGGGTCGATGGCAACGCAAGAGAGACTGGCCGCAGCAGCGGTGGCAGCGTTTCCACTGTGTAGTAGACCGCCGTGAATGGCTGAATCAGAAAGGGCAAAGCCCACGAAAGACCCTCTGCAGCTTGCCCCCAACGCATCACCATGGCGTTGGCCAGCATCCCCATCGCCCAACCAAAGAGAAGGAGATTCCCATAAAACGCGATCAACCATAGGTTGAAATCCAGGATATTGAATCGGAACGCGAGGTAAGCGACCAACGAGAGCACCGGCACGGTCACGAGAACCCGCAGCAACCCGACCGCGCAAAAGCCGGCGACCACTTCCCAGGTCCTCACGGGGGCCACGAAGACATTGAGGAGGTTGCGCGTCCAGACGTCTTCGAGAAACGAGACGGAGACCCCCTGAGCGGCCCGGAACTGGACATCCCACAAGAGCACACCGCCAAGCAAGAACGTCACCGGCATCGAGGCATTCCCGCCGCCCCCCTCGCTCAAATAACGGGTCAGAAAGCCCCAAACCAAGAGGCTGTTCAAGGGCCAGAAGAACAGTTCAAAAGCCCGAAGTCCGTTCCGAGTATAGAGATAGAGATAACGCAGGACGACGCCTGCGATGGCAGGAAACGGGACGCTCTTCATTGGCCGTCCTCGGCTTTCAAATCACCACTCCGGGCAATCTGGATGAAGACATCTTCGAGCGTGGCGGAGTCGAAGCTTTCCTTGATCTCGCGCGGCGTCCCCATCCGAATCAAGCGCCCACGGTGCAGGAAGATGACGCGATCACACACCAACTCGATGTCTTGCATGTTGTGCGAGGTGTAAATGATGGAAGTGCCCGATTCACGCTGCGTTTCCCGGATCAGATTCCGCACCTTGTCGACCACATCTGGATCCAGGCTGGCGGTCGGTTCGTCGAGCAGAAGCAACTCCGGGTCATTGAGAAACGCCTTGCAAAGATTGACCCGGGTCGATTCTCCCGCAGAGAGTTGCCCCGTGGTCCGCTCCGCAAGTTCGGTCACTCCGAAACGCTCCATCGTCTCCCGGACGCGGCGTCGGCAATCACTCAAACCATACATGAGGGCGAAGACCATCAGGTTCTGGCGAACTAAGAGATTGCCCGGGAGACTGGTGTAGGCGGAGGAAAAATTCATGCGCCGAAGGATCGCGATTCGGCTCTTTTCGAGTGACTTGTCAAAAATCCGGATACTCCCGGATGAAGGAGAGACCAACCCCAGGAGCATGTTCATCACCGTGGTCTTGCCCGCCCCGTTGGGCCCGAGCAGACCGAGAACCTCTCCTCGTGCCAAGTCAAAACTGATTCCGTCGACCGCACGGAAAGAGCCGAAATCCTTGACTAAATCCCGAACGGTCAACACCGGTGGCAGCATCAGGGCGGAAACTCGCATTCAGGCTGGGATTTGGGAAGGGTCGAAATCGACAATTTCCGGAATTCGACGTATCAATCCTCGCGCGGAGTCCCTTCGTGCGTCTGACAGGTAGGTTTTGAATGAGTAGGAATTCCGGCGGATTGGCGGCCACCCTGATTGGTGGCGTGGTCTCGTCGCTTCTTTGCGTCCTGCTCGCGCAGATTGCCGGCGGTTTGCCGGAGTCCGTGGTGGAGACGCTCCTGGGAGCGACTCCAGAGGCGTTGCATCCATACCTTAGCGAACTGGGAAATGGCTTTCATCACGACCTGAATACCGACGACATGCCGACGGCGGCATTTCTGGTCGTCCAATTCGCACTCTGGTTGGTGATGTGGTCCACCGGATGGCATCTTCTGAGTCGCCCGGCCACTCCAGCTGTCTTGGTCTCGATCCTCGGCTTCGCGGTGTTGTTCCGTGCCATCCTCATTCCGGCAATACCGATCCACGCCAGCGATTTCTACCGTTACCTTTGGGACGGAAAATCCACCGTTCATGGGGTCAATCCGTATCTCTACGAACCTGCGGCGGTGATGCTTCGCGAAGCCAGGATCGAAAAGCCCACCGAGATTGAGGAACACATCTACCAGGGACGGACCTGGACTCCGGCCGACGAGGGGCACCTTTCGGTTCTGACCTCCCTCCGTGATGAAGGGCGCCTTCTCCACGATCGGATCACCGCGCCCTATCTGCTCACTTCCTCCCCTCCTCTGGCCCAAGGATTCTTCGCGCTTTCTAACTTCTTGTTCCAGGACTCTGTGCTCGCCCTGAAGCTGATCATCACCGCGTTTGATTTGGGCGTCGTGGTGTTGCTTCTCCGCCTATTGCGTCGCCTCGGGATGCGGCGCTCCGGTGTCATTTTCTATGCCTGGTCTCCGCTCGTTCTGGTGAGCTTCGCGAACTCGGCGCATTACGACGCCATCCCGGTTTTCTTTCTCTTCCTCGCCATTTCCCTTGCCTTGCGCAGGAAAAATTTGGGCGGTGCTGTGGCCGTCGCGGCGGCCGGGCTTACCAGCTTGTGCGCTCTCGTCTTTACCCCTGTGATGTTCCGGCGTTCTTGGCGGCATGTCCTGATCTACCTCTTCATCGCCGCCTGCGTCGCCGCCGCCTTTACCCCTTTTGTCATCTGGCAGAAGCCCGGGATCTCCCACCTCGTAGTGGCCATGATCGGGGCCGATCCCGATGCCCCGAATTTGGCCGGAGTCTTTTTGGGCGTGGAGCGGGCCTGCGCCACTCTCGTATCGCCCCCTGACGAGCGACACTTCCTGGCCCGCCTCGTCTGTGGCCTGCTCTTCCTCATTTTCCTGATTTGGCACAGCCTCACCCAAACCGCAGATCACCGCTCCTTGCTCCGCAAGTGCTCCTGGGTAGCCGGAGCCCTTTTCCTTTTCTCGTCGTCATCGGCACCTTGGCAGCTCACCTGGATGGTCCCGTTTCTCTGCGCTTTTCCCCGACCCAGTTGGCTCATTCTGATGTTCACCATCCAGGCCTTCTTCCTCCAATTTCAGACGGACTACGGCCATTTTGGGCTGGTGGCGGGCACCATTCCCCTGATCAACCTCGTGATCTGGGGCCTATTTTTCTTCCTTTGGCTCCTCGATCCTCTTCTTCTCCGCTTGATCGATCGCCCAGAATCGGTTTCTGATCCCGCGTTGCCGTCATGACCGAAGGAGAAGCCCGAACGGAGATTGCCAGACTGAGCCAAGAGCTGGAGCGGCACAATCGGCTCTACTATGTCGATGCGTCGCCGGAAATCAGTGACCGCGACTATGACCAACTCCACCGCGACTTGGTCGATCTGGAGGCCAAGTTTCCCTCGTTGCAATCTCCGAATTCCCCCACTCAGCGGGTGGGCGGGGCTCCGTCGACCGGATTTCAGCAGGTCGAACATCCCCTGCGAATGATGAGCTTGGACAACACCTACTCCGAACAGGAGTTGGTCGAGTTCTACGATAGGATCCGCAAACTCGTCGGAGCCCAAGATATCCCGGTGGTGGTCGAGCCGAAAATCGACGGAGTGGCGGTTTCGGTCATCTACGAGAATCGTGAACTGGTCCGCGCGGCGACGCGAGGCGACGGACAAACCGGCGATGACATCACTCGCAACGCCCGGACCATCCGGCGCCTGCCCCTCCGACTCCCCGAGGAAGCACCCAGCGGCCGGTTCGAGGTCCGCGGGGAAATCTTCCTCCCGACGGAGAGCTTTGCCCGAATCAACCGCGAGCGGGAAGATGAGGGGGAACCGCTCTTCATGAATCCCCGCAATGCGGCGGCTGGCTCCCTCAAGCAGCTCGATCCTCGCGTGACCGCCCGCCGCGGCCTTGATGTGATCTTCTACGGCATTGGTCTGGCGGATCACCTCATGCTTCGTGAGCAGAGTGAACTTCAAGAGATCTTGCAGCGCTGCCGACTCCCCGCAGGGGATCATCTCTGGTTGGCTCGAAGCTTGGAGGAGGTGCTCGCCGCCATCCACGATCTTGACTCCATCCGTCACTCGCTGCCCTACATGACCGATGGAGCGGTCATCAAAGTGAACTCTTTGGAAGCTCAAGTCCTACTTGGATCCACCTCCAAAGCACCGCGTTGGGCGATCGCCTACAAGTTTGAACCTGAACAGGCTGAGACCCGGTTGCTCGCGATCGAGGTGCAAGTGGGCCGCACCGGAGCGCTCACGCCGGTGGCCCACCTCGAGCCAGTGCTCGTGAGCGGTTCCACGGTGGCTCGGGCGACCCTCCACAATCAGGAAGAGATCGAGCGGAAGGATATCCGGATCGGTGATCTCGTGGTCATCGAGAAGGCTGGCGAGATCATCCCAGCTGTGGTCCGCGTTCTTACTGAGAGAAGGACTGGAACCGAACAGCGATTCACCATGCCGGCAAACTGCCCGGTTTGCGGAAGCGAGGTCCGCAAGGACGTGGAACTGGTAAAGATTTTTTGCCCAAACCCGGAGTGTCCGGCCCAGGTGAAGCGGCGCCTCCAGCACTTCGCCAGCCGTGTCGCCATGGACATTGAGGGGCTCGGCGAACAACTGGTGGATCAATTGGTCGACTCACGTCTAGCCCAATGCATCCCCGACCTCTACCGGCTCAAGGAAGAGGCTCTCCTCAAGTTGGAGCGGATGGGGCCTCGCAAAGCCGCCAATCTTCTCGCGGCAATCGATGCCTCCCGCACTCAACCTCCCTGGAAACTGGTCTTCGCCTTGGGCATCCCGCACGTGGGGGCGACCTCGGCGCGCGCCCTTCTTCGCCACTTCGATAGCATCACGGCGCTCACGGCTGCGACCGCAGCGGAGCTGGAAGCGGTCGATGATGTGGGAGCGGTCGTCTCCGAGAGCATCAGAAACTTCTTCGGTAGCCCGGTCAACCAAGCGATGTTGGCGGAATTGGAGTCCCTGGGACTTCCTGTCCATGCCCCCGCCACCAACACAGAGCCGCAGCGGGCCCAGTCCACGCCTTTGGCCGGCACCACTTGGGTCATTACGGGAACCCTGAGCGAGCCGCGTGAAGCCTTCGTCGAGCGGATTCTCGCTGCCGGGGGCAAGGTCTCCAGTAGCATTTCCTCCGCTACGAGCTATCTCCTCGCTGGAGAGAAAGCCGGAAGCAAACTCGCAAAGGCCGCCGGCCTCGGTGTCCGCATCGTCGATGAAGCCACCTTCTCGGGCATGCTTGCGCAGTGACCGAATTGCTAGCCCCTGCTCAGGCTAATCCAGAACCAAACCAGTGCGGCCAGGAAGAGGCCCAACGCGACCAGAAACAGCTCGATCCCCTCCCGGCTCAGGGGCGCAGCGGCACTGGAGCGCTTTTCGGAGGTGCCGGAGTGCATCGAATCCTGGAATCTGTCGGCCCCTCGCATCGACTTACCTCACTCCGACGACGGCCACGGCGATAATCACCACCACCAATCCGACGGTGAGCACCGGGAGAAAGAAGGAAAGGCCCAAACGAGCCCAACCCAGGAAACTCCGCCGATCCGGAGCGACGCTCGCAAAAAGATGGGTCGCCGGAGCCGCCGATTCCACGTTCTCGATTCGGCTCAACTCGCTTTCCAGTTCTGCCTCGGCATCCCGCAGACGGCGGATCCCGTCCGAAAGCGCCGGAAAATCACTAGGCTCCTTGAGTTCAAGTCGATGCAGGTTCTCCAAATTCAAGCGCAGCCGATGCACCGTCGAGCCCGCCCGATCGAAGGTCTCCGCACGCCGCACTTCGAAATGCCCGCACTTTTGCAACTCGTTGAGGGTCCGGAGAACCTCGTCGACGATCTTGTCGCGCCGATCGCGATACTGCGATTGCTTGTCGTTCAGTTCCTGGAGCTCTTCGCGCTTGCGCTCCAGGGTGCGCTTCTCCTCCAAAAGGTGGTCGAGGCGAACTTCCGTTTCGCGCACTTCACGCTGAAGGGTTTCGCGACCGGGCGGTTCCGGCTCAAGAGTCTGACGTGAGCCGAAGTTCGGGAAAATCACGTCGTGACGAACGGCGTGTTCGAAATAGGGAGAAGCCTGCCCGGCATAGCCGGATCGAGGGGTGAGGATGGGACGGCGAGGCATCGGAGTGGAAGGGCTGAAAGGAGGGAAATTCTACTTTGGAGATTATGGTAATTTAAAGACAAATCGATAGTAAGTCTATCGAGAATTCCAATAATTTCCAAAATAGAAGGAGCCCCCTCCCCTTTTCGCCCTTCACCGAGATTACCAGGCGGGAATCACCTCCAGAATCAAGCCATGGAGGTAGTCCGATTCTGGAATTCCTGGGAGAATCGGGTGATCTGCCCTTTGCCCAAGACTTGACCGGAGCCGCAGGCCGCGCTTGGCGTCGACGGAAGCATCGATGACCATCTGCATATACATGGCGCGATCCACGTGATGGCTGCAGCTAAAGCTCGCGAGAATTCCCCCGGGCTCGAGCATCTTGAGAGCGCGCAGATGGATTTCTTTGTATCCGCGCATCGCTTCGCTGAGGTTGGCCCGGCTCCTGGTGAACGATGGAGGGTCCAGAACGATTAGATCGAACTGCTCCCCGGCGGCTTGGGCCTGCTTTAGTTTGTCAAAAGCGTTGCCCTCTTCGAAGTGGATGTTCAGTCCTGCGGCATCGGCATTTTCTTGGGCCGCCGCCAGCGCAGTCGCACTGACATCCACGGCGGTGACCTCCTTCGCCCCTGCCCGGGCGCAATGAAGAGCGAACCCGCCCTGATTGGTGAAACAGTCGAGCACCCTGCGCCCTGAGGCCAGTGCGGCGACGCGTGAGTAATTGTCCAACTGGTCGATGTAGAGGCCAGTCTTCTGCCCTCCCCCAACATCCGCAGTCAGTGGAACGCCATCGATCCAAAGCTGCTCCCGGCGCGCCTCGCCGAGATGGACGTGTGTGACGGGTTGGAGGCCTTCTGCCGTCCGGCCGGATCCCTCGTTGCGCTCGACGATGACCGCCGGATTGAATTGATTGATGAGAGCCTGCACTAATTCTCCCTTGTGCCGGTCCATCCCCATGGTGTGGGTCTGGAATATCCACTGGTCGCCGTAACGATCCACCACGACACCCGGGAGCCCGTCGCTCTCGCTCCAAACCAACCGGTAGACGAACGGTTCTTTGACCACTCCGATCGATTCACGGTAAGCCTGAGCTCTGGCGAGGCGTCGCTCAAAAAACTCAAGGTCTAGGTCTTGCTTGCGGCGGGAGAAGCGCCGAGCCACGATCTGGGAGGACGGGTTGTAGATCGCCGACCCCAGAGGACGATCTTTAAAATCCTTCAGGGAAATGACGTCTCCGGGCTGCGGATCACCAAAGATTTTCCTGACTTCGGTGCTGTAAACCCAGTCATGCCCGTGGAAAATCCGGGCACGGGGTTTGACGACGAGACCTCCCATGACGCCTTCTTCCCGTGTTTACGCTCTGATGCAAGGCGTAAATCGTCCGGAAACGGCAGCAGAGTCGGTCGGTAGGCGATATTTTCTATGGTTTGGCATGAGACGGGATTTGCGAAGGGCATGAACCCACCACAACGTGCCGGGCGTAAATAGGAGTAGCATCTTGATGAGCCGCAGCAGCGGGGAACACATGAAAGTTAATCACCGAACCTTTCCATTCGCTTTGATCCAAGGCGACATCCGCCTGGTTGAAGAGAGTTTGGCAGCCCAGGTCAAACAGTTTGACCGCGCCCTTGAGGGTTACGTTTCCTATGTCTGCGGCTCAAGCGGCAAACGGATCCGTCCGGCCCTGGCGGTCCTGGCCGGGGGCGCAACGGGGGCCACGAGCGAGGGTCACGTCCGGCTCGCCACCATCCTGGAGATGATTCACATCGCCACCCTGGTCCATGATGACATCATAGACGGGGCAGAGAAGCGGCGCGACCTCCTTACGGCGAACGCCAAGTGGGGAAATGGGATCAGCGTGCTCCTGGGCGATTGTTTGTTCGCCCACGCTTTGATGCTCTCCACGGATTTCGACGAGAAACGAATCGCCCGGCGAATCGCCCAATCCGCCAACCACGTCTGCACCGGGGAGATCCTCCAGACGCAACGTCGGTTCGACCTCCAACTGTCGAAGGGAGACTACTTCCGCATCATTGAAATGAAGACCGCAGCGCTCTTTGAGGCAGCTTGCGAATTGGGAGCCATGCTCAACGGGGCCGACGAGGCAACCTGTGCGAACTTGGCTCAATACGGACGCAACTTGGGGACCGCCTATCAAATCTATGATGACTGTCTCGACCTCGTCGGGGACGAAGGTTCAGTCGGCAAAACCCTCAGAACCGACCTTGAGAAGGGAAAGCTTACTTTGCCGATTCTCAACCTCCTCGAGGCCGCTACCGACAAACAAAGGGAGAAGCTCTGTCACCTCTTGGTTCAGAAGGAACCGTTCGATCTCTCCGCCTTGGCCAACATCGCGGATTATGAGGGGGCCCTAGAACGAGCGTTGGATCATGCCCACACTCTGCTGGTGGAAGCCCGCCAGAATCTGATTGGCCTTTCGGCTGGTCAGTACAGCCAGGCCTTAGAGCAGATCACCTTCTTCCTGGATGATCTTCTCTCCCAATGCCGCTGTTGACAGTTCGGACGCCTCTGTGCGACATCGATTCTTGTCGCTTGCGTTCAAGAATGATGCAAGCAGTGCAAAAAACTACCGTCTCTGACACCATGACCCGTTTCGCCCGCCCAAGTTCTCTCGCTGCAGCAGTCCTGCTCGCTTGCACCATCAGTCAGCCCTTGTGGGCGTCGGAGGTCGCCAAAGATGGCGCAGAAGTCGGCAAGTGGACCATGGACTTCGATGCAGCCGCCAAATTAGCCGGAGAAAAGAAACTCCCGATGCTTCTTAACTTCACCGGTTCTGACTGGTGCGGATGGTGCAAACTGATGGACGAATCCGTCTACGCCAAAAAAGAGTGGCAGGACTACGCCGCGACCAACCTGATTCTCGTGACCATCGACTTTCCGCAGGATCAAACGATCGTTCCCGAGAAGTATTCGGCACGCAACGGTAGATTGCAGGAGCAGTATAAGGTGGAGGGCTATCCCACCTACGTGCTTTTGGATTCCGACGCCAAGACAGAAGTCGGTCGCCTCGGTGCCGGACAGGACAAGACGCCGAAAAGCTTCATCGCCGAAGTTCAGGAAGCCCTGCGCATGTCTCCCGCGAACCTTGAGAAGAAGATCGCGGAACTTGGGCCGGTGAAGGGCGAGGAATTTAAGGCGGCCATCGCAAAGATGAACGCCATTGAAGACGAGTTCAAGAAGTGGCTAGAGACTCAGCCTAAGCGGAACGAAGAGAACGACGCCAAGTTCGAGGGCTACCAGAAGAAGCTCGAAGAGGCCGGCAAAACGGTCGCTGGGTTCTGATCTCCTCCGGGCGGCTCTATGGCCTCTTCCCGGATTCGCGAGCTCCCTGAGGACGATCGTCCTCGGGAGAAACTAGCCTTAAAGGGCCCGGGATCGCTTTCCAATGCGGAACTGATCGCCATTTTCCTGAGGACTGGTGTGGCGGGGAAAGGGGCTGTGGAATTGGCTCGTGATCTGCTTGTCGACCGGGGTTCCCTCCAAGGCGTCGCCCGGACCAGCCCCGCCGAGCTGGCAGGTCGGCACGGGATCGGGCCCGCTAAGGCCGCCCAGATCAGCGCCGCCTTTGAATTGGGTCGGCGGCTCGTCCATGAGCAGATCTCCCTGGAGCCGATGGATTCCCCGGAGCGCATCTTTGAGTTACTAGCCCCCCAGATGCGAGCGCTTTCTCAGGAATCGGTTAGCGTCCTTCTGTTGGACAACCGGCGACACCTCATCAAAGTCGAGGAGGTCACCCGGGGCACACTCAACGAGTGTCTGGTTCACCCTCGGGAAATCTTGCGGCGAGTCATCGCCCACTCTTCCCATTCCTTCATTCTTGTGCACAATCATCCATCCGGAAACCCCAACCCCAGCAGCGCAGACCGCGAAATCACCCGGACGCTCTACCGGGCCAGTGAAGTCGTCGGGGTCTCCCTCGTCGATCACATCATTATCGGCGCATCGTCGGTTGACGGACAGCCCTACTTCAGCTTTCGAGAAGCCGGCCTGCTATGAACGCGAACGTTTTCATTCATCCCACCGCCCTTGTGGAAGACGGGGCGTCGCTCGCCGCCGACGTCTTCGTTGGACCATACGCAGTCGTTGGTCCCTTAGCCAAGATCGGCGCAGGGTGCCGGATTCTGGCCCATGCCCAAATCGTAAACGACGTCGAACTCGGGGAAAACTGCCTCGTCGGTCGCGGTGCGGTTCTCGGGGACGATCCCCAGTCACTAGGATTTGATCCCCAGACACCAAGCTCACTCAGGATCGGTCCGAATAATCAATTCCGGGAACACGTCACCATTCACCGGGGAGCCAAGCCCGGCAGCGCAACCAAAATCGGATCATCAAATTTCTTTATGGTTGGCTCCCATGTGGGCCACGACTCAGTGATCGGAGATCGCAATGTGATCGCAAATGCCTGCCTCCTCGGTGGCCATGTCACCGTAGGCAACCGGGCCTTCCTTGGGGGCGGAGCCGGCTTTCATCAATTTACCCGGATCGGAGACCTCGCGATGGTCCAGGGGAATGCGATCGTGAACCGCGATGTCCCGCCCTATGTCATAGCGGGCGCGCAAAGTCAGTTGTTCGGCCTAAATACCGTCGGGCTGCGCCGAGCGGAGATTCCATCAGATCGCCGCGACGAAATCCGTCGTGTGTTCCGGCACATCTTCCGGAGCGACCTGAATCTGGGGCAAGCGCTCGAACAGGCGCTCGGGCAGGAGTGGGGTGAGGAGGCTCGCTGTTTCCTGGAGTTCGTCGGAGCACCGTCACACCAGGGAATCTGCCGGGTTCGCCAGCGTGGATGAATGAGAGGATGAGAAACGCCTCAATTTGCTTTCTTTTTCTTTGGAGGTCTCACAATCTGTTGCTAGCAGTGCCATGGGTTTCCGCAGTGGTGAAATTCTAGATTGCTTAAATGACAATCTTGGGTTTCCGGGTTCCATTCAAAGTAGCTTTTCATGATAGGTTTCCGCACGACATGCTTCTTCTTGGTTGTCGCTTGCCTCGGCACAGCGAGAGCTCAGGATCTTGGTGGCCTGATTAAGACTGGGGAAGCAGTCGCGAATTCCGTCGAGATTGAGAGTCTTCAGACGAGCTACGATCAAGCCCTTGGGGTCTTCCGTGCCGAAGGTGAGGTGCTGATCCACTATGCCGAGACCGTGCTCTACGCCGACAGAGCCCAGTATCACCAAGGCACCGGGGACATCTTCGCTTCCGGGAACGTGACCATTTACAAGGATGGCAACCTCTTCCGGGGTGAGGAAGCAGTCTACAACATCAACACGGGCGAAATTTCAGCATCTGGGCTGAGTACTGGGATGAACTCACTGTTCATGACTCTCGATGACGTTACACTGCCTAGTGAGAACGTTGACGAGATTCGGTCACAAGGGGCGTATATCACGACGCATGACAGTGCCAACCCTAACTGGCACCTCAAGGCAAAGAAGATCATCGTGCATCCAAATCGCTACGTGGTCTTCCACGGGGTGACCGCCTACGCGGGTAAGGTTCCAGTTTTCTACCTTCCCTACTTCGTTCAACCCGTGAACGATGAATTGGGCTACATGTTCGTGCCTGGTTACAGCGACGCCTGGGGCGCATACATTCTCAACCAGTACGGATTCATGGTGGGAGATCACACCCTGGCTAAGGCGAGGCTCGACTATCGCTCAGAACGGGGCGTCGCCGGAGGGATCGACCTCCAATCAATCCGATTTCGCGGAGAACCCAATTTCGGGCGATTCCAAGCCTACTATGCGCAGGACGGCAATGCGGACGTGACCCCTGGTGGAAAGGCGCGCACGACGGACATTCCCGAGGAGCGCTACCGGATCAATTTTCAACACCGGGTCTACTTGCCTGGCCCGGAAAGAAGCTCGCTCTACCTCGACGTTGATATAAACAAGTTGAGCGACGAGTATTTCTACCTCGATTTCTTCCCAGGAGAGTATTTTGACGATCCCCAGCCGGAGAACCTGCTGAACTTGGTCAAGTCCCATCCACGGGGCACCCTCAGCCTCCTCGGTCGGTTCGAGATTAATGACTTCTACCGAACAGATGAACGGAGCCCCGAGTTGGCCCTCGATTTGACGCGCCAGCCCATCTTTAACAGCGGGCTCTTCCTGGAAGGCAACGCCAGCTTGGCCGTTCTGGCGGAGGATTTATCTCCTGCAGAGAGGGCCAGCCTCCAAGAGGAGATCAGGCAAGCAAAGGATGGTGCAGACTACCTCAAGGCCAACGGCGAAATGCCAAACACGAATATTTCGGCCACCGCCCAATTGCTAGATGGTGAAGACATTCTCAAAAGGCTTGGACGCCAAGTCGATAGCCGATCTTACAACCGTTTCGATATTTTCCAACAGATCGTCTATCCGATGCAATTTGGGGGATGGCTTAACGTTGTGCCACGCGTCGGTGCAGGTTACACCGCCTACAACGACATTTCCTCTACAGGAGTTAACGGAAAGTCCTTCGACACCGTGGATTCCCTGGAGCGCCCGAACGCGCACGCAGGGGTTGACATGTCCTTCAAGGTGTCAAAGGTCTACTCAGGGGTCCAGAACCGCAAACTGGGACTCAACGAGCTGCGGCATATTCTCCAGCCATATACCCGCTTCTCCTACCTGTCCGCCAACGACCTTTCCCAGGACCTTCCCGCCATCGACCGTCTCGCACCCACGACCAAGGATCGTCCCTTGGATGTGACCCGCTACACGGCGACCGATGCTCTGAGAAATTGGAACATCGTCCGATTAGGGATGTACAACCGACTTCAGACCAAGCGTAACTCAGGGGCGCTCCCCTGGTTCGACTTGAACACCTTCGTCGATGTTTATGGCGAAGACCCAGAGTACGATCGGGAGGTTTCTAACCTTTTCAACGAAATGCGCTGGAGTCCTCTTCCGTGGCTCTCCGCGAATATCGACTCCCAAATGCCTCTCGGTGGGGATTACGACTTCGCCGAAGTGAATAGTTATCTTACCTTCCAGCCCTTCGAGAACTTCCGTTTCTCCCTCGGGCATTTTTACTTGAACGATCACCCGTTCTTTTTCGACAGCGATAGCACTCGCGTCACCACCTACACGAGGCTAAACGATAATTGGGGCTTCGGGACCGGGCATTTTTATGAAGCGGAGACGGACAGCCTCCAATTGCAGCAGTACACGGTTCACCGGGATCTCTCCAGTTGGACCGCTGCCCTCGGTGCGCAGATCCGGGACAACCTCGGGGACCAGGAATTTGGACTTGTCTTCAGTATGACGCTAAAGGCGTTCCCAAGAATCGGAACACCTACCGACTTCATCAGCGGCGCGATGAACCGCAACAATTAGGCATCTTGGGTCGCGTTTTCGCGGAGCGGTGGCCTCTCCAGAGGCGTTTTCACTATGCGTTTTTCGTTGCGCCGTTGTTGCTCTCTCCTCCTCCGCGATTGGGAGCAATCTGACTGTTTCGCTGCCGATCTGGTGGACAAGGCGGCCTCTAAGTTTCGCCTCGATAGTCGGGACAGGGCCGCGTTGCAACGCCTCATGTATGCCGTCATTCGGAACCAACGATTGCTCGATCACGTGATCGATTCGCTGGTCCGTGATCGTCCCGATCCGCTCTCTCGACGTCTTCTTCGGATTGGGCTAGCGGATCTGCTTCTCCTGGAAGCGCCCCCCCATGCGGTCGTCCACGAAACAGTCGGCCTCGCCGGCCGCACCAAGCCGATGGTCAACGCCGTCCTCCGGCGCGCGACCCGTGAAGGGGAACTCATCCGTTCTGCCTGGACGACGCTCCCGCCTGAAATCCGCTGGTCCGTCCCGTCCATCCTCTGGCAGCGCTGGCGCGAACAGTTTGGCCCGGATCACAGCCTCCAATTGGCGATCTGGAATCAGCAACCGTCCTCGGTGTATCTTAGACTCAACGCCCCACCCCAGAAGACTCTGGATCTCGCCGCTGCGGATGTGGTCCCCATCGAACGCTTTCCAGCTTATGTCAGACTGAATGGTTCTCTGCCTCGCGAGTGGCTTGAGTCCGGTTGCGCTTACGCTCAGGATCCCTCCACCCAACCAGCCGTTGCCCAGCTCGATCTTCGCCCGGGTTGTACGGTGTTGGATGCCTGTGCAGCCCCGGGAGGTAAGACGTTGGCGATCATCCAGGCAGCGGCCGATCTTCAGGTATGGGCGACGGACCAGAGCGAAGAGCGGCTGGCTCAACTCACGGGCAATCTCCGCCGACTCCGATTGGACCAAGCGGTCGAAGTCGGCCTCCAGAACTGGCTGGAACCCATTTCTCCCAAATTGGCGAATCAACGTTTCGACCGGATTTTGATCGACGCTCCCTGTAGCAATACCGGAGTCATACGTCGCCGAATTGACGTTCCGTGGCGCTTGCAGAAGAGCGACTTTGCCAAGCATCAGCAAACCCAGCTCGCGCTTTTGACCAACCTAGTCCCACGACTGGCAGTTGGTGGGCGCATCGTTTACAGCACCTGCAGCCTGGACAGGGAAGAAAACGAGGCTGTGACGGAAGCCTTTCTGAAGAGCCATCCGGCACTCCGATTGGTTTCCGAGACGAGAATCCTCCCCTGGATCGATGGGTTTGACGGTGCCTACAGTGCGGCGTTCATCACGATGACACCGCACTAACCGCGCTCAGAAATCGAGATCTGGCGGAAAATTCCGAATCAGATCATCGTCTGTGTATGGCTTGCGATCCGCGCCGTCATAGATCAGTTGAAAGACCCCTCCGCTGGAGGAGATCACGTGGAAACGAATCGCCGGCTCGGCCGAGCCGGAACGAAAGCCTTCCGGACTGAGCGCCGGATGGTCGCGCGCCACGAGAGAAAGCTTCTTCGAGTTCGCTCCGGCCAGAGCCGCGCAAGTCTCCTCCCAGGTTCCGACCGGTAGACTCTGAAGGTTCGTCCAATAATCCAAAAGTAGCTGTCCAACGATATCCGTCTGTTCCTGTGGTGATAGCCCTGGCTTCAGCAAGGCATTCAACGGAGATGGTTCAAGATTCGCGGTGACTTCCGGGACTGGCAACGCTGCCTTGAGCGCCGGGTCATCCGGGCGAATTCCCCTTAGGTCACCGGAAATGCCACCGCGCAACTCAGCCCAGAACAGCCGTTTTTGGGGGCTCACCATCCAAGCGATGAAGACGAAGACCGCGACGACTAGCGCGACGGCCCCACCGACTTTGACGCGTCCGCTCACTTTGGTCTAAGCCTTCATGAAGCCAAGATTGGCGTCGAAGTTTACAATGTTCGGGAACACATCCTTCATTCGGCTATCGGAGAGACCGAACCATTTGGCCATCGTCGCCGAATACTGATCGACTGAAGTGGTCGGCACCCATCTTCCCCGACCGGTGTCGAGCGGGTTGTTGCCGGTGAGAATATCGGGGTCTGGATAGGAGCCGTAGATCCGCTGTCCATTGACGGCTCCACCCATGACGACATGGTGCCCGCCCCAGCCGTGATCAGATCCCCGCCCATTGGAATCATAGGTACGGTTGAAGTCTGAGGCGGTGAAGGTCGTCACGGCGTCTCCCTGATTGATACTGGTAAGAGCGTCTTGGAATCCTTTGAGCGCCCCGCTCACCGTCCCGAGGAGTTGCGCATGAGGAGCGATCTGATCGCCATGGGTATCATAGCCTCCCATACTGACGAAAAAGATCTGGCGGCGCATCCCGAGCGGGCCAGACGCTTGGATGAACTTGGCAACCGTCCGCAGCTGGTTGCCTAGATCGGTATTGGGAATCATCGAAAAGGTGCCTGTGCCTTGAAGCGCCGCGTTGATGGTGTCCGCCTCCACTATGGATTTGTTGGAGAGGTCAGCAAACGCATCTTCCATAAGGTTCGCGTATTCCGCGTCCAACACATTACGGAACGCGGAGTACCGCGTGACGTCCTGGGTTCGCCCGCTTTGCCCCAACTTGTAGGTGGGTGTTCCTCCAGGTCCTGGCCGAAACGGAAGCATGGTTTTGCCAACCTGGAAGAAGTTGGTTCCGCTCAACGAGATCAGCATGGAGATCGACTGTCGCTCCTGCCCTGCCATGATGGCCTCCGCCAAGCGCCCGCCCCAACCCGTCTGATTGTAGGCGGCATTCATCGTGGAAGCACTTGTCTGCCATGCCATCTGCTGGTCGCTGTGGGAAAACAGGTTATCTGGAATCGCCGCTGTGCCGTTTCGGTAATCCGCCAATGTTGCCGGTGCGATCAGCGTGCCTACGTTCGCAAGCAGGGCGAGCTTCCCCTCATTGTAGAGATCCCGACAACCTGTCATCGAGCCATGCAAGCCAAGCTGCAGCCCATCGTCATTCAATGAATTGAGCGGCAAGATCCCGGTAAGGGGAATGCCAATCACCGTTCGATTGGCCAGGTACTTTGAATGAGCGGAGCTTTCCCGGGGTAACAACAGATTGTTTGAGTCGTTCCCACCATACAAAAACACGCAGACAATAGCCTTGTAGGGCGCATCAGGTGCCAAGCCGTCAATCGTCTGGGCGTTGATGCTGCGCAGCGTAAGGATCGTGTTCAGCAACCCGGCGGTGCTCATCGCCGAACAGGCGTTGGATCCAAGGAAGTTGCGCCGGGTCAGCAGAGCGGGCGTTTCAGGCTTGTTCATGGGTCGGGGAGGTCGCTTGGGTTCGGAAACGCTCGTTCAACGGTCGATGCTAAACTCGGGACTAGAGACCACGATCTGGACCATCGCCCGGAGGCCCTCGCCAGAGTTGGAGTAGGCTGCCTTCACTCTGTCCAATTCAACCCGCAAGTCTTGAGACATCGGTCGGCCCAAGAGCAACTTTTCGATCCGGGCGTAGAGCAAATTAGGTGTAGCCCAGAGCGGTTCCAACGAAGTGAAGTCCATCCCGATCCTAGGTCCCGACGAGGTATCGAAGCCGCTTGCTACTCCATCAAATAGGTAGTTCGCGGTGTCGACGGCGGAGAGCTCCGTCGTGATCTCAAACTCCGGCGCAGTCAAACCTGCGGCGAGGAGTGGCCCCGGCGGTTGGTATGTCGGCAAATAGAAGTTGAAAACCGTCGGCGCTTGAACCGGCGCTTGGTTGAACTCTTCGAGAACGTTACTGAGCAGATAGCGGCCCAGGACGGGCGGATTCCCCGCGGGAGGTTTCGGAAAAGCGCGCAGCAGCCTCGTCAGCCTAAGGATCGGTTCGCTGAGCTTGCCGCCATTTGGAGTCGTCGCAAGACTGCGGGCTTCGGGATCAAGGAGGATGGCTTTAACGGTCGCGCCCATGTCGCCGCGGACACCCCTGCCATTGTCCGCGAACTTTGAAGCGACCCGGTAAACGTAGGCTGGACTAGGATTGCTGGTGACCAGTCGTTTGATGAGCAATTGGGCCAGGAACGGTCCGACGTTGGGATGAGCGAAGATCACGTCCAAGGAGCGATTCATGTCCTGCCGGGCAGTTTGCCCTGCCACTAGGGTGGCACCTCCGAGAATCACTTTCCTTCCCCGGTCGTGATAATCATCAAACGCAATCAGAGGATTGATTGGATCCGCACTGCTCGTCCAGGTAAATGAAGACGAACCCGAGTAGGTCCACCCGGTAAACGCCCTGGCCAATTCGTTGATTTCCGCTTGGGAATAGGTCGGCAGAGCGTTGCCGTTGAGATCTCTCTTAAAGGTCCCGTCTCGGTTGAGATGCTCCAGACCGATACTGAAAAGTTGCATGATCTCACGAGCATAGTTTTCGTCCGGTTGCGTCTTGGAGCTCCGGATCATGGTGAGCCACATTCCCATCATGGGATTAAATGTCACGTCTTCCAAAAGCGCCCGGTAGTTGCCGCTGCTGTGCTTGACCAGCAAGTCATAGTAGTTCGCAACTCCACGCGGATAGTTCCGTAGCGCTCCACTTCGGTCTGAGATGACAAGGATTTCGCTCAACGCAAACGCCACCCGCTGCCGCAATTGATCGGGAGCCGTTGCCGCAATCGTCCACCATGCCCAGAGCCGATCATCCGTCCTTAGGGTGCTCCCACTGGTCGGCATCATTGATCCGGGCATCAGAGAGAGCTGATTGGCGCTGCGAGCCAACGCCAGCAACTCTGTGCGGGCTCCCTGATAGCGCGCGATCCGGTCCATCGCTTCCAGATGCCCGCTAGCTGGCACAGCCAACTGTTCGTCGATCCAGGCACTGAACCCAATGGCCTTCACCCGCGCGATGCTAGCGTCATCAGGCCCAAAACTCGCCTGACGCAAAAATCGTGCGGCTTCCGCGTCGCTAATGCTCGCTGGAGGAGCCCACGGGGCGATCGAATGGGTGCCACTCGCGTCCGACGGGTAGACAGGATTGACGTTCGCGGCGAGCGCCACGGTCACTGTCCGGGTCGCAACGGTGGCCGTATTTCCCGAGGCATCAGTCACGTTGTAGCGGATCGTGTAGGTACCCGGCGTGTTGACATCGACGCTCCCTTCTGTGGTGACCCGCTTCGTAACATCACCATCGACCGAATCGGAGGCGGTAAAACCTGGATCGACATAACTCCCGCCGACCTCCACAGCCACCGCCGAGCCCCCAGTCAGCACGATCGACGGGGCTTGGGTGTCCTCGAGCTTCCACGGCGAGAGAAAGGGGCCATCTATCACCTCGAAGGCCGCCTTTCCGGGGCGCAGCCAAGCCAACGCCACATGGTCGTTCCATCCCGATTCTTTGAGCCGGATCTCCAGGTAGTATCGGCGCCCCGCTTCCAGTTGAACAGGCCTTGAGAGTTGGTAGTCTGGGAATCGACGCCATTCGTAGTAGTTCACCGCCGCCGGAGTGAAGCAGAGAAGACTCTTGTTTTCCGGTTGGTCGTCGGAGCTCAGATAGGCCTCACCCCATTCGTCGGAGGCAATGTTAAACCGGAACACGCCGGAAGCAGGCGCATGAAGCCATCCGCGAATGAGTAAGCCGTAGTTGTCACCCACATTCGACCGGCTCTCAGCGGAACGGATTTGCGCTCTTTCATCCGGATTTGCCGGAAACCGGCTGTTGCGGGTCAGATCGGTGACCCAGGAACCCGTGATGTTTCGGAATGTCTCGCAAAGGAGCGAGCCTGTGCCAACCGCAAGGGGCTGGCTAATGTTCACAGTCAGATTGTCGGTTCGGGAAATCAGTCCATCCGTGGCGGTTAGTTGGATCTCATACCTCCCGGGACCGGGGAACTCCACATCAGTAGTGAGGGACGTGGGAGACATGAAGACCACGCCGCCGACCGATGGTGCCGGGGCGGAAACCCGAGCGCGCACGGAGGTGTTGGCGACGGGAGAGGAGACCGAGAGTGCGGACCACCGGTAGATGAGAGCTTGCGGCCCGGGAGCATAGTCCACTGCGGTCCCCCGCAGCGAATAACGGCTCTTTGGCCATACGCTATCGATGTCTTCGCCTGCCTGAACCGTCATTTGGCCATCAAAGGCGGCAGCGGTCGTTCCCGAAGGCGCGCTCAAGAGCACGCCGGGAATCACCATTGCCTTGTCGTTGGTCTCATCTGCGCGCCTGAACGCCACGGCCAGGTAATCATCACCGCCGCCTTCCTTGTGAAATGCCTGCATGAAATAACGCTTGCCGGGAACCAAATGGAAAACTGCCGATTGCTGGGCTTGTCGCGCTGACCAATTGTAGCGACCGGAAGCCCACTGGCAGTGGGCAATCCTTTCCGCCCCGGCAGGATCCTCACCTTCGTCGTTCAACAGCAATTCGGATTCATCGTCGCTGGCCAGGAGGAAAACGTAGTCCCCTTCCGTAGGCACCGAGAGCAAGCCGGTCAGCCGTTGACCGTAATTATCCGCCCAATTCCCGGGTGCCTCAAAAGCCGGAAGCACATCCCGGAAGTTTGCTGGCTTGGTCGAGTAGGCCGTGGAATTCTTCAGGTCACTGATGCCGTAGCCTCCGACGCCGGTCCAAACTTCCCGGAGGATCCCTCCAGATCCGGACGTGAGCGGATCACGAACGGTGACTAGAATCGAATCATTACCTGAATTGGTTCCATCCCCGGCTGTCATCGTAACCTCGTATGAGCCGGGACCTGGGAACTTAATCCCGCTCACCGGCGCGCTCGGGCTATCGAAGACAACGCCACGGGAGGAGCTAGACCAACGATAGGTGATGGCTGCAGGACCGGGCTTGAGGTCGTATACCAACGCAGCGATGGTGAGTTCGTGTTGTGGCCAAAGCAAAGTGCGGTCGACTCCCAGAGCCACGGTGATCTCAGGATTGAAGACCGGCGCAGCCTTCGCTGGTGTCAAAAATCCGCGGGAAACAATCTCACGCCCATTCGTCGAAGGCCCTTCCATTGCGATGGCGAGGTGATCACTGTTATTGTGTTCCTTGTAGATCGCCTCAATTGGATAGGAGACGCCGGGCTGCAGGTCTAGTGCCACAGACCTTTGCCAAGTGTGATAATCAAACTGCAAGGGGGGCTCGCCGTGATCGCAAGAAGAGATCTTCACCAGCCCACGCCCGTCCTTAAGATCCAGCTTCAGTTCGGAAGCATCATCGGAAACAATCCAGAAGGTATACTTTCCACCGAGAGGAACCGTTAACGCCCCCTTGAGGCGGGTTCCCGTGTAATCGGCCCAGTTGGTTGGGGGCTCCACCCCGGGAAGGAGATCTTCAAAATGGGGAAAGGCCAGATCCGGATCTTTTCCGCGTAGGTCTGCCGGGAGTGCGCCGTCGATATCAAGCCAGACGGCGCGAGTGAGATAACCGGTGACTCCAGGCTGCGCCTTCTTGATCTCGACCGTCACAGTGTCCCTATGAACCAAACCGCCTTCGCTGACTGCCAATTCAAAGGTGTGGAACCCGACACCGGTGAAGGTGACCTCCGGAGATAATTCGGTATTACTGGCAAAACTTACCGCTGGGCCAGCAAGTTGGCGCCAAGTGTAAGTGACAGGATTGCCTGTGTTCCGCACGATAACGGCCTTGCCACCAAGCTTCACCTTCGCATGCGGCCACCAGTATGTCCGGTCTCGCCCCGCATTTGCGTAAACATTCACTGCGGTAGCGAAAGGTTGCGTGCTCGCAGTGGGTTCCGCCAAGCTGCCATCAATGATCTGGAACCGGTTGTCCCCCTCTTTCGCCCAGGCCACTGAGAAATAGTCACGGCTCCAAATCTCCCGGTGCAGCAGTTCAACGAAATAGATCCCACCGGGCTTTAGCGCGACGGGAGAGGATATTTGCGTTCCCTCGTTTCCCCAGTTCTCACGCCCGCTCGGCCGCGTGCTGAAACATACCTTCCGCAGATTCAACGGGGTTGCGTCCGTACTGATCGAGAACTCTGCGGCATCGTCACCGCTAACCGCAAATCGGTAGTTGACCGTCGCCCCCGTTCCTGCTGGCACGCGCAACAAACCGGTCACCCTGGTGGCATAGACATCGGCCCAATCCGACACCTGCCGGAGCTCAGGCAGGTTGTCCACGATGTCGGGCGCAGTCGGAAAGGAGGGATCCGCCCGCAGGGCATCGATGGTGGCGAAGTTCCGTTGCCACCAGACCTGGCGCGTAAAATAGCCAACTTTCGCTGAAAGCGCGGGCTTCACTTCAATGCGGATCTCGTCAACCGTCGTGTTCCTGTCGGTAGTCACGCTATAGCGGAGAACGTAGGTCCCAGCTCTGGGAAAACTAGCCAGGCCCTGAGCCGTCCCGGGTGACGAGAACAGCACTCCGGCGGGTCCAGAGACCTGCTTCCAAGTGCGCTCCGGCACATCACTCCCGAAACGTCGCTGCTCATAGGCACTGAGCGGCAGCGACTGCCGTGGGAGGTAAGTCACCTGATCCCGACCGGCATTAAGAATAAAGTCGGAGTCCAGCTTCAGATCCTGGCTCGCGGCCAGCGCAGCGGCAATGTCGGTCGGAGGAGCAAGGAATTCGGTCGTAATATCTTCCGCATAGTTCGAGCCCGGACGCTGCCAGGCCAAGGTCGACGAGTCAGAGCCCCAATCGTCCTTATGAAGGATCTCAAACGCGTACCGTTTCCCAGACACCAATTCGACCGAATCGGTCCCTTGCCCCAAACTCGTCAATGCACCCGATGTAATTTGCTGACTCGTCACCGTGGCCAGCGAGCGCAGCTTCTCTCTGGTCTCATCCGTGCTGAGAAAAAATTCCGCCGACTTATTGCCGGCCAGGAAGAACCGGTAGCTCCCCGTCGCCGGAATGAGAAGAAATCCCCGTGTCCGGTCTCCGTATTGCTCCCCGACCCCCTCGGCGGAGGTCAGGCTGGTGACGATGCGTCGAGCATGAGGAAAGGACGGGTAATCGCTACTCGCGGTAAGAGCAGCCACGTTTCTTCCGTCGATTCCAAACCAGTATTCAGTCAAAGCCTGCCCTGCATCAGGTGCCAACTTCGGAAGAATCGTCACCTTGATGTCGTCGGTCGCACTGCCCGCCGAATTGGTTGCAGTCGCCCGGAACACGAAGGTCCCTACGCCGGGGAGATCGACTTCGGTGGCTGCAGTAGTCGGGGTGCGAATCAAGGATTTGGCGCCGCTCACCTGGGACCAAGCCACCGTCGTGGTTCGAGTGGACGAGCGTAGATCGAGAGTCTGCGCACTGAGCTCGACTTTAAGATTGGGCGCGTGCTGGCGGACCTCGTGGCCGGCCTCCACCACCAGACCAGTGGGTACGACTCCCGGAACTTCAAAGGGCGTCAGGTTCGCGCCTGGGATGACGACCGGAGAGGCGCTCGGAGAGGTGGCCCATGCCACCGAAAGACTATCCCCCCCTGAGCCTTCCTTTTGAAGCGCCTCAATGTAGTAACGTTGTCCCGCAGCAAGCGTGACTGGCACGGATTTCTGTTCCGGATACTTGGTCCAGGCATCGACTCCGGTCCAAGCTGGCACCTGAGCGATCCTCCGCCTATTCTCAGGGGTGCCATCCGGACTCAACCAGAGTTCGCAGTTGTCATCCCCACTGATCCAAAAAGTGTAATCCCCCGATGCGGTGGGCGTCAGATAACCGCGCATCCTGACTCCATAAGTATCTCGCCAATCTGCCGGAGCGCGAAACTCCGGATCCACCAACCGAATCACGGGTGCAGCCGGATAGTTTGCTGAATTTAGGAGGTCACTGACGGTGGCTCCGGGCAGATTCATCCACACCTCCCGTAAAATGCCAGGGCTTTGCGCCTGTACACCGGAAACCAGCAAAACGGAAACAAAGGAGACAATGGGGGGAATACTCATCTCTACGCGGCCCTGGCCTGGGTCGGCTCCATCATACCGGGGAGGCCAAAAGGACGCAATGTCTTTTCTGTGACAAAGAGCCCGGAGGCAACCCGTCAGGATTCGCCCTTTGCCGCAGCGGCTTGGGCTGCCTTTTCCCTAGCTTTGCGCACAATTTCGTCGGGTGACGGCAACGACGCCAGATCGATGCTGGCCAGCACTTCCGCTGGGACGAACCCATCCGTCTGCAACTTCACCAAACACTTCTTGCGCTCCTCCAACGCCTTGTCTGGACTTCGCTCTTTCGAGAAGCGCGACTTTGCGGCTTCGCTCCGGGTCCGCAAGCTCGCATAGATATCTCCACCCAGCAGTGCGGAAATATCCACCTTCATTTTCTCCCGGTTGACATCCTGCTCGCTGACCGGCGCTCCGTTGATCGGGCCACCGCTGTATTTGGGGAACATGATGGCGACCTCCGGACAAACCCGCGAACAGGCCGGACAGTTGGTCTTGCAGTTGTCCTGGTTCTGAACCTGGATCTTCTGGTGCCCATCGATTCCATAGACATCGAACAGGCAAAAGCTAAGGCACTGCATGCAGTTGGTGCAGCGATCGTAATCAATCACAGGAAACCACGGCTTCCAGCTGCTCCCTCCCACTTGAGGTGGTTGATTCATGGGTCCGCCGCCGCGCCAGGCTTCGACGAGCGCGAGGACTCCCCCCGCATCCAGCGTGTGGATGTCACGGGTTTCGATCGCGGCCCTGCCCGCCAAGTCTTCCAGCGAAGGAGCACCGGAGGGGAATGCCCCGAGGACCAACAACTTCTCTGGCGCTCTCGCCCCTGCTCCCATCCCCCTCCCCTTTGAAGAAGGAACGGCACGAGTCACGGAGTATCCTTGATCCAAGAGCGAGCGCATCACCTCGTAGCGGACATTCCCGTCAAGCGGGGCACTACCCTCTCCCTCGTAGAGAACGATCATCCAGGGTTGGGATTCGGTCTTCAGCATCGTACTAATCTTGGAGCAATTGATCGAGAATGGCCTCGGCCGACTCCTCTCGCATATTGATTACTTCAGGCGGCTCGACGCCCTCGGGAGCGGATGCGCCACCATTGTGCAACAGCCACTTCACGGCCCGCGGATAGCATGCGACAATCCGCAGCGGGCCTTCCTCCACCAATTGGACCAAGGCCGGATCCTTTCGGGCCGACATCTCACACAGGTCCGCGACCGTGGCAAAGCTACATCCGGAGTCGCTCAACCCACGCAAGACCTCGTCCTTAACCGCTTCGGGGACGACCTGCGCATAGGCGCACCGGCAATAGAGAATGCGAGACATGATGTGGGGAGGTTGCGATCAGCGGGAGCCCTGTGAAGCCTTCTCCACCGGTGCGACCACTTCGACCTTCCGGAGCATCCCCTCATTTTTTGCCGAAGGGCCGTAGGCGCCGAAATCATTGAACCAAAAATGCTTCGCGATCCGGTACATCCAGTGTTTCTCCGCAACCTCATGTCCGGGGATGTACTGACTTCCCTTCGGGGTCATAGCAGAGAGCTCTGCCAATGCGGTCTGACGAATCGTCGTGTCCTTGGCTTGATGGCGCACCGCGAGTTCCCGAACCAGATCAGGACGTTCCAGAACGATGCAGCCCCGGGTGTGCTTGGCCGCTGTCTCCCGGAAATCACGGAGGAACTCCGATTTGGTCAACGCATCGTAGATCCCGGCTTCGTGATCGATCGATTCGGTCGCGAACTGAATGATCGGGCAAGGCTCAACCCCGCCAGTTGGGCCTATATGGTGGCTGATTCCAGTCGACATTGGACAGACGGCACGCCCCTCCCCGTCATAATAGGCATCCACTAGGCCGATCGGTAACTTGCAGCGCATTTGCACCACAAATTCACGAACCCGGCGCGCCTGATCTGGACGGAGCGCCAGTTCCTCGTGAATTTGCGGACCGACCGGGCGATAGGTGTGGTACCAGGCGTAGTGGACGCCCATGTCGATCAGCTTCCGGAGCCAACCCTCCGTCAGCAGTAAATCGATGTTGGTCTGACAGACGCTCGTCGCCACACCGGTCATGATCTTTTCATCCAGACAATTCTGGAGCCCTCGCAGAGTGCGAGCGTAAACGTCCTTGTTGCCCCGCCGTTCGTCGGAGACCGTCGTGTCCCCCTCAATGCTCACGAGCGGTGTAGAATTACCAATAAGGCGGAGCAACCGCGCTTTCTTTGGCGTGATCAGTTGCCCGTTGGTAAAGATCTGGAAGAAACAATCTGGATGCTGGGCCAGGAAATCGAATAGATCGGGATGAAGAAAGGGTTCACCACCGAGGATACCAAAGAAACTGTTCCCGTGTTCCCGGGCGTCATTCACGATGCGGTTGAGCTTGTCCAGATCGATCTTGACCTGGGGTTTGTCGACATCGACCCAACAGCCCTGACAACGGAGGTTGCAGCTGTTCAGCACCGAAATATAGAGGAACGGCGGGAAATAGACCCCCTTGCGCATCCGCCGTTTGAACGTCTCAACGGACGCGATTCCCTTGACCCCGAAATTCCAGGCGAAGTTTTGCAGGATTTTCGGATCCACGGTTTGCAGGATCCGGGTGGAGAGTTCAACCAGCATGACAAGGGGAGTTTAGTCTCGAATTCGCTTGAATGGCAAAAGCTTCAATCGTCGGCGTAATGCGGATCACTTTCCATCCGATTGATGAGTTCGTCCAGATGGGCGATGTAGCCTTCTACGTCCAAGCTTTCCTTCTCGGGTTCGCCTTGGACGGCATAAAGATACCCCTCGCTGTAAGGACTAGACCGAATGATGCACGCATCGACGGAAAGTGCGGGATTCATTCCCTGGAAGCTTCCATCCATCACGCAATAAACGTCGCTGGCGGCCTTAAATCCTTCTACCCAACCAATCTCCTCGCCGGGCACCACGACCCCACCCATGGGCACCTTGAACTCGGCCTCAACCAATTCTCCAAGCATCCGGGTGGCAAACTTGGTGAACCCGACGCGCCATAGCCCTGAACCCGCATCCTCCAGACTCATCCAGTAATGGGATCGCGAATAGCGGAAGTCTCGGGGAAACCTGGCTGAGAAGCGGGCGTGTTTGTAGCGGATCAATTCCACAGGAGGCAGAACCTAGATCGGATCGGTCGACCTGCAAATGAAGCCGCTTGCGGGAACGGTCCCAGCGCAATTTGCTGGCCAACCTCCATTCCGTGAGTATTTGTCAGGGTGTTTTCGCGCGTGCTCCTTGCCGTCCTGGCCGTCTCTAGCCTCGCGGGCTGTCAAGTGGCGTTCTACGGTCAGGCCATTCGCGGGCAGGCCCAGATCTTGAGTAAACAGCGGCCCGTCGAACGTCTTCTGGCCCGGCCATCCACGCCGGAGGCTCTCAAGGAAAGACTCCGGACGGCGCGGGAAATGGTCGCCTTCGCCGCAGACCATCTCGAACTGCCAGCCGACGAAAACTACACGACCTACGCCGATCTGGGCCGAGATTATGTGCTCTGGAGCGTCTTCGCCGCGCCGGAGCTCAGCGTCGATCCGATCTCTTGGGACTACCCTGTCGTCGGCTCACTTGATTACCGGGGCTATTTTTCCCAGGCTGCTGCCGAGGCCTTCGCCGACAAACTCCGCGCCAAGCAACTGGACGTCGCCATCGCACCGGTCCCGGCCTACTCAACCCTCGGCTTGTTCGATGACCCGCTCCTCAATACCTTTCTCGACGACAAGCCGACCGAACTTGCCTCCTTGATCTTCCACGAACTTACGCACAAGAAGTATTACCGGGCTGGGGACACCTCTTTTAGCGAAGCGCTCGCCGTCGCGGTGGAGCGGGAAGGCGTGCGGCGCTGGCTCCGCCACCAGGGCGATTCCGCCGGGTTGGCCGATTACGAGCGGCGGCTCAAGGCGGTCGACAAGTTCGTCCGTCGGATTCTCGAAACGCGGCGCGGACTGAAAGAGCTCTACGAGAGTGCGATCGGCGACGCGGAGAAGCTCACACGCAAACAAGCGATTCTCAGCGAGCTTCAGGGCGAGATCCGTCGACTTCTCACGGCGGCGGGAAAGTCCCCAAAAGATGATTTCTGGCTGCGGGAGCCGTTGGGCAATGCGCATCTCAACGCAATCTCCGCCTATTATTTGCGTGTTCCGGAATTCGAGCGACTCCTCGCCGCGAAGGATGGCGACCTAGGCCAGTTTTTCGAAGCACTGAAAGGCCTACCCTGATGACAGAGCCTCAGGGGACTTTGGGGCGGCGCAGATGCCATTCGGTCGCCTGTTCGTAGGCGTGTGCGGTCCGCAAGACCACCGGCTCACCGAGCGCTGGTCCCAGCAACTGCATCCCGACGGGCATTTCCTCTGAGAATCCACAAGGGACACTGATCCCACAAATGCCGCCCAGATTCGCGGCGATTGTGAAGACATCCGCCAAATACATGTGCAACGGATCGTTGGCCAGCTCACCGATCCGAAACGCGGTCGAGGGTGAAGCCGGAGACGCGATGACGTCGACCTTGGTGAACACCTCTTCGAAGTCCCGCCGGATCAGTGTTCGAACCTGCTGCGCCCGGGTGTAGTACTGATCGTGGTAACCCGAGCTGAGGACATAAGTCCCTAGAATGATCCGGCGTTTCACTTCGGCCCCGAATCCTTCGGACCGGCTCTTTCGATAGTGCTCGCCCAGATCCGAGATGCCTTCCGCGCGGTGGCCGTAACGCACCCCGTCGAACCTCGCCAGATTCGCGGAAGCTTCGGCAGTGGCGAGAATGTAATAGACCGCGACCGCTGGATCCGTATGCGGCAATGAGACCTCGACGAGTTCGGCACCGAGTTCCTCAAGCTTGCGGATGCCTGCATCCACCGCATCGCGGACGCCCGGTGACGTTCCCGCGATGAAGTATTCCTTGGGCAGACCAACTCGCAATCCCTTGAGATCGCCGGTCAGTCCCGCCGCGTAGTCTGGAACCGGCGCACGAAGCGCGGTGGAATCGTGGGGATCCGCCCCTGCGATGGCTTTCAAAAGCAAGGCAGCGTCCTCGACCGTTTTGGTGATCGGCCCGATCTGATCGAGCGAAGAGGCGAAGGCCACTACACCGTAACGCGAGACCCGGCCATAGGTTGGCTTCAGCCCCACCGTACCGCAAAATGAGGCAGGTTGCCGGATGGAACCACCCGTATCCGAACCAAGGGCCGCAATCGCACTGTCGGCCGCAATCACGGCGGCCGCCCCACCGCTCGAACCACCGGGGGATCGATCCAGATCCCAAGGATTCCGCGACAGTTGAATACCGGAGTTCTCCGTGGAGGAGCCCATCGCGAACTCGTCCATGTTGGTCCGGCCCAGAGGGATGGCTCCGGCCTCACGCAGTTTGCGAATCACCGTGGCGTCGTATGGTGAACGGTAGGTGCCGGCAAGCATCTTGGAGCCGCAGGAGCAGGGCTGATTCCTGACGTTGATCAGGTCTTTGATCGCAATCGGAATCCCGCCCAACGGTAGGGAAATGTCCACCTCTCGCGCCTCGGCCAGAGCGGTATCGAAATCCAAACCGATGTACCCCTTGACCCGATCATCCCGTGTTTCCACGGCGGCGCGGATCGCTTCCACCGCATCCACCGGAGTAGCCTTGCGCGTTCTAATGACCTCTCGGAGTCCCGCTAGAGTGAGTCTTGCTAAGTCCATGGGATCTCCTCACTCAACGACCTTCGTCACCACAAACTGATTTTGGTTCGTTTGCGGCGCGTTGCGGAGCACGTCCTCCAGGGGAAGACTCGGGGACGGCTCATCCTCACGATAGACATCAAACGTCGCCACGGCGTGGGCGGTCGCTTCAATCCCGGACAGATCCAGCTGATCGATGTGCCGCATGTAATCGATCACCCCGGAAAGCTGCTCCTGAAACTGCACGGTTTCCTCCGCAGTCAGTTCCAAGCGACAGAGCTGCGCCACATATCCCACATTGAAGTCCGCATCAGGCATCGGCGCACTATTAAGGGAGGGGCACCGAGCGTCAAGCTAGCAAGGGCGATGACCAAGAAAGACATCGCCCCCCCCAGGAAGGATTGTCAGCCAAGCCTTCTAGGACGACCCTTTCCCTTCCCAGCTCCACCAATCACCGGCCTCCCCTCATCAGCGTTCCTTCTGTCACGCCCAGTTTGGATTCGGCACCCAGCTTCTTCCACACGCTCTCGCCATCGACTTCCCCCTTGAGGAGGTCGTGGTAAGTATGGATGATCCGGAGCGCCTCGCTTCCGGTTTCGTCGAGGAGTTCCAGCCGGTACTTACTGAGCCCGGCTTCCCGGAAGGTGGGGAGATGGCGCGCCCCAGTCTGGGCTCGGCCGTTGAAAAGTGTGTTGCGGCAACCGACATCCGCCTTAAGCACGTGAAGTTGACCCACGCGGTCGCGGAGGCGAACTTCATGGGAATCACAAGGCCGCCCGCAATTCGTTACGTCGGTCCCTTCGGATAGAAACGCGCAGAAGACACAATGCTCCATGTGAAACATCGGCATGTGCTGGTGCAGGGTCAGTTCAAACCAACCCGGCGGGGCCGATTCAAGCAGGTCGAGGACTTGGGAAGCATTCAGGTCGTAGGACACGGTAAGGTGCTCGAAGCCTTGATCCATGAGGAACGATGCCGAGATCGGGTTCGCGACGTTAAGGGAAAAGTCACCGATCCTGGGCATTCCCGCGTTTTGAAAGTAGCCGGCACCGCCCAGGTTCCGCACGAGAACGCCATCCGGTTCCGCCCGTTCCACCACGCGAAACAATCCAGATTCCCCGGCTTTCTGGATCCGTGGCGTCGCGAGAAACAGTCGACTGCCGTTCCCCGTCAGCCTGAATCGTTTCACCAGATCCTTGTAACGGGCGATGTCCTCAAAATCCGCGTAAACCAACCCAATACCACTCTCCAAGGCCGCATCGATCTGCGCATCGTTCCGGCACAAGACGCTCAAAACCGCAGCCTGTTCGACGGAGGGGCTTGGAATGGCCGGAAGAACCTTGTCCCATGGAACCGCCCGATCCCTCGCCTTCTTCTCCACTGGAGCCTTCTCGGCGAGCAGGGCGATCATCGCCCTACGCATCCGGTTGATCTCACTGACCGGGATCATCGCGTTCCCCTCAAGCTCAACCTCCAGGTGCGCGAGCCAGAATCCGCTCCCTCCTAGGCGCCCGAGCTGGGCGAGGAGGAAGTCGGCATCCAGCGGTCTCCGCTGCGCCTCCTCCATGGGCTGCGCAGAGAGAACCTCCTCCCCAGATCCTTGGTCGCGAAGCACCAAGGCTTCCCCCACCCGGCCGGTGACTCTCCAGCGGAGGGGACGTTCTCCCCCTCCCGGTTCAAACTTCCCCGCAGACCAGGTCGCCCGCAGTTCGGCATTCAACTTGGGATCGTCTGTCTTCCACATGCGGTGGCCCGCCGCGATCACCCGGCGATCAATCTTACCGCGTTGAAAGGAGACGCGATCGCCACGAACCTCAAAGACACGTCCGCCCAGCTCATTGTCGGTATCCACTCCAGTCTCAAAAACGACGCCATCACCGGGTTGGACCGAGGATTCCAAGGTAAGCTCCACCCAATCCGAACCCACCGCGCGGACCGTGCCGAGGAGCGCACCTCGCTTTTTGCCATAGCGAGCGTGCACGAGCTTTTTGTTGTCGATCCCGAGCAACCAGCCCTCTGACAATCCCCGGGAGAATACCATTTCGAGTTCGTAGCGGTCCTCGGCCCCCACTGGATGTGCCTCCTGGGCCAACGCGCCATCGATGGCCTTCCGATAAACCCGGGTGACGGCGGCGACGTACTCGGGGGTCTTCAAGCGCCCCTCGATCTTAAAGCTGCGGACCCCGAGACGAATCAGCTCGGGGATCTCGTCGTATCCGGCCAAATCCTGCGGGGAAAGCAGGTAGCGCTTGTCACCGAGATCCCGGACCACGCCGTCGACGACCAATTCGTAGGGCATGCGACAGGCCTGGGCGCACTCGCCGCGATTGGCACTGCGTTGGCCCAGGGATTCGCTGGTGAGGCATTGGCCGGAATAGGCGACGCAGAGGGCCCCATGGACAAATGTCTCGAGAGGCACAGCGTCCGGCTCATCCGCGTGGAAGAGACGAATCTCGCGCAAAGAGTTCTCGCGAGCGATGACGGCACGGTCTAGGTGGAAGTGCCGATGGACAAACTCGAGAGCCTCGGGCGAGGTGATCGTCATTTGAGTGGAGGCGTGCAGTTCCAGCTCCGGCGAGAAGGCTCGCGCCAACTTGGCCAAGCCGAGATCCTGAACGATAATGGCGTCCACTCCTGCCTCGACCAAGCGCCGCAGTTGCTCGGCGGCCGCCGCAAGCTCCTTCGGAAAGAGCAGTGTGTTGAATGCGACGAATCCGCGTACGCCGTGGCGGTGCAGATAGCTCATCAAATTGGGCAAGTCCGCATCCGTGAAGTTCTGCGCCCGAAGCCGCGCGTTGAATTGGCTGAGACCGAAGTAAATCGCGTCTGCGCCATTCGCTACCGCCGCCCGTGCACACTCCCAATTTCCGGCGGGAGCCAGGAGTTCCGCCACGACGGGCTTTGTTCTTACCGCTTCCACGGTCGAAGCTACGCCGGAACTGCGGACTTGCCAAGCGGCCCCGGCCTCTCAGGCGACTTCTTTACCGGAGAGATCTATAGATTCGTCCTCGTCGACGCCGGTCGACTTTTGGAACGCCTCCAAATCGGCTTCGAGCTCCCTTGCAAAGTAAGCCTCCTGTGCGGCCTGCGCCTTGCGAAGGTATTCTTCCTCCACCGCTTGGTCTGGCTTCATAAACCGCATCTGACCTGAAAGCGAAGCGCCGTCTTCCAGGCTGACCGCCGGAGCGATGCAATCTCCAAAAACCGCACCCGTCTTCGTGATCCGGATGGTGCCCTCGCAAATGATGTCGCCCTCGACGTGGCCATGAATCTCAGCTGTCTCAGCCCGGATCCCGGGGATGAACTTAATGTTACTAAGCTTGTGCACGTAGATGTGCTTGCAGCGCACGGCTCCTACCACCTTTCCGGAAGAGCGGAACATGGCATCCCCGCTGCAATCAATCTTTCCGGAGATCTTACCAAACACCTTGAGAGACTCACAGGCCACTTCATTGGCACTGAGGGAGGCGCGGCGATGAATGATCACGTTGCCGCGGGTTCGGATGTTTTCCCGGCGATGCCCGCGAATGTCAAAGTCCTCCAAATTCACGTAGCAACCACAGCGCCGACAAAGGGTCGAGGTCGCTTGGCGACTCACGCGCAGCTCGGTGGTGCAATCGAGACAATGGACCACCCGTTCTTCGACCTCGCTGGATTTAGGAAAGTTGGAGGAGGACCCAACGAACGTGTTCGTAGCTTCAGTATGGATCCCGGGAACCTCGACGAGTTCCAAGTCATCAGGGTCGGAGCTCTCGAATTCCAAAGCTTCGACGACCGCATCTGCGGCGGATGGGGAATAGTCCGGCTGTTCCGGAGCGGCCACGTAGTTCTCGGTCCCGTAAAAAGGCTCCACCTGATAAGCCGGTCGGATCGCGGGAAGAGACCCAGTTTTTGCGGGGCCGGGCGGCAACGCCACGGGAGCCGCTTTAGGGGCTCGGAAAAGGCCGAGCCAACGGGACATGAGGGAACCCGGCCCCTTGGAGGAGGGAACCGGGTTCACCTTGAAGTAGTGCCCGCAGGAACGGCAAATGGTCGCGACGGCGAGTTCGGAGTCGTTTTGCTCCGATTTGCATTTGGGGCAGGCGACCTGAATTGTCTTGCTTGCCCGACCTGTTGCGCCGGAATCCGTGACCGTTACCGTGTTGAGAAACCCACTCGAGTAGCGCCTAAATGATTAGGGGTTGACGATCGGTGCAGGGCGAGGCGGAGTTCCTGGAAGCGGTGGCTTGGTCTCGCTGGCGGAGGAACCACGAGCAGCAGCCCCCACCCGGGAAGCACCCATGAACTGAGCTCCCTCTTCAATGGCCAGCGTCCCGGCAGAGATGTCCCCATGCAACTCAGCGTTGGACTTGAGTTCGCAACGATCCGTGACGGTGATGTTCCCTTCGACTTTCCCAAAAACCGTAACGGATTTGGTCTTGATTTCACCTTTGACCCGGGCGTTTTCACCCACGGTTAGATTGCCGTCCGAATTGACTTCCCCTTCGATCTTCCCGTCGATAATCAAATCGTGGGAGAATTTAAGGTTTCCAATAATTTCAACATCGTTAGACAGAATGTTTTTGCTGGCACTCATCGGACTGGAATGGCTATGACTGGTCGAAGTTCTGATTGGTTGAGCTGGAGAGATGGGTTCGTTCGCTGGGCCGCTCGGGCGGTCGACCTTCGCGATGCCGGCTGGATCCTGATTAATAATTTGTTTGAGCACATTCACACTAAACCAAGCAAGAAGCCCAGTGTCAATTTCTATTCGGCTGTCGATAGTTCGAAAACATGAACAGAAATTTACAAAGTTTTGCGTTCTTGCCAGGCACGCCTTCGTTTGACTTTTCTCCTCCTAGAAAATCCCCGGTCAGCCTGGACTCACTTGCTCCGCCAATTCTTCGGCCGGGTAAGTCCAGATCTCTGCAAGGCTAGGATGGTAATGAGGTAGACGCGCCAGCTCGCCAACTGTGCAATGAAATTTCATCGCGACGACAATCTCGTGAATCAACTCGACCGCTTCCGGTCCGGTCACGAGCCCGCCGAGGATTTCCCCAGTTTCCAGGTCGGCCCACAACTTGACGAAGCCATCCGTCTCCCCCTGAACCATCGACTTCCCGTGATCCGCAAAAGGATACTGCGCGGAGGCGAAGCGCCGCCCGCTGGCCCGGAGTGCGTCCTCCCCTTCCCCGACCACAGCGACCTGCGGCTCGCTGAAGACCCCGAATAGCTTGAGCCGGTAATCCATCCGACGCTCGGCTCCGGTGACCTTGCCCAGCGATCGCGCCGCATTCCAGGCAGCCAATTCGCCTTGCTCGATGGCGAGATGGACCACTTCCAACGGCCCGCAAACGTCCCCGGCAGCATAGATCCCCGTTGCACTCGTCTCCTGATTGGACCCAACTTCAATCGGGCCGCCGCTGTTCCGGATCCCGGCAGACTCAAGGCCAAGATTCTCCAACATCGGCTTTCGACCGAGGGCGACGAGAATTTCCTCCGCTTCGACGACGTACTCGGCATCTTCTTGGCGGTAGAAAATCCGTTTTTCGGCATCCAATTCCACCCGTTCCAGCTTGGTGCCGCATTCCACCTTCATTCCTCGCTTCAAAAAGGAATCCCGGACCGCCGCCCCGGCAGCGGGATCTGCCATGCTGAGTAGACCGGAACTGCGTTGCAGGATGGTGACACGCACCCCGACTGCGTCCAGGTAATGCGCCAATTCCAGCGCAATTGCCCCCCCTCCCAGGACCACGATTGAGCTTGGAAGTTTTTCCGCTTCAAGCACGTCATCACTGGTCCAATACCCAGCCTCCGCCAACCCTGGGACTGGCGGGATGGAGACGGTCGACCCTGTCGCGATCAGTGAGGTTCGTGTCTCCATGATCCGTTCTTCCCCTGTCCGCATCTGGACCTGAATCCGGTTCGGCCCAAGATAGCGGGCCATGCCGCGGATGAGTTCGAAGGAGCCCGCAGAAAGTTGGCCCCTCCGATAAGAGGCGAAGTCCTCCACCAGGGCCCGCTTGCGCCGAATGATCTCCTCCGGTCGCACCTCGATCTGTCCGCACCGCAACCCAAACTCTTCGGCTCGACGGAGGGTCATGACCCGGTTGGCGCTCTCGATGATCGCCTTGCTGGGCATGCAGCCACGAAGAATGCAGAGTCCTCCCAATTCGTCGGCGCCGTCAATCACTGCCGTCTTCAATCCGAGTCCGACCGCAGCCCGCGCCGCCGCATACCCGGCGCTTCCCCCGCCAACCACGATAAAATCATACATGAAGTCAGCCTAGTGCGCCCCGGCTCCCCCGCAAGCCGCGTCCCAATTTGGGTTGCCCTCGGGCCCCGACGCTCCAATGGTGGAACGATGTCCCCTGAAATTGAAGAAGGACGCCACCTCCAGCTCGACTTCGGCAAACTTAGCAAGGTCGCCCAGACCGGAGCTGAGGTCGTTCCCGTTGTGGCGCAGGATGTCGACACCGGCGAGGTGCTCATCATCGGATACGCCAATCAACTCGCCTTGGAGACTACCCTCAAGGAGGGAAAGGCCACCTTTTGGAGCACCAGCCGCAACGAGCTTTGGATGAAGGGAGCCACCTCGGGCGACTTTCTCGAAATCATCGACGTCAGGGTGAACTGCGAGCAGAACTCCCTGCTCTACCGGGTTCGCATCGCGGGAGCAGGCTCCTGTCACACGAAAGACGCCACAGGCAAGCCTAGGCACGGCTGTTATTACCGCCAGGTTCGTGTGGACGGTTCCCTCGAATTCATCGCAACGGCCAGCTGATGTAAGTCAGACCGCGTTGCAACGACCAAAGGTCACACCACCACAAGGGCCGCCAGCTCGTCATTCCGACGACTGGCGGTTCCCTTGTACGGCTCAACCAATTCCGTTGAAGTAGTCCGCCAAAGCGGCGGCCAACACCACAAAGGCAGTCGCGGCCAGAACAAGGGTGACGGCAAACCCAGCCCCGTCGTCGGCTGACTGGAGCGAGGTCCTCATGGGATTCGCCTTTGGGGACGGAGTGACTGAGGACGCGGTTTCGGAAGCAGAATCGACAAGCATCGTAGCAAGGGGAAAAGATCAGGAAGTCTTAGTGATAAGCTTCCACAGAACATAAAGCTCCTCAAGCACGAAACTATAAAAACTAGAATCGCTTCAGCCCAACGACGGGCTCAAACTCCGACCTCAGCGCCAGACAAACCGAAAGCTTTGTGCACCACATTCGCGGCTTGATCGATCGAATCCTCCGCAATGATCACCGCCGTCTTGATTTCCGACGTTGAGATCATTTGAATGTTGATTCCAGCGTCGGCCAACGCCTGGAACATTTCCGAAGCGACTCCGGAGTGAGAGCGCATCCCGATCCCGACGACGCTGAGCTTGGCGATTCCGTCTTCCGCATCGAGCCGGGCTCCGCCACTGAACTCCGCGATGAGCGGCTCCAGGACTTCCTTGGCTTTGGCCAATTCCGCTTTGGTCAAGGTAAACGAAATGTCGGCGATTCCCGTCCGCGAAACGTTCTGGACGATCATATCGACGACGATATTCGCGCTGCTGATCCGCTGGAAGATTTTGGCCGCAACACCGGGAACATCACGGACCCCCGAGATGGTGATCTTGGCTTGATCGCGCTCCAGGCTGACCCCGCGAATAACGACTGCTTCCATGCTCATGTTTTCTTCCTTCACCAAAGTCCCCGGGTTGTCGTTCAAGCTGCTACGAACTTCAAAAACCACCCCGAACTTCTTGGCAAATTCCACCGATCGGGACTGCATCACCTTGCTGCCCGAACTGGCCATTTCCAAGAGTTCGTCGTAGCTGATCTCCTCAATCTTGCGTGCATCCTTCACCACCCGCGGATCACAAGTGTAGACGCCATCGACGTCGGTGAAGATTTGGCACAAGTCTGCTTTGAGTGCACCAGCGAGCGCGATCGCCGTGAGGTCTGATCCTCCCCGTCCCAGGGTGGTGATCGAACCTTCGGCAGTGCTTCCTTGAAATCCGGCCACGACGACGATCTGGCCGTCGTCGAGCAGCTGATGAATCTTCTCGGGCGTGATGTTGGCAATCCGGGCCTTGGTGTGAACCCCGTCGGTGGAGATCCCGGCCTGAGCCCCGGTGAGAGAACAAGCCGAGCCACCCAACGAATTGATCGCCATGGCGGTCAGAGCGATGCTGGTCTGCTCTCCGGTGGCGAGGAGCACGTCCATCTCGCGCTCGGTGGTTTTCGCTCCAGCGGTGACCTCTCCGGCCAACTCGATCAAGCGATTGGTCACGCCGCCCATTGCGGAAACTACGGCCACGACCTTATGACCGGCCGCCTGGGTGGCCAACAACCGGGACGCCACGTTGCGGATTCGCTCGGGCGAACCGACGGAGGTTCCCCCGTATTTCTGAACGATCAGGGCCACGGCCGTGTTACATCACTCCGTTGAGCAGCATGAAGGCCCGGATCTCGTCCAGATCCGGATCCAAATCATAGCGCACCTGCTGTTTCTCCCGGAGCTTCTCCAGGGAAGGATGTTTCGGATGAATCCCGATCGCCTTGTGAATGGTAGACGGGAACTTGGCTGGATGCGCGGTCCCGAGAACCACCGTGGTGTATTCAGGATCGATCGCCTGGAAGCCGCACGCGGTGTGAGGATCCACCACGTAATCGTACTTCTCGTGAACCATCTTAATGTTCGCGATGATGTCTTCGTCGTTGCTCCGGGTCGAACAGAAGGTGTCCCGATCGAAGTTTGGAATTTCGATCCGTCCCGTGTCACGGATCCGGTTCATGATCTCGCAAACTTGGGCACCGTCACCGCCGACCGAGTAATACAAGAATCGCTCGAAGTTCGAAGCCACCTGGATATCCATGGAGGGAGCAAAGCTTGGTGAGACCGAAGCCTGTTCCTCGTAGACACCCGTGCTGAAGAGGCGATGCAGAATGTCGTTCCGGTTGGTCGCCACCTTGAACCGATTGGCGGGCAGCCCCATCCGAGAAGCCATCCAGCCCGCGAACACGTTCCCGAAGTTTCCGGTCGGGACAATAAACTCCACCTGGTCCGACTTCTCCGCCGGAATCTGGGTGAAGGCATGCACGTAATAGATCGTCTGCGCAAGGACCCGGGCCAGATTGATCGAATTGATCGAGGAAAGACGCACTTGGCTGCGGAACTCCTCATCCATGAAAAGGGTTTTCACCAGCCGCTGGCAATCGTCGAAGGTGCCCTCGATGGGAATCGGAAAAATGTTGGCCGCGCCGGTGCAGGTCATCTGACGCTCCTGCATGTCGGAAATCCGCCCCTGCGGATAGAGGATGAAAACGTTCACCCCCTCCTTGCCGGCCAGAGAGGCGACCGCCGCCGCTCCGGTATCGCCCGAAGTGGCACCGAGCACGTTGATCGAGTTCCCCGACCGCCGGATCTGATCCTCGAAGAGATTGCCCACGAGTTGCAGGCCGAAATCCTTGAATGCGAGCGAAGGCCCGTGAAAGAGCTCCAGGACGTAAAGCTTGTCATCGAGCTGCCGGAGCGGCGCCGTGGCCATGTCCGTGAAGTTCGAATAGGACTTATCGACCAACTTGAAGACTTGGTCCGGAGTGTGATCGGTGTCGAACAACTCGAGGATTTCGACGGCAAGCGCCGGGTAAGGCTGGGCTTCGCCACTGACCGTATCTGGACTCAGGTCTGGTAATTCCTCCGGAACATACAACCCTCCGTCCGGAGCCAAGCCGTTGGCGAACGCCTCAAAGAAGGTGGCTGACTCGCGCTCGTTTCTGGTGCTGACAAATCGCATGGATGTGGGGCTATTCGTGGAAGGGATTGGCAACTAATGCCCCGGGAGGGTGCGCGTGCAAGCCGCGTTTCAGTCGAGCCGCTCGACCCGCATCAGAACGGGCTCATGAAGCACGCAGGGCAGCTGGGCGATTTCGCCGACGGCCCGCTTAACGACACCGTATTTGGCGTCGTGCAACATGACAACAATGGGAGCGCCCTCGCCTTCGCCCGCCTCACGCTGAATCATGGCGAGGATGCCGACCCCGGCGTGGCCGAGAATGCCGGCCACCTGAGCGAGCACACCGGGTTTGTCCTCCACCTGCAACCGCAGGTAGTACTGGCTCACGCTTTCCTCCTGCGGCAAGGGCTTGCCGTAAAGTCCGTGTGGCACGAATCCACACCGGCAACTTGCCGTGGCCGCATCCGCGAGATCCGAAATCACCGAACTCGACGTCGGATCCTGCCCGGCACCCCGCCCGTAGAAGAGCGTCTCACCGACGACATCTCCTTTGACCAGGATGGCGTTGAACACCCCGTTCACGCTAGCGAGGATGTGGGTGGAGGGAATGAGGGCCGGTTGCACCCTGACCTCGATGCGGTCCCCATCGATCAGCTTGATGACGGCGAGCAATTTCACCGTGTAGCCGAGATCGCGGGCAAACCCGAGATCGATCTTCCCCAGGTTTTCAATCCCCTCGACGTGGACCTGATTGAACGGCAACCAAGAGCCGTAGCTCAAGGAAGCGAGGATCACCGCCTTGTGGGCCGCGTCCCCGCCATTGACGTCGAGTGACGGATCCGCTTCCGCATATCCAAGCTTCCGGGCTTCTTCGAGCGCCTGTTCGTAGCTCAATCCTTCCTTCGCCATCCGGGTGAGGATGTAGTTGGAAGTCCCGTTGATGATCCCAATGATCGATTCGATGTTGTTCCCGACGAGCGACTCTTGAACGGTTTTGATGATCGGAATCCCTCCGGCAACGGCCGCTTCGAAGTAAATCATGACACCGTGCTCCTCTGCCAACGCGAAGAGATCCTTCCCGTGGAGGGCCAGAAGCGCCTTGTTCGCCGTGACCACGGTCTTGCCACGCCGGATCGCCCGGGTCACGAGGTCGAGTGCTTCCTCGATCCCGCCGATCAATTCGACCACGATGTCGATGTCGTCATCCTCCAGCAAATCATCGAGCCGATCGGTGAGCATCCCAGCAGGGAATTCGATTTCACGAGGCTTGGCCAAGTCCCGGACCACGACCCGCCGGATCTCCATGTCGCGGCCGTTGCGCTCCCGGAGAAGCTCGCGATTCCGTGCGAGGTTCCGGTAAACGCCGAGGCCGACGTTACCGAGGCCGGCCAATCCGATTTGCAGTGGTCTTTCTTCCGCCATGTGCGTCTCCGGTGAGGGAGCGCCCACCATGCCCAGAAATCGAAAGGAAGAAACTCGAATCTTTTGGGCGATCATCGCGCCCAGTGCTAGCCTGTTCGCCAGTGCCCCATGATGTCGCTCCGAACCCTCCTCGCCTTTTGGCTCGTCGCAGGCTCGCTATCAGCTCAAACCATGTCGGAAGCCGCGAAACTTTTTGAGGACGGCAACTTCGCCGAAGCCCTCGCCGCTTACGAGAAGCTGCTGACCGCTCCCACGCCACTCAGCGTAGCGGATGCCGCGACCGCCGTCCAGAGGGCCACTCAGTGCTTTACTCGTCTCGGTGATTTCACCCGGTTCGATGGCTTCTTGGAATCGACAGTGACCGCGCGACCCGCGATCCCGGAAGTCCTCATTGCCGCCGCCCGGGCCTATCACGAGACGGTTCATTCCGCCCAACTCATCGACGGGAAATACCTTCGCCAGTGGGGCCAATACGATTCGAGCGAGCGGGATCGCGTCCGCGTCCTTCAACTTCTGGTCCAAGCGATGCCAGGCGTCGCCAGCCTCCCGGAATCGCAACGGGCAGAATACTGGACGTTGCTCGCTGATGCACTTCACCCAGGTGGTTCCACTTTGGCTTGGCGCCTCCAGGCGCTCACCGATCTCACCAAGCTCCCGGACTACAACGCTTCCTCCGGATTCGGCTTCGCGCACGGCGATGCCCGCAACGCACCGGTAGATGCCGCTGGCAACCCAGTCTTCCACGAGTTGCCCGCCTCCTGGGACGCCGCCCGATCCGATGGCGAGCGCTGGCGACGCGCGCTCCACGAAATGGGCAACCTCGGGCCCAAACAACTCGCCTACGCCCAAATCCAGTATGCCGCCTTTCTCACCGTTCAATTCAACGTGCAAACCCTCGCTAACCGCTGGTTCACCAATCGCGGAACCGACGACGACTCCACTGATTTGCTCGCCAAGAAGTTTCGCGGCCTTGGCGACGACCAAACCATCGCACTGCTTGCCACGGGTCCGAAGGCCTTCACGCTTCCTGAGGAGCACAACTTCATCCACCTCTACCAAACCGTTGCTCGCTCCAACATTGACAGTGCCGCCCTCCTGGCTCTTGACCAGCTCAGCGAGATCCACCTCGCCCGCGACCAACGCCCTCGCGCCGCCGAAGATCTCCGCGAAGCGATTCGCCGCGCCGGGAACGACAAAGGGGATCGCGACGTCACTTTGCGCCAACTGACCGGCTCCTTCGGTCGGTTCACAGGGTCCCGACTTGAAGCGGCCGGTGCCCCGGTCAAGCTTGGCTACGTCTTCCGCAATGCGACCGGCGTTTCGATGACCGCCCGGAAGATCGACTTCGAACGCCTCCTCGCTGACGTAAAGGCCTACCTGCGGAGCAATCCCGACGAACTCGATTGGAACCGAATCAACCTCGAAAGCATCGGTTACCGGATGCTGGAAGCGGATCAGCGGAAGTATCTCGGGGAAGAAGTCGCCAAGTGGGACGTCGCGTTGCAACCCCGCGAAGAACACCTTGACCGCGTCATCGAGATCCAAACGCCGCTGGACAAACCGGGCGCGTTCTGGGTGGAAGCGCAGGCCAAGGACGGCAACCGCACTGGGGTCGTGGTCTGGATTGCCGATACCGCCCTGGTCCGCAAACCGCTCGCCGGAAAATTCCACCTCTTTGTCGCCGATGCCCGGACCGGCCAACCCGTGCCCGGCGCTCAGCTCGAATGTTTCGGCTACGAGCGCAAGCCCCGAGCCATCAATCGCGAGCGGCTCAAGACGGAGATCCAGTCAATGACGTTGACCGCCAACGACACCGGACAGTCGATCGTCGATCTCTCCGACCGGAAGGAATGGCTCATCACCGCCCGCAAAAACGAGCGGTTCGCTTACCTTGGCTTTTCGGGGCTTTGGTTGCGTGGATTCGATGACGTGCGGCCCGATGAAATCCGCGTGTTCACGATCACCGACCGCCCTGTTTACCGCCCCGGCGACAAAGTTCGTTACAAGGCTTGGCTGGGCCGATCCTCTTACGACAAGGACCTGGCCGGGGAATTCAACGCTCGCTCCGTCTCCATTGAGGTTCATGCGCCCAACGGCGAGAAGATTCACGAAGCGACCATCGCTGCGGATGAGTTCGGTGGAATCAGCGGGGAATTCCCCCTGGGTGCGGACGCCGCCTTAGGGGCCTGTTCGTTCTCCGCGATCAGCGGCGGAAGCGCCGGTGCCGGCTATTTCCGAGTGGAGGAATACAAGAAGCCGGAGTTCGAAGTCACCTTGGAGACTCCCACCAAGCCGATCCAGCTCGGCCAAACCTTCTCGGTCAAAGGCAAGGCCACCTATTACTTTGGCGCGCCCGTCACAAAGGGCGAGGCGAAGATCAAGATCCTCCGCAAACCGCAATCGACCCGCCTCTTCCCGCGCGGTCCCTGGGATTGGCTTTACGGCAACGGCTACGCCTTCCAACTCCCCGAACAAACTTGGTATCCGGGTTGGACGAATTGGGGCTGCTTTGCTCCCCGCCTCCCCTGGTTTCCCTGGAACGAGCCCGAGCCGGAACTGATCCGCGAGGAAACCGTCCCCGTCGGCGCAGACGGCAGCATCTCGATCACCGTCGATACCACTGAGGCCAAGGAGCAGCACGGCGACGAAGACCACCGCTACGAAATCGAGATCGCCGTCACCGATGAATCCCGTCGCCAGATCACCGGGACCGGCTCGGTCATCGCGGCCCGCGCCCCCTTCGATGTCTTCATCGGGCTCAACCAAGGCCACTACCAAACCGGAGACACCATCCAACTCCTCGCCGAAGCCCGCACGCCGGACGGCAAACCGGTTTCCGGCGAAGCTAAGGCGCGCCTCTTGCAGGTAACCTATGACGCCGCTGGCAATCCGATCGAGGCGGAAGTCCAGGCTGCGTCCGGCCCCACCAAAGACAGCGTTTTCTCCGCCACCTTCACCGCCGCCAGCGCCGGTCAATTCCGCGCCGTTTGCGAAGTCAGCGCCGGAGATCACTCCGCTCAAGGTGGCCGGCTCTTTCTCGTGCGCGGCAAAGCCAATGATGCGAGCGCGTCGTTCCGGTTCAACGACCTGGAACTCATCCCCGACCGCCCCTCCTATCAACCTGGAGAAACCGTCCGTCTGCTGATCAACACCGCGCGGGAAAACAGCGCCGTGCTCCTGTTCGCCCGCCCCGTCGGCGGAGTCTACCACCCGCCCATCTTGCTCGCGATGCAGGGCAAGAGCCTCGTCCACGAACTCCCCGTCCTGGCCGCCGATCAACCGAACTTCTTCCTGGAAGCCTACACCGTCAGCGATGGCGTGGTCCACCAAGTCACCGTCGAAGTCCCCGTCCCACCGGTGCAACGGTCCCTCACCCTCACCGCGAAACTCGACAAGGCCGATTACCGTCCCCGCGAGAGGGTCGCCCTCGAACTGAAATTAACCCAGCCGGATGGCTCCCCGTTCATCGGACAAACGGTGGTCGCCGTTTACGACAAAGCCCTCGAAGCGATCGCCGGCGGGAGCAACGTCCCGTCTCTGATCGCGGCGTTTTGGGATTGGAAACGACACCATCAACCGGAGCGGGACGACAACCTGGCCCGTCAGTTCCCCGATCTCCCCCTCACGCCCGAGGACGCGATGCGATCGTTCGGGCTGGGCATGATTGGATCCGAGGAGGCGGATCACTTCGGCTCCCTACCCGGGCAGGCCATGGCTGACGGCGTTCCCAGAGCGGCCGCGATGGCTGCTCCCGCCCCAGCCATGATGGCCGAGGGAGCCGTATTCGCCAAGAATGGCGCTCCCGGAGGAGGCGCGGACGCAACAACTACCGCCGCCGTTCCCATGATCCGCTCGGACTTCGCCGATTCCATCTTTTGGGCCGCCGCCCTCGTCACCGGCCAGGATGGCGAAGCCAAGGTCAGCGTCGATCTTCCGGACAACCTCACCGCCTGGAAAGTCAAAGCCTGGGCGATCGGCTCGGGCACCCGGGTCGGCGAGGCCGAAGCCGAGTTTACCACGAGCAAGAAGATTCTGGTCCGCCAACAGGCTCCGCGTTTCTTCGTGGAGAAGGATGAGGCCGTTCTTTCGGCGAACGTCCACAACTACCTGGATCAGGCGGCTCAGGTGGATGTCTCACTCGAACTCGAAGGAGCGGGCTTGGCGGCCATCGATGGCGATCCGCGCTCCATCCAGCTCGCGCCCGGCGGAGAGCAACGTGTCGACTGGAGGGTCCGCGCCGCCGCAGAAGGAACTGGAACCGTTCGGATGAAGGCGCTCTCTGCGGCTGAGTCGGACGCGATTCAGGTTCCCTACCCCGTCCTCGTTCATGGCATGCTCAAAACCGACTCTTGGAGCGGTGCCCTCAATCCGGCGCAAGAAGGTACCAAGGTCACGCTGACCGTTCCGGCGGAACGACGCCCGGATCAGAGCAAACTCCAGATCCGTTGGTCCCCCAGCATCGCCGCCGCCATGGTCGATGCCTTGCCGTATCTGATCGATTATCCCTACGGTTGCACCGAGCAAACCGTGAACCGCTTCGTCCCCGCCGTGATCACCCGCAAGGTGCTCTCCGATGCCGGAATCTCCCTCGCGGACATCCGCAAGAAGGCCGTCAACCTCAACCCCCAGCAACTCGGCGATACCAAGGAGCGGGCCACTCAGTGGAAGCAGTACGTGGATGATCACCCGGTCTTCAACGAGACCAAGCTCGACCGGATCATCTCTGTCGGAATCAAGAAGCTGGCCGGGATGCAGAACCCCGACGGAGGTTGGGGCTGGTTCACCGATGAATCTTCCGCCCACACCACTGCGGTCGTCGTGGATGGATTGCAACGTGGCACGAGCGCCGGTGCCCCGGTCCCGCCGGAACTCCTCGCGCAAGGCCTGCAATGGTTGCGCCTCTACCAGGCCAAGGAGTTGGCCCGGATGAAACTTCCGGTGACCGATCCCGGCCACAAATCGACCGCGGATTCCCTGGACGCCCTCATCGCTTCCATCATCGATGGGGACGCGGCCATGCTCGACGCCTTGTATAAGGATCGCCTCAGCCTGACGCCCTACGCCCAAGCCCTGCTCGGCTCCGCCCTCCACACGGCCAAGCGCAATGACCAGCGCGACATGGTCCGCCGCAATTTGGAGCAATTCCTCGTCACCGATCCGGAGAACCAGACCGCTTGGCTCAAGCTCCAGAATTCCAACTCCTGGTGGCACTGGTATGGGGATCCGATCGAAACCCAGGCGGCTTACCTGCAACTCCTCGTCGCGATCGAGCCCGCCTCTCCCAACGCCTCGGGCCTGGTGAAGTATCTCTTAAACAACCGGCGTCACGGGAGCTACTGGAATTCCACGCGCGACACCGCCCTCTGCATCGAGGCCATCGCAGCCTACTTCCAAGCCAGCGGGGAATCATCGCCCGATCTCAACGTCGACGTCGTCCTCGACGGCCAGGTCCGCAAATCCGTTCGCATCACCGCTGCGGACCTTTTCAGCTACGAGAGCACGCTGGACCTAGGTCCCGCTGACCTGGCCGACGGTGCCCATACCCTGGAATTCCGCAAGACCGGGAAAGGTCCGCTTTATTACAACGCCTACCTGACGAACTTCACCAAGGAAGACCCCATCACCGCCGCCGGACTTGAAGTGAAGATCGATCGCACCTATTGGAAACTCACCCCAAAGGACGCCTCCGTCCTCGCGAGCGGATCGCGCGGCCAAGTCATCGATCAGCCGACCGAGGCCTTTCACCGGGAGCGGATAGAGCCGGGTGCGAGCCTCAAGTCCGGTGACATCGTCGAAGTAGAGCTCATTGTGGAGAGCAAGAACGACTACGACTACATTCTTCTCGAAGATCCCAAAGCCGCCGGGCTCGAACCCGTGGACGTTCGCAGCGGATACTTTGGCGGAGCTTACCGGGAACTCCGCGACGAGAAGGTCGCCTTCTTCCTGCGCGATCTCCCCCAAGGCAAGCATACATTGAGTCACCGGCTTCGCGCCGAGATCCCTGGAAAGTTCAGCGCCTTGCCCGCCCGGATAGCCGCCATGTATGCCCCAGAGTTGCGCGGGAATTCGGACGAAGGGAAGATCCAGGTGACGGATTGAGAACAGGCCTGAGCGAGCCAGGTAACTTGATGCAACCAAGGTCCGCAGGCCGCGGAGTCCCGGAAACCTGGTGCAACGCTGGTCCGCAGGCTGCGGAGCCCCGGGCGACTTGGTGCAACGAGGCTCCACAGGCTGCGCAGTCCCGGAAACCTGGTGCAACGCTGGTCCGCACGCTGCGGAGTCCCGGGAAACTTGGTGCAACGATGGTCCGCAGGCTGCGGAGTCTCGGAAACCTGGTGCAACGCTGGCCCGCAGGCTGCGGAGTCCCGGGAAACTTGGTGCAACGATGGTCCGCAGGCTGCGGAGTCCCGGGAAACCCGGTGCAACGCTGGCCCGCAGGCTGCGATCCCCTGGATTCCCCGGTGTGGGATTCAGCGCAGAATCGGGGAGAGTCTTAGAAACTGAGCCCCCTTGGCTAATAGGTAACCGGACCGACGGAAATCGGTTCCGAGACATTCATCCGATAACCGTCCCACTTGTCGGTCGACGGATCATCGAATTCCTGTGGAACCAGGGTGAACCCAACCCCGGTGGAGTTGAGTTGTGTAGGCTCCCTAATGACCAATCCCTGCACTTTGAAAGGTCTTTTGCTGATAACCTGGTAAGGCGATCCCTCTTCATCGGCAAAATCCTCTGTGATCAACGTAACTCCAGAGCCGCTAAAGTCCCCGGTGGCAGGATTGAACTTTAACGTGCTGAATCCCATCGGATTCGTCTCAATACCCGAGAATTTCACCGCATGAGATGCCCCCAGATTTCCCGTGTTGTTTGACCCGAAGGCAGAAACTTGAAGGTTGGTGCCATTGGGGGCGGCCTCTTCAACATTCAACATCAGCGGACCGGTCAATCCCGATGCGTGGTTTGGTTTCAAATACTTGCCGCCGCCAGAGAGCGTGCCGCGAGTGACAAAGGTAAACGGGTACCCCTGCCCCGAACGATAGCCGGAGCCCTGCTTCTCCCAAAGCATCTGGCCATGGATATAGGCATCAAAGTAGTCAGGAGCGGAGGTGCCAGGGGAAAGATAGAGCGCATAGCTTAAGGCACCCCGGCCCGAGTAGAGAAACTGGATTCCAACGGCGCGAAGGCTTTCCCCGATTGGGCAAGAAGAGGTGAACACGGCTCCGTCGCCCAATCTCCCTTTCATCGCCAAAGTCCCGCTTGACGAAACCGTCCCGCGAGCGAAGCCATACCCAGCAGGGCTCGGAGCTTCGTACTGGCCGATCGCAAAATGGAAAGTCCCACGGACGGCCGGATCCACAGGCTGCTTGGAAGACCAGGGGCAATCATTGCCACGGAAGAAGAAGACCACTTCGGTGTTGCCCAAGTCAGGAAGCGTAACGGGAACGGTGAAGGTTCCCGCGATCGCGTCTTGCCCTGGGATCACCAAGGGGCTGACGGTAAACTGAAGTCGGGCTTTTCCGCGCACCGTCCAAAGCCCCTTGAAGGGCAGATCCACCGCCGAGCTCAGCGACGCAGGCACACCTTTCTCACCGGGAACTCCGCTGTCCAGCGCCCCGCGAAACGATGCCTGGGCCGTCCTGCCCCCATGAACGCTGCAGGTGACGGTCCCCGAGTAGGCCCCGGAGTCTCCCACGTGCAGGGTGACCAAAATAGCCGGTTGCGGCGTCGGCGAGAGGTAGCCATAGGTAGGCATTTCCGTGATGGCTTGGAATCGCCCGCTAGCCCACCCCGCCAATGCGTTGACTTTGAGGGTCATTCCGACTGAAGCCGATTCCCCCAAAGGATTGGCTGCCGTGCAGGTCAGCGCAAATTCTCCAGCGAGACGGGGAATTCCTCCGATCTTCTTCGACGCAGCGGAATAGGTGAGGCCAGGAGGCAATCCCGTAACTTTGATGGAAGAAGCCAGCTCAGGGACCTCAAACGCCACTTCATAGGGCATCCCAACGTAGGCTTCGCCAAGCTCAATGGACGGTGCCGCTGGAACCGTCTCCGCGACGAGCACGGCCTGGGCACCACAAAGCAGTTCGGTCTCGCCGAGCGTGACAAGGCAATTGTAATCGCCGGCATCGGTGAGCTCGATGGATGAGAACCTGAGCGTGGCCTGATCCAGACCGGTGAGCCCTTCCCGAGCAAGGATCGGCGTGGTGCCTTTCATCCACTTGAAACTGAGTCCCCGCCCAGCAACGGGGATGCTGAGTTTGAATTCTTTCCCCTTGCCGGCGATGTGCCGTCGCTCCCCGGGATCGACCACGCACAACGGCATCGGTTGCGTTTCGGAACTGCCCTTCAGTGTGACGACACGAGCGCGGTACTCACCAGCATCGCTCAACTGGGCGGAGTCCTTCGAAAGCACCTCTAGGGTCTCCCCCCCGAGAACCTTCCCGTCCTTGGTCCAGCGGAATCGAGGCACCAAAGAAGTGATCAGGGTGGGAACCAGTGAGAACGAGGAGCCCAGCGAAACGAGAGCGGGCGGAGCGGCAACGAGGGTGGGATCAGGGACCACGACCAACTCCGTCCAGGGTGATTTGACGACTCCGTCTTGGTTGGTGACTTCGACAAAATATTCTCCGGCGTCTGACGGCTTGACCCCAGAAAAGCCAAAGTAGACGGAACCGTGGGAGCCGGAAGCCTGCGCGGTTTGCACGACCTCGTCCCCCTTCAACAACCGGAAGGTGAACGGCGAGCGTCCTTGGGCCGAGACATAGAAGGAGGGGCCTCCGCCAATATTTACGTAAGTCTGAGGGCCTGGTCGACCGCCCAGGACGGGAGGTTGAAGCACCGTAAGTCGGACGGATTGGCTAGACACCCTGCCATTCCCCGCTCGCATCCGGACTTGGTAATCCCCCTCATTGGCGGCGGTCAAACTGGCAATCCGCAGTTCCGGGCCAGTCTCGTTCGCGACCAGGGAGCCATTCCGATACCAGGCATAAGAGACGGGCACATCTGGGATAACCTCCGTCGTGACGGACAAAGTAGCCGCGTCCCCCAAAGCGTAGGTCCCGCCCTGCGGCTCGTTGGTGATGGTGATGACCGGTAGCGCAAGGTAGTTCCCCGTATGCAAGCGGGCGACACCCAGCCCCCGCAAGAAGCCACTCTCCAACGCCCCCCCGGCGGCCACGACCTTCCCTCCAGGCACCAACAGCATCCCTGCAGAGTCCGTGCTCGTGGTGCCCAGACTCACGGTCAGCAATCCGTTGCTCCCAAAACTGGAATCCAGCGCTCCGGCCCATTCAAACCGCCGCAGGCCGAGGCGGGAATTGCTGGCTCCGTGGGGCTGATGACCGAAGATCAGGATGCGCCCGTCCGGCTGAATCGCCAAACTTTTGGGAGCGGACCCGCTTCCGCCCAGCGTCGTCTCCACAACGCCATCCCCGTCAAAACTGGTGTCCGGATTACTGTTCGGCAGCAGCCTGTAGACGGCCACGTCATTGACATTCCCTGGGTGGGTTGCGAGCGCCACCACGTTGCCCTCGGCATCCAAGGCCATCGCTTCGACCGACGCAGTGCCCTGACTTGACGTGAAGATCGACCGGGAGAAGTCATAGTCCGTCGTCAACCCGGGCAGCAACCGTCCGATGTAGGATCTCAGGGAATACTGCGTAGCGGAGCCGCCGAAGAGGATTTTGCCATCCGGTTGAATCGCCAAGCATCGAATGGTGAGGTAAGACCCCGCTGACCAGTCGGCTTCGAAAACTCCACTCGCGCTGTAACGCGATACGTAGTTAGCCGTCCCAATTTTCGACCCGATGAGGATCCTTCCATCCTCCTGCACCGCCATGGCCGAAACAGTCACGGCGTTGGAGAAGTTCCGCGTAGAGTTGGCAAATCCAGAGTCGAGTTGCCCATTGCTCAAAAACCGCAGGAGGAGAGACGTATTTCCATAGTCGACGGCCACTAGGATCTTCCCAGTGGAGAGCACCTTGATCGAACGCGCCGCATAGGTTTGACCGGCAGAGGGTCCGAAAGTGACAAAGCCTTGCGTGCCAAACGATAGGTCCAAGTCTCCATCCGGCTCAAAGCGTGCCATCACCATGCGGTAGTTCGTTCCCCCGCTCCACGCCTGGCCGGCCACCAGGACGCTTCCATCCGGCTGCACATCGAGAGCCGTGGCCGACGAATTGTAACCGGCCAGCGTGGCGATCGCTTTGCCGTCCGTGCTGAAAGTCGTATCCAGTTCCCCGGGAACCGGGCTTTGCGCCGATAGCCATTGGGGCAATCCGGCAAAGATCAAAAGGATGACGAGAATGGCGTAACGGGAGGAGTGCATAGATCTCACCTGGCGGGGCCGGTCTGCATCAAAGCGCTTTTGCACACAGGTCGTCAACCTCGAAAAGGTGACAATCCTTGGCCATGCCTTCCGTTCGCGAGATGGGGAGGCAAAAGTCGAGGCCGCAGACCCCACCGGACCTCAGAGCAACCACTTGCATCTCTCCCGAGCTGCCCGAGAAATGGAAGTCGTCTATGCTACTGCCCGAACTCCGCCATCAAGTTCTCGCCGCCAACCTTCTCCTCGAGAGCGAAGGCTTGGTCAAATTGACCTGGGGCAATGTCAGCGGAATCGACCGCGCCTCCGGATTCTTCGTCATCAAACCGAGTGGCGTCGCCTACACTGATCTTCGCGTTCAGGACCTCGTCGTCGTGGATCTGGATGGGAAAGTCGTCGAAGGCGATTTGAACCCTTCGTCCGACACTCCGACCCATCGCATCCTTTACAGGGAGTTCCCGACCATCGGCGGAATCTGCCACACCCACAGCACCCACGCCGTAATGTTCTGCCAGGCGGGGCTCGACCTCCCCTGCCACGGCACGACTCACGCCGACCATTTTCACGGCCCGGTCCCTCTGGTTCGCGAATTGACGGAGGCCGAGGTCGATGAGGACTACGAAGCGAACACCGGCCGCGCGATTGCCGAGCGCTTCCGCGAAGGTGGTCTTTCGCCGGATGAAATGCCTGCCGCGCTGCAGCGTTTTCACGCGCCTTTCACCTGGGGCAAATCCGCGTTGGATGCGGTCAAGAACAGCGTCGCGCTGGAGGTCTGCTGCCAGATGGCACTGGGCTCCTATGCTCTCAAACCGGAGGCACCTTCGCTGCCTGGGCACATTCTTCGGAAGCATTACCTCCGCAAGCATGGGCCCGGGGCGTATTACGGTCAGAAATAGTCGCGTTGCGGCGAAGCGACGGACTGAACGGTCGAACTCAACGCAAATCCAGCGCCACCACCCGCTTTCCAATCCGCAGAAAGAGCCGGTCCTTCACCAAAGCCGGATGCGAAAGGAGATGGTCTCCCTTTCCTGCGACGCGAAGCCGCCCCAGTTCCTTGAAGGAGGGGCCTTCGATCCGATGGAGAAAGAGCACACCAGTCTCAGAAAGCGTCAATACGCGGGAGCGATTGTCGCTGATACAGGACGCGTACACTCCCAGATCTGGATCCTCGATCCGGCCCCTCACCTTCAGCGTCCCAGCATCCAGACAAAGGAGAGCACCGTCAGCCCCAAGCCCGACGATATGAGTTCCCACCGGAACGGGCGTCTGGGCATCGGGAGCAAGTTCCTGCTGCCGGGCCACGGGATGCGCGCTGGGAATACCTCCTGCCGTGAATTCATAGAGGCGTGCTCCCTCACGTTCACCAGCCAGGATCAACCCACCTCGGATCACAAACGGTGACGGGACGTGAAAGCCCCCCGGCACTTCAGGCCGCAAAGTCCAAAGTCGCGCACCGTTCTTGAGATCCCAGCCACAAAAGCTGACCGCATCGCACCCGACGATCTGCCGCCTACCGCCAAGCGAAGCGACGATCAGGCTTGCGTACGGGGCTTTGCCTCCGGGAGTTTCCCAGATCAGGTCTCCTGTCCCGGGATCGAGCGCCACGAGCGAGGCGGCCGTCCCACCAGGTTGCACGATGAGACGCTCATCGGCCATAAGCGGCGAGCCGCAGTAGCCCCATGAAGGAAGCTTCGCGTCAAATTCCGGAGGCAGATGGCTGGCCCAGAGAACGGTTCCGTCCGCCACATTCAGACAGTGCAAATGTCCGAACGCGCCCAGGAGATAGACCCGATCTCCGGCGATCAGGGGCGTTGCCCTCGGGGAGTTCCCGTAATCAAGTTCCTCCGCAACCTGGGCGGGATAGCGGAATCGCCAACGCTCCTTGCCGTTCAGCGCATCCAGGCAAAAAAAAAGTCACTGGCGTCCAAGCTGTCCCGGCCCCCAATGACGACCACTTCGTCATCCGCCGCGATCCCTCCAATCCCGTCCGACGGCAATTCCACCGACCAGGCGAACTCCGCAGCGCCGGGCAAGAGATCAGGAAGACGCGGGGCAGTACCGTCCCGGTTGGGTCCGCGAAATTGGTTCCAAACTGCGCCCGAATCTGGCAGTTCAACGAAGCCCATCAAGCTCTCCATCGCCTTGAGCAGCTTCGGTTCCATTGCGCTATCGAGCAGGGCATTGGCGATGGCATCGACGCGTTCCGACGCAAGCGCTGCGGTGGTGAACGCGGTGATGAATGGGACATCTGCCGTACGGCCCACGACCCGGAGATCGTCCTTTTTGATGGTGCCACATCCCGCCAAGAGAGGTTGCGCATAGCTGGAAATCACTGCGGCAGCCTTCGCGTCTGGGGCCAGTTTCATGAGCTCATCTGCAGCGGTGCTGCAACTTGGTGATGTCTCCAGCTCCTTCGGCACCGGAACTCCTTCCTTCTCCAGCAAGGCAACCGCCGCCTTGGACTTCTCTTCGGCGTCGGCTGGTCCGAAGAGAATTCGGCAATTCTTGAGATCCGCGATGCTCTGAACGGGTGAGTCACGCCGGACCACGATGAGGCCATGCTGAGCCGTGGAACCATCGAGTCCAGTCAAGGCAGCCCGCGCGGTGACCACGAGTCCGTGCTTGGCAGCCTCGCTCAGGACAACCGAAGATTTTCCGATGATGAGTCCTGGTTCGGCCCCGACCCGCAGCTTGGTCTTGATGGAAGCCAGATCCTCTCCGAAAAGCACCTCGACGGGAATGCCGAGGGTCCGTTGCAGATACGCTCCCAGCTCGTTGTAATTGCGTTGGGCGTATCCTTTGACACAATCACACGCCAGTTCCCGGGAAAGCGGATCCATCACCACAATCGTAAGGGCATCCGCCGCTTGGACGATCCCCCCGCCCAGGAGAAGCATCACACTCAGAAGATATTGGAACGTTCTCATTTCAGCTCTGCCTCCGGTAGGTCACTTTTTGTCCGTCGATCACCATCTCAAGCTGGTTGGCATCCACAGCTTTGATCAAGGCCGTGCATTCGACATACCCGTCCGCTTCTTCGATCTCCACATGAATCCATCCGGCGTGGATCTCGATCGGATGACAGCGCCGAAACGAATCGTCATCCTGCGAATCGTCGGCTCGGACCACCTTCAGGCTGCGGTCACCGTTGAGGATGAACGAAGTGATCGGCGATGGTCCGTCGAAGATGAAATCTCCGTTCCCGATGGGTTTCGGTCCGGTTTCCACCAACTCCCATCGGCCCACCAATCCGTCCAACGCCGCGATCGCCTCTTTCTGAGCTTTGTCTTGCTTCGCAAGGAAGGGCGCGGCCTCGTCCTTAGGAACGAGGATGCAGATGTGATTGCGGTCCTCGTATTGCACGTAGTAGCGGTCGCGCTTTTCATCGACACCGATCGCTACGTGCTTGCAGCCGCCGCCGATCCTGGCCCGCCCGATCACTCCGAGCAACGTCCCGTCTGGCGAAAAACGCTTCAAATGGCCGATGCTTGACTCGGCGGTAATGAGATCGCCGTTGGCGCAGCAGGTCACGTTCATCGGGTTGCAACAACTGCCGAACCCTTGATTTTCCTCCGTGTGACGTTCCCCAAATCTCCGGACCTGCTTGCCATCCAAGTCATAGATGCCGACCTGGAACTTCGTATTTTCCGCAGTGAAGAGGTATCCCCCTTGGGTGGTCATGTCCATTTGCCCGCAGCAGCCACTTAAGTCGCCGACGATCCGGCGCGGATTCTCAAACTTTCCGCCACACCGCCAGATCTCGTAGCGACGGTTGTTGCGCAGAGTAACCAAGACACCGTCCGCCACGGCGCTTACGGACGGAATCCGCAGCCTGGAGGACAAGAGCCGTCTCACTTCCTCTTCCGACGGGGCGGCGTGGTCCTCCTCGATCGATGCGATCATCTGTTGGACCGATTCGATCCGTGCTTTATCACGGCTGGTCCGCTCTGCCTCAGGCTTTTCAAGCAGGCGGGTCAATTGATCCTTCATTGGTTGCACCATCCTGCCCCGGTCTTCTGCGTACTCTTTTTGCGACGCAACTTGCTCGGCGATGACCGCCTCCCTCAGCTTGGCGGGACTCACACCGAGTAAGGTGTAGAGGTTGGTCTCCGCGATCACTTTGCCCTCGGTACTGCCGAGCCAAAGTTGCCCGTCGCCACCTGCCAAATAGGACTTGCCGTCAGGCGTGATCGCCAAGGCGGTCGGCGCGAACGGCAAAGCGATCTCCCGAAGCAACGATTTGTCCGGTGCATAGACCTGAATCCACCCATCCTGAACGCCCCGCTCTGCCGGACCGTTTGCACTGGAGGATACGCCTGTAACTAGGTTTCCGTCCCGATCCACGACGAACGTGTGAAGTCGTAGTTCCCTTTGGTTGCGGGAGGGCTGGAGAACTTCAATCTGCCGATGCGACTCGGCTCCACACAATCCAATTCCTAGCAATCCCAAGGCGAACCCGCACCACATGAATGAGGACATGCAGCGAGCCTGGACAATTGAAAGTAGGGATTCAAGTCAAAACACAGGCCGTGGAAAGGAAGACTCCTAAGCCCTCTGTCCCAGCAGCTTGCGTTTGATGACTTCGAACACCTGGGTCGCATGAATCGGAACATCCGTAGTCCCCTCCCCGAACCTTCCTGCCATCACCGGCCAATCCGCCTCATCCTCCGGCCGACAACCGTGCGATCCGCGCACCAGAGAAGCGTTGAGCGGGATCACGTCCATGAGCATCCTCAACCCAAGCTTTTTCTGCACCAGCCGGTAGAGAATCCGCGCCTTGCTCAACAGAGCCGGTGATTCCAAAAACAGTTCCACCGGATCGTAACCAGGTTTCCGATGGATATCGACGGTGCGCGCGTAATCTGGTGCCCTGGCATCATCCTCCCAAAAGTAGTAGGTGAACCAGCTCCGCTCATCGGCGATCGCGATCAAATCGCCAGACCTTGGGTGATCAAGTTGATAGCGCTTCTGCTCCCGCTGATCCAGGACCTCAGCCACCCCGCGGGTTTCGCGAAGCAGTTCCGCCACCCGGTCGATCAATGCCGGATCCTGCACATAAACATGAGCGACCTGGTGATCCGCGATCGCGAAGACCTGGCAACTTCCAAGTTCCAACGTGTCGGTGCCTACCTCCTCCTTGATCTCCAACCAACCCTGCTTGCGGAAGAGGCGGTTCAGATGAATGGGCCGGTCGACGGCGGTGATGCCGTACTCCGAGACGAGGAGCACTTCGACCCCACGCCCTTCGAGAAAGTCGATGAGATCTCCGGTTACTTGGTCGATCGCCGCCAAATCCGCATCGATCCCCGAATGCCGGGGGCCAAGCTTTTGCAGGTTGTAATCGAGATGGGGCAGATAGACCAAATTCAGATCGGGGGAACAGTGCTCTTCGATCCACTGGGCTGACTTTGCGATCCACGCACTCGATTCGATTCCTGAGGCGGGTCCCCAGAACTGCCGAAACGGAAACGGCCCGAGATCCTCCTTGATCCGATCACGAATCTCCAGGGGCGATGAGGTGATATCGAAGATCTTCCCGCCGTCCGCTCGATAAATCGGTCTTGGGGTGATCGAGTAATCGACGGAGGAGAACATGTTGTTCCACCAAAAAAGCCGTGCGACGCGCAAGCCCGGTCGCAGTTGGCGGACCACTTCCCAGACCTTGGGCCCATTGACGAGGTGATCGGACTGCTTCCAGAAGAGATGCTCCGCGCGCTCCCGGTCATACCAACCGTTGGCGACGATGCCATGGTGGCTCGGCATCTTCCCGGTGAGGAACGTCGCTTGCACCGTAGAGGTGACTGCGGGGACCACTGGTTCGAGGACGCGGTGGAGATTTCCGGGCCGATCGGCGAACGCCCGGATCCGCGGAAGGGCGTCGCCGCGCAGAAAGCGCCGGGTCAGTCCGACCACATTGAGAACGGCGAGTCGGGGAGGTGTCGGGGTCGAACCCATCCCAAAGCCTGAAGCAGGGCGCCTCTCCGGGCAACCCGAATGTGTGCCCGGTGCAACCCGTCCTTGACCTCGCCGCCGGAACGAGCCAAAAGTGCCCAGTAATTTACCACTAACCAAGAACACCCCAAGATGGCCGATCTCGACGGAACGAAGCAGGAAAAGAAGGATAAGGAATATTTCACCAGTGTCCCCCAGGAGGCCCCAGGATTCTTCCTTAAGGGCTCCCATCAATACGATTGGGGCATGAAGAATCGCCTTTCCAAGGTGTTTAATCCGAAGAATGGCCGGACCATCATGCTGGCCTTCGACCATGGCTACTTTCAAGGCCCGACCACCGGTTTGGAACGCGTCGATCAGACGATCCTTCCTCTGGAGCCATACTGCGACTGCTTGATGTTGACCCGCGGCATTCAGCGGTCGGTGATTCCCGCCTCCACGCAGAAGGCAATCGCGCTGCGCGCTTCCGGCGGCACCTCCATGGTCAGCCCGATTGAAGAGTGGGAAGGTGAAACCGGCGAAGGCGACTCCAAGCGTTCCTTTAAGATGCAGCGCCCCGGTTTCGAGCCTCTCTCCAACGAGAGCATCGCCGTGAGCATGGAAGAGGCGATCCGCCTCAACGCGTCCGTTCTCGCAGTCCAAGTTTTCGTCGGCAGCGCCTACGAGCGGCAGTCCCTCAAGAACATGACGGACCTCATCGACCAAGCCAACCGCTACGGCATCGCCGTAATGGGCGTCGTCGCTGTCGGTCGGGCCATGGCGCGCAATGCGCAATACTTCCGCCTTGCCACCCGCATCATGGCGGAACTCGGCGCCCACATCGTGAAGTGCTACCACACGGATGAAGATTTCGAAACAATCACCAGCTGTTGCCCGGTCCCGATCGTCATCGCCGGGGGCAAGAAGCGTCCGGAACTCGATGCACTGAAAATGGCCTACTACGCCTGCGAACAAGGCGCTTCCGGGGTCGATATGGGACGCAACATCTTCCAATCCGACGCGCCCATCCCCATGATGAGAGCCGTCCGCGGAGTGGTTCACGAGGGCCTCAAGCCGGAGGAAGCCTTCCAGATGTATCAGGATCTCAAGGCCAGCGCGGCGTCCTAATTCACGGTGATCTTCGACGCCCTGCGCAAAGTATTCTCCAAAGGCCAGCCGCAACCCGCGGCTCCGGTCGGGGTGGACTCTGTCCCGATTGCGCCTCCGGCGTCACCGATCCAACAACCGCAACCCACTGTTTCCATGCAACACACCGCACCCAAGCTTCACAACGCGATGTGGCCCGGCCTCGTCGGCAAGGGCACTGGCGAAGGCCAGGAACCACCAATCAGCCTCGAGCGCATGCTTGACCTCACCGCTGCGGCGGAAGTCAACGGTGCCCGGTTTGAAGGCATCGATTACTTCCTCTTCTTCCCGCACACCGATCCAGACGCCAGCGACGACGAGTTGCGCCGCATCGCGGACTTGGTCGCCTCAAAGGGTTTGAAGATCGGATCACTTGTGGCTCCAGTGTGGCCGGGTACGGTCGGGGATTCCGCCATGGGGAACGCTGAGCAGCGCACCAAGTTCATCAGCGCGGTGCAGAAGGCCTGCCGCATCGCCAAGGTCTTCAACGAGCACGGCGTCCGCCAGTATGGGGTGATTCGGATTGATTCGGCCGATAGCCCGTCGCACTGGTCGCTTAACCCGACCGCGAACACCAAGAAGATCGCCCTTACTTTCCGCGAGGCTGCCAAAGTGGCCGAGGACTACGGCGAGCGTCTGGCCGCAGAGGGAGAGATCTGCTGGGCAGGCATGCATGGATGGCGCAGCATGCTCAATACGCTTGAGGAAGTCGGTCGCCCCCAGACCGTCGGATTCCAGGCTGATTTGGCCCATACCTATCTCTACCTGCTGGGTTACAATGCTCCGGAGCAAGCACTGCTGGCCCCTGGTTACTCGGAAGCAGAATTCTGGGCGGCCTACACCACCATGACCGACGCTCTCCGTCCCTGGACAATCGATTTCCACGTCGCCCAGAACGATGGCCAAGTCAAAGGCGCCGGCTCTCACGACAAAACCGGGAAGCATTGCCCGGCGGACGATCCGAACGGAAAGCTCGATATCGTCAAGTGCTCCTCCTACTGGCTCAAAGACGCAGCGGCCCGCGGAATCCAGCACATTTGCTGGGATGGATGCATGTTCCCCAACGCAACACTGGAAACCCAGGAGACCTGGAACACGATTCTCGATACCATGCTCAAAGTGCGGGCCACCGCAGGTTGGTCTTAAGCGAGTCAACAATCGGCGATGCGCCGCCTGCCTCTGGCTGCGGGCGGATCGCATCGCGTCGTTGAGGATTGGCCAATTTCTGATTTCTGAGGGCCTCAGAAACCATAAAACCCACATCCTCAATGTCCCGTTGTCTTGTGATTCGCCCGGAACACAGATAAACCGGCCCTTGGCCACTCTCCCTCGGCTGAGTTGCCTCTTACGCCTAGCCGAGCAGCGCAGGCACCACCTGGCCGTGGATGTCCGTCAAACGGTAGTCCCGCCCCTGGAAGCGGTAGGTCAAACGTTCGTGATCGAAGCCGAGCAGATGAAGAGCGGTTGCTTGGAAGTCATGCACGTGAACCGGATTTTCGGCGATTTTGAATCCGAGTTCATCGGTCGAACCATAGACCGAACCGGCTTTCACCCCGCCACCCGCCATGAAGACTGAAAAGCAGTCGGGATAATGATCGCGTCCAAGGACCTTGCTCGCAGCGGTTCGCCCTTCCCGGAATGGGGTCCGCCCAAACTCTCCCCCCCAGACCACAAGCGTGTCATCGAGGAGTCCGCGCCCCTTCAAATCCCGAATAAGAGCAGCCACGGGACGATCGGTCCTCGCCATCTTTTCCGTCAATCCGTCGCGGATATCTTCCTTCGGACCGGTACCGTGAAAGTCCCACCCCCAATCGAAGAGCTGCACAAAGCGGACCCCTTGTTCCACCAACCGGCGGGCCAAGAGACAGTTGTTAGCAAAGCTGGCTTCCCCTGGATTGGCTCCATAGGCCTCCAGGACAGCAGTCGGTTCCTTGGAGATGTCCATGACTCCTGGCACGCTCGTCTGCATCCGAAACGCCAATTCATACTGAGCCATCCGGGTCAGGGTCTCCGGATGCCCCAGTTCCACGGCTTGGCGTTCGTTTAACTCCCGGAGAGCGTCCAAACTCTTGCGACGCATCTCCCTACTCATCCCGGCGGGATCTGAGACGAAGAGCACCGGGTCCCCTTTGGTCCGACACTGCACACCTTGATAAACCGATGGGACAAATCCGCTCCCCCAGCACCCCTGCCCACCACTCGGTTGAGTTCCGCTGGAAATCATGACGACGAATCCAGGCAGATTCTCGTTCTCCGTCCCCAACCCATAAGTTGCCCACGATCCGATGGACGGCCGCCCCTGGCGAGCATGACCCGTAAAAAGGAGCAATTCGGCCGGCGCGTGGTTGAACTGATCCGTGTGCATCGATCGGATGAGGCAAATATCGTCCGCGATCTCGTGAAAGTTCGGGACCGCGTCACTCATCCACATTCCAGCTTGGCCGTATTGAGCGTAGCTCCGCGGCGTCCCCATCAACTTCGGAACACCGCTGGTAAAAGCAAACCTCCGGCCTTCCAAGACAGAAGCTGGGCAGTCTTCACCACTGTGCTTCACCAACTCCGGCTTGTAATCGAACAAGTCCAAGTGCGGAGGTCCACCGGACATGTGGAGATAGATGACCCGCTTCGCCCGGGCGGGAAACTGCGGTCGGCGCGGAGCCAAGGGATCGACCGGTTTCGCCAGCGGCGCCGCCCCGCTCTCCGGCATCAAGGCATTCATCGCGATGGCGCCAAGGCTAAACTGACCCGCGCTCTGGAAGAACTGACGGCGCGTAGCCAGCTGAAGCCTCTCGTGTTGGATCGGATGCATAGGTTCGAAGCGGTACGGGGCTCAACGCCGCATTAAGAATTCATCGAGATTGAGGATCACGTTGCAGACCACCGTCCAGGCGGCCAGTTCCGCGACATCGGTCCCAGCCGGCACCGGCCCCAACGGCTCGGTAGCCATCCTTGAGGCCTTCTCGGTGCTCGTTCGATATTCGCTCATTGCGGTCTCAAGCAACCGCTTCAAGGTGTCAACCTCGCTGGGCTGGGGATCTCGCGATAGGCAGAGACGATAACCGAATCGAATTCGGGCCATCGTGTCAGGGATTACTGGACCGGCTAGAATGCGACGAGCCAGAGCCTGACTGGCCTCGATAAACACAGGGTCGTTCAAGGTCACGAAGGCTTGCAAGGGCGTGTTGGTTCGATTGCGCCGGATCGTGCAAACCTCCCGGTTCGGCGCGTCGAACGTAGCGAAGCTCGCGTAGGGCGAGTTGCGGCGCACTTCGGTGTAGATCGCCCGCCGGTAGCGGTCTTCTCCAGGACTGGTCGTCCAGTCATTGCTTCGCCCGAAGGCAGTGGAAAGCCCGAGGTTTGGAGATACAGGACGAACGGCCGGACCGCCCATCTTTCGACTAAGGAGTCCACTCACCGCGAGGGCTTGATCCCGGAGCAGTTCACCTTGAGGTCGAAAACGCGGACCCCGTGCGAGTAACCGGTTGTAGGGATCTTTCTCCGCAAGCGTGGGATCAATCCGTGAGTCCTGACGATAGGCGCGACTCATCACCATCTGCTTAAGAAGCCGTTTACAGTCCCAGCCGTGTTCCATGAAGTCCACCGCAAGCCAGTCCAGCAGTTCTGGATGGACCGGCGGTTCGCCCTGCGAGCCAAATTCCTCGCTGGTGCGGACGATGCCTATGCCGAACAAGGCTTCCCAGTAGCGATTTACAACGACCCTGGCGGTGAGAGGATTGCGACGATCTACCAGCCAGTTCGCAAGGGCCAGCCGGTCGGCTCCCACATCGGACGGGAGTTGCGGAAACGCCTCCGGCACCCCGGGTTGGACTTCCTCTCCGAGATTTTGCCAATTGCCCCGGAGTTGTACCTTCGTGACCCGCCGCGCCTCCTGGGGAATCTCCTGCATCACCGGGACAGTGGCGGGCCGGATCGAATCAAGTTCACGGCGTGCCGCAGCGAGCCGCTTGCGCTCTGAATCAAGGGGAGCGGCAACTTCGCGGATATAGTAGTCCCGAATTTGGGCCAGATCGGCTTCTTGACGCTGAGCAGGAGGAACGGCGAGCGCTTCCAGAACTGAGGGAGGTAGTGCAGCCAGTTTTCCAAGCCCCGGGGTAGAGGTCAAAGCAATCCGGAACGATCCAAGCGTGTGGTCTTTCCATTGTGATTGCTGATCAATGGTGACCACCAAGTGAGAGGGCCTCTCTGGCCCGATCGGTTCGGAAGGAAGCAGGGTCAGCGCGCTGTCTTTCCCGGTGAATCCCGCGATTGCCCAGCCCTTGTCCGCTACGGAATCCTCGCTTAACACATCCTTTGGATCGAAACCGCTCTGGGTTGCGTCGGCAAAGGCGTGAATCAAATGGATGGCCTGGCGACCGCTCACTGTGATCTCCTCGCGATTGGCGAAGACCTTCTTGTGGGTGGTCTGCCAAACAGCAGCCCCCGATTGATTGAGCAAGCTCAATTTCAGTTCATTAATCGAACTGCCAGAGCCCTTGTCAGTCCGTTTCCAAATCACGATCCGATCCACGGGCCGATCCGTGTCGAACTCGACCTCCCACCATTGCGGGGACTCTCCACCGCCCGTCACCGATACCGATTTCCCCTGCTTGGCGTCTCCATTTGTGCGCCCGTCAATCGCAAGCCTAGCTTCCTGACCATTCGGCGCAGTAGAAATCTGTTTGGCCTGTCCCCGGACCGCTACGTTCTCTATTCCACTAAAGATCTGGATCTCGGCCAGTGCGAGGAAATCGTATCGTGCACTCACCAACTCCAACCGCAACCGGCGAGCGGTCACAGGTTTCGCATCCGTCGGCACCAGCTCAGCGCGCACACGCGAAACGACGAAATTACCCCCTGCATGGCCCGGTCCACCTCCGGGAAGCCTTGAATCAGCCAATGCCTCCAACCGCACAGCCTCGACGCTTTCGCTCGGGGGCAGAGGGATGCTGACTGATTCACTAGCCGCACCCGGTCCAGGCTGGAAGACTCGCCCGTCCGATCCAACCGCAAGGGATTGTCCTGATCTGGAGACTGCGGCCATCGGCACTGGCCGATTCCAAGATGCTCGCAACGGTAGCCCCTCTTCCCACGCTGGCAGTCCTGCGAAATCGGCTGGCATCGGATGGGAAAACCGCCCTTCAAGATTCCGAAATTCATGGCCAAGCTCGGAGCGGCGCTGGGCTTGCTCCGCCGTGAAGAATGAATGCACTGGAGTCTCATCCTTGCGGTCAGCATCCGCGCTCTGATTGAGGATCGCGAAGAACTTGTAGTAGTCCTTCTGTGTGACCGGGTCGTATTTGTGGGTATGGCACTGGGCACAAGCCATAGTCGTTCCCATCCAGACAGCCATCGTGGTATTCACCCGATCAACGATCGCGGCGATCCGAAACTCTTCATCGCTCGTACCTCCCTCGTTTTGCGTCATCGTGTTGCGATGGAACGCTGTGGCAATGAGCTGGCTCTCCTCCGGCTTCGGGAGCAGATCTCCCGCAAGCTGTTCGACGGTGAAGCGGTCGAACGGAAGATTCCGATTCATTGCATCGATCACCCAATCCCGGTAGCCCCAGATCTCGCGAGGCTGGTCACTTGGATAGCCAGAACTGTCGGCATAACGCGCCAGATCAAGCCACCCTGTCGCCCAGTATTCCCCAAAGGCCGATCTCGCAAGCAAGGAGTCAACGAAGGATTCGTAAGCCAAAGGAGTGGCAGCGCGCTCCAAGGCCTCGATTTCCTCCCAAGCCGGAGGTAACCCAGTCAGATCCAATGCAACCCTTCGCGCCAAAGTTCTGAGATCAGCCTCGGGGCGAGGTTGCAGCCCCTCACGTTGCAACCGGGCCAAAATGAACCGGTCGATCTCATTGAAGCTCCAGTCTTGAACCACCACCTCAGGTGGGGCCGACTTCTTTGGCGGCGAGTAGGCCCAATGAACGTCATAGCCCCCACCTTGTCCGATCCATCGCCTGATCCGCTCGATCTGTTCTGGTTTGAGACGCTCGCCCTTGCCTTTCGGAGGCATTCGCTCGTCTTCATCATCCGTGGTTAACCGAGTCAGGAGCTCGCTCGCCCCAGGATTCCCAGGCACCAACGCGGCATATCCGCCGAGATCCATGAGAGCGCCATCCTGGGTATCAAGACGCAGGCCTGCCTTCCGCTCGTGCTCGTCGGGGCCATGACAGGCGATGCACTGATTCGAAAGAATGGGCCGAATGTCGCGGTTAAAATCAATTTGGTCCGATGCCAGTGGAGCAACCTCAGCGCCGGCGGCACCCATCATCTGTGCCGCGCAAGATGCGACGAGCCCTCTCAGCATGCCCTTCGCAGGCCCCAATCTTCTCCAGACAGGCCAGAAGATTGAGGTGCCCCTCGGAGCCAACTGAAACCACAACATGTGCATACTCACGTCGATGACCTTCCATTCATTTCATCCCCCGATCGTCAACGACCAAAAACGATGCAAATTGGTCCTGGAACGTTGATTACAGCTTTGGGTTGGAACCGCAATTCCCCCGTATCCAGATTCACCTGGAACACCGAGATGGTGTTTGAATCAGCGCCAGCAGCCAGGAGCCACTTCCCTGATGGATCCAGATTGATGTTCCTGGGGAGCGCTCCGCGCACAGGTTCGACCTCCGTCACCACCAGCCTACCGGAAACCGGATCCTCACGATAGACCGTGACGCTGTCGTGCCCGCGATTGGAAGAGTAGACGAAGTTGGCAGTGGGATGAACAAGGATTTCTGCTGCCGAACATGAGGCCTCCTTTCTCTTTGCCTCTTCCGAAAGAGCGGGAACCGCGGAGAGCATCTTGGCGGTGCCCGCCGCTGCATCCCAGCTGTAGGTGGTGACGGCCAAGGATATCTCGTTCAGCAGATAGATAAAGCGGCCATCAATCGAAAACCGCATATGCCTCGGACCACCACCGGGGTTGGCCGGAATCAGCCCATGTCGGGTGATCGAAGGGACAGAGCCGTCGACGCGATAGACGACGATCGCATCCATGCCCAGATCGGGCACCAAAGCAAAGCAGCCATCGGGAGAAAACCCACACCAATGCGGATGAGCCTTCTCTTGTCGACTAGGGACCACCCCGGACCCTGCGTCATGTCGACTCAACTTTGCTGGCCCCAAACGGCCAACGTCGTCCAGAGGAAAAAGAGCAACCGAACCGCCCCCATATTGCGCCGTGAGAAGGAATTTTCCGGAAGGATGGACCGCCACATGAGCCCCGCCGCCATCCCCGGTCGGCGATGTATTGATCGGGAGGAGAGAACCATCTGCCTGCACGCGGAATCCAGCGACCCCCGGACCGCCTGGGAAGTTCGCGACCGCATAAAGTCTGTCACCGGATGGTGCCAACGCCAGAAAACCTGGCGACCCAATCTCTGCGGCCAGAGAAGCGGTAGTGAGCTTCCCACTCGCAGGATCGAAGGTGGCGCGGTAAATTCCCTTCGCTTCATTCCCGCTCGTGCCGAAATAAACCGGGACAGGCGCAGCCAAGCAACAGCAGATCAAGCTGCCCGCGATGCCCCCTCTGAAGAACCATGCAATTCTGCTTTTCATGTCCATCCCAGTCCTCTGTCGCAGACTTCGTCAACGTTAGCTTCCGACACAAAACAAATGCGTATCCGTCCGAATGAACAGATTCCCTTGCGAAACGGACACGCTTGAGCGCGAAATATTCCTCAGTGACATCCCCATCTCCGCCTTGTGGAGAAGTTCGTATTTGGGACCGGCCTTGATCACAAAGACGTCGCCCAGCTGATTCATCAAATAGATCTTTCCGTCCGCTCCTGTAGGCGATGCCTCAAACTTTTCTCGGCTCCCGGTGCGCTCCGTGTAGAGCACCTTTCCGGTCCCAGGATCGATGCAACTGAAACTACGAGTGGCACCGTGATCGACCAAGTAAAACAGCCCTTCGTAGTAGAGGGGGGTGGAGACATCGCTGGTGATTGGGATCTCCTTCGTTGGGCTGCTCGCCCACGCCAAGCCATCCTGCCCCTCATGATCCCCGCTCAAACCCGCCTTCACCGCACAAACTGGGGCGTTCTTTGGACCACAGGCAAGAATCACACCCGCTCCGAAAACTGGTGAGGCCACGAGGCGCCACCATTCCTCCTTGTGGCCCGGGTTCCAGGTCCCCCAACGCCAAAGCTCCTTCCCGCTGTTGGGATCATGCCCAGTCAAGACATCGCCCCCAGCGATCAATAGCTCACGCCGCCCATTCAGCTCAAGCGGAACTGGCGTTGCGTAGGATTCTCGAGATTCCTTGTTCGCTTTGCTCGCACGAACATGCCGGTAGATCTCCTCTCCTGTGGCGGCATTGAGCGCCAAAAGGTAGGACTCGGCCCTTTCTTTGCCTCGCTCATGGACCACGCTGTCGCGTTGCAACACCTGGAGATAAATTTTGTCGGCATAGAGAACCGGACTTGAGGAGAACGTCCACTGGAAAGAGAAATCACCATAGATGGCTGTGACATCAATGGCCCACAATTCACGACCGTCAAAATCGTAGCAGGCCATTGGTCCATTTCCGAAGAAGAAGACGACTTTCTGGCCATCCGTAGTGGCGGACGATGAAGCGAAGTTGCTGCGATCATCTTGCGCCTCCCCGGAGAAGCTCTTGCGCCATTTTTCAACGCCAGTCTTGCGATCCAGACAAACGGCCAGGGAGCCTTTGTCCCCGTCGGCTGAGGTCAGAAAGACGCAGTCGCCCCAGATGACTGGAGTGGACGCGCCCGATCCCGGCAAAGTCACCTTCCACTTGACGTTCTCTGCTTGCGAGAAGCTGACTGGCAGCCCCTTCTCCGTGATCGAACCGTCCCAATGCGGGCCCCGCCAGTTCGGCCAATTTTCGCTGTAAGCGGGTGTAGTAATGGTGGTGGCGGCCAAGCCGAGGAGTAGAAATGGGAGGCCTTTCAAAGTTTTCATGCTGGAGCGGCTCTTTACTGCCTGATTTAAGGTTTGTGTGCCCGACTGATCCATCCAATTGCGAGACGGAATCCTGCTCCTTGGCGGGTCCGGATGTCTAGCATTCGTCATTGTCAAGTTTTGACGGGATCTGTCAACCTTGGTGCATCCCTGTCAGAAGAGCGCCCAATGGCGGCACATTCTTAAGGCCTTCCACAAGCTAGACATTATTCTTGTGGAGGGGACGCTGGAAGCGGCGACTCTGGACAGAGAGGGATGGACAAACGCCCCGAGGCACAGGCGCTTGTCCTCCCTGTTCAACAGAAAGGACAAGCGGACTGGGCGGGTCGGCAACCCTGTCACACGTGATTCAGCTCTTTCCCTCGACCATTGCTTCGCCTGGGGCCTGCCCCCCCGAGGAGTCGCTTGCGTTCGGATCATGAGCCAGGATGCGATTGAGGGTGGTCACTCCAATTCCTTTCACGCTGACCAGATCGGCCAACGAGGAGATCGGGCGCGCCTTAATGATGGCGGCGGCTCTGGTAGTCGCAATGCCATTGATCGACAATAGCCGCTCCGGAGTCGCTTCATTCAGCAGAATGAGGAGGTCAGACTGACGGTCAGGAGCGAGCTGGGCGACCAACTCCTCCGCACTCCTTTGGACCGCCGATTTTCCCTTGGCGACCGGGGCCTCCGCCGCTGGAACCAGCGCAGGGTTGCCGCACATAGCGGGTGCCCCACACATGTGCCGATCCGCTGAGTTTCCGTTGCACGTAAGAGCCAGGACGACGGCTGCAATGTTGATGATGTGATTCCTTTTCATGCTTCTTGTTTCTCTTTCTGGTGTATCTTTTTTGTTTTGTTGTCTTCGCATGCTCGAGTGAAGAATTATTCTTCCGAACAGTGTTTTATCGATCACACCCCATGTTCGCGCGTGCAAGCTGTTTTTTTGCCCGCCCTAAAGATTTTTCCGGCGAGCCGTCCGACTCGGCGGCTTGGGGGGCGGTCACTTTTTCTTTTCGCTCCTTTGACAGCCTTCTCGCGATCACGATATTGCGCGCCCCAAGATGGGCTAAAACCTAAGGACTTGATTGGGTGGCCGCTCCCATTTGGTTACGAGCTAAGAATATCAAACCAACGATGAGCAAGGTCCTGATTGTGGGTGCAGGCGGGGTCGGAAGTGTGACCGTCCGGAAATGCGCCCAATTCCCTGAGGTTTTTTCGGAGATCTGGCTGGCAAGCCGGACTAAGTCGAGGTGCGACGCTATCGCGGCAGATTTGGCCATCGAAGGAAAGGTGATCCATACCGCTGAATTGGATGCCGACGACGTCCCCGCCACTGTCAAGTTGCTAGAGCGGATCCAACCGAGGGTGTTGTTGAATCTCGCGCTCCCCTACCAGGATCTTACCTTGATGGAGGCGTGTCTGGCTACCGGCGTCCACTACGTCGATACTGCAAACTATGAGCCTCGAGACGTGGCCAAATTCGAGTACAAATGGCAGTGGGCCTACCGCGAGCGCTTCGAAAAAGCCGGTCTCACTGCGTTGCTGGGTTGCGGTTTCGACCCCGGGGTCACGAATGCGTTTTGCGCCCACGCTGTGAAGCACCTTTTCGACGAGATTCGCACGGTCGACATTCTCGATGCAAACGCAGGTGACCACGGAAGACCCTTCGCTACGAACTTCAACCCTGAGATCAACATCCGGGAGATCACGCAGCGAGGCAGGTATTGGGAGAGAGGAGAGTGGAAGGAGACGGATCCCCTCTCCCTGCATATGCCCTACGCATTTCCGGATGCCCAAGTGGCCACCCGCGAAATTTATCTCCTATTCCACGAGGAATTGGAAAGTCTGGCACTCAATCTGCCCGGTCTTGAGCGCATCCGCTTTTGGATGACGTTCTCCCAGAATTACCTGACCCACCTGCGGGTCCTTGAGAACGTAGGGATGACCTCAATCGAACCCGTGATCTATCAGGGGACCCCTGTGATTCCGATCGAGTTTCTCAAAGCCCTTCTGCCGGACCCGGCTAGCCTGGGACCGGACACAAAGGGGAAGACCTGCATTGGTTGCCTCGTCACTGGCGTGAGGAATGGCCAGGAGTCCAGCCAGTTTATCTACAACATTTGCGATCACGAAGCCTGCTACCGCGAGTTGAAGTCTCAGGCGATCTCCTACACGGCAGGGGTTCCGCCAGTCGTTGGAGCCAAGCAACTCCTTACGGGGGCCTGGCTCCGGCCCGGTGTGTGGAACATTGAGCAAATGGATCCCGATCCCTTCATGAACGACCTGGGCCTCTTCGGGCTGCCGTGGCAGGTCGTTGAAGCAAGTCCCCTGATGGCACCTTAGCGGAGGCTTCGGCAGAGCCCCAGCGTTTCCACCGGTATCCCGCCCTTCCTGACGATGAACGAAGCCACTCCCACCGCCCAACCGCCGCTTGGCGGGACCAGAAGCCGGACCGAGTCCCTGATCAATGCTTTTCGCGAGAGCGGTCACGAGACCCCCAGTTACGTCTTTGACCATGATCGCTTTCACGACAACGGCCGAATTCTTCGCGAGATCCAGGAGCGCGCCGGAGTGCGAATCCTACTGGCGCAGAAGGCGTTCAGCAGCCACGCCTTTTATCCAACGCTCCGACGCTACTTGGTCGGAACGACCTCCTCTGGGTTGCATGAAGCCCAGCTGGGCCACGATTACTTTGGGGGAGAGGTTCACGTCTTTTCCCCAGTCTTCAAGGAGCGGGAGATCAATCGGCTCTTGGAAATTGCGGACCACTTGGTTTTCAATTCTTTGAATCAGTGGACGACCTTCCGAGATCGCGTTGCGGCGGCTTCTCGGCCCATCTCCGTCGGTCTGCGAATCAATCCAGAATACTCCTCCACAAATACGACTCTCTACGATCCATGTGCCCCTGGCTCCCGCTTCGGGATTCGGTCCGCGGCTTTGTCGGGTATCGACCTCAGCGGGGTTGAGGGCCTGCACTTTCATGTACTCTGTGAGCAGTATCACGACGCACTTGAAGGCGCCTTGCAGGCCGTCGAGGACCGCTTCGCAAAATGGCTTCCCCAGATGAAGTGGCTGAACATGGGTGGAGGTCATCTTTTGACCTCACCAAAATATGATCTTGATCGGCTTTACCGCCTGTTGGGCGATTTCTCCGAGCGCTACCCTCACCTGACGCTCTATCTCGAACCGGGGGAAGCGGTCGCCTTCGAGGGAGCTTGCCTGGTCGGGACCGTTTTGGACATCGTCGAAAACGGCATGCAGATCGCCATCCTGGACATTTCAGCAACCTGTCACATGCCGGACGTCCTGGAGATGCCCTACCGCCCACCGCTGTATGGTGCGGCTGAACCCGGCGAAAAGCCATTTACCTACCGCCTCGGCGGGCCGACCTGTCTGGCCGGCGATGTGATCGGCGACTTTAGCTTCGATGCCCCTTTGAAGATAGGCGACCAACTCGCCTTCGAGGACCAGGCTTTTTACACCGTGGTCAAGAATACCACCTTCAACGGAGTCAACCTCCCTTCCCTGTCCGTCTACCAGGGCGGCTCAATTCACGTGCTCAAGGAGTTCGGCTACGAGGATTTCGTTTCGCGGCTAGGATAGTCCTCAGTTGCCCCGAACTCCGCGGGCGGCATCTGCGCATTGGATTCCGCTGCCCATGGCATTCTGTTGGCTCGCATTGCCAGCCATATCTCCGGCAAGGAAGATTCCTGGGGAGAGATTCTCCCGCCGCTGCATCCATTTTGTGAGATTCTGAGGACTCTGGACTGGCAGCGCGTTGGGAATCCGCACCACATGCAAAGGGTGCAGTAACCCCGCAGCTCCTGGGATTAAACCGTTGATTTCCTCGATCGCCAACTGGTAGAGGGCAGTGTCGCTAAGGCCCCGATCATCGAGCACCGTGGCGCTGAGGAGATGCTCCCCAGATGGAGCCAGGCATGGATCGATATTGGTCAATTGGACGAAGTGCCGCACCAACGGATGCACTGCATGGGGCAGAATGAGGCAGCGCTCTGGATAAAGCGCCTGCCGACTCCGAAAGTAGATGGTCGTTGTCGGGCGCATCATCGGCTCAGGCCAGCCCAGCAGGCGGGAGGTTGCGACCGGATCGGTGGCTAGGACGACGCGACTGGCAGTCAAGATCTCGCCAGATTCGAGAGCCAAACGAACTCCATCCGGCCCCTGCTGCACTTCACGAACCGTCGTGTTCAAGCGGATTCGCTCCTCAGGAACATCCCGCCGAAGAGTTAAGGCAAGCCTGCCGATCCCGCCCGCCGGGAGGAAAGCGCGGCCGAGAATGAAGTTCCGAAGATAGTAGCGAAGCAGCCCCGCGCTGGTTTGTAGTTCCTCGTCGAGAAAGACCCCGCCGAAGAAGGGTCTAAACAAGGAGTCAGTCGTCGCGCTTGAGAAGCGACGCCGATTCAACAGATGTGCGGTCGATTCCTGATGCACCTTCGACCAAGCCTCACCTGGCCGGGCGAGCGCCTCCGTAGCGAGGAGCGCGAATCGAAGAAGATCCGGCCAGGGAAGCGGCGGCCATCCCGCTGCGCGGGCCATTTTCGGATGGCGAAACGGATGGTAGACGGGAACGAGCCCACCAGAGGGTTCTTGAAGGAGAACCCCTGAGTCGAACCACGCTGGCTCCAGGACCGTCACTGGGAGGAAGCGGCGATATGATGGATAGCCGGTCGAGGCGACGTGGAATCCGGAGTCCAGACGGAAGCCATCAACGGTGCGCGTCTCCACCCTGCCACCGACACGCCCTGAGCGTTCCAGAACGACAAAGTCATCAAAACCGCTTTGCACAAGCCTCCGCGCTGCCGCGAGTCCGGCTAAGCCTGCTCCCACGATGACGATCATACTGGCAGCTTGACCATCCCCAATCTTGGAAGCAGGGAGGTGGATGCTTGGTAACACGACCTGTTGATGTGGTATTCCACGGACTTCATCAAGTGGGGGGCAATCTAGCACATTGCCATAGAGGGGCCATCATCTCCTTAAGGTTCGTCGCGATTTGGTGATTGAAACGGAAGACTCCCGATCGATTGTGTCCCTCACCCAGTTACCGTGTCTGCGCTCTGGCAAGAAGAATTCCGAGGCCAGATCGCTTTCGATCATCAACTTGCATGGGCCAAGCAGAGTTTCCGCGTCTATAGTCAACGCTGGGCATTCTCCCTCGGGGAATCGACTGCTGGATCGTGCATCGAGCCATCGGTGACTCGCTCATCATCCACTTCAATGCTATCGATTGCCCGGTGATTGGTTCCCCAAGAGATTGCAGTGCTCACCTCGCGTCCGCGTGGACGGGAGGAATCTCGTTGCTGTTCCTGGTGATCGGGTTGCAGGGAGCGATTCGACCACTCTTGCCCGAGGTGCCCAAAGTGCTGAACCAACTAGACGTGGGCGAAGAGGTGATGATCGAATCATTTGACCCACCACCTGCGCCGGGAGACGCAACAGCGACCGCCGAAGCGGTCACCGCCGAGCCGGTTCCACCGATCGAAGAGATCGAGATCCCGCCCGTGCCGCCGTTGATCACGCCACTCGCGCCGCCCGAGATGATCGATTTGGTGCCCGTTGAGCCCATGAGAGAACCGGAGCCAGTTACGAAAGCTCCCCAACCGAAGCCCAAAACGGAGCCCTCCCCTCGCAAGCCCGAAACCAAACCCAGCCCCACAGCAGCCACCTCCAACCGGACCCGCACAGAGGGGGCACCCGGCGGGACGGGGAGTTCGGGATCCTCCGGGGGCAGCCGACGGGGAAGTTTCCCGCCCCCGTATTATCCGGCGGCGGCTCGCGCGGCCGGTCTTCAGGGGACGGTGAAGTTGCGCGTGGCGGTGGAAGCCTCCGGAATGCCCAGTTCAGTTTCCGTAATCGCCTCCAGCGGACATTCCATTCTGGATGCGGCCGCTCGCGATCACGTGCAGCGCCGCTGGCGGTGGCCGACTGGCGAAGTCCGCTCGATAGCCGTGCCCGTTAGATTTGTCCTCGAATAAGCCCGCAAGATTCCATGCTCAATCCCATCCTCGCCAACGCACTCGTTGATCTGTTTCATCAAGGCGGCCCCATCATGTGGCCGATTGCGATCGTGACCTTTTTTGCCGCCGCGATCATTGTCGAACGCCTTTGGTGGTGGTTCCAACTCTCGATCAAACGCCGTCCGCAAGTGGTCGAGCAGGTCCTGACTGCACTCGATGGAGGAAACATGGCTCAGGCTGAAGAACTTTGCCTGAAGGCAGGCGACCCCGTTCTCCGCGTGGTTCATGCCGGTTTGACGCATCGCCACGCCAGCCTGCAAGGGGCGTTGCAGGCGGCAGCCGGTATTGAAATCCGGCAGGCAGGCCGCTTCCTCACTGCGATGGATACCATCATCACGCTCGCTCCTCTGCTTGGGTTGCTTGGGACCGTGACCGGAATCATGGGCAGTTTCGCCAGCATCGGATCGAGCGAGTTGGCCGTCGAGAAGGTCACCGGAGGGATCGCTGAGGCGTTGATCGCCACGGCGTTCGGGCTCGGAATTGCGATCGTGACCCTGATTCCCTATAATTGGTTCCACGCCATGGTGGCATCCCTGCATCACGACATTGAAACCGCTGCGAGCAACGTGGAGGTTTTCACGGCGAAGCATTCATGAAGGTCGTCTCCCCACTCCCCCACCGGAAGGCGAGGTTGGAAATCATCCCGCTAATCGACATCATGTTCTTCCTTCTCGCCAGCTTCATGATGGTGAGCCTGACGATGACAAAGCAGCGGACGGTAAACGTGCATCTCCCGGCGGCTGCCAGTGCGCAGTCCGCTCTTCAACCGGACGCGATTACCTTGGGAGTGAACGCGAGCGGTCAGGTCTTCTTGGAGAAGGAGTTGGTGCCCCTCGAAGCCTTAGAGAGTCTTCTCAAGGATCGACTTTCACTTGACAAGAATCTTCCCGTTTACATCAGCGGAGACGCAGCCACGCCGCATGGGGCGATGGTGGCGATCCTGGATTACGTTCGGCGCTGCGGCGTGACAAAGGTCGCATTCAACGTGAACCCGCTGGAACCTCAACCGTGAAGCCCGTCCCTTCCAGTCTCCTCTGCTTCCTCATCCTCGCCCTGTGCGGCTTGTGTGCTTGGCAATGGCATCGCGAAAGTCGGCTGCGCGAGATCGCAACCTCACTGCGGACCGAAATGGACCGGATCGTCGTGCTGCGCGATGAGCTGGAGGCACGGGCTAAGTCGGCCGACGCGGAGATTCTGCGGTTGACGGGAGCTCTTGCGGAACTGCGGCAGAACTCAGTGGCAGCACAGGTGCACAACGATCTCCTCGCGGCGGACACCCAACTTCGTGAGGACTTGGTGAAACAAAACACCGCGATTAAGCAGCAGGCTGACGCCTTGACCCAGGCCAACGCAGCGATCATGCAGGCGAACGAAACCATGCGCACCCTAGCCGCCGAACGAGACGGGCTCGTCCAGAAGGTGAACGAGGTCACGACTTTGTACAACGCCCTGGCGGCCAAGCGCGAGTGATTCGATGGACTCTTCGGCGCTTCCCCAACGTCCAAATCAGATGGCGCAGCCGTCCGGAGGGACCCATTGATTGATGCACCGGGGAATGACCGCTCTTGAAGCCAGGCACCCGGGGATCATCGCGGCCCTGCCGCTGCTTGCCCTGGGAGCGCTCCTCTGGGGGCAACTGGCCATCGCTCTTCACCCGTGGTGGACTGATGGATCCTACTATGACTACGGCTGGCTAGTACCGCTGCTTGCGATCTGGTGTCTTTGGGCGCGATGGCAGAATCTGGGAAGCGCCTCGAGGGTGCTTAACGCGCAGTCCCTTTCTTGGATTCCCCTTGTGGTCGTTGTTTTCGCCATCCTCTGGCTCACCCTGGTCCGGCTGATCGAACGATCCGACCCGCTTTGGCGGATTCCGATTTGGGCCCATGCGCTAACCGTGGTTACCCTCTGGCACGTCATTCTGCACCACCTCACCAAGCGGACCTGGTATTTCTTGCCGGTGACGCTACTCGCGCTCACTGCAGTACCCCTCCCCCCGATGCTAGAGGGAGCACTGATTCACCGCCTGACCGAAGCGGTTCTCGCGTACTCTGTGCCCATTTCACGTTTCATGGGTATCCCGGTGGAAATGGAGGGCACAGCCCTGGCGGCCGGCGGACGGATCCTTCAGATCGATGACGGTTGCAGCGGCATCCGCTCCTTCCAAAGCTTGTTGATGATCTCCGTGTTCTTCGGCGAGTTTTTCTTCTTGGGCTGGCTGCAACGCATCGGCATGGTAGTCACCGGGTTCCTTTCGGCTTTCGTCTTCAACGGCCTCCGCACGCTTACGTTGACTTGGATTTTCTTCGACTGGGGAGAAGCGCACTTTCACGAATTTCACGACGGCGTCGGTATGGTAAGCTTCGCTTTGAGCGCCGTAGCCACCTATCTGGTTGCCTGGAAACTGGCCGGTCCCGCCCCACAATCGGCCCCTTCTTAGGGTAGCTCGATCCACTGATCAAACGCAGCAGCTTGTCCGGCAGGCTTTCTCTCCTCATCGAGGACATTCCAAACGATCGCCCGGATAATCTCAAAACGATGCCCGTTTCGGCTGATACGAACACCGCGGTAATCATCGACAAAGCCGAAGGCCTCGGTCCGTTTCAGCATCGCCTCCCGTTCATCCCGAGCCATTGGTTCAGCCGTAAAGCGTGAAGGGAGTCCGATAAGTCCCGCGAGATCGCTCTCCCATAGCCGTTGAGCCTGGCTGTTTGCGTAATTCAAGAGCGGATCGGCCTCCCTACCGTGAGACACCACGACCAGCGGAGCGCGCCACAGCCCTGTCGCATCCTCGAGGGCGTTTTGCCCACGGGCGATCAAGTCCTTCCCAAGCCAATAGCGGTAACTCGACAGAATTCTGGAGGCCTGCCGCACCAGTCTCGGCTCCAACCAGGGCGATTCTTCACGGCTGCCTGACATGGGGAACGCAACCTTTCAGTCCGCGGATTTCCCGAAAAGCAGGGATCGCTGCCAACGCATCAGGACTTCGTCAGCCTTTGCCGGATCGTTGGCGAGAACCTCCAACACCGAACGGGTGGCCAAAATGGTTGGATCTATCCCGATCTGACCTGCCTCCGCATCACGACGTCTCCGCAGTGCTTCGAATGCGACCTGATTGACGTCCTCGCGAGGCTTGCCAGTGCCAACCCGTTTCGCTGGCCAGTCTTCACGCTTGAGCTCTTGAACGTTGCGGATCGCCGCCCGAAGCCGCTCGCACTGAGCTGGACGCAATCCCTTGGCTCCTCGAATCTCCTCCCCGACCGCAGCCGCAGCCGACAGATCGATCAGCATCTGATTCGACATCACCCGGAAGGAGGGGCGATCAAGAATTTCGCTCTCACGATCGCGCCAATACCAGAGTTCACGAAGATAGGCCAAGCCCTCCCGCTCAAGCTTGCCCCATCCTGAAATCCGCCAGACATCCTCGGTGGGCCGCTCTTTCCGGGCGAGGACTGCGCCACGGGCGAAACGACACCATTCCTCGAACCACTCCCAGCGCCCTAATCGATGCAGCTTTTCGGAAAGTCGATCGACCAACGGCAACAAGTAACGGACGTCGTCGTAGGCGTACTTGAGCATCTTCTCCTTGAGAGGCCGACTGCCCCAATCCGCTTTCTGAGACGATTTCGACAGAGTGACGCCAAAGTAGTCCTCGATCAAATTCGCCAAGCCGAAACGCTCATGGCCAATCAGCCTCGAAGCAATCTGGGTATCGAGGATACGCTCAGGAAGGAACCCGTAAGCCCTCAGGAGCAGAGTCATGTCGAAGTCCGCGCCATGAAACCAGATCTCCAGGTCCCGCAGAAACTCGATGAATCGGCTGAAACTGCCCTCGTCGATCTTGAGAGGATCAATCACCGCGAGGAGATCGCCGCAGCAAAGCTGAACGAGGCAGAGCTTCTCCCGGTAGGAATGAAGGCTGTCTGCTTCCGTGTCGAGGCCGACACGAGAAACCCCTTCCCGCTGGAGTCTCTCGATCAGGCGATCGAGCTCGTCCGCAGACGAAATGAGAAGCTCTTCGGTCTGAGCCGGATGGCTGGCGCGCTGATCGCTGATACGTGGAGGGAGTTGAGTTTAGCGAATTCCCTTGAGAAGGAGTTCCGCGTTAGAACCGGTGTGCTTTACGTTTCTGATAAGGACTTCCATCGCTTCAACGGCTGGCAATTTGGATAATTCCCGCCGCAAAATCGTCACCCGCCGGAATTCATCGGGGTGATAGAGCTTCTCATCATTCCGCGTTCCCGAGCGGTTGAGGTGAATGGCCGGAAAAATCCGCTTCTCAACCATCTCACGGTCGAGGGCGATCTCCATGTTTCCCGTTCCCTTAAATTCCTCGAAAATCACCTCATCCATTCGGTTCTCCGTCTCAATGAGGGCCGTGGCGAGGATGGTGAGACTGCCGCCTTCCTCAACGTTGCGTGCCGCCCCGAAAAACTTGCGGGGCTTTTCTAGTGCCTTGGAGCCAAGACCGCCGGACATCGTGCGCCCGGCGGCGGGTGTTCCGCCTTGCGCCTGATTGTGCCCCCTTGCGAGGCGAGTCAAACTATCGAGAAGAATGACCACATCCTTGTGCAACTCAACGAGCCGCTTGGCCCGTTGAGCCACCATCTCCGAAACTTGGATATGGCGGCGGGAAGGCTCGTCGAACGTTGAACTGAACACAGGAACATCCACGGCTTCACGGAAATCGGTGACTTCCTCAGGTCGCTCATCCAAAAGCAAAACGATCAACTCGATCTCCGGATGGTTGGCCCGAATCGCTCGGGCGATCTCCTTCAGAAGCAAGGTCTTTCCTCCACGTGGAGGAGCAACGATCAGCCCTCGCTGACCTTTGCCAAGCGGTGCCACCAAGTCGACGATTCTGGACGAAACCGAGGCGGACTTTGCATTCTCGAGAATAATCCGCTCCTGAGGAAAGAGCGCCGTGAGTTTGTCGAACGGTTTGGGCGGAGTCCACTGCTCAACGGGAATTCCCTCAATGGAGATCACATCCTCGACGGCGCAAAACTTCTCCTTATCCCTCGGCACGCGCACGGTGCACCGGACCAAATTGCCTGGCCGCAGTCCATACTTCCGGAGGATGTGTGTCGGCACGTAAAGATCATCCGCGAGCGGCGCGAAACTGAACTCGGGCCAGCGGAGGAACCCGTGGTTGGTGCCATCGTGATCAAGAACCCCTTCCGCCTCGATGCGGGTTCCATGCCTTCCATAAAAGGTGATCAGTTCAAAAATCAGCTGATGTTTGGAGCGGATTCCGGCGACCCGGAGCTCGGCTTTGATCGCCTCCCGATGCAACTCCGCCAAGGGACGCTTGTGCAGCGCATTCAAGTCGACAAATGGGGGAACCTCCCTGCGTGGCGGCGCTGGTCTGGCGGGTGCTTCCGCAGGCGGAGCTCCTTCCGGCACGGGGGTCACCTCGGCCACGGCAGTCGCTGCCGCCGCATCTCCTTCGAGAGCGGAGGGCTCTTCGGGTAAGTCATTGCTCATTGCGTCTTCTGATGAATCCTGCGGGCGGCCAAAACCACCAGCCGGGATAGGGTCCCAAGGCTTCCGTCGTTCCAGATCACCACTTCCGCCCGGAAAATCTTCTCCGGAACCGGCATTTGCGCGCCGATGCGGTCGCCGACCCGATCGCTACTTCCTTCGCGCCGGGTCAATCGCTCGATCTGGGTCCGTTCAGAGCAGGCTACAACTATATCAACGTCGCGTTTCAAAGGAAAATCAACCTCATACAGCAAAGGAACCTCCACGACGCCCCAAACCGAACCGAATTCGTGTGCCTTCACCCACTGAGCGACCCCTTCGAGAACCAACGGATGGAGGAGCGACTCGAGTTTTCTTCGCTCGGCTGGGACGGCGAAGACTTGGGCAGCGAGAAGCCGCCGGTCCACCTCCCCCGACGAGCTGATGGTGGTAGGAAAACTGTCTGCGATCTTCTGAATGACCGGGGCGCTGCGGAGCAAATGGTGAACAATCTCATCACAGCTGCATGAAGGACAGTTCAGCTGCGTCGCCAGCAGGGCGGCCGCAGTAGATTTCCCGGTGGCAATGCCGCCTGTTACCGCGATCACCTTCATTTCACGATCTGTGCACGCGCCAAAGCGGCTGCCCAACTACGGAGCAGCCGCCAAGGAAATCAAGTCGCCTGAGCGATGGCCTCAGGGAGCGATCGTATCGACCGGCTGAATCGGGCCATCCACGCTTTCATTGATGGGTGCCCCAGACGGGTCAATCAGCCGAGCTGTCACGAAAATCGTGAGGTTACGCTTGTTATGAACCTCGGACTTGCTGCGGAACAGGAATCCTGCAAACGGAAGATCTCCGAGGATAGGGAGCTTGTCTTCGACATGCTGGATGTCCTCCCGGATGAGCCCCCCGATCGCGACAGTCTGGCCGTCCCAGATCGTCACATCCGTGGCCACCCGCCGAGTAGCGAACACCGGCATCTCAATCCGGTTGTCTGTGAGGAGAATCTGAACTGGCTGCCCATTGGACACACCGCCGGTGTAGATCGGACTTCCGTAGTTGATGAAACCTTCGAACTCGACCACCTCCGGCTCAAGGCGCAGGTCGATGGTGAATCCGTCCGGTCCGATGGTCGGAGTTGCGGTGAGAGTCACCCCAACGTTGCGAGTTTCGAAGGCGGTCGGGTTGGCCGGAGTCACGGGGAAGGAGCTTACCTGCGATGCGCCCCCAAGGCCGCCCTGCTGCCCACCAACGGCTCCGAACTGGTCCGGAATTTCTGGTGGGTCATATTCGGTCGGGTAAATGAATTCGCGAATCACCTCTAGTTTGGCCAATTGGCCGCTTCGCGCGACCACGCTTGGCGCCGACATTAGGTCAGACGCCTTGCTTTGCTGAATGGCGCGCAAGACAACTTGGAACTGGGGATCCGTGAAAACTCCGGCCATGGAGAGCACTGCAGGAGCGAGCGAAGTCTGACCGGCAATCGTGTTGGTCAGCAGGGAGTCAATCGTGTTGCCATTGATGGCTGACGTTCCCGTGCGGAGTGGGGACGTGACCAATTGCCCACCGAAAGGCTGTCCGGTGGTCGGATCGACGAACGCATAGTCCGAAGGGTTGTCCGATGCCCGCGTGTTCCCCACGGTTCCGCCCCCCGTGAATACGCGGTCGTTACCTGGCAAGTTAGCTTGGCCCATGTGCCAGTCGAAGCCGAAGGTATCATCGTTGTCCTGGCCGATTTCGACGAACTTAGAGCTGATGTAAATCTGCTTCTGGACGTCTTCCTTCAAGGAATCGACGTAGGCCTCGACGAGGTCGAGATTGGCTTGTGTGTTTCGAACGATGAGCTGGCTGTTGGTCGGGTTGTAGAGCGCACTGCTGTCCGACGGGAACGTCACTCCGACGCCTTCCAGAACTTCCTTCGCGCTTCTCTTTGGCTGCAGTCCACCCGCTGCACCACCGGCCGGGGCCGATCCGAGACTGGCGAAGGGATCTCCTGAGAGAGTAGTTCCACCGCCACCATCTCCACCACCCGCAGTCAAGAACGATGGCGGCACACGGAAGACTTGGGTAAACAGATCCGCATTCTGTTCGGTAAGCGGAATGATGACGACGGCATGCGCTTCTACCTTGTATTTCAGCCTAGCCAACTCGGTGACGTAGCGAAGGGCTTCCACGAGTGGAACGCGACTGAGTTTCAACTTGATCATGGTCGAGGCGGCATCGCCACCGCCGGTCACCGCAGCAGCGCCACCCGCCGGATCGTCAAACCCTCCAAGACCACCAGCAGCGACAGGGGCAGCGCCACCTCCTCCCGAGCTCGCGGTGCGGATGATGATGTTCACACCTTTGCGGGTCGGATCTGGCTCCATGTCATCCAGCTCGCGGCTTTTCTCACGAAGGAACTCGATGGCATCCGCGAACGGCGTGTCCTCGAATTCGATTTCTGGGATGACAATGTTCTTCAGCTTCTCCGTGATGTAATCAATTCCATCCTGGCTCCGCGTCGGACCGGCCACCTCACCTGGACGATCGAGAGCGAAGCGCGGCACGGTCATTTCCCATTGCGATTCTACCTGCCGCAGGAAAGTCGAGCGGGTCTGGTCGTAAGCGGTCTCGTAGTAGAGACGCCGATGCTTCTCGACATCCTCCAACCCACGACGGGCAGCAGAGTTGTAGGGGTCATAATTGAGAGCTTCATGGTAGCGTTTCTCTGCGCCATCGTAGTCTCCGATCCGCACATAACTAGCGGCTTCTTTGAGCGCGGTCTCCACTCTCTTCACCCGGGCAATATGCTCCGGCGTGATCGCCTGGGGATAAATCTCGGGGTCGTTGAGATCTTCCAAAAGCCGACGAGCCTCAATGTTTTCCGGATCCACAGAAGGATCCAAGACCGCTTCAATGATCTGAATCGCTTCCGTATATTGACCTTCTTCAGCCCGCTGGCGAGCAAGGAGGACACTGGCATCCGCAAACTGCTGGGTGTACTCAACCCTTCGTGACTCCACCACCGGGGCATCCGGCAGCAAATCGAGGGACTTCTTCAATTCGCTAACGGCACCAGCATAGTCCTTGTCGGCGAGGAGACGCTGGCCACGAAGAGCGGCCTCGTCCGCCTTTGCGACCATCTCCTGACGTCGCGCAACCGCTTTCCGGGCGGCTTCAGGAACGTCCTGAGCCTCCAAGATGCCGATCGCTCCAGCGATCGAGATAAGAAGCAGGAGCCCGTGCCACGAGCGGCCGCTGACTTGGCAAATTCCTAGGTTCGGAACGAGTCGGATCATGGAAAAGGATGTAGTTGAACAGCAGCGCGTGTAGGAAGGATAGGATCCTTCTGAACCGCTCTTTTAAATTTTTGACCTCTCATTTGCAAACTTAATTTCACCTTTTTGAGAACTCTCGTTTTCGAGGGTAACTCCACTTCGCAGCTTGATGGAACCGACCTGAAGGGGGGGGACCTCATGAACCTCCCCGATGAATCAGTCCAAAGAGGACCTCGGCCGATGGATGACCCAGCCCCGGACCCAAGTATGGTGCGGCTCCTCGTCGCTGGAGGACAGGAGCATCTTGAACTGGAACTCTTCGGAAGCGTGATGAGATGCAAAAACTTTCTCATCTTAATAATCAATAACTCCTAGTCTATGAAGCCCTCATGCCTTGGGCGTTGGACGGCTAGCACTTGAGAGAAGGCGCTCCGCATGCCAGAATCCACGCGTGGCCATGAGCATCCTCGAAATTGGGGATCGGCGCTCCACTGCCCGGGAACGATTTGAACGCGTCCGGACAGTGGCTTTCGCCGATTCCGTAGAACCCTGTCGCCAGTTGGCGCAAGAAACCGCAGTTTTGATCCGGGAGGCCACGCCCGAGCGGCCCCTAGTTCTGGGTTTAGCAACCGGATCTACTCCGGTCCCCTTCTATCGGGAGCTGATCCGGCTTCACCAGCAGGAGTCCCTCAGCTTCCGGAACGTCGTCACCTTTAATTTGGACGAATACCACGGTCTCCGCCGGGATCATCCGGAAAGCTATTACCGATTCATGCATGACCAGTTGTTCGATCATATCGACATTCCGGCTGGCCAGGTTCACATCCCCGATGGAACGGTCGCGATCGACGCGGTCTATGACTATTGCCACGAGTACGAGCGCCTGATTGAAGCGCACGGCGGCATCGACCTTCAGATCCTTGGGATCGGCCGGACCGGACACATCGGCTTCAACGAACCTGGATCGGCGATCGACTCCCCGACTCGAATGATCGCTTTGGACCGCCTGACCCGACGCGACGCGGCGGCAGACTTCCTCGGGGAATCGAGTGTCCCGCGCTTCGCGATTACCATGGGGGTCGGTACGATCATGCGAGCCCGCCGGGTTGTGCTGATGGCGTGGGGCGAGAACAAGGCGGAAATCGTGGCTCAAGCGGTTGAGGGGCCGGTGACCGACAGCATTTCAGCGAGCTTCCTCCAGGTCCACCCGCACTCGACCTTTGTGCTGGATGAGACCGCCGCCTCATTTTTGACGCGGAATCGCTGCCCCTGGTTGGTGGGGCCGGTGGCTTGGTCTCCGCCCATGATGCGCAAAGCGGTGGTTTGGCTGGCCCACAAGACCGAGAAACCGGTCCTCAAACTGATCGACGAGGATTACAACGAGAACGGGATGGCCGATGTCCTAGCCGAGCATGGTGGCGCCTACGACGTCAACATTGGCGTTTTCAATCAGCTCCAGCACACCATCACTGGCTGGCCGGGTGGGAAGCCGGGGGCGGACGACTCTCATCGTCCCGAGCGGGCCGAGCCAACACACAAGCGGATCGTCGTTTTCAGTCCCGAGCCTCAGGACGCGGTCGTTGCGATGGGCGGCACCCTGGAACGATTGGTCGAACAAGGGCACCAGGTCACCTTGATTTGCCAGACCTCCGGCAATCTGCGGGTAGCCGACATGGAAGCCCTCAAGTTTGCGACCATCCTGGAGGACATCGCCAGCGGCAGTCAGGCCTGGCCTGAACAGCAGTCTTACGCGCGAACCATCAAGGGCCTCCTCGATGACAAGGGCGAGTTCGGGGTAGATCCGGCCCCGGTTCGGCACCTGAAGGGCCTAATCTTGCGCGGCGAAGCGAGGGACTCCGCTGAGGCCTGCGGGTTGCCCGAGGCCAGCATTCGATTCCTTGACCTCCCTTTTTATGAAGCGGGACGCTACCGTCGGTTCAAGATGGAGGAGGCCGACATCGCTGCGACAGCCGCGGTGTTGCAGGAACTCAGCCCCCATCAAGTCTTCGTGACGGGGGATGTCGCCGAGCCGACATCGCTCCAAGCTCTCTGCTTTCAAGCCCTTCGGCGTGCCTGGTCGGTGGCGGAGGCGGCCGCATGGACCAATGAATGTCGCGTATGGCTGTACCGCGGAAAAGAAAGGCCATTGGCCGACCATGAGATCGACATGGCGGTCCCGCTAAGTCCGATTCAGCTTGAACGGAAGCTCAACGCCATCCGGAAGTTTCAGTCCATTCGTCAAGACGAGTGGGAAGCGTCCGCCCTGAACAAGAAAATCGCGGCGAACTACGACTCCCTGGGAATGGCGGAATATGAGGCGATTGAATCGTTTCAACGACTTCGCACGGCGAGCGACGCTTCAGTTGGGGCCTGAAGAGGCTGGCCCTTGAGGCGGTGGGGTGCCAGGCGGGTGAGCCTTCGACAAGACTTCTTGGGCCGCCCGCGCACCGGCCTCGCTCCCTCTCGACTTCGATTCCCTGACCCCTTCGGATACGAGATCCTTGGCCAAAGTGGAGGCGAAGGCCGCGCCATAGGACAAGCTGTAAGAAAGATCGTTGAGGACCTCCACCAGCACCTCCCGGGCTCGAGGAGCGGCCTCCTCTGCGGCCTTGCGTGCTTCATCAGCACCTCGTTGCCAAGCCTTCTGAATCGCCTCGCGCAATTCCTCAGCGGTCTTGCCGCAGGAGGAACCTCCTGGATCACTGGCATCGCTCGAATTCGGTTTTGGCTCTTCGTTCATAGGATATTTATCGCTCTGCCGGGTCCAATCACCAAGAGGGAAAGAGGCCGGAAATGGACGTTGCAGAGACTGGAAAATCCAGCGAATCCAAAAATTCGAGTTGTTGTTGTCACTTAATACAAGTTTCCTCCTTCGGCCTGGGTGGCATCCGTTTGTTGATCAAGGGAGTATGCCATGGGTGGATTTTCAAATTTGACTGCACCGGAAAACCCCGTGTAAGTCGGACCTCCCGGGTCGGAGGGTTAAACTCCGCAGTCGCGGGTAGGGCTCTCGCATAGGGACTTTAAGGAATCACATCTGCAAGCTGCACGCATGGATACGAATCGGAACGGGAACTCCCAGCGGGAGCCTCTGGCCATTGTTGGAATTGGTTGTCGTTTTCCAGGAGGCGTGGACGATACCGAGTCATTTTGGAAGCTACTCCGAGAAGGCCGTTCTGGGATCGTCGAGGTTCCTGCCAACCGGTGGAATCGCGACCGTTTCTATCATCCGGACACCTCCATCCCGAGGAAAATGCACACCAAGTGGGGCGGCTTCGTCAGCAACCTCGATGAATTCGATGCCCAGTTTTGGGGTATTTCTCCTCGCGAAGCCCTGCGGATGGACCCGCAACAGCGCTGGCTCCTGGAATGCACTTGGGAGGCGATTGAAAACGCTGGCTATGCCCCCTCCCGCTTAGCCGGAACCCGGACTGGCGTCTACGTTGGCATCGCGTCTAACGACTATGCCCAGGTGCAAATGACGAGCCCTGAAGAGGTCGATGTCCACACCAACTCTGGTGCCACGCTGTCGATCGCCTCAAACCGGATTGCCTACCTGCTCGACTTGAAGGGCCCCGCCATGTCCGTCGACACCGCGTGCTCGTCGGCCCTTGTCGCGATCAATCTTGGGTGCAAGGACATGTGGTCCGGCGAGATCGATTACGCATTGGTTGGCGGAGTGAACGCCCTTTTGACCCCAGATACGTCCATCGGCTTCTCCAAAGCCACGATGCTCTCACCGAGCGGCCAATGTTTCGCCTTCGACGACCGGGCCAATGGTTACGTGCGTGGCGAAGGTGCCGGCATGATGTTGATCCTCCCCCTCTCCAAGGCGTTGGCCAACGGAGACCGGATCTACGCTACGGTGCGAGCTGCGGTGATCAATCAGGATGGTCACACCTCCTCCATGACGGTCCCGGGCCAAGAGACCCAAGCCGCCATGCTCGTGGAGGCCTATGACCAGGCCGGGTTCCCGCCCTCCCGGGTCACCTACATGGAGGCCCACGGCACGGGCACACCAGTCGGGGATCCGATTGAGACCAACGCCCTGGGCAATGTTCTTTCCCAAGGCCGCGACAAGAAAGACCGATGCCTGATCGGGTCGGTCAAGACCAATATCGGGCACCTCGAGTCCGGGTCCGGCGCGGCCGGAATGGTCAAGGCCGCTCTCGTCCTTCACAAGGGCATGGTTCCCCCGAACCTGAATTTCAGAAGGCCCAACCCAAACATCGATTTCGACGGGCTGAAACTCAAGGTTGTCACCGAGCTGACGCCTTTGAAAACCCGGGACGGAAACGCGCCGGTCGCCTCCGTGAACTCTTTTGGCTTTGGGGGCACCAACGCCCACATCGTCATGGAGGGAGCGCCGCAGACGACTCCCCCGCCCAAGCCGGCCGAAATGGCTGCGCGTCCATACGCTTTGCCGATTTCTGGGAAAGACGAGGACGTTCTGCGCAACTACGCGGACCGTTATCGTCGCTTCTTGGATGACGAATCCCTTGATTTGGCGGAGGTCTGCTATTCGGCAGGTGCCCGGAAAGAGAACCACGACAAGCGCGCGGTCATCTTCGGGAAAGATGCGGCGGAACTCCGTGAGCGCCTCCGCCATGTGGCGAAGGGACACGACGATGTGCCCGGAGTGTATGTTGGAACGGCCGCAGACGAGAGCCACCCGATAGTTTTCGTCTACACCGGCCAAGGAGCCCAATGGTGGAAGATGGGCCAGGAGCTGCTCAAAACGGAACCGGTGTTTCGCCGGACCATCGAGGAGATCGACGTCGAAGTGCGAAAGCTCGCAGATTGGTCACTCCTGGAGGAGATGAACCGTCCGGACGAGAAGCAGTCCAACATCAACCGAACCTACATCGCGCAACCCGCAATCTTCGCGTTGCAGGTGGCGCTGACTGAACTATGGAAAAGCTGGGGCGTGGTGCCGGACAAGGTGGTGGGACACTCCGTCGGTGAGGTTGCCGCCGCTTACGCAGCTGGTGCCTACACCCTGTCTGACGCGGTGAAGGTCATCGTGCACCGCTCTCGGCTTCAGGAGAAAACTGGCGGTGACGGAAACAAGGGCCGGATGTATGCCGTCGGTCTGAGCGAAGGTGAAGCCCGTGAATGGCTCGCCGGTTACGAGGGAGTCGTCGAAGTGGCCGTGGTCAACAGCCCGACCTTGGTGACCCTGGCCGGAGATCGCGTGCCGCTGGAGGAGCTGGCGGCCAAGCTGGAAGCCGCCGGCAAGTTCGTGCGACTCCTGCGCATCAATTACGCGTTCCATACCTTCCAAATGGCACCAATCAAGGACGAGCTTCTCGCCGCCTTGAGCGATGTCCGGCCCCGCCCTACGACCATTCCATACATCTCCACGGTGACCGGTGGGATGATGCGCGGGGAGGAACTCGACGCGCATTATTGGTGGCGCAACGTCCGCGAGGCGGTCCTCTTCGCCCCGGCGGTGATGAATCTGATTCGGGGAGGGGAACGCCTCTTCGTGGAGATCGGCCCGCACCCGGCCCTCCAAGGTCCGATCAACGAGTGTCTCCAGGAACTCAAGCGCAAGGGTGCCGTCTTCCACTCCTTGAGCCGCAAGACGGTCGAAATCGAAGAGATGCTCGGCAATCTCGCCCGCCTCCATCTCCACGGCGGTGAGGTTGATTGGCGTGCTGTCAACCAAGCCGCAGGGGTCTTCGTTCCTCAGCCTTCCTATCCATGGAACCGCGAGCGCTTCTGGTTGGAATCTGAAGAGGGAACTCACCTCCGTTGCAGCCCGACGGTCCACCCCCTGTTGGGCGTCCGTGTCGGCGCGACCAAGCCGACCTATGAGTTTTACCTCGATCCCCGCCTCTTTTCCTACCTCGACGACCACCGCTTCTGGGATTCCATCATCTTCCCGGCGGCTGGCTACGGCGAAATCGGCCTTGCTCTTTGTCGCGAGTTGTTCCCCAACGAGGATTACTGCGTCGAAGAACTGGAAGCAAAGAAGGCGCTCTTCATCAGTGAATCGAAGGTCCCGACGATTCGCGTCGTTTTTGACGACTCCGACCGCAGCTTTTCCGTCTACAGCAACGCGTCAAAGAACAATCTCAAAGATTGGGAATTGAATGCGCAAGGGCGCCTTCGCAAGCTTGGCGCACCGGTTCCAGCTCAGGCGGATTTCGACGAGATCAGATCACGCATGGTCCGGCATTTCGACCATGAGGCCTACTACAAGGATTACCTGGACGCTGGCTATCAGTTCGGACCGAACTTCCAGCATCTCGAAAACGTGTGGCGGCGCTCGCACGAGTCCCTCGCGGAAATCATCGTTCCGGCCCCGATTCAGGCGGATCTGAAGGGCTATCGCTTCCATCCCGCCGTGCTCGACGCCCTGTTCCACGGGGTCAAGGGCGCCCAGGTCGTGCCGGACGACGCCAAGGGTTCCGATTATTTCTATCTGCCCGCATCCGTCGGCCGGATTCGGATCTTCACTGCGGAGCCGATCCCGACCAAGTTGTGGGCGCACTCCCGGATCCATTTTGATGACGGGGAATCCCTCATCTCCAACATCGAAGTCTACGACGAGACCGGTTACCAGATCGCCGAGATCGTCGATTTCCGTGTCGATCGGGTCGATCAGAAGGACGAGAAGGAGGAAGAACTCGACAACTCCTTTTACCAATTCCGCTGGGAGCCAAGACGCCTCAAGGGAAGCCGCAGCGAAGGCCCTGCGCAGTTTGCCGGAATCGACGGGGTCGTTTCCGAGGTGATGGCGGCCATGCCTCCGGTCTACCGCAACCACGGTCTCCAGCGCTACTACGAAGGCTTCGAAGGGCGCCTAGACGCCTTAGTGGAGCAGTTCGTGATCAACGCGTTCCTGAAACTCGGCTGGACGCCGTCAGTGGGCGAACAGATTGAGCTTTCAGAATTTGCGGCGTCCTTGGGCGTCATTCCGAGCCATCACCGTCTCCTGAATGCCCATCTGGACACGTTGGCCACTTCAGGATGGCTAAAGCCCCATGGGAATTCATCCTGGAAAGTCGTCCGGCAACCCGCCGAGATCGATGTGGTGGGAGACGTCCAGACGTTGATCAACGAATATCCAGAGTTCGCCAGCGAGGCAGAACTGCAACTCGTGACCGGTCCGATCCTTGCTGCAGTTCTGAGCGGAGACGTCGATCCCGTCGAGATCCTCTTCCCGGGCGGAAAATCGATCGAGGCGCTCACGACCTTTTATCGGCAAGGGGGTGACTTTGCCGCCAACAATGAGCTGGTCGGGATCGCGATCAATCGTTTGATCGCTTCGGTTCCCGAGCGACGGGCGCTGCGAATCTTAGAGATTGGGGCCGGTACAGGATCACTGACGCGTGCGGTTCTCCCGGTCGTCCCAGCGCACCGGACGGAATATACCTTCACCGATACCAGTGCGGCGTTCCTCGCCGATGCCAAGCGCCAGTTCGCCGACTACCCATTTGTCGAATACGCGACCTTCGACATCGAGAAGAATCCGGCCGCACAGGGGATCACGCCTGGAGCCTTTGATCTGATTCTTGGAACCAATGTGGTTCACGCCACTTCCGACTTAAAGAATACCCTGGGGAATCTCCAATCCTGCTTGGCCGAGGATGGGGTGCTCATGTTCCTTGAGGTGACCAATGAACGGGTCACCTTGAACAACGTTTTCGGTTTGCTGAAGGGCTGGTGGTTCTACGCCGACACGGATCTTCGCCCGCAATCGGCGTTGCTCCCGAGGGATCGGTGGCTTTCGCTCCTGAGCGAGTTGGATTTCCGGGATGTTAGCTCCTTTGTGAGTTCCGAGCGTGCCAGCGAGTGCCAGCAAGCGGTATTTCTCGCCAAGGCACCCGCCCTTAGCACGACGGAGGCGGTGCCCACCGAGCCGGCAGCGGAACCGGACACCGTGCTTTGGCTGCGAAGCTCGAACAAAGCGGAGGGCGACCTCCAAGGCTTCCTCGAAGCCGGAGGCCATCGCGTCATCACCCTGAGCGCCGGCGATGCGTTCGCAAGCAAAGGTGCAAGGGCCTATGTGATCAATCCCGCTTCGAAAGAGGATTGGATCCGACTCTTTGGTGAACTCACCGCCGCAGGACACCGGACAACCACACTGGTCCATGGTTGGACCCTGGATGACCCCGGCACCGAGATATCACTGGAGCAGCTGAAAGAAGCGCAGCTGACCGGGACGCACTCCCTTCGTGTGCTAATCCACGCGCTTCATCAGATCAAGCCGAGCCCAGCACCTCGCCTTTTTGTCGTCACCAAAGGACGGCTTTCGATTTCTGGCGAACCCCTCCACTGCATCAGTACGGCACCGCTCACCGGTTTCTGCCGTGTCGCAAACAACGAGCATCCGGACTGGCCGATCATCACGATCGATCTCGATGCAAAGCTTTGCGGCTTCGAGGCAGAAGACTTGGCAGCCGAGATCCTGGCTCCCGACGCGGAATTCGAGATCGCCTACCGCGGGCAGATCCGCCACGTAAACCGGCTCCATCGAGTCAAGGCGGAGGAAATCCCCCTGAGGCGGACCGAGGCTGTTCTAGCCGACGGCAGCGTGCTTCCCTACCGATTGGAGATCGACAAGCCCGGAGTGCTGCAGAATCTTTCCCTAAACTCGACCCCGCGAATCGACCCAGGTCCTGGTGAAATCGAGATCGTGGTCAAGGCGGGCGGGATCAACTTCCGGGATGTCATGAAGGCGCTCGGGATGTATCCTGGCAACCCGGTGGATATCCGCTGGTTCGGCGATGACGTCTCCGGAACGGTGGTACGCGTCGGCCAAGGCGTGACCGACCTCAAGCCCGGAGACAACGTCGTGGGCATGGCGCCCTATGCCTTCCGAAGCTTTGCGACGGTGCACCGTGACGTAGTCTTCAGGAAGCCCGATCACCTCAACTTTGAGGAAGCCGCGACACTCCCGACAGTTTTTCTAACCAGCCATTACGCTTTGGTCCACCTAGCGCGGATGGAGAAAGGAGAGCGCGTCCTCATTCATGCCGGGACCGGCGGTGTCGGCCAAGCGGCCATCCAGATCGCTCAACATCTGGGCCTCGAGATCTTCTCGACGGCGGGCAGCGAAGAGAAGCGCCAGTTGCTGCGCGACATGGGGGTTCACCACGTGATGAATTCCCGGACCCTTGACTTCGCGGACGAGATCATGCGAATCACCGGCGGAGAGGGCATCGACTGCGTGCTCAACTCGTTGGCGGGGGATTTCATTCCGAAGAGCTTCGGTTGCTTGCGCCGCTTCGGACGTTTTATCGAAATCGGAAAGATCGACGTCTACAACAACACCAAATTTGGTCTGGAAATGTTGAAGAACAACATTTCCTACTTCGTGGTCGATCTGGCGCAGCACCTGGAGTCCAAGCCCGCCTTCATCGCTTCGATGATGCGTGAGTTGGAGGGCCATCTTTTCGCCCGGACTTACCAGGCTCTGCCGCACCGTGTTTTCGCGATCACAGAGGTCGTGGACGCCTTCCGTTACATGGCTCAAGGCAAGCACGTTGGGAAGAACGTTCTCAGCTTCGACGCGCCCTCGATCCCGATTGCACCGTGCAGCCAGGAGGGACACCTGTTCCGGGCCGATCGCACTTACCTCATCACGGGTGGAGCGGGCGGATTTGGCTTTGAACTGGCGAAGTGGATGTCTCGCAACGGTGCCAAACACCTTTCACTCGTATCGCGGAGCGGTCCCAAGGAACCGGCCACCTGTGAGATCGAGGCGATGCGCGCCGCTGGTGTCAGCGTCACGGACGCCCGCGCCGATGTCACAGACGCGGAGGCACTCCGCAAGATCGTCGCCGCGATCCAGTCCGGCCCCGCGCCGCTGGCCGGGGTAATCCATGGAGCGATGGTGATTAACGACCTCGACATCATCGACTTGGATGAGGAAGGCTTCGATCGCGTGGTCCATCCCAAGATGTTGGGAGCGTGGATCCTGCACCACCTCACGCTGGACATTCCTCTCGATCTCTTCGTCTGCTTCTCCTCCTTCTCCGCAGTGATGGGAGCCGTGCGGCAGTCCAACTACAATGCCGGCAACGCCTTCCTAGATGGCATTGCGCAGCATCGGCGCGCACTCGGTCTTCCAGGCTTGACCTTCAACTGGGGCGCACTCAAAGGAGCGGGCTTCGTCGAGCGCAATGAGAAGACGGAGCAGTATCTGGAGCTGCTCGGTCTTTCCACCTACGACATGCGGGAGACGCTCAGTGTGTTCCGACGTTTCATGATCCGTGATGTGTCCAATCTGGCCGCCTCACGGATCGACTGGAGTTCGCTGTCGCGCTTTGCCGCCCTCATCGGTTCCAAGACGTATTCCTGCGTCGTTGGTCAGGATGGAGAAGGAGAAGGCGGAGCGATTCGCAGTCAGATTCTCAATGCATCGGCCGATGCCCGGCAGAGCCTCATGGAAGGCTTCCTGGCCGAGCAAGTCGCGGGCGTCTTCGGAACCGATGTTTCGAAGATCAACAAGGATATTCCGCTGAACCAACTCGGGCTCGACTCCCTCATGGCGATCGAGCTGATGAACCGCGTCGAATCGCAACTCGGTATTTCCGTCCCGATGGGCGCGGTGCTGAACGGCCCGAACGTCCGCGAGCTCTCGATTCCGATTCTTGAGTCCTTGATCGCCAGTGCCGGCGACGAATTGGCCCAGGCCGACGGTTCTGGTGGTGTGGGAGTTCCCTCCACCTCGTTGCCAGCGTTGCAAATCTCCGGCCAGGATCGGAGCGAGTTTCCGCTTACCGAGGGCCAGAAAGCTCTTTGGTTCCTCCATCAGCTTGCACCGCAGTCCCCCGCCTACAACTTGGTCTTCAGTTCCAAGATCACGCCGTTCGTAGACATTCCGGTCATGCAGGAAGCGTTCAAGGGGCTGTTCGAACGGCATCCGATGCTGGACGTCACCTTCCATACGGTCAACGGCAGCCCCGTGCAACGGATCCGCAAGGGCCGGACCGTCGACTTCCGGGAACACGACGCGACGCGCCTTTCGGAGACCGAAATCAAGCAATTGGTCATGCATCATGCGAACCAACCGTTCTGCCTGGAAACGGGTCCGGTGGTCCGCCTTGAGCTTTTCCGCACTGCGGACAATGCCCACATCACGCTCCTCTCGATTCACCACATCGTCTCTGATGCGTGGTCCATCACCCTGGTGATGCGTGACTTGATTGAGAGCTATTTCTCCCGGAAGATGGGACGTCTCCCAGAGTGGGAGAAGGTGGAAACTCGCTACCACGATTTTGTGTCGTGGGAACAAACTCACTTAGGCTCGGAATCGGGGGCCCGGATGCTCGAATATTGGAAGGGCCACCTCCAAGGGGCCCCCTTGGTCCTCGATCTTCCCACGGACCGGCCTCGTCCGCCGGTGCAGACCTTCAACGGCGGAGCGCACGGGTTTAAGTTGGACAAGAAGCTCACCCAAGCGGTCGTCAAACTCGCGGAAGCGGAAAACGTTACGTTGTTCACCGCCCTGCTTTCGGCGTTCGATCTCTTGCTCCACCGCTATTGCAAGCAGGATGACTTGATTGTTGGGGTCCCCCTCGCCGGTCGCAATCAGTCCGAGCTGCATAACGTGGTCGGATACTTCATCAATCCGGTCGCGATCCGCAGCCAGATCGCAGGCGAACCGACTTTCCGGGACTTCCTTGCGGCCACCGGACGCAACGTCCTGGGAGCGCTTGAGAATCAGCAGCTCCCGGTCTCCAAACTCGTGGATCAGCTTCATGTCCCTCGGGACCCGAGCCGTTCCCCGGTCTTCCAGGTTTCCTTCTCGATGGAGCGGATTCCGGGAATGGACGAGCAAGGCATCGCCGTCTTCCTGATTGGTCAGGGCGGGCACAAGTTCCATATCGGGGAAATGACGGTGGAAACCGTGGATCTCACCCTGCGTCAGGCGCAGTTCGAGATCACCTTGGTGGTGGAAGAAGCCGGCGGCCAACTTTACGGTTGCTGGCAATACAACGCGGACCTTTTCGATCAGGAAACGATCGCTCTATTGAACGGTCTCTACGCCCAGGTCCTCCGCGAAGTCACTGCCGATCCGGCCAAACCGATCAGCGCGATCAATCTTCTCTCACCCGCCGAGGAGACGCGGATCCTGGAGAGCTGGAACAACACTGCCGCCGATTATCCGGGCAACGAGCTGCTCCACGACCTGGTGGCTGAGCAAGTCGTGGCCACGCCGGATAAGATTGCCGTCCGTTGCGGTGGCGATACACTCACCTTCAATCAACTCGACCGGAAAGCCGATGGCTTGGCGCAGTTGCTTGCCGATGCTGGAATCGGCCCGGATCAACCGGTCGCCCTTCTCGCCGACCGCTCCTGCGACATGGTCGCAGGAACGCTGGGTATTCTCAAGGCCGGTGGTTGCTACGTTCCGATGGACCCAGAGTTCCCGGTACAGCGCCTGGAGATGATGCTCTCCGATGCCAAACCGAAAGTATTGGTAACCCAGCGACGCTTGGTGAAGCAGCTTCCCAAGGGATCGTGGAAGGTCATCTGCCTGGAGGAAGTCGAGCCGACTGACAGCGGGCCAACGGTCAAGGGCCTACGCCCCGAATCTCTCGCCTACATCATCTACACCTCGGGATCGACCGGGGTGCCCAAGGGCGTCGAAATCTCCCATCAGGCGGCGGTCAACTTCCTCTGTTCGATGCGGGAAACTCCGGGTCTGACGCCCGGCGATCGTCTCTTGGCGGTCACTACCCTGAGCTTCGACATTTCCCTGTTGGAGATCTATCTTCCTCTACTGACTGGCGCGGAATGCGTCATCGCCAGCCGGGATGAGGTCAAGGATGGGCGCCACCTCGGGCACATGCTCGATGAGTTCGACATCACGGTCATGCAGGCCACTCCCGCCACTTGGCAGATGCTGCTCGACGGCGGGTGGAATGGAAAGTCGGATCTCCGGATCCTCTCGGGAGGTGAACCGCTTACCCGTCGTCTGGCGGATCAATTGCTCCCCGCTTGCGGCGAATTGTGGAATCTTTATGGACCGACGGAAACAACCGTCTGGTCCACCTGCGCCAGGGTGGCCCCGGGCACGAGCACGATCCACATTGGACGTCCGATCGCCAATACGACCATTTACCTGCTCGACGAGCACCTCATGCCGGTCCCGGCCGGATTCGTCGGTGATCTTTTCATCGGCGGGGATGGCCTCGCTCGCGGATACCACGGGCAACCTGCGCTGACCGCTGAAAAGTTCGTCCAGGTCCAATTGCCCAACGGCAAAGCGGAGCGCCTCTACCGGACTGGAGACCTGGCCCGCTGGAATCGGGATGGGAATTTGGAATGCCTCGGCCGCGCCGACTTCCAGATCAAACTCCGTGGGGTGCGCATGGAACTCGACGACATCGAGTCCCATCTCTTCACCCACAGCCGCGTCCGTCAGGCGGTAGTGGCCAAGCGGGATGATCTCCCGGGTGGGCCGAACCTGGTGGCATACGTCATCCCTGATGGTCCGGTCGAAGGGTTGATTCCTGACCTGCGCTCCTACTTGGCGGAGCGTCTCCCGGAAAGCATGCGTCCCGCCTTCTACTGCGTGGTGGATGCCTTCCCCCTGACGCCAAACCGCAAGGTGGACCGCAAGCGCCTCCCGGCTCCCAAGATCGATCGTTCCGGTTTGGAGTCTGCCTTCGTGGCCCCGACCACTGCCAGTGAACATCTCCTCTCCGATATTTTCGAGGAGGCATTCGGCATCGGCAAGGTGGGTATTCGCGACAACTTCTTCGAGATGGGAGGAGATTCCCTTCTCGCCGTCCGAATCCTGGCCCACGCGTCTGAAGCCTTCAATCGGCACATCCCGGTTGAAGCCTTCCTTCGCTTTCCCACGATCGAGCAACTCGCTGATTACCTCCATCGCACAGAGGACCGCGAGGACCTCGAAGCGGGCTTGCCCTCTGCGGCCTTGGATCTGGATGCGATCGTCGAAAGTGGTCACATCGAATTTGAATTCGTCGAAGACGGAGCGGCACTGCCGAAGGTCACCTCGGTGGCATTGGCCTGCATTCCGGATGCCTTCGTCGCCGTGAGCGGCCTGAGCCGGGATGAATTGATCGCACGGTGGTTCCGCCACCAACCGCGTCTCTCCAGTGTCTACGAGCTCCCCACCGGGAAGATCGGGCTCATCGTGCTGCCCATGTTCGAGCTCGATCTCTTCAAGGATGAGGCCGGGCTGCAACGCTCCATCGTTCTGGCCCTAGAGATGGCAGCCCGGATGGGTGCGCGCACCGTATCCCTCACCGGGATGCTCCCGAGCGCCACGGACGAGGGAGTCCGGGTGACCGATTGGATCAAGGGACGCAAGAAGCTTCCGGCGATTACCACAGGCGATGCGACCCGGACGGCCACGATCATCAAAACGATCGAGGGCACGCTGGAGCGCACTGGCCGGAAGTTCGCCAACGAATCGGTCGCGTTCATCGGTCTCAAGGCCATTGGGCAGGGCGCGCTTCGGCTCGCCCTCGAAGTCTTGCCCCAACCTCGCGAGATCCTTTTGGCGGATCCCTATCTCAAGGAAGCGGCCATGACCGCGATCCGCGATGAGATCGTTCGCCGCGGATTCAAGGGCAAAATTTCCATCCACCCGAACGGTGGAGGGATTCCCGCCCCGATCTACGATGCTTCGTTCATCGTCGGGACCACGAGCATACCGGGCATCCTCGATATCTCGCGCCTCGCGCCGGGTGCCATCGTGGTGGATTACAGTTTCCCCTCCTCCTTCCGGTTGCATGAGGCGGTTCGCCGCTTCGAGGCGGACGGTGATATTCTCTTCACGACCGGGGGCGAGCTCCACTACGGCAAGGGAATCATCAAGGAGACGATCTTCCTTCCGGCGGCCGCCCAAGAGTTGGCTGACTCTTTCGACATGCGCGCCATGTCGATGCTTGCGGGGCGCGATCCCCATGAGATCACGGGTTGTATCGTCGTCAGTCTCCTGACTGGGATGAGCAAGGACGTGAAGCCGACCATCGGGCCGCTGGCCCCAGAGGATGTTCTGGCGCACTACCAGTTCCTCGCGCAACAGGGCTTCAAGCCGGCCCAACTGCAGATGCACCGCTACCGGATCGACAACGAGAAGGCTGCTGCGTTTGGTGCCCGTGAGTGGGAGAGCGGCAGTTACGTCGGGTGAGAACCCCCGCCGTTATTCGGTATCGTCATCAGGTGAGCGCCGGCCAAGACGTTGTTTCGTCTTGCGGCGCTCGGCTCGGTGTCCAATCTGCCGGATCTGCTTGGGGGTGAGTTCCTCCTGGCGGCGTTTCCACGGTGGCGTCCCCATGTCTCCGGCCATGATGCAACCCAGTGGGGTGATCTCTGTCACGACTTCCGCCAAGCCGAATTGGGCGATCTGAGTTTTGACTTGGGCGGCGTCCTTGTATCCAATGGGGCTCTCGCTCAAATCCGCTTTTCCATACCACCAGCGGATATCAAGCCCGGCCGTGCGGCGCGCGATTTCGGCCTGGATCTTCCGTTCGTCGAGAGATCCGTCCTCCTTGCGAAACTCCCGGATCGTGGCGGTGCGTGAAATGTTGCGACCCGCTCCGTGGGGCGCAAACGAGAGATAGTCCGGGTTGTCACTGCCCAAAACCATCAAGATCGGTTCCGCCATGTTAAGAGGAATGAGCCCCAAGGAGGGGTGTCCATCGCTCCCCTTCCAAGCTGGGGTTGCGCCTTTGCCGTGCAGAAAAATGTCTCCATGCTTCCACACAAAGTTGTGCTCGTTGCCGAAGGCGCACACCTCGGTGCCACCTGAACGTTCGAGGAAGCGGCGATGGATGCTCCGATGATTGGCCAGCGTCCAGCGGCTTACGTATTGCAACGCTTCCCAGTAGTCCCGCCCGTCCGGTTCCAAGTAGTCGAGCCACATGGCGGCTTCGGGAATTCCATGCGCGATCCGGTTCGTGTGTTTCTGCGCCGCCTTCTGTCCACGTGCGTAAAGTTTGGCTCCCAGCGCCCGGGACCCGTGATGCGTCACCAAGGCCAGCCCGGTGAAACGGTCGCCGGAAACGCTGGTGGCTCGCATGCGCGACGCGAGATCCCCCTTCCCTTGATTCTCCAATCGGGCCAACTGCGCCGGACCGAGATCGACTTTGCCCAAGTAGGCGAAGTGATTTCCATCCCCCTGATCCGCGATATGGATCCGGGCGCTCTCCTGCAAACCGGTGAGGAACGGATTGTCCCAGACCTCCTCATCCACCACCGGATCCGGGACAATCTCGTCCAGCTTGCGCCCGCCCACTCCGAAGCGGGTCGAAGCCATCAAGTCATCGAGCATCTCCTTCACGTCCTTGCCGCATTGGAAGAAACTGGCGTACATCGAACAGCAGATGTCCGCACTGTGCGCAGACGGAATGATGGCATTGCGGACCGCGATGGCACCACCCACGGGAATGGTTCCCAGGGCCGCTCCGGCGGGACAGGCGTCAGGCATGATTGCGCCGCGCTCAATCACCGGCACGCGCAAGAGCTCGGCCATGTGGCGGCGGACATTGGCCAGGTTGGCAAAGTCGGCGTCGCAGGTCGCTTCGATCGCTTCGGCAAGGGGAGCTGGTTGGGGCCGCAACCCCGCTTTTGGAGCGGAGCGGGGCACCTGCTTGGACACCAGCTTGAGGAGGTATTTGGGATCGGTGATCCCCTTCCGTTCATACTCCGCAGCGAGCGCCAACGCTTGGCCGATCTCCGGCCCCGGCCTCCATCCAGCCTCTAGAAAGTCATTTCCAGTCAGGATAGGCATGAACATTCAGAATCCGGCCCTTTCTGGCCTTGTCAAGATCCGCCATTAGGCTCGCGCCAGGACGGTGATCAGGAGCACGTAAAAAGTGAGAATGATCGAGAAGAGCGGGAACTGCAACGGAGCCGGCAGACTGTAAACCAGAGTCACTGCTGGGATCCAGACCAGCCAGTTCGTGAAAAGCACGGACGGATAGGTGTGAGTCCAAAACCGTCGATCCAACGACTTCCGAACCACCCGCCACTGCCCAAGATCGATCCAGCGGACAAAGAGAAGGTACAAAGGAATCGCCCAGAACGCGCTGTAGAGAAACTGATCAACCACCAGCTTCGCAAGGAGGGTCCTGGCGTCGTGGCCCTGTCCGAAGAGATGGCCCTGGAGCCGGTAGAAGAGATCAATCTCCATTCCCCGGTACCCCCAAAAGATGCAGGACCAAGCGAGCCGTTTCGCTTCGTCCGCGCTCGCGGCAACCCCCATTGCCCGCTGGGCCAAAGTAGGCAGAAAGACCGCCGCGAGGATGGTGGAGATCAACGAGAATCCAAAGGACCAGCGAACCTTCCACCCGCCGATCACCTCCCAGACCACCCTTGACTCAGGTGAGAGGTAATAACTGGCGACCAGACCGATCACCATGAGATTCAAAACCAAGCAAGCGATCCGATTCTGCCGCAACGTCGACAGAATGGCTTCGCGGATCGAAGGGCTCTTGGCAGGAATCTCAACGGCGGACATGAACGGTTCGACCATCGATCGAACCGCAATCTCCTCAAGCCTTCTCTCAAGGTGTCCGTGGCTCGACGGAGAACAGGCCCGACTTCCCTTGAGCGCGATAGCTTCCGCTCACCAGATTCTGAACCTGAAGGAGGACGCCGCCATAGGCGATCTTGATCCCCTTAGCGGAGTCGAGATAGGTTCCAGTCAAGAGTCCCGTGCGGGAGTTGAAGGTCAATTTCGCCGTCTCGGGCCCGCCGTAGATGACCGTGTTCGTCGTGCTCCAGGTGGCCGCGCGATCCAGCTCGACTTCGTTCAGAGCCGGAAGGGTGGAGAGGTCCGGCCCTGACCAACGCAACCAGACGTTGAAGGCGGCCCCGGCCAATACGCCCATCGCCGGGGTTCCGGTCGGCCTCGCAGAATACTCGCTGCCGATCACCTTCCGCGTAGCAACGAATCCGTTGGGGTAGATGGTGCTGGGTGAAGCTCCGGGTTGCTTGACCCATTTCCATTCCCCATCTAGGTCGCTCACGCCAGGAATCGAACGGAACGTCAATTTTCCGGACAAGTATCCGCTGGGTGTCCTGCCGTAGAGCCCGCTGTGGAGCGACCATTCCGCCACAGAGGTTGCGCCATCTAGGTAACCAGGACCTACGTGACCGCCCAGAGTCGCCTCCGTGCCATCCGCCAAGGTTATGCGCCCAGCGCAGACACCGAGGTAGTTCACGGTCAACGTCCCATATCCATCACCACCAGGTTCACTTTGGGAGTCAGTCCCATCCGGTGCCCGAATCGCCACCGTGTAAGCCCCTTCCTGAGGTGCCCTCTTAATGGTGGTAAAGACCGGCCTGCGTTGCGCATCGAGCTGATAGGTCGTCCCCGCTGATTGCACCGTTCCGGCAAGTCCGAACCCGTCAAGAGAACCTACTGTTCCCGTAAGCTGGAGAGCAATAATGGTTCCGGATGGCGTCGTGACATTGACGCTTCCGTCGTTCGCCATGGAACCACGAAACGATTGCCGAACACCCTCAATCCACAGGGTCCCGCTCAGAGTCCCCGTTTTCGTTAAGACAACACTTTCGATCGCCCCCGAAACGATCCCGGTCAGATTGAGAATACCACCAAAGGCCCCTGCCGCATCCGTGCTGAAAGGACTATTGAACTCTGCCGGACCGGTTGCTCCGCTCAGAGGCGTGTCCAGAAGCGCGAGTGGGCCAGCATCCTCACTACCGGGAATAGGGAAATCGACCCCGGGTAGGATCCGTAGTGCCCCGGAAGCGTTGCCGTTGACGAACACCCCGCCGACGACTCCTTGCTTTTGCAGGGCGGCCCCACTGAAGGAGATCACCGCTCCGCCGGCGGGAAGGGTGAAGGAGCCTGTGACCGCTCCGGTCGTGGGGTTTGCGCCGCCGCTCAGCTTCTCCGGCCCGTAATGGACCAGCTTGTTGGAATCGAGCCAGGTAAGGACCCTGTTGTGGCCGCTCACGCCTGCCACTGGTGCGGTGGGTCCGATGAGCGATAGTTCCGCGTTGTATACCTCATTGGCCAGTTGCGTGAGCACCCTTCCGCTGACCGGGGGCAAATAGTGACTCCCCACCGCCCAAACATCGACGTCGAAGCCGCTGCGGTATCTTGCTTCGCGTGAATCAGAGAACTTGATCCATTGCATCAAACCGTCGAAATCACTCACACCGGGCTGCTCCCGGAAGATCAGAGTCCCGCCAAAACGACCGCGTTCCGGTGTTGATGCGTAAAGATCGCTGTAGAGGGAGGCTTGGAAGTCTTCCGAGAGATAGGCGGTTTCGGTGAACTTCGTCCCATCGCCCAACGCGCCAGAAACGGTGATGACGCCCCCAGCGTTGATATTTGCGGCGGCCCAACCATCTCCGCCCGGCTCGGCACTGCCTGAACCTGGCGCACTCGGAAGGATCATCGTGTATTTCCCAATCAAACCGATTGGAGCCCGGTTCGTCCGCTCGTGATAAGGTGCTTTCGCGAGATCGATCGTCGCAACAGTCCGGGCTCCGCTGGTAGGAGTGAAGACGGCAGAGCCGCGCAGAACGGCTTTCCCGCCGGTGGTCCGCATGAGTTGCAACGAGATCGAGATTGTGGAGCCGTCCGCAGTGGTTCTGCTCGTTTCGTAAATGCCGCTGCTGCCCCGGAAGGCACCGCTGAGGGGGATACTGCGCCCTTTGAAACGCGCAGTCCCAGACAATACCCCGCCAGTGTTTGCCCCGGTCGGCGCGGTGATGACTAGATTGGAGATGCAGCCGAGGATCTCGGTAGAATCTGTAGATGCACGGAGCAGACCGTCATACCGCCCCACAAAGCCCGCGTCCCAGGTTGTCCTGGTCGCGCTTGCAGTTGCCCCCTCGACCGCCGGGTGCTCGATCGGCTTGGCCAGCCGGTGATCACCCGATGCACTCAGGGCCACCACAAACGGACTCTCGTCGTCATCGGAACTGCTCACCGCGACCGCTCCCGTCCGGGTCGAAAAATCCACTGGCGCAAAATTGATGGTCAGGACCGTGCTGGCACCACCCGCCAGCTCCGTAACCCCATTGGGGAGGCTACCGGAGAACTGAAGATCCCCGCTGAACACGACGGACAGGCCCGTAAGCGGCTCTCCGCCGGCATTATGGATCGTCAACTCCCGTGTCCTGATTCTCCCCGGAGACGTTCCTCCCATCGAATAAATCGAGCTCCCGCTCACGAGGGAAACGGCGCCGGAACGGATCTCGATCTCCGCCGAGTCTTGTGTGACGACCACTGTGTAGGTCAGGGTGGCCAAGCCGTCGCTGGAGGTCGTGACCACCGTGATTTCATTGGGACCGCGGCTCAAGGGGATCGAAGTGCTCTCTGCCCCGGACGCAACCGCAATCCCATTGACCGTCACTGAAGCTCCTGGATCTCTCAGAGTGGGCGTCAACGTCAAGGCCGTCACGCTGGATGAAACCAACGCCGTGTAGGAGGTCGACTCCGGAAGGAACTCTGGTGTGAGGCTCCCCTGGCTCAGTTGCAAGTTGCTCAGGGCCGGATCTGCCTCACGGGTCACAGTCAGATTGTAGCTTGTCGATGAATCGGACCCGGTCACGACGACTGCGATCAGATTGGCTCCGACACCGAGAGCGACTGGGGCGCTCTGTGTTCCCGAAGCCACCGGAATCCCTGCTATTGCTGCAGTTGCCCCTGCGGCAGTATACACCGGCGCGATCGTCAGACTTGTGGTGGCAAATGGAACCGTCGCCGCATAGTTGACAACGCTTGGGGAAAAGGCCGGACTCAGCAAGCCCGGACTGATGGTCAACCCGGTCAAGCGGCTGTCCGCCAGTCGCGTGAGATCGACCTGGTAGGTCTTCGAGTTGGTGCCATCCTGAGAGGTCACCGCAACCGCGATCGTGTTTGCCCCCTGATTCAAACTGATCGGAGCGCTGCCCTCCCCTGAGTTCACCACGGTTCCGTTCACTCGAATGGTGGCCCTGAAACCAGCCGCAGCGGTGGGTGTGACCGTGACGCTGGTCGTTGAGAACGGCACGACCGAGGTGTAGCCAAGGTTGGCCGCAGAAAAGCCCGGAGTCAAACTCGCTCCCGAAAGGGTAAGATTGCTCAAATCCGCATCACTGCTCTGACGGAACACATCGATGATGTATCCCTTGGCGATGAGCCCCGCCTGGACCACCGAGATGCTGATTCTGTTGTTTCCTACCGAGAGAGGCACCGGAGCGCTAGCGCCGCCGAAGGGGACGATCGTCCCGTTCACCGATACGACCGACGCTTCCTGCACCACCGTAGGAATGAGGGTGATCTGACTGACTCCACTGGCCACTATAGCGGTATAACTCGTCTCACCCGGAGAGAATGCTGGGCTCAACGCCCCGGAGCTCAGGACTAGATTCGAAAGATCGGCATTGGCCACCATGACCACAGCAGTGTTGCTATCCGCCGCGCCCGCGGAGTTTTCTGTTCTCACCCAATAGCTCGTCGTCTCAGTCAGGGCGGGCGTGGTGAACGAGAGCGAGGTGGCCCCAGTGATCGGGTTGGAAAGGTCGCCCGTAGTTCCTGTGTACCATTGCAACGTCGGTGTGGGTGCCCCGGTCACGGTCGCCGTCAACGTAGCGGTGCCTTCGGCCGCGATGGTCTGCACCGGCGTGGGATGCAAGGTGAACTGTGCCGCGGTAGCTCCCAGGAACGAGCGCGACGCCCCGGTGGCGATCCCACTCGTGGTCCCGGCGCTGACGGTGATAGCCCCCGCCGCAATACTTGCCGTGACTGACCGACCATCCACAGGTGCGTTACCCACGTCGCCAACGATCAGATACGTCCTTCGGTTCAAATCCAAGGCTTGCCCATTGATCACGAAGACCAGGCTCGGCCCGACGGCCAGGGCGTTCGAAACAGCCGCGTCCGCCCCATTGATCGCTCCATTGCCGTCGATGTCGTAGAAGATCTCCAAGGCGGAAAGTTCGCTCCCCGTGGCGTTGCCCGCCAAGGTGACGGTCACCCCGGTCAAGTCGAGCGCCCCGGATGCGGTTACGGTGAATCCCGCCAGGACGACGTTCTGCGTTCCAGGGATGAGTGTCCCGGTGGGCTGTGGGGTCAAACTCGCCAGCGCTGCACTGAGGACGGGCGTGTCTGCGACCGCCGTAGGAGCGGCAAGCGCCGATGTATTGTCGGTTTCGTTCCCTTCAACGATCGCGTTGGCCGGATCAACGGCGGCGGCGGCACTGGCCGCAGTGTAAGTACCTGCGGTAGGTGCGATCACAGTGACGGTCAGAATGGCGTTTCCCCCGGGCGGGATCGAACCGTTTGAGAAGGTGACTTTGCCGGTAGCAAACGACCCGGTGAATCCGCTGGCCCCGACATTGCTCACATAGGTCAATCCAGCAGGAACCGTGAATTCCGCCGTGATGCCGGTGGCAGCAGCCGCTCCGCTGTTGGATACGGTGAGTGTGTAGGTGAAATTTGCGTTCGTCGTGGCGGTAGCGGGCGCCGTGACACCGATGGTGAGATCAGCCGTGATACTGGTGACGCTCCCGCTGAGTGCGACGCTTTGCGACGATGCTCCTCCGCCTGCGATCGTGAGGTTCTCTGCATTGTAAGAGGCAGCCGGCAGACCGCCCTTGAGGCGAGCGTAGACCACGGTGCTGCCCACCGTCGCGCGATTGAAGGGAATCGAGACGCTCGTATCGAAAGTCGTGTTGTTCGCGGAAACCTCATAGCTGGTGCTACCAGTCACGGTCAGGCTCCCTGGTGCACCAGTCAGGTTGCTGCCGCTGACGGCGAAGGTTTGCGACGCCGAAGGACCCGACCCGATCGCGTAAGTGAAGCCGGTGAGTGAGCTGGGGGTCACGCCAATGGCGGGTGGGGCGGAAGCGGCGGTGGTCTGTACTAGAGTGCCAGAACTCGTGCTGGTGCCGCCCGCGTTGACCGCCCGGACACGAACGTGATAGGTCGTGCTCGCCGTGAGAGGAGAAACGAGGCGGAACGTTCCAACCACCGTCAGGTTATTGAATCCGGAGACCAAGCTCGTGAAACCGGCATCGGTCGCCACGTCCAACCTGTAATCGGCGGCTCCGGTCACGGATCCCCAGTTCGCGATGAAGCCGGTCGATTCTATGGCTGATGCGGTCGGGGTGGCTGGAGCGGAAGGAACGGTCAGAAAGCTCTGTTCCGTCCCGTAGCCGGTGCCAGACGGATTCGTCGCGAACGCTTTGAAGTAGTAGTTCGTCCCTGAGCTCAACCCCGTGACAGCCTGGGTGAATGCTCCAGTACCAAAGCTGCCCGTGGTGGAGACTTTCGTCCCGGCACCGTCGGCAAAACCGGAGCTGGTGCTGTAGTAGATGCCCTGCTCGGTGGCGTCGGTTCCACCCGTGGCGGTTACATTGCCGCCGAGCGTGGCTCCGGTGGTAGTGACTGCGGTGCTTGTGCCGGTGGTCACGATCAGGGTGCTGACTGGGGAAGCTGAAGTGCCATTCGCAGCGGCGCCTCCCGAGTAGTTGTAGGCCTTGTCGAAGGAGTAGACCCTGTAGAAGTACTGAGTCGATGGCGAGAGCCCGGTATCGGTAAAACTGGTGGCTGTCCCCACGTAAGCGACGGTCATGCCGGCCGCAACTTCGTTGGCGACCGCATAAATCCCGTTCGCATTCGGGGCAGTGACGGGGTCCGAAGTGCTCCTCACGACAAGGTAGCCGCCAGCGTCAACCCCACCGGTAGCGGGGGCCCAACTGACATCTAGACTGGTGGCCGGTGATCCAGCGTTTTGCGCGACCGCCGCAGAACCGGGAGCATTCGGAGCTGTGGTATCGACAGCACCCAAGTAGATGGCGACATCGTCGATGGAGATGGTCGATCCGTCTGTCCCGACTAAGCGGGTCATGAACCCACCCGCTATGGTCGCGTAACTATTGGAAGAACGCGTGTAGGTCACCTTCTCCCATTGGTTTGGGGCTGTCACCGACGTGTAGGTCCCGGATTGACTGTCCCCTCCGACAGTGCCGTCACCGATGAAGCTCTGGGATTGTTGAGTATTCGTGGTGCTCGTTGCCCGTCGGTAGTATTGAATCGTGACGGAACTACTGGAGATGGTGGCTGTGATGAGAGGGCTCCATACCCGACGACCAGTTGTCCCGTTGGTAATGGTCAGCGCCTTTGCGCCGGTGCGCACGGTAGTGGTCTCCAAGGCAATGGTTTGCGACCCACTGTTCTTCGTCCACTGGCCTGCAGCGGCTGAAGAAGCCGCCGTATTGTTGATCGTTGCAGCCCCCTCGAATCCGCCATCCAACCCTAGATAGCTCTGCCCATAGGTGCCCTGGACGGTTGCCACCAGCCCCACGACGGCCAACCACAATCCCGCATGCCTTCGAACCGGGAACAACCAGCTTCGCTTGAAAATGGAAAAGGCGGGATAAATGTTCATTATTCTGGGCACTAGTCTTGACTCTCTCCTAGGGAAATCCTAGCGAGATCTGTCGCTGGGAAACAAGCCATCTGACCTCAGCATGCTCCGTTCCACAAACGACCGAACGTAACGATTTCGACACGAAAGTCTCCTTAGCCAAGCACCCTCCTCCAGGTCCACCTGCTAGTCAGCCCACGCCAATCCGGCAGTCCATTTGCAACCTGGGGATTTTTGGATAGGTTGGAATGTGCCGCCGGACACGCTTCCCTATCCCCTCCCGGTGATCACCGGATTTGGCGCGCGCCTCACCAAGCTGATCCCAATGGCTTGGCAGGATTTAGCCCGGCATCTCTCTGACCGATTCATCGGCGAACGCCACCGACTGGAGATCACTCATCCCGTCCTCACCATCGATCTCGGACCTGACGCTCCAAAGGAAGTCCGGATCGGACTCCTGGCGGATTTTCACTTTGATCCGCTCTGTGAAGACGAGTTCGTGGCCCGGTGTGTGGCGACGCTCAATGACCTTCACCCCGACGTCATTTTTCTGCTCGGCGATTTTGCGTCCCATGATCCAAGCCCCATCAGTGCGTTGATCCAGCAGCTCGAAGCGCTTCGCCCACCCCACGGGATCTACGCCATCCTCGGGAATCATGATTACATCGCCGGCGAGGAAGAAATCGTGCGCACCTTAGATTCGGCCGGTCTGCGCGTGCTCCGGAATGAGTTTCTCCGTCTCTCCTTGCCAGACGGAGAGCTCGCGATCGCCGCGATGGATTCCGCGACCTATCGCTGTCCGGATTTCAGCCGGTTGGACCAATGCGGCCCGAACGAACGAGCCATCGTCCTCTGTCACGAGCCCGACGTCTTCGTGCATGCCAGCCTCCACCCCAAGACCGCCCTGCAACTTTCCGGACATACTCATGGCGGTCAGGTGATCCTTCCCGGAATCGGCTCCCCGCTTCTTCCCCGCTTGGGAAAACTCTTCGTCAACGGCCATCACCGCCGCAATGACACCGACCTCTACGTCAACCGCGGCATCGGGACTGGGCACCTCCACGTCCGCTTCGGAGCGACACCAGAGATCACCTTGATGACGGTGCGCAATTCCGGACGGGTTGACTGAGACGGCCAAATGGCCAAGAGCACGATGAGCCCCAAAAAGACTCGTGTCCAGATGGCCAGGACCCTGATGAGCCCCCAGTAGGCCCGTGGCCAGATGGACAGGACCCTGATGAGCCCCCAGTAGGCCCGTGGCCAGATGGACAGGAGCGCGATCAGATGCAAAAAGGCTCGTGGCAAGATCACCACGAGCCCAGGTTGTAGCGGCCTCAGTTTGCAGCCACTTGAGCAGCTACTCCGGAGGGACGACACTTCTGTCGTCCCTCGCCAAAGAATGAACGTGGTGACGCGATTGCGCCTCAGCCTTCCAGAGCCGCTTGCGCCGCAGCGAGGCGGGCGATCGGAATCCGGAACGGACTGCAGCTGACGTAGTTGAGTCCGATGCGGTGACAGAACTTCACCGACTCCGGATCTCCGCCGTGCTCGCCACAAATGCCGAGCTTGATGCCCGGCCGGGTCGCTCTGCCCTTCTCCACCGCCATCTGAATCAGTTGACCGACCCCCTTCTGATCGATCGTGGCGAAGGGGTTCTTGGCCATGATGTCGTTCTCTTGGTAAGCGCCAAGGAACCCGGCGCTGTCATCCCGGCTCATGCCGAGCGCAGTTTGGGTCAGGTCGTTGGTCCCGAAGCTGAAGAACTGGGCAGACTCGGCGATCTCGTTCGCGGTCAGCGCCGCGCGCGGGATCTCGATCATCGTTCCGACCAAGTAGGCGAACTCGACACCACGAGCCTTCTGCACTTCGGTCGCAACTTGGTGAATCAGTTCCACCTGGAGATCGAGCTCCTTCTTGAAGCCAACCAACGGGACCATGACTTCCGGATGGACGTCGATTCCACGGGACTTCACGTCAGCGGCCGCTTCAAAGATGGCGCGCGCCTGCATCCGGGTGATTTCCGGATAGACGATCCCGAGACGGCAACCGCGATGACCAAGCATCGGGTTGGATTCATGAAGAGCGTGAATCCGCTCATTGATTCGCTCTGGGCTCAGGCCGATGACCGCCCCAAGGTCCGAGATTTGCGCGGGAGTCATCGTGCCGATGAACTCATGAAGCGGCGGATCGAGAAGGCGGATGGTCGCCGGACGACCTTCGAGAGCTTCGAAGATGCCGGTGAAATCTTCGCGCTGATACGGAAGAAGCTTAGCCAAGGCGTGCTCACGAGCTTCCTTGGTTTCCGCCAGAATCATCTCGCGAACGGCGTCGATCCGATTGCCTTCGAAGAACATGTGCTCCGTCCGGGTCAGGCCAATGCCTTCGGCACCGAAGCTGATGGCGCGACGAACTTGCTCCGGATCGTCCGAGTTGGTGCGGACACCCATGGTGCGGCGGGCATCGACCCAGCTCATGAGCTTCTCCCATTTCGCGTAAAGCGCGGAATCACCTGGAGCCAACGTCTTGTCGACGAGGACTTGGATGATTTCCGAAGGCGCGGTGGCGATCTGGCCAGCAAAGATCTGTCCGGTGGTTCCGTTGATGGAGATGTAATCCCCTTCGTGAAGAGTCACGTCATCGGCGGTCACCGTCTTGTGATGATAATCGATGACGACTTCAGTCGCGCCGCAGACACAGATCTTGCCCATCTGACGAGCCACCAGCGCGGCGTGCGAGGAAACCCCGCCCCGTGAGGTAAGGATCCCTTTGGCCGCGATCATCCCGCGAAGGTCTTCCGGAGATGTTTCCACCCGGACCAAGACAACGTCTTCACCCTTGTCCGCAGCGGCGACGGCGTCGATCGCGTTGAAGTAGATCCGTCCCGTGGCGGCCCCTGGACCGGCGGGCAGTCCCTTGCCGATGCAGCGAGCGCTGGCTTCCGCAGCGCGGTCGAAGATCGGCGCGAGCACGTGGCTCAGGTCATCGGCCGGGATGCGCTTGACGGCGTCGTCCTCAGTGATGAGACCTTCCGCGACCATGTCGACGGCGATGTTGATCGCAGCCAGGCCGGTGCGTTTGCCGTTGCGGGTTTGCAACATGAACAGCTTGCCTTGTTCCACGGTGAACTCGACGTCTTGGACATCGCGGAAGTGTTGCTCCAGCTTCTGGAAAACTTGGGTGAGCTGAGCGTAGGGCTCGGGGAGATCCTGAGCCATTTCGCTGATATGCTTCGGCGTGCGAATACCGGCGACGACGTCTTCGCCCTGGGCGTTGACCAGGTATTCACCGTAGTAAACCTTCTCCCCGTTGGCAGGGTCACGGGTGAACGCGACGCCCGTGCCCGAGGTGTCTCCGGTGTTGCCGAAGACCATGGCCTGAACGTTGACGGCGGTGCCCCACTCGTGAGGAATGTTGTATTTCCGGCGATAGACCATCGCGCGGTCGTTCATCCAGGAACCGAAAACGGCCCCGATCGAACCCCAAAGCTGGGACCAGGCGTCTTCGGGGAATTCGTTCCCGGTGCGGCTCTTGATGAGCGCCTTGAAGCGCTTCACCAGTTCCTTGAGGTGATCGACGGTCAGATTGATGTCCTCGTGGATGCCGACCTCGCCCTTGAGCTCGTGCATCACTTGGTCGAACGGCTCATGGTGCTCCCCTTCCCGGGTTTGCACGCCCATGACGACGTCGCCATACATCTGAATGAAGCGGCGATAGGAATCCCACGCGAAGCGTGCGTTGCCGGTGCGTGCGGCGATTCCTTCCACCGCTTGGTCATTGATGCCGAGGTTAAGGATCGTGTCCATCATCCCAGGCATGGAATCCCGGGCACCGGAGCGGACGGAGAGAAGGAGCGGATTTTCGACACTGCCGAATTGCTTGCCGAGTTCGGACTCAAGCCGGGCGATGGCTTCTTCGACTTGGCCTTTCAATTCCTGGGGATAGGCCCGGCCATTCGCGTAGAAGTAGGTGCAGACCTCGGTGGATACGGTGAATCCAGGAGGGACGGGAAGGCCGATCCGGCACATTTCCGCGAGGTTGGCTCCCTTGCCTCCGAGCAATGCCTTCTGTTTGCCATCGCCGTCAGCGCCGGTGGGAGAGAAAAAGTAAACGTATTTCGCCATGGTGTGGGGTATCGGAATTTTGCGTCTTTGTGAATGCGCCGCGCATAGTAGTCGGCGTTTGCGCCTTGTCATCCCCGAATTTTGCCAGTGGGCGGCGCCCCCCATTCACACTTGACCGGTATCGATGCCAAGTTCCCGGAGCTTGGCGGCATCGCTACGAGGCTGCGCATGTAGCGAAGCTGGTAACAGCTTCGGGCGGTTGGAGGGTGAAATCAAAGCTGGTCCGGCCCGACACCACAGCAGCAGCGTCGCTACGAGCCTGGGCACGTAGCGACGCTGGTAGCAGCTTCGGGCGGTTGGAGGGTGAAATCAAAACTGGTCCGGCCCGACAGCACAGCAGCAGCGTCGCTACGAGCCTGCCCTGTTTCGATGGATCGCCCCAGCGTCACAAAGAAAAGCCCGCCCCATCATTCAGACGGGGCAGGCTCCTCAGACAAAGGAAGAAACCAGGTTCGGGACAAAACTCAGTTCGGCAAAGCCACCCGATGCGCGCCATTCGCCTCGCTGCCGGCGGTGTTTGCCGGGTCCGCAGAGGTTGCACGGGCCGATTCCGTAGTGGCACCCGAGTTCGTGGCCTCGGCCGTCGAAGCCCCGGCTGTTCCATTGCTGCGTTTGCTCGCTTGCTTGCCGGTCTTGGCTTTGGCTTCGGCCTTGGTTTCGCCTTTGGCCTTCTTGCGCCGCACGGCAGGTTTCACCAGGGCCCGGGCCAACCGGTATTCCCTAGCGAAGTCCGGTTTCTCGACGGCAACCCCAGCTACGATGGGATCAAAGAACTCCTTGAGCACCTCGGTGCAGGAACGCAATTCCTTGTCGAGCAACTCGGTGAGCCGAGTGCGTTCCACCATGTTGCTTCGTGGAGCGGTCACGAGAACCTTGAAAGCTACCCGGCGGGTTTCTAGACTTCCCAGAATCTCCAGGGTCAAACCATACTCGGCGATCAGGATAGCCTGATTCTGAACGGCCAGGGCATAGAGACTATTTGCTCGTTCTTCCAGCAGGTTCTGACGCAGCCGCAACAGAGAGGTGCGGCTGACCACGGAACGCTGCCGCAAATCTGCATCCGTCCGGTCAGCGGCCAAGGCGCGCAGCGGACCGGCCACGGCCAGCATCCCGTCCACCAAGAGCCCCGCCATTCGGTCCTTGTCCACCGTGATTCCGGTGCGGTCCCGTTGCTGCTGTTCGGTGATCGCCTTGATCAGATCCAATTTCTCCCCAAGTTCATTCCGGCGACGTAGCAACGCCGCCTGAGTGTTCCAAAGGGCCGCAAAGCGATCAAGGCAAGCCAAGACCGCGAGACACATGGTGAGCCAGCTATGCTGAATCTTAGTCATAATATCAACGATAGTTTCTTGATGTTTTGTTACGCGAGACGAACTCCACCTGGAGTCCAACGAGCTATTCCCGCTCGCGATTCCAGTATCGTTGATAATTAGGAATTGTAAATATTCCATTTATGGATCCTATGAATTATTCAGGTTAGCAAACACCTCTCCATTCCACACCACCACTTATTACAGAAGGGATCAGAGGCATCAGAGGAGCGGGGCTTTTCTGGGAGCGCCCAACCAGAATCCATGAAGCAAATATCCTCTGGTTCCCCCGATCCCTCCTCATCAGGGAACTCCCTTCAAATTGGGCGCGGACTCCTGATCCAGACCTCCGAAGAATCGGCCGCCGCCCTGGGTGCCCCCGTCACCAGATCCGCTTCACGCCATACCCGTCGAAGCTGGCGTCGGCTCCGATGACGACGAGCTTCTCCACGACAGCCTGGACGATCAGCATCCGGTCAAACGAACACAGATGTAAGAGGGAGGCAACAGTCGAGCCGTTGACTCCGATCACTAAAGCCCTTGTGCCCCCGCCTCAGACTATCCGCGCAAATCCCGCATCGCCATCAACCCGCCCCAGCGCACACCCTGGATCTTGCGGGCACCGTCGATCCGCCGCGCCGGAAAAGAGTCCCGTCTCGCCTGGAATACCGACTCAATAAAGGCCTTGGACCCAATTGCCACCCCTTCACTGAAATGCCGCAAGCGCATCTTCACCAGCACCGGGCGCGCGATGGCTCCCTGCTGGCAGTTGATCACCATCTCGGCGGTCTCCGCAGCAAAGCCGCGCCGAATCACTTGCCCGTCGTCGTCGAGGACCACTTTGCCTTCGTCATACAACCAGCACCGGTAAATCGCCTGGATCTGCGCCCAACTCGCGGTTGAGGCGTCGTCGCCGGTTTCGGTCCGGACCAAACAGCTCAATCCGGCCCGGGCCGATTGTCCTCCCGCCACCGCTTCGCCATACCCGCTCCAGCGGTAATCCTTCGGATCCTCCACGATGCCTGCCCGCACGGGATTCAGATCAATATAAGCCGCCATCGTGCGCACCGCCGTCTCGCTGTCCTCGACCTGCACGCTCTTGTATCGATCCTCCCAAACCGTCCCCTTGCGCCGCACCCGGCGATTGTGCCAGCGGGAGAAGCGTTGCTTGAGTTCCTGCATAAAGCTGGGGATGTCCCGCATCCGGGCCAGATACTTCTGGCGCAACTCGGCCGCCGACTTCTCAAACCCACCCGCCCGAAAGCTCTCCAACTGCCAACCGATCTTCTGCACCTCGGTGTCGCTGTAGATGAGTTCGAGGTGATCGAGCAAGGCTTTGTCTGGGGCATCCTGGAGCGGGTTGGGCTCGGCTGTGTCTAGACGGACCAAAAGGTGGAAGTGATTCCCCATCAGGCAAAAGGTAACCAGCTCAACCTGCGAGAACGCGCACTGCTTGGCCAGGAGCACGCGAAACTTCTCCTTGGCCACGTCATCGAAGATCATTTTCCGGTCCAACGCCCGGGAGATCAGGTGGGTATTGATCACCGAAGAATGGGCGGCCTGGAAGTTGCGCGGCGGTCTCATGGGACGGGCAACTGAGGCGGGAATCGTCGGCGATCAAGAACAATCTAAGTGCTTCGGATTAGCTGATGATTGCGACTTCTAATGTGAAAAAAGGGTGGCACCAAAAAACTACACAGCGGCCCTTTGCGCTTGGCACGACGGTTGTGCCATTGGGTGAAGCGCTGCTTCAGCTCCCGCATAAAGGCCGGAATATCCCGCATCCGCGACAGATACTCCGCCCGCAACTCGGCGGCTTCCTTGTCCATCCCGCCGCTGCGGAAGCTCTCCAGCTGCCAGCCGATCTTCTGGACGGTGTCGTCACTGTAGATCAGTTCAAGGTGATCCAGGAACACCTTGTCCGGAGCGTCCTCCAGCGGGTTGCGCTCGGCGTTGTCGAGGCGGACGAGCAAGTGGAAATGGTTGCCCATGACGCAAAAGGTTACTAGCTCCACCTGAGAAAAGGCGACCTGCTTGGCCAGCAGCTGCCGGAACTTCTCCTTAGCCACATCATCAAAAATCATCCGCCCGTCGATCACCCGGGACATGAGGTGGACGTTGGTGACGGAGGAAAAGGCGGACTGAAGGATGCGCGGCGGCCTCATCGGACTCGCAACCCAGCCGGGAGACGCAGGACCGCAAGAGGAAGTTTGATCCTTCGGAATTCAAGACTTTCTGGAACGTTTATGTGAAAATACCCTGACCCCTAGCGAAGCCTTGCCCTTCCCTAGCCTTGGGAACAGGGGCTCAAGGGGAACAAAAGAACAGGTCGCTTCCATTCACGTATGCCTCTTCGAGCGCCTCCGCCCGGCCGCGTCAAGAAAAGTGACAATAAAAATTCACTGACACCGACTTTCCGCTTCATTTATCTTACACCAAATCGATACCACTTGCGCGGATTGCTCTGCTAGCTCTAGCACCACAGCGGAAAAATGTTCCATGTGGTGTGAATATAGAAGAACACGTATTGCATCGATATCGACCCAAAACACCTCATCTGCGGGTAGAAAGGGACTATCAGCAACAGATGCCGAACTCAATGGACCAAGGCTCGACTCCAATATTCCTTTTACCTCACGAGCAACTTCATCGGCTTTCAGCATTTCAGCTGTTTGCACTTCACTACTCAGGTCGCCGTATGAGATGCTCATGTATACAATCATCTCGCTCCCCACTTCCCTCTTAATTAACTCTTTGAACTTAGAAAAAACTTCGTCTCTGGATACACTCATGGCATTGTAACTGGATGATGCTTCAGAAATGGCGTGATGAACGGGTGGTGTTGCCCCATACCCGCTACACCATCACTCGAACTCACGCGAATCTCAAATTTCTTCATACACCGAGTAACAATTGCATGTTCGGTCAAAAACGCAGCGTTGTTCTGCAAATATGCACCCTTCATGGTTGGGTTCCACTTATCTGCGGGCACAGTATTCATCCATCCATACCCATACTTTGTCTCATAAAGCACCTCGGGCTGTGTTGTGCTTCCAACCACTCCCGCTGGAAAGCCGCCATCGAATTTCTTGGCTAATCCCTCGGGCGTCGTTACAAGGACTTCGTTCTCTCCTGCAGCTTTCACCTGATAATTATACCCATTCAGCCCCCGCTTTAATCCAATCTGGGTGGGGGTAGGGCCTGCAATCCACAAATAGGAACACTCACAAGACCCTACCGGGAGCGGCGGATACGGCCGCTTAGGATCAGGCTTAGGATCAGGCTTAGGATCAGGCTTAGGATCAGAAACGGGTTGCTGTGCGACATTGGTGAGATCCTCAACGCGTTCTGCGATCTCTCGTAGCCCCTCACCGGCTTCAACGAATAGTTCAGTTAAACCGAATGCCAGGTTGATTAGCGGACTCCCATTTATGCCACCGCCATCTACGGCGTCCACAAGATAGTAGGCGGCGACAACAACGGTTCCGACAACCACTACCGTAAGGTCGTCGACGAGGACGACTAATCCGGCGTCATCGTAACATGAAATAGGGTTATTAAGCGCGAACTCATACTGATTCATACCCCCTAATTCCCCAATAGGATCTCTACTCAGCCATCGCCCCGTTTCCGGATTAAGATAGCGGTACCCGTAATAGATTAAACCAGACTCGACATCCCAAGGTTTGGTGCTATACCCATGATGAAGATTTCTTGGGTAAACATTACCAGGGCTTCCAAATACATCATAGCTGGAGTGAGCGACAGCTACTTTTACACCATCAACCCAGCCCTGAATGTTTCCAAGCGCATCGTAAAACGGGTACGCTGACTTATCTGGATCGGTTCCGCCCTCATCAATTGTTCGCGTAGCAAGCAATCCTCCAGTTCCCGCTGTCCCATGCAGCCGTCCACTACGGTCCCGGCCCCAGGTGTAAAAGCATCGATGATCACCTAGAATGCTTGCAAGGGCGCTCCAATTATCATAAATAGCGATTTCGATCTGAGAGGATTCCGATACGGAAGTTTGATTTGTGCGCTTGACTGACTGCTTCGCCACCCGTCGACGTTGGTAGTCGTAGGTGTAGCGGACCTTCCTGCCGCTATAACTCTTAAATTCTAGGAGGGTATTCTCGGCACCCCAGACGTATTCTCCGTGTTCGTCCTGGGTAAGATTTCCGTCAGGATCGTAGGTCATTGAGGCGGATACCCCGTTTGCACTAATCGCCTTGTACTGATTTAAGTGATTTGTGACATATTCAGCTACAACTTCCTGCTGCTCTCGCCGAATGCGATTCCCTATCGCATCATATATATACGAGTCCTCGATGTCCTGCGACTTTTCTTCGCCCCCCGAGTTGACAGCTGTTAGCTCGCCGCGTGTGTTATATTCCAGCGTTTGAACCTGCTTATTTAAATCGGTCTTGATTTCGACAACCGACGGACGTCCTCCTAGGTCATACTGGTAGTGGAAACTAGCGATAAGATTGCCAGAGCAATCTACGGCATTGGCATCAAACAGATGATTTTCAACGGTAGTGAGCAAACTACGCGACGCATCGTAAATATAGCCTGTGTTAACGGCCGGTCCAGCGAGGCTGGCCAAGAGTTTTGGATTTCGTTCGTCGTAGGTGTAACTGAAGGTTCCCGAGGCGCTCGTAACAGTGGCAAGCGTGGCGTTCGAATTCCACCGATATCCAATGTGATGTACCTCTTTCTCTTCCGGGTCGATTAGGGTAATGCTTTTCGGTTGGGCTCCGTCGGGGAAATGCTCGCGACGGACGGTCCAACCGTTGGCTAGGTGCTCCACGATTTCACGACCATGGTCGTCGCGCTCGAAGGAACGCCTTCCTGTGGCGTCAGTGACGGCAGCCACGGTGCCGCTGCGGTCGCGTTCGCAGGCAATGTTCGGTGTTTCCGGGAAGACTTCCGGATCGGCGCCCGGCGGGTTTTCGTAGGTGGTGGCTTTCAATTCGCCGGTGGCAGGTTCATATGCGTAGTGCGTCTTCACGCCTCTCGCCCATGTGCGGGTCTTGAGCTTCCCGTCCGGCGTGTATTCGTAGGTCGGCCCCTTGCCATCGGCGTATTCTTTGAAGACGAGAAGGCCGGTGGATTCGTCGAGGTGCCAGGTGGTTTTGTCGCTTGGGGCGCTGGCTTTGAGGGCCGTTGCGGTCGCAGCGTTTTTATCGGGTTCTTGGCGAAACGTGTGGAGGGCCACGGTTTGGCCGTAGTCGTCGAACTCGAGGACGGTGGGGTAATCGGTTTGGCCCCAGGAACCGGTCTTTTGGCCCCGGTCGTTGTAGCCGTAGGTTTGGGATTTGCCCAACGGGTTGGTGGTGGTGCGGAGACGGCCGGCGTCGTCGTAGGCGAACCGGTTGCGGTTTCCGGCGGCGTCGAGTTGGGCGAGGACTTGACCGCCGAGGGAGAATTCGGTTTTGGATTCTCCGGTGCGTGGGTCGATGACTCCGACTCTGCGACCGAGCGGGTCATGCCGAAACTTTGTGGTGACGGGAGGTGAGGATTGTCCGGCTGGGACGGAGCCCAGCCCTCCGGATTGGGAGATGGCGGTCGCGAGGCCGCTTTCGGTTACTTGAGTCGTCACGAGGCCTGCGCCGGTGGTCGTGATGGTGGTCACTTTTGCTTTGTCGCGATTACGGTAGGTTTTTACCACAGAGAGCGCAGAGGACACAGAGGATTCTTCCACAGGGAGTTGGGCGGACTCGGCGACGAGGATGCCGTGGTCGGGGTGTTCGGTGCCGAGGCCGGTGAGGCGGCGGCGGGAGTGCGCGGTGAGGATTGGTGTGGCGTCGTTGGTTCTGGGGTAAGTCCAAGATTTGGTCGTTTGCCACCAAGCGCCGTCGAGTTGTTCGTAAGTGGACTCAGACTTGGCGATGCGGTCGTTGGATGCGGGGTCGAGCTTACCGTTCGCATCGGTATCGAGCCCCGACAGCAACGGTTCGCCAGTCGCGGTGTCATACGAGACAAGCTGCGGCGATTGGACGGGCGTGAGTTTGCCGTCTGCGGTGCGGATTGCGGAATGGGAGGCGATGGCCCGGCCAACACGGTCATACTTTTGATTGGAGACGATGACGACGTCTTTGCCGAACCCGGGGCGTTCGGTTTTGGTGCTTTGGCCGAGGAGATTGCTGGAGGATCGGGACCAGCGCGGGCTGTCGGGGCGGGCGAGGTTGGTTTGGGACCAGGTTTCGCCGGTGGCGGGATCGACGCCATACGAAAAATGTTGGGCGACGACGGCGGTGCCGGTGATGCTTTTGGTGGTGCCGTCCGGGTTCTTGGTGGTGATCCGGGTGGCGCCGCCGGGCAGGGTGACCGTGCTGGTGCGGCCGTCCGGGGATTCGTCGTAGCGGGTGGTGCGGCCGTCGGCGTCCGTGGTGGAGCTGAGATTGCCGAGATGGTCGTAGGTGCGTTTGGTGACGGTGGTGAGTTCCTGGCCGAAGCCTTTGGCCACGGTTTTCTCTTCGGTGACACGGCCGTAGGCGTCGTGCTGGTTGTAGACGGTGACTTCCCGGCCGTCGGGCGTGATCCGGGTGCGGGATTCGAGGTGGTCATCGTCGTAGACCATGGTGGTCACGGTGCCGTCGGCGTCCTTCTGCCATTCGAGCTTGGTGCAGCAAGGGCTGTAACGGTATTCGCCGATGATGCCGGTTTGGTCTCGGGAGAGGGTTTTCTTGCCGGCGGCGTCGTAGGCGTGGGCGGTCCATTGCAGTTCCGACCACTCCTTGGCGTCGTGGGGGGGGGAGGGTTATTGGTTTTGGGTTATTGGTTATTGGGGCGGGAGAAGTGGATGGGGGGACGAGTGACGGTCTTTGATTTTTGATTGCTGATTGGGTGGCAGCGACGGTGGATGGCGCGAAGAGGAGGGTGCGTTGGGAGAGGGCGTTGCCTCGGGAATCGGTGATGGTGGCGGAGTTTTGCGAGCGATTGGGAATTAGGTTGAAGGCTTCGAACGGTGTCCAAGTTTCCGTAAATTTTCCGCCTCTATTCGCCACGTTATCGCTCCTAGCGGGCCGCTGGTGAAGTCGATTTCCGGGAGGTTCGCCGAACCCTCGAAGAATGCTAAATTCATGAAA